>Ga0209863_10000006_pt1 | contig 146781 bp, 119 predicted proteins | sample OrgsoiDNA2013046_FD_185796 | JGI IMG/M metagenome (GOLD analysis project Ga0209863, IMG submission 185796) | Permafrost soil microbial communities from the Arctic, to analyse light accelerated degradation of dissolved organic matter (DOM) -... | ecosystem: Environmental > Terrestrial > Soil >...
TCATCCGAGCGAAGTACTCAAACTGGATCAGAAACTCCAGGTGGTGGTACTCGATTTCGACGATGGCAAGAAACGTATCAGCCTCGGTCTGAAACAACTCACACCGCATCCCTGGGATGTGTTGCCTGAGAATGTTAAAGAAGGGGAAATCGTGAAAGGTAAAGTCGTGAACATTGAAGATTATGGCGCTTTCCTGGAAATCATGCCAGGTGTGGAGGGTCTCGTTCACGTGAGTGAAATCACCTGGGCCAATACCCCCATCAATGCCAAGGAATTCTTTAAACTGGGTGATGAACACCAGGCACGCATCGTAACGTTGGATAAAAATGCGCGGAAGATGAGCCTCAGCATCAAACAACTCAGCGAAGATCCATGGAGCACGATTGAAACCCGTTTCCCACAGGGCAGTAAACACAATGGCCTGGTGAAGAATATCACGCCGTATGGGGTGTTTATAGAACTTTCTCCCGGCATCGGTGGTATGATCCATATCAGCGACCTGAGCTGGCTGAAACGTTTTAACCACCCATCCGAATATACCAAAGTAGGTCAGCATATCGACGTCCTGATTCTCAGCATCGATAAAGAAAACCGCAAACTCCAGCTCGGGCATAAACAACTGGAAGAAGATCCATGGAACGCACTGGAAAACACTTTTGCGATCGGTACCATCCACGAAGGAACGGTTACCCGCAAAGATGATAAAGGTGCCCTGGTACAACTTCCGTATGGTCTCGAAGGATTTGCACCCAGCCGTCATCTGGCCAAAGAAGATGGTAAAATGGTGAATGCAGATGAAACAGAAAAATTCATGGTGATCGAATTCGACCGCAATGAAAAACGCATCGTTTTATCGCATACCCGCATCTGGGAACAGGCCAAGGCCGAAGAAAAAGATGTGGCCCGCAAAGAAGCCAAAACGGAGTCTGACAAAACCCGCAAAGCCGTGAAGACGATCCAGAGCAAGGTTGAAAAACCAACCCTCGGTGATCTCGGAGCCCTTGCTGAAATCAAGGAAAAGCTGCAGCAGGAAGAAAAAGGTACAGACGAACCTTCTAAATAAATGACTGTCATTTTTGAAAACCTCCCCAATCAAAACGGGGAGGTTTTTTTTAATTTACTTTTTAATCTAAAATCATATTAATGAAAAAAATCTTTTTTCTGCTCGCGGTTTTATTTTCCATGACCGCTTTCGCACAACCCATCCCGTTAAATCCGGCTGTCCGGTTTGGTAAACTGTCCAATGGGTTTACTTATTATATCCGGAAAAATACAGAGCCGGCAAACCGCGTTCAGCTTTATCTGGTGAATAAGGTAGGTTCCGTTCTGGAGAATGAGAACCAGCGCGGGCTGGCTCATTTTATGGAACATATGAGTTTTAATGGAACCACACACTATCCCAAGAATGACCTGGTGCACTATCTGCAGAGTTCAGGTGTTCGTTTTGGCGCCGACCTGAATGCCTATACCAGTTTTGATGAAACGGTTTATCAGCTGCCGATTCCGTCGGACAGTCCGGCCCTTCTTCAAAACGGTTTGCTGATCATGCGCGACTGGGCGGCCAATGCCACACTGGAATTGAGTGAAATCAATGCAGAACGTGGGGTGGTACTGGAAGAAAAAAGGCTGGGCAAAGGTGCCCAGGAAAGGATGAGCCAGAAAACATTACCCATCATTTTAAATAATTCACAATACGCCATCCGTCTTCCCATCGGAGTGGATACCGTGCTGAATAATTTTGACCGGAATACCATCTTGAGTTTTTATAAAGACTGGTACCGCCCGGATCTACAGGCCCTGATTGTAGTGGGTGATATTAATGTGGACAGCATGGAAATTCAGATCAAAAAACTATTCAGTGATCTTAAAAATCCCTCCAATGAAAGGCCGCGCACCAAATACCGGGTTCCCCTGTCGGGTAAGAACCAGTTTATTGCCGTGACTGATAAGGAATTTCCATATACCATTATGCAGGTGTATATGAAAAGGGTAGGTATGGAACAGGGCTCCCTGCAGGAATTTCACGAGTACATTAAAAGAAGTGTATTCAGCCAGATGGTTGGAGAACGGTTTGCGGAACTTTCACAAAAACCAAACCCCCCGTTCATTCAGGCGGGCGCGAATGCAGGAAATTTTCTCGGCGGTCTGGATGCGACAACCGTATTCATTGTTTCCAAACCCGGCCAATTGGAAAATAGTTTTATTTCCGTATGGCAGTTACTCCAGCAGGTAAAGGAATTTGGATTCACAGAACCCGAATTCGAAAGGGCAAAAGTCAGTTATCTGAGTAATCTGGAAGCAGTCTTAAGGGAAAAAGATAAAAGCAGTTCCGAAGATCTCGTGCGGGAATACACCCGGAATTTTTTAGTGAATGAACCGTCCCCGGGCATCGAAGGGGAATATAATATCACGAAAACTTTTCTGGCAACCGCCAGCCTGAAGGAGATAAACGATTTATGCCCTGTCTTCCTGGCTGACAGTAACCGGGACATCATCATCATGGCGCCTCAAAAAGACAGTGCATCCCTGCCTGTGGAGGCAACGGTGAATGGCTGGATCCAAACCGTGGCAAAAGCAAAATTATCGCCGTATGCGGATCAGTTTAAGAACCAGGCACTCCTTTCCGGTAATATCGTTCCCGGGAAAATAATCAGTGAAAATAAAATACAAAAGCTGGGTGTAACGGAGCTCACTTTAAGCAATGGGGCAAAGGTCGTTTTAAAGCCAACGGATTTTAAAAATGATGAGATCCGGTTCCGGGCATTTAGTCCGGGCGGGACATCATTATATTCAGATGCCGATTTTCAATCCGCTTCAAACGCCGCGGAAATCGTTGGAGGAATGGGTATCAGCCAGTTTACGCCGACGGACCTGGATAAATTACTGACGGGTAAAAAACTAATTGTAAACGCTTTTATTTCTGAAAGATCAGAAGGGATCGAAGGATCCGCGACGCCGAAGGATCTGGAAACAGCCATGCAGCTCATTTATCTTAATTTCACGGCCCCCAGGAAGGACAGCGCATTATTCAATAATTTTATTGAGCAGTCTGCTTCTGAAATTGCCAACCGGTACAATGATCCCAGAAATGTGTATCAGGATACCGTAGTTGCCGTGCTGGGCGCGTACAATGTTCGCAGAACAGGACCTTCTCTTAAAAAATTGCAGGAAATCGACCTGGATAAAGTCATGAAGATTTATAAGGAACGGTTTGCGAATGCAGGCGATTTTACATTTGTATTTGATGGTCATTTTAATATAGACAGCATCCGCCCGCTCCTGGAGAAATACCTGGGCTCTTTGCCGTCTGTTTCCGGGATGGAGCATGCCCGCGATTTACGTATTCATATTCCAACCGGAATCATTGAAGCAACCGCCAAAAAGGGAAAAGATCCCAAAGCCATTGTGCGGTTGGTCATCAGCGGTGATTATAAATATTCACCGGAAACAAATATGCAGATAACGGCGCTCAGCGAGATCCTGCAGTTCCGGGTTACAGACCGCCTCAGAGAGAAAGAAGGTGGTACGTACAGCCCACGCGTGCAGGTTTCCTATAATAAATATCCGGCAAACCGGTATGCTTTTACCATCCAGTTTGCCTGCGGTCCGGAAAATGTTGATAAACTGATCGCTGCTGCGAAAGATGAAATAAATAAAATAAAAACTGAAGGTATAACAGATCTGGATATCACCAAATTCAGTACAGAAGAAACCCGTCAGTATGAATTGCAGTTAAAGGATAATGGATTCTGGCTGGGCTGGCTGAGTAAACAATACGAAAATGGGGATGACCCAAATATCGTACTGCAATATCCGGCATTGATCAAACAGGTAACGCCTGGATCTGTAAAGGCGGCTGCCAATCTTTACCTGAATGAAAATAATTTTATAAAACTTATTTTGATTCCGGAATAAGCAGGCAGCAGGAGGCCCGGCGCCTGAAGCAGTTGTAGTTAAGCAAAAGAGTAAGCTATAAAACCCTCCCGCTCTGCGGGAGGGTTTTATTATTTGCGGGATATGAGAAAATCAGGAGAAGAAATGTGATGACCCAGACAAATTCGCCCAGGGTATGGCGCATCGGGAGCCAGGAAAAATTGCTGATATTTAACAGAAGACCGGCCAATAATAAAATGAACAGCAGGGGCTTTCTTTCTTTCATCCATAAAATACCGGTGAACAGCAGGGGCAGCCATTGAACCGAATTATACTGTGCCCGGTGAACCGGGCTGAATATGTCGACCACCATATATAATAAAAAACCTGTTAAAAGGAGCTGAATCATTTCAGGGGGATGTTTCCTGCCATAAAAATAAAATAACCCGCTGATGAAAACCACTGTGCAGGCTGAACAGAAAATAAGCAGGGCTAGCGGCATTTTTTGATGCGTTATCCTGTTATAAAGCACAAACACATTTCCGAATTCGGAATAGCTGAATACCGGATTTTCTTTAATAAGCCGTTTTACTTCATTCATATCAAACCCTTCTACATTCGAAGACACAGTTGCGGGATTGGTATGTACTGAAGAGGATGAATCGTCCAGTATGTGGATTTCAGCATGCATTTTCATGGATCTGATATAGTTCCTGTACAGGGACTGCTCATAGGGGTTTATTAAAACAAACAAACCATAAACGGCCAGCCCTGCGAACGATACCAGGAGAAACAGGAAATACTTTCTGAAATAAAACAGAAAAGGAATGAATATTACGATGCCAATGGGTCTGGTGAGTACGAAGGCGGCAGCCAGGATACCGGCCAGCATGATGAACCATCTCGTATTTCTGACAAGGGCGAAAATAATTCCGGACATCAGAAAAGCCTCAATAAAATAAATCTGACCGTAGAAAATTAATGCTATCCACGCTTCCGTTGTAGTAAACAGGATACCCAGATTCAGAACCAGCCATTTTTCTTTATTATTGGCCGTAAGCCGGCAGAACATGAGGATCATACAGGCGAGAAGAAAATACTGCAGCCATAGCCAGATCCTTGATATGGTTCGTTGCGGAAGTTCAAAAAGCGGATTGAAGATGGAATGAAAAAACGGACTGGCTGTAATATTGCTGACACCCTTCCCGTTGGAAATCCAATTGTATAAATCATAATACCGCATTCCGTCTGAGGGCTGCCAATAATAACTATAAGGAAGTCTTCCGTCTTTTTGTAATCGGGATCCGACGACCCGGTTTCGAAGATCCATTGGAAATCGCCGCTCCAGCTGGTAATCGCGGTACATGGAATGAGACAGCAAAATCGCCAGTAGGATTCCATTCAGGAAAATAATTAATTTACCGGGAATCTGCATGATAAACTGGATAAAGCCGGGATTTCAGGTTTTGAATTTGACAATATACGAAGAAAGGATTGGCGCTATATTTCTTCATTTGTTGAAAGGCCGGTATTTTGATTTCGGGGACTGGTAAAAACAAGCAGGAGCAAACTCAAAAGCCACGCAAATTCTCCCAGTGTATGCCTCATCGGCAGCCAGGACAGATTACTGATATTCAGTAAAAGACCTGTTATCAGCAATAAAAATGGAACCGTTTGCCATTTCGTAGTTAGTAGTAAACCGGTCAGTACCAGCGGGAACCACTGCACTGTATTGTATTGGTTGCGGAAAATCGGCAGGCAAATTTCCAGCATCAGGTAAAGAACAAATCCAAACAAAACCACCTGTGGCTCCCTGGCCGAATTCCGGTGCAGCCGGATAAAAAATAAAACGGATAATAGTAAAATAGTCGACGCAGAAAGCAGATTCAATGCCAGCCAGGTTATTTTTCTGTGTGTTATTTTTTCATAGATGACAAAAATATTTCCGTTTTCGGTATAGAATGGTTTTTTGTTTTCCGTTCTGTTCTTATATACCTCTGCCATATTAAACCCTTCGACCTCGGAGTAACCGGGGTCAGCCGCCACGCTTATTACATGGAGACCAAGACCCTGGTAGGCGATATAATGATTTTGCACATTGATCACCATGCTTTGCATATAATTTTTGTACAGGGCATTTTCGTATGGGTTGATGAATATAAATATCGTGTAAAGAGTCAGCACAGCAAATGAAACAGATAAAAAAATAAGATGTTTTTTATAGTCGTACAGATAAGGTATAAACAGGACAATGGCGATCGGCCGGGTTAAAACAAATACAGCCGCTAACAATCCCGCCAGGAAAAAAACAGGTTTTTTGTTTCTGATCAGGCAGGCTGTGATACAGGCAATGAGGAATCCGATAAAAAAATAGTGCTGGCCACATCCGATCCCTGTTTTCCAGGCCTCCGTTAGCGTGAACAAAATCCCGAAGTTAATGAGCAGCCATTTTCTGCAGTGGTTCGTGGTTAACCCCGTGAACAGAATGATCATGACCGTCAGGAAGATATATTGTAATACCAGCCAGATGATGGAAATAGCGCGCTGGGGCAGGTCGCAAATGGAGAATAACAATTCATGAAAAAAGGGACTTGCCGTAATATTATTGACACCGGTTGAATTGACGGATTCATTAATGGGATCGAAATAGCGAATTCCGTCCCCCGGCTGCCAATGATAAGTATAGGGAATTATTTTATCCTTTTGTAAACGGGAACCTACCACCCGGTTTCTCAAATCCTCCGGAAACATGTTATTCATTTGTATATCCCGAAGAACGGAATGGATCAATATGGCAGAAAGTAAAATTCCATTGAGTATCTGAATATTTCTTTTGGACAGGAATCGCTTCATCCCATATAATTCATGATGCCGTGATGGATTTATTTTCGTCCGGAAGATATTGAAAAGCCAGCAAGAGGAGGGCGGCAAGCCAGACAAATTCTCCCAGTGTATGCCGCATGAGTATCCTGTGTGCATTGCTGATGCTCAGCAAAAGACCCAGTATCAGGAGCAGGCATGCGGCTGTTCTCCATTCCTTCAGGAGTAATATACCCGCAAAAACAAGTGGAAACCATTCCACCGTATTATACTGAGGTCGATGAACCGGGCTGAATAATTCGACGATCATGTACAATAAAAACCCGGTTAAAAATACCTGGATGTTTTGGGTTGGATGTTTCCTTGAAAAATAAAAAAATAATCCGGTCACCACAAGGAAGGTGATTGCTAAACCGGCGCTCAGCATTAACAGGGACATTTTTGTTTTTGTTATTTTATTATAAAGAACAAAAACATTTCCATATTCGGTGAAGCAAATAATCGGATATTTCTTTTTGTAGCCTTCTACCTCCAGCAGGTCAAATCCTTCCATATTCTTAAATGGCAATGAATTCGGATCGATCACCCGTATAAGTTCCGGATTGTCTTTTATATGTATAAGTACCTGCTTGCGAAGACTGCTGAAGTAGTTTTTATATAATGACTGTTCATGTGGATTTAACAGAACAAACATTCCATATACAGCAAGTCCTGCAAAAGCCGTGGCTAAAAAAATGGTATTTTTTCTAAAATAAAACAGAAAAGGAATGAACATCACAATGGCAATGGGCCGGGTGAGTACAAAACAGGCGGCCAGGATCCCGGCTATGATATCCGTCCATTTCGTATTCCTGATCAGCATAAAGAGTATGAAAGCCATCAGAAATGCCTCAAAAAAATATAACTGGCCGTATTGGATCAACACCTTCCAGGCTTCAGTTGCTGTAAACAGGATACCCATATTAATGATCAGCCATTTCTTCCATTTTATATTCGCAAGACTATAAAACAGGGCGATCATGATAAACAGAAAAAAATACTGAAGACCCAGCCAGATCCCGGATATCAATCGTTGGGGCAGATCGCATATAGGGTAAAGCAATTCATTAAAAAAGGGACTCGCCGTGATATTGCTGATACCGTGGTCGTCTTTATTCAGATTCCTGATATCATAATACCGGATACCGTCCGTGGGCTGCCAATAATAATTATAGGGGAGTTTTCCGTCTTTTTGTAACCGGGAGCCGACGACCCGGTTTCGCAGATCCATCGGAAATTGCCTTTCCAGCTGGAAATCCCGGTACATGGAATGGACCAGCAGGAGGGCCAGTAAAATTCCATTTATAAAAAAAAGGTTCTTATTGAAAAAATTAATTTTCAAATGATCACTTCTTAAGGGGTTTCTTCAAAAAATAAAGCTCTTAATTCAGCCGCGTCCGCTGCTTTCATTTTTCCGCCCAGGACCAAACGAAGTTGCCGCCGGCGCAATGCGCCATCGAACAATTTAATTTCTTCTTCCGTTTCCGGCTGTACACCCGGAACAGTCATGGGTTTTCGATCCTTATCCAAAGCTACAAAAGTGTAGTAAGCTTCGTTGCTTTTATATTTCTGCTGGCTCAGATAATCCTCTCCCCAAACCTGAAGATGAACTTCCATCGATGTTGTAAAGGCACGGCTTATGCTGGCATGAATATGAACTGCATTGCCGAGCCTGATGGGATTTTCAAAAGATATATTATCCACGGATGCGGTTACCACCGGCACATTACAATGTTTGCCGGCACATAAAGCCGCCGCGATATCCATCCAGTACATAAGCCGTCCGCCCATCAGGTTCCCGAATACATTGGTATCATTCGGAAGAACGAGCTCTGTCATGATAATCTTCGAATCTCTGGGTGTCTTCGTCATTTTGAATAGATTAACGTGAACTCTCTTAGTTTTAGGCTTTAAGCTTTGGGCTTTATTAAATGCAGGTCTGTCCACAACTTTTCAAAAACCTTTCATCCATATCCGCACCGATTCCGTGCGTGTCCGGAATTTCCAGAAAGTATCCTTTGAATTGGACGCCAGCTGTAACAGGATCGGCCTGGTGCCCGAGCAGACAGGTATCCATATCATAAAACTGAATATTGCTCTGTGATAAGGCAAAATGCGCAAAGGCTGTCAGGGCCAGGCGGCTCTCCAGCATGCCACCCATCATGCAGGCAATACTGTTCGACGCACAAACCTGATTTAATTTCAATGCCCCGGAAATACCGCCGGATTTAGCGAATTTGATATTTACATAATCACAGGCGCCGGCTTCAATCAGCCGCCGGGCATCATGGTGGTTGAAAACACTTTCATCAGCCATTATTTTTACAGGAGAAATCCGAATCAGCGCCGGTAAAAGATGATCGTTCCACTGGCGCATGGGTTGTTCGCAAAATTCAATATTATATTCGCCCATTTTCACCAGCACATCCCTGGCCGTTTCAAAATCCCAACCCTGGTTGGCATCCAGTCGCAGACGGATGGAATTTCCAACTGCCATCCGGATTTTTTGCACACGAACCAGATCCGTAAAACCATCCTTGCCGAGTTTAACTTTAATTATGCGGACCCCTTTGTTTTTATATTCTACCGCAGTGGCTGCCATCGCTTCCGGATCGTCAATCCCAATGGTGAGATCCGTTTCCAATGGCTTTTTACTGCCATCCAGGTATTTATATAATGGCAAGCCGGCATGTTTGGCCGCCAGATCATACAAAGCCATATCAAATGCACTTTTTGCCGTTGCATTAAAAGCCGTGAAATCGTCCAGTTCCTGCAGTCTTTCTTCCATATCAAGCGCTTCTTTATTTTTCCACAGCCGGGCAAATTCTTTGGCCATTTCAAAGCAGGTAGCCTGAGTTTCGCCTGTAATCATGGGAAAGGCGGAACACTCACCAACACCGGTCAATCCGTCGTCTGTTTCCAACCGGATAAATAAATTCTGCGCATAATACATGGTGCCCGTGGCGATCCGGAAGGGATGCATGGGAATGGAAAGTTTATAGATGCGGGTTTGCAGGATCTTCATGGAGCTGTTCAAAATTACGGATTTTCAGGCGATGGGTATCAATTGGGATGCGTGAAGCGTGAGGCGTGAAGCATCCTGCTTCAAGCCTCATGCATCCTTCTTCACGCCTCATGCATCCTTCTTCAAGCTTCTCGCTTTTTATTACATTTGCTCCAGCCGTTTTTTATATATGAGCACAGATTTTAGTTTCGAAAACACAGAAAATGCATTCGCCTATAAATCGAACGCTGAGCTCAAAAAAGCCCGGTTTCTTTTTAAAAGTATGGGTAATGCGTTCCTCGTAAAATGGGGTACCAGTATAACGCCCTGGGCTATACGTTTTAAACTTCCGATCAAGGGACTGATCCGCAAAACCATTTTTTCCCAGTTTGTAGGGGGTGAAACACTGGGTCAGACCGCACCGGTCGCCCGCCGGCTGGCTGCCTATCATGTGAAAGCCATATTGGATTACGGGGTCGAAGGGGGCAACGATGGAGAACGGGGTTTTGACCAGGCCTGTGAAGAATTTATCCGGGTGATCCACTATGCGGCTTCCCAGCCAAATATTCCTTTTATCAGCATCAAAGTGACCGGATTTGCACGTTTTGAATTACTGGAAAAACTGGATCACTCACTCGATCTGACATCAGGATCTCTGATGAAACGGTATGAAGCAGCCCTGGCAGATTTTTCCGATGGGGAATCGGCTGAATGGGAACGCGTGCGCAGGCGCATGCTAAAAATATGTGAACAGGCTTCAGAAAAAAATATAGGCGTATTGGTGGATGCAGAAGAGACCTGGATCCAGGATCCGGTGGATGTATTATCTATTCAAATGATGGCTTCTTTCAATAAAGAAAAAGTATCCGTTTACAATACGGTTCAGCTATATCGCCATGACCGTCTTTCTTTTTTAAAAGATATGTTGGAAGCTGCCATACTCAAGGATTTTGTGCTGGGTGTAAAATTAGTCCGTGGTGCATATATGGAAAAAGAAAGGGCACGTGCCCTTGAGAAAAATTACCTTTCTCCCATACATGTTGATAAAGAAACAACAGACCGGGATTATAATGCCGGAATTGCCTTCTGTATAGATCATTTCGATCATATTGCAGCTATCGTGGCCTCCCACAATGATTATAGTAATCTGTACGCAGTAAAATTATTGAAGGAGAAAGGGCTAGCCTGTGATCATCCGCACATTCATTTTTCCCAGCTTTTTGGTATGAGCGATCATATTACCTTTAACCTGGCAAAAGCCGGTTGCTCTGTAAGTAAATACCTGCCCTTTGGCCCCATAGAAGACGTGATTCCGTATCTGATGCGCCGGGCTGAAGAAAACAGTTCCCTGAGCGGACAAACCGGCCGTGAACTTTCATTCATTAATAAAGAACTGAGGCGTCGGATGGCATAATCTTTTCAGTAAACCCGGTTTTAACCCGTTTAAATAAAAAACAAGCTCTTAACCACTTCAAAAATTGAAACACTTTATATTTGAAACCTGCTGTTTTATCATTAAACCAAGAAACTGGATGAATAAAAAGGTATTAGGAAATTTTGGTGCCCTTTTTCTATTGTCTTTATTATTTGCCTGTTCATCCCGAAAAGCGGATTCCACCCAGCCAAAAAATGTAGCCCCGACGATCGTTGATGTGCTGGTGGCGGCAACCAAGCCGATATCTAACACAATGGAAGTAAATGGCAATGTCATTGCCAATGAATATGTAGAACTGCATCCCGAAGCCAATGGCCGGCTGACCTATCTGGACGTTCCCGAAGGGAAAATGATTAAAAAAGGAACCCTGATTGCAAAGATTAATAATGCAGACCTGCAGGCACAGGTTGATAAAAGTAAAGTGGCCCTGGACCTTGCACAGAAAACAGAGCAGCGGGATAAACAACTGATTGCCGTGAATGGTATTAACCAGAGTGACTATGACGCTGCGCTGAATATTGTAAATGGTTTTAAAGCGGATATTGAATATAACCAGGCCTTGCTGGACAAGACAATTCTGAAAGCTCCCTTTGACGGATATATCGGATTGCGACAGGTGAGCGTGGGCGCCTATGTTACGCCGGCCACGCTGATTGCCACCCTGCTTCAGCGCGATAAAATTAAAATTGATTTTACGGTTCCGGAAGAATTTAGTTCGATTTTAAAAATCGGATCCTCAGTGGATGTGGAAATGGATCAGTCGGGGAAGCGGCGTAAAGCAATTATCATTGCGAACGAGCCTCAGGTAAGTCAGGCAACCCGGAATATGACTGTCCGCGCCCTGTTGGATAACAGTAATGTCAATCCCGGAAGTTTTGCAAAAGTATATGTCAATACAGGTATGGATAAAAAGGCGATCATGATACCGACCAATGCCTTAATACCGGATGATAAAAACAACCAGGTGGTGCTTGTTAAAAACGGGAAAGCAAATTTTGTAAACGTAGTTACGGGAGTCCGGCTGGCAAATAATGTGGAAATAACAAAAGGGATCCGGGAAGGCGATACTGTCGTGGTGACCGGTGTATTATTTGCCCGGCCTAAATCGACGCTCCAGATCAGGAATACCCGGACGCTGGAGGAGTATGCGGATCTGAATAATAATCAGTCTGCAAAATAGAATGATCCGCACATGAATATTTCTGAACTATCACTCAAGCGTCCTGTGCTGGCAACGGTCATGAATCTCCTGATCATCCTTTTTGGCGTGGTTGGATTTAGCTTTCTGGCAGTCAGGGATTATCCTGCGATTGATCCGCCCATCATAAATGTTTCCACTTCTTATACCGGTGCCAATCCGGATATCATCGAAAGCCAGATCACGGAACCACTCGAAAAACAAATCAACGGCATTCCCGGGATCCGCACCATTTCTTCCACCAGCTCCCTGGGCAACAGTAATATCACCGTAGAATTTAATTTAGGTGCCGACCTGGAAAGCGCAGCCAGTGATGTACGGGATAAAGTGGGGCAGGCTGCGCGGAATCTTCCCCTTGATATTGATGCGCCACCGGTTGTTACGAAAGCGGATGCAAACAGCGATCCCATTTTAATACTTGCCCTGCAGAGTCATACCAAAAGTCTTTTGCAACTCAGCGATTACGCTGACAATGTCCTGTTGCAGCAATTGCAAACGATCGACGGGGTCAGTTCTGTAAATGTATTTGGTGATAAAGGATTCGCCATGCGTATTTGGCTCGACCCGGATAAAATGAATGCATTTCATGTTGCTTTCAATGATATCTCCGCCGCACTCAGTACTGAAAATGTGGAAATACCGCCCGGGAAAATTTATGGAAATAATACGGAACTCACCCTGCAAACCAAAGGGCGGCTGACCAGCGAAAAAGATTTCCAGAATGTGATCATCCGGGAAGACAGTCTGGGTATCATTCGTTTCGGCGATATCGCCCGGATAGAAGTCGGTCCGCAGAATCCGGAACAAAGCTGGAAATATAATGGCGTAAATGCTGTCGGTATTGCCATTATCCCGCAGCCCGGCGCCAATAATATTCAAATTGCCAATGAATTCAACAAAAAACTGGATATCATTAAACAGTCCAATAAGGCAGACCTGGAGTTTAATGTTTTGATAGATAATACAAAGACGATCCGCCAGTCGCTGAATGAAGTGAAAGACACGCTGATCATCTCGTTCTCCCTGGTTGTTCTGGTTATCTTTTTCTTTTTCCGCAACTGGCTGATAGCGATCCGGCCACTGATCGATATTCCCATCTCACTGATCGCTACTTTCTTTATCATGTATCTGGCAGGGTTTACAATCAATATCCTGACCCTGCTCGCCATTGTGCTGGCTACAGGTCTCGTGGTCGATGACGGCATCGTGGTAACCGAAAATATTTTCCGAAAGCTTGAGGAAGGCATGCCCCTGCGTAAGGCGGCAGTAGAAGGTAGTAAGGAGATATTTTTTGCTGTTATTTCAACCTCGCTCACCCTGGCTGTCGTATTCATGCCGGTCGTCTTTCTGCAGGGCTTTGTTGGAAGATTGTTTCGTGAATTCGGTGTGGTACTCGCTTCGGCTGTTTTAATTTCGGCCTTTGTTTCGCTGTCCATTACACCCGTTCTGAATGTCGTGCTGACAAGGAAAAATGCTTCTCACGGGAAATTTTATGAGCGGACCGAACCTTTTTTTAAGGGAATGGAAAACGGATACCGGCGTTTACTGGAAGGATTTTTAAGGATCCGGTGGATGGCCTGGATCATTATTGCAGTCTGTGCGGTCATGGTCGTTTTATTATTAAATACATTGAAAAGTGAACTGGCGCCACTGGAAGATAAAAGTTCCATTCGTTTTACGGCAACCGCTCCGGAAGGAACCAGCTTTGGCTATATGTCGAATATATCCGACAGCATCGCGAATTATTTATATGATTCAGTGCCGGAGAGAGATTTTGTTTTTGTTCGTACACCGGCCGGCCCTTCTAACAATACGTCCCAGCCAAGGATCGGCCTTGTAGACCCGGATCTCAGAAAAAGATCACAGGCCGAAATCGCTGGTGATCTGCAGAATAAACTGTCCCGGTTCAATGACGCGCGCATATTTGTGATCCAGGAGCAGACCATTTCCGTCGGATCAGGATCCCGGACCAGCCTTCCGGTTCAATTTGTTTTGCAGAATCAGGACCTGGATAAGCTGAAAGAATTCATTCCCAAATTTCTGGCTGAAGTGCGTAAGGATAAAACTTTTTCCAATGTGGACGTGAATTTAAAGTTCAACAAACCTGAACTGGATATCAGCCTGGACCGGATCAAGATCAAGGACCTTGGTCTTTCCACGCTGGACGTGATCTCCGCCATGCAGTCGGCTTTCAGTGGTGGACGGCTCGCTTATTTTATTCAGAATGGTTATCAGTATCCGGTGATCGCGCAGGTTGACAGAACGGACAGGAACAAACCGGCGGATGTAACGGATCTCTATGTGCGCAATTCGCATGGGGACCAAATTCCGCTCACGGCAGTTTTGAAGACAGAACAAAACAGTAATCCGTCTACCCTCTATCATTTTAACCGGTATAAAGCTGCAACGATTTCCGCGTCACTGGCAGAAGGACAAACGGTGGGGGATGGAATCAAATCCATGCAGACCATTGCTACCCGGGTGCTGGATCCCACATTCCAAACTGCACTCTCAGGAAGTTCCAGGGATTATGCGGAAAGCTCTTCCAATATATTATTTGCTTTCGGACTTGCGCTGATCTTAATTTATCTTGTACTGGCGGCGCAGTTCGAAAGTTTTGTGGATCCTTTCGCCATCATGCTCACGGTCCCGCTGGCCGTTGCGGGCGCTTTGCTGAGTTTATGGATGTTTAATCAGACCCTGAATATATTTTCTGAAATTGGTATGATCATGCTGATCGGCCTGGTAACTAAAAACGGCATCCTGATCGTAGAATTTACCAATCAGAAAAGAGAACAGGGACATGAAAAGGTGAAAGCCGTGGTGGAAGCATCCACGCAGCGCCTGAGGCCGATTTTGATGACCAGTCTGGCAACATCACTGGGCGCATTGCCGATTGCGCTGAGTCTGGGTGCCGCCTCCACCAGCCGGATTCCACTGGGCATCGTGGTGGTGGGCGGAATTCTTTTTTCTCTCATCCTGACGTTGTTTGTTATCCCGGCTGTATATACTTATATATCCGGGAAACACAAGAATATGAACCAGGTGAGTGCGCTGGGAGAGTAGGGCAAATGTGCAAATGTGCAGATGTGTCACGAAAAGGCGTGATGCAAATGAGACGGTCATCGGTCATCGGTCAACCCTGCCTGCCGGCAGGCAGGGGTCATCGATAAAAGAGTAGCGTTTAAATAAACCAACCATGATTCGGGTTTTGATTTTTTTTGGATTTGCATTCATTACACTGGAGGCCAGTTCCCAGCAGCTGACCCTGGATACTGCCATTGCATTGGCTATGAAGAATAACCCCGGACTGATGATTTCTAAAAATAATGTTGATATCGCGGGTTTAAATAATAATTATGGAATAGCGGGTGGCCTGCCCCTGGTACAGGGGACTTCCACGGCTATGCAGCAGATAACGACCATTGATCAGAAGTATTCCAATCCGCTGAATAACAAAAACAGCAGCAATGCGCCTTCCACCAATGTCGGGGCGGGTATTGCCGCCAGCGTTCCTGTTTATGCCGGAGGGAGGATCCAGAATGAAGCAAAGCGTTTGGGTGTTGTTGAATCCCAATCAAGACTTCAATACAGCTCCCGCGCGCAAACCCTGATTTATAATGTTATGCTGAAGTATTATGATATCGTGCGCCAGCAGGGTTATTCCAGGACCCTTGAAGCTTCTATCAGGGCATCCAAACAAAAGTTGGAGATTGTAAAGCAACAGCAATCCGTGGGCGTGGCTAACGATGCCGATCTTTTTCAGGCACAGGTCGATCTGAATACACAGGTACAAAGTCTGATCGCTCAGCAGTTAGTGGTTGATCAGGATAAAACAGACCTGCTTGCCCTGATGATTTTGAATCCGGATTCCGTGATCGTCATTCAGGATACGATTCTGGTAGACAGGAATATAAAACTGGATTCTATTTTAAGTGCTGCGTATCAAAATGCAGATATGCAGTCAGCTTATGAGCAGATACGCATCAATCAATACCTGGAAAAAGAAGTGGGTGCATCGCGTTATCCCGCCGTGTCGGTGGATTTAGGGTATAATTACAGTCATGCTTCCAACCCCAAGGGATTTACCATTTTGAATCAGGCATATGGTCCTTATGTCGGACTGGGTTTGGCTATTCCGATATTTAACGGTGGAATTTATAAACGGCAACAGGAGATTGCCGGCATTAATGTAAATACTTCCAAACTGCAAAAGGATACCCTGATGCTGAATGTGCAGACCACTGCGATTAAAAACTGGCAGGCTTATCTCAGCAATTTAAAGCAGCTTGAATCGGCGAAACAAAACTTCGACCTGTCCCAAAAACTGCTGACCCTGGTGCTGATGCGTTTCCAATATAAAGTGGCGACCATTGTTGACGTAACCCTGGCCCAGCAAAGCTTTGAGAGCGCCGGTTTCCAGCTGGTCAATACGAGTTATGCGGCGAAAGCCGCCGAGATTCAGTTGCGAAGGCTGGCGAATCAGCTTCCTTAAAAAGCTTAACGCGTAACGCATAACGCTCAAAGCGTAATACGAGGAACAATTTTTTTGATTGAATTTCAATCCTGATTGAAAGATGCACGGTATCTTTGGACTCGGAAATTTCGAATAAATATTTTTGCGTTAAGCGTTACGCGTTTAGCGTTAAGCCTAAAGGATCGCTAGCTCAGCTGGTTTAGAGCACTGCCTCGACAAGGCAGGGGTCACTGGTTCGAACCCAGTGCGATCCACTTTATCAATTGCCATGGTGTGGAGGTGAAGGATTTGTTTTCAGTGTAGTTGCAAGATTTGTTGGTACTATGCACAGATCAGATTTATTGATTACCGGGTATATCGTATAGATAATCGAACTCCCTCCCATACCATTCCCATTATTGATATCCGGTGGAACCAGGTTGGGCCTAAACGCCAGGAATTTATATTTTTTACCTGAAATCCATGACTTGAGGTCGGCCCAGCCATTGTCCTGGTTATTAATTTCCTGATCGCCTAAATAAACATCCTGACCGTCAATACTATACTGGGAAGTGCAGTCTGACTTCTTGAGAATTAAGTTGAATGTTGAACCAAAACCCTGGCCATTCCGGCCACTCACGAATATGGCCAGCGTCAGAAGCCCGTGCTGATAAAAAAACTGAAAGACTATTTTATTGATGTGTTTCTGGGTTGTAGGATCTTTAATATCGATTTGATCACTGAGTAATTTTAATTCTGCTGTTACCGTAGCGATCTCAATATATAAAGTGTATAGATTTCCATCCAGAAAATTTTTTTTATCCTTGTTGAAATCCTGTACCATATTTATTTTTTTATCTGTGAAGGTTTCAATACAAAAAGGGCTGACGGATACCGGAATATTCTCTGCACGGTATAAATATATTCATTTTCAGGTTCATAAATCATCTGACCAATAAGCTGGCTGACGGCTGCCCATTTTTAATAAGTATAGAACCGCCGCATTTCTATATGAATTACAGAAAATAATCAATCCGGCCACGATCATGACGAACAGAAGGTTTTTTATCAAAAACAGCAGCTTATTAGCGCTGGGAATTCCCTTATTGAAAACGGAATTGTTCAGAGCCGGAATCGATTTGACATTACCTGCCATGGGTATTCAGCTATATATGGTAAGAGACGATATGGCGAAAGATCCGGTTGGAACCCTGAGTAAACTGGGGAAAATGGGCTACACCCAGATCGAAAGTTATAATGGCGACAAAGGAATATTCTGGGGATATACGAACAAAGAATTTAACCGGATCGCCCATGACAATGGATTAAAATTGGTTTCAAGCCATTATGAAGGAGACTCCATGGGGTACGAAAAGACCGCCGCCCTAGACAATGGCATGCAGTATTTTTTTGTTGAACAGTCGCGGCTTTTCCATGAAACTGCGATTCAAAGTGCTGGGATCAATGCAGAATATCTAAAAAAGTTATAGAATGGCGTATGGCAGGATACAGTAACTTTAGCTACCCGATTGTTTATGAAATATTTGCTGACGGTTACTGTTTTTATGAGCATGCTTTTTTCAGTGAAGGCACAGGAAAATAATGTTGTGAGAAACGGATTTATCAAAAAAACGCCCGCCCAGCTATATGCTGATTCCGTGGACCAGGTTATTTTCCGGCAATTAGTGGCTTATGTACAGTCAGAATCAACGGATTTTAGAAAATTGGAACTGAATGTTGATTCCCTGAAACGTCTGAGCGAAAGACATTCACTGGTTAACACGAATTACAACGGGGAATATGCGAAGGCGAATATAAGTTATGATAATTTTTTACCCTCCGTGTATCACAAGGAACCACTCGAAGGATTGCCTTATTTGCTGAACGCCTATGTTCCGGGGTTGGTCATAGATCCAAACGGCAGTTTAATCGGTAAACCAGATTACCTGTACAATTTCGATAAAGTTTCTGAAAATTTACTGCTGAAAAGGGGAGACGCGAAGCCGATTGCCGTGGAAAAAGAGCAGGTAAAATATTTTTGTTTAAAAGCAGGTCAGGAGGTATATATTTTTGAACGGGTTTCAATAATAGATGGCAACCGGTATTTTCAGGTACTTTCCAAAGGATCAAAGTTTTCATTCTACAAGCTGATAATAAGTAAATTCATCAATGCGAACCAGGGCACGAATGGATATATAAAGGCTGGCAATGATTATGATGAATATCAGGATATTTTTACCTATTACCTGGTTGATCAGAGAAGAAACGAATATGTGGTTTTCGATATTAAGAAAAAATCAATCCGGAAATCACTGCCAACAGAATCCCGGGTGGTAGAGAAATATTTTAAAGATCATAAGGGAGAAAAGCTAACAGAATTATACGTCGCCGGGCTTGTAGACAAACTGAATATTACGCCTGACCGCTAAGTTCTCCCCTTTATGACCGCACATCACCTGTATAAATTCCGGACAGTTCGGAAAGTATACCGCTTATAAATTATTGATAAATAGTTTGTTGCAGGTTGGTATTTTTTTGGTAGTCTTAAAATGCAGTTCCTTTCCATCGCAGTCAAAACCTGATAATTCAATGCTATGATTCGTAACTATTTCAAAATTGCATGGCGTAACCTGATGAAATATAAATTTATTTCATTCATTAATTTATTCGGACTCACGGTTGGACTCACCTGTTGTCTGCTCATTGCCACATATATCATCAATGAACTGAGTTATGATAAGTATAATAAAAACGGAGAAAATATTTATCGTATAACCAGAACCTTTAATAATTCTGAAGGCATTGTCTCACTTCGCCTCAGTACGATTTCTCCTCCCTTTGGATATTATCTGCCAACAGATTTCCCGGAGATAAAAAAAATGACCCGGCTTTTAAACAATGGCACGACGCCCATGAAGTACAAAGACAAATTGATCAGCGAGACAAATGTATATTTTGCCGACGGAAATTTATTTGATGTATTTACCCTGGATGTGTTGAAAGGTAACCCAAAGACGGCATTAATCGAGCCGTTTTCAGCCATGCTCAGCGAAGAAACGGCCAGAAAATATTTTGGGAATGAAGATCCGTTAAATAAGGTTTTAAGAGCCAACAACCAATTTGATGTAAAGGTTACCGGCGTTTATAAAGGGTTTCCTTCCAATTCGTATATGCATCCCGGCATGCTGGTTTCCTTCAGCACCCTGAATGATTCTGCCGTATACGGGGAGAATAATCTCAGAACCAACTGGGGTAATAATTCTTTTTTCACTTTTATAGAGTTGCCGGATCACTACGATGTGAAGAGAATGATCGCGCAATTTCCGGCATTTGTTGACCGCCGCATGGATCATAAGGATTATGGAGGACAGATCCCTTCTAAATTTACTAAGCTGGGTTTGCAAAAATTAACTGACATCCATTTGTATTCGCATACGGATTATGAAGCCGAACCCAATGGAGACATATTCCGTGTGTACATTTTTTCTATCATTGCCATATTTATTTTATTGATTGCCTGTATCAATTATATGAATTTGTCAACGGCCCGTTCGGTATTGAGGGCGAGGGAAATCGGGATCAGGAAAGTAATCGGGGCAAGGAAAAAAGAAATTATTGCTCAGTTTCTCAGTGAGTCGGTATTCATTGCCTGGGCTGCCATAATCATTTCCATTGCACTATTATTCCTGGCCCTTCCCTGGTTAAGTAAAGTTTCGGGACAGCAGCTTTCTGTTCATATGCTGGCTAAATGGCAGATCCTGGTGCCCATTTTTCTGACTCCTTTTGTTGTTGGCGTTGTATCAGGCATGTATCCGGCATTATTTATGTCTTCTTTTCAACCTGTAAAAACACTCAAGGGATTATTGAAAACCGGTAGCGGCAATATTTCGTTCAGGAAAGTGTTGGTCATTACACAATTTGCCATTTCCATCGTACTGATCATTACAACCATCATCGTTTCCCAGCAATTACGTTATATGCAGGAAACCTCCCTGGGGTATGATAAAGAACATCTCATAACGATACCGTACAGTAATTTTATAAATACCTCGTATGAGACTTTCAGAACGGAGCTTTTGGAAAATCCGGATATCCGGAACGTTGCCCGCTCTTCCCGGATTCCTACGGGCAGGCTGCTTGATAATATGGGAGCAAGCACATATGTCGGTGATTCTTTGAAACCGGTAACAGCGGATATAAAATTCCTGGCAACGGATTATGATTTTATTAAAACCTATGGAGTGCATGTAGTGGCCGGAAGAAATTTCTCCCGTTCGTTTAGTTCCGACACCTCCAATTTTATATTGAATGAATCAGCGATACAGGCGATTGGCTGGAAGTCACCCCAGGAAGCAGTTGGAAAGGATTTTAAATATGGACAATTCAAGGGAAGAGTGATCGGCGTTATTGGTGATTTTCATTTTGAATCCCTTCGTCAGCAAATTGTTCCCATTGTGTTGGTCAATCCGGCAACCTCCGCTACGGATTCTTATTTTAACAGCCTTTCTTTAAAAGTCAGCGGTAATAATATGTCGAATTCTCTTGCAACCGTTGAAAAAACCTGGAAGAAATACCTGCCTGAAATTCCTTTTCGATATACATTCCTCGACGAGAATTTTACCATGCTTTACAAGTCAGAACAACAACAGGGGACCCTATTTACAATTTTTGCCTGTATCGCCATTTTCATTGCCTGTCTTGGATTATTCGGCCTGTCTGCATTCTCAATCACCCAGCGAATTAAAGAAATAGGCGTGCGCCGGGTTTTGGGTGCGCGGGTGGACTCCATCGTCAGACTCCTTTCCATGGAATTTTTGAAGCTGGTGCTCATTGCTTCCATCATTGCATTTCCTTTAGCCTGGTTTGCCATGACGCACTGGCTGCAGGATTTTGCCTACCGTATCCCTATTCACTGGTGGGTTTTTGTTTTATCAGCATTCCTCGCTTCGATTGTTGCGCTGGTTACTGTTAGTTTTAACTCAATAAAAGCCGCACTGGCGAATCCGGTCACCAGCCTTCGCTCCGAATAAGCTTCGGCTGGCGAAGACAGCCTCAGAATAAGGCAAACAGGGAATTTAAAGACGGAATGGGCCGCCTCGTGATAAAGTTTATATTTGGAAGAAGAATAAACTTTAAAGCGGCCATCATGAAACGATATTTATTTTTTACCCTGGTCATTATTGCTTTTATATGCAAATCAGGGATTGCGCAAACCCGTCCGGTAACGATTTATACAACGGCAGAAAATACAAATTACAGATTAACTAAAACGGCGGAAAACCTGCCTTTTACGGATTTCGGCCAGCCTGTTGAAACGCAGGTTTGCGTTTTTGTGGATCCGACTCATCAGTTTCAAACGCTTTTGGGTATCGGGGGAGCACTCACCGACGCTTCGGCGGAAATCTATGCCAAACTTCCGGCAAATGTTCAAAAACAACTGATGACTGCCTATTACGATACAGTGAATGGCATCGGATATACACTGGCAAGAACCAATATCCACAGCTGTGATTTTTCAAGTAGCAGTTATACGTATATCTCGGAGGGCGATTCGGCGCTGAAAACTTTTAATATAGATCATGACCGCCAATTCAGGCTTCCTTTTATTCATCAGGCGATCGCCGCCGCCGGCGGTAAACTGACTTTATATGTTAGCCCGTGGAGCCCGCCGGGATTCATGAAAGACAATGGTGAAATGGCGCATGGCGGTAAATTATTACCACAGTATAAGCAGCCATGGGCAAACTATTACGTCAAATTCATTCGTGCATATGAAAAGGAAGGAATTCCTATCTGGGGCCTGACTCTTCAAAATGAGCCCCTGGCTAAACAATCCTGGGAGTCCTGCTATTATTCAGCGGAAGATGAACGCGATTATATTAAAACCTACCTCGGACCTACACTGGCAGCTTCAGGTTTATCCGGTAAGAAATTAATCGCCTGGGATCATAACCGCGATCTGATTTTTCAACAGGCCAGTACGATATTAAATGATCCTGAAGCTGCAAAATATATATGGGGTATCGCTTTTCACTGGTATGAAACCTGGACCGGAAGCGGTATGTTGTTTGATAACGTAAGAAAAGTCGGTGAAACATTCCCCGGAACGAACCTGATTTTCAGCGAAGGCTGTGTTGAAAAATTTGACTGGAAACGTTTGAGTGACTGGTCTCTGGGAGAACGCTATGGTCATTCCATGATCAATGATTTTAATTGCGGAACCGTTGGCTGGACAGACTGGAACATTCTGCTGGATGAGAACGGGGGTCCGAACCATGCGGGTAATTTTTGTTTTGCACCGGTTATTGCTGATACTAAAAAGGGAGAACTGGTGTATACCAATTCTTACTATTATATCGGGCATTTTTCAAAGTTTGTTCGTCCGGGTGCCAGAAGAATCATCAGTTCGTCCAACCGAGATTTACTGGAAACAACTGCATTCCAAAATACCGATGGTAAAATAGCTGTTATCGTCATGAATAAAAGCGATGAGAAGCTGCCTTATATTCTTTGGTTAAACGGGAAAGCGGTAAAAACGGAGAGCCTGCCGCATTCCATGGTCACCATGGTTTTTTAACCGGTAGGAATGATTTTATTATTTCATCCAGTATTTGCTCTTTTTCTGTAAATTTCTTTAACAATTCAACCTGGTTGTTGGCGCGGATAAGATTTTGCGTTTCGTATTGAAAGCTGTAATAAGTATCGTTGTTTAAATAATCCCCCAGAAAACGGATGGCCTGCATATATATCGCAAATTTCCCGGCATACACGAAGTATTTTTTTTCTTCTTCACTGAGTTCGGATTGCATTTCTTCCAGGTATCCGTTTGCGATCTCCCTGAAATAGTCTTCCCTGATCCCGATCCGGCTGAAATCAGATTCCTCTTCACTCGCAGGAGTCAGGTAGGTTCGGAACATATCCCCTACATCGCTGATATAGTAACCCGGCATAACCGTATCCAGATCGATCACACATAAACCCAGATCGGTCCCCAGATCGAACAAAACATTATTGATTTTCGCATCGTGATGTACCACACGCAACGGAAATGACGGATTGTCTTTAATACTTTCAAAAATTTCAACGATTTCTTTTTGATTGTTCAGATAGGCAATGCTTTCGACAGATTGAGCGATTCTTTGCTTATTCCCGTTTTGAATGGCTGATTCGAATTGCTGCTGCCTGCGCGTTAAATCATGAAAGGCAGGCAGCGTAATATTTAATTGAGCCGGTTCAAATTTCGAAAGAAGCCGGGTGAATTTGCCAAACTGTCTGGCAGCTTCGTATGCCAGTGAGGGTTTGGAAACAGTATTGCAGGTATAAGAATTTTTTACGAAGGGAAATAATCTGTAACAATTATTTTCTTCATCCATATAATAATTCTGGTGTTTGCTATTCAGGAGCGGTGAAATAAAAAGGTAGTCCGGATGATTTATTTTGAAATATCCTGACAGCCGGCTGCAATTATCCATAATATCAAGCGGTCGTTTGAAGATCTGCTGGTTAATCCTTTGCAGGAGCCATTCTTTACCGGCAGAAATTATTTTCCAGGTATGGTTGATCAGACCGTTTCCAAATGGCCTGACCGTATAATCACTTTCGTCAATTCCATATTGGGTTAAGATAGGACCAAACATATGCGCAAACTTAGATCGTATTACCCGGGTCTGCGCCGGTTGGCAATTTTTATTTATATTCAGTCAGCCATATGAACAAGCATGAACCAGCCATCGCCCCTCTCTAACCGGTTAGCTTCCCTGGATTTTCTGAAAGGAATGACGATGGTTTTGCTGGCGCTGGAGAGCACTTTGCTTTTCAATCACCTGGTACCTGTCGTGCAGGGAACCTGGGCGGAATCCGTCCTGAATCAGTTTTTTCATCATCCCTGGAACGGCCTCCGGTTCTGGGACCTGGTTCAGCCGACATTCATGTTCTCCGCCGGTGTCGCATTGGCTTATTCTGTAAAAAAGCAGCGCAAGTCCCTGAGCCGGGCTCAGACCTTCACTAAAATATTAAAACGATGCGGCTGGTTATTTTTCTGGGGGGTGCTGGACTATGCGGTGAGAAAAAACGGACTCTCCTTTGAACTCTGGGACGTGCTTACCCAATTGTCGTTTACAACCCTGGTTGCTTTTCTGATCATGGACTGGTCCATTTGGGCACAGATTGCCATAAGCGGATTTTGTCTGTTGGTCCCTGAATTGTTATACCGGTACACGAATATTCCCGGCTTTAATCAGCCTTTTGTGGATCAGCATAATTTCGGAAACTATATGGACCTGGTATTGATGAACAAGATCAATCCCGCCGGTTGGGTGGCAATCAATTGCATTTCCACGTCCGCTCATACGATTTGGGGCGTACTTGCTGGAAAATTGTTGATGAGTGAGAAAACGGATGGCCTGAAATTGAAATGGCTACTGGCAACCAGCGGTCTGTTTTTACTGCTGGGTTTCGGGTTGGACTGGGCCCATATAACACCGGTCATTAAACGAATTGCGACCAGTTCCTTTGTGCTCGCTTCCGGGGGATGGGTCGTTTTATTTTTATCCGTATGTTATTGGTGGGTTGATATGAAAAAGCACAGGAAATTTCTGTTTCTTTTCAATTTATTCGCCCTCAATTCCATTTTTATTTATCTATTCAATGAAATTGTGGGTGACCGGTGGTTTACGGGATATATCCTTGACATTACCCGTGGTTTATTTGCTGTAGTCTATATTCCCGTTTCTGCCGGTGCGGTATTGGGATCTATCGTTGTGTTCACTCTGGAAGCAGGGTTGTTATATTTTCTCTACCGGAAAAAAATATTTTTCAGGCTGTGAGCGGATATTTTTATACCAGAGGTTTATACCGACCGGGTTTTATCTATCTGATGACTTTTTAATTCCCAATTCCAAACCCCTCAATTCCGCTATCCCCCGCAGGCGCCCGATAGCCGAATATCCCGGATTGGTTTTCTTCTTCAGATCATCGAGCATCTGATGGCCATGGTCTGGCCGCATGGGAATGGAGGTTTTTCTTTTTTTCATCATCCTGACAATTTCCTCCACCACTGTATACATGTCCACATCACCTTCCAGGTGATTTTCTTCATAGAAATCTCCTGCTTTATTTCTTTGTGTGCTGCGCAAATGCAGGAAATGGATGCGGCTGGCAAACTGACGGATCATGGCAGGCAGATCATTGTCCTGCCTGACACCGAAAGAGCCGGTACAAAAACAAAGGCCATTTGAAACAGCCGGAATTTCACGAATCAGCTTCTCTATATCTTTCGCCGTACTCAGTATTCTTGGCAAACCTAAAAGAGGAAAGGGGGGATCGTCCGGATGAATTGCCAAACGAACCCCACTTTCTTCCGCGACCGGGATAACGGCTTTTAAAAATTCAAAAAGGTGTTGACGAAGTTTTTTCGCATCGATACTTTTATAAGTGTCCAGGGCCCTCTGGAATTGTTCAAGCGTAAAACTTTCTTCACTGCCGGGAAGTCCGGCGACGATATTTCCCTGTAATTGTTTTTTCTCCGCGTCAGTCATTTTTTCAAAACGCGTTTTTGCATTTGAAATCTCTTTCTGCGTGTAATCTTTTTCTGCACCGGGGCGTTTTAATAAATAAAGATCAAAAGCAGCAAAAGCCGCTTTTTCAAATCGAAGTGCCAGTGAACCATCCGGCTGCAGAAAAGCCAGATCCGTGCGTGTCCAGTCCAGCACCGGCATGAAATTATATGTTACAGTCTGTATACCGGAAGCACCCAGGTTGCGGATACTGGTTTTATAGTTATCGATGAGTGCCAGGAAATTTCCGGACTGTGTTTTAATGGATTCATGCACCGGCAGACTTTCCACCACCACCCATTGTAAACCGGCGGTTTCAATGAAAGTTTTTCTTTTTTCAATTTCATCCGCGGGCCAGATCACGCCATTGGCCAGGTGGTGTAGGGCGGTAACAACACCGGTACAACCGGCCTGGCGGATATCCGGGAGACTGACCGGATCTTCGGGTCCATACCATCGCATGGACTGGATCATATGATAATCAGATTTCCCCATTTTATTTGATAATAATCGTCTTAATCTGTCGTTTCATATAAAGTGATTATCATAACTGAAGTTTTCTCAAGCCGGTGTTTCTACACTGGCTTCTTTTTTATTCCCATTCCTGGAATTTGTCCTGCACTGTTGTAAAAATACGTTACTGAGATCGCAAAGTTCCCAAAGCGCCTCTCCGGTTCCAAGGTTTTTTCGGTTCAATCCTTTAAATTGTTCCTTCAAAGGTTCATATGGCCGGGCATTCGAAAATTTCACTTTATTTTCCTGACAAACATTCATTCGGTAATAAAAAGTCCGTCATTGTAGGTGGAGATGCAGGGGGTACCAAGGTGAACCTGGCCATTTTTGAGGTCACGGACAGCCATGTATGGATGGTCAGGTCATCCACCTATCATTCTTCCGGTTATCCTTCCATAAATGAAATCCTGAAGAAGTTTTTAATTGAAAATCAGGAATATCATCCAGAAAAAATTTGTCTCGGCGCCGCCGGCCCTGTTTTCGAAGGCCGCGTGGAAGTGACCAATCTTCCCTGGCATGTAGACGCAAATGAAATCGCGGCTGCTACCGGTATTTCCCAGGTTGTCCTGTTAAATGATCTGGAAGCAACTGCTTATGGTGTTGCCGGTTTGGAAGAAGAAGATTTTTCAGTGCTGCACGACGGGGATCCGGATGCTGGTGGTAACATCTCCATTCTGGCTCCCGGTACGGGTCTGGGAGAAGCCGGATTGTTCTGGGACGGACAGTGCCATCATCCTTTCGCAACAGAAGGAGGCCATTGCGATTTTTCCTGCCGCAATGCATTGGATCTGCAACTGCATGATTATATGCTGAAGAAATATAAAGTGGTCAGCTGGGAAAGTATCATTGCAGGGCCTGGCGTTTATTCGATATACCAGTTCCTCCTGGATGTTAAAAACCAACCTCCAAATCAGGTGCTGGCTGAAAAAATAAAAAACACAGATCCGTCGGCAATTGTCAGTGAGGCGGCCATGAACAGATCAGATGATACATGTGTGGAAGCCATGCGGATTTATGTTCGTAACCTGGCCCGCGAATGTTGCAACCTGATATTGAAAATGAAATCTACCGGCGGACTCTTACTGGCCGGTGGCATTCCCCCCAAAATTATTTCACTTTTACAGGACCCCTGGTTTTACGAAAATCTCCTGGATTGCGACCGGATGCAGGAACTTGTGAAAAAAGTTCCCGTCAAAGTTATACTCAATGATAAAGCGCCCATGATTGGCGCCGGCTGGTATGGTGCATATAGTTCGATAACCATGGTTCATTAATACATCACAAAATGAATACAAGACGTTCATTTATTCGGCAGGCCGGCGTTATAGCAGGGACCTCCCTGCTGGCAACGGCCATTAACCCCCGCACTTTTGGTCTCGGTTTAACCGGTTGCAAACTGATGGGCCCGAATGACCAGATCAATGTGGCCGTGGTGGGGATCAACGGTATGGGCTATGCAGACCTCCTGGCGGCTTTAAAAGTGCCCGGTGTGCGGGTTATCATGATTTGCGATACAGATAAGCATGTGATCGATAAAAGAATGGCAGATCTTACCAAACTGAATGTGGACATTTCAAAAATAAAAATAACGGGTGATTATCGTCATGTGCTTGATAATAAGGATGTGGATGTAGTCATTATCGGAACGCCGGATCACTGGCATGCATTGATCATGATGGAAGCATGTGCTGCAGGAAAAGATGTGTATGTGGAGAAACCGGTTGGAAATTCTATCGGAGAGTGCCGGGCGATGGTGGCTGCCCAGAAAAAATACAACCGGGCGGTTCAGGGTGGTCAATGGCAGCGTAGTCAGCAGCATTTTCAGGATGCGCTTGATTTTATTTATACCGGCCAGCTCGGGAATATCCGTACCGTGAAAGTATGGTGTTACCAGGACTGGATGAAACCCGGTCCGGTATTGCCTGATACACTGCCCCCTCCCGGGGTGGATTATAAAACCTGGCTTGGTCCGGCAAAGACAAGGGCATTTAATGCCAGCCGTTATCTTTTTAATTTCCGCTGGTTTTGGGATTATGCCGGCGGTCTGATGACGGACTGGGGCGTGCACCTGCTGGATTACGGACTATTGGGCATGAAAGCCGGGAGTCCGAAAACGATCGCAGCGCTGGGTGGAGACTTTGCTTATCCCGATCTCTATCAGGAAACACCGGATACACTGACTACGCTGTATGAATTTGATCATTTCAACCTGGTATGGGACAGTGCCATGGGTATTGGAAACGGATCTTACGGCAGAGACCATGGGATTGCCTATATTGGAAATAATGCAACACTGGTTTTGAGCCGGGGCGGCTGGGAAGTAATCGATGAAAAAATGAATAAAATGAAAATCGAAAGGCCCCTGGCTAAACCGACGGATAACGGCCTGAATAACCATTGGGTAAACTTTATTGAGGTTGTTCGTTCCAGAAAAATGGAAGACCTGCATTGTTCCATTGAAGCCGGGGCGCATGTAGCCACTATTGCACAACTCGGCAATATCAGTTACCGGAGTGGGAAGCGGCTCACATGGGATAAGGATAAATTTACCGATGAAGGGATAAACCAGGAATACCTGATGAAGACTTACCACAATGGTTATGCGCTTCCGAAGATCTAAGCCTTGAAACACGATATATGAATTAATTTTAAACGATCTTTCGCCGTGACCTGGCGAAATCGTTGTGGGCTATGTAAGAAAATTAACTGTGTAATGAGGAAGCAATTATTGATTTTTTTAATGATCCCCGTTTTTTTCATTTCCGGATTATACGGGCAGTCTTATCCGGGTTACCGAACAGGAAGTTATACGGGGGTAAACGGGGTTTTTTTCAATCCGGCAAATATTGCCGATAATGGTTACAGTTGGAGTGTTAACCTGTTTGCCATAGATGGATTTGTCGGAACCGACCAGGGGGGCCTCAAGTTCAGCGATATCACCAGGGCTTTTAATTCAGATTCTTTAAAATCAAAATTACTGAAAGGATATACCCAGATCAACAGCCTGAATTATGTGGATATCCTGGGTCCTTCTTTTATGATTTCAATTAATCCACGGACCTCTGTTGCATTTACTACGGCAACCAGGGTTTTTTCCAATATCAAAGATTTAAACGGTGACCTGGCCAATGCGATCATCGATGCCTCCAACTCTGGCATTACAACTCCTGTTGCTTTGAACGGGAATAATTCACTGGTGCACGCAACGGGCTGGACTGAAATCGGCGGTTCGGTAGCTCGTGTATTATCGCCGGAAGAAAGTCATCATTTTTTAAAGGGCGGAATAACCCTTAAATATATAGCCGGGACGGCGGATTCTTATCTGACATCAAATGGACTGACCGGTTCCCTGGAAAATATAAACGGGATTGCAAATATTGTGGGTCCGGCAAGTGGATATATTTCAATAAACAGTACGAATACGAATTTTAAGAACTATAAATTCAGCGATTTTTTTAATTTCAGCGGGCATGGGATCGGCGGTAATATCGGTTTGGTCTATGAATACAGACCAGATGTGTATTACACAGATTATACGGATGATCGCTGGCCCAATAAATATAAATGGAAAGTGGGTATTTCGCTGATGGATATCGGTAGTATTCACTACAACAAATCAAACAATGTGGTAGGGAATTACCAGGCAGATATTCCTGCGGGTGAATCCTTCAATCTGGATCGGTTTAAAAATAAAACAATTAATCAGTTCGTTGGCATATTTAATTCTTCACCTTATTTTACAGCCGGTACACCGCAAAGCAGTTCATATAAAGTCAGCCTTCCCACTACTTTACAATTCAATGCAGACTATCTGTATAATTCCAATCTGGGCCTGAACCTGGCGGCCCAGTTTAATTTGAATAACCAAAAAGACTTCAATCTGTATTATTTCAATTCATACAGCCTGACACCGCGCTGGGAGAATACCCTGGTCAGTGTGGAACTCCCTTTAAATTATAATGATCTGACGAAATTCAATGCCGGACTTGCCTTTCGGGTAGGGCCACTTATTATTGGATCGGGGTCTGTGATTTCTGCTCTTATTAATAATTCCAAGCAGGCCGATTTGTATATCGGATTAAACTGGGGAATGCAGTTTAAGAAAATACGAAGACCTGATATGGATAATGACGGTATCAATGATCATGAGGATAATTGCCCGGATATTCCGGGTGTTGCCAGATACCATGGTTGTCCGATCCCTGACCGGGATGGTGATGGTGTGAATGATGAAATGGATTCCTGTATATCCACGCCGGGTTATGCAAGGTATAAAGGCTGTCCGATCCCTGACAGTGATGGCGATGGAATCAATGATGAAGAAGATTCCTGTATTGATGTGCCGGGAAAACTGAAGTTTCATGGTTGCCCGGATACCGATAATGATGGCATTCCGGATTCGCAGGATAAATGCCCGATTGTATTCGGAACTGCTAAATACCAGGGTTGTCCTGCCCCGGATACAGACGGAGATGGTATTAAAGATGAATTGGATTCATGCCCCACTGTTCCCGGTCCTGCATCCACCCATGGTTGTCCGGTCGACCAGATTGTGACACAGATTACTTCGGATTTTAAAAATATACTTTTCAACCCGGGAAAAGCAACCATCCGGCCTGAGTCTATCAAGATCATCATACATGCAGCAGATATTATGAACGAGCAAATTCCGAACGCCAGTTTTTATGTGGACGGTTATACAGACAATGCTGGCAGGCCCTCCGCGAATAAAGCGCTTTCCAAATCCCGTGCGCAGGCCGTTGTGGATGCCCTGTCGGATTACGGAGTGAAGAAAGACCGTTTAACGGCCAGGGGATTTGGGGATGAAAATCCGAAATGCCCGAATACAACAGAAGAAGGAAAACAGTGTAACAGAAGAGTGGAAGTGATCGTACGAAATATTCAACAGCCGGAACAAAAGACCCCTGTACCCGTCAAATAACCGTTGGTTGAAGTTTCTTAGGACTTTGGCTTGTTCATTGCCCATTCGATACCACCCAATAAATGTTTGAGATAGATCGGATCTGAATAGGATTCGTCTGTATGACCCAATTCGGTATAAAAGGCGCGTCCGCCATCAAATTCATGATACCAGGCCATGGGATGATTGTTGCCATTCTCGCCACCTTTATAGGAGCTCTCGTCAATTTTAATCAGGACCGTTACATCCGGATTTATATCCCTGAAATTGTACCATTCATCCTTTCTGACCCAGGAATCCGGCATGCCCATGGTAGAGGGATGATTTTTATCTACGATCATCAGTTTTGCTTCCTGTTGGGCAGGATGGGATTTAAAATAAGCGCCTACTAATTTCCCGTACCAGGGCCAGTTGTATTCACAATCCGTTGCGGAATGAATCCCGACGAATCCGCCACCCTGTTGAATATAATATTGAAAAGCTTCTTCCTGTTCAGGCCCTAATACCTTTAATGTGGGACAAAGGAAAATGACCGCAGCATATTTCTTTAAATTCTTTTTCGTAAAAAGCAGGGAGTCCGTGGTGGTATCAACAGAGAATCCATTTTCCTGGCCGAGTTTTTTGATGGCTTCAATACCGACCGGAATACAGGCGTGATGATAACCATTGGTTTTCGAGAATATCAGTACCGATGGTTTTTTGTCAGCCGGTTTGGCTGCAATAAAAATGAAAAAAATTACTGGCAGTATGGCTATCGTTATTAATTTTTTCATCTGGCTTCGGGTTTTCATAAAATCAATCGTTAATCGTTAGGTGTTAAGTTTTAGGCTTTAAGCTTTAGGCTTTCAGTGAATTTTATAGCTTCTTAATCCGGATGTCGCGAAACCAAACATTATTTCCATGATCCTGGAGATCGATATGGCCTGTTTTGGATTTAGCGAATCCGGGCATTTTGCCGAATTTACTACCCCCTACCAGTTCATCCCAATTCTTATCCCACAGGGTGGTAGAAACAACCTGGACACCATTCAGGAAAAGGGTGAGTGATCCATGAACCAATTTAATTTCAGCTTCATTCCATTCTCCCACTGCCCGAACGGGTTCGCTGGATGAGGCAATCAGATCATATAAATCGCCGGCCCTGTGTTTATGGATTTTACCATCCGGGTGTCCGTCATTATCAAGAACCTGCATTTCAGGTCCTGTTAAGTAGGGAGCCCCATATTGCGGGGATTCCTGCACTAAAAACATAACACCGCTGTTTCCGTTTTTTGAAATTTTCCATTCATACTTCAGATCGAAACTCTCATATACATCATTTGTGCAAATATCACCTTCTTCCCCTTTTGGAATTTTGTATGTTGTATCACAGAAGAGTGTGCCATTCTGTATTTTCCATGCAGGACCAAATGTTTTCTGATTATAAGTATGCCATCCGGTTGAGGTCTGCCCATCGAATAATAATTTCCATCCTCCCGTAAATTCAGAACCGGTTAACTGATTGTGCGTTTGTGCATTCACAGCAAGTATGGCCGCCATCATCAAAATTAAGGCGAACCCTGTTTTTTTTATCATGAACTAATTTTTAATTGAAAGAATATAAGTGACCATTACTTTCACATCAGCAGGCACCAATGCCGGATGAGGTGTCATCGGTATGGTGCCCCAAACGCCTGAACCTCCAGATATGATTTTATTCATGAGTCTGGTGACAGTTGTATCTGCAGCCGGAGAATATTTTGCGGCCACATCACTATAAGCCGGACCAATGGCTACGCCGGTTCCTTCTTTATGCAGCCGGTGACAGGTGGTGCAATCACTGGCTCCGATCAGTTCTAGTCCTTTTGTATCGGCAGCAGCAGCAGGGGCTGGTGCAACGGCAGCTGAGTCGGTTTTTGTTTCATTGGAACCGCCTGATGAATTACAGGCGGCGATGACTGAACCCATAAACAATAGGAGAATAACTTTTTTCATTGTTGTGTTAATTGAAGTGTGAAGATAAATTTCGTAAAAAATACCCAGAGTCCATCCTATTTTATTCCCAGCACCGAACGGTTGAAGGCTTCGTCGGAACCGGATCCGGCAAAATCATCAAAAGCTTTCTCGGTTATACGTATAATATGGTCTCTGATAAAAACGGATCCTTCCCTGGCACCGTCTTCAGGGTGTTTGATGCAGCATTCCCATTCCAGTACTGCCCATCCGGCATAATCGTAGGCCGTGAGTTTGCTGAAGATGGATTTGAAATCCACCTGTCCGTCACCCAGGGAGCGGAAACGTCCTGCCCGGTCGATCCAGGGCTGATACCCACCGTATACGCCTTTTTTCCCTGTCGGATTGAATTCCGCGTCTTTCACATGGAACATACGAATGCGTTCGTGATAATAATCGATATAAGAGAGATAATCGAGTTGCTGTAATACAAAATGGGATGGATCATATAAAAGGCAGGCGCGTGGGTGGTTGTTTACTTCTTTGAGAAATCTTTCGTAGGTATCACCGTCGTGCAGGTCTTCGCCGGGATGAATTTCATAACAAAGGTCCACGCCATTTTCATCAAAGACATCCAGGATGGGTTTCCATCTTTTCCCAAGTTCCCTAAACCCGGTATCCACGAGGCCTGACGGCCTTTGTGGCCAGGGATAAAATGTTGGCCAGAGCAGGGCGCCGCTGAAACTCGCGTGGGCATTGAGGCCCAGGTTTTTTGAAGCGGCGGCTGCGTATTTTAATTGCTGTACGGCCCAGGCCTGCCTTACCGTCGGATTTTTTCTGTATGCTTCGGGTGCAAATCCGTCGAACAATTCATCATAGGCCGGATGAACAGCGACCAGCTGACCCTGTAAGTGGGTGGAGAGTTCAGTAATTTCAAGGCCCGCGGCATGCACGATTCCATTGATTTCATCCGCGTAGCCCTTACTTTCAGCTGCTTTTTTCAAATCAATACAACGGGCATCCCATGTTGGAATCTGTATACCGGCATATCCAAGGGATTTGGCCCATTTGCAAATGGATTCAAGTGAGTTAAAAGGCGCTTTATCGTCCAGGAACTGTGCTAAAAAAATTCCGGGCCCTTTTATTGTTTTCATTTCTTTTCGTTGACTGGTAATCGATGACCCCTGCCTGCCGGCAGGCAGGGTTGACGGATGACCGTTATTGATTAATTGGCAATTTCATTTGCACATTTGCACATTTTCATATTTGCACATTGTGGTTATACCATTTCTCCTTCGTTTGCGAAGACGCCACAACCCCATCAATAAACGCCATTCCACGGATACCATCTTCCACTCCGGGAAAATCAAGACTTTCCGGAGAAGCTTCTTTCCCATCTATCCGGGCAGTAAGGGTTTGGGCAAAATTGCGGTAGATATTTCCAAATGCTTCCAGGTATCCTTCCGGATGGCCACCGGGTGTACGCAGATTATGCGTTGCAAAAGAGGAGAGCGGTTCTTTATATCCAACACCTGCCCGGAAAATCTGGGTTGGCTGATCCAGCCATTTTACAATAAGGGAATTGGGTTCCTGTTGATTCCATTCCAGTCCGCCTTTTTCTCCATAGATCCGGATGCGCAGTGCATTTTCCTCACCGGCTGCCACCTGCGAAGCCATGAGCACGCCTGCTGCGCCGTTGTCAAATTTCAATAGCACATTTCCGTCATCATCAAGAGCACGGCCTTCCACGACGATATTGAGATCTGCACAGATTTTTGTGATTTTTAATCCACTGATATATTCTGCCAGGTGCGCTGCGTGTGTACCGATATCTCCCATGCAGCCACTTTTTCCGGATCGTTTCGGATCCGTTCTCCAGGCAGCCTGGGTATTGCCTTCCCGTTCAGAGAGTTTGCTGAGCCATCCCTGCGGATATTCAACCCATATTTTCCTGACCTTCCCAAGCACATTATTTTTTATCATCTGACGGGCCTGTTTCACCATCGGGTATCCTGAATATGTATGTGTTAAACACAGGATGAGGCCGGTTTCCTCCACTTTCTTTTTTAACTGTCTTGCTTCGTCGATCGTAAACGCAATCGGTTTTTCGATCACCACGTGAAATCCTTTGTCCAGCGCCAGCATGGCCGGGGCGAAATGCGCAAAATTGGGTGTAACGATGGTTACAAAATCTATTCTTTTATCAGCCGGCATTTTACTTTCCTTTTCCAGCATCTCCTCAAAATTCAAATAGGTACGGTCAGGAGCCAGAAACAGCATTTCACCTGAAATCTTCGCCACATCTGCGTGTATGCTGAGTGCGCCGCAGGAGACTTCGATCAATCCGTCCATCTGCGCGGCTATACGGTGAATGGCTCCGATAAAAGCGTCTTTCCCGCCGCCTACCATACCCATGCGTAGTTTTCTGTTCATATTTGCGTATTTTTTAGACTATAATATTTTTAGTTGACAGTTGACAGTTGACAGTTGTCAGTTGACAGTTGGCAGTTTACGGATGTTGGAACACACGCTGACTTTTGCTTTAAAGCGTTAGGCGATTTTGCTTTAAGCTTTAAGCCTGAGTGCACAAACTTAAAGCTTTAGGCCTTAAGCTTTCCGTTTTCGGCTTTGAATGTTTGCATTTTTTTTTACTGAAATAAAAATTACATTTAGGGGTCTTTTGAATCAAATGTATTTCTGACGGTTCTCAAATAAAACGATTGCTATGCTCCCAAACGCTATTCCGCGCAAACAGCTTTTTACCGCCAGCTGCCTGGCTTTACTCGTCACTTCACTTTCTTTTGGCATCCGTGCCGGTATCCTGAACGACCTGGGAACGCGGTTTCAACTGAATGCTTCTGAGCTGGGAACCATTGCCGCTACGGCGTTCTGGGGTTTCCCGCTCGCAATCGTGATTGGCGGGTTTATAGTTGATATCATCGGAATGAAAAAGCTGCTGGTGATGGCATTTATTTTTCACCTGGCGGGTATTGTACTAACGATTGCTTCCACCGGTTACTGGACTTTATTTCTCTCTACCCTGCTGATCGGCATCGCCAATGGCACCGTAGAAGCAGCTTGTAATCCGCTGGTAGCCTCCCTGTTTACGGATAATAAAACGACGAAGCTTAACCACTTTCATCTTTGGTTCCCCGGCGGAATCGTGATTGGAACCCTTATCGTGTTCGGATTAAATAAATTGGGGGTGGGCTGGCAGATAGAAGTGGCCACCATGCTTATTCCGACGCTCATCTATGGTTATTTGTTTTCCAAGCTGAAATTTCCGGTAACGGAACGTGTAGCCGCAGGTGTTTCCAATACTGAAATGTACAGGTCTATTTTTTCAGGCCTGTTCTTATTCATGATCATTTGTATGCTGGGTACGGCCATCACCGAATTATTTACAAACCAATGGATAGAATTACTGTTGAAAAATGTAACGGATAATGCCTTATTGATATTGACCATCACCACGGGGATCATGGTATTAGGCCGTGCATTCGCCGGCCCCGTAGTGAAACAGTTCTCTCCACAGGGTGTGCTGCTGATATCTGCGGTACTTGCTACATTGGGCTTATATCTGCTGGGACATACGACAGGCAATATGATTTTTGCCGGTGCGCTGATATTTGGTATCGGCGTGTGTTATTTCTGGCCGACCATGCTGGGTTTTGTGGCCACCAATCTTCCGAAAACCGGGGCAATCGGTCTAAACCTTATGGGCGGGGCGGGTATGTTTGCAGTATCAATTTATATGATTTTTATGGGCAAACATTATGATGCCCTCGTCGCCAGCAAACTTCCGGCAGGCGCTGATCTCCAATTATATACAAGTGCCCCGGCCGGTTCGGATATGGCCAGTGTGCTGTATGAGGCAAAAAAGGCGGCGGGTCCTGCCATCATTAATTTTACACTGGTCATTCCGGTTATACTGATAGTTGCGTTCGCAGGGCTGAACCTATACATGCGCGGCCGTAAAAAGCCGGAAATGCTGGCAGCTATGGCCGCTGGTCATTAAATTCACTGATCATCATTTTCATTTCGTAATTTCAAATCCTCAATAAACGCATGAATCCTCGCTCATCCAGGCGAAAACTTTTAAAAAATATAATTGCCGGCTCTGCAGTTCTCGCCACAGGAAGCCAGCTGCTTTCTTCATATATGCCGAAATCAAAATCATCAGAAGAATGGAAGCTCAAAGGAAATATCAATCATTCGGTTTGCCGCTGGTGTTATGATTCCATTCCATGGGATGAATTCTGTCAGGGCGTAAAAAATATAGGTATCCCGGCAGTCGATCTGGTGGCCCCGAAAGACTGGCCCACGCTGCAGAAATATGGCCTCTACAGTTCGATGTGTTATGTGGCAGGGGATGTGAGTCTCACGGATGGTTTTGCGGAACCCAGATTCCACGAGAAGCTGATCAAACAATATCTGGAAGTCATTCCCCTGATGAAGAAGGAGGGTTATACGGATGTCATCTGTTTCAGCGGCAGCCGCAGGGGTATGGACGATGAAACCGGTTTAAATAATTGTGTAAAAGGACTTCAACCGATATTGCCCCTGGCTGAAAAAAACGGAATTACCGTTCAGATGGAATTGCTGAACAGCAAAGTGGACCACAAAGACTATATGTGCGATCATACGCCCTGGGGAGTTGCACTCTGTAAAAAACTGGGCAGCCCGAACTTCAAATTACTATATGATATTTATCATATGCAGATAGATGAAGGGGATGTGATCCGTACGATCCGGGATAATAATAAGTATATCGGGCATTATCATACCGGCGGCGTTCCCGGAAGGCACGAAATCAATGAAACCCAGGAGCTTTATTACCCCGCCGTCATGAAAGCCATCGTAGCAACGGGTTTTAAAGGGTATGTAGCCCAGGAATTCATTCCGGCAGAAAAGGATAAAATGGATTCCCTTCAAAAGGCGGTTATCATTTGTGATATATAAAATAAAAAAATAAAAAGTGAATCATGGCAGACAATGTGTTTGACGCAATTGTAATCGGATCGGGAATCAGCGGCGGATGGGCGGCCAAGGAACTCTGTGAAAAAGGCCTGAAGACCATTATGCTGGAAAGAGGCAGAAATATTGAACATATTAAGGGCTATGTGAACGCCAATAAAGAAGCCTGGAACTATCCGCACCGTACCCGGCGGACCCAGGAAATGATCAGTCAATATCCGGTGCTCAAAAGAGACTATGCGCTGAATGAATCCAACCTGGACTACTGGGCAAGCGATCAGGATAGTCCCTATACAGAGATCAAACGTTTCGACTGGTTCCGCGGATACCATGTGGGCGGCCGTTCCCTGATGTGGGGCCGCCAAAGCTACCGCTGGAGTGATCATGATTTTGAAGCCAATCTCCGCGATGGCCATGGTGTTGACTGGCCCGTTCGCTATCACGAAATTGCATCCTGGTATGATTGGGCGGAAAAATTTGCGGGTATCAGTGGTAACCGGGACGGACTGGCCATATTACCAGACGGACAATTCATGCCGCCCATGGAAATGACCTGTGTGGAAAAAGATTTTTCGGATAGTCTGAAGGATCAGTTTAAAGGATCACGTCATGCCATCATCGGAAGAACAGCGAACATTACGGAACCTCTGCCGGGAAGAACCAATTGCCAGTTCCGGAATAAATGCTGGCTGGGATGTCCGTTTGGCGCATATTTCAGTACCCAGTCATCCACTTATCCTGCGGCTATGAAAACAGGTAATCTGACACTGCGCCCCTGGGCAATTGTTACCAAAATCCTTTATGATAAGGATAAGAAAAGAGCTACAGGTGTTGAGGTGCTTGATGGGGAAACCAATAAGACGTATACCTATTACGCAAAGATTATTTTCCTGAACGCATCCACTTTGAACAGTGCCTGGGTCCTGATGAATTCAGCCACAGATATCTGGCCCGACGGGCTCGGAAGCAGCAGTGGTGAACTGGGTCATAATATTATGGACCATCACCTGGGTGTCGGTGCGAGCGGAATCGTGGAAGGTCATGAGGACAAATATTATTATGGCAGAAGGGCCAATGGTATTTATATTCCCCAGTTCCGCAATGTGGGCGGGGATAAAAGGGATTACGTTCGTGGATTTGGATACCAGGGTGGCGGTAGCCGGGAAGGGTATAATCGCAGCCCGGAAGAAATCGCGATTGGTGTTGATCTGAAAGATGCTTTGACTGAACCCGGTCCCTGGAGTTTAGGAATTGGCGGATTCGGTGAAACGCTTCCTTATCATGAGAATCAGGTTACACTCGATAAAACGAAAAAGGATAAATGGGGACTCAATGTGCTCGCGATGGATATTGAGTATAAGGAAAATGAAAAGAAGATGCGGGTGGATATGAAGAATGATGCGATGGAAATGCTCACGGCAGCCGGGGTGAAAAATGTGAAAGGTTATGAAGGCGATGGTACACTGGGACGGGGTATTCATGAAATGGGTTCGGCCAGGATGGGGAAGGATCCGAAAACTTCGGTGCTGAATAAGTACAATCAGGTCTGGGATGCGCCCAATGTTTTTGTTACGGATGGATCTTTCATGGTCTCTTCATCCTGCGTGAATCCTTCTCTTACCTATATGGCATTTACAGCAAGAGCGGCGGATCATGCAGTGAGTGAACTAAAGAAAGGGAATATTTAGTGTGAGCGTTTGGGAGTGTGTGAGTAGGGAGTAATTTTTACTTAGGAAATTAATTATTAGTTTTAGGCTTTAAGCATTGGGCTTTGGGCTTTTTAAAATTCTAAATCTAAAAAGATGAATAGAAGAGAAGCATTATCATCCGTAGCCCTGCTGCTCGGTGGCACCCTGATTGGTTCTGAAATGTTTTTATCGGGATGTACGAATGCCGATAAAAAAATAGGAACAGCCGGTATCAATTTTTCTCCGGAAGACATTTCTTTTCTGGATGAAGTAGGAGATACTATTATTCCTGCGACGGACACACCCGGAGCGAAAGATGCCAAGATTGGAGAATTCATGCATACCATCGTGCGGGATTGTTATGAAAAAGAAAACCAGCAGATTTTTGTGGACGGCATGGTAAAACTCAATGATGCCAGTATAAAATTGAACGGTAAATCTTTTCTGGAATCCAGTCCGGCCGAACGTAAGACTTTACTCATCGCGCTGGATAAGGAACAAAAAGAATATACGGCAAGCAAAAAGCCGAAAGATCCGACACATTATTTCCGTATGATGAAGGAATTGACGATCTGGGGTTATTTTACATCAGAACCGGGCGCCACCAAGGCCCTGCGTTATATTGCAGTTCCGGGCAGATATGAAGGCTGCATTCCGTATAAAAAAGGAGACAAAGCCTGGGCAACTTAGGGATTAACCGTACCCAGAGCCTGACGTCTCTGTTTGAGCGCACTGAGTGCCTGGGTCTGTTTGTCAAACAGGGCCTGCCCAGCTTCCCGGTCCTCGGTATTTTTTTCCAGACCTGCTTTATAATTGCGGATTTTTTTCTCGTAGTCTGTTTGATTATTCTGCAGTTTATCCATTTGTTTATGGGCCTTGCTGAGTGCATCCTGATCTCCCGTGGCAATACCGCCAATGATCTTCGTTTGCTTATTCTGAGCCATTTTATTTTCCGCCAGATCACTTTCATAGTTCCGTATTTTCTTGGCAATATCTCCTGAATCATTTTTGAGATCGACCATTTTAGCCTTTGTTTTATCCAGGGTTTTCTGTTGTGCCTCGATCAGTTTTTTAAGTGAAAAAGAATGGACATTATTTTTCAGACTGTCCAGGTAAACCATAGAAATCCGGGTGTAGGAACTGTCTTCAGTTGTTGCAGGCGAAAGGGTTTCCCCTTTTTTAACCGGTAGCAGACTGATGACGGTAATATCTTTTTCTGAACGGCTCTTCCGGTCAATAACGAAATATGCATCGGAAACCACGGAAGAATTCTTATCAAGGGCAACATCTCTGAATATGATAAAATCCTTGAAGTGGGCGTCTTTATATCCGTGTGCCAGCATATAATCGATCAGCGCGTCTTTCACAGCATCTTCATCAAAGGGCACCTGGATAGCCGCTACGGGATATACATTTTTCTGAAAAGTATAACTGCTTTTATAAGACTGGGCGTTGAGGGCGGTAATTGCCAGGAAGAAAGAAAATACCAGGAGTAAAATTTTTCTCATGTGGGAAAGGGGGTTTTTTATATTTGTCAATTGTCAATTGTTAATTGTTAACGGCCAACGGTCATTGACAAAAATACCTCAAGTAACAATAAAAAAGCCCGGGTTCGTTGAAAACAACTAACCCGGGCCTTGAAAGGCCGGTACATAAATAGTAAAAGAATTTATCTGGTAGAACCATATCCGACATATCCCTGCGTAGCCTTACAACCATTTTTGCTCGTGCTGTTGTAACTGGCGCAGGATGTGAACAGGGTTACTGCGACTGCGATAATAGCGATCATTAAAACTGACTTTCTCATTTTCCTGGGTATTTTAAATTAATAATAAGAGCCTGGCATATTCAGGTTGATCTACCAGGAAGTTCAGAGGAGCGGACTTGCATTCTCTATGCTTAACGCATTACGCTAAACGCCAGAAACAAAATTTTCGGAGAGTACGATGGATCAATAGTTGTCAGAGGGTAAGATTGAAAAGTCAGGGTTTTCGGCTTCAAGCCGAAGGCTTTGGGCTTTCCGCCTTGAGTTTTAAAAGGGAATGCAGCAAAATAAAACAATATTATTTGAATATGCAATAGCCCGGCTGATTTAGATATTTTTTTGTGAATCCGTTTGGCTTTGAAACGGTCGCTTTTTAGGAAATTTTATCTCCGGAAACGGAGTGGTCCCCGTAAAATCCATGAAATCCCGCTGTCTCAACCGGGACTTGCGTCCAGGGGAAGGTGTCCGGACCCGGAAAGACCGTCTATTCTTCCTGAAAATCTATCTGGAGAAGAATGCCACCGCTTGATCCGGATCATTTAAAAACGGGCTTTGCACCCGGGAGGCCGGAAATAATCCGTTCGGCACAGGAATTGTCGAATGGTCTCATGCCAAAGTTCTGAAAAAAACGAATTTACCGCTGATGGGTTCCGGCCATGCTGATGGAATGGATATTGCTATCTTTACTATCGAAATAATTTCTTAACCCATAAAGATTCATGTTACAATTAACCAGACCCCTTGCGGTTATTGACCTCGAAACCACCGGAATTAATCTTGCCTCTGACCGGATTGTAGAAATCGCCATTGTTAAAATGATGCCCGATGGAACCAGAACCGTAAAACATAAGCTGATTCATCCCGAAATGCCCATACCCAAACAGGCATCAGATATTCACGGGATTACGGATGAGCATGTGAAAGAAGCACAAACGTTTCGCCAGGCAGCCAATGAACTCAAACAGTTTTTAGACCACAGTGATCTGGCCGGTTATAATTCAAACCGTTTCGATATTCCCTTGCTGGTAGAAGAATTTTTACGCGTGGGTATCGAAATGGATATGACAGGCAGAAAATTAATTGACGTGCAGCGCGTGTTCCACATGATGGAACAGCGCACGCTGACAGCCGCCTATAAATTTTATTGTGATAAACTTCATGATGGGGCGCATGGTGCCCAGGCGGATGCGGAAGCAACCCTGGAGATCCTGCTTGCCCAGCTCAACCGCTACCCACAGCTGGGTGCAGATCCTGAAAGCATCGTTAAATTTACCGGAGACGATCAGGTAGTTGATTTTGCCCGCAGGTTTTCCATGGAAAATGGCATTGAAATCTTTAACTTTGGGAAGCATAAAGGCCGGCCCGTAGCGGATGTTTTAAAGACGGAGCCCCAGTATTATGACTGGATGATGAAGGGTGATTTTCCCATGCATACAAAACAAAAGCTGACAGAGATTTTCAACCGGACCATGTTAAAAAAAGATAAAACGATAAGCTAGCCTGGAAAAGATTGCCATCATACCGACTTTCAACGAAAAAGAAAACGTAGCTGCCATTATCGAAGCTATTTTCAGTTTGAACCAGGATTTCCATGTACTCATTATCGACGATAACTCTCCGGACGGAACAGCTGAAATTGTACAGCAACTCCGGCAAAAATACCCTGGTCAGTTATTCCTTGAAGTCAGAAAAGGCAAACTGGGTTTGGGCACTGCCTATATTCATGGTTTTAAATGGGCGGTGGAAAAAGGATATGCATTTATTTTTGAAATGGATGCCGATTTTTCCCACAATCCAAAAAACCTGGATAACCTGTACCAGGCCTGTAAATTCCAGGGAGCCGACCTGGCAGTAGGAAGCCGTTACGTAAAAGGCGGAGGATTCATTAACTGGCCAAGAGAAAGAATTATCCTTTCCAAAGGGGCTTCTCTTTATACACGTATGATCACCTGGATGCCGGTCAATGACCCCACGGCCGGTTTCGTTTGTTATAAAAAGGAAGTATTGGATACGATCAACCTGGATGAAATCCGTTTTGCCGGTTATGCGTTTCAGATCGAAATGAAATTCGCCGCATGGAAACTCGGATTTAAAATAAAAGAGGTGCCCATTATTTTTGAAGATCGCAAACTGGGTGTTTCCAAAATGAATAAGGGTATCGTAAAAGAAGGTATATATGGAGTGCTGAAACTCCGCTGGAACGCCATGTTCAAAAGCTACCGCAAAAGGGTTAAAAAAACTGTCGAAGCCGAAAACACAAATCATTTCTCCCAAAATATGGTGGTGGAAGGAAAATAATCTTTCTTTGCCATCTCCATGAAAAAGGCTTTCATTCAATTACATATTGCTGTATTCCTGGCAGGATTTACCGGTGTTTTAGGAAGACTGATCACACTCAATGAAGCGCTTATCGTTTGGTACCGCTTGCTGATCAGCTGTGCAATCCTCTGGATATTTCTTTTGTTTAAAAAGAAAAAGTCGGAGGCCACGCGGGATCAAAAATTAATGGCGGCAGGCATCGGCTTCCTGCTTATGCTGCATTGGGTTACCTTTTATGCGGGAATAAAAATATCAACCGTCTCAACCACCCTGGTTTGTTTGTCTGCCATGGGATTTTTTACCGCAATCATTGAACCGCTTATATTGCGCAAGCCTTTTGATCTGACCGAGGTCTTGTTAGGATTACTTGTAATAGCCGGAATCAGTATTGTTTTTCATTTTGATCCGAAATATAAACTTGGAATTATTGTCGGGCTGTTTTCTGCTTTACTGGCTAGTATTTTTCCTGTGCTCAACAGGGAGCTCATGCAGAAAATGGATCCCGAAACGGCCACCCGGTATCAGCTGGGGGGCGGGTTATTTTTTATCACGCTGTTAATGCCCCTGTATTTTCATTTTTTCCCGGTGAGCAGATTATTGCCGTCTTTATCAGACTGGGGCTGGCTTCTTGTGCTGTCCATCCTTTGCACGGTGATTGCTTTCGAACTTTTTATGAAAGCATTACAGAAAATTCCTGCGTTTACCGTGAATCTAACGTATAACCTGGAACCTATTTATGGGATAGCGATGGCTTTTATCATTTACCGGGAAGACAAAGACTTGGGACCGGGGTTTTATTATGGATTCAGCCTGATCATAGCAGCAGTAATTTTGCAAACCTTCAGGCTGAGGAAGATGACCCGGTCAGAAAAATCAAATCTTTGAATATAGTATTGTCAGGCTGCCTTGGTAGAAATATATCTGACCAGGCTGCGCTTTGCGACCGGCAACAGTGTTTCATCGAGGGGGAATTTCAGACTGGTTTCAATCGCGTATACCGCCGGATGCGATAGTTCAGGAATACGGTAAAGTAATTCAGCTTTAATTTGTTCGTACGTATTGGTGAAACTGCGTTGCCAGCTGTCGATGTATTCCGTTCGCATACTCCGGTACTTTTCATCGTGCTTCTCAAAAAAACTCAGGTAAAAACTATAAACGCGGGTTGAATTGGCCGATCCGTCGCAGAGTAAAAAATATCCTTCTTTGGAATGCACGGGCATGATGCCCACCGGATGGATGCTTAGTTTATCTTCTACGAATTCATATATTTCCGTGCCATTGGTAATGGCTGTTTTCATATGCCCGGTAGAATATTCGATGATTTCTTCCAGTTCCCGCATGAGTTCATCATCCTGGATCAGCTGTTCGTAAAGCACCTGTATCTTCTCCATCTGCATGCCCGTTAATTTTTTCGGGAATTGTTCCTGCAGGTACTTTTTATTTTCCCGGAAAGCAACAAGGTTATTATAGTGAAAGATGACGTCGGCGAGCTGGGGGTAGAGTTTGTTTTCCTGGAAATTGCGGTTTATTTCCTGGAGGTAGGCAAGCAGGGTGTATTTTTTCAGTTCGAAGTCGATATACCCATCGGCAAACCAGGTCTCGGATAGTGTTTTCATCGTCTTTGGTTTAGTAAGTCATGGAATTTACAAAACTTCTCCTATTTATAAACGACAACTTTGGGTAATTGTTATGAGGCCCAAAGGCAAGTTTGAGAGTGTGAGAGTGTGAGAGTGCGAGAGTGTGGGAGTTAGGCGATGCTCCATCCACCATAAACCATCAACCGTCAACCATCAACCGTCAACCGTCAGGGTTGAAAAGCTTCCAGCTCTTTGGCAACTGCAGTAAGGAAAGAAGCGCCGAGGCTGCCGTCGATAATGCGGTGATCGTAGCTCATGGAGAGATACATCATGTGGCGGATGCCAATGGAATCGCCCTGTTCGGTTTCGATAACGACCGGCCGCTTTTTGATGGCGCCCACCGCAAGAATTGCCACCTGGGGCTGGTTGATAATGGGTGTACCCATCAGGCTGCCGAATACGCCCACATTGGTCAGCGTAAAGGTTCCATCCTGGATATCTTCCGCTTTCAGTGTACTGTTGCGGGCATTGTTTGCCAATGTATTGACCTGCCTGGCGAGACCCACCCGGTTATAATTATCTGCATTTTTTATCACCGGCACGATCAGGCTGCCGGAGGGCAGGGCGGTGGCCATACCGATATGGATATCTTTTTTGATGATGATTTTATCTCCCTGTAAGGAAGAATTAATCATCGGGAATTTCTTAATGCATTTGATAACCGCTTCAATAAATAAAGGCGTCAGCGTGAGTTTGGTACCTTCTCTTTTTTCAAATTCCGCTTTCTCTTTTTCACGCCAGAGCACGAGATTCGTCACGTCGGCTTCCGTAAAACTGGTCACATGTGCACTGGTTTGTTTGCTCCGGATCATATGTTCGGCAATCAGCTTGCGCATGCGGTCCATTTCCTGGATCTCCACATGACCGGTTACCGGGGTATTACTGGTTTCCGCCTCCCGGAATTTTCCCTCATTGAAAAGTTTACTGCCGGCGGTTTTGTTTTCAGCTGCGTATGCGAAAGCGGGTTCGGCATCGGAGGAGCCGGCATGAAATCCATTACCGCTTTTTCTGTTTTCTACATAGATTAGAATATCCTTTTTAGTCACCCGGCCTTCATTGCCTGTGCCCGGGACTCTTTCCAGGTCAGACATGGAAATGCCTTCGTTGCTGGCAATGTTTAAAACGAGTGGGGAGTAGAAACGATTCTCGTTAACCGTTGACCGCTGACCATTGGCTGTCGATGGCTGACGGTCGGGGATGGATGGAACATGAATGGCGGATGGAGTATGGTAAATGGTGGATGGTTCATCCGTTGCCGCCGGTTCTTCTATTGAAAAAGTCCTTCCTGCCTCAGGCGTCAAGCGTTCTGCGCCGGACGAAGAAAATACATCGGTTTCAATTTTGGCGATGACCGCGCCGACGGGAACGACGGCATTTTCCGGGAAAAGGATTTCTTTCAAAATGCCCGCTGTAATGGAGGGAACTTCGCTGTCAACCTTGTCCGTGGCAATATCCAGCAAAGATTCATCCTGCGCTACGAAGTCGCCCGGCTGCTTGTTCCATTTGAGAATGGTTGCCTCCATGATGCTCTCACCCATTTTAGGCATTAACAGATCGACAATCGCCATGGAGATGATCTTTAGTTTCGGTCAAAAGTATTAATTAATTATTTAAGTTCTTCAACCCGCTTTCAGGGGCTGGGATAATATAAATCTTCTTAACAAGTTGAGCACATTTAGGGATGTCAGTTCTATATTCCGCAGTCTGTCGAAACGAAGCCAGAGTTTCTGGGTTATGATTGAATCTGCATCCCCGGCAGCAATCCAGACCGTACCCACAGGTTTTTTTTCTGATCCGCCGCCGGGTCCCATGATACCGGAAGTCGCAATTGCAAAATCTGTATTCATGACGTGAATAGCCCCGGTGACCATGGCCCTTACTGTTTCTTCACTTATTGCACCATATTCAGTTAATATGGATGGATCCACACCCAATATTTTTTGCTTGACCGCATTGTCATAGGCAACCACCGATCCGAGGTAATATGCGCTGGACCCGGGCAAACTGGTGATTAGTTGCGCAACATAACCACCGGTGCAGCTTTCAGCAGTTGACAGGGTTTGTTTTCTTCCAGTCAATAATCTGGCTGTCACTTCCTGCAGGGAAATATCTTCGTCTGTGACCATCCATTCACTGACCCGCGATTTCAGGCGGGTGAATAATTCATCCAGCTGCGATTCCAGTCCGCCCGCCTGAGCGGCATTTGCCGTGAGTCGTAAACGGACCATTCCATAATTGGGCAGGTAAGCCAGTTTGATTTCCGGCGGAAGCCCGGATTCAAATCCCTGTATATGATCTGCCAGGAATGATTCACCCACGCCGGCCGTCAGCAGGGTTCGGTGGGAAATAAAATTTGAAGCGAAGTGATTTCTCAGGAATGGGATCACTGCATCCGTCATCATTCCTTTCATCTCATACGGTACGCCGGGCATGGAGACAAAAATTTTTCCGTTTTTTTCAAACAACATCCCGGGGGCCGTACCCCGTTTATTCTGAATGATCAGGGCAGAAGCGGGAACTTCCGCCTGTTTCAGATTACGTTCTATGAGCGGGCGCTGCAGGATTTTCGTAAAAATATTTTTCACATTTTCCAGTGCTTCTTCATTAATGACCAGGGTCGTTTTAAAATACTCGCAGAGAACGGGTTTGGTTATATCATCTGCGGTCGGACCCAGTCCGCCGGTGATTAAAATGATATCTGCGGAAGCAGATTCCGCATCCATCGCTTCCAAAATATCCCGGCGTCCGTCACCAATGGCTATCCGGCGATGTACCCAGAAGCCCGCCCGGTTGAGTTCCTGCGCCATCCAGGCGCTGTTGGTGTCGATTACCTGGCCGATCAGTAATTCGTCCCCGATGGTTATGATGGAAGTTTTTGTCATCTGATAATTACCTGCAGCGGTTTGGTATTGTTAGTGTCCTTAGCTTTTTTCAGGAAAAAAATCCAGTAGCAACCCACGCAGACTTTCCGGCATGGATGTTTTTTCAAAACTGACCATTTTTACAAAATACAGGATTACTTTTCCCAGGGTCAGTAGTTTTTTATCTCCATTAAATACTTCATGTTCAAAAATGATGCGGTGGTCAGTGGGTAATTCCCGTAAAATTGTTTTAATAGTGAGCAGGTCGTCATAATGAGCGGGTCTTAAATATTTAGTCTGCATTTCAACCACCGGCATCATCACACCGGCAGATTCCATTTCTTTATACGTAAACCCCAGATTGCGGATGGATTCGGCCCGCGCCACTTCAAAATACTGCGCATAATTGCCGTAATACACCAAATTCATCTGGTCTGTTTCCGCATACCGTACGCGGATCTGGGTTTCTGTGATAAACATGAAGTTAATTTTAGTTGACAGTTGGCGGTTGACAGTTGGCGGTTGATAGTTGGCAGTTGGCAGTTGGCAGTTGACGGATGACGGATGACCGATTTGGCTTTAGGCCTTAAGCCTTATTTCCCCATCATCCCGTCTACGCTTACCCGGCCCGGTCCGACGAGCATAATGGTAAATACACTGGTAAGATAAATGGCTCCCAGTTCAAAATTTTTAAGGGGCTGCCCATGATGGAATATAAAAACCGCTACGGATAAATCGACAACGATGATAAATGCGGCAAAGCGTGTGAATAAACCTAAAACGAGGAACATGGAGCAGAATAATTCTGCCAGGATAACCAGAACGAGTGAATTGCGGTGGCCAATCCGGAGGGGGTCATAAAAACTCCCGGAAAGCTCGCTGAAATTCGAAATTCTTGGCAGGCCATGCCCGATCAGCAGTAAGAGACCTGTAGCTACCCTTTGTACCAATAGTGCAAAATTGAATGCCCCATCAGAATAGGCAGTTGACAATAATTTTCTCATCTGGATTTTATTTGATTCAAAAGTAAAGGATTTGCAGTTTTCCAATCGGGATCTAAAGAAATGTTAATCATATCAGTTATCCACAAGCTGTTTGGAACAATCTTTGGTATTAGGGTAAATAATTCAGAAACTTGAGGGCGTGATCAATAATACCCGGATGAAAAGACCGATTCTTCCATTCTTTCTTCTTTTATGTTTTTTTTCACAGGCACAGCAGACTTTCTGGCTGACAGATCCACAGGCTACCTATAAGGAGGCACAGGAATTATATCAGAAACAATATTACAGCCTGGCCTACCCGATTTTCAAACAACTCCGGCAGGATGAGTCAGCGAGGCCCCAGCTATATGAAACCTTCGGTTTTGAAAACATACAATATTACAACCTCGTATGTTCTCTCAATCAGGATGACAGTACTGCAGTTAATCCGGCTGTCATTTTCATTGAAAAAGATAATAACGCCGCCCGCGATGAAATGCTCGGGTACCACCTGGCCGAGTATTATTTCCGTCATGGAAATTATGAAGTCGCGTTAAAACGGTATGAAAGTTCAGGTATTGAGAATCTCAGCAACGATGAAATTGCCACACTGAAATTTCATAAGGGATATGCCTATTTTATCAGGAAAAATTTTGATCTCGCCAAACCCTTATTCGACGCGATCCGCCAGCTTCCCAAAGACATTCACTATATCGACGCCAATTATTATTACGGCTATATCTGTTTTTATCAGAAGAAATACAGCGATGCATATGCTGCATTCGTGATTGCTGACAATGATCCGAAATACGCCCGGTTCGTACCCTATTATATCGCGAATATTTACCTTGCTCAGGGTCAGAAAGAAAAAGCCATTTCCTATGCTGCCGCAAAACTAGCCGGTGGTAACCAGTACTACGACGCCGAACTCCGGCAGCTCGTGGGCCATGGGTATTATGAAGAAAAAGATTTCCGAAAAGCCCTTCCTTACCTGGAGCAATACGTAAACAATGCGAAAACCGTCAGCCGGCAGGATCTCTTTGAACTGTCATATTGTTATTACCAGACGCAAAATTATAACAAAGCCATTGACGGATTCAAACAACTGGGCAATAAAGACGATTCCCTCGCTCAAAACGCCATGTACCTGCTGGGGGATGCCTACTTAAAAACAAACCAAAAAGCCAATGCCCGGAACGCCTTTCTTTTCTGTGCATCTAACAGCAGTTATCCGGTACAAAAGGAAATTTCACAGTTTGAATATGCGAAACTCTCTTATGAACTGGGATATCCGGATGTAGCTTTAACGGAATTCCGGAGTTTTTTACAGGACTATCCCAATTCAACTTATGCAACGGAAGCAAGGGAACTACTATTGAATGTACTGGCCAATACCAGTAATTATAAAGACGCGCTGGCCCTGATGGACAGTGTTTCCAATCCATCAGCCAGTGCGCGCCCATTGAAAGCCCGCATTCTATATGGCAGGGCGACCGAACTCATCAACGACGGAATACTCAGTACGGCCGCGGAGTTGCTGAACCGGGCCGCGAAGGAACCCAATAATACCGCATTACTCCCTTATATTAATTTCTGGCGGGGTGAAATTGCATACCGGACCAACCAGCTTGACGACGCCATTCCTTATTTTGTTGAGTACCTGAAAACATCTGTCAGCCGGGGAGAAGTGAACCCCACGAATGCAAAATATGACCTGGGTTATTGTTACCTTAAAAAAGAAAATTATAAAGAAGCGCTGAATTATTTTTCCCAGGTCGTGAGAAACCCGGGTATCCAGGCGGCCCCGCTCGAACAGGACGCTTATATCCGGATGGCTGATTGTTATTATATGAACCGGGATTTCAAAACAGCGGTTCCGATGTATAATAAAGTACTTGAATATTCCTGGCCCGCTTCCGATTATGCAACTTTTCAGAAAGCCATGGTGGCCGGCGTAAACAGTCCGACTGAAAAAATCAGTCTGCTGAACGGCCTTATCCGGAAATATCCCAACTCCGATCTGGTGGTGGACGCCAATATGGAAATTGCGAATACCTATCTTTCCAATGAACAATACCGGGAATCCATTTCTTACCTGAATGTGGTGATCACCAGTAATGGAAGTGACGGGTTAAAGCCCAGAGCCCTGCTTCGTTCGGGTCTTGCCAATTACAACCTGGGAAATAATGCGGAAGCCTTGAGCAAATATAATGAACTGCTAAAAAAGTACCCGAATTCGGTGGAAGCACAGGAAGCACTGGACAATGCAAAATCCATTTATGTGGAAGAAGGCAGATCGGCGGAATATGTAAATTTCGCAAAGAGTATGGGCATTGCCATATCTGCCAGTCAGGAAGACCAGCTGGCATATCAGGAAGCCGAAGTACAATTCAACAACGGAAATTTTTCAGGGGCGCAGCAGAAATTTGAAGATTACCTGAAAAGATTTCCGGATGGTAAATATGCGCTGGAAGCCAATTTTTACAAAAGTGAAATGTATGCCAGCCAGAAAAACTGGACAAAAGCAGCCACCGGGTATGAACTGGTTGCAGATAAGGCGCCAAACAAGTTTGCAGAAAAATCCATCCTGCAGGCGGCCCGGATAAATTTCTTCAACCTGAAAGACTACACGAAAGCAGAAATATATTATGCCAGGCTAAAAGACTTTTCCACTTCATCCGAAAATAAAATGGAAGCTATGCGCGGCCTGCTCCGATGCCAGTTTGAACTGCAGCAATGGACCGCTGCCGGGGACAATGCAAAGGACCTGCTCAGCGAAAAAGGGATTGGTTCTGATGACCGGATTATTGCCAGCATGGTCATGGGCAAATCATACCAGTCCAATGGGAACTGTGAATCGGCCATTCCCTATTTCAAAACGGTGGCGTCTATGAGTCGTGCGGCGTATGGTGCAGAGGCACAGTACCAGATTGCCGATTGCCAATACAACCAGAACCGCCTGAAAGATGCGGAAAAATCTGCTTTTGAAGTCATTCACAAATCAGGTTCCTATGAACTGTGGGTGACCAAAAGTTATTTTTTGCTGGGAGATATTTATCTGAAAGAAAAGGATTACTTCAATGCCAAAGCAACTTTCCAGAGTCTGGTTGAAAATGCGAAAATAGAAGAGATCCGGGTACAGGCCGAACAACGGCTCGAAGCAGTGAAGAAGGAAGAATCCGCTAACAGTAAAATCAGCAATGAAAACTGAGATGCATCTGAATCCATTGAATATGATGAAAGGAATTATCTGCGGGATGGTATTTTTGTTTGTGATGTCAGCTGGCGTAAGGGCCCAGGATACCACGAAAAGAAAAACGATTAATATCACGTCTACTTTTAAGCCGGCATTGAAAAATACCGCGAAACTGAATTTCAATGCAGACGCGCCATTGATTGATACCACACATCCTGATCTGAAATATGATCTGCCCATCCGGTTTCTTTCCATCACTTATCAGCCGGCCGGCTTAAACCCGGTTGCCCTTGCGGCAGACAGCATAAAAACATGGAACAACGACAACTATATCAAAGTGGGTGTCGGAAATATTCACCTGCCTTACGTTCAGGCAGGACTGAGTTTTGGGGATCGGAAAAATTCATTCTTTAATGTATTTGCCGAAGGGTATGCTTCTGAAGGCAAACTTCCCTTTCAGGAAAATAATTTATTTGCCGCATCTGTGAGTGGAACCATCAAAGCAGCAAACAACATCGAGTGGGATGGGGGCCTTGGTTTTCGGGGAGAAGGATATTATTTATATGGCTTTCAGCCGGATACCCTGGTATTTGCAAAAAGCCAGCTTCAGCAGCAGTTCCTTACGTTTGAAGGTCGAATCGGGCTGCGGAATACGGTACCCACTGCCTACGGACTCACATACAATCCAAATTTTAAAGTCACTGCTTTTGGTGAAAACAGTTCTCCCCGTGCCTCAGAAGCAGACATGGTACTGAACCTGCCCCTCCAAAAAACCCTGAATGAACATTTTGACATTGATCTCGGATTCACGGCAGATATCACCAATTATACATTCGGGAACGTTTCTATCCATAACAATATTTTCCTGGTTTCTCCGGCAGTGATCTATCACTCTGATAATATTTCCATGCATCTGGAAATGACACCTTCCTGGGATCAGAGCGATTTTCATCTGCTGCCAAATTTCCGTGCAGACTACACAACCGACGATAAACGGTTTACCCTTTTTGCTTCCCTGGACGGATATTATGACAAGGGAAGTTTTAAAAGATTTGCCGGAATTAATCCATGGCTGTGGCAACCCACCAGTTTACTCAATACAAGGGTAACTGAATTTTTTGGCGGCTTCAAAGGCTCTCTGAGTCCGCATATTTCTTATCTCGCCAAAGCCGGATTTTCCGAATCAAGGAATATGCCCCTCTTTCTGGACGACAGCCTGGATGGAAAGAATTTCCAGGTAGTGTACGAAGAAAAACTGCAAACCTTTAGTGTGCACGGTGAGATCAGTTATCTCCAGGGTGAGGATTTTAATATAACAGCCGCCCTGACCCTGAATAATTTTCATACCACCAGTCAGGCGAAAGCCTGGGGGCTGCTTCCGACCGAATTTACCACCACCATGCGCTGGCAGATCATGAAGGATCTCTGGCTGAAAGCGGATCTATGGGTTTTTGAAGGTGCTTACTGGCAGTATACGGATGGCGTGGTGGGCAGCAGCAATGGCGGGATCGATCTGAATGCCGGGGTTGAATTCCGTCTCACAAAGCAATTAAATCTATGGCTTCAGATGAATAATCTCTTCAACGACAAATATCAGCGCTGGAACCAGTATTCTGTGTATGGATTTAATATCTTAGGGGGTGTAATATTTTCCTTCGGAAGATAAAGACCCTGTTAATTCTTTCTATGTACGCCATATTGAATAAATACCTTTTCTTAAATAAACGTATTCCCGTATCCGGACTGGGTACGATCTGCCTGGAAAATATACCGGCCACCGTGGATGCGAGTACAAGAACTGTTCAGCCCCCGTCTTTCAGATTCCGTTTCGATAAATTTTATGATTCTCCGGATAAGAATCTCTTTGCCTTCCTTTCAGCCCAGCAAAATATTTCCGATTATGAAGCCCTGCGCCAGTATAATGATTTTGCATATTCGCTTCGTGACCGGCTTAATTATTTCAGGGAGGCCGAATGGGAAGGACTGGGTATCCTGAAAAAGGATGATACGGGGGATATCCATTTCGAATCCCTTGTTTCCAGGCCGTTTTTTTTTCAACCGGTACCTGCGGAAAAAGTAGTTCGTTCCAATGCAAAACATATGCTGTTGGTGGGTGACCGCCAAAGATCCAACCGGGAAATGAGCGACTGGTTTGCAGAGGAACCTATTCATGGAAACAGGCTCTGGTGGCTGGTTGCTCTCCTGGGCGGCATTACTGCATCCCTGATAATTATGTTTCATTTTTCTTCGCATGGATGGAACGTGGGATCAACAGGTAATCAACAGTTGATCCAGGTAAAAAAATAATCCGCTGATCCGAATCAACACGCCGATGATGAGTCCCTCACCTGAAACCTTGCTGACCTGTCCTGTTTGTAATAGCAATCAGACTTTTTTTTCCCTTAAAATAAAAGATCATTCCGTCAGCGGGGAATTTTTTGATGTATTTGAATGTCCGCAGTGCAGTTTGCGGTTTACCAAAGATGCCCCTTCAGATGATAAAATCGGCCGTTATTACCAATCGGAGAATTATATTTCCCATAGCAATACCCGGAAGGGCCTGGTAAATAGTTTATATCATATGGTTAGAAACCGGACCCTCGCTACGAAATTGCATTTATTACAGGAAAAGACCGGTTTACAACAGGGTCATCATCTGGACATTGGCGCGGGGACGGGAGCCTTCGTACAGTACATGAATAAAAGGGACTGGGAAAGCACCGGTATCGAGCCTGATCCGACAGCCCGTGAGATGGCTAAAACAAATCATCAGACCATTCTTTTACCTGCGGAATCATTCGAACAATTTTTTCCTGAAAGTTTTGATGCCATTAGTTTGTGGCATGTACTGGAACATGTACATAATCTCTATCCTTATCTGAATCAGATAAAAAAAATTCTAAAACCACACGGGCTGGCTTTTATAGCAGTTCCGAACTATACCAGTTATGATGGAATGAAATACGGATCAAACTGGGCTGCTTATGATGTTCCCAGGCATTTGTATCACTTTTCACCGGATTCTGTGAAATGGATGCTGAAGACGGCCGGGTTAATACTCGCGGATGAAATACCGATGTGGTGGGATAGTTTTTATATCAGTCTGCTGAGTGAAAAATACAAAAACGGCCGTGGTTCCCTGCTGAACGGCTTTATTTCCGGATCCGTTTCAAATATGAAGGCATTTTCAGATAGGGAGAAGTGCAGTTCGCTGATTTATGTGGTGCAAAAGGCCTGAGGCCTAAGGCTTGTAACACAGGGCAGAATAGATGAAATGTTTTTGAATCGCGCGGCCATTCTGAATTTCCACCTTGCCTCATGCCTCATGCTTCCTGCTTCCTGTCTCATGCTTCTTACCTTAAGTCTCAAGCTTCCTGTTTCAAGCCTTTTAGATTCAATTGTTGAGTTGCACTTCGTAAATATTGGGCCAGAGTTTACCCGTGATATATATTTTATTTTTAGCCGAGTCATACGCGATCCCATTCATATAATCCACATCGGGATTTTTCAGTTTTACTTCTTTCACCAGGTTCGTGAAATCCGCTTTGCCCAATACCTTGCCGGTATTGGGATCAATACGGATGATGTTTGGCGTCATGTAAATATTGGCCAGGATATTTCCTTTTACCCATTCCAGTTCATTAATATTTCCGACAGGACCGTTATTATCTGTAACCCCGACAATCCGGTTGGTTTTGAATGTGACAGGATCCAGAAAGGTAAGGTTACTGCTTCCGTCACTCATGATGAGATTGCTTCCATCGGTCGTCATACCCCAGCCTTCTTTACTGGGAAAATCAAACTCGCCGGTTTTTTTAAATGTTTTCAGGTCGTAAATAAAACCTTTCTTGATAAGTCCTTCTGTGTCTTTCCAGGTGAGTTGATAAAGTTTATTGTTTACAATAGCGATCCCTTCCCCAAAATATTTTTTCCTGTCCAGCTCCGCTTTTACCGAAATCTTACCGGAAGACGGATCAACGATTCCCACAATGGACCGGGTATAATCATATTCCTGCGGTGCGCCGGAGCTTTCAAATAATTTACCATCATGTATCAGAAATCCTTCGGTATAAGATTCCTTATCATGGGGCAGTGCATTCAATATCGAATAAGTGATCACAGGAGGTTCATTGCTTATGGCCGGGTCAGGAACAGGACCTGTATTTTCAGACGAATGGGAAGGGTCCTTACAGGCAAAAGCCAGTATGCACACTAAAAGGAAAGGAGTTAAAAGTTTTTGCATATTTCTTCAGGTCCGCAAAAATAGTATAAAAGCCCAAAGCTTAAAGCCCAAAGCCTAAAACCTGAATTGAATGTTTGCAAACATTAACAAATCTTAGCATAACCAATCTTCAAACAAAAAAGCGCCTCTTTACAGAAACGCTTCGTTATTTAGTATGAAAAGGTTTTAGGCTTTGGTCTTTGCGCTTTCGGCTTAACTCAAATGGGCTTCAATCTTTTTTACAAAATTGCTCTTGGGTTGTGCGCCCACCAGTTTGTCCACTACTTTTCCGCCCTTAATAAAAAGGATGGCTGGAATGGAAGTAATTCCATAATTCACTGATAACTGGGGGTTGTGGTCAACATTTACCTTTCCCACATTGATCTTTCCGTCATATTCTTTGGAAAGTTCTTCGATAACCGGACCGATCGCGCGGCAAGGGCCACACCATTCTGCCCAGAAATCAATGACCGTTAATTTGTCCGATGCCAGTACCTTATCCTGAAAGTTAGCATCTGTGTATTCTGCTGCCATATCTTTTGTATTTAATTTTAAGTAAAAGTGCGTCTAATTTTCTGAATTCTTTGTCGTTTCAGCGACAACTACTAAAATCATCTTCCAAATCAAAAAACCATCTGATTCCGGGTGTTCATTGTAAGTTCCTCTTTACATTCAAATTTCAGGCTTTAGGTCTTGCGCTTCAGGCGTTCTGCTTTATCAAGCAAATATGTTTCCATTTATATGGGTATATCAATCTGTCAGATCCCTGCTCAATAGGTAACAATCTGTACGTCAAACTCAGGACAGTCCTGCAAAAAGGCAGCCATTTCGTCATTCATCTCAAATCCGCTTTCCTGGTTATACAGGCTTATTTTAGCATTTGTTTTAGATTCCTGCACATTGAATTTCAGGCTGGCCTTGCCCGGATGCTGACGGATGTTTTTTTCAAGAAATTTCAGCATATTTTCATTCAGGTGCCGGGCCTCGAGGTCAACGACCAATTGTTTCGTGAGCATGGGTTTGATACTTTCCAGAAGGAACATTTTATCCACTTTAAATTCAAACTCGCTCCGGTTATATCGTGCCCGGAAAAAACCTGTCATAAATATGTTTTTCCCTTTTTCCAGATAATTTGAAAACCGGGCATAATCCTCGCTCCATAATACGAATTCGCTTTTGCCGGAATAATCTTCTATCGTGAAAGATCCAAATTGTTTTCCGGTTTTGGTCAACCGGTGTTGGGCATCAATCACCAGACCGGCCAGCCGGAAATTTTTACCGGGGTTGGCCTGGAGGGAGACAGCCTCTTTCACATCATTAAATTCAGACAGTTTAAGAATACCGTAGTGATTAATTTCAAATTTGAAATTATCCAGCGGATGGCCACTCATAAACATGCCGGTCACTTCTTTTTCATGATCCAGCAGCTCGGTTAACGACCAGGGTTCACAGTTTAATATTTTGGGAGACTGCACTTCATACGTAACAGAGCCGCCAAACAGGGTGTTGCTGTGCTGCACATTTTGAGCCTGGACCACATTCCCGAACCGGATTATTTTTTCCAGTCCGGTGGTGGTATCCCCGGGAGCGATATAAAAATATTGGGCGCGGTGCAACTGTGGAAAGCAGTCGAAAGCACCGGCATAGGCGAGACTCTCCAGTGTTTTTTTACTCACCGTTCGCTGGTTAATCCGCTTGACCATATCAAAAATCGAAACGTAGGGACCGTTTTTTTCTCTTTCTTCAATCAAAGAAAAAACGGCAGCTTCACCCACTCCTTTTAATCCGCTGAGGCCGACCCGGATTTCACCCCTTCCGTTTACCGCAAATCCCTGTTTGGATTCATTCACGTCGGGACCGAGGACTTTCAGTCCCATGCGTTTGCATTCTTCCATGAAAAAAGTAATTTTTTCAATATTGCCCTGATGATTGAGTACCGCGGCCATATATTCTGAAGGATAATGCGATTTCAGGTAAGCCGTCTGGTAAGCAACATAGGCATAACAGGTAGAATGGGACTTATTGAAAGCATATTGTGCGAAGGCTTCCCAGTCGGTCCATATTTTTTCCAGTGAAGCAGCAGCATGACCTTTCGCCGTGGCGCCGGAAATGAACTGATTCTTCATTTTATCCAGGATGGATTTCTGCTTTTTCCCCATGGCTTTCCGCAGAACATCCGCATCTCCTTTACTAAAGCCCGCGATCTTCTGCGCGAGCAGCATCACCTGTTCCTGGTAAACAGTAATGCCATAAGTGTCTTTCAGATATTCTTCCATCACGGGCAGATCGTACTGGATGGCTTCGCGGCCATGTTTTCGATCGATGAACGCGGGGATATATGCCATGGGGCCTGGCCGGTATAAAGCGTTCATCGCGGTAAGATCATCAAATTTATCCGGCTTCAGATCCCGCAGGTATTTTTGCATGCCCGGACTTTCAAACTGAAACGTACCAATGGTATCTCCATGCTGATAAAGCTCAAATGTTTTTTTATCATCAAGAGGAATCTGATCAATGTCGATGGCGATCCCATGATTTTGTTCAATGAGTTCCAGGGATGTCTTCAGGATGTTGAGTGTCCGGAGTCCCAGGAAGTCCATTTTCAAAACACCCGCCTCTTCAATGATACTTCCTTCAATCTGTGTAACCAGGAGGTCAGAATCTTTTGCAGTACAAACCGGAATGATATTGGCCAGGTCTTCCGGTGCGATGATGATGCCGGCTGCATGAAGTCCTGTATTACGTACAGATCCTTCCAGCCGTTCGGCTTCGTGTAACACCCGGCTGCGCAGGTCGGCACCCTGATAAATCTCCCGTATTTTTTTAACCCCTTCCAGATCATCACCCCCTATACCTTCTTTTTCTTCCAGCGATTTTTCTCCATCCCTGATTTTTAGCGGGGCATGCAAAACCCGTTTCAGGCTTACCCCTGGGCGGTCCGGCACGAGTTTGGCCAGGGCATTCGACTCGGCCAGTGGAAGATCCATGACCCGGGCCACATCCTTAATACTCATTTTCGCCGCCATGGTGCCGTATGTGACGATCTGTGCTACCTGGTTACGGCCATATTTTTTTACGACATAATCAATTACTTTCTGCCTGCCCTCATCATCGAAATCCGTATCGATATCGGGCATGGACTTTCTATCCGGATTCAGAAATCTTTCAAAAAGAAGGTTGTATTTGATCGGATCGATATTGGTAATGCCGATGCAATAAGCCACCACACTGCCGGCAGCGGATCCGCGGCCCGGACCAACGAATACGCCCATGTCGCGGCCTGCCTGGATAAAATCACTTACGATTAAAAAATATCCGGCGAAGCCCATGGTTTTAATCGTGAATAATTCAAAATCCAGCCGGTCGGTTATTTCTGCCGTCAGGTCAGTATATCTTTTTTTTGCGCCCAGGTACGTAATCTCTTTTAAATATTCCCATTGATTCAGGTTATTATCTGAATGGATCTGAAATGCCGGGGGAATTGGAAAGGCAGGGAGCAGGATGTCTTTTTTCAGGTTTAAAACATCTACTTTATCTGCCACCAAACCGGTATTCGCAATGGCTTCAGGTATATCCTGAAAAAGCGCGGTCATTTCTGCCTGTGTCTTTAAATAAAACTGGTCGTTGGGAAATTTAAAGCGACGGTTCTTCGAATTGATCTCATCATTTACAAAATCATCGAAACCGGGCGTGGATTGTTTTTCCCCCGTATTGATGCAGAGCAGTATATCGTGGGCATTGTAATCTTCCTGATCGGTATAATGACTATCATTGGTGGCAATGACCGGTACCTTATATTTTTTTGCGAGTTTCAGCAGGAACTGATTGATTTTTTCCTGATCCGGTATCTGGTGACGCTGGAGTTCAATAAAATAATCATCGCCAAACATATCCAGCCACCATTTGAATTCCTTTTCCGCTTTTTCTTCCCCATCGTGTAATATGGTCTGCGGCACATAAGCACCGATACAGCAGGTGGTCGCGATAATCCCCTCGTGGTACTGTTCGATCAGGGCCTTGTCGATACGCGGGTATTTGCTGTACATCCCTTCGGTATATCCGAGAGAAGTAAGCCTTATCAGGTTCTGATATCCGGTTTTATTTTTTGCAAGCAAAACCTGGTGAAATCTTTCGTCTTTCTGTTCTTTTGTGAAGGCTTTTTTATGGCGATCTTCCACCACATAAAATTCGCATCCAACAATCGGTTTCACTTTCAGACTTCCGTCTTCATTTTTATGTTTATAGGCTTCTGCCACAAAACTAAAGGCGCCGAACATATTACCGTGGTCGGTAATGGCCAGCGCAGGCATCTTATCCTTCACCGCCTTATTAAAAAGACCCTGGATGGAAGCAGCACCGTCCAGCAGGGAATATTGGGTGTGCACATGAAGATGGGAAAAATCGGGCATCGGTATCAGTTGGACATGCAATTAACAAAGAAAAAAACCGGTCTCATTTTTTGGAGTCATATATCTGTTCACAATGAACACACATCGCCGGGCGGATGGTTTTTGCCCCCGGGACCCCGTTAGCTGAAAAGAGGCTATTTTTAGAAAAAAGCGTACCTTTGAACGTTCCATATCCAAACAATGAAATGAAAAATCAGTTCATTTTACTGCTCCTCCTCCTGCTGATCAACCTGTCCGGCTGCGATGTTTTTCGCCCGGCTTCCCGTAGTACAGACAATTTGTCGGACGGTAATAGCGGACAATCAACTGCCAGAAAATCGACTCCCGTTTTTATCCATGATATTTCGACAGATCCCGCCGCTTCCTCTTCAGGATCTCCCGCCAAAGAGAATGATGTGCCCTTAACAGAAGCCCCTGCTTCAAAAACGATGATTTCTCCCGAATCGAATGATTATTACGAACAACTGCAGTTTAAGTATGCCATCCTGACAAATACCCCTTTTGAAGAGCTGACCAACCAGCGGCTTTTGATATTTATGGATCAATGGTATGGCGCACCCTACCATTACGGGGGAAGCACGAAGGATGGAATCGATTGTTCTGCTTTTGTATCCCTGCTGCTGTCGGATGTCTATAATGTGAATCATTTACCCAGAATGAGCCATGACCAGTATAGTGTTTCCCGCAGGATTCCCAAAAGGGATTTACGGGAGGGAGACCTGGTTTTTTTCCATACCCTCGGAAAGGGTCATCGCGTTACGCATGTGGGTGTTTATTTATATAACAACCGGTTTGTACACGCTTCTGTAAATGGCGTTCAGATTAGCGATCTGGGAGAAGGTTATTATATGCATCACTATGTGGGCGCAGGACGGGTGAAGGAGGGTGACAGGACGAACTAAAACCCTGTCATTTTAACCATTTCATATCTTAATTCGTTGTAAGATAAGGGTGGATGACTGCCAAGTCTTCCCATTTAACAGCATTTCGGGGAATTGGTACAAAATTTAGTGTACTTTGCTGCCCCTCCTCAAAGGGTCATTAAACTTTTCACTTAAATTAAATTGATACAGTCATGGCTAAAAAGTTAGCGATTTCACCAATTGCAGGTACCAAAAACAGAGTTTTTGTAAAACCTGCGCCAGCAGAAGAAAAAACCTCCGGCGGCATCATCATACCAGATACGGCAAAGGAAAAACCCCAGCGCGGCGAAGTGGTTGCGATCAGCGAAATAGACGAAGATGGTAAGAAACCAGTCGTGAAAGTAGGGGACGTGGTATTGTATGGTAAATATTCCGGAACTGAAATCAGTTTTGAAGGACAGGATTTCCTGAGTATGCGGGAATCTGATATCATTGCCCGGTTTTAAATAATGTGCCGAAGTGCTAATGTGCCAATAAAAATATACAGCACTTTTCGAAACACATTCACAAATTTTCAAATTCACAAATTTTCAAATTAAATACTATGGCTAAACAACTTTTCTTCGACATCGAAGCAAGAAATAAAATGAAAAAGGGCGTGGACATTCTGGCCAACGCCGTTAGAGTTACACTGGGTCCAAAAGGCCGCAATGTGGTAATTGAAAAGAAATTCGGAGCACCGCAAATCACGAAGGATGGTGTTACCGTTGCAAAAGAAATTGAACTGGAAGACCTGATTGAAAACATGGGTGCACAGATGGTGAAAGAAGTGGCTTCAAAAACCGCTGATATCGCCGGTGATGGTACCACCACCGCTACTGTTCTCGCCCAGAGTATTATCAGCGAAGGATTGAAAAACGTTGCAGCCGGAGCGAACCCCATGGATTTGAAACGTGGAATTGATAAAGCCGTTACTGCGGTGGTCAACAGCCTGAAGGCTCAGTCACAGACCATTGGCAACGACAGCAAGAAAATCCAGCAGGTGGCTTCTATTTCTTCCAACAACGATGAAACCATCGGTAAGCTGATTGCAGAAGCATTTGCTAAAGTTGGAAAAGAAGGTGTGATCACTGTGGAAGAAGCAAAGGGTACCGATACAACGGTTGATGTGGTGGAAGGTATGCAGTTCGACCGGGGTTATATTTCTCCTTATTTCGTGACCAACAGCGAAAAAATGGAAGCTGAATTACAGAATCCATACATTCTTATTTATGATAAGAAGATCTCTGCGATGAAAGATATTTTACACATCCTCGAAAAGGTTGCCCAGGGCGGTCGTCCGTTGCTGATCATTGCTGAAGACCTGGAAGGTGAAGCACTGGCCACCTTAGTTGTAAACAAATTAAGGGGTACGCTGAAAGTCGCTGCAGTAAAGGCGCCTGGCTTCGGTGACCGCAGAAAAGAAATGCTGCAGGATATCGCGATCCTTACCAAGGGTATCGTGATCAGCGAAGAACAGGGCTACAAACTGGAAAATGCTGATCTCAGCTATCTCGGAACGGCAACTTCTGTTACGATCGACAAAGACAACACAACAGTTGTTGGCGGAAAAGGAAAGAAGGAAGATATTACAGCCCGCGTGAATCAGATCAAGGCGCAGATTGAAACAACTACTTCTGACTACGACAAAGAAAAATTACAGGAACGCCTCGCTAAATTAAGCGGTGGTGTAGCTGTATTGTATATCGGTGCTGCCACTGAAATGGAAATGAAGGAGAAGAAAGATCGTGTTGACGATGCCCTTCATGCCACCAGAGCAGCCGTTGAAGAAGGAATTGTTCCCGGCGGCGGAGTTGCTTATATCCGTGCCATCGAAGGTTTGGATAAGCTGAAAGGCGCCCTGAACGAAGACGAAGCAACCGGTATCCAGATTGTTAAACGTGCGATCGAAGAACCCCTTCGCCAGATCGTTCACAACTGCGGAATTGAAGGAAGTATCGTTGTGCAGAAAGTGAAGGAAGGTAAAGCGGATTATGGTTTCAATGCCCGCACAGAAGTATATGAAAATCTATACAAGGCCGGTGTAATCGATCCAACCAAAGTAACCCGTATCGCACTTGAAAATGCGGCTTCCATTGCAGGTATGTTGCTGACTACAGAATGTGTGGTTGCCGACAGACCGAAGAAAGAAGAAGCACACGCACACCCAGGTGGAGGTGCTCCGGGAATGGGCGGAATGGACTATTAAGCAGAAAGCATATAATATGAAAAAGCCTCCAAAATTTTGGAGGCTTTTTCATTATTGGCTTAAAGCCTAAAACTAATTTGGGAATTCTAAAACTAATTTGGGAATTCTAAAACTGAAATGGGTTTTCCAAAATGAACTTTAAATAAATTGTATGTATCTCCGGACCTAGACTTTGAGTTTTAGGCTTTTCCTGCCTGCCGGTAGGCAGGGGCTTTAGGCTTTAGGCTCAGATCAGCAATGGTTTTCTTTTCCAGTAATTTCAGATTCGCATCCCGCACCTGGATCAGTACATCCCGAAGTCCGCAATGCTTTTCATCACAATTCGAGCATTTTTCATAAAAATATAAACTCACGCAGGGGAGCAGGGAAATCGGGCCGTCGATCAAACGCATAACCGTTGCCAGGGTGACCTGGCTGGGGTCTTTACCAAAAAAGTAGCCACCGCCCTTTCCTTTTTTGCTTTCCAGAATGCCTGCTTTTTTTAGTTCAAGCAGAATATTTTCCAGAAATTTAAGGGGAATCCTTTTCTTTTTCGAGATCTCAGCGATAAGCACGGGCCCTTCTCTTTCTTTTTCAGAAAGATACATCAGGGCCTGAAATGCGTATTGGGATTTTTTTGAAAGCATGATGATAGAAATCTGTTACAAGATATATTTTATTTATAACAGTCCAAGTATATAAAGTGTTGACAGAAGCCGGTTGCCGGTATACGAAAGTGCTAAAAGCCCAATACATCCTTCATTGTAAAGATCCCTTTTTTATGCTGCAAAAACTCTGCGGCCAGCACGGCTCCGCCTGCAAAGCCTTCCCGGCTATGGGCAGTATGAATGATTTCAATATCGTCGATGGGGGATCGGTATTTTACTTCATGCGTTCCTGCGGCGAGATCAATGCGTTCGCTAAGGATCGGCAATTCTGCCGGATCCAGTCCAGGCCGGTTCACCCATTTTTTCAGCGTGGGTATTTCAGTAATTATCTGCTCAGCCAGTGTGATGGCCGTTCCACTGGGGGCATCTTTTTTCTGGGTATGATGTATTTCAATCATTTCAACAGAATATTCCCGGTGCGGGGTCATGAGGCTCGCCAATTTTTTATTCAGCTCAAAAAAAATATTCACTCCGATACTGAAATTGCTGGCATACAAAAAAGCGGATCCGCTTTTTTCAAATGCTTTTTTAATAACCGCATATTCTTCCAGCCAACCCGTGGAACCACAAACAACCGGAATACCCGCTTCAGCACATTTTAAAAGGTTAGCCGGGGCGCTGGATGGTCCCGTGAATTCGATGGCCACGTCCCCTTTGGATAAATTTTCAATTGTCAGTTCATGGCCATTGTGCAAATCAATTTTTAACAGGATCTCATGGCCTTTTTCAATCGCAATCCGTTCTATGGCCTTGCCCATTTTTCCATAACCGATCAGAACAATCCTCATAATCGTAAAGGTATTAATTCATGCCCAACCCACGGGTTCTTGGTTTGTGTATATCAAAAGCAGCTGTGATTCCGACAATGGGATTGGGCCCGGGAATAAACATCGGCTTCACCCTGAAACTCAGGTCGCTGTTCACATTAAAGTCCTTCAAATGTGCATCCACTGTAGCATCTACAATATTTAATGCGTAGAATAAAAGAAAAAATAAAACGGAATAATCCTGGTCTTTCCGGAAACTGTCCCGGTATGTTATGATGCCATTTACATCTCCGGCCGCAACAAAAGGTTGCAGGGGCGGGGCCACGGCGGCAACGCTGTCTGGGGGACTTCCGTTAACGGTTACTGTAAGTGCATACTGGCATTTGTTATACCAGCTTTTGTTGTAGAAATAATAATAGGCGGGAATGCCCAGGGCGGCATATACAATGGGGACCTTCCAATATTTTTTATTGTACACCTGTCCCGCACCGGGCAGGATGGCAGAATATATGGTGGCCCTTTTATATCTTTTCTTCTGCGCTTCCTGGAGGGAATCCGTATTGGTGGGTGTCTTTTTGCCTTTGTAAATATTGTCATGTTTTTCCAGCGCTGAATCGGATAATTGCTTTACCTGCACAGAATCCTTTTGCTGGGCGTTGACCCGGATTGTAAAAAAAATGCCTGCAAAAAAAACAGTGAAAAATACCTGCCTCATACGAACGCTTAGTTGATCTGCACGCCCAGCTGGTCCAGAATTTTATTTAGTTCCTGCAGGGAATAATATTCAATGCTGATGGTTCCGGATCCCTTTGCGCTGTGATTCAGTTTGACCCGCGTACTGAAATGCGTAGCTAAAGTATCTTCTATTTTTCTGAAGGCTTCGGGTACCGCGGCTTTTACAGTTTCTTTAACAGCGTGTGGGGTTTTATATAATTTGCGTACGAGCTCTTCCGTTTGTCTGACGGACAAGGAACGATTTTTTATTTCATTGAAAAGAAATAATTGTTTATCCACGGTATCTACATTGATCAGGGCACGGGCATGACCCATCGATATAATACTATTGCGAAGTGCTACCTGGATATCCGGCGGAAGTTTCAGGAGCCTGACGTAATTCGCTACCGTACTTCTTTCCTTACCCATTCGTTCTGAAACCTGCTCCTGTGTATAATTCAGTTCGTCCATCATCCGCTTATAACTCAGGGCTACTTCCATCGCATTCAGGTCTTCCCTTTGAAGATTCTCCAACAGGGCGAGTTCCAGTAATTGCTGATCATTAGCCTGTCTTATATAAACCGGAATATCTTTTAATCCTGCAACACGTCCTGCCCGAAACCTGCGCTCTCCGGAGATAAGCCGGTATTTGCCGGACGGAAGTCTCGCAACCGTTACCGGTTGAATGATGTCATGTATGCGGATGGATGCGGCCAGTTCCTGCAATGCGGTTTCATCGAAATCTTTTCTGGGTTGCTTTGGATTGGTTTCAATCAGATCAAGTGGAATCCGGAGTATACCGGTCATATTTTCGGCGATGGCTGGCCGGAGATTGCCGGCGGCGGTTTTTAAATCTGAATCGATATTCTGAAGCAGGGAACGGATTCCTTTTCCGAGTGCTTCCTTATTGTTTTTATTCGGAGTCGTCATAATTATTCATTCATTTTCAAGGAGGTTATTCCAGGATTCTTTCTTCCTGACTCATGCGGGTCATATTGTTTTTCTGCAATACTTCCTTCGCCAGGTTCAGGTAATTCATGGCACCCTTACTGTAGGCGTCATATAGTATGACCGGCTTACCTACACTGGGGGCTTCGCTGATTTTTGAATTCCGGTGAATAATGGTATTAAATACAATTTCATCAAAATGTTTCCTTACCTCACTTACGACCTGGTTACAAAGACGTAATCGCCCGTCATACATAGTCATCAGGATGCCTTCAATGGCGAGATCCGGATTCAGCCGGCTCTGAACTATTTTTACTGTATTCAGCAATTTACCCAACCCTTCCAGGGCAAAGAATTCGGTCTGTACCGGAACGATCACCGAATCAGCCGCCGTAAGGGCGTTCACCGTGATCAGCCCCAGGGAAGGCGAACAGTCTATGATGATAAAATCATAATTTTTCCGGAGGGGTTCCAGTATGTTCTTCAGAACACTTTCCCGGTCCGGATAATTGATCATTTCTATTTCGGCACCCACCAGATCTATATGGGAAGGAATCAGGTCGAGGTTCGGAACTTCTGTTTTTAAAACCACATCTTTTGCCTGTACCTGGTTTACCATACAGTCATAAAGACTCTGTGTGATATTATGCAGGTCGAAACCTACCCCTGTTGTACTGTTGGCCTGGGGATCGGCGTCAACCAGCAGGGTCTTGAATTCAAGTACAGCGAGACTGGCCGCTAAATTAATAGCAGATGTTGTTTTTCCTACCCCTCCCTTCTGATTTGCCACACCAATGATTCTTGCCATATTTATTAACCCATTTTTTATATCCCTTGTATGCCTGAAGCTGAAGGCTTGATACATGAAGCCTGATTCTAAGGACTGAAGCATCAAGCCTCCGGCTTCGGGCCTCAGGCCTTAAAGGCGTGAAAGTACAAAAATACCTTCCCTTTCAGGCTGCCGGGTATAAAAATACAAACTTGCCGGCCGAGTTCGGAAAAATACCACTTCGTCATACCTTGCATGCCCATGTATCTTATTATTTCAGGCACAAATCGGAAACAAAGTTTTACCCTGCGTATTGCCGAACTCTATCAGGCGCTTTTAAGAGAAAAAAAAATTGAGGCAGCTGTACTCTCCCTGGTCGGCCTGGATCTGCTGGATCGGAATCCTTCTGTATTACAGCTGGAAAAAGAGTGGCTCCTGCCAGCAGAAAAATATATTTTTGTCAGTCCGGAGTACAATGGAAGCATACCAGGTGTTTTAAAATGCCTTATTGATGTGTCGGATGTCCGGAAAGTGTGGCCGGGGAAGAAGGCACTCCTAACCGGTGTTTCAAAAGGAAGAGCCGGAAACCTGCGTGGAATGGACCACCTGACGGGCATCATGCACTATGTGGGAACCGTGGTCCATCCGAACAAACTGCCCATTTCCATTGTTCACACCCTGTTCAACGAAAATGAAATAGCCCACCCCGAAACCCTGCGGGTTATCAGCCAGCAGTTGGATGAGTTCATCATTTTTTAATGGAATTTAATTGAATCGTATGCGGAATGGAAGTTTTATTTGGATTGTAGCCATTATCATGGCAGCCATTGATTTTTATGTTTTCCAGGTAGTCAAAATGCTTAGCCAGGGATCCTCCAACCGCACAAAATCCATCATATTCACCGGCTACTGGACGCTGTCCATTGGCATCATTATATTATTCATCTTCCTGCCATTTCTCAACACAGAACGCTGGCCCAAAAATTTGCGGAACTACCTGTTTGCGACCATCGTCGGATTTTTCTTTGCCAAACTGCTGGCTTCCGTTTTTTTCCTGATTGACGACCTCCGGCGCGCAATGCAATGGGCTGTTGGAAAAATATTTTTCAGAAATACGGAAGGAGACGCAGGCAATGAAGGAATATCCCGTTCTGTTTTTCTCAGCTGGCTGGGTATAGGCATCGGGGGAAGCCTGATCACATCCCTGGTATATGGATTTTCCAATAAATATAATTATCATATCCGGCGCGTACCCCTTCATTTCAGCAATCTCCCGCCGGCATTCCGGGGATTGAAAATTGTACAGATATCAGATATCCATTCCGGCAGTTTTGATAACAAAAAAGCCGTAGAAAAAGGGGTGCAGGAAATCCTGGACCTTAAACCCGATCTCATTTTGTTTACAGGTGACCTGATCAATGACCGGGCTACGGAAATGATGGATTATGTTGACACATTCGGCCGGCTCAAAGCACCCATGGGGGTCTATTCCACTCTCGGCAATCATGATTATGGAGAATATGTGAAATGGCCCACGAAAGCTGCCCGGGATCAGAATATCGAAGACCTTAAAAATCTGGAAACCGGTATGGGCTGGCGTTTACTGATGAATGAACATGTGGTACTTGAAAAAGAAGGGCAGCAGATCGCCCTCATCGGTATTGAGAACTGGAGTGCAAAAGCCCGGTTTCCGAAATACGGGAAAATGTGGGAAGCCTATCCGGGTGCGGAAAAATATCCGTTTAAAATTCTGATGAGTCATGATCCCAGCCATTGGGATGCGGAAGTGCGACCCAGGTATGGCGATATTGATCTTACGCTGGCCGGGCATACCCATGGTATGCAATTCGGTATAGAGATTCCGGGTTTTAAATGGAGTCCGGTCAAATATGTTTATAAACAATGGGCCGGTCTGTATGAAGTAGGGAAACAAAAATTATATGTTAACCGGGGCTATGGATTTATTGGATACCCGGGCCGCGTTGGGATACTTCCGGAAATTACACTCATCGAGTTGGTTTGATGGTTCGTATTTAACATTAATAAGCTGTTAAAAAGATCAATCACCCCACCATTTTCCTGATTTAAACGTTCAGGGGAAAATGGAGTCAACAATCAAATAAAAATCAACCCATGAAGGAATTCAGATTATTCGTTATCACTGTTTTTGTTTTTTCAGTATCCGGGATCCACGCACAGGGTTTACATCTTGGCCTCAAGGCAGGAGCTAATGTTGCCCAGCTGAGTGGCCGGGCATTTAATGATGGATTTCAGTGGGGCTTCAGTGCGGGGGCGTTTGCCGAGGTGAACCTGACCAGCAAATGGGGGGTTCAGCCGGAACTTTTATTTAGTCAGAATCAAACCCAGACGGCGAATGGATTTGAAGAAATCATACCCCAGGGATACAACAATCTCAAAGTCACCCTGAATTACCTCAGTATTCCCATCCTGCTGTCTTACAAGCCCATTCCGGTACTGAGTCTTCAGATCGGGCCCCAGTTCGGAATTCTGATGAATCCGGGGGTGACGGTGGCGAACAGCACCGCGAATGCCTTTAAATCCGGAGACTTCGCAATGGTCGGAGGTGCCCAGGTTAATCTGGGTCCGGTAAAAGCTGGCGTACGGTATGTATATGGTTTGACAAATCTGAATAATGTTAATAATGCCGATTCCTGGAAAACACAGAATTTCCAGATCTATATGGGATTAAGAATTTTTTAAGGGATACTTAAAAAATCCAACCCTTTTCCGTACTGACATATAATCCATAAATATGACATTGAAAAGTTCATTTGAAGAAAAGTTTCAGGCTTCAGGCTTTGGGCATCCGGCTTAAAAGATTGGCCTTAAACTTGAACATAAAGGGTTCAACCCTAAAAAGATAGGATAATGCCAAAAGAGGTGTTATTTTGTCACCCTTTTGTATTTATGAACGAAAAACACTTCTTCCAGCGCAGCGAACAGGATATGGATTTCATGCCCATCATCCCGATAAACGAAACAGAACACGATAACCTCACCGATACAGAAATTCCTAAGGAACTTCCCATTCTTCCGCTGCGCAATACCGTCCTGTTCCCGGGGGTTGTACTTCCCATCACCGTTGGCCGGGATAAGAGCATAAAAGCTGTTCATGACGCATACAGGACTGACAAACTGATAGGTGTTCTGGCACAAAAAGACAGCAGCGTGGAGGATCCTTCCTTTAGTCAGCTGGTCGAAGTGGGAACCATTGCACGGATTATTAAGGTGATTAAAATGCCGGACGGGGGCACAACGGTGATTCTCCAGGGTAAAAGGAGATTTAAAGTAGGTTCCATTCTTACGGAAGATCCATATTTCAAAGCGCAGGTGATTTTGCTTCAGGAAGAAGAAGCACCCAAGGACCAGGATTTTGAAGCCTACGTTTCAAATATCAAAGATCTGGCGGCACAGATCATTCAGCTTTCGCCCAATATTCCGACGGAAGCTTCCATCATTCTGAAAAATATTGAAAATCCTGCCTTTCTCATACATTTTATATCCAGCAACCTCAATTCGGAACTGACTGAAAAACAGGAACTGCTGCAAACAGATCCTATAAAATCAAGGGCGGATCTCCTGATGCAACTGTTACAAAGGGAACTGCAGTTTGCTGAGCTTAAAAATAAACTGACCACCAAAACAAAAACAGAACTCGATAAACAACAGCGTGATTATTTTCTGCAACAACAGCTCAAGAGTATCAAGGATGAACTCGGCGGTGACAGCAATGAACGCGAGTTGCGTGAAATGCAGAAAAAAGCGGAAACAAAAAAATGGCCCCAGTCTGCAAAAGAAATTTTTAAAAAAGGGATCGAGAAGCTGGAGCGCATGCATCCCAGTACGCCGGATTATTCCATCGTATACAATCACCTGGATCTGATGCTGGACCTGCCCTGGAATGAATACACGGATGATATGTATGATCTGAAAAAAGCATCCAAAGTGCTTGACCAGGATCACTATGGAATGAAAAAAGTAAAGGAAAGAATTCTTGAATATCTCGCGGTGTTGAAACTAAAGGGCGATATGAAAAGCCCGATCCTCTGTTTTGTCGGCCCGCCCGGTATTGGTAAAACTTCGCTTGGAAAAAGTATTGCCGCTGCCATCGGTCGCAAGTATGTGCGCATCAGTCTCGGTGGACTGCACGATGAAAGTGAAATCCGCGGACATCGCAAAACATATATCGGTGCTATGCCCGGCAGAATTCTGCAATCCCTGAAAAAAGCAAAATCTTCCAATCCGGTCATGATCCTGGATGAAATCGATAAGGTGGGAACCGATTTCCGCGGCGACCCGACCTCTGCTTTGCTGGAAGTGCTGGATCCGGAACAGAACAATACTTTCTATGATAACTATCTGGAACAGGAGTACGACCTCAGCCGGGTTTTATTTGTAGCGACGGCTAACGATATCAGCCATATCCAGCCTGCTTTGCGGGACCGTATTGAGATCATCGACCTCAGCGGATATGCGGTTGAAGAAAAAGTGGAGATCGCCAAGCGTCACCTCATTCCCAAACAGCTGGAAGCCCATGGTCTGAAAGGACAGCATATCAAATTATCAGATAAGAATCTCGTGAAAGTGATTTCTGATTATACCAGGGAAAGTGGCGTTCGGGAACTGGACCGTCAACTGGCTTCGATCATGCGGTATGAAGCAAAGGAATTCGCGCTGAAATCAAAACTCAAAGCATCCATTACCGAAAAGGATATTGAAAAAGTGCTGGGGAAACCACGTTACAGCAATGATTTGTATAAGGTGGCCAACATGCCTGGTGTTGCGGTCGGACTCGCCTGGACCTATGTCGGCGGGGATATACTTTTTATTGAAACCAGTATCAGCGACGGCAAAGGGGATCTCAAACTCACCGGAAACCTGGGAAATGTGATGAAAGAAAGTGCTACGACCGCATTGACCTATTTACAATCCAACGCAAAAAAATATGGCCTCGATCCGGAAATCTTTGCCAAGAAAACATTGCATATCCACGTTCCGGAAGGGGGTACTCCCAAGGATGGGCCCAGTGCCGGGATCACGATGATGAGTTCCCTGGCTTCTGCCATAACCGGTAAAAGAGTGAAACCTTATCTGGCCATGACAGGGGAAATCACCCTACGCGGGCAGGTACTTCCGGTGGGTGGGATCAAGGAAAAAATGCTGGCTGCGAGAAGAGCGGGCATCAAAGAAGTGATTCTTTGCTGGCAGAATGAAAAAGATATCAGTGAAATTGACTCCAATTTCATCAGGGGATTGAAATTCCACTATGTGAAAACCATGCAGCAGGTGCTGGACCTGGCACTCGTGGAGAAGGGGGGAGGATAATGTGGAGATGTGAAGAGGTGGAATGATTAACAGCTCTTTCACATTTCCGATTTAAACCATTGCACAACCCTTACGTTATAATATATAGAACCACAAAGATTTTCATGTTGGTTGTTTTAAGGGTTAAAAAAAGTTCCTCCATGTCTATGGAGGAATTCTTTTTTATAGTTGTCAATGGTTAATTGTCAATTGTTAACGGGCAAAGGTTCATTTCTGATCATTCATTTCCCCATTTCATCTCCACATTTTCACATGTCCATATCTCCACATTAACCACATTTAAAAGTTTATGCCATTACTTCCTTTTTGGCGCCGGAAGCTTTAAACGCCTCCATCGCATTCAGTCCCAGGAGGGCAAACATGGCATTATCTTCTTCAAAGGTCGGATTTGGCGTGGTAAGCAGTTTATCACCTGCAAAAATGGAATTGGCGCCTGCCATAAAACACAAAGCCTGTTCCGGTATACTCATTTCCGCACGACCCGCGCTTAACCTGACCATACTCTTCGGCATCAGGAGACGGGCAGTGGCAATCATACGCACCATGTCCCAGATATCGACTTTCGGATTGTTTTCCAACGGCGTTCCCTTAACTCTTACCAGGGCATTAATGGGAACAGATTCCGGATGTTCCGGAAGTGTTGCCAGGGTTCTTAACATATTGATCCGGTCTTCATGGGATTCCCCCAGTCCAATAATACCTCCGCAGCAAACACTGATCCCGGCTTTCCGCACGTGTTCGAGGGTATTCAAACGCTCATCATAGGTTCGGGTGGTAATGATCTCTTCATAATATTCGGGGGATGTATCCAGGTTGTGGTTATACGCATAGAGACCTGCCCCGGCCAGTTTTTCTGCCTGAGATTCGGTGAGCATGCCCAGGGTACAGCACACTTCCATTCCCATTGCATGAACGCCCTTCACCATCTCCAATACCCGGTCGAAATCCCGGTTATCCCTGATCTCGCGCCAGGCAGCACCCATGCAGAAACGGGTGGAACCGGCATCTTTTGCTTTTTGCGCATATTCAAGTACTTCCCCGATCTGCATCAGTGCATGTACCTGTACATCCGTATGATAGCGGGCCGCTTGCGGACAATATGCGCAATCCTCCGAACATCCGCCGGTTTTGACTGAAAGAAGGGTGCAAACCTGCACTTCGGCCGTATTATTATACTTGCGGTGAACAGTTGCTGCCTGGTACACGAGTTCCAGTAGCGGCAGTTCATATATTTCCTGAATTTCTTCTTTTGTCCAGTTGTTTTGGATCATTACTTTGATTTATGGTGAACCAGATTATAAATGATAACTGAAATTCGTTTTTGGGGTAAGTGCCAGCAGGGTTTCATAGATCAGCAGAATGGTCTGCTCAATGTCTTTCCTGTTCAGCATCTCCACGGTCGTATGCATGTACCGGAGAGGTATGGAAATTAAAACCGATGGGCATCCTTCATTGGCATAGGCAAATGAATCCGTATCGGTTCCCGTACTTCTGGAAACAGCCCGAAGCTGAACCGGTATATTCTTTCTGGCGGCTGTATCACGAACAAATGAAAGAAGCAGGTTATGTACAGCTGGCCCGAATGCCAGCGAAGGTCCTTTTCCGCAGGTAATATCACCTTCCACTATTTTATTGACCATGGGTGTCGCCGTATCGTGTGTTACATCCGTAATGATGGCCACATCGGCTTTAATCCGCCGGGCAATCATTTCTGCACCGCGCAACCCCACTTCTTCCTGAACCGCATTTACGATATATAAACCAAATGGCAGTTTCTTTTTATTTTCCCTGAGCAGGCGGGCCACTTCAGCAATCATAAAACCGCCGATCCGGTTATCGAATGCCCGGGCGATCAGTGTATCATAGGCCAGTTCATCAAATCCGTCCTGATAGGTAACAACAGACCCGGGATGAATACCCAGTGAATCTATTTCCTTTCGGTTTCGCGCGCCGCAATCCAGGAAGAGGTTATCCACTTTAGGATTAATCTCCTTCGCATCGGGATTTCCCATGCGTGTATGAATAGCCGGCCATCCGAACACGGCTTTTACCGGTCCTTTGGAACCATGTATGATCACTCTTTGTCCGGGCGCCACCTGGTGATCCACCCCTCCGTTTCTTTTCAGGTAAAGAAGACCTTCCGGATTAATATAATTCACAAACCAGCTGATCTCATCGGCATGTGCTTCAATCACTACTTTAAACGGCGCTTTGGGATTGACTACACCCACAGCCGTACCGTACGTATCTGTAAAGTAGGTATCAATATAAGGTTTCAGATATTCGATCCATATTTTCTGTCCTCCACTTTCGAAACCGACTGGCGAAGGGGTATTCAGGTATTTTTTCAGAAAGTCAAAAGAGGAGGTTGTGAGTATGGATTTTTTTGGAGTGACTGCACGTGCGGCTTTGGCCATGAATGGAATTTGGGCCAAAAATAATCAAATTGGCAGTATTGACATCAGCAAAGCTGAAAGCATCATCAGGCCATCCAGAATAAAGTAATATAAATAATCTGAAATGCTGGATTTGGACTGGCGGTAGATGGAAAAAAGTATGATACCGGGAATAATCAATATAATAACAGCTGTCCCGGAAACGCCGGTAAAAAGCAGTCCGATGGTAAAAAAGATAAAGGCAACCATGGAAAACACAAATAAACGGTTCACACCCGCTTCATCAAAAAAATTCACCATACTCTTTATCCCTTCTTCCTTATCATCATCCCGGTCGCGGTAGTCGAACAGGATACAAATGCCATATATCAGAAAGAACCGGCTGGCGGCAAACCATTTCATTTCGTGGTTGAAATGCTGACCTGCAATGAATACGGGCATAATGGCCGTTACGTAAGTCCATACAGTCGTAAGAAAAATCGTTTTCCCGATGGCTACCTGTTTGAGGAAACGAAAATAGGTCAGCGGAATTTTTGGGGCAGAATATAAAAATGTCAGCAGGGTGGCGAAAAAAAGGGTAAACCAGTGCTGCCGAACCTTATAAAAAAAAATGACCGAGCCGATGACGCCGGCGAAATATAACAGGAGATGGGCATTCTTATGATGCAGAGACCATTTAGTACGTTCAATAGAGTTTTTTGACAGAGGAGTCAGGTACCAGTGAAAATTATAACTGCAGATCGTTGCAAAAAAAACAAACCAGTAATAATCCCCCGAAAAAGACAGGTGCAACAGATAGCCGCTTTGCCAGGTCATTAAAACCGCGCAAAGAGAAATATACATGCTACTAAACAGAAAATAATCAAAAGCCTTCCGAATCCAAACCAAGTTTCTCAGAATTATTGAATTACTATAACCTAGCTATTTATTGATATACTACAATGATCTTGCTTGTCTTTACCGTATCGCTGTGTTTGCCTGCCAGATTCATTAGAATAAAACTCAGGTCGATCGTATCATTCTCATTATTTATTCCATAACTCAGAAAGGACCAATCCAGATTGACAGTGAAATCCGCCTTGCTGGCATCGGGTGTTTCAGCCAGTAAGGTAGTATCATAACTTCCCCTGTCTTCGTCCGTTGGAATAAGCGAACGATTATACCGGTGATAAATGATAAAAAGGGTATCTCCGGATATACTTCCGCCGCTTTGGGAAAAAGTAAAATGCGCGTTGAATATGCTGTTTGGCAGAACGACCGCATCATAGGAGGTTAACTTAATATTCGGTGTTGACTGGTTGCCATCTTTACTGCATCCAAGTGCCATAAAAAATATACAAAATAAAACAACCAGCCTCGACTTCATGAATTTGATTTGGACAGCACAAATTAAAGGATTTTCGCGAAATGCTTTAGTATTGCACCAGTTAAACTTTTTTTCGATAACGCTTTCCCGTTTGCAGGATTTGAACAGACATTATACTCCATATCAATACGAAAAGATCTTTACGGGGTTGCCCCTGGATTTCCAGGCGAGGGCAATCGATGTATTCAAATACCAGTATTCGGAAAATCAGCTCTACAGGCATTTTACGGATCAGTTTCATCATTCTCCGCATGATATAGATCAATTAAACCAGATTCCTTTCCTGCCTGTTTCATTTTTTAAATCCGAAAACGTTCAGACAGGTGATTTTATTCCTGAAATTATTTTTGAAAGCAGTGGTACGACTGGTCAAATTCCGGCCCGCCATCCCGTAAAACGACTTGAAATATATCGTGAAAGTTTCGTTAAAGGTTTCGAATATTTTTATGGCAACCCCATTGAATATTGCATTATCGGATTATTACCGGCTTATCTGGAAAGAACCGGCTCTTCGCTGGTATATATGGTAGATGAACTGATCCGGCGCTGCGGGCATCCGGAAAGTGGATTTTATCTGAATGATTATAAAAAACTGTATTCCGTATTATCAAAACTTGAAGAGAATAAGCAACGTACCCTCCTGATCGGTGCCAGCTTTGCATTGCTGGATTTTGCCGAAAAACATGCCATGCAGTTATCTCATACGATTATCATGGAAACCGGTGGAATGAAAGGACGCAGAGAAGAATTGACACGTATTGAACTGCATGATATTTTGAAAAAAAGTTTGGGATTATCGCATATTCATTCTGAATATGGCATGACGGAACTTTTATCCCAGTCTTATTCCGTTGGGGAAGGAATCTATAAACCCGTCCCGTGGATGAAAGTGCTTGTACGGGATGAAGATGATCCGCTGAGCGTACACACAGCCGGAGAAGGTTTGCTGAATATCATTGACCTGGCGAACCAGGACTCCTGCGCGTTCATAGCAACAGACGATGTGGCAAAGTTATATGCAGACGGAAGTTTTGAAGTGTTGGGCAGAATGGATAACAGCGATATCCGGGGATGCAGCCTGCTGATTGTTTAGGAGTAGGCAATATCGATCAGTCCGCTACAGGGGATCCGGCACTTTTTTTCATGACTCTCCATAGCCAGTTCGATCAGCCTGATCACATTGTAACCATGTTCCGGCTTTACTTTCAGCGATTCTCCGTTTCGGATGGTCTGGTACAGATCACGATAAAATCCGCCATAGTTTCCTGCGAGTGACGGATATTTTTCTTTTATAATTTTTCCATCCGCTTCCGTATGAAGGAGCCCATAAATATCTTCGGATTCCCGACCCCAGTATTCACCTGTTGGCAGAATCCCTTTTCTGAGCAGGGCTTCCTGCGGGTCTTCGCCGGATTTTAGAAAAGAACCCTGCCGGCCATGAATGGCGTAGCGCGGGCCGGGCTCACGGACAAGCATACCCGCTTTTAATATTATTTTTGCAAACGCATAATCCAGCCAGAGGTCAAAATAATCTGTGGTCCTTGCCTGGAACCTCTGGATGCGGATATCGGCGGTAACATGCGTTGGTAAACCAAATAAACAAAATGCCTGGTCTATGAGGTGTGCGCCCAGATCGTAGAGGATGCCACTGCCAGGCTCATTTTCTTCCCGCCAGGCATGAGGTCTTAATTCAGGACGGTAGCGGTCGTAGTGCGCTTCGAATTCGACGATTTCTCCCAGTTTTTTTTCTTTCAGTAACTGCTGAATGGTCAGGAAATCAGAAACATATCGCCGGTTATGATATATACTGAGGATGCGTTTCTTTTTCTTTGACTGCTCAATCAGTTTTTCAGCTTCTTCACTGGTAATGGTAAAAGGCTTTTCCACGACCACATGTTTGCCGGCTTCCAGGGCACGCCGGGTATAATCAAAATGGGAATCATTCGGGGTCGTGATAATGATGAGTTCCAGGCTTTCGTCGGCGAGCATCTCATCCAGGTTGCGCACAACCTGAACAGAAGGATATTTTTCTTTCGCGCTTTCGCCACTTCTTTGCAAAATGGTTTTTAATTCAAAATGTGGATTTGTACTGATGAAGGGAAGGTGCATAAATTGCGCTGCAGCTCCATAACCGACAATACCTGTTTTCAAGTTGTTCTTTTTTCGAAGGTAAGGCGGATGGGTCCAACTCAGAGTGAGTTCAAAAATTTCATCAGCTGATTTCTTTCTGCTTTTGTTAATCCGGTAAATGCCTGTTTCGGTTTTGCAGCTTCTCCATCATGCCAGAGAATGGCTTCTTCTATGCTGCGCGCCCGGCCGTCATGGAGATAAAATGCCGTTCCGGTTGTTTTCTGCAGCAGCCCAAGTCCCCAGAGCGCTTTTGTTTTCCATTCCTTACCGGTAGCCAGGAAATCAGGCCGGTTATCAGCCAGTCCATCGCCCATATCATGTAATAAAAGATCCGTATATGGATGAATACGCTGGCCGCTGAGTTGGGGAAGATTAAAATCCGCACCCGTCAGGATGGTCGTGCGATGACAACCGGAACAGTTGATCTGGTTAAAAATAATCGAACCGGCCTGTACATCCGGATCATTTACATTCCGTCTGGCCGGAACAGCCAGGGTTCTGACATAAAAAGTTACAAAATTCAACAGACTGTCTGCCAGTTCAGGTTTACCTGTATTGGTTGAGGATGGCCATTGCGATTGTCCTAGTGTACTTTCATCATGCTGTATAAAGGAAGTAACGCCCATATCCTGCTGATAAGCGGTTGCGACCTGTGTGAGTAATGAATGGGTATTTGCTTTCAAACCAAAACGGCCTATCAGCATGTTTCCGGAAGCCGGATCATACACCCTGTTTGCCTTTCCGGTAATTCCATCTCCATTCTGATCCCCTTCATCTACAAAACCCAGGATCGTGCTTTCCGGAATATTATCGAGTAAACCAATTCCGATCAGCGGTGGTGCCAGCCGGGGAGAAAGCATATAAGGAACTGCGAAAGGCAGGTATGGATTCAGTAATATATAGACTGGTTTACGCAGGGATGCCTGACTGCCGTCCGGATAGGTATAGGGTGTTTCGGTATAACTGATGCCCACACTGGCTTCTGCCGTATAACCGAAAACAAACTGATCCTGGATTTGGGTTCCATAACCGGTTACCCCCAATGGCCCGCCGTGTGGATCCTGGCCGTCCTGACTGATGCGCAGGAGCAAACCGGAAGTGGCAGATCCGGTGGAAGGAAATCCGCCTCCGTCGTTCCGGTGGCAATTGATACAGGAAACATTATTGAATATCGAGCCGAGACCACCGAATGTCTCGGCAGGAGGCGCGACGAATTTCGCTTCAAATGTCTGGTCACCCAATTCATGTGCGCGCTGATCGCGTTCACCCATTCCGTCGATTGAATGCGTTAATGCATGGGAAGATTCGTCAAAAACAGTTGCCTTACCGCCGCTTAACCGGTCGTCATATCCACTATCCGGTGTGAGTTCAGCTTTATGACAGCGGCTCAGTAATATCACCAGCATGCCGATGGTGGTAATTATAAATAATTTCTTCATTCCTTATCTTCAGTCTTTGACATTTGTATTGATAAAATCCCGGAGCTCCGAATCCAACAGGGCACTCAGTGCGTCCAGTGCGTCCATGGTGTTCTGCACCTGAATGCGTTGATTCCAAATCGCTTCTTCATACCGTTCTGTGATCTGATCGAATGATACCAGGGCCGCATTTATTTTTTGCTGTATCTGCTGGTCCAGGTCAGATTGTTTAGCCGCCACCAGATTATGAAGTCCTTTTCCTCCATTCAAACCCATATACACATTTTGAACTCCGATGATATTATTTTTAAAATCTATCAGGGTATTGTTTGAATAAGGAGATTCTGTAATAGTGGAATCACGCGCTTCAAATGGCTCTTTCATTTTACCGTCACCCACTTCTGTGCATATATCGGTCATAGCGTCGGCGATATTCAGGAACAATGCTTTCCGCGTTGTAAATTCCGTACTTCCGTTTCCTGCATTCAATACCTGGGATTTATAATCCCCTGATCCGAACCAGTCATTGAAAAGCGGTTGCACGTTATTACTGCGGATATCATCGATCAGTGATACCATGTATAGTTTTTGTCTTGGCGTATAATCAGCAGGTGTTTTGGATCCGCCTTTACCCCAGATCATGTATTCGAGGGGGTGGTATCCGCGTAAACTTTGTCCCAGGTTTTTGACGCCATTCGTCGAAAGATCATAATGGCTGTTCAGCAATGAATCCATCTGAATATAATCTGTCGGCCAGGTATCGGTATTCGGATCGTAGTCATTCGATTCCACCGGACCGATCAGGAATCCTTCCGTTTGTTCCCATATGGAGCGTATATTTTTCCAGTCAGTTTTTGCCTGGGCCTGGCTGGCATCATTGGTTGTCGTGTTTAACACAGCAACAGAATTTTGAAGCGTTAAACTGGCGTTCAGTAAACCACTGTATTGGGATAGTACGATATCATTTGTGAAATCCTGAATCACCTGGCCTTCGAGCGTTGTAAAATCAGTTGATGTTCCACCTGAATCATTTGCTTTGTGGCAGGAGGTGAAAAAGAATAATATTATTATGGATAATGCGTGTATTTTTTTCAATTTTTTCTTTTTAAAATTTGAGCTGAATCACCAGCTGGTCCTGGTCAATGCTGGTTTTATATTTTTTTAAAGGAAGATCCGCTGGGCCCTTCACCACGCGGCCTTCCAGGTTAAACTGACTTCCATGCAGGTTGCATTTGAATCCATTGGGATTTGCGATCAGCTGATTTTGCTGATGCGTACATTCCATTAATAATGCTTCAAATTGATCTGTGCCTGTTTTACGCACGGCGATATTATACAACCATCCGGAAGGTTGTACGATCTGCAGGGAACCATTTGCAAATCCGGTCAGCGGCAAACGCACCGTATTCCCGAGAATCGGAAGTTTGGTAACGTTTGCAGAAGGACTGCAGGCAGTCAGTTCTGAAATCAATAAGCCTGCGCCTGCGAACAGGCAGGCTTTACAGGCAGATTCCAGAAATTTTCTACGTTCCATTTGCATGATTCCTCCCGTTTTAAAATGAATAACCAATACCCAGGTTTAAAAACTGATTGTTCTGCTGATAAGGCAACGCATTGGGGGGTGGATTAATCACCAGTGCCGGATTTTGTGGTCCGGTATGCAATAGTTGTATGTCGGCCTTGATAACAACATTCGGCGTGGGCAGGTAACCAAAACCAACAATCAGATAGGACTGATCTTCTGTGCCATCATAAATGCCTTCGCCATTCGCTGCAATACTTGAATTCATATTCAGGTTTTCAAATCGTGCAAAGCTGATAAAACTTGCCTGCGATTTTTTACTGAACAGCCAGTTAAATGCGACTTCGGCATAAAAACCATACATGCCGGTAGCCGTATTGTTACCATACACCGTATTCATCTTCCCGGCATCCGGGTAAGCGATATAGGTGCCGAGTGCTTTTGCTGACCAGGCATTTTTTTCATACTGAATATCTGCTTCTCCCAGATACAATGGTGTACCAAAAGCACCACTGTTCAGTCCGAGACTGTCTGACCCTTTAGGACTCAGTGTAACCGTTCCACAGGTATATCCCGACACCTGGAATTTAAAATTCTTCCAGAAATACTGAACTGCTGCCGCCAGGGCAATATTGTTTGCGGAGGCCAGGTTTCCTTCCGCCCGGCCGCCCCGAATGCCCGAACCGTGTTCGAAATTCTGGCCTTCCAGCCCATTCATCAGTGCAACACTGTAGTTCAGCGGGATCTTCTCGCTGTTACCATAAAAACCGATTCCCAGTTCACGCCAGGTGGCCGGTATAATCAGGGTTTCCACCATCGGTCGCTGAACGCCGTTGAAATTAACAGGCAGATGATTCTCATTGAGAATTCCAATGCGCGGGGTGAATAAGCCGCCCACAAGATATTGATGCGCGTTCAGGTTAAATTTTAAAAATGCCTGTTCCATGGAGATCTCGGCGTTATTGCTGACGCCTCCTTCCACCTTGGCATTCTCCAGCTCCAGTTCTGAAAAAAATGAAATTTTCTGGGAAAATTGATGACCCACAAATAAGACGGCCCTTTCCAGCGTGGCGGTTGATTGCTGCTGGTCAAAATTTCGCTGGTAATAGGCACTTCCATATCCGGAAATAACAGTTTTTTGTGAATTGGATCCCATCCCCATCAGGAGGGAATCCTCGTTGGTCATAATCAGTTTTTGCGCATTCGTTGTTGTAAAATTCTGTGCCTCAGTGGTTAAATGGGATATAACCAGTAGCAGGCACAGGGTTTGCAGGTATTTCATCGCGCAAAAGAATCATATTATGCGGCAGGGGGCTTACGGTATTGGAAAATAATATTACACAATACGGAAAAATTGGCCGGATGATGGTTTACGAAAAAATCGGCATCTTTAACTTTAATTAAAAACAGACGCATGAAAATGGTAAAAACAGGGATAACTTTTTTAGTAGCATTGACAAGTTTCAATGGAATTCGGGCACAGACGGCCGATGAAATTGCCAATAAATACATCGATGCCATGGGTGGCAAGGATAAAATTGAGCAGATCAAGACCATCCATATGGAAGGAACCTATGAAGCGATGGGAAATCAGGGACCAACAACTGTTGATATCGTTACGGGTTCTGATTATAAGTTGGTATCCCAGGTGAACGGGCAGTCTATGGTGATTGTTATAACCGACAAAAGCGGATGGGGTATTATTCCGTATTTGGGCCAGACGGCACCCACACCAACACCGGATGATGCCTATAAACAAGTGAAAGGAAAGCTGGATGTATTCGGGCCCTTGTATAATTATGCTGCGAAAGGAAACAAGGTTGAACTGGCAGGCAAAGATGGAAACGCATACAAATTAAAAGTGACTGATAAGGATAATGTGGAATTCATGGTATACATCGATGCTACCACTTATTATATGACTAAGATTTCCAACACACAAAATTTCATGGGGCAGCCGATGGAAGTTTCCACCCTTTTCTCGAACTTTAAAAAAGTGGATGCCGGGGTCGTTTTACCTTTTGTTCTCGAAATCAGCTACGGTGGCCAGTTCAGCGTAACGTCCACCATGACTAAAATCGACGTAAATAAAACCATCGACCCGGCTATTTTTGAAATGCCGAAATCATAATTAGCTGAAAGCGCAAAACCTTCCTGCAATTATTTTTAAATCCCCGTAGGGGATTTTTTATTTTATTTATTTTCCATCATTTCAACCTTATCGGATTCCGGTTTGTTCAGATCAACCAGCGCATATCTGTGTACCCCGTTAATGGTCATTTCGTCCAGCATGGAAATGGTTTTTTTATAAATGCATTTGTGGGTCGGTTTTATAATCACCATAAAATCTGCAGGATGGGTTCTCATTTTTTTGTTGTTTATTATTTCCCGCAGCGTTCGAAAAGAGCACAATTGCATTTTGTCGGGGTTGATTCCTTCATAGTAAAAAAGCCGGTCATTCCCCGAGGGGATAAGTGTCAGAGCGCCCGATTCCTTCTGTAAGACCGGATCTGCTGAATCTTTTGGTAAAATGAGCTGCATTGCTTTGGGCCGGCTCATGGTCGTTGTGAAAATAAAAAACGTAATGAGCAAAAATCCGAGATCCACCATCGGGGTCAGATCAACCCGGGTTGATAGTTTTTTTGATCTTTTTACTCCGGATCTTTTTTTGTGCTTGTCGTTGGACGTTGTACGGAATTCGGCCATAAAATTGGTTTAAGGATTTTATATTTCCGATGAGATCCGGATTTGGAAACTTTCCATATCGCCGTGAAACCGGACGGTCATGTTCAAAAACGGACAGTTATAGCCGGCCAGTTTTTACAGGGTATTGGTTTCCAGCCCTTCATAAAATGGCATCCGGTTGGAATCCATACCGTTCATTCGATTTATTTAAATTCGTTGTATGTTCAAAAACAATCTGAAAATAGCCTGGCGGAACCTGATCAAAGACCGGCAATTTACTCTTTTGAACCTCCTGGGTCTGTCTACCGGTCTGGCCTGCACCCTGCTGATTTATCTGTGGATACATGACGAGTACCAGTTTGATAAATTTCATGAAAATGATGTCCGGCTCTACCAGTTACTGGAGCACCGGAAATCGGCCGGCCAGATAACAATCGCCGACGAATCGAGCGGTATGCTGGGAGAAACCCTGGCAGCGAATATGCCCGAAGTTGAATATGCCGCGGCTGAAGTGCCGTCCAACTGGTTTCAGAAATTTACTTTAAGTACCGGGGAGAAAAATCTGAAAGCGGCCGGGCAATATGTGGGGAAAGATTATTTCAATATTTTTTCTTTTAAATTAATAGATGGCAAAAAAGATAAAGTGCTGGCCGATAAAACGAATATTGTAATATCTGATGAGTTGGCCATGAAATTATTTGGAACCACAGTGAACCTGATCGGGAAAAAAATCCAGTTTCAGCACGGCTCATTTTTTTTCGTAAGTGGTGTTTTCGAAAAAGTGCCGGTGCATTCTTCCGAACAATTTGATTTTCTCCTGTCCTTTGAATACTTTAAGGATATCCAGCCCTGGGTACAAACCTGGGGTAATACCGGCCCGCATAATTTTATTCTGCTAAAAAAAGGAACTGACCCGGAGGCTTTCAATAAAAGAATAGAAAACGTAGTAGCCAGAAATAGCGGAGATACAAACCGTTCTGCTTTTGCGTACCGGTTTTCTGATAATTATCTGCAAAATAGCTTTGAACACGGAAACCGTGTAGCATCCAGGATCGTAAATGTCAGGTTGTTTATCGTCATAGCCAGTTTTATTCTTGCCATTGCCTGTATTAATTTCATGAATCTTTCTACTGCCAAAGCTTCTCGGAGACTGAAGGAAGTGGGCATCAAAAAAGTAGTCGGAGCCGGTCGGTCCCAGCTTATTTTTCAATTCCTGGGAGAATCCATGCTGCTGACCGGTGTCGCTGTTTGTTTTGCACTTATACTGGTTATTCTCCTGCTGCCGCAATTCAATCAGATAACAGGAAAGGAAATTCATCTGAATTTTGACCCCGGTCTGATCACCGGCATGGCCGGTATCTGTTTACTGACCGGGATCGTGAGCGGAAGTTATCCGGCACTGTATCTGGCGGCCTTTAACCCGATTATGATATTGAAAGGGAAGATGCGCAATTCGGGAGGTGAGATGTTTGCGCGGAAAGGACTGGTGATATTCCAGTTTGCGATTTCTATTTTCCTGATTGTCGGCGTCCTGGTTATTTACCGGCAGATAAAATATGTTCAGGGCAAGGACCTGGGTTATGGAAAAGATCATGTGATCCGGATGGATTGCGAAGGGAAATTAGTAGATACGGAAGAAGAATTCGTGGCGCAGTTGAAAAAAATTCCGGGCGTGGTCAATGCCGCATTCACCATGAATATCATGGTCGGAAGAAATTACGGGAATTATGGACTTAGCTGGGACGGAAAGAATCCAAGTGATAAGATTTATTTTGAAGGGTTTGGAGCAGGGTATGATTTTACAGAAACCATGGGCATGAAAATAACTGAAGGCCGGAGTTTCTCAAAAAACTATGGGTACGAGTCTGATAAGATATTGCTGAATGAAGAAGCCGTAAGAATTATGGGGCTTAAAAATCCGGTTGGTAAAACCGTTCAGTTGTTTGGTGATCCCCATCAGGTGGTTGGTGTCATAAAGGATTTTCATTTTGAATCCCTGCGTGAAACGGTCAAGCCACTATACATGACGCTCCTGAAACAGGATTCATCGCTCTGGAATAAGATGATGATCCGCATACACGCAGGCAGGGAGGCGGAGACCCTGGAAAGGATCCGTAATTTTTACGAATCGTACAATCCGGGATTCCCTTTTGAATTTCATTTTCTGGACGACCTCTACGAAAAACAGTATAATGCAGAATTACGGATTGGCACTTTATCAAAATATTTCGCCGGGCTCGCTATTCTGATTTCCTGCCTGGGCTTGTTTGGATTAACAGCGTTTACGGCCCAGAAAAGACAAAAGGAAATCGGAATCCGGAAAGTAATTGGTGCTTCTGTTCCGGATCTGGTGTTCATGCTGTCAAAAGATCTTTTCAAACAGGTTTTGATCGGTGTCGGGATTGCGATTCCGATTTCCTGGTGGGCGATGACCCAGTGGCTCAATGGATTTGCCTATCGGATATCCATCGGGGCAACAGTATTTTTAATCGCTGCTTTTTCTGTCATCGTTATAACTTTAATTACGGTCAGTTTCCAGTCGTTCAAAGCAGCCTTCAGGAATCCCGTGACCAGTTTAAGGTCGGAGTAGGTGGCCGTTGACCGTTGACAGGAAGGTGTTTAACGTTCAGCTTTAAGGGGGGAAAGGTTTTCATCTCAAAAAACAAAGGGTTTGTCGCAGTAGCCACGCCGGATAGGCAATATTATCGGACATTGCAGCGGAAGCAGATCCCATGAGCACACGCTGGTACAGATCCAAAATTGCAGTTATTTTTTTTCATATCCTGGCCTGGGTGATCGTATTTACTTTGCCCATTCTTTTCCATCGCGAACCGGACCAGCAGCATGTGAATTTCAAGGTCGTGTTCAGCATCAGGTTCCTGATTTTTGATGCCTGGTGGATTCTTTTTTTCTATTTTAACCTGCTCGTGCTGATCCCAAGGTTTCTGAACCGGAAAAGGATGGGTATATATATTTTCCTGATCATTTTACTGATGGCTTTGTTCATTACTGCCATCAATATTTTTCCAAAGCAGGGTGAAAAGTCCGGACTTCACCGCGAGTATTTTTTCATGATATTCCCTTATTTATTCGTCTGGGCTATGAGTACGGTTTACTGGTTTGTTACAGACAAAATACGAACCGAACAGCTTATGAAAGAAAGGGAAAATGAAAACCTGAAAACAGAACTTTCATTTTTAAGATCCCAGGTAAGTCCGCATTTTTTATTCAACGTGCTGAATAATTTGGTAGCCATGGCCCGTTTGAAATCAGACCAGCTGGAACCCTCGCTGATCCGGCTTTCGGGACTGATGCGCTATATGTTGTATGAATCGGATGAAGCATCGGTAACCCTGCTGCGCGAAACGGAATACATAAACAGTTATATTGAGCTGCAGAAAATCCGGTATGCCAGTTCATTATTTATCCACCTTGATATGGATCCCGGAGACAGTCAGCGGATTGAACCCATGCTGCTCATTCCATTTATAGAAAATGCGTTTAAGCATGGAACGGGAGCGATTGATGATCCGGCTATTGACATTTCGCTGAAAATCTCAGAGGGGCTGATTGATTTCCGAGTAAAAAACAAATATGATCCGGCAAACGAGGAGATTAAAGACCTGACTTCCGGAATTGGATTACCGAATGTGGAACGCCGGTTGAATTTATTATACGACCAGAAACATATACTGACCATCCTTAAAGAAAATGGATGGTTCATGGTTTCTCTTCAGATAAAGCTTCATTAAATATGAAATGTATCGCCGTAGACGATGAACCCCTGGCCCTGGCACTTTTGCAGGATAATATACGCCAGGTTCCTTCACTGGAACTCGTTGCTTCCTGCAAATCCGCGATGGAAGCGCTGACCGTATTGAATGAACGCGAAGTAGACCTGATTTTCCTGGATATACAAATGCCGGGGCTCACAGGGCTTCAATTGTTGCAATCGCTTACCGTCAGACCCATGGTCATCCTGATTACGGCTTATGAAAAATATGCACTCGAGGGCTATAATCTGGACGTGATTGACTATCTCGTAAAGCCTGTTTCCTTTGAACGTTTTTTGAAAGCATGCAATAAAGCCATCGATTTTTACAAGCTGAAAAAAAATGGCCAGATGGAATCACAACCCTGGCCGGAATATTTTTTTGTTCATGCAGAATACGGGCTTACCAAAATTATTTTTTCCGAGATCCGGATGATAGAGGGCTTAAAAGACTATTTGAAAATACACCTGGGGGAAACAAAACCCCTGGTCATCCGCATGAGCTTGAAATCTATTGAAGAAAAACTGCCGCCGGGAAAATTTTTCCGGATACATAAATCCTATATTATATCCCTTTCGCACATCACTTCCATTCGCAGAAATTCGGTGTTTCTGGATATATTGGAATTGCCCCTGAGCGACCTCTATAAAGAGGATCTGATGCGGGAGATCGGACAGGGGAATAAATGATTCTGCATTTGGTCGCTGTATTTTAACCACTCGTCTCAATTCGGTCGAATATTCAGGAAGTCCGTATTAGTTTTACGATCACAAATATATTGTATGAAAAAATGGGTGCTGTTGATGGTGTTTTTTGGGGGGACATTATCTCTGATGGCCCAATTCCCCGGGGGGGGCGGCAAAGGCATTCCGAACATGGGCCATGTATATGGTAAGTTGGTGGATAGCTCAGGGAGGCCTGTTCCGGAAGCCTCCGTGCTTCTGATGCAGAATAAATATGACTCCGTAACAAAAAAAACAAAACAGGTCTTACTGAAAGGACTTACAACAAACTCGAAAGGTGAATTCAATTTTGAGGACCTGCCCATATTCGGGGCTTTAAAAATGAAAATATCTGCAACCGGATACAAATCCATGGAACAAACCGTTGCATTTCAGATGAAAATGCCGGCGGGTGGAATTCCAAAGAACGTAACAGATCCGGCCCAGGCAGTCAGCGCCATGAGCGGTACGATCAATGGATTTGATAAAGACCTGGGGAATATTAAAATGGCGGTGGATGTGGCACAGTTACAGGCTGTAACCGTAAGCGCCTCTGTTCCTACCATGAAATTGGATATTGATAAAAAAGTATTTAATGTTGAAAAGGACCTGGTCAATGCCGGCGGAACGGCAATGGACGTTATGAAAAACGTGCCTTCCGTGAATGTGGATATTGATGGAAACCTGACCCTGAGAAATGCGCCACCCCTCCTGTATGTGGATGGAAGACCCACAACACTTACGCTTGATCAGATACCTGCCGACGCGATTGAAAGTGTGGAAGTCATTACAAATCCTTCAGCAAAATACGACGCATCCGGCGGAGGAGCGGGAATCGTAAATATTGTTTTAAAGAAAAACCGTAAAACCGGTTACAATGGTAACGTGCGGGGAGGTTTTGACAGTCACGGGGCAATCAATGGTGGTTTGAATTTCAGCCTTCGCCAGGATAAATTTAATTTTACGGCCAATGGGTTTTATAACCAGAATCACAGCGTAACAGAAGGAAGCGTCTACAGAAAAAATTTTGGTGACACGGCTACCTCCGTATTTCAGCAGCAGAATGAAAAAAACCATGGTGCATTTGGATTTGGCAGCCTCGGACTGGATTATTTTTTAACCAACCGGACAACATTTTCTTTAACGGGTATTCATGTGCATGGAGAAATGAAGCCGAATCAGGTACTGAATAATGTTGACAGCACATTTTTCCCCGACGGGGATGAAACCATCTATTACAACAATTCCAATGTAAATACGCAGCGGACTTTTAATGCAAACGGACTAACATTTGCTTTTAAACATTTGTTTCCAAAAGAAGGAGAGAATGTTACGGCCGATCTGAATTATTTCAGCGGCATGAATGATAATTATGCGTTAACAACCACAAATTATTTAACAGGCCTGCCAGGTTCGCCGGTTGCATATACCCAGTTACAAAAAATTCTTGGAAATGGTAAAAACAGATTCCTTACTATTCAAACAGATTATGTTCATCCTTTCAGCGCCACAACCAAACTGGAAACCGGAATTAGACTGAATACCCAGCACCTGGTCAGCAATACGAATACATATTACGATACGACAGGCACAGGGAACGATTTTAACCTGATAACGGCGGCTTCTACTAACTATAATAATACGAACAATGTATATGCCGCCTATGTTTCGTTTACAAGCGCCATCAAGGATTTTGGATATCAGGCTGGTTTAAGAGCGGAAAGTTCGAATTATACCGGTGAGTTGATTAATCAAAATATGAATTTCAGTAATTCTTATCCGATCAGTCTGTTCCCTTCCGTATTTCTGAGTCAGAAACTGAAAAACAAACAGGAAATACAACTCAGTTATACCCGCCGGATAAACCGCCCGAATTTTTTCCAGTTGATTCCATTCACCAATTATTCTGACAGCCTGAATATCACAAGGGGAAATCCCAACCTGTTGCCGGAGTTTACAAATTCATTTGAATTATCCTACCTGAAAACACTAAAGGGAAACAATACATTTCTGGCGTCGCTCTACTACAAAAGAACCAATCAGCTGATCACGCGGTACCTGGACACTTTTACGAATGAAATCACCAATAAGCCCGGTTATGTGAATACCTGGGTGAATGCAAATTACAGTCAGACGGTCGGCGCAGAATTTACAGGCGTGAATACCATAACAAAATGGTTTGACCTGACCAGCAATATCAATGTTTACAATTCTTATATTAATATAACGAATGTGAATACGACGTCACAACCCGCCCTGTGGAGCTGGTTCGGGAAATTAAATGCAAATTTTAAACTTCCATGGAAACTGAAGTTGCAGGTAACTGCTTTCTACCAGTCCAAATCAAACCTTCCGGTGAATTCAGGGGCAGGCACCCAGGGTGGCGGACCAGGCGGAAATGCAGGCGTTCAAAGTTCATCACAGGGTTATATCGATCCTTTCTGGGCTGTTGACGCGGCCATCAGCAAGAGCTTCCTGAAAAATGATGCAGCTTCTATCAGTGTATCCATGAGCGATATATTCCGCAGCCGGTGGACAGATCAATTTTCCGAGAGCCAGTTTTTCTATCAGCAGTTTGACCGGATCCGGGATCCCCAGCTGGTGCGGGTGAATTTCACTTACCGTTTCGGTAAACTGGATGTTTCCGTTTTCAAAAGAAAGAATATGAATACTTCCGGGGCACAGGATGCCATGCAGGGAGCACAGTAGAATTCGGGAATTCGGGAATTCGGGAATGTAATTCTTACATCATGAGGTCCTTTAAAATCCACTCTTTGTAGTATTTGAAGCAATAGCCCTGTTTATTAATTTACAATATTCTTTAAGCGGAATATTTAAATTAATAGAAATGGGGATTAAAGAGCAGAATATCATCGTTCAAAAAACGATCCATCTTTCTTTGGAAATGATATGCTATTGTGATATTCTATATGAGGAACGGAAATTTGTGGTTGCGAACCAGCTGTTAAAATCTTCTACTTCAATTGGTGCGAATGTTATGGAAGCCCAGCATGCAGAAAGTTCGGGTGATTTTTTGCATAAAATAAAAATTGCTGCGAAGGAAGCCAGTGAAACGTACTATTGGTTGAATCTTTGTGAAAAAAGCAAAGGATACAAATATGAAATCAGATATCAAAAATACGTGGAAGATATTCTGAATATTTTATCAAGAATCATTATTTCAACAAAACAAAAAATACGGAATTCAGTATAGCCGAATGGTTGGGAATAATTTATAGTAATTACAAATCTTAAATTCTTAAATTCCCGAATTCCCGAATTCCCGAATTCCCGAATTCCCGAATTCCCGAATTTGCTTACCAGAATTTCACGTACAATGCCGTAAGCAAAAGCAAAATCACTACGATCAGTGCGATTATTTTCGGACTTAATTTGAACATGGTTTTATCGAGCAGGAATGCTTTTTCGTTTACTTTCGGACCAGCCAGACTGATGATTACCATGATCAGCACGGTGAAGAAAAATGAAAGTCCCATAGCTATCAGAAAAGGGATTTCATAAACTTCCTTACCATTTTTTACTGTGTGGTAAGCAGTATAAAACCAGGTATTATTTCCAAAAACTTCGGCAGCATATTCATTGAAAAAGAAACAAAGACCGACTCCGGTAATGACACCCACAACAGCTGCGGCACCGGTGGTTCTTTTCCAGAACATACCCAGCAGGAACATGGCAAAAACACCCGGGCTGATAAAACCCGTATATTTCTGGATATAGGTGAACCCGCCTGCGCTGCTGATGCCCAATACATCTTTCCAGGTAAACAATATCGCAATCATCAGTGCGACCAATGCAACGGTACGGCCCATACGGACCGTCTTTTGCTCAGTAGCGTCCTTATTGATATATTTTTTATAAATATCCAGCGTATAGATAGTGGAGATACTATTGATTTTCCCTGCAAGTGATGCCACGATAGCTGCTGTTAATGCAGCAATGGAAAGCCCTTTTAAACCGGCAGGTAAAAAACCGAGGACAGAAGAGTAGGCATGATCCATATTTTGCAAAGGAGCCAGATGACCTTGTTTTACCAATACGTAAGCGGCGATCCCTGGAAGCATCACGATCAGTGGCATAATCAATTTAAGCAGGGCGGCGAACAAAAGTCCGGTCCGGGCTGTAGTCAGATCCGCTCCCAGCGCTCTTTGCGTAATATATTGATTACATCCCCAGTAATTCAGGTTAACAATCCACTGGCCAGCCGCATACATGAGTATACCCGGAAGCAACAGATATTTATCGATTTCTAATTGTGAAGAATCGGCTGTGGGTTTTTTAAAGATCATATGAAAATGCTCGGGTGCTTCTCTCATCAGAGTTGAAAATCCTTCTACCGCCCCATGACCTCCGCTCACTTTATCCAATGCCATATAAGAAGTAGCCAGGCCACCGATAATGAGCACGGTTACCTGGATCACGTCAGTAAATCCGATGACTTTCATGCCCCCCAGGGTGATAAAAATAGAAAAAACGGCCAGGGAAATCATAACGATATGGAGGTAATCGATGCCGGTACCTTCCGGTAAAAGCCCGCTGATGGCTACCGCACCAAGATATAAAATGGATGTCAGGTTGACGAAAATGTAAATGAAAAGCCAGAGAATGGCCATAATCATTGCGACCGTTTCATTGTACCGCGTTTTGAGAAACTGCGGCATGGTGTAGATCTTATTTTTCAGATAGATCGGAATAAACCAGATGGCGATGATGATCAGGGAGATGGCAGCGATCCATTCATAGGCTGAAACAGCGACCCCTACAAAGAACCCATTACCGCTCATGCCGATGAATTGTTCAGCGGAAATATTTGACGCAATCAGGCTGGCTCCGATGGCCCACCAGGTAAGGGATCCTTCAGCAAGAAAAAAACCTTTTGAATCGTGCTCCTTGCTTTTGCGTTTATGATAGATCCAGTATCCGTAAGATCCAACCAGAACCAGGTATAGAAAAAAAATGAGGTAGTCAGCGGACGTGAGTCTGTTATTCATGTGTAAGCGATCGTTTTTGAGGAATGTATATCAAGAATGATATGCATTTAGTTTGTAATACATATCATTCCATCTCAATTCATTCTTGAATTGATAAATATCAGTATTCTTTCCAATTAATACAAACTCTATTCCGGCCATGTCAGCAAAATCCACCAGGCATTCCACACTCAGGTTCTGACTGTAACAGGTATGGTGTGCACCGCCCGCAAGTATCCAGGCTGTACAGGCATCTTTCATATTGGGTGATGGTTTCCATAATACGCGGGCCACCGGAAGATTTGGGATGGCCTGAGGAGGTTTTACCGCCTCAACCGTATTGACCAGCATGCGGAATCGTTCACCCATATCTATGATGGAAGCATTCAGGGCCGCTCCCGCACGGCCGTTAAATACCAGCCGCACCGGATCGGCTTTTCCTCCGATACCCAGCGGATGGATTTCACAGGATGGTTTTTCTGATGAAATCGATGGACAGATTTCAAGCATATGGGCACCCAGCACCAATTCATTTCCGGGTTCCAGGTGATAGGTATAATCTTCCATAAAGGAATTCCCACCCGGCAATCCGGTAGCCATGGTTTTCATGGCCCTGACAAGGGCTGATGTTTTCCAGTCGCCTTCTCCGGCAAATCCGTAACCCGCATTCATTATTCTTTGTGAAGCAATACCCGGAAGTTGTTTTATTCCGTGCAGGTCTTCAAACGTATCCGTGAACCCTTTAAAGTTTCCGGCTTCCAGAAATTTTTTTATCCCTAATTCAATCTTTGCGGCATCCCGCAAAGCATTATGCTTTGGCTTTCCTATTTTTAATTCTTCCGTTAGCTGATAGGTTACGTCGTATTCATCAACCAGTTTATTTATTTCAGAATCCGGCACCGATTCAATGACTGCCACAAGATCCCCAACACCATAAGTATTCACTGAATATCCGAATTGTAATTCGGCTTCAACTTTGTCTCCTTCTGTAACGGCAACCTGCCGCATGTTATCGCCTAAACGTAAAAATTTTGCACCCTGCCAGTCGTTCCATCCCGCGGCCGCCCTGGCCCAATCCGCAATCTGTTTGATGACCACAGGATCCTGCCAGTGACCGGTCACCACTTTGCGCCGGATACGCATGCGGCTCATCATGAAACCGAACTCCCGGTCTCCGTGTGCAGACTGGTTCAGATTCATAAAATCCATATCAATACTGCTCCATGGGATATCGCGGTTGAACTGGGTATGTAAATGCAGGATCGGCTTTCTCAGTATTTTCAATCCCCCAATCCACATTTTTGCGGGCGAAAATGTGTGCATCCAGGTAATCAATCCAATGCAGTTGGGTTCGTTATTCGTTTCTGTGCAGGTACGGAAAATTTCTTCCGGTGTTGTAACGATGGTTTTGCAAACCACCCGAACCGGAATTTGTGCATCTGCATTTATCGATTCCGCAATCGCCTGTGCATGTTCCTGGACCTGTTTTAATGTTTCAGCTCCGTATAAATGTTGACTTCCCGTCAGGAACCAGACTTCCCATTGTTTAAGATCCGCCATTGTATATTTTAATTATTGGCCGTAATAAGCATCCGGTCCATGTTTTCTTTCATAATGTTTTTGAATCAGCGCCTGCTTAAGCGCTTCAGCATTTGGATTGATTTGCTCAGTCAGCAGCGCCATTTGTGCGATGTATTCAAGCACGGCACTATTGTATAAAGCTTTTGCTGAATTTTTACCCCAGGTAAAAGGAGCGTGGTTGCCAACCAGTATCATTTCTATATCCTCATAAGAAAGATTTGAATATTTCAAATGATCGATTATCTGGTGTCCTGTCTGATATTCATAATTTCCACTGATCATATCATCACCCATCGGAGGTGCACAGGGGACCGGCCCTGTAAAATGATCGGCATGTGTGGTTCCATAGATCGGAATGGCACGCTGGGCCTGGGCCCAGGCAGTCGCATAGGTAGAATGGGTATGAACGATCGAACCGATGTTTTTCCAGTTCTTATATAACACGGCATGCGTTTGGGTATCTGAAGAAGGTTTTAATTTTCCTTCAACTGTTTTTCCGTCGAAATCTACGATCACTATTTTTTTCGGAGTCAGTTCATCATAGGGGACACCACTGGGTTTAATGGCGAAAACCCCTTCCTTCCGGTCGGCTACGCTCAGATTTCCAAAATTAAAAAGCACGAGCCCCAGGATCGGTAGTTGTTTGTTGGCTGCACAGGCTTCTTCCTTAATCTGCTGGTACTGGCTCATGATTTGTGCATTGAAATATTTTCAATACTGTTTCCTAATAATTTATACTGCTGGTACCTTTTTTCATAAATTTTCCTGCGTGCAGGATCTGGAAAATAGGTTTCACCGAATCCGGTTCCCATTGACTGCATGGCGGATTCAACATTTTTATGCAGGCCGGCTGCCGTGGCGGCAAACATTGCGGCACCCAGGGCGCAGGTTTGTTCGGACAGGTGAATGCGAATATCCATCCCTGTTATGTCAGCCATCTGCTGCATTACAAAGGGGGATTTTTTTGCAACGCCTCCGAGACCTATGAGTCCCCTGATAGGTATTCCTTCTGAAATAAAACGGTCCACAATGGCCTTCGCGCCAAAACAGGTGGATTCAGTTACTGAGCGGAATATGGCAGGTGCGTCACTTGCAAGATTGATTCCGATAATCGCGCCTTTCAATGACTGATTGGCATCGGGTGTTCGGCGGCCATTGAACCAGTCAACAGCGAGTTCCATATTTTCTTCCACCGTAATTTTTTCAGCCTCCCGGTTAAGAAGGGGTAATATTTCCTGCAGGGTTTTTTCTATGAATTTGTCAAGTACCCGATTTGATTCGTTTTGTTTTTCAGCTGCAAATTTCAGGGGCCATGACAGGAGATTTTTGAACCAGGCATAGGCATCTCCAAATGCAGACTGGCCGGCTTCCATGCCCATCATACCGGGAATAACAGAACCCGGCACCTGTCCGCAAATACCCTTTACCAGTTTACCTTTAACTTCTTCAATCGGAGCCACCAGCATATCGCAGGTGGAAGTTCCCATGACTTTGCTCAGGAAATAGGGTTCTATTTGACCGCCTACAGCACCCATATGTGCATCAAAAGCACCGGTGGCAACAACTACATTTTCAGGGAGTCCGAGTTTTGCAGCCCAGGAAGGGTTAAGTGTTCCGGCCGGCTGGTCTGCTGTAAATAGTTGAGTGGATAATCCGCTTGCATATCCTTTCAGCAGGGGATCCAGGGAGCTGAAAAATTCGTCCGGAGGAAATCCGTTAAAAGCCGGTGACCATAGTCCTTTATGTCCTGCACTGCAAACACCCCGTTTGATCTGACGGGCATCGGTGCCGCCGGTAAGTACAAACGGGATCCAGTCGCAGTGTTCCACCCAGCTGAAACTGGCCTTCCTTACGGATGCATCCACACGAAGGGTATGTAATAATTTTGCCCAGTACCATTCAGCGGAATAAATGCCGCCAACATACTGGAGGTAATTGACCGGAAAATTTTGTGCATGCCGGTTAATTTCCGCAGCCTCTTTGATGGAAGTATGATCCTTCCATAATATAAACATGGCATCCGGATTTTCCGCAAATTCCGGAAGCAGGGAGAGGGGTATTCCCTGTCTGTCTACCGCAACCGGCGTTGAACCGGTTGTATCAATGCCGATTCCCCGAATAAACCGGCGTTGTTCCGGAGAGAGTTGCTGCAGGCAGTTGAGAATACCGTATTCAAGCCCTTCCAGGTAGTCCAGGGGATGTTGTCTGAACTGGTTGACAGCGGGATTATTGTATAAACCGGCTTTCCAGCGGGGATATTCAAAAAGGGCGGACGCGGCTACTTCGCCGGTGTATGTATTTACAATCAGTGTGCGGACGGAATCGGTTCCGAAATCAATACCGATCACCCATGCATTACTATTCATATAGAATCGTCAGTGGAATTCATGTCAAATTAACATTTATTCGCTAACTCCCAAAAAAAATCGAAACGGGTTCTGATCAAAAGGCAAAACGGTCGGGGTTGGGAATAAAGTTCATGAAAGATCGGAAACCGACCTTATATTTTCGTTTATTGAGTTTATAGAAAAAAGCGCCTTTTTTAGAACCGGATTTATCTTTTTCATTGAGCTTGGTGAGCAGGTCGGTTGATAAGACTTTCCGGCTGAAATTCCGGTTGTCGAACCTGGTTTCATAAACACCTTCATAAAGATTTTGTAATTGGGGTATCGTGAATTTTTCAGGGAGCATTTCAAAAAGAATAGGATGGGAAGCAGCCTGGTAGCGGAGTTCCTGCTGGGCCATTTTCAGCATGATATCATGGTCAAAAATCAATTGTGGTTTTTTACCGACCAGGAACCATTCCGCATGATAGTCTTTGATAATTTGTTTTTCATACTGATGGATATCGATCAGGGTTGTAAAAGCGGTGGAAAGGGTTCTTTCAGCCGGATCCCGGCCGGGATCGCTGAAAGTCCGCAACTGGTGCATATACAGGCCTTCAATACCGGTAAATTTTTTTAAAACCCGGGTGGCAGCCAGTTCCAGGCTTTCGGATTTGGTCATGAAATTACCGATCAGGCTCCATTTATTTTTTCCCGGCATAATGCCGCGTTTCATCAATAATACTTTCAGGTTTTCTCCGTCAAATCCAAATATGATGCAGTCCACAGCTGCAAGAACCCGCGTTTGACCAGCGTAATTGGACATAGAAATAAAAAATAATTTCAGGGTGAATATATGGAATTCGGCTATATATCTTTGCAATCATCATGACCAATAAAGAGTTTTTAATAAGTGAAAGCGGAATTTCCAACCAGTATAAAAACTGGTTCCTGGATTATGCATCTTATGTTATTCTCGAAAGAGCCGTACCTGCCCTGCAGGATGGCCTGAAGCCGGTTCAGCGCCGTATCCTACATGCCATGAAAGAAATGGATGACGGAAGGTTTAATAAAGTGGCCAATATTATCGGACAGTCCATGCAGTATCATCCGCACGGGGACGTATCTATTGGTGAAGCCCTGGTAAACATGGGTCAAAAGGACCTGCTTATAGAAACGCAGGGAAACTGGGGTGACGTAAGAACGGGTGATGACGCGGCAGCGGCCCGGTATATCGAGGCGAGACTCAGCAAATTTGCACTGGAAGTGGCTTTTAATCCCAAAACTACCGACTGGCAGCTGAGCTATGACGGAAGAAAAAACGAACCCATTACCCTGCCCATGAAATTTCCTTTGCTGCTTGCGCAGGGTGCTGAAGGTATTGCCGTAGGCCTTGCTACGAAAATCCTTCCCCATAATTTTTGCGAAATCTGTCAGGCTGCCGTGAAATATCTGAGGGGCAAAAAATTTGAATTGTTTCCGGATTTCCAAACGGGCGGTATGATCGACGTAATAAATTATAATGAAGGCAAACGCGGCGCCCGGGTCCGGGTAAGGTCGCATATCGTGGAAATCGATAAAAAAACACTGATGATACGCGATGTTCCCTATGGGATCACCACGAGCCAGCTCATTGATTCCATTATTAAAGCCAATGACCAGGGGAAAATCAGGATCCGTAAAGTGACCGATAATACGGCTGCCGAAGTGGAGGTTCAGGTTGATCTGGCCCAGGGCATTTCGCCAGATATCACCATCGACGCATTGTACGCATTCACGGACTGTGAAATCAGTATTTCTCCCAGTGCCTGTGTGATCAATAAACAAAGACCGGAATTTCCTTCCATGCCGGAACTCCTTAAAAATTCAGTGGATCTTTCCAAGGACCTGTTGAAAAGGGAACTGGAAATTAAACTCCATGAACTTCAGGAAAAATGGCATTTCACCTCACTGGAAAAAATATTTTTTGAAGAAAAGATCTATAAAGAGCTTGAGAAAAAACATGCAACCTGGGAAAAAGTGCTGGAGGCGATCGCCAAAGCGTTCGAACCTTTCCGGAAACAATTGAAAAAGGATATCAGCCGGGAAGATATCGTCAAACTAACGGAGAAGCCCGTGCGGAGAATTTATAAACTGGATATAGATGAACTGAATGCCCAGATCAGGTCGCTGGAAGTGGAAATCAAACAGGTAAGGCAGGATTTGAATAACCTGGTGGATTTCACGGTGAATTATTTTGAAGAGCTCCTGCGCAAATACGGTAAGGGGAGGGAAAGAAATACCGAGATACGTCCTTTTGAAGCCATCCAGGCCAAACAGGTAGCCATCGCAAACACCAAAATTTATGTAAACCGTTCGGAGGGTTTTATTGGAACAGGCCTTAAAAAGGATGAGTTTGTAACGGAAGCATCAGACCTGGATGATATCATTGCTTTTACCCGCGGGGGCACCATGAAAATTGTTAAAGTAGCGGAGAAAACTTTTATCGGGAAGGATATATTGTATGTGGGTATTTTTCAAAAAAATGACGAAAGAACCACGTACAATATGATTTATGTGGATGGTAAAACCGGCATGAGTTATGGGAAACGATTTAATGTAACCGGCGTAACCAGGGAAAAAGAATACGATCTGACCAAAAGCGAAAAAGCAAAAGTCCATTACTTTTCTGTTAACGGGAATGGGGAAGCGGAACTGGTGCGCATTGTTTTAAGTCCGAATTGTTCGGCCAGGCACAAGGAATTTGATTTTGATTTTCAAACACTGGAAATTAAAGCACGGGCTTCCCTTGGAAATCAGGTAACGAAATATCCTGTTAAGTCAGTAAAGCTCAAACAGGCCGGCAAAGCGACACACCATGCGCGGAACCTTTGGTTTGACGATACTTTCGGACGGCTCAATACGGAAGAAAAGGGCAGTTTCCTGGGGAAATTTGGTGCGGAAGAAAGGCTTCTGGTGATTTACCATGATGGAAACTATGAGTTAACGGATCAGGAACTGAGCCAGCGGTTCGATGCGGATAAAATTTTACTGATAGAAAAATTTATACCTGAAAAAATCGTAACTGCGGTTTATCTGGATAACGAGAAAGCGCAATACAGTATCAAACGATTTAAGATTGAGACCAATTCCCTGCACAATAAATTTCTTTTCATCAAAGAAGGCGAAGGTAACCGGCTGGAAGCGGTTAGTACAGACGATGAACCCGTTTTGATCATGCAGTCCGGTCGCGGCGCCCAGATCCGGAAGGCAAAAATTAAAACGATCAAACTGGTTGAGGTGATGGGATGGAAGGCGGTAGGCGCCAAGCTGACGGAATACGCTAAAAGTGTTACGATGGAATGGGAACAAAAGAAAAAAACAGATCAGCCGGAATTATTTGATGAACACTGAAAACTTATGAAAAGATATTGCCTTGCCCTTGATTTGAAAGAAGATACCGGGCTGATATCGGCTTACGACGAATATCATAAAAACGTATGGCCGGAGGTGAAAGAGAGCCTGAAGGAAGCGGGTATTCTGGATATGGAAATCTACAGAACCGGCAACCGGCTATTTATGATTATTAAAGTTTCTCCGGAATTCAGTTTTGAAAACAAAGCTGCTCTCGACGCTGCGAATCCAAAAGTGCAGGAATGGGAGACCCTGATGTCTGCATTTCAAAAACCCCTTCCGGGATCAAAGCCGGGAGAAAAATGGTTGTTCATGGAGCGGGTATTTAAACTGGAGCCGGGAGAATAAATAAAAATCGACATGCCATATCCAATCATTGATGCACACCAGCATTTCTGGAAATACGATCCCCTGCGGTATGATTGGATTACGGAAGAAATGAAAATACTTCGAAGAGATTTTTTACCCCGGGATATGGAACCGGTTCTAAGGGAGAATCAAATCACCGGAACGGTCGTGGTCCAGTCAGAAGAGTCTGAAATGGAAAATGAGTTTCAATTGGCCAATGCGGAAAAATATCCTTTCATAAAAGGAGTTGTAGGATGGCTTGATCTGGAAGCGGATAATTTGGAAGATAGACTGTCTTACTATCAGAATTTTCCCAAACTCAAAGGATTCCGCCAACCTTTGCAGGGGGCAAAGCAGCGCGATAAAATGCTCCGGCCGGCATTTCAACGGGGAATCGGACTATTGAATAAATATGGGTTTAGTTATGACCTCCTGATATTGACTGACCAGCTCCCCTATGCTGAAAAACTTATATCTGCATACCCGGATCAGCGATTTGTTATCGACCACTTGGCAAAACCAACGATAAAGCAGGGAATTTTATTGGAATGGAAAAAAGCCATGCAGGGTTTCGCCCGTTATCAGAATGTTTTTTGTAAAATATCCGGAATGGTTACGGAAGCAGACTGGAAAGAATGGAAAAGAGATGACTTCCATCCATATATCACCACCATAGTTGAAACTTTTGGGTCAAAACGTATTATGTTTGGGTCAGACTGGCCCGTTTGTCTTTCTGCAGGGAATTATGGTCAGGTAAAACAAATCATGAACGAATATTTCAGATCCTATACAGTAACAGAACAGGCTGATTTTTTTGGAGCCAATGCGATGGCATTTTATCGGATAAATTGAATTTTTATGAACCTGTCTAAAAAAAATATAACGCGGATTCATTCGGCCGGTTCCGGAATTCCAGGGGAGGAAATTTTTGATTTACCGGAGAAAATACTTCAATTCGGTACGGGGGTACTTTTGCGGGCACTTCCGGATTATTTTGTGGACAAAGCAAACCGCCTGGGGATTTTCAATGGCCGGATTCTTATTGTGAAATCCACCCAAACGGGGGACACGGATGCATTTAACCAACAGGACGGTTTATATACATTGAGCATACGGGGTATGGAAAAAGGCAGGGCTGTAGATGAATACATTATTTGTTCTGCTATCAGCCGCGTGCTTTCTGCCGCTCATGAATGGGATGAAATACTCGATTGTGCTTCCAATGAAATGATGCAGATCGTAATATCAAATACGACGGAGGTCGGGATTCAACTGGTGCCGGAATCCATTTTTCAAAAACCACCAGTTTCATTTCCCGCCAAATTGCTGGCCTTTTTATATAGGCGGTTTAAAATTTTTAATGGATCTGAAACCTCCGGAATGGTCATAATCCCCACCGAATTACTAACTGACAACGGAAAGAAATTAAAATCCATTTTAATTGATCTGGCAAAATTTAATGAACTCGAACCCTCTTTTATGGAATGGCTGGATTTGCACAATCGTTTTTGCAGTTCGCTGGTAGACCGCATTGTGCCGGGAAAACCAGATCCTTCCACGAAATGGCAACTGGAACAAAAATGGGGATATACGGATGAATTGATGTCTGTTTGTGAAGTGTATGGATTATGGGCTATTGAAGGGGATGAAACGATTCGCAATATCCTTACATTTTATAAAACCGATGAGGGGGTAATCATAGCGCCGGACATTACTAAGTATAGGGAACTTAAATTGAGGATGCTGAATGCAACCCATACCTTAAGTTGTGGACTTGCCTTTCTAAGCCGGTTCCATACCGTGAAAGAAGCAATGGAAGACAGGCTGTTTTCCAATTATATTCAAAATCTGATGATGAAAGAAATCGGTATAGCGATACCCTGTGATTTAAATGAGACTGAAATCAGGGAATTCGGATGGAAGGTCCTCGACCGGTTCAGAAACCCCTTTTTACAGCATCACTGGCTGAACATCACTATGCAGTATAGTTCAAAGATGGCCATGCGGGTAGTACCGGTTCTGAATAAATATTATGAACTATTTAATAAACCTCCGGAAATGATTTCAGCCGGGTTCGCGGCATTTATTTTATTTATGAGACCGGTTAAAAAAGAGTTGGATAAATATTATGGAATATTTGAAGACCGGCATTACCTGATCAATGATGACAGGGCTGCCTATTTTTTTACCTTATGGCAGAAACTAAACCTCGATGATCTGATCCATAGCCTTCTTGCCAATACGGAGATATGGCATTCGGATCTTAACCGGCTGGAAGGTTTTGGCGAAAAAGTGACCATTCAATTGAAATACCTGATTAAATCCGGACCCATTCAAGTATTGAATGATATAAAATAATTTTAAATCATGCGGTTTTTTATTTCATCATGGCTATGTCTTTTTTACATTCATTGTTTCTCCCAGCAGGAAAACAGGATCTGGTATCAGGAGGAAGCAACGCGCTGGACTGAGGCATTACCACTTGGGAATGGCAGACTGGGTGCTATGGACTTCGGTGGAACAGAGCATGAATTGCTGCAGTTGAATGAATCCAGTTTATGGTCTGGCGGCCCCGTTAAACTTCATGTGAACCCTGACGCACCACTCTATTTATCTAAATGCCGGAATGCGCTTTTTAAAAACGAATTTGACAGTGCAGAATATTATGCAAAAAAAATGCAGGGAGTCTATACTGAAAATTATCTTCCTTTGGCGGATCTCTTTATTCACCAGGTTTTCCCACAGGTTTCTTCCGCCTCCGCTTATACCAGGGAGTTGAATATTCAGGATGCAGTTTCCATTACCCGGTTCACGCGGGATGGAATCCACTTTAAACGGGAAATATTTATTTCGGCTCCTGCTCAATTGATCATCATAAAGCTTACTGCTGATAAACCCCATCAGTTAACCCTGGATGTCAGCCTGAAAAGCCAGCTCCCCTACGATCCGGGAACAGAAGGCAGCGATATTTTCCTGATACATGGCAGGGCGCCTGCCCGTTCAGATCCAAATTACCTGGGTAATCATGCGAATGCGATTGTATTCGATGATCCATCCCGTTGTAATGGAATGCGGTTTGAGGTACAGGCAAAAGCGATACTCAGGGATGGGAAACAGTTCATTGATTCCAATGGGATGCACATCCGGTCCGCCTCTGAAATTCTGCTCTGTATTTCTGCCGCAACAAGCTTTAACGGTTTCGATAAATGCCCGGATAAGGAAGGTAAAGATGAACATCAGCTCGCTGCTAATTATTTTTCAGCAGTTAACAATAAAAAGTACGCCGATTTATTAAAGGAGCATCTGGCCGACTATCATCATTTTTATAACCGGGTGGGTTTGGTAATAGAAGATAAAAATGAAGTAAGGAACGGCGGGTTGACGACTGATCAGCGGTTAACTGATTATTCAAAAGGGAATTCAGATCATGGGCTTGAAGTGTTATATTTTAATTATGGCCGTTATTTACTCATTTCATCTTCCCGCAATCCTGAAGCGCCGGCCAACCTGCAGGGCATCTGGAATAAGGAAATCCAGCCTCCCTGGAGTTCCAACTATACCACGAATATTAATGTACAGATGAATTACTGGCCGGTGGAAGTTTGTAATTTATCTGAACTCAGTCAACCATTAACCAATCTGATCGAACATTTATACGTGACCGGAAAAGTGACAGCGAATGAATTCTATCAATCCCATGGATGGGTTGTTCATCACAATTCAGATATCTGGGCCTTGTCAAACCCGGTGGGCAACTTAGGAACAGGTGATCCCAAATGGGCAAACTGGTCGATGGGGGCAAACTGGCTTAGCCGCCATTTATGGGAACACTATTTGTTCACACAGGATAAAATTTTCCTGAAGGATACGGCATATCCTTTAATGAAAGAAGCCGTTCGGTTTACATTTGACTGGCTGGTAACGGATAGTGCGGGCCATTCTGTTACCGCGCCTTCATTTTCACCGGAAAATGTGTATTATTATGCGGATAAAAAATCCACGGGAATCACGGTTGCTTCCACCATGGATATGAGTATTATCCGGGATTTATTTTCGAATACCCTGGAAGCGGCCGGGATATTAAAAGAGGATCATGCTTTTTGTGATTCAATAGTAGAAAGACAAAAAAAATTCTATCCGCTGCAGATAGGGAAAAAGGGAAATTTGCAGGAATGGTATAAAGACTATCCGGATGTTGAACCACATCACAGGCACGTTTCGCATTTATATGGGTTATATCCCGGAAAGGAGATTTCTCCCATGAAGGATACTGAACTGGCGAATGCTGCAAAAAAAACGCTGGAGTTAAGGGGAGATGATGGTACAGGCTGGAGCCTTGCCTGGAAGGTAAATTTCTGGGCGCGTTTGCTGGACGGAAATCATGCTTATGCATTGTATAAGAAATTATTAAGATTAACGCGGGAGGGAGGTACCCATTATCAGCAGGGCGGAGGTGTATATCCCAATCTGTTTGACGCCCATCCGCCATTTCAGATTGATGGAAATTTTGGCGGGGTATCCGGCGTGACTGAAATGCTGTTGCAAAGTCAAAATGATGAAATATTTCTTTTGCCTGCACTGCCTGATGCCTGGGAATCTGGTTCAGTTACCGGTCTGCGTGCAAGGGGCGGTTTTGAACTGAATATCAAATGGAGCCGGCATGGTTTGTCCAAAGTATTCATTACCTCATTAAATGGAAATCCATGTCATGTAAGGTCAAAATTTCCATTCTATATGAAAAGCATGAAAATGCATTCCAAATCAACGTCGCCGGGATATGAACTCACTTTTCAAACCAGAAAAGGAAAAATCTATGAGGTGGACAGGTCGGATTTCCAGGATTAAAAAAACAAAAAAAATGCTGGTGATTTCAAAAGATACTTTTCATTTCCTGCATCAGATCAGGACAAATAATAACAAACCCTGGTTTGAGAAAAACCGGCCTTCTTATGAAAAGGCAAGACTGGATTACCTGCATTTTGTAACCGGGCTCATGCAGGGTATCCGTAAAATTGAAGCGATTCCTGAAAAAGAGCCGTCAAAATATATTCAGAGAATTTACAGGGACATCCGTTTTTCAAAAGACAAAACGCCCTATAAATCCCATTTCAGTTCCATCATTGACAGAGGACCCGAAAGCAAAAATTGCCCGGTATATCTTCACATCCAGCCGGGGAAATCCATGTTGGGAGCTGGTGTATGGGATCCGCCGGCGGAAACCCTGAAAAAAATCCGGCAGGAAATCGACTATAACCCCATGGGTTTAAAAAAAGTGACTCATGCAAAGGATTTTCTAAAATATTTCGGAAAAATTTCCGGCAATAAATTGTCCAGACCTCCAAAAGGATACGAGGCGGAAAATCCAAGTATTGAGCTGCTTAAATTCAAACAATTATATTTGCAGCGTGATTTTGATGACGATCTCGTTTTATCGAAACAGCTGATTCCGGAAATATTAAAAACCTATAAAGCCGCCCTGCCTTTCTTAATATTTTTCGATGTGGCGATGGGAGAGTAACTCCCGGGCCGGCGCCATTGATATTATGAATTCAACCCAATCTATGACAGCAAAAAGACCGGATTTAGCCATCGTATCGCTTTTAATAATCCTGCAGTTTTCCTGTAATCATACTGAAAAGGAAGCGAAACCGGTTTCTCCTGAAGCCCCGGTAATAGAAAATAAAGGAGTTAAAATAGCCTATACCGATAGTGGTATGGGGGATACGGTTTTGCTTTTTGTTCATGGCTGGTGCATTAATAAAACGTACTGGTCTGAGCAGGTGGCGCATTTCAGTAATAAATACAGAGTTGTCACCCTTGATTTGCCCGGATTTGGTCAATCCGGGAAAAACAGAACTATTTGGACCACGGAAGCGTATGGAAGTGATGTGGACACGCTGATGTCAAAGTTGGATTTGCATCATGTTATTCTGATCGGTCATTCCATGGCGGGAGATATTGTTTTACAGGCAGCGGTTCATGCACCAGGCCGCATTATCGGAATCGTAGGGATTGATAATTTTAAAGGATTTGGCAGCCTGGAAACCAAACAGGATAAAGATGAATATGCCAAAGTGATTGAAATACTCAGGCACCATTTTAAGCAAACGGCATTTCAATATATGAATGAATCCCTTTTTTCCAAAACAACCGCAGACTCCATTAAAAGAAGAGTGCTGAATGATGTGGCGAATTCGGATTCGGTGATTGCAGTCGATTGCATGGAACGGTCCGATTTTAACGAAGTGAAAACGCTTAAGGCGTTAAATATGAAACTATTCCTGATAAACAGCGATGTCACACCCACGGATTCAACCGGTTTTGTAAAAAATAATATTTCATACAGGATATTATCAGTTCATGGCACCGGACATTATCCGATGGTTGAAGACCCAAATTCAGTTGATTCCCTTTTAGAAAGGGTAATGGCAGAAGTAAAAAGCCCACTTTGAAGCGGGCTTTTTATACTTTAATCCAATAAGGAATCTGCATATTTATTGGGAAGGGTATTATTTTTTCAGCATTTTGAGGATCGTCACCTGATTTTTAAGGATCAGATCAAGTGTTTTTTGATTCTTCAGAATTGCTTTTTGATTTTTAATGATGGAGGCCTGGTTTGAAAGGATCGTTTTCTGGTTTCCTTTTAACGATTGCTGATTATTTACGATAGAACCCTGATTAGATTTAATTCCAGCCTGGTTTTTCAGAATGCTGGCCTGATTGGTTTTGATCAGTCCCTGGTTACTTACTACAACTTCATTTGATTGCGCTGCCATTGTTTTTGTTTTAGATATGAGGAAAAGGTATTTCTTGTAAAAGATGACGAAGGTAAACAATTTTTATTTTTCCCATCTATAAACGGGGGTCGCGAAATAATTTAACTTATTGCTTTTTAGATTTTGGGATCCTTTCTTCATCAATGGGCGCAGGCGTAATATTTCTTGGTACGAAATCACGATCAATGAGTTCCCTCATGGGTATTTTTTTTGTCAGAAGACCCATTTTATATCCCATATCCTGGATTTGCTGAAGGTCCTCATCCGTGGGCGTGAGCTGCAGATAGCTTACCCGGTGCGGATCGGCTGTCAGTACGTAATTTAATACTTTTTCATCCTGCCGATAATAAGGGGACGCTAATTTAGCCGCCTCTGCCCGGTGTGTTTCCGCCCAGGCGCCTGACTGCGCAATACCCCGCACCAGGTCCTCAACGATATCCGGATTATTCTTTATCAGGTCTTCGTGTACGACCAGTGCACAGGAAATAAAGTTGGGCCAGATATCCCGGGCATAATACAGGATCCGCCCAATGCCGTCCAGTTCGGCTTTTGCGCAAAATGGTTCGCCGACAAAATATCCGTCGATAGCACCGGCTGCCAGTGATGTTGGCATATCAGGCGGTGGCAAAACGATAAATGTGATGTCTTCAGCCTTCATCCCATAATCTTCCATGAGTTTATGAAAAACGAAGTTCTGGTTGCTATACAGGCTGGGTATTGCTACTTTCCTGCCTTTAAAGTCCAGCATATTTCTAATGCGGCTGTACTTTCCGACCACAATTTCTGAACCATCCCGGTGACCGAGATAACAGATTTTTACCGGCACACCCTGCTCCCGGAGTTTCATTGCCAGGGGCACGATCATAAAAGCCGCCTGCACCTGTTTTGCTTCCATTGCGCTCACCACGGTAGGAAAATCAGTGAACAAACGCGAATTGAAATTTGTACTGCTTTGGGTAGTCTTGGAGGCAAAATCCGTAACGGGACAGGTAAGATGACAGGTCACCGGAAGAAAGGCAACGGTAAGTTCACGCAGCGCTTTCGGGTTTGATCCCTCATGTATCGGATCCCGGTAAGTAGTTGTGCCGGGATGGTTCCAGGGTTTATACCGAAGCAAGCCCAGGAAGGTGAGAGTAAGAATGACTCCGATAATAATATGTATAAAAGTAAATTTCATTTTATAATCCCAGTTCAGTTAATATTTCTTTCATTGCTTCAATCACGGCCCGATCAGTAAGGTCTCTGGGGCGTGGTGCTTTAATGATAAGTTCCCGGCGAATCGTTGCGGGCCTGCTTGACAACACCAATACGCGGTCTGCCAGTTGTGCCGCTTCTTCGATGTCATGCGTAACAAATACGACCGTCCGCGGCCGTTTTTCCAGCAACCGGATCAGTTCCCTTCGCATTCGAAGCCTTGTCTGATAATCAAGTGCAGAGAACGGCTCATCCATCAGCAGGATATCTGAATCACCGGCAAGTACCCTGGCCAGTTCAACCCGCTGACGCATGCCGCCGGATAATTGATGAGGATAATGATTTTCAAATCCTTCCAGGTGGATCAGTTCAATCAGATCATCCATTTCTTTTTTGTGATGGCTTGCATTTTTCAACGAACGTAATCCCAGAGAGATATTTTCCGAAACCGTAAGCCAGGGGAAAAGACCGTCGGACTGATATACGGTGCGAATGATGCCTTCTCTTTGAATGGTTCCTGAAACCGGTTCGATATAACCGGAAAGTAAATTCAATATGGTTGTTTTACCGCAGCCGGAAGGACCGACCAATACAACCACTTCACCGGAAATTACGGTCAGGTCCATATCCTTCACAACAGCCACTTCACCAAAGCTGTGAGAAACATTTTCAAATACCAGCCGGCTGTCAGAAGTTTTATCTTTCATATCCCCAGCGTACAGTTGGAAGTTTTGTTAATTGTGCCAGAAGACGGTCAATACCCATACCCAGCAATCCAATAATGATCATATAACAAACCGCAGAATCCAGCCGTAATCCATTTCGCGCTTCCCAGATGCCATAACCCAATCCATCCTGGCATCCCACCATTTCTGCAGCAACAATAACAACCCAGGATATCCCATAACTCACACGGAGTGCCGTAATGACCTGTGGAAGTACAGCGGGGAAAGTTACTTTGGACAGTAGTTCGAAGCCCTTATAGTTATAGTCGCGCGCTACGCGGAAAAAAATGCTGGGGATAGTTGCCACGCCGGCCATCGTAGCCATGGCGAGCGGGAAAAAAGTTGCCATAAATATCAGAAATATGGCTGGCTTGTCCCCGATATGAAACCAAAGTATTGCAAACGGTATCCAGGCAAGGGGTGAAAGAAAGCGAAAAAAATTCAGCATGGGAACAAAAGCCTGTCTCGCCCGAAGGTGCTGACCCAGCCACAGTCCGGTTGGAATGCCCAGTGCAGCGGAGAGCACAAAACCTACCGCCACGCGCCACAGGGAGGCAATGATGTCATTGATCAACCGACCTGCCATGATCTCTTCCAAAAAGCTTTTCCATACTGCCCCGGGCGATGGCAGGGCATAGGCCGGAAACAGATTCGTGTATGAAATAATAAACCAGATCAGCAATATGCCAAACAATACAAGGGTAGGCAACCCGAAACGCGGGTACCTGCTTTTCCGGAAATTATTTGAAATAGCCTTTTCCGGATTTGCAGAAATTTCGGAGCCCGGAGGTTTTATGTTATTATTTTTTTTCATGCCAGTTCATTGAATATAGGAAGAACCTGGCAAAGATAAATCGGGACGGCGAATAGCGGTCCAGGCAGATGTCCCGATTCTGTGTTTTTTATAACATATTCATTGATCAGAAGCAATGATTTATTGCATAATTTACTTTCCGAACTGCTTCGATTGTAACTTCTTTCCTATGAAAAATGTATTTTGCCTGATTTTCCTGATTCTAATAGGGCGACCGGTCGTTAAAGCACAGCAAAGCCGGGATCTTCCGCCCATCTGCCTGAAGGGAACTATTCTAAACGCATCCAGCGGGGAAGCGATACCCTATGCAACGATCAGGGTTTCTTCAAACGGTATCAATACCATGAGTAATGAGAATGGCCGGTTCATTTTCAAAATCCCGGGCGGGTTAAAAGATGAGGAAATATTTATTTCCCACGTCGGATTCAAACCACAATCCATTCATATAAATCTTTCGGATACCGGTACCCGGTTCATAAAATTGCGGGAAGACGTCAATGACCTGCCGGAAGTTGTGATTAAAAAGATGAATCCCCTGGAATTATTAAAAAACGCGATTTCGAAAATTCCTGATAATTATTCAACGACTCCTTATCGCCTGAGCGGATTTTACAGAATGACGGGAATGAAGGAAAAAAGGATCATTGATCTTTCTGAAGCCGTGTTTGATATATATTACGAAAACTATTCGCTTAAAAACAGTCAGTTCAAACTGATCAAGTCCAGGGTTGATAAGGATCTGACCGCTTTTAACGGAGCCGACAATGTAAGCATGGGACTGGATCCGGCTGCTGTGTTAAGTATTGACATGATCAATGATATTAAGGGGTCCGGTTTATTGGGAGAAAAGGGATTGAGAGAACATGATTTTATTTTTAAGGGGATCGTGAATTATAATGGCCAGCAGGCATATGAAATATTTTTTGATGAAAAGGATGGAATAAAAAAAGCTTTATACAGGGGGAAAATCCTGCTGAATGCCGATGACCTGGCTTTTCTGGAATTTGATATCAGGTTGAGCCCGAAGGGGCTGAAATATTATGACTGGGGTTTTTTCATGAAACTTATGCTTGGTATGGCGCATGTCAGGGCGGATGTGCTGGCTGATGATAAAATCATAACATACCGGAAATATGGGGGAAAATATTACCTGAGCCATGCAAATAATACCGGGCTTATTTATCTGGCAGGTGGTAACCGGCATTTTGTGTTCGATCCGTTGGTCAACAAAATAAATTTCCTGGTCACCCGGATCGACACAACAGATATAAAACCATTTCAAAAGGATGAAATATTAAGGAATAAATTAAGTATTGAATCCAGGAGTAAAGTGATCAACGATTCGAAGGATAGCCCGGACCGGTCGGATACGACTGATCTTTTTTGGGAAAACTATAACCTGATCCAGGCGGAGTTTAGTGTGGATTCTGCAGTCCGGATCATTCAGGCCAATAATGCAACACTGAATTATAAGGAACAGCTGCAGAAATTTCTCCGGAAGAATACCAGCGATAAAACAATCGGTTTAGATTCGGTACTCAGCTTCTATCATATGAAAGACCAGTTCAACGGAACTGCACTGATTCAATATGAAGGCAAAATAATTTATGAAAAAGGTTTCGGAATGGCAGACCGGGAGCGGCAGATTGCCAATACAGGTATTACACAATTCAGAATCGGATCCACTTCCAAGCAGTTTACGTCGATGCTGATCATGCAGCTGGTGAATGACAATAAACTCAGGGTGGAGGATTCCATTGGAAAATTTCTGCCGGGGTATGTCCATGGAAACGTCACGATACAGGAATTACTCACTCATCAGTCGGGCATTTCGAACTATACATCCAATCCGGATTATCTGATAAAAATATTGAGTAAAAAATATTCCTTGGATGAACTGGTATTTCAGTTTTGCAGTGATTCTTTGGAATTTACGCCCGGCACTCAGTTTCAATACAGCAATTCCGGATATGTCGTTCTTGCGGATATCATTGAAAAAATTTCGGGAAAGACATATGCGGGCATGTTAACCGAAAAAATATTTATTCCGCTGGGCATGCATAATTCTTATTTTATTTCAGGACCCAATATGCAGAACCTGGCAAAGGGATATGTGAACGACCAGGCGGAAAACCCATACCCGGTGGAAAATGTGACCGGAGCCGGTGGTATTACTTCCACTGCAGAAGATCTCTTAATCTGGGCCAATGCATTATCCACAGAACTATTGCTTCCAAAAGACAAAATGAATGAGCTGTTTGTACCCAGGGTGGAATGGAAAGAATGGAATGCTTCATACGGGTATGGATGGATGATCGACAGAAATGTATTTCAGGTTTCAAAAAAACATCTGGTGCATTACCATCCCGGAACTGAATTCGGCTTTTTTGACATGCTGGCCGTTCAGCCGGATAAAAAAGTAGTAATCATTTTATTGAACAATACCGGTGATTTTCCCAGGTTTGATATGACGGATCTGATACTGAATTATATGGAACTATAATTAACCCTGTCTGCAAAGGCAAACCAATTGAAGGATGAGTTGCTGATGACGATTCTGCAATGAGCCTGACGCTTAACGCGTAAAGCTGAACGTCCTGTAAATAAAACTTTGGTTAAAAGCCCTGTTTGTTTAGCCAGGCCAATGCATATTCAGCAATTTCTTTCCAGCCATGATCTGCAACCAGGGAATGTCCGCGGCCTTCAAATAATTTAAATTCTGTTACGACAGTGGAATTGTATTTTTTTAGAGAAGCCTGTCCAAGGACCGGTGGTGCAATATGGTCTTTTTCACCTCCTGTAATCAGGAGGGGACCGCGGGTTGTGTTTGCTGTATTTACTTTTGTTTCAGATCCTGCAATAGTTGCAAATGCTGCCTGGAAAAGCGGGCGGGCAGGAGCAGGTATGGTCCAGCGGTCATACAGTTCTCTGGCCTCCTGCTCTGGAATCGCATTGGCAAAACCATATTTGAACTGATCAAATGTGAGTGAGATCGCTTTTTTGAGGTTCAATGGATTGCCTAAAACAGGGAATGAGGCCTTCAGCGCTGAAAGCGGTAATTGCCATACACCTTTTATGGGAGCAGGATCAATGGCTATTCCTGCTGCGGCAATACCCCGGCCCAGTAAGACCTGTGCAAGGAGTCCGCCGAAAGAATGTCCGATTACGATGGGTGGTTCAGGAAGAGAAGCGATCACTTTGGCATAGCTATCTGCAATTTCCGTAACACCCCTGTTGGCGATTGACTGGGGATTGTTACGGCATTCAACGACCGTATCGGAATCACCGGGCCAGGATGGATTTCGTGTTTGATAACCATGCTGGTTAAAGAAATCCATCCAGGGCTGCCAGGCACTGGCATGTATCCATAATCCATGAATAAATACAATTGTTCTTTTTGCCATGCTGAGATTATTTTAAGTAGATAGCATCCGGGGGTACAAGATAATTTTTTTAGCAATAGGTGCTTAAAAATTATGCCTCCGGAAGAAGGAATATGCAGGAAAATAATCGAATTTGCTCCAATTGAAAGAGAAAAAAAACTTTAGAAACAGGATTAATTTCCGGCCACGGAATTCCTGCGAAGTTTTAAGCGGATGGTCGCATTGCCTTTGAAGTCGCTGGAGAGAAAGGTTTCATAACGTTTGTCTCCGTCGCTGATCACCATCAGGGCGGTATTGGGCGGATATTTCCCCAGGTTTTCGGCAAACATGCTTACTTCATTCACCTCTTTTGTGCTGTCGAGTTGTATGTATACATTAAAAGCCCTTTCACTCAGTCCCTGGTGTGCGATCACGAGCTTGCCATTCATGAAAACGGAGATACTATCGCCGTCAACTTCTGCATTGTCATAAAAACTCAGGCGGACACTGTCTGAAGACACTTCGATCTGTTTACTTACAATCTGTTTTCTTTTTTTAAAATCTTCATTGATTTTTATAATGTCTGATTGAACAACAGGTTGTTCAATTTCCATGGGAGATGTCTTTTTTTCGGTTTCCGTTACATGTGAGGAAGCAGCTTTGCCCCCGTTTTTTGTTGATGAAGCGGAAGAAGAAATATCATTCACCGTTTTTTTTAGGGGAGCAGGAGCGGGGACAACCGCTATTTCAACTTGATTTTTGGCATCCATTCCCATTACAACTTCCGGCGCGGGAGGCTGGGGCTTCCAGAAACTGCGGGTAGCTGACATGTCTTTAAAAATACTGTCTTCTACCTTGGCTTCGGTATATAAAGTATAGTTCACACGCAGGTCGGGACAGGTATAGGTATATTTTTTATCGCGGTAGAAATATCCAACCAGTTCTGTTTTTACTTTGGAAACCCGCAGCGTACCGTAAAAACTCGTGATGCAATCCACACTGTTCATCGTGGAATTAGTTTTGAAATAGATGATCGGGATATCGTTAATAATTACCTGCCGGGTTGCCGGGTCATAGGACCCCTTTACGACAAAACTCTGATAAACGTCTTTGAAATAATAACCGAAAAACCCTTTCACGTGGTTACCTTTCTGGGAGATAATAAGTTCGGTCAGATAATTGTTCTGAATACCTGACATTTCCACATTAGCCTGCCCATACCAATAGCCGGTTACTTTCTGGGCACTCGATGTAAACGTGGTCAGAATGATTAAAATGAAAAGCAGGTATTTCATGGGTTTAAGCTGGTGTTGACAAGAACTAAACGTGGGAAACCGGCAATCATTATACCAGTCTTGGTTTATTTTGATTTCAGACCGAAAAACAGCTGTTTTAAACAGAGAATATCATTTCAGATAACGCTTGATTTCCCGCTGGGTGTCCCTGTCTTTGATCGTTTCGCGCTTATCATATAGCTTTTTTCCTTTTGCCAGTCCGATTTCCATCTTAACCAGTCCCTTTTCACTAAAAAAAACCCTTAGTGGAATGATGGTAAATCCTTTGTCTTTGAGTTTGTTTTCAAGTTTTTTCAGTTCTCTCCGGTTCAGGAGCAGTTTCCGGTCATGTACTGCCAGGTGGTTGTTGGTCGTTCCAAAACGGTATTCTGCAATATGGAGGTTTTTTACCCAGAGTTCGGATTTGAAAAAGGTACAAAAGCTATCTGCAAAACTAAGTTTTCCCTCGCGGATGGATTTTACTTCTGTGCCGGCCAGCACGATGCCCGCATCGTATTTTTCTTCGATGAAATATTCATGATAGGCAGATCGGTTTCTGATTTCAGGCATGGGGCCGGTAAAATGATGGGGTGTTTAATTCTTAAGTAAAGCCAGCACGGTAGCTATTTTATGCTTCAGATCTTTGCGGTTGACGATGAAATCCAGGAATCCGTGCTCCAGCAGAAATTCACTTCGTTGAAAACCTTCGGGAAGATCTTTTTTAATTGTTTCCCGGATTACCCGGGGTCCTGCAAATCCAATCAGTGCGCCGGGTTCGGCAATATTCAGGTCTCCGAGCATTCCAAAAGAAGCAGAAATCCCACCAAAGGATGGATCTGTCAATAATGAAATATAGGGAATGCGGGCGTCAGTAAGTTGTGAAAGTTTGGCAGAAACCTTAGCCAGTTGCATTAATGAAAATGCACTTTCCATCATGCGGGCACCGCCGGATTTGCAAATGATCAGCAGGGGTGATTTATGCTGAAGGCAATAATCCACCGCCCTTGCAATTCGTTCACCCATGACGCTGCCCAGGGATCCGCCGATAAATTCAAAATCCATGCAGGCCACGACCATATGGTGTTCGCGTACCTGACCGGTTCCGATCCGGATGGAATCAGTGATGTCCGTTTTATTCCAGGTTTCTTCGAGTCGTTTGCCATAAGATTTTAAATCGGTGAAATGCAGGAAATCTTTGGAGCGGATGTTCTCAAAGAGCACATCATATTTATTGTCGTTGAAAAGAATTTCAAAATATTCAGAACTTCCGATCCGGTGATGGTGGCCGTCCTTGGGACAGACAAAAAGGTTTTCCCGCAGTTCAGTAACCGTGCAGATATAATTGCAGGTGGGGCATTTAGTCCATAAACCCTCCGGTGTTTCTTTTTTCTCCGCCGTACTGGTCAGGATCCCCTTCTTGATCCGTTTAAACCAACTGGTTTTTGTTTCCTCTGTGGTCCCTTCTTCACCCGAAAGATTGGCTTCAAAATCTTCTTCGCGTTTCATCAAACAGATTTTTGAGTGGCTAAGATAGGGATTTCCCGTTTCCTGCCTTACTTTTGCCATATTCCACTGATTCTCAATTTTCACTGTATATATGAAATGGTCTGGATTCTTCACTTCGTCGATCGGCAAAAAATTTATCATGTCCCTGACCGGGATATTTCTCATCTCCTTTCTTGTGATTCATGTGGGCATAAATGCCTGCATCTGGGCCAATGACGGAGGTCAGATGTTTAACCTGGCTTCCCATTTTATGGCCACGACGGTGGTCATACGAATCATGGAAGTCGGCTTATTTGCCGGATTATTGTTACACATCATCCAGGGTCTTGTGCTGGAGGTTCAGAACCGTTCCCGCCGTAAAACCGGGTATGCTGTTTCAATGGGCAATAAAGGCAGTAAATGGTATAGCCGCAGCATGGGATTGCTTGGCACTTTACTGCTTTTTTTCCTGATCATACATCTGGCTCATTTCTGGGTTCCGTCCAGGTTTACTGATTTGCCAACGATCGAATACAATGGCAAAGAAGTGGCCAATCAATATGCTGAAATCCTAAGGGTATTTCAAAGTCCGGGGGTCGTTATAGTATATGTGCTGGGATGTCTTTCGCTGTTGTATCACCTGATGCATGGATTTCAAAGTGCGTTCAGGACCCTGGGCGTTCCGAATGGAAAATATATTTCGTTGATAAAGGGAGCGGGGTTTGGATTTGCAGTGATTGTTTCACTGGCTTTTGCCATGATGCCGGTTTCTGTTTTATTAGGGTGGGTAAATTAATTTTTATTTGCACATCTGCACATTTTCTAATTTGTAATATATGCTCGATTCAAAAATTCCATCAGGGCCATTAGAGCAGAAATGGAATGAATACAAGGATCATATGAAGCTGGTCAACCCGGCCAACAAACGCAGGATCGAAATTATTATCGTAGGTACCGGACTGGCGGGGGCTTCTGCGGCGGCTTCCCTGGCGGAATTGGGATATAAGGTAAAAGCATATTGCTTCCAGGATTCTCCGCGCCGGGCGCACAGTATTTCCGCGCAGGGCGGAATCAATGCGGCAAAAAATTATCAGAACGACGGTGACAGTGTGTTCCGCTTATTTTATGATACAATCAAAGGCGGCGATTACCGTGCACGTGAATCGAACGTGCATCGTCTGGCCGAAGTGAGTGCAAATATTATTGACCAGTGTGTGGCACAGGGTGTTCCTTTTGCGCGGGAATATGGTGGATTGCTCAGCAACCGTTCTTTTGGAGGAACCCAGGTGCAAAGAACTTTTTATGCTGCCGGTCAAACGGGTCAGCAGTTACTGATTGGTGCCTACCAGGCGCTGGAACGGCAGATCGCGCTGGGGAATGTGACCATGTATACCCGTCACGAAATGCAGGAACTGGTCGTGATAGATGGTAAAGCAAGAGGCATCATTACCCGGAATTTATTAACGGGCAAACTGGAAAGGCATTTCGGACATTCGGTATTACTTTGCAGCGGTGGTTATGGGAATGTATTTTATTTATCCACCAATGCCATGGGATGTAATGTAACCGCTGCTTGGAAAGCGCATAAACAGGGTGCATATTTTGCAAACCCCTGCTTTACCCAGATTCATCCGACCTGTATTCCGGTTTCAGGAGATTATCAGTCGAAACTCACCCTGATGTCAGAATCCCTTCGCAATGACGGCCGCATCTGGGTTCCGGAAAAACAGCAGGATACCCGTAAACCCGGAGACATTCCGGAAAATGAAAGAGATTATTATCTGGAAAGAAGATACCCTGCATTTGGAAATCTGGTGCCCAGAGACGTGGCCAGCCGGGCCGCCAAAGAAAGATGTGACGCAGGGTATGGCGTGGGTACTTCCCATCAGGCGGTTTATCTGGATTATACGGAAGCGATCATCCGGTATGGCATTGTGCAATGTAAAATGAATGGTTTGGAAAATCCCGCTCCTGATTTGATTCGCCAGCACGGTAAGGAAGTTGTTAAAGAAAAATACGGCAACCTTTTCGACATGTATGAAAAGATAACCGGAGAGAATCCATACGAAATTCCAATGAGGATTTACCCGGCTGTGCATTATACGATGGGCGGCCTATGGGTCGATTACGAACTAATGACCACCATTCCGGGATTATATTGCCTGGGGGAAGCAAATTTTTCTGACCATGGTGCGAACCGCCTGGGCGCTTCGGCCTTAATGCAGGGTTTGGCGGATGGTTATTTTGTGCTGCCCTATACGATTGGAAATTATCTGAGTGATGAAATAAGAACCAAAGATATTCCGACAGACCATCCTGCATTTGAAAAAGCAGAGAAAGAAGTTTCTGAACGGATGAGCCGGTTGAAAAATATTAACGGAACAAAAACGGTGGATCATTTTCACAAGCAGCTTGGGAAAATCATGTGGGAAAAATGTGGTATGGCCCGGAACGCGGGGGGTCTTCAGGAAGCCATTGTTGAAATTCAGCAGTTGAAGAAAGATTTTTACAGTGACCTCAAAATTCCCGGGGACATTTATGATATGAATCCCGAGCTTGATAAAGCAAACCGGGTGGCTGATTTTATTGAACTGGGAGAACTGATGTGCAGGGATGCCCTGGAAAGAAATGAAAGTTGTGGTGGCCATTTCCGCGAAGAAATGCAAACGGAAGAGGGAGAAGCCAAGCGCGATGATGAACATTTCAGTTTTGTTTCAGCATGGGAATTTATCGCAGAACATAATTGGAAGCTGCATGAGGAGAAATTGACTTTTGAAGTTGCGAAACCTTCACAGCGGAGCTATAAATAGAATGTGCAAATGTGCAAATGTGCAGATGTGCAAATTCAATGAGTCTATTATTTGAAATTGAAATACTAACTGGAAAGTTTAAATGATAAATGGATAAATTAAAAGGAATCTGATCTGAAATAATTTGCATATTTGCACATTTGCACAATTCCACATTCGTTTTTTATGGAACATTACAAAATGAATCTTACCCTGAAGATCTGGCGACAGAAAAATCCCGGATCAACAGGTCGTTTTGAAACGTATAAAGTGGAGGATATTTCTTCCGAAATGTCTTTTCTTGAAATGATGGACGTGCTGAATGAAAGACTGATAAGGGAAGGTGAGGAGCCTGTTGCTTTTGATCACGATTGCCGGGAAGGGATTTGCGGAACCTGCTCGATGTATATCAATGGCAGACCCCATGGTCCCTGGCACGCGAATACGACCTGCCAGTTACACATGCGCGCTTATAAGGATGGCGATACCGTGACCGTAGAACCCTGGCGAGCGAATGCATTTCCTGTGATAAAAGATCTTACTGTAGACCGTTCTGCATTTGACCGCATCATCCAGGCTGGTGGTTATATTTCCGTGAATACAGGTAATGCGGTGGATGCGAATTCACTTCCGGTTGACAAAAATCTGGCCGATGCCTCTTTTGCCGCTGCAGCCTGCATTGGTTGCGGAGCCTGCGTGGCTGCTTGTAAAAACAGTTCAGCCATGCTCTTCGTCTCCGCAAAAGTTTCTCATCTTGCCCTGTTGCCCCAGGGAAATCCGGAAAGGAAATCCCGCGCATTGAATATGATCGCCCAGATGGATAAAGAAGGATTCGGCAGTTGCACGAACACGCAGGCCTGTGAGTCCGTTTGCCCCAAGGAAATTTCCATGACCAATATCGCGAAGATGAATTCGGAATTTATTCTGGCAGGACTGTCTGAGTAACGGGGAGTATGGCCCCCTAATTAATAATTTAATTTGCACATCTGCACATTTGCACATTTGCACATTTCTCCTAGGCTTTCGGCTTAAAGAAAGCAACACTTCCACCAACCCAGGTCTTATCCTTGTTATAGCGTACACCAATCATTTTCCCTTTGCTCAGCCTTGCCAGGTTGATGGCTGGTTTGGGCCGGTCGGCCCCTTCTGGCCACATATACATAATACGAATTTCAACTTTGGCGGGATCTTCCGGTGTTTGTATAACGGATGCATATTTTACTTTTCGCTGTAGGATCCAATTTGCCGGATCTTTGATCAGCTGAATATCTTCCGGTTTAATATCAATTACCACACCCTGGCCGGCAAATGAAAACAGGGGTTTGAGTACATAGTTTTCAAGATCCGCCGGAATCAATTTGACCTGCTCGAGAAAGACGGTTTCGGGAATGTATGGATGTTTAATAAAGGGGAGTGTGTATTTTGAGATCCGGTAAAACCAGTTGGGATGAGGTATCCATTCAACATCCCATTCCTTTTTCAGATCAATATGTTTTCCAAGCGAATCTTTTTGTGCATGCAGATCGTCAAATATGATGCGGTTATAAATGCGCTTTACCCTGATTTTTTCTTTCTTTTTTTGATGAAAATAAAATAACTGATTTCCTTCTTCCATCAATTCGGTTATGCATACGGGTTGTATTCCGAAATAATCTTCAGTACAATAAAAATCTATCTTTGTCTTTTGTTCATGTGGTTTGATCTCCAGCAAAATGGTGTTTTCCGCTTCGCCATCCCCCAGCAATATTTTTTTCAGATCCTTCAGATACCTGGGCCGGTCATAATCTCCGAGATACTGGGTAAGGTCGCGCGTCAGCCTGAAATGTTTCTGTACCATCTCCGGATAATATACCTGAAACGCGTACAGCGTCGGAAATCCCTGCATCTCAATGAGCTGGGGTTCGAGTTCATTTTTTTCATTGATGCAAACACCAAAATCAAAGGCGATAAAATGCGGGTGGTTTTCTTTTCCGGGAACAAGATCTCCGGACGGAATTGCTTTTGCAGATTCAGCAGAAAAGCCGGGCTTTGTTATGATATCCACGATGGATTCGCAGGCGCCGATCATTTTTTCACGGAAATCATCCGGCACGAAAATCGGTGTTTCCGCCACACGAAACTCAATGGCTCCCGGATGTTTTGCGTTGAGGTCGTCCAGAAAAGTCTGATACTTTTCCTGGGAGAAGGATTCATTAAATAGTTTGCGAAGATGCGGAATCATTTATAGTTGATGGTTGACAGTTGACAGTTGACAGTTGACAGTTGACGGTTGACCAGGCCACGCTTTATACTTCAGGCTTTATGCCTTAGGCTTTGGGCCTTGGGCTTTAGGCTTTCCCCAGCGCCATATTCAGGAAATTCGGGATCACCTTCGAATAGGTTTTCCTGATTTTATCCGGATCGTTTAACTGCTGTATCATACTCTTCCATTTTTCTTCCCCATATCCTTCGATCACCGTTTTCTTTTTATCAGCTCTTTGAAGGTACATACTCATTCCCGAAGCATCTGCTTCCGGATGAAACTGGGTGCCGATCATGAACTCATTGAAGCGTATGGCCATGATGGCTCTTTGCAGCGGAACATGCGGCCTTTCCTTTTCAATGGCCAGGATATGCCCACCTCTTTTTTTTATATCTGTTTTTTCCTCTTCAATCACCTGGTAATCCCGGGAATCCACTGCATAAAAAGGATCTTTCAATCCATGGAAAATGGCTTCTCTTTTACCCTCGGCATTCATATGGATCGGGAAAACACCAAAGGCCGTGGATTTTCTTTTTGTCACTTTACCCGTTTTAAAAAACCGGCACGCGAGCTGGAAGGAATGACATATAAAAAGCACATGCTTTTTTTCGGATTCATGTGCAATCTTATTATGCTTAATCAGGCCATGCAGCCAGTCCATATATTTATTATCCCAGGAAACGCCTTCGGTTTCCAGCGGGCTGCCGGGCCCTCCGCTGGACAAATAAATATCATATGAGAGATCCGGAATTTCTTCTTTTAAGCGAACGTCGTAAATTTTCGTTACTACAGGTAAACCCTTAGCCTGGCTGTATTCCTGCAATATTTGTTGTATGCAACGCATACCTTCGTTTGGACGTCCTTCGTAGAGATCAAGTATAGCAACACGTAACGCATGATTCATCCTGCAAATATCTTCAAAAAAATCTGTTATGGCTGCAGCAAAAAATTCTTACCTTAAATCATCCGCAAAATTTGAATCCCGCACGGAACTTCCGGGAAGTTTCAGGAAACTCCCACCCGGGAAAAACTTGGGAAATACTTCCTTCAATGAAATCATTGAAGTGTTGGTTAAACTAAGGAGAAAAACATCCATCCGGAATTTTATCAAAGGAATCGGGCTTGGCAAAAACAAACCCATCAGCCAGGCGGATTTCGACCGCCGGTTTGGTGCTTCTGCAGAAGACATGGGTCTTGTAGTTTCTTTTGCAAGGCAACATGATTTAACGGTCCTTCAAACTTCCGTATCCAGGCGCAGTGTTATTCTGAAGGGAAGTGTTCAAAAATTCAGTGAGGCTTTCCTGGTCCATCTGGCTGATTTCATTCCGGATTCAGGTATTGTTTATCGCGGCCGGAGCGGAAACATTCATATTCCTGAGATGCTGAATCAAATCGTTACAGGGGTGTTTGGACTGGATAGTCGTCCCCAGGCCCGGCCCATGTTTCATTTTTTAAAAAAGGAAGGGTCGCTGGTGCACCCAAAGGCAGCTGCTGTTTCTTATTACCCGGATGCAGTTGCCAAACTGTATAAATATCCCCGGGATGTAAACGGAGCCCGTGAAACGATTGCCCTGATTGAACTGGGCGGAGGGTACCGGAATATGGATATGCAACAATATTTCAATAAAATAGGAATTCCACTCCCGGTTATTACAGCCCAATCGGTGGATGGGGGACTTAACGCTCCGTCCACACCGGATACTGCGGATGGCGAAGTAGCCCTGGATATCGAAGTGGCGGGTGCCGTCGCTCCAGGCGCAAAAATCGTTGTTTATTTTGCGCCCAATACTGACAAGGGATTTCTCGATGCCATCAGTACGGCCATTCATGACACTGAAAATAATCCTTCTGTTATATCCATCAGCTGGGGGGCCGCTGAATCCCAGTGGACCGAACAGGCCCTGCAGAATTTTAATGAGACTTTTATGTCGGCTGCCGCGTTGGGCATAACGATAACAGTAGCTGCAGGGGATAACGGTTCTTCTGACCGGGAAACAGATGGCAGGGCGCATGTGGATTTTCCATCCAGCAGCCCTTATGTCCTGGCCTGCGGCGGCACTCGTTTATTATCCAATTCGGAAACGGCCTGGAATGATTTGGACGGATGGGCAACGGGCGGAGGCATCAGTGAAACGTTTCCCGTTCCGGATTACCAGAAAAATATTTCATTACCCCCTACAGTCAATACAAATAAAAAAAAGGGCAGGGGAGTTCCGGATATTGCTGCCAATGCAGATTCAGCTAGCGGATATAATGTGCTGGTGGACGGACAATGGACGGTTATGGGAGGAACCAGCGCGGTTGCTCCGCTGATCGCCGGACTGATCGCCCTTTCAAATCAGAAATTAAAAAGAAGAGCCGGTTTTATTCATCCGAAAATATATACTTCAGCCAATGCGGTATTTAAAGACATAACGGTTGGGAATAATATAACAGCAAAGACCGGGGGTTATACTGCAGGTCCCGGCTGGGATGCCTGTACCGGTCTGGGTGTGCCTTTGGGAAATATTGTAAAGATTATTTAACAGCTACTCAAACTTCCTTCCCTGGGTATACCAGAAGTCGCGGAATGAAAAGACAAAACTGAAATTCATATAATTTTCCCTGATCAGGTTGTTATAAGCAGTTCCTTTAATGCCATATGAAACGACGAAAATGAAAGACAGCGGGGAACGCTTGGAATTCGCGCCGAAGCCTACGGATCCGCCAATATCATCTATGGAAGTTCCATTTACAATCAGGTAGGTCTTATTATAATAAAAACCTGCCTGAAAGAAATTTGTTTCATACAGCGTATTGTAGGCTACTTTCTTTTTTGACATTTCAAATCCTACAGATGCCCGCTGGCTGTTCTGATATGTAAAATCACCCGTGGATGCACGGAGACTCGACCAGTTCTGGTATTTATAGTCTGCAAGAAAAGTATATTTTTTATCCTTCGTGAGTGTAATTCCGATTCCATAATTCGTTGGGATCGAATAAGTGCCAATGGAAGATTTTGAGCTGAGTACATTGGAATCCAGATTCAAAATGGTAACAGTCGTTTCCGTTCTCAGATTCTGCTGATTCGAAAAAGTGGCGCCGAAGCCAATATCCCAGTGGCTGTTAATGGGAGCAAAATATTGCATTCCGTAATCCAGATAAATGTTATTGAAGTAAGTGCTGTTGTTTTTAGACAGGTAAATGGAAGTACCCTGCCCGAAAATTATATTTTTATTATCGATGGTGCCAAACAAAAAGGACGTTGTGAGACCAACGGAAAAATGAGGAGAAACCTGAAAACCGTTCGCCCAGAAAACTTTATTGATCCCTCCATATCCCTGGTTGTAGGTTGGAATCAAACCCCCGCTTCCACCGATATCCCGGAATCCTGAATATTCATAATTTTCTTCGCTGTAAGGAATGAGGCCCAGGGAACTTCCCCAGTGTTTGAAAATTTTCGTCCCCATCGCAAATCTTTTAAATGTAATGTCGGATGACTGGTGGTTCGTCTGACTGACAGGAACACCGGTATAATCAATGTATTCACCATTCACGCCGATTTCACCGATAAAATATGAATTGTCGAGTGCGCTGAGAGAAGCCGGATTATTGTTAATCAGGTACCGGTTATTCCGGTAAGCAATTCCGGTAGATGCCAGTCCCGTCGTCCGGTTTATGGTATTTTCTGTGATATCCCCGATGGCATGAATGGAATAGGGCTGATTGTTAGTTTGTCCAAACCCCGCCGAAATCAACAGAACGGAAAAAATGATGGATAACCATATTCGTATAAAAGAAAAACCGTTCGGTTTGGTCATATTAATAATATGAGGCGTAATAGATTTGAAGGGTAATCTGATTGGACTTTTGTGCATTGAACTGATCCCCTATTACCGCCCGGTTAAACATGGTGTTAAACAAATCGGGAGGTGTGATTAAAATAATCCCGTTTTTTTGATTGTTCGGTTCTCCCTGTGTCAATGCATTCTGAATATATCCGGTAATGTCATAGGCATAATTGGTATTGAGCCCATATAAATAATCAATATTCAGGTTGCCGCCGCCAAAGGGTAACTGGGCTCCGATGGTATTTGCGTCTGTTGTTAAAGCCAGCGGTACGTTCGGAGGCAGGTTAAAAGTCGGGCTATAGGTTCCCGCCACAGGTTTTATAATCAGTTCTGCTTTCATAACCGCCAGATAATCCTGGTAACTCAGTAAATCGGAGATGGTAGGGAACAGCAATTTCACATATAGGCTCGTTATGGGCTGAAGAAATGCCTGGTTTCCGGAAGCGGTGGAAGGAAGTTCCGGATGCAAAGCATTTAACGGCGCCGTGGGAGTGCCACTCCGGTCATATTTAATCTGGTTAAACTGGGTAAATTGATTAACGATATTGAAATCGGTTGTTTCATATTGAATGGTGACGCCAGGTTCATGATAAAAAATCCGAAGGATCAATGAATCTTTGAATCCATATATGGCACCCGGGTTATTCGGATCAGTATAAACCGTGAGCCCTTTAAAATAATTCTCAAAAATGTCGGCATTTGTAACCGTATCAGAATTCCGGTACAACAAACCAAACAAATCCTCCCCCATACTGTTGGGCATCGTAATAAAAACAGAATCATTTTTTCCCTGACTTGTAAAACCACCGGTAGGCCGGATCAGTACATTTGTTGAACCCAGAACAGCCGGGTCGTAGGGAATGGAGCTGTTATTGTAATAGGCAAACTGATTTTGCGGAAAAGTCATCGGCACGCTCAGTTGACTTACATTGAAACGTTGCGTTTTAGTGGTGTCACCGTAGAATGTCCTGTCGATCCGCATGATCAGCTGAATCGAATCATAAGTAGAATTATTGGTTATGACGGGTAAGGGGCTTGGAACACCGATTTCACTGTAGCTGCGGGAAGTGATGGTTCCGAAATATGGATCGATATACTGGCCAAGCAGCATGACTTTCGTTCCGGACGTCTGAAAAGAATCCAGGAATACGGTAGAAATTTTTACGCCAAATGTGTCTACCAATACCACATTGGTATTGTTTCCTCCATTGCTTGGATCATCAAACCGGATCTGCGGTTTGGTGCAGGAAAACACAGTCATCAGACACAGAGCAGGAAAAAGGTATACCAATGATCGTTGCCTGAAAAAATATTTTCTTCCCATGCTTATTTTCTCCTGATTAAGGATCCGGTTTCGGATGATTGAAAAAAACTGACAGGCCTGGCGCGGAATATCGTCTTGTCAGGTATCGGGTTGTAAAATTTCATTTAATCGTCTTTCCGCAGTTTCTAAAAGGGCAAAAGTATGTTTTTTGAATTCGATTAACAATTGATACGCATTGCGTTAATTGATAAATTTTTGTGAAATCCCCTGAAATGTCCGTATTTCGCGCTGCAAATAAAATACTTTTATCGCTACAAAACACCGTATTATCAATACAACAATATGAAGCGGATCTATTTCCAACTACTTTCACTTTTCGTTTTAAGCACTTTATTTTCCTGTACAAAAAATACCATTCCTACTACGCAATCCGGGAACTGGGTTACAGAATCCCAGCTGGATGGTCCGGCCCGCAGTGAAGCGGTTTCGTTTGTGATCGGCAATTTTGCTTACCTGGGAACAGGTTGGGACGGTTTGAATACACGGTACAATGATTTCTGGAGATACGATCCATCCAATAATAACTGGACACAGGTTTCCAGTATGCCTACTGGTACGGAAAGGAGTTCAGCTATGGCCATGAGCATTAATGATAAGGGATATGTTGGAACAGGTTATACGACTTCAGGCTTTTACCTGTCTGATTTTTATGAATTTGATCCTGCTTTGAATGCATGGTCCAAGAAAGCCGACTTTTTAGGGGGTGCCCGGAATGAAGCAGTTTCTTTCGGTATCGGGGATTTAGGATATGCCGGTACCGGTTTTGATGGCAGCAATGCGCTGAAAGATTTTTACAAATATGACCCTGCCGCAGATTCCTGGACAGACATCGGTTTCAGCGGAAATAAAAGATATGGAGCGGTTACTTTTTTATACAATAACAAAGCCTATCTCGTAACGGGTGTGAACAGCGGAACGATGCAGACAGATTTCTGGGTATTCAATCCGGCATCTGACACCCTGAAATGGTCCCAGCTCAACCACATTTCCAATTATACCGATCAGGCTTTTGATGACAGCTATACCACCATTGCGCGTTGGGACGCTTCGGCATTTGTCATAGGAGATTTCGCATATCTCAGTACCGGGCAGAATGGAGTTTCCCTAACAACTACCTGGCAGTATGATTTTGCACAGGACCTCTGGTATGTAAAAACGCCTTTTGAAGGTCCGCCCACCACGGGTGGTGTCGGATTTACCGTTGGAGGTCTCGGTTTCATAGCTACCGGGAGAAGTTCTTCCGGCCAGATAGGCGCTTCAGATTATCTGCGGCAGTTCCAGCCAAATATTACGGAGAATCCCAATGACAATTAGAAATAAATACAACCTTATTGGAATTACCGCTTTGCTTGTTTGCATCGCGGTAATTTTTTTTAACAGGAGAAATAGTCATGAAGGGAAAATCTTTCTTCATGCAGAAGCGGTCTCCACTGGCTTTGGCTGGGGATATCTTATCCTGGCTGATCAAAAGATTTATATTAAACAGGAATACATGCCGGGTATTTCGGGCAAACATGGATTTAAAACCGCTGATGATGCCCTGCTGGTGGGCAACCTCGTAATAAAAAGAATCCGTTTAAACCAAATGCCCATGATTACCCAAAGGGATCTCGATAGTTTGGGATTACTGCCTAAATGAGCCAAAAGCCTAAAGCCTAAAACGATTGCAACTATTCGATCGCTGATTACATGATACAAAAAAAGCCGCTCTTTTTAAGAAGCGGCTTTTTCAATTCGTTAAACCGGACAGACAGTCAAACTTGACTTTGAAGGATTGGACTGGCAATGAATCAACCGGATTTCAACGATACTGGTTCTTGTTTTCATAGGATGGTCAGATCGGTTTTTCTTCGGATTGGATGGTTTTTCTTCGGATTGGATCTTGCTTTCTGATTGGTTTTTCGCGGATTGGATCGGTTTCGGATTTTTCAGGATTTGGATCGGGCTCTCTGTCGGTTCGTGTTAAGGGGTGATTTCTTTACGTTTTTTGTTTGGATCGGTTTCGGAATTTTCAGGTTCTGGATTCAGGACTGGTTTTTTCAGGGTTCAGGATTTAGGGGTTTAATTTTTTTAGTTTCTCAGGGTTTTTTGGTTATTCAGGATTTTGATCTTTTTCTTTTTCAGGCCTTAGGCTTTAAGCTTTCGGCTTTTGGCCTTTTTTGCGCGCTGACAGTACAAATATGGCCGGATTCCACACCTTAACATAACTTATTCGATAAAGGGGAACAATCCATCGATTTTCAGTGATAAATGGACGATTAAACGAAAATCCCCATTGCCAATTCCTCATTCATCAATACTTTTGCCCCTCCTTAAATACAAATAAATGAGACAAATCGCTTTCCGGGAAGCTTTACGTGAAGCCATGCAGGAAGAAATGCGCCGGGACGAACGGGTTTTTCTGATGGGAGAGGAAGTGGCTGAATACAACGGAGCTTATAAGGTAAGCCAGGGGATGCTGGATGAATTTGGCCCCAAAAGGGTAATCGATACACCCATTTCTGAACTGGGTTTCACAGCGGTGGGCGTAGGCGCTGCCCAGAACGGACTCCGTCCGGTACTGGAATACATGACCTGGAATTTTGCTGTATTGGCCCTGGACCAGATCCTGAATACCGCTTCCAAGATGCTCGCCATGAGCGGTGGCCAGGTGGGCTGTCCCATTGTTTTCCGGGGTCCCAACGGATCGGCCGGTCAGCTGGGCGCCCAGCATTCAACAGCTTTTGAAAGTTATTTTGCAAACATACCCGGTCTCAAAGTGGTTTCGCCGAGCAATGGTTATGATGCCAAAGGCCTGCTCAAACAGGCCATCCGCTACGAGGAAGATCCTGTTATTTTTATGGAAAGTGAAGTGATGTATGGTGATAAATCTGAAGTGCCGGCGGAAGAATATTATATCGAGCTGGGAAAATCAATTGTAGTGAAACCCGGAACAGATGTTACCATTGTTTCTTACAACAAAATGATGAAGATTTCCCTGGCAGCTGCTGCTGAACTGGAAAAAGAAAATATCAGTGCGGAAGTGGTGGATCTGAGAACCATTCGTCCGCTGGACTGGATGACGGTGCTGGAAAGTGTGAAGAAAACAAACCGGCTGGTGATTGTAGAAGAACAGTGGCCCTTCGCTTCTATTTCTTCAGAAATCGCCTATACCATCCAGAAAGAAGGATTCGATTACCTGGATGCACCTATCCGGCGCATCACTGCTGCGGACGCTCCTTTACATTATGCCGGTAACCTGGTGGCTGCTGCCATGCCTTCAGTTGAAAAAGTGATCCGGATGGTGAAGGAAGTCATGTACCTGAATAAATAATTCCTCCATAGTTTACTTATAAACAGTTGTCATATGAAAGGACTTTTCACCATCCTGTGTTTAACGGGTGTGATATTTATTTGCAGGGCCCAGTCTGATTATCAGCCGGCTCCCGAAAATCTGGCGGCCCGAAAATGGTTCGACAGTGCCCGTTTCGGGATGTTCATCCACTGGGGTGCCTTTAGTGTTCCAGGAAGTGGTGAATGGGTAATGAATAACCGGAATATCACTTTCACAGAATATAACCAGCTTCAAACCATCTTTAACCCCGTTCGCTTTGATGCAAAAAAATGGGTTTCGGCGGCAAAACGCGGCGGTATGCAATATATCACACTGATCACCCGCCACCATGATGGTTTCAGTGACTGGGATACCAAACAATCAGACTGGAAGATCACGAATACCGACTGGAAGCAGGATGCAGTAAAACTCATCGCTGAAGAATGCCAGCGGCAGGGAATTAAATTTTTTGTGTATTATTCTCTGCTGGACTGGTACCGGAGCGATTACCAGTATGAAACAGGCCGTACCGGTAAAGGCACCGGCAGAACAGCAAAAAGTGACTGGAACCATTATATCGCTTTTATGAAAGCCCAGTTAACAGAATTACTTACGAACTATGGACCGATCGCCGGCGTATGGTTTGATGGTTACTGGGACCAGCTTCCAAACGATCAGGATAAAATCAATAAGCCAAATGTTGACTGGCACCTGCCTGAATTGTATTCCCTGATCCATCATCTGCAGCCACAGTGCCTGATTGGCAATAATCATCACCTGAGCCCGATTCCCGGAGAAGATTTTCAAATGTTTGAAAAAGACCTGCCCGGCGGAAATAGTACCGGATTCGGCGGGCAGTCTGTTTCAGTTCTCCCGCTGGAAACCTGTGAAACTATTAACGATTCCTGGGGATTTAATATAACTGACCATCGGTATAAATCAACCAAAGAACTGATCCGGCTGCTTGTTAAGGATGCGGGATACGGGGCCAATTTATTATTGAATATCGGACCGCTTCCCAATGGGGAAATCCAGCCTGCTTTTACGGAGAGACTGGATAGTATGGGCAGCTGGTTACGAAAAAACGGGAATACGATTTACGGTACCCATGCGGGTTATATAAAACCTCAGGATTGGGGAGCAGTTACAGAAAAAGGAAATAAAGTCTGGCTTCACATTTTTAAAACGGAAGGGGATAATTTTTTTTTACAGGTTCCCTATAAAGTAAATTCAGCGACCATGGAAGGCCATACGCTCCGCATAAAAGAAATCGAAGATCAATATATCATGATCGATTTAAAAGGGATAACACTCGATCCGGTGGATGCGATTGTCGAGCTGGATGTCAAAAAATAAAAGTTTCTGCGCCGGTGCGAGAAGAAAATATTTATTAATGAATGGCTTTCAAGGCAGTTCCCATAAGAACCAGGGAGATATAGGCGAAGCCAATTAAGAAAAATCCAAATACAGCCAGTTTTAAAAAAACTTTAGCCGGAGTAATTACGGAATGGTCTACTTCCTGTTTCATAGGGTTACATTTTAATTCGGTTTTTCTAAGAATACGGACGATCACAAAATAAGCAGGGAAACCGGTTCCCGCAACGTATTTTTACGAAAGTAAAACCCCCTTCCGGCAAAAGGATTTGACGCCTAAATTTCAAATAACCCATTATTAAAGTAAATTGCGGTGTAATAGGCTGAAAATCCGGCCTTTATTTTAATAGAAACCGAGAAAATATGTCGAATATTCTGATCATTGATGATGAAAAGGCGATCCGGAAAACCCTGAGTGAAATTCTTTCTTATGAAGGTTATAAAATAGATGAGGCCGGTGACGGGGAAGAAGGCTTCAGGAAATTCAGGGAAAAAGAATATGATGTCATTCTTTGTGATATCAAGATGCCAAAAATGGATGGAATTGAATTCCTGGAAAAGGCAAAAGAGGCCAATCCGGATCTTCCGATCATCATGATCTCCGGTCACGGTACAATAGAAACGGCGGTGGAAGCCGTTCGAAAAGGTGCCTATGATTATATTTCAAAACCACCGGATCTGAACCGCCTGCTGATCACGATCCGCAATGCCATGGATAAAACTTCCCTGGTGGCAGAAACCAAGGTACTTAAAAGGAAAGTGAGCAGGGTACAGGATATGATCGGCGATTCCACACCCATTCAGAAAATCAGGGAAACGATTGAAAAAGTAGCGCCTACGGATGCCCGCATACTCATTACCGGGGAAAACGGCGTGGGTAAGGAGCTGGTGGCCCGCTGGGTGCATGAAAAAAGTAACCGGGCCTCGGGACCTCTGATAGAAGTAAACTGTGCCGCCATTCCCGGTGAATTGATAGAGAGCGAATTATTCGGGCATGAGAAAGGATCATTTACTTCTGCCGTTAAACAAAGAATCGGGAAATTTGAACAGGCAAATTCCGGAACACTTTTTTTGGATGAAATCGGGGATATGAGCCCCAGCGCACAGGCTAAAGTACTTCGTGCATTACAGGAAGGAAAGATCACCCGGGTAGGAGGCGATAAGGATATTAACGTGGACGTTCGAGTGATCGCAGCAACCAATAAGGATTTATTGAAAGAAGTGGATGAAAAGAATTTCAGGCTGGATCTTTATCACAGGCTCAGTGTGATTATCATTCATGTTCCCTCTTTAAATGAAAGAAAAGATGATATACCTCTGCTGATTGATAAATTTCTGCAGGATATCTGTAATGAATATGGCATTGCCCGCAAAGGAATTGATGATGAAGCTATCCGTGCTTTGCAGGAATATAACTGGACTGGAAATATCCGGGAGCTCAGGAATGTAGTAGAACGCCTTATCATTCTTTCTTCCAAATCCATTGGCCGCGAGGACGTGGCGAATTACGTGCTTCCTAAAAAATAGCCTCTTAAAAATTGCATAAAAATGTCGAACGGTTCAGCCAATCCCGCCATCTGCCGTATTTTGAAGGCTGATTACCTTGATACTCTTGACCCAAACTAAAATAGCCTAAATGACCGTCCACCAGATCCTTAGTTTAATGTTCATTTCCCTTGTACTGTTTATTCTCCCCTCCTTTGGTTTGTATTTTATGTTTAAGAAAGCAGGCGTTCCGGGATGGAAGGGGCTGGTTCCGGTGTTCAATACATTTGTCATGCTCCAATTGAGCAAAAGACCCCTTTACTGGTTTTTTCTGCAGTTCATTCCGGTGGTCGGCTGGTTTATATCCTTAGCCATTTTTGTGGAATTTGTAAAGACATTTGGCAAGTTCAGATTTTACCAGCATGCACTGACGGTGTGCACGGGCGGCTTATATTTTTTATACGTCGGACTGAATAAAAAAGATAAATACGTTGGACCGGAAGCGGTAAAAAAATATAAAAAATCGGCTGCCCGCGAATGGATTGACGCCGGTGTTTTTGCGGTGGTAGCGGCCACGCTGATCCGCACATTTGTTTTCGAAGCCTATGTTATCCCGACACCATCGATGGAAAAAACCCTGCTGGTAAATGATTTTCTTTTCGTCAGTAAATTCAGTTATGGCCCGCGAATTCCCAATACCCCCATCGCCATGCCCTTTGTACATCACACGATGCCCGTCTTTGACATGAAGTCTTATTTGGAATGGATTTATATTCCATATACGCGCTGGTTTCCTTCTCCTGTGAAAAGAAATGATGTGGTCGTATTTAATTTTCCGGCCGGTGATACAGTCATCAATAAAGAAGGATATCAGTCTGAGCAACCCTATTATGATGTGGCCCGCATGCTGGGCGGAAGCGGAGGCATCGATGCAGGCCGACAGATGATTCTCAATGATCCCGATCAGTATCCTTTGATTGTTCGGCCGGTTGACAAACAGGAAAATTATATCAAACGTTGTGTAGGTGTGGCTGGTGACACTTTGCAGATTATTAACCAGATTGTTTATATCAATGGCAAGCCAACCCCGCTGCCGGATTATTCTGAAACAAATTATATTGTTACAACAGGTGGTCAGCAACTGGATGAAACGGTGATGAAGGAAGAATATGATATTGATATTAACAATGGAGAAGAGTTCCAGCAGACCGGTGTCCCAAACAGATATGCCATGTTACTGACAGCCATCGCCCGGGATAAAATGGTAAAAAGCGGGCTGGCTAAAAATATCGTACCCTATATTGACAGCAGCAGGGAAGTATATCCTTACGACCTGCATTATAATTGGACCAAAGACAATTATGGTCCTTTCTGGATCCCAAAAAAAGGCGCCACACTAACACTCAATGCCGTGAATTATCCTTTTTATGAGAGAGCCATCCGCGATTATGAAAAGAATAAACTGGAGATGCGGGAAGGGAAATTTTTTATTAATGATAAGGAGTCCGCGGATTATACTTTTAAGATGGACTATTATTGGATGATGGGCGATAACCGGCACCAGAGCCAGGATAGTCGCTACTGGGGTTTTGTTCCGGAAGATCATGTGGTCGGGGAAGCTTCGATCATCTGGATGAGCTGGAATAAGGGCATCCGGTGGAGTCGCCTTTTTAAAAGAATCAGATAACCTGCCTGAACAGATGAAGCATACCAGTATAAATATCCCGGTTCAAATATTTCCCGATTTTAAATCGCTGGATGCAGCGGATGCAGTGCTGATGGAAGCTGCAAAAAATGCGACCCTTCATGCATACGCCCCTTATTCAAATTTCAGAGTAGGTGCAGCCATCCGGCTCAGTAATGGAAATATTCTCACGGGCTCGAACCAGGAAAATGCAAGTTTCCCGGCCGGTATTTGTGCAGAACGCGTTGTGCTTTCGGCAGCCTCTGCGTCCTTTCCGGATGTTGAAATGACCGGGCTCGCCTTGACCTATATCAATGAAACGGGTGCCGGAAACCGTCCCATAAGTCCCTGTGGTATCTGCAGACAAACGCTTGCTGAATATGAGCAACGTTTTGGCAAACCGATACGTCTTATACTCGGCGGAATGTCTGGTGAAGTTTTTATCATCAGCCGGGCAACGGATCTGCTGCCTTTTGCGTTTAGTAGCCGGGAATTGAGACCACTTTAAATTTATTGTATTATTATTGCACCCTTTATGAAAAAATTGTTGTTTTTTTTATTCGCAATCTCTGCGATTTGTTATTTCGGTTGTATTAAGACCGCGCCTACAACACCCGCCTGTACTGACACGTTACCGTATGATGATTCCACAGTCCTTCTAAAATTTGCGGGAGATTCCATTCATCCAAAATTCGATAGTTCCGGTATATTTTACCAGATTGTGGATTCAGGATCATCCAGCAAACCGAATGCATATTCCAATGTGTGGGTGAATTATATCGGGAAAATCATATCTACAAATACCATTTATGATTCTGCTTCCAACTCAAACCTGGGTGGGTACGCAGCCGGACAATTGATCGGCTTCTGGCGTTTTGGTCTGTCTAAGATAGGCCCGGGTGGTCGCATTAAACTTTTGATTCCTTCTGCTGACGCGTACGGATGTAACGGATTTGATAAAGTGCCGTCAAACACACCTTTGTATTTTGATATTACACTGATTTCAATCTATTAGTTTTTCATAACTTACGTTTCTAAATTTTACAATTATGAAACGTACGGCTACGGCAATTTGGAAAGGATCAGGTAAAGACGGATCTGGAGCGCTTACCACTCAAAGTACCACTTTAAATAATACACAGTATTCTTATAAATCGCGTTTTGAACAGGGCGTAGGAACGAATCCCGAAGAGCTTGTAGCGGCAGCTCATGCCGGCTGTTTCGCTATGGCGATGAGTTTTCAGTTACAGGGCATGGGGATCACGCCTGACAGCCTCGATGTAACTGCCGTGATTACACTGGATCCGCCAACGAGTTCCATAACTTCTTCCGCACTTACGTTAAAAGCAAAAATCCCGGGCATTACACCGGAACAATTCAAAACGGCAACAGAAAATGCCAAGTCAGGCTGTCCCATCAGTAAATTGTTGAACACAACCATTACGCTCGACGCTTCCCTTTTATAAGCTGAAAGCGTAAAGCCCACATTTACTCTTATCTGCCAACTGCCAACTATCAACTGCCAACTGTTCAACCAACCAGGCTATTTATGAAATCGAAACATTCTCATACCCGAAGAAACTTTCTCAAAACCTCATCACTCGCTGCAGCCGGATTTTTTATTGTTCCGAGACATGTATTGGGTCGGGGATTTGTTGCACCCAGTGATAAATTAAATATAGCCGGCGTAGGCGTTGGAGGTAAGGCCGAAGTAAATCTTCCGTATGCATATAATCTGGGATCAGACAATATCGCAGCGCTTTGTGATGTAGATGACCGCATGGCTGTAAATGCCCGTGCCAAATGGCCCCAGGCGCCATACTATAAGGATTACCGGGTAATGCTTGAAAAAGAAAACAAAAATATTGACGCGGTCATTGTGACCACACCGGATCATATGCATGCACCCATTGCGCTCGCAGCCATGCAGCTTGGTAAACATGTTTATGTTGAAAAGCCGTTAACACACGATATTTATGAAGCCCGGATGCTTACCGAAGCAGCTATAAAATACAAAGTGGTAACCCAGATGGGAAACCAGGGTAGCAGCGGAGATGATATCCGGCTTATTCAAAGTTGGATCCAGGATGGTATACTGGGTGATGTTCATACCGTACATGTATGGACGAACCGGCCAACCTGGCCTCAGGGAATCCCAACACCTGCCGGGAAGTTCGACATCCCGAAAGAACTGGATTGGAACCTCTGGCTGGGCACCGCGCCGCAGCGGGATTACAATCCTGCCTACCTCCCGGCCATCTGGCGCGGATGGGTAGATTTCGGTTCCGGTTCTCTCGGGGATATGGGTTGTCATTTTATAGATGTTCCTTATCTGGCTTTGAAACTTGGATATCCGGTTTCAGTGGAAACGAGCATTGGTTCAGTATATACCGGATTTTTTCAGGAACTGGTGAATCCGGATAGCTATCCGCCTTCAGCAAAATCCTATATTCAGTTTCCTCAGCGGGGTTCCCTGGTTCCGTTAAAAATGATCTGGTATGATGGGGGGATAAAACCGGAAAGACCTGAAGAACTTTTGCCGGATGAACCGATGGGAGATGATAGTGGCGGAATTATTTTTGAAGGAACCAGGGGCAAACTCATGGCCGGCATATTTGGGAAAAATGCGACCCTGTTGCCTACCAGTCATATGAAGGATATCGTTCTTCCCAAATCAAAATTTCCTTTTGTTCCCGGCGGTCCGGAAGGTCATCAGCAACAATGGGTGAAAGCCTGTAAAATCGGATACGGAACCTACACGAGTTCGGATTTTGCCATTGCCGGCCCCCTGACTGAAACCGTACTGATGGGTAACCTGGCAGTACGCAGTTATGTGTACAGTGAACAAACAAACAGCAAAGGGGGTAAAATGTATCCCGGAAGAAAAAAATTGCTGTGGGACGGAGAAAAAATGGAAGTCACTAATTTCGCACCGGCCAATCAGTTTGTAAAAAGAACGTACAGGACTTTTTAAGCCTAAGGCCTAAAGCCTAAAGCAAATTTGTAATTTTTAAATTTTAGAATTACGGTCATCGGTCATCGGTCATCGGTCATCGGCGAACGGCCAACCATCCTCAAAATCGCTATATGAAAATAAAAAATAACAGAAGAGAATTTTTGAAGTCAACATCCCTTGCTGCCGCAGGCTTCATGATCGTTCCCCGGCACGTGCTTGGGCGTGGTTTCATTGCACCGAGTGATAAACTAAATATCGCTGCCATTGGTGCGGGTGGAAAAGGAGAGAGTGACCTGTTTGAATTTTCAAAAAGTCCAAACGCCAATATTGCGTTTCTGTGTGATGTTGATGACCGCCAGATAACAAAATCAGTGAGCCGGTTTCCAAATGCAAAAAGATATTATGATTTCCGGGAAATGCTGGAAAAGGAACACAAATCGATTGATGCGGTTTCTGTATCCACGCCGGATAATTGTCATGCGGTTGCAGCCCTGACAGCCATGCAGCTGGGTAAACATGTTTACGTGCAAAAGCCTTTAACACATGATATTTATGAAGCCCGTATGCTGACGGAAGCGGCGAAAAGATACAAAGTGGTTACCCAGATGGGGAATCAGGGTGCCTCCGGAGATGGCGTGCGGACCATGCAGGAGTGGTATCGTGCCGGAATCATCGGAGATGCAACAGATATCCAGATCTGGACCAACCGTCCTATTTGGCCCCAGGGACTTGGAACACCTAAAAGCACCGATCCGATACCTGCAGAACTCAGGTGGGATCTCTGGCTGGGGCCCGCTCAGGAGGAAACCTATCACAAGGAATATGTTCCTTTCAGCTGGCGTGGTTTCTGGGCTTTTGGAACAGGCGCTCTGGGTGATATGGGTTGTCATCTGATCGATCCCGCATTCAAAACCGTTGGACTATTGTATCCGAATGCTGTAGAATGCAGTCAGGTATCCATTTTTGAAAAAGCCTGGACACCGGAATATTTTCCGGAAAGCTGTCCGGCAGCTTCTTCTGTAATCCTGAATTTTCCCGGAAAAGAAGGTAAGCCGGATGTGAAATTGCATTGGATGGATGGCGGACTGATTCCGCAACGACCTGAAGAATTAGGAGCCGACGAACAATTTGGAGATAGTGGGGGCGGGGGTGTACTGATTACCGGAACAAAAGGGAAAATCATGTGCGAGACCTACGGAAGTAACCCGCAGCTTTTACCGACTTCAAAAACAAAAGAAATAAATGTTCCGCAAACCATTGCACGCGTACCGGAAGGGCATTATGTACAATGGATTAATGCATGCCTGGCCGGATATGGCCGTAAGGAACTGAGTTCTTCATTCGAATATGCGGGCCCTTTAACTGAAACCATTTTAATGGGGAACCTGGCTTTGAGATCATGGAACGTCCGGACGGAAAAGGCTTCGACAAATGGGAGACAACAATTTTCATATGCCGGAAGAAAAAAATTATTGTGGGATGCGCCCAATATGAAAATCACCAATTATGATGCAGCCAATCAGTTTGTGAAAAGAGAATACAGGAAAGGCTGGTAATAATTATTAATTATTAATTAGAATGTTATTCTGCCGGAATGAATCGATGATATTCAGCATTAGGTCATTGCGTATGGTCCCCACGTCCGACATATCAGGAACCCAGAATTTGATTTCATAATTTACCAGTTCATTCGCAAAGGTTTCAACCGTTACAGCTGGTTTTGGATCCCGCATGATTTTATCATTTTTCATGACTTCTGCCAGCATCAGGTCCCGGGCTTTCCGGAAATCAGATTTGTATGGGACGCTGATCAGAATCTTAATGCGTTTATTACGGTTATGCAGGGTCCAGTTAATGAGTTGCTGCGACAGGAGGTCGCCGTTTGGAACAATGATATTGGCACCCTCTCCGTTATTGATCTGACTGGAACGGACTCCGATTTCCTGGACCGTCCCGGTTTTCCCGCCTATCTCAATGGTGTCCCCGATCTGGATAGGTCTTTCAAAAGCGATGATGATTCCGGAAACCAGGTTGTTCACCAGATTTTGTAATCCAAATCCGATACCTACACCCAGTGCACCAATCAGGATGGATATTTTATTTATCGGAATCCCCGCAGCAGCCACAGCAATGAGAAATCCTGCCGTCCAGATACCAATCCGCACGATCAGGGCAACAGATCCCAGCTTGGTCTTTTTTTGAGGACCCGGATTTTGCCTTTCATCAAAAAAATAATTCACAAACTGTGATAACACGGACGATATCCAGATAATGAGGATGAATAATATGCCACTTGCTAAAGAGAAAGTAAAACTGCCAATGGTTCTGGGTCTGTTTATAAAATAGAAGACCATAGTGCTCACCCGGTCGTACAACATCAGATTTCTGGTTATTGACAGTATCCAAACGAGAACGGCCGCTACCCACAGTACACTCCGTAATTTGTTTTTGAGATCAACAAAATTTAAAAAAGCAAAAAAACGATTGTGAAATACTTCAGACTGGGTGTACACAGCGTCTACCAGGATGGTACAGCAAACTTTTAATGTGACGGCCAGTACCAGACTGTCTACCGCACTGAAAGCAAAAAGTTTACAAAGTGTCAGGCGCCCGGTTAGATTACAGGCGATGGAAATAATGATTTGGGAGAGGGTGAGGAGGACGACCCCGTTTCTTGCTTTGGATTCCTCCAGGTATTTAAAAATGATTATTTTCCTCCTCAATAAGGCGGCGCATACAAGCAGGAGTAAAATACCTCCGGTCATCAGTGCCCACCTTTCGCCATAAGCCGAATCGAGTAATAAATCGTCGATGGCAAATAAGATCCAGATACAGAATATCAAAAGCCAAATGATCTTTCCTGCGTTTTTAAGGTATGGTAAAAGGAGTACGGATAAGAAGAGCAATCGGAACAGCTCATTGAGATGAACATATACAGCAGGCACGCTTCCATAGAGAAACGGTCCATAGGTAAACAGAAGTAAAAGACTACAGATGATGGCAGACTTTTTTAGAAAAGTCAGATTCTGTATAATGGGTTGCGGCTCCGGGCGCCGTTTGAGCACCCGCATGATAATAAGAAACCATATCAACAGGAAAACCCAGATGCCCAGATTGACAGACCGGGTGTCCCAGGTGGTTTTCATAAAAAATTTTATGATTCGGACTGACCGGGTGAGTCCGTCCTGTAAAATTTCCGGCAGGGTGGCATCATAATCTGTGGCACACAGTTCAAAAAAAGGTGCTTCTTCCTGTTTCCATATGAGCTGGCTCATTGCCTGCCGGTGATCACTGAGTTCGATCTGAAGGTCTTTAACAAGTAAAAAATTGATCGAAACCCGGTTTCTGAGTGTGTTTATTTTTATGGTTGAATTATGAAGAACGGAATCCAGCGCAAGCGAACGGTTGTAAACCGCTCTCATTTGCCCCCTTAAAAGGGTATTCAGCGAATCATTTAATAAACTGCTGTCGTGTTTTACCAATCGGATCTTCTGATGAATAATGTTTAGCTGATCAGTATATTCCTGCAGTGTTTTCTCCCATCCTTCCAGCGTTTCATGCGATTCATTCAATAGGACGGAGGCGGTATTCAGATTCCGCAGGTTCATGGGGTTTTCAGTTTGGTCCAGTCTTTTATGAAAATAATTCAGCCCGCGTTCCAGGCCTGAAAGGGTTTTCAGAATACCTGCCGTATCCAGTCTCCGGTCAAAAAAATTTTCTGCGCGGTTCAGACTAAATGAATAGGTCTCAATCTTATTAACCATATAAGGAACCGTCGTATCCTTGATCTCTGCTTCCTGGAGTATGGAATCAGATATTCTGCTGGTCAGATCCACCACGGAACTGTCAATTTTCCTGTGGTGGACCGGGCGTTTTTTTTGCTGCGCCCTGGCAAGGAAACAGCTTATGCAGAACAGTCCGGAAAAAAACACAATCCTCAGCCGGTGTTTAACAGGCATAATAGCAGGAATTTTAGACAATTTACGTTAATTGTAAACAGTGACCGGTATGAATGAAGAATCGTGCCAGGTCTATTCGCTGAGCATGCGGGAGAGCATGAGCAGTTCCGTTTTTTTATACAGGTTCGATTCATTATCGAAACACTTGCTGAATTCTTCCAGCAGGGACTGTATAATCCGGATATGATTGGAAGGTTTGAAATGAAAATCCGCCGGGGTTACAGAAATCCGGTTGAAATAATTCATGACATCCTTATGGGTAAATACCTGCCCGCTCATGGGATCAATAAAAAACTCAATGCGGTCGATCGCGGCTTTTTCATTCGCTTCGTCGGCCAGTCCCGGTTTTATATAAGCCAGCACGAACTGTCGGGGAATATTGATGGCTTTCACGGGAATGTCCAGCATCTCGCTCAGTAATAAATAAACGATGCCGTTGATAATGGTATTTCCTCTTTTGGTTTCAATTACTTTATGCACCAGGAATTCGTCCGGATGCTGATACCCCACTTCGGTCCCCTTCAGGTTATAATAACCATAAATGATGCTGGTAAGCACATTCACCTGTTCAAGTGGAGTGAGATAACTGTTTAGTTCCAGCCAGATATTCCGGCGCAGCTTTTCGATTTCTTCCAAAACGGGGCTGGTGGCCAGGTCGGGGTATTGAAATTTGGAAACCAGCAAACTGGCGGTCATCAGGTCGTGATAACTGCTTGTTTTCCATCTTTGAAAATCCTCCGTGAGATCGCGGTAGTGCAGCCGGTGGATCAGCATTTCGATTCTTTCCTGTATGGAATTCTGCAGGGTATTTTCCCATAAATATTCCAGGTTGGGAATAATGCCCCGGCCATAACTGATGATGCGGTTACTGACCGTTGTAAATACTTCTTCATCCGGATCATCGATGAGATGAAGCAATGCTTTTATTTCTTTTGATTCCTGCATGGGGTGGATGTTTTTCTTCAGGCGATATACAGTCGGGGTTAACGGGGATGAATATCGCAGAAGTTAAAAAAAATGCAATGACAATCTTATCCACAAATCCATTCCGGATGTTTATTTCCGGGCCGGATATGCCTGCCCTGATTGGATAACGCAGGAATTTTGAAAATCTTATGAGGATTTCTTTTTCTTCGGAACTCTTTTGGGTGGATTGGCTTTCACGTCTTCAATGATTGCCTTTATTTCAGGGAGTTCCAGGGTTTCCACGTGTTCTTGTTTTTCTTTGGGAATTTTATAATTACGCAGGCCCTGTTTGATATAGGGACCGTATGGTCCGCGAAGTAATTGTATTTTTTCTTTTTCGAAAACCTTGATGGTCCTTTGTTCCTTCGTAGCTCTTTTTTCCACAACAATGGGCATGGCTTCGTCAAAATGGATGGTATAGGGGTCAAATTCTTTTGCCAGGGAATAGAATTTCTTGTCGTGGGCAATATATGGACCGAAGCGTCCAATGTTGACCGTTACATCAGTCCCTTCAAAGGGACCCAGGTTCCTGGGAAGTTTAAAAAGTTCCAGCGCGTCATCCAGATTGATTGTTTCAATACTCTGGGTATTTTTTAATTTGGCGAAGCGGGGTTTTTCTTCATCATTTTGTTCACCGATCTGCGCCATCGGTCCATAGCGGCCCATCCGTACAATAAGTTTTTTTCCTGAAACCGGATCAACACCCAGTTCTCTTTCCCCGCTGATCCGTTCTGCCGTTTCGATGGTATTGTCAACATCTTTTTTGAATGGAATATAAAAATCATCGATCATATTATTCCACTCGATCTTACCGCTGGCCACTTCATCAAATTCCGCTTCGATGCGTGCCGTGAAATTATAATCCATAATATCATCAAAATATTGCTTGAGGAAATCGGTCACCACCAGCCCCAGGTCCGTTGGAAATAATTTTGATTTTTCTGCACCTGTCGTTTCCTGATCAGCGATTTTGCTGATTTTATTTTCTTTCAGTTTCAGAATCCTGAAACTTCTTATCACGCCTTCCTTGTCCCGTTTCTCCACGTATCCTCTTTTCAGAATGGTGGAAATGGTAGGCGCATAAGTGGAAGGCCTGCCAATGCCAAGCTCTTCTAATTTTTTAACGAGGGATGCTTCCGTATACCTTGGCAGGGGCCGGCTGAAACGCTCTGTGGCACGCATTTCCACGAAGGGCAGTTTCTGATTGACAGATAATGGGGGTAACATGCCTTCCTGATTTTCATCTTCCGTGATATCGTCCTCATCCCGGTCTTCCCTGTACACTTTCAGAAATCCGTCGAATTTCAGCACTTCCCCGCTTGCTTTTAATTCCTCTTTATTTGTTGAAATCTGAATCAGGGCGGTCGTTTTTTCCAGTTCGGCGTCTGCCATCTGGGAAGCCATGGTTCTTTTCCAGATCAGTTCATATAATCGCCGGAGATCCGCATCTTCCACACTGTCATTTTCCATATAGGTGGGACGAATGGCTTCATGCGCTTCCTGGGCATTTTCATTTTTATTTTTAAAAGCGCGTTTCTGATAATATTTATTTCCGTATTTGCTGCTGATCTCGCTTTTAAGACTTTCCATGGCGGTGTCACTCAGGCTCACGCTATCGGTACGCATATACGTGATCTTTCCACTTTCATATAATTTCTGCGCAAGCAGCATGGTGCGGCTTACCCCGTATCCCAGTTTGCGGGATGCTTCCTGCTGCAGGGTCGATGTGGTAAACGGGGCTGCCGGAGATTTTTTACCTGGTTTTACCTGAATATCAGAAACCATATACTCCGCCTGCAGGCAACTTTGTAAAAAAGCTTCAGCACCTGATTCCTCCCCGTATTTTTTGCCTTCGGCAGTAAAAACAACGTTTTTGCCGGAAATGTCTTTTGCCGTGAATGAAGCTTCAATACGGAATGTGCTTTGCGCAGTAAAGGCATTGATCTCTCTTTCTCTTTCAGCAATGATCCGTACGGCCACACTTTGAACCCTGCCTGCGCTGAGGTTATTCTTCATGCTCATTTTCCGCCACAGTACAGGGCTCAGTTCAAACCCCACAATACGGTCGAGAATCCGACGGGCCTGCTGGGCATTTACCAGGTTCATATCAACCGTTCTGGGATTTTGTACGGCAGTTTCAATAGCCCGCTTTGTAATCTCGTGAAACACAATACGTTTTGTTGTTTTGGGATCCAGACCCAAGACCTCGCAGAGATGCCAGCTGATGGCTTCCCCCTCCCGGTCCTCATCCGTAGCAAGCCATACTTCGCCGGATTTCTTGGCAACCGCCTTTAATTCCTTAACCACTTTTTCCTTGTCTTCGGGAACGATATACCGGGGTTTATATTTATTATTCAGGTCAATGCCCATGTCGGCCCTTTCCAGGTCCCGGATATGCCCATAACAGCTTTTCACCTCAAAATCCTCCCCCAGAATTCTTTCAATTGTCTTTGCTTTTGCCGGTGACTCCACGATCAAT
>Ga0209863_10000007_pt1 | contig 145536 bp, 128 predicted proteins | sample OrgsoiDNA2013046_FD_185796 | JGI IMG/M metagenome (GOLD analysis project Ga0209863, IMG submission 185796) | Permafrost soil microbial communities from the Arctic, to analyse light accelerated degradation of dissolved organic matter (DOM) -... | ecosystem: Environmental > Terrestrial > Soil >...
CACTACCGGAAAAGATAATGATGCGATCGGCCACGGTGCCTTGTTCCTGAATACGACAGGTATCAGCAATGTGGGTATTGGTTCCTTTGCCCTCGATAAAAATACAACGGGCAGTACGAATATAGCGATCGGACTGAAGGCCCTGTTTAATAATACTACAGCCAACGATGAAGTGGCCATCGGAGAATCTGCTTTATTTAGTTTTAATGGAACTGATGGAAGGAATGTTGCCATTGGATCCAGGACCCTGACAAATACGACCATTGGAAATGATAATAGCGCCATTGGGTATCAAGCCCTGAATGCAAATACGGATGGAACCGGAAACACGGCCGTTGGTTCAATAAGCCTCTTTTCCAATAATTCCGGTGGCTATAGTACAGCCGTTGGTTTTGCCGCGCTTTACAGCAATACCACAGGACCTTTTAATACAGGCACCGGTTTTGAAGCCTTGAATTTTAATACAACCGGTGCGAGTAATACAGCAACAGGTGCTTACTGTTTGCAATATAATACCACTGGCGCATACAATACGGCTTTTGGGTATTCAGCGCTTAATCAAAGTTCAATAGGTAATGACAACACGGCCATCGGACTGGATGCACTTTATCGGAATAACGGAAATGATAATGTGGCATTGGGTTTTGAAACACTATATAATAATGGAGCGGCAGATCAAAATACGGCGATTGGATCTCAGGCCATGGTGAGTCATCAAACGGGAACTGTGAATACGGCGATCGGATACCAGTCTTTATACAATGATGTTACCAGTTATTCAAATACAGCGGTAGGTTCTCATTCCATGTATAATACGACAGCCGGCTACAATGTGGCTGTGGGCGAGGATGCTTTAAATGCAAATACCACCGGCTCATTTAATACAGCGATCGGGTTTGTTGCTTTAACGGGTGCTACGACCGGTTTTTATAATACGGCTTTAGGATATACTGCCAATGTAAACGGTAATTTTTCAAATTCAACGGCCATAGGATTCGGCGCAACCGCTTCAGCCGACAATCAGATCCGTATCGGCAATGGCGCCGTAACCAGTATCGGCGGCCAGGTGGCCTGGTCTACGTTATCCGATGGCCGCTTCAAAAAAAATATAAAAGAAAATGTCGTCGGACTTGAATTTATTAATAAACTGCGCCCGGTTACCTATAATTATGATCCTTCGGGTTTGAGGAAATTTTTGGAAGCAGGTACAAAAAAATCGGGTGACCCAATCGTCGAAACTGCAACGAATGCAGAAAATGAAACCGCAGATGCAGCAAAAGCCAAAATATTGTATACCGGTTTTGTCGCCCAGGAAGTGGAAACAGCCGCAAAATCTTTGAACTATGACTTCAGCGGTGTGGATGCCCCCAAAAATGAAAAAGATTATTATGGTTTAAGATATACCGATTTTGTTGCACCGCTGGTAAAGGCTGTTCAGGAGCTCAGCGCTGAAAATGATTCATTGAAAATCAGACTAAAAAGGCTTGAAGATATGATGCTGGGCCAGTCTTCCGGCGGTGCGTCCCTTTCAGATGCCTCCCTCGGCCAGAACCTGCCCAATCCTTTTACCGGTTCCACATCCATCAATTATACGATTCCGCAGGCCTTCGGCCGGGCCAGATTAGAGGTTTCGGATATGTCCGGACGGATCATCAAATCAGTCATGATAAGCAGCGCAGGCCGGGGAAATATGAATATGGATGCATCCGGTCTTTCTTCCGGTGTTTACAATTATACACTTTACGTAGATGAAAAAATGATCAGTACCAAACAAATGGTTTTGACCCGGTAAAATTTAGTGGAATAACATCATGCAAATCCCGGTTTTTCAATTTCTTTTTTTCCTGATCACCGGCATTGGCCTCATCTTCGTGCTATCCATTAAATACCGGATACCGGCTTTTTATTCCCTGATGATGGCCTGCCTGCTCGTCGGATTTGGTTTACAAATGCCGGCAGCTGATATCATCTCTCTGATGAAGGATGGTTTTGGCAATATCATGAAATCACTGGGTTTTATTATCGTACTGGGAACCGCCCTGGGTGTGCTGCTGGCTCATACGGGAAGCAGCAAAGTGATGGCTGATTTTATCCTCCGGATCGTAGGTGAAAAAAATGCCGCCTTCGGAATCAGTATTACCGGATTTATTGTGGGCCTGCCGGTTTTCTGCGATTCCGGATACATCGTGCTGAGCGGATTGAACCAGTCTTTATCAAAACGATCCGGGACGCCTGTTATCATTACCAGCATTTCCCTGGCCACGGCCTTGTTATCCGTTCATTGTATGATCCCGCCGCATCCGGGTGCAGCTGCAGCTGCCGCAACCATCGGCGTTGATTATGGAAAATTAATGCTTGCCGGCATCCTGGTCGCCATACCGGCCATGCTGACTGGATATGGATGGGCCAGGTATGCGGGTAAAAAATTTCCTGCTGTTTTTCAGGATGAAGAAACCAAAATCATTCCGCTCCGGTCCTACCCTTCTGTATTAAAATCGTTTTTGCCGGTTATTGTCCCGATCGTTTTGATCGCTGCAAAATCATATCTGTCCATAGATAAAGCGTCCCCGGGATTCGGGTTAAAAATTCTTTCGATGCTGGGCGATCCCGTTATGGCCTTGTCCGCAGGTGTTCTGATTGCTTTTTCCAATGGAAGTTCATGGAAAAAAACGGATGTAAGTTTCGTATTAACGGAAGCAACAGAAAAAGCCGGAGCCATCCTGGTTATCATCGGGGCGGGTGGTGCGTTTGGCGCAGTTCTCGCTGCAGGAAAAATCGGCGAACATATCGGGCATGTATTTCCCATGGGCAGCATGGGAATATTATTCCCTTTCCTGCTTACTTTTATCATTAAAACAGCGCAGGGTTCATCAACGGTCGCGATTATCACAGCTTCCTCCATTATGTTACCCCTGTTGCCGGTTTTGGGGCTCGATACGGAAACCGGAAAACTGCTTTGTGTTTTATCCATGGGAGCCGGCTCTATGATGATTTCGCAAGCCAACGATGCTTATTTCTGGGTCATCGCTAAATTTTCCGGGTTGGAAGTAAACGCGATGCTTAAAGTGTATTCCGTCGCGACTTTCTTCATGGGCATGGTTAGTTTTGCCACGGTATACTTCTTATCATTCATTCTGGAATAACTTGCATATACTCATTGCCCCCAATGCCTTTAAGAACAGTCTCTCTGCCGGTGAAGCTGCTGACGCCATCCGGAAGGGTCTGCTTCAAAGCGGCCTTACCTGCAGTATCCGGTGTTTTCCAATCGGTGACGGGGGAGATGGAACGGCAGCCCTGATTCTTCAATATGAAAATGGAATTTCTGAGGATGCAACGGCGAACGATCCGCTGGGAAGAAAAATAAAAACTTCCATCGGTTTCATAGATGATGGCCATACGGCGGTTATTGAAATGGCGGATATTTCCGGATTAAGACTTTTAATGGATTCTGAAAAGAATCCCCTGAGGGCATCTTCATTTGGTACCGGCGAATTAATTAAAATAGCGCTGGAAAAAGGAGTCCGGAAAATTATTCTCTGCATTGGCGGCAGCGCCACCGTAGACGGGGGTTGCGGAATCCTGCAGGCCCTGGGAGTCCGCTTCCTGGATCATCTGAAAAATGAACTTACCTGTTTACCGGAAAACCTCATCCACCTGGATTCAATAGATATTTCCGGGATGGATAAAAGAATCCGGGATACTGAATTGATCGTTCTTTGTGATGTAGACAATTTCCTGCTGGGAGAAAAAGGGGCTGCTGCCATTTTTGGTCCGCAAAAAGGCGCGGCGAAAGTTGGGGTCCATAAATTGGAAAGCGCCCTTCACAAACTGAATGAAATTTCTTTTTTACAAACAGGCAAGGAAATGAATGCACTCCGGCATGGCGGGGCTGCTGGCGGTGCCGCTGCGGGATTACATGTTTTTTTACAAGCGAAACTGGTAGCCGGAATAGAATATTTCCTGGACATGACCGGTTTTGATGAGGCGTTGGAAAAAACAGACCTGCTGGTAACCGGAGAAGGAACCATCGATCTTCAAACCCTGGAAGGTAAAGGCCCATTCGGCGTTGCCAGCAGGGCAAAGAAAAAAAATTTACCGGTGATCGGACTGGCCGGACAAGTTCCACCGGAACCGAATGGCCTGCTGCTCCAGTATTTCGATGTGCTGATGGCCATCGGGCATCAACCGGAAGATATACAAAACGCCCTCCTCCATACAGCCGCAAATCTCCGGCAAACCGGCTTCATCATGGGCAAAATGATGGCGATGCGATTTTGAATAAATCCTGCTTACCTGATCAGCACCATGGTTCCTTTTTTTACAATGATATTGCCGGTATAATCAGTTCCTTTCACCATCCATACATAACCGCCGGAACCCTGCGGCTGGCCATTCAACCTGCCATCCCAGCCGTTACCAATGGCAGAAGTATTATATACCAGCTGGCCCAGCCGGTTATAGATCCTGAAATATTCAATGGAAGAAACCCCAACCGGAACCGGACGGAATATGGAATTCATGACAAGTCCGGGCGTAAATGCATTCGGCACAAAAATGTCGGGTTTTGTTTTAAAAATTTTCACGGTAATAAAAGCATCCCCTGAACATCCGAAAGGGGTCGTTGCCTTCACCATATACTGAATCACATTGTCAAATTCAGTATATGTCGCCAGCGGATCGGCAATAGAAGGATCGTTGAGTTCCGTCGCCGGTGTCCAGGAAAAAGCATCGGGTCCCTCATCACTGGAAGAAGCATGAAACTGTAAAGGCTCTCCCACCACCACGGATGTATCCTTCCCTGCATGTACAAGAACGGGTGCCATCACGTCGATATGAAATGTATCCAGCAAGGCATTCGGGCAACCACTATTCATCACGCGCAAAATATAATCCGTGGTACTGTCTGGCGAAACGGAACTCACAAAATGGTAAGGCGTATTGCCGATATTGCTGTTTCCGCCAATAACAGGCGTCCATTCATAACTGGTTCCGATTTTAATATTTGCATCCAGCGAAGCGGGTGTTCCAAAACAAATGGTCGTATCAGCCGGTTCTGTAATGGCTGAAGGAAATTCAGCAGGGTCAAAAGTTATACTGGCAATGGAACTTGTATCCGCCGGACAGGCTCCATTCTTATCTACTGAACGGAATTGTGTGTTTACTATGATTCCTTTTACGGTATTGATGGTCGTTGTGTCGGCAGGCAGCCAGTCTTTCCATGTGATCCCATCCGTAGAAAATTGCCAGCGCTGAACATCTCCTGTATTTCCAGAGAGGCTGAGGATTTCTCCGGCAGCCTGGTCAGCGCATAATATGGCAGTGGGCGGATCAACTATTCCGCCAACCGTTTTTTTATCAACCACTACGGTTACCCCGCTGCTCGTGTCCGGAGGACAAACATTTCCTTTTTCAACCTGCACTTTAAAAAAAGTAAGTGTATCCAGATTCTCTGCAATGTATTGTGAAGTATTATTCGGAATCACCGTCCATGTTTTGTTATCCGTTGATGAAAGCCAGTTCGTGATAACACCTGAATAATTGAGCAGGTTTAATGTGCTGCTGTTTATTCCGGTACAGACTTCCGATTCTCCTTTCAATGTGCCGGCCACAGGTGAAGGAAGCGTTTGGATCTGAATCGTATCCGTTAAATCTGCACAACTATTTTTTTCCCTTACACTGATCAATCCGCTGAGATCGCTGGACTTCACCTGGATGATATTTCCCGTATCGGATGAAATAATTTTCCAGGATGCCGGAATATTCCAACTATAAGTGGCATTGGCCAGGGCAGGCACCGAAAAAGTTGTTACGGAGTTATTACAAACCAGCGAGTCCCCGCTGATCATGAGTCCTGCACAACTGTTCCGGATCGCTATATACGCATAAGCAAAATGACCACCGGGTATACAATTGTCCGCCTCTATGGTAAGGCTCACCTTTTGCCCCCGGTATGGCGACAAATCGAAGGTGACTTCGGTCCAGCCTTTTGTCCAGACGTCCTGCAGGTATTCGGAACCCGTATTATTGGGACCCGGATCCGCATTCGGGGTCCGCAGACTACTGAGTGAAAATCCATTGCGTTTAGCCGTCGCACTGTCAAGCGTGGCACCCCGCCCTCCTTCGGTCACATTATTGAAAGTAGGCAGGTAATAACTGGGCGATGCGCAGGCAATCACACCAGCGGGCGTTTGCAGGGTCGCTGAAATGACAGGCTGCTGAAGGGATACATGGGTTCCATTTTCCAGTACCATAGCGTAAGCATATGTCATGGTATAAGGCACGGTAGCCGGACCTGCCGGCACGTTAATACTATAACTGATTCCCCGGATATATCCCCCACCGCCTGTGCCGTCCATGGCATTACCCCGGGTGATCGCAGTTGAACCCAGCATAATGGAATAATCATAACTGAATCCGTTAATAACAGGTATGGTAGGAAAGTAGCCAAAGGGATCATTCGTACTTGTCGTAATTACTTTTATTCCCTTAATGCTTGAGAGATTAAATTCCGTAATGCTTTTGGCACCGATGGTTCCACCCGGTGCACTGGTATTGGAATCATATCTCTGCATGATGGCGCTCGGACCATTTCCCCGCTGATTATTTCCGGTGTAGGCATACCAATGCGTAAGGTCGCCGGTCGCAAAATTGATATTGACCGGGCAGGTCTGCGTCTGGGAAATGGACTGCAAGCAAATAAGGAGAAAATAAACACTGAACCTGCACTTCATCAGATAATGTATTGATACAATTAACTATCGAAGGGTTTTCAACAAACGGGCGGAATACGAGTCAGGCTTTTCAGGTCAATACTACGTAATTTACGATAAAAAGGTTGCATTTTTCCAAACTTGTAAATATGTCGATGTACTGGCAAAAGTCTGCATTATTGACTATGTTTATCAGGGTCCGTCCTGGAAATGGACGACAGATGTAAGGGGCGTATTATATCGGGAGAATCCGCTGACGGGAGTTGCGGCCGGTACACTTATTAATTAAGCAGCGACGAATTCACATGCATTGTATGGTCGCCCGACCGGTATTACTTATTTGATCACAAAACTGTTTTTGGGAATATAGAAAATCGTCTTCTGGCCGTTGCCATGGACGAAATTCATTTTCGCAAAACTTCCAACCACACCCAGATAATAAATCATGTCTCCCTCTCTCAAATGGTTTGTATCAAAATAAGCACCCAGGGGACAGTCATGCGCATTTTCTGTTACAAGGCTTGTATTGGTGGAAAAACAGATCATCTTTTTGGTTGTCAGATTCGGAAACTGATAACCGATTATGCTGAAATCTGCTTTCGGATTGGGCGAAATAATAAATTCCTTTGTTTTCTTATCCACATGACCCGGAGGCTGCCCGGCTAAATGAACGCTAAGGGAAACAAGAATAAGAAGAGCAATAAAATTTTTCATACTGTTGTTGATTATTCTGATCGGAATTGACAACCAATTAACAGCAAGTCATATGCCAATTACGGCCGTATATCTACGATCTCAGCCCATGATGGTATAAATCTTGCGGCATTGTTCGCGGATACGTCCGGATCCTATCTATATAAATTATATTTATGATTCAATTTTCCCGGAATATGAAAGCCAAGACCTTGCTGATCTCCCTACTAATCCTTTGTTTTATATTGAATGGTTGTAAAAAATCTGATCCAATCTTATTAAATAGTGGATCAACATATTCAATAAGTGTTGACAGTACCTTTTATACTGTAACCAACAATGACAATTCTTCTGCCGGGAGCGAGATTTTGTTTGCATTGGACACAAAAACGGTGGGCAAATTATTTCTGGCTGATGAAAATGGTTCGCTGATAAAGGAAAAATCGGTCGGGTCTGATGTACAGAATCTCCAGAAATGGAATTATAACGGAGAAATCCGTTATACCTATTTTTTATCCAGGGGTGCTATAACCCTTGACAGTATTCTGGGGATCGAACTGGGCTATGAATACATTTGTGATACCAGCCTGAACATTTTGGATTCGGTCAAATTCCAGTCTTTCAACAATATCAATGCCACTGAAATTGACACACATGAATTTATTTTATTGGGGGATCACCATTATATCTGCGAAACCTACTATCAGGAAAAGCCTGACAATATCCCTGACAGCTTACATCCGGCACCCGGCGTGAAGGTCGCGGCCTGTATCATTCAGGAAGTGAATAACGGGGTGGTTGTTTTTCAGTGGGATGCCGCAAAATTTCCTGAATTCTATACTTCCAGTCAGGAAAACAATAATTTCAGTGATTTGACAATAACCCATGATTATTTGCATCTGAATTCAATCTGTGTCGATTCATCTGACAATAACTTAATCGTTTCTTTCCGGAATCTGAATGAGATCGTAAAACTAAACCGCCAAACAGGCGATATTATGTGGCGGTTAGGTGGTAATACCAGCGATTTTCCGCAGACCGGGGATGAATTTTTCCTACGCCAGCATTACGTCAGGAAGATTGAAAACGGCAATACTTTAATTTTTTTGGATAACGGGCTTGATAAAACGCGCAATTACAGCCGGATCCTGGAATTCCAATTGGATGAAAATGCCAAAACGATCAGCAGTTTTAAATCATTTCAAATTCCGGATAAGTTTATTCAATTTGCCGGCTCCGTTCAGAAAAACGGGGATGAATATTTCATAGGTGGGGGCAGTGCGAAATATGCGGTCAGGGTAAATTATAAGACAAATAAAATACTGCTCCGGCTGAATCTGTATTATTCCAGTTACCGAACGCTGGAATATGAATAAGCAACTATATTATTGCAGAAAAACAAACAGGCATGATTCTGTTTACAGGTATTCTGAACGATCCTTCCAAAAATTAAAGAAAAAATTCAGTGTGCTTAATTTCCTTTACCGGCAATCATTAAAGCGGCAGCCGCCAGGCCGGTATCTTTGATTAAATTTGTCATGGCGATACTCACAACCGGAGTTCCTTCTGCCCGCACCAATGCCGGTAAATGAACGGTAAGAACGACAATGATCAGGAAAGCAAATAAAAATAATCCAGCCGCCTTGGTCAGTTTGCCGGTTAAAAAAGAAATGGAGGCGGCGATCAAAGCTGCACCAGTCAGATATACCCAGAAAATTCCGCCGGGTATAAAGGAGGGGACAGTGTTTTGAAAACCGGTACCGTTCAGGAAATGATTAACGCCGAAGAAGCCAATAACTAAGGCATACAGGATCAGGCCAATCCTGTAGATAGATTGATTATTCATGGCAATCGTTTTTGTTGTACCTAAATTTAACCAATCTTTACCGTTAAAAGATCATCCTGAAAAATTTGTCCCGGTATGCAGATGCGCTATTTCAGTTCTCCGGGAACCACGCTGATCCTGTATTTATGGCCTTCCCTTAAAACGCTGAGGGTTGTTCTTTTACCTATTACCGTTTCATTTAAATATTTATGCAGGTTATCAACCGTTGCGACTGGTCTTTCTTCAAATTCTACGATAATATCCCCCAGTTTCAACTGCCCGTTTTGTGCATTCGCATCGGCCAAAATGTCAAAAACATATACACCGGTTTTGGTTTTTAACTGATTCGCAGCGATCATGCGCTGGGTAAGATTTACCGGCTGTGCAGCAACTCCCAGGTGTGCCCGCTTTACTTTTCCGTGCATAATTATATGACCCGCCACATAGGAAGCCAGGTTTGATGAAACTGCAAAACATAATCCCTGTGTGTCTGAAATGACGGCGGTATTTACACCAATTACAAGGCCTGCCGAATTCACCAGCGGACCACCACTATTCCCAGGATTTAATGCTGCATCCGTCTGAATGATATCATCGATCAGCCTTCCGTTATTCGCGCGTAGTGTGCGCCCTTTTGCACTCACCACACCTGCTGTTACTGAATGCTGCAACCCCATCGGATTTCCCAGGGCGATGGCGATCTGGCCGGCTTCCAGTAGATCTGAGTCAGCGAACAGAAGGGGTTTTAAATCTTCCTTATATACTTTGAGAATGGCAATATCCGTGGATGGATCCGTACCAACCCGGTTGGCATTTAATTCCAGCCCGTCAGTAAAAGAGGCTTTGATGGAAACCGCATTTTCAATGACATGGTTATTGGTAACCATATAACCATCTGTTGAGATCACGAAGCCCGAGCCGGAACCGGGCATTTCAACCGTTTTTCCTGTTCGGGGATCACGGGTTTTCTTTACTATACGGATATGTGCAACCGCCTGCGCTGCATTTCGAACAACACCGGTTACGGTCGTTGAATAGGCATCAAGTAATTGCGGATCGCTAAATGCGATAAAATCGGGATTTGAAATTTCCTGCTTCATGAAATGGAGAACCCAAGAATCAAACCAGAACGATAAACTGAAATTTTGGCGGGGTTAGATGGATGTTTTCATATATGTGGCTGAAGGTTTGTCGATTCGGCCGGCGTCCTGGGCCGGATCCAGGAATTATTATATGGATTAAAACAGGCATCCCCTGTCAGGGATTCCAGTGAAACGGTATTATTCATGTACCCGGCAAGGGACCGGAAGGCCCGGGGATTCTCCTTTTGTAAAATGAGCAGACTCGCATTCGCGCCGGCTTTTGCCGCAATGGGCACACCTCCGCCGAGTTCCGCCCAATGCCCGCCGAGCAGCAGGTTTTTTACAGGCGTCCGGTAGTGGGATATTTTATTTTTCATATTCTTGCGACCCGGCCGGGCACCCATCATGGTCCCGTTTTTATTTCCTGTATAACGCCAATGGGTAACCGGAGTTGCCACTTCATAAAAAAGAATATGTTTATGAAGGCCGGGTGCAAGTTTTTCTTCCACCCTTCTGATCAGTATTTCTGCCACTTCCTTTTTTAATTGTTTATAGGCTTCGCCCCGGATTCTTTTTCCGAACGCATCCAACTGTGTTTCCCATTCATTTTTATAATCCATAAAAGCCGGCATATACAGGGTAAGTATTCCCTGATTTCCCGGAGCCAGTGATTTATCGCGGATGGAAGGTGCAAGGATACTGATTTCAGACCGGCTGGGATCTCCTCCGGCATGATCTTCAAAAAGCTGGGTTTCATCCACGAGGTGAACCATTTCTTCACTAAATCCAAGGGACTCGGCCGTGCAGTCCAGTGCCAGCGAAACCGTAATGGAAGAGCTGTATAAATCCGCTTTTTTCAATTTTTTCTTCAGGCTTGCAGGAACCGCCTCCGGCGGAAGCATTTTTTCGTACAGGGTTTCAATATCGCAGGCTGCGACGATATATTTACTTTTCAGGGAATATAATTTACCCCGTTGTTCGTAAGAAAGCCCTGTGCAGTGACCCTCTTCCACAAAAATTTCCTTTACCTGACATTGCAGTCCCACGGGGTTCTGATAATAATTAACAACATACTCCAGCCATTGGGGTATTACCTGGCTGCCACTTTTCGGCGGGCTCTGAAAATCGTGAAAATAAGACCACCCAATGGGTATCAGGCAACCAAGCAATTCCTGTTCTCCTGAAAATATCTGGTGCAGCCGGGGGTTTTTAAAAAACCGGTTTAGGCCTTTTTCCAATCCCTTTTTCCCTGAAAAACCGATGTAAGGAATAAATGGAATGGCGAAATCCAGTAACCGGAATTTATTTTTAAGTTTTTGAAAAAAAGACATGGTTTCCTCTGACTGGAAAATCCTGTTGTAGTTTTTAAATGACCGGCCTATCTGCCTGGCTTTTAAAAATAGCCGGCGAATGCCTTTTTTTTCATCCGGAAAATCCCTTATCAGCTGATCTCTTAGTTCATCCGGATTATTCGTAAGCAGATAATCGAATTGCTCACCCTTATACCGCCGGATGCGCTGCTGTTCTACGGCCCTGGGATGATCGCTTCCGATGGCTTTGAATAATTTATCCAGCATTCCGCCGGGCCCATACTGGTTTAGCCAGTGGATGGCCGTATCAAAAACAAAATGTTTTCTCCTGAATCCTGCAAGATATCCGCCCACATGGGGTTCTTTCTCCAGAACGCAAACGGAGAGCCCGGCTTTACTCAACAGGGCTGCTGCCGTAAGGCCGCCGATACCGGCTCCAATAACAATAACGTCGTAAAAGTCCCTGAATTGAGGTTGCCCCATTTGAGTAATTTACTGAAATCCATCCGGATTGGATATTAAAAACCATTCAGCTGAAAAATGGTAATTTTATCCCATGTTGCACGAGTCTGACAAAAACCTGACAACGGAAAAGATTATCCGGATTATCAATGATTTTCTTCAGGAAGAATTTGAAGTGGAAGGATCAAAAATTATACCGGCCGCCGATCTGAAATCAACCCTGGAGCTGGACAGTTTGGATTATATCGACCTCGTGGTGGTCATGGAGAAAAACCTGCACATTAAAGTGGATCCGGCCGACCTGGTTGATATACATTCTTTCCAGGATCTGTATGACTATGTGATCCCGAAAATGGATCTTCGTTAGAATCATCAATTTGTTTTATCCGGTAAAGAATTCAAAACCACCATGACAGACCAGGCAGTCTATACTATTAACCGATGAAAAACACCGGTCGAACTTTTCATATAGGCCTACGCCGGGACGACAGTGAAACATGAAAAAAAAACTGATTGTACTTACGGGTGCGGGCATCAGCGCAGAAAGCGGATTAAAAACATTCCGGGACAGTGACGGACTTTGGGAAGGATATGATATTCAGGAAGTAGCCACCCCGGGCGGATGGAAAAAAAATCCGGTACTGGTTCTTGATTTTTATAATATGCGCCGAAAGAATGTCCGCGATGTGAAGCCCAATATGGCGCATGAAGGGCTGGCTCAAATGGAAAAATATTTTGACGTTCAGATTATCACTCAGAATATAGATGACCTGCATGAAAGGGCTGGCTCCAAAAAGGTTTTACATCTGCATGGGGAAATTTTTAAAATGCGGAGTGAATGGGATGAAGACCTGATCTATCCTGTCCGCGATGATATCCGGATCGGAGATACCGCGGAAGATGGAGCTCAGCTGAGGCCCGATATTGTATGGTTTGAAGAACCGGTTCCCCTGATTACTGAAGCCAGCCGGCTCGTACGGGAGGCAGATATATTTGTTATTATCGGAACTTCCCTGGCCGTATACCCCGCTGCCGGACTGATCCATGTTGCCAATCGGCAAATTCCTAAATATATAGTTGATAAAAATATCCCTATGACCCCGGGTATTCAGAACCTGCACTGCATACAAAAGAAGGCTACTGAAGGAATGATCGAATTGCTGGAGGAAATCAGGAAATATATGAATGAATGATGCTGCCCTGCTATCAAATAAACCAGGTTTTATATGGAAATGCCCGATTTCCGCTAAAAAGGCCGGTCGGGGCGGTCTGAGGGGTAAATATATTTTTATGTAATCAGGCATCTTGAGCCATAACCTTATATTTGCTTTTTACAGAATCTATAAAAACATTTTCCATGAACAAAGCAGAACTGATTGCAAAATTAGCCGATGACGCAGGCATAACGAAAACTCAAGCCGGCGCAGCCCTCGATTCTTTTACAGAAGCAATTGCCAAAACCCTTAAAAAAGGTGATAAAGTGACACTGGTAGGGTTTGGAACTTTTTCTGTATCAAAACGCGCAGCGCGTAATGGTCGGAATCCACAGACCGGCGCAACCATTAAGATCAAGGCGAAAAAAGTAGCAAAGTTCAAAGCAGGCAAAGAACTTGCCAGCCGCGTTTAAAAGCAAACTAACTTTTTAATATCGGGCCGGAATATCCGGCCCTTTTTTATTTTATCAACCCAAATCCTTCGTCTTTGCCAATATATCTTCGCTTCTTTCCAAAGCTTTTTTAAATGTGGGCTGAATATTTGCTTTTCCGATGGCAAATATTAACCTGGATTTTTTAAGTTCTTCTAAAACCTGTTCGCTGGTTACACCAGATAAAATCATTTTAGTACCCCGTGCAGTCGATTCTTTAAATACCTCCCTCAGTGTATGGATGCCTGTTGCATCGATGATAGGAACATTACGCATTCGGATGATAAGCACACGGGGCGTCTTTTCGATAAACCGAATTGCATCTTTGAATTTGTATGCTGCACCAAAAAATAATGGACCGTTAATTTCAAATACCTCTACCTGTTTGGGTATTTTATAATTCGCAGCGGCATCCGGGTCGTTTTCCGTATCTCCATCATCCGGCTGATTGCTTAATAAACTTACATCCGTATACCTGATCATATTCCGCACAAACAGAAATGCGGCCAGCACCATCCCTATTTCAATGGCAACCGTTAAATCAATCAATACGGTAAGTAAAAAAGTAGTTACTAATAATATGGCGTCACTTCGGGGGCCCGTTAATACAGACCGAAAATTTTCCAACTCACTCATATTATAGGCAACGACAATCAAAATCCCGCTCAGGGTGGCCATCGGAATAAAGGCCACAAATTTTCCCGCAAATATCATGATGAACAAAAGTGCCAGTGCGTGAATCATTCCCGCTACCGGCGTCCTTCCGCCGTTTTTGACATTCGTAACCGTTCGGGCAATGGCTCCCGTTGCAGGGATTCCCCCGAACAGGGCACTAAAAATATTGGCTGTGCCCTGTGCAACCAGTTCTGTATTAGACCGGTGATTACCTCCGATCATACCGTCTGCCACGACAGCTGAAAGAAGGGACTCTATTCCACATAATAATGCAATGGTAAAAGCAGGGCGTACCAGCATCCTGATGGTATCAAAGTCCAGATTTGGTATCGAAGGCCCTGGCAGGGCGAAATGCATCGCCCCGAAACGGCTGCCAATGGTTTCCACTTTGATGTGAAAAAACTCAACTATACATGTTGTTACCAATAAACCAACTAACGAACCGGGAATTCTGCGATTTAGTTTCGGCCAAAATATAATAATACAAATAGTAGCCATCCCAATATAAAGGGAACTTAAATTCACCGTATGCAGGTTCACAAAATAAAATTTCCATTTTTCCAAAAATCCCGCAGGTAATGTGCCAATATCCAAACCAAGAAAATCCCTCATCTCTGATGAAAAAATAATAAGGGCAATACCACTGGTAAATCCAATAATCAGGGGATGTGGAATAAATTTTATAACAGAGCCAAGTCGGGCAATGCCCATCAAAACAAGCATAATGCCTGCCATAAAAGTGGCTATTACAAGACCCGCCGTTCCATATTGCTGAACGATGCCATATACTATGACAATGAAGGCGCCGGTGGGTCCGCCTATTTGAACCCGGCTTCCTCCCAGGGCAGAAACAATAAATCCACCAATGATAGCTGTAAACAACCCCTTTTCAGGAGATACCCCGGAGGCGATAGCAAATGCAATGGCCAGGGGCAGAGCAACAATACCTACGATAAGGCCTGCCATCAGATCTTTGCCAAACTGCTGGGAACTATAATTTTTCAGGGTGTCGAAGAGCTTCGGTCTAAACATATTTTTTAGTCATCCAGACTTTCATTCGGTGCTATAAACTCTACGCGGTAAATACGCATCAGTAAAATAAATAAAGAAATGAGTAAGGGGCCGAAAATAAGTCCCAGGAATCCAAATAAAGGAACACCTACAAAAACACCGAATATAGTAATCAGGGGATGAACATTTCCAATCCGTTTCTGAAGCCATAATCGAAATACATTATCGATGGTACCGATCACCGCCAGTCCATAAAGTATGATAATGAACCCCTTTGTATTATCACCACCGGCAAACTGCATGATGGAGAGCGGAAGATAAGCAAGGGCAGACCCGACCAACGGGATCATGGAAGTAAAAGCAGTGAGTGCAAACCAAAGCAGGGGTTCTTTAATGCCTAAAATCAGGTAAAGGATCAAACCGGCGATTCCCTGCATAAACGCGATCAGCGGAATTCCTACCGCATTGGAAATGACCATCTGATTCATCTGATGTTTTACCCGTACGAGATTATCCTTTCTGAGTGGTAATACGTCTTCCAGCCATTCTTCCAGGGTATTACAACTGGTCAGTAAAAAATACAAAAGAAAATACATAATGACCAGGGCTACAATGGAATTTACAGTTGCTCCCAAAAGTAAAGGCAGTTTTGACAAAGCCAGTCCGCTGAGATTCTGAATGGTTTCAGCATTCATAAAATGATATCCGATCCGTATTTCAACTCCTCTCAGAAATTCTATGAGAGAAGCAGTGATTTCTGTTGCATGATTAATCACATATCCCACTTTAGAACTGACGGTATTGACCAAAACGAAAACCGGCAGCAGGATGATGATAAAAGAAACGAGCATCAGCAAAAGTGCCGCTGAAGCAGGTTTCCATTTGCGTATCAGCATCCCTTTCATATATTTCCGCATCAGAACGTAAAAGGTTACAGCACCCAGAAAAGACGGAGTAAATGATTTCAGGTAAGTAAAGAGAACGATTCCCAGCACGAACAACAGAAGAAGAAAAAAAAACTGCCTGACTTTTTCGGTATCAAACGTTTTCATCCATTTTACTTTACGGCAAGGTACATTTTTTGCGCCGTCATCGGTCATCCATCATCCGTCATCGGTCATCTTAACCGGGCGGGTATACAAAAGTCTGTTTCACCTGTTCAGATTTCCATATATAAATGACCCATATGGCAGCATAGAAGATCCTGAAAAAATGAATATAACTCATGCGGCGGATCCCCCTCATTTCTACCGGCAAAAACATGTTGTCATTGATGATTAACTGAACTACAATAGCAGCCAGGTAAAAACCGGCATAATAAATAAACATCCGGCGAAAAATATCCCTTCTTCCAAAATACCAGTAAATCAGGGCGCCTGTACCCGTGATTGAAAATAAGGACAGGAACATTTCAAATATAATGAGACTATGAAGACGGACCCCGCCAACCTTTTCCATGTGTAACCAGGAAGATTCCAGGAAATAATTTCCATCTGCGAAAAAATAAATCTGAATGGCAATACGCAGGATCAGATTAAGGCCTAAAAAAACAATCCATCCACTCAGGGGAAGACCTGCATAACTGCGCTGATCAATTTTTTTGGTATTCCTGTTTAAGTAACGAAATAACATCGTAAACAGAACGCCGAAAAAAAAGCAAAGCCAGATCGTTATCCAGTTGATATTACTTCCAGGCTCAGCCGGAATATTATTATTGGCAAAAGTTACTACATACAGTAGCAGGAATATAGACAGAATAAAAATTCGGCGCACAACGGTCAGTTCGGGTTTATCAAACTTAATCAATAAAACCCATTAAAAACAGCCTGATATTCATCAATTTATACTTCACGCAACCCGTACTGTCAAATGCCGTACTCAATACAAAGCGCTTTTATTTTTTCAAAACTTCAAATTATAAAATCATGCGATTAAAACACATAAAAACAGGAGGTATAGCTGTTTTTATCGCTTTCAGTTTACATTCCTGTTCAAAAAGTTCTTATTCCGGCACGCCGGCAGTAACACCCCCTACCATGTCCGTTCTGCTGAAGGCTGATTCCAAATTTGGGAATATCCTTACGAACCCGGATGGCGCATCCTTGTACTTTTTTGGTGTCGACGCGAACGGAGCTTCCGGATGTAATGGAACATGCGCAACGATCTGGCTGCCATTTTATACTGCCGATACAACCAATGTAGGTACAGGATTGAACGCAGCAGATTTCAGAACAATAACCCGTTCTGACGGTAGCAAACAGACTACATACAAAGGATGGCCGTTATATACATTTTCAGGCGATGGCACGAGTGGTGGCGGTTATGGTGGAACACCCGTTATCCATACGGTATCAGGGGATGGATTCGCAGGGATCTGGTTTGTGGCCAAGCCCGACTATACGGTAATGATTGTAAAAGCGCAGCTGCTGGGTGATGACGGGGTTATGTATGACAGCACATATATCCCGAAAACAGAACCGACAGTTTATATGACAGATGACCGGGGAGTCACTTTGTATTCGTTTTCCTTCGATTCATCAGCCAATAATAATTACACGGCAGCAGATTTCAGTAATAATGATTTCTGGCCGATTGTCCAGATCAGTACCGTTCAAAACGTACCTTCGGTATTGGATAAAGCCGATTTTTCATCCATTACAGTGGATGGGAAACCGCAGCTGACATATAAAGGTTGGCCTGTTTATCAGTTTGGTCCGGACGGGATGATTCGGGGTAATAATAAAGGAATCAGTGTACCCCATCCGGGCATTTGGCCTGTCATGGACCAGTTTAGTCCGGAGGCTCCGCATCTATAATTGTAACCAAATACAGATATAAGAAGATTTTGGATATACCACAGATTATAGAAGGGTGTAAGCGGCAGGAGGCGAAGAGCCAGAAAATCCTTTATGAACGATTTTATGGCTACGCTTTGAAAATTGCATTCCGGTACGTATACCGGTATGATATAGCAGTGAATGTTACCAATGACGGATTTGTTAAAGTATTCCGGCACATTGAAAGATTCCGTTATGAGGAGGAAGGCTATCCGGAAAGACTCCTGATGGCCTGGATGAAACGGATTGTTATCAATACGGCCATCGATGAGCTGAGAAAAAATAATTTGACGCCTGAAATCGGAGGTATTCCGGAATGGGTATGGGAAGAAGCAGACAACAGCCAGAAGGCAGACCAGCGGCTGATATACAAGGAACTGATTAGTTATGTTAAAAGTCTGCCACCGATGTACCGGATTGTTTTCAACATGTTTGTCATAGACGGTTGCACACATTTTGAAATCGCGGATAAGCTCGGTATTTCAGTGGGCACATCCAAATCAAATTTATCAAGAGCCAGGGGCATTTTACAAAAGATTATAAAAGAAAAGGAGGAATCGGCATCATGGAGCATGTAGATAACGATATGGACGATCTGTTCCGCAAAGCGGGTGATCTTTATCCACTCAAAACTTCTGAGTCGGACTGGGATGGCGTGTTGGGCAAACTCAGGATCGAAACCCTGGGGGACCAGGCTTCCATTCCCGTAATCGCTGCGAAAGGAAAAAACAAAAAACGCAGATGGGGCTTTCTTTTACTCCTCATTCCAATCGGCCTCGGTTCTGTTATTTATTTTTCATCCGGAAAGAAAAATCAGATTACAATACCCCCGGCTGCCAACACGGTCAGCCAGGGTCCTCAACCAGACAAAACAAATAAAAAAGCAGAAGGTATCGGCCAGGGTCAAACCGACCGTAAGCTTACAACAGGTAATAAACTATCCGATGAAACAAGTGTGGAAAATGCCAGTCTTCCTTTTGATAAATGGCATCCTAAAAATAATGTTCAGGCCAAAAGCAGCTTGCCAACTTCAGGAAACGCACATTCATTCACCCATTCCCATACCGGAAACGTGAATGGGGTATCAGAAAATGCTGCGACAGAGAATTCCACTACAACGGAAATGGAATTGAACTCAGTTCCCGCAGTGCCTTTGTTGTATGATCCTTCAGCAAAAGCAGTTGCATCACCCATTTCAAGTCAAAAAGAAACAGCTGGAGTTACTGCAGTTCTTAAAAAGACTGACTCGGTTTCAAAAGACACATTATCAAACATTTCATTAGGTAAAATCATAGACCAATCCGTTAAGCCGGTGAATGGTTTCTATTTGGGATTACTGGCAGGTCCGGATTGGAGCGCGGTGAAATTTCAGGACGTGAAGCAAACAGGATTCAGTTTCGGGGTTCTTGTTGGCTATCGATTTAGTAAGCGGATTGCCATTGAGTCCGGATTTATGATGGATAAAAAATATTATTACTCATCAGGCGAATATTTTAACCAGGCAAAGACGGATCTCCCCGACACTGAGCATGTGATAGATTTGAACGGCAATTGTTTCATGTTCGAAATACCTTTAAATTTCCGTTACGATTTTGCAATCGGCAAAAATCACAGCTATTTTGCCAATGCCGGCCTTTCTTCCTACCTGATGAAAAGCGAAAATTATAATTTAAATGCTGTGCAAAACACCGGAGGAAATCCATGGATATATTCTCCCAAAACGTATAAGAATTCAACAAACAATTTATTTTCTATCCTGCAACTAAGCGCAGGTTACGAGCGTGATATTGGTTCAAAAAATAAAATCCGGGTCGAGCCCTATATTAAAATTCCATTACAAGGCGTTGGAATAAGCAGCATGCCTATTTCGAGTGCGGGGATATACTTCGGTATTATACATTCGTTTAAATAACGTCAGCCATAGAAATTCAGTTATGCGAAAAATCATTTTTTTCGGCATCGGGATCGTATTGCTAAGCCTGGCCGGCTGGGGGATATACAAAATTACGAAACCACATCATAATGTGGCGGCAGAAGATGCGTCGGCCAATATAACAGCTGAAAAACTATATAGTGAATTCCGGGATTCAGAAGATCAGGCCAATAAAAAGTGGATCGGCAGGGTTATAGAAATAACAGGCTCCATAACTACCATCAGTGAATCGGGTAATTATATCTCGATTAATCTCCGGGCGACCGGGGAAGGCGGTATTAATTGTAGCATGATGAAAAAGGACCTGGATCCGGATAAAAAATTAAACAAGGGAGATTCCATATCCATTAAGGGAAAATGTACTGGTTTTCTGATGGACGTCAATATGGTGGATTGTGTGATTGTGAAATAATTTTCAATCCCCATTTAAATGATAATATAATGAAACAACCTGTCTTTTTATTGATTATAGCCATTCTGATGGGATTGTTTATGGATTCCTGTACAAGCGCCAATAAAGAACAATTGGTACCAAAAAGTTGCAAAACGGATGATTCACTTTATAAAGTAAGTTATTCCAATGACATTGTCCCTCTTTTCGAAAGTAGATGTTATTCCTGTCACGGAAACGGCATGAACGAAACAAGCGGAGGCCATAATCTGCAGGATACTACCGAATTGAATTCTTACATAGAAGATGGTAGGCTCCGTGGTAATATCAATCAGGAGCCAGGTTTCTTTCCTATGCCACCACCTCCTGACACAAAATTAAGCGACTGCGAAATCAACCTGGTGAATACATGGATTGATCAGGGTTCACCTAAATTAAACTGACAAACTATGTACAGGCGATTTTTATTTTTTTTTCTGCTGGCGATATTTCTTTCAGCAAAAAATTTTAGCCAGAGTTTAATGACAAAATCCGGTTTTATCGGTTTTTATTCAAAAACAAGTCTGGAAGATATCAAGGGGGAAAATAACCAGGCCTACGCAGTGATGGATCTTAAAACCCGTCATATTGCGTTTGCTGTTCTTTTGAAGGGATTTATTTTTCCTAAGGAGCTTATGCAGGAGCACTTCAATGAAAATTATGTGGAAAGTGATAAATATCCAAAAGCAACATTTTCAGGAACCTGTTCGGGTGATATGGATTTGACCAAGGAGGGAATTTACCAGGTTGTGATTAAGGGTGAATTGAGTCTGCATGGGATCACAAAACCTGTTGAAACAACCGCTCAGCTCGAAATTAAAAAGGATCATATCCTGGGTACTTCCATTTTTAAAATAAAGCCGGAAGATTTTCAAATCAGCATACCAGGGATCGTGCGGGATAAAATAGCTTCAGATATTAGTGTGAAAGTACAAACTGACTGGGTACGTACAAATTAAAAAAAATGAATAACAGAAAGATTTTTATCGCTATTCTTTGTTTTTTTTCAGTCTTTCAATTATCTGCACAGGACAGCCTGCTTAAATCCATTAGTGATACCATGACCGCTGCCCATAAAACAGAATATGTTACCGGTACATTTAAAGCATTGTATATTGTAAATATGAAAACCATCGAAGCACCGGCCGCAGGTGCATTGAATTTTGAAATTCAACACCGGTTCGGTACAATAAATTCCGGTGCTTACAATTTATGGGGACTGGATTTTGCGACATTCCGACTGAGCCTGGATTATGGCATCAGCGACCGGTTTTCCATAGGCATCGGAAGAAGTACAACAGAAAAAACATTTGACGGATATGTGAAATATAAATTATTAAGGCAAACAGACAATACAACGAGTATGCCCGTGTCAGTGAGCCTGCTGGGGACTTCTACCTATTTCACCCAGCACTTTGGCACGAAAGCAGAGGATAGTGCCATCAGCAGCGCTTATCGTTTCGACTTCACGGCTCAAATACTGATAGCCAGAAAATTCAGTGAAAAGTTTTCCCTGGAAATCATTCCTACCTTCATCCATTATAATCTGGTGGATTCACCGGACGATCACAACAATGTGTTTGCACTTTGTGTAGGGGCCCGGATGAAAATAAGTAAACGTATGGCCATCACCGGTGAATACAATTATTTATTTCCAAATCAATTAAATTCCATCACCGATCCCCCCAGGACAAATTCGCTTTCGTTTGGATGGGATATTGAAACAGGGGGGCACGTATTCCAGCTCGTTTTCACCAATTCACAATCCATGGTCGAACCCCAGTATATTGGTGATACACGGGGAACCTGGGGGAAGGGATTTATTTATTTCGGATTCAATATATCGCGCATGTTTAACCTGAAACCGCGTAAATAGGATTAAAGCCCAAGGCATAAGGCTTAAGGGCATTCGGACAATTTGCAAACTCTTTTATTTTCTCACCTTTTAGTTTCGAAATAATAATTGATTGGCTTTAAGCTTTAGGCTTTTGGCTTTAGGTGTAAATGCCGGGATTTACAATAAAAGGAAGCCGCTCTCCTTTTAATCCGGCCACAATATTTTTTGCCGCCAAAAGGGACATGGCTGCGCGCGTTTCTTCGGTTGCAGAACCAATATGGGGTAAAACACAAACATTCGGCATGCCAAGTAAGGGATGATCCGGCCGCATGGGTTCCGGATTGGTTACATCCAGGCCCGCTCCCCATATGATGCCTTTTTCCAAAGCCTCCGTTAAATCCTGCTCATGATGAATTCCTCCACGGGAAGCATTAATAAAAATGGCTGAAGATTTCATTTTTGCAAATGTTTCCCTGTTGAATCTGCCTTTGGTTTCAGTCGTAAGAGCGGTATTGACAGATAATACGTCACTTCTTTCCAGTAATTCCTGAAATTCAACCCGGCGTGCTCCCAGTTCCCTTTCGGCTTCTTCATGATGACCGCGGTTATGATAAATAATTTTCATGCCGAATGCGGCTGTACATCGTTTCGCTAATTCATATCCGATCTTCCCCAACCCATATATACCCAGGGTTTTCCCGCGCAACTCAACACCCAGGTTGGCTGTGGGTTCAAAAAATCCCCATTCGCCCCGCTGGATGGTATTATGCATATAAATTGCCTTCCGCGAAGTGGCCAGTATCAGTAAGAAAGCAAGATCGGCGGTTGCATCACTTAAAACACCCGGTGTATTTCCAATGGGTATCCTCAAAGCCGTGGCAGCTTCAATATCAACGTTGTCATATCCGACGCTATGCAGACTGATCACTTTCAAATGCCTGGCGGCTTCAAGAAATGTTTTGTCAATCTGATTGAAACCTGCGCTGAGCAATGCATTAGCCCCTTTGCAATGCTCAATTAATTCCTGTTGCGTGAGATCCCGCCGGCTTGTCCATTCAGAAATTTCTATGCCGGCTTCCCGCAGGTAATTCAAGCCCAGCTCAGGTATTTTCCTGGTAATAAATACTTTCATTCGAATAATTTCTGTAAAAATAATAGGACGATTTCTGAATTATTGTTTCTCCAGCTTCATCGTGAAACCTCCCCCTGCTGCCAATGGGATTTCCAAAACATCAGCTGAATTTACAGTTTTTGACTGGATGACAATTCCATTCGGATTAAAAGGAGACTTCATATCATCCTGGTAAATTTCCGCCCGCCAATTTCCTTCCTTCAAAAATAGAAATGGAATCTGAAGTGTTCTGGAATCATTCCCAGTTATTCCCCCCAACCACCAGGCTCCTTCCTTTTTTCTTGCAATGATAAGATACTGATCAGGCGAAGCGCCCAGCACCCTGGTTTCGTCCCATGTTGTCGGAACTTCCTGAATAAAATCAAATCCCGGCTGATGTTCATAGGCTTCCGGATAATCACAAACCATGGCATTGGCATTCTCCAAAACAATATACATGGCCAGCATATGGCATCTAGTACCCAGCACCAGTGGACGGGTATACTGGGCGCGGAATGCGGCAGGTATGACGGCACGAAAGCCTCCTAAATGATAATCCGTACTGCCCGCAATAGTACGTGTAAATGCGATATCCAGATCGTGATCCGGAGTCACACCCTGCTGATTCCATTTATCTGCTTCATAGTTCAATGTCCCCTCCCTTGTGAATTCATTCGGATAGGTCCGGCTGATCCCGGTCGGTTTATATGCTCCGTGAAACTGAATATGTAAATGATGAGCCGCTGCTTTTTGCAGAATTTCCGTTTGAATATTCACCATCACCTGATCATCCCGGTCCATGAAATCCACCATCATGCCTGATAATCCCCATTGCTCAAATAGCGCGAATGCACTATCCAGTTTTGGATAAAGCGCTTTCCAGTGCACCCATACCCGAACACCGACTCCCTTACTATGCGCATAATCACAGACCTCTTTCATATCCAGACCGGGTACGGGTTTGAGCGGATTTGAATTCGGTCCGGGCATGAAGCTCACCCCATCGTCCTGATACCATTGATGGAGTCCGTATTCAACAACTGAATGAAATTCGATTTTTGACCGCGCACAAAAATCGATATAGTACTGTTGGGTAACAAAATTATTTCCCGGTGCATTCAGGGTATCCGCTGTTACATTACCGTTCCACCAGGGAAAAGTCGTTTTACCTGGTTTGAGCCAGCTCAGGTCTTGCATTTGACAGGGCGGTGCGAGATCGGTGATTATATTGGTTTCCAGAAATCTTCCGACCCTTCTATTGATCAATATGACCCGCCAGGGACTGAAATGCGGCAGGGAAGCAATCACGGCATAACCGGATTTCCCCGGAAGCGGTGAAAGTTTAGAAACGAGTCCCGATTTCGTTTTTACCAGGTACATACCGGCATAATCCAATAAGGAAGCTTCTGTAATGGCCATATATAGGCTGTCAGGAAACGCCAGCAGCATGGGCATATCCATCAGACTGTCCTGCGGAAGACTGTTCAAATCCCGGCGCAAATAATTTCCTTCATGAGAATTGATGTAATCATCCTGTACCAGGGCATGCACAAATGGATTTCCAGTTATACGAAAAGATGATTCTTCGCGCCTGAGCATCAGAAAATCACCATCTGATTTCAGAACCTGGTATCTGAACGCGATGCCGTCGTTAAATGTACGTACCTGAATCATGACCTCACGTCCGGGCTCTTTTATTTCTTTGAGAAACAGGGAAAGCTGACGAAAACTATCATTCACCACGCTGGATCTGCCAGTCATCAGGGTATACCGTTCTGAAGAATCCAACTTCAGGTATTTCTCCAGCCGAACGCCCTGAACCAGGGAATCTCCTTTAAACACCAGGTTCAAAATTGAAAAATCAATCAGTTGCCGGTTCTGGTAATATACGCTGTACCCCGGTTTTCCATCCCGGATGTCAAATAAATAAAGGATTTTTTTATCCGGGCTTAGCAATCGCAATGGCTTTGCCTTAAATGCAAAACTGCTGATGGAAAGGAAGGTCGCCGCAAGTGCTGCGGAGAGATTTTTTAAAATTTTATTCATATGAAAAAAACAAGCGAATACTCAACGAAGTGTTAACACAACAACAGATACGGGTGGTAAAGAGATCTTTAATTCATTATCTTTTAATTCAATTCCCTGAAATAGTACGGGGACTATTTTGTCCGGTTCATCAAAACTGTTGTGGTCCTGGATCCTGGAAGATTTCAATATCCTGGCAAGATCGAGTTTAAAAACGGCGCCCTGCCATTGTATCCTGACGAGATTCGTTTTTTCAGGGTCGATATTTACCACCGAAACATGCGTTAGCCCCATTGAATCCCTGGAAGCTGAAACGGAAATGGCCGGCAAACTATCATTACCCTGTACATAAAATACATTCTGCAGACTAACCGGAATCATGGTGGCATTCTGATGAACATTATACATTTCCATCACGTGGTAGGTTGCTGTGAGTATGATTTTTTGTTTATCGGTCAGGATTACGGACTGTAATACATTCACCAACTGGGCCAGATTCGCCATCCGCACCCGGTCGCAGTGATTATTGAAAATATTCAGCGTAACGCCTGCCAGCATCGCATCACGCATGGTATTCTGCTGATATAAAAAAGCGGGGTTTGTGCCAGGCTCCGATTCATACCATCCGCCCCATTCATCAACGACCAGTGCGAGTTTTTTCTGTGGATCATAAGTATCCATGATCGCTTCATGTTTATTAACCAGCTCTTCCATACGCAGCGCCCGCTTCATGGTCGCAAAGTATTGTTGCAGGCTGAAACCGGTTGCCGGTCCTTTTGCATTCCAATCGATCACGGAATAATAATGAAGCGATACGCCTTCGATCAGGCTTTTGGGGATATCCCGCATCATAACTTCCGTCCAGTGATAGTCATCTGCATTAGCCCCGGAAGCCACCCGGAACAAATGATCCTTATTATTCCAGTCCGTCATGAATGTGGAATACTGCTTAAAGATATTACTGTAATATTCCGGTGTCATATTGCCGCCGCAACCCCAGGCTTCATTCCCCACGCCAAAATATTTCACCCCCCATGGTTTTTCACGTCCGTTTGCTTTTCGCCAGGCGGCCATCGGACTGGTTCCATCACCGTTTACATATTCCAGCCATTGCGAAAGTTCCTGAACCGTGCCGCTTCCCACATTTCCCGCCAGATAGGGATCCGCACCGATACGCTCACACATATTCAAAAAATCATTCGTTCCAAAACTGTTATCCTCTGTTACACCTCCCCACCACTTATTAACCATCGTCGGGCGGTTTTTTTTCAGACCCACTCCGTCTTTCCAGTGATAGGTATCCGCAAAACATCCACCCGGCCATCGCAGCACAGGTATTTTCAGTTTTATCAGGGCCGCAATAATATCATTGCGCACTCCGGCTGTATTGGGAATCACCCGATTGGTGTCCCCTACATAAAGTCCGTCGTAAATACAATGTCCAAGATGCTCCGCAAAATGACCGTAGATATTTTTATTGATAATTGATTTTGCGTCTGCAATATGAAGTATAACAAAAGCAGTTTGACCAAATAAAGAGAATACCGGCATTAAAAAGAAAAAAAACAGAATACCTTTATTTTTTTTCATCTGACTGATTTTTTGAACTGTTCAACATCCACCTGATCCCAAACCGGTCTGTGAAGTTGCCATGCCAGTCGCCCCAGAATTGTTTTTTGAAGGGTACATTTATTTTCCCACCTGCACTGAGGCCGTCAAAGATCTTTTGTGCTTCCCCTTCGTCTGGCAAACTCAGGGATATGGCAACATTGCTTTCCACCGCCTCATTGGTTTTTTTTACCAGGGTATCACTGGCATACAATAAATGTTTCCCGAATATAAAACTGGCGTGAAGAATTTTATTTTTATATTCTTCCGGTGCCTTCATCGCCGGATTGTCGTACCGGGAAGCAATTTCTATCTGCCCGTCCAGCACATCCTTATAAAAATTCAACGCCTCTTCACAGTCGCCCCGGAATAGCAGATATGGCATGAGCCTGATATCGGTATTTGTCATAATTTTTTATTTTAAATATAGCCATTTTTTTGATGGCCGTTGGCAGTTGGGAGCTGGCAGTTTTAATTTGTAATGACAACTGTCAACTAAGCGTAAATTACAGCATGAATGTGCAAATCGAACCTGGCTGGAAAGCAGTTTTAGCTTCGGAATTCAACAAACCTTATTTTTTACACATTGTACATTTTCTGAAATCAGAAAAAAATGCAGGTAAAACGATCTACCCACCGGGCAGTCTTATTTTTAACGCATTCCAGATGAGCCCGTTTGCAGAAACAAAAGTGATTATACTCGGGCAGGATCCATATCACGGTCCCGGTCAGGCACACGGACTGAGTTTTTCAGTACCTGATGGTGTCAGGCCCCCTCCCTCCCTGATGAATATTTTTAAGGAATTGAATTCAGATACCGGCATGCCGGTCCCTTCCACCGGAAACCTGACTGCCTGGGCCCGTCAGGGTGTTTTACTGCTGAATGCGTATTTAACGGTTGAAGCAAATTCCCCGGCGAGCCATTCCCAATCCGGCTGGGGAGAATTTACCAATACTGTAATTCAAAAACTTTCAGATCTGAAACAGAACCTGGTTTTTTTGCTCTGGGGAAAATTTGCCCAGGAAAAACAACCATTCATAGATGAAACAAAACACCTGGTCCTGAAAGCAGCTCATCCTTCACCGTTTTCGGCAGATAAAGGATTTTTCGGATGCCGTCATTTTTCAAAAACCAATGAATGGCTCATGAAAAACAGAATGGATCCGGTAGACTGGAAACTATAACCCGATAAAATATATAAACGGCGTGCAAATCTTTAAAAATATTTTCGGAAGGGTATGGGCTGTCTGGGGCGCATTTTTATTCATCGCGACCATGCTGGTTTTTTTAGTCCCTTTTTTTCTGTTTATATATTTTCAGGATGAGCCAAAAAAAACCCGTCGGTTTATCAGTTACTCCCGGGTCTGGATGGATATATTTTTAAGCGGGGTCGGATGCCCTTTACAGATCAGGGGGCGAGAGCATTTTAAAAAAGATAAAACTTACATCGTTGTCAGCAACCACAATGCCCTGATCGACGTGCCGGTTTCATCTCCCGGAATTCCGGGCGGGAATAAAACAATCGCGAAAGCCGAAATGGCGAAAATTCCCATTTTCGGTCTTATTTATAAAACCGGCAGTATCCTGGTAGACCGGAAAAATGAAAAAAGCCGGCGGGAAAGTTTTGGCAAAATGAAGGAAGTGCTGGACATGGGCCTGCATATGTGCATATATCCGGAAGGAACCAGGAATGTGTCTGCCGAAACAATTAAGCCCTTTCATGATGGTGCTTTCCGGCTCGCCATTGCCAGTGGGAAGTCAATCATACCCATGATCATATTCAACAGCCGGAAAGCCAACCCCCCGGATAAAGGTTTTTTTCTCCTGCCAGTGAAACTCTATATGCATTTCTTACCTGAGGTGGAATCATTTTCCGATGAATCCGTTGAACAGCTGAAAATAAGGGTGTTCGGGATGATGAAAAATTATATCCTGCTGAATCAATAAAAAGTCCGTGTCCGGTTGATATGCAGGTCACGCAGAATACTTGATTTGGGGCTGATAGTTATATTAAAGGAACGGTAGTAGCCGACCGGTGTTACATTGATTGAAAGCTGCCAGCAATGCATGTCCCGTGAAAGAAAGGTTGTCAGGCTCTGCAACTTCAGATTTCTCACATCGTAAAAGCAATTAAAACCCATTTTCCATTTTTCCGTCAGGTTAAAATCCCCATTCATGATGATTGAGGAATTGAGCTGGGTTACGTACTTGTTAACGACAAACGTATTACTGAAACTCAGTGCATAGGAAATATTCACCGACCAGCGGATATTGAAGTCAACGAATTCTCCCGGATTTTGCCTGATATAATTTAGCTCCGCCTGTTGTTCGTCGATGGTCATCGGCATCTGGTCTTCCAATAACTTTTTATCATTCTTTTCCTTTTCCGGATCCTTGGGTTTGCTTTTAAAGGACGTGGTTATCGCAATATTACCGCTTACGATACGCCCAAGGTTAAATCCGCCGCCGCCTTCCCAGGCATATATGTCTTTTTCAAAGCCCAGGGAATCGTGTTTATAAGGATCTAAAATGGTTGAAGCCGTAATATTCACATTCTTAACGATCGTGCTCCTCAGGTAAATATTAATGGGGGTTAGTTTAAAGGAATCCGCCAGGTAATTATAACTACCGGAAAAGCCAAATCCATCAATCAGCTTCACTTTCTCATTGGCGCCGGCACTCGTATCCGTTTTTGACCTGACCTTCATTTCTATATTATTGTCAATACCAAAACTCAACCCTCCGAATACACCGGGAGAAAACGTTCCATATACATTCCCGGCATAAAGATTCCGGTTTTGATAATCGCCGAGTGGTGTTACCTGAACATTTTTGTAATATCCATGCGCCAGATCGGGCGAATAAGAAAAACTGATGGTTGGGCGCATGGTATGCCGGATCCCGATGATCCGGCTGTTCTTGCCGAAATGCTGGAATGTCCCGTAAATAGCCGTACTCAAACCCAGTGAAAATGCGACGGAGTTGGCAAAATAAATACCCTTCTGGGATGTGGTATCTACTTTCTGCGTGGTATTGTTCCAGTTATAGTCATATTTTGTATTCAGGACTCTGTTCTGAAAACTCACCCCGGGAGAAATTTGTAAAAAGCCTACAGGCGGCAGCGCCAGCGAAATCGGAATATTGTTTTGCGCACCATATTGAAAGGTATCCAGCAGGTGGTGAAAACTGAAAACAGAATCATAAAAACTGGTATGGCCGGTAATATTCGTAGACAGTCCGATCCCCAGTTTCTGATACCATTTCGGAACACCAACAAAATCTTTTGGGGAAAACGGATATATGGTGATTGCCGTGAAACTCACTGAAGGGGCATTGATATTAACGAGGCCGGTAATATTATCCTGGTTATGGTTCGCATTGGCCGTTAAATTGTATTTGCCATCCGAAAAAGTTTTTGAAAATGCAATGGATGAGGTAATCTGGTTGTTGTAAATCGCAGTAGGATTCGTAAGAACGTACTGATTGAACTTTGTGGACTGATAATTCACATTGGCCGAAAAATTCTGTCCGGGATGGGCCTTATTGTCGACCGCATGCGCCCAGTTAAAACTATAGGTTTTGTTTTGCGTATAGGGCTCCTTTCCGGTATTACTCAGTGTTTTTGTATTCTGATAAATAAAATATATATGTCCGCTATAACGGTACCGGACACGGTATTCCGGCAAAAAATATAAATTGTACCCCCCATACGAATAAAGATTGGCCTTTACGGCCACGTCAAAATTATCGCTCAACACTTTATAATAACCGAGTCCGTCGAGTCCCAGTCCGTATTGGGAACTCACGTCGAATGTGGGTGCCAGAAAACCTGAATGCCGGCCCTGGGAGATGGGGAAATATCCAAATGGAATGTATATCGGGATGGGAACGCCTTCAAATTCAGGATGGACCGGTCCTGTTATCGCCATCTTCTTATTGATCAGTTTCATTTTGTTCGTACGGAAAGCAAAATGGGGGGTATCCAGGTTACAGGTGGTGAAACGTCCGCGAAAAGCATAGTAGTCATCCTTAGAAATTTTCTTCATTTTCTCTCCCATCACATAAATTTCCCCGCTCTGGGTGAATGTGTTCACGGTTATGCCTCTTTGCGTTTTCATATTAAATACCATGGAATCCGATTCCATTTTAGAATCGGCCTGGGTCATTTTTGGACGGCCGATCATGGCACCAGAAGTATCCCGGAAAAAAGTCGCTATAAGTAAGTTATTGGGCTGATCCATCCGGATATTATAGGCTCCCAGGTCAATGTCCTTGTACTTGGTGGTTGCATTATTATACAGGGTAATATTTTTGGTGGGCATATCCAAAACAACAGAGTCTTCAGCGCTATACGCGATGGGGGCATCCAGGGAATCCTTGGATACAGGCACATGAAATGTATCCACCTGCTGACTGACACTGTCTGAATGGAATGGCAGCGTGTCTATAACCGCTGAATCCCTGATGACGGTGTCTTTTACACCCGGTAATATTTTTTTTGGAAGGGTATCCAGATCCATAGAAGGCTTCCGGATCTGATTTTTGTAATAACGGGCTGAACTATTAACAGTTATACAAAAGAATAGCAAGGTTAAAATCAGCGTGGAAACGTATTTTAAACTAATTTTGCCCCCGTTATTCATACATTACAATGGTACAAAAATAGGGGTATCTAACTAAGTAATTGTGAAGATTAACATCTTGACAGTCAAAAGAAAACTATGCTGAGAGCGTTATCCGGCCTGTTCATTTCCATTTTGATTTTTTTTAGTTTTTCCTCATTTTATCAGGGCGCTGGCCCCTCTGCGATAAAAATCCGTACGATTGTAATTGATCCGGGGCATAGTCCCTGTGATCCGGGAACCAGAGGGCTTATCTCCGCTGAAAAAGATGTTACGCTTGAAATTTCACTCAAACTGGGGGAACTCATCAAAACGAGTTTCCCGGCTACCCGGGTTGTTTTTACAAGAACTACGGACGCCTGCGTGAACAATGCGACAAATCTTCACGAAGATCTTCATGGCAGGGCACAGATTGCCAACCAGGCAAAAGGAGATTTATTCATCAGCATCCATTGCAATGCTACTCGCCAGCCTGCGGGAGGATATTATGAAAAAAGGGTCATCGGACATAAGAAAAAGCTAGTCTATGTAGGCAAGGGAACTAAGAAACATAAAAAGTGGGTGAACGCGCCGATTTATGAATCTTATTGGGTGAAGAATACCCGCGTTGGTACTGAAACCTATATCTGGAAAGCTGACAGAAATACAAAAAAGGGTGACGCCATCAATGAAAGGGATGAAAGTGGTGAAGATGTTACGGATAGTGCGGCGGCTGAAGAAACTTTCGACCTGAGTTCGCCGGAAGCCCGCATGCGTGCCCAATTGTATGAAAAAAAATATTTCGATAACAGTGCCCTTTTTGCAACGATGGTCGAAGAATCCTTTGCAGCGGCGGGCCGGCAGAGTTATGGTGTGAAACAACGGGATGTTGGAATACAGGTGCTCCAGGCAACCGGCATGCCCAGCGTTCTGATTGAAGTGGGATTCCTGAGTAATAAAGAAGAAGAGGAATACCTAAATAGTGATAAAGGCCAGGACGAAGTCGTACAGAATATTGTAGATGCGCTGGAACGGTATAAAAATCAGGTGGAAGGCGGCGTTTCTTCCCAACAGACCCTTCCAGTCGATTCCATTCAGAAATAATGGATGGGCAGAACAGGAAAAGTAGGCATCTTTTTTCTTAGGTTTGTAATACCAGTACGATGTCTGCAACGGATTTAATAAATAAAATCGAGAATGAAAATTACGAACGAAACAAAAATTGGCGCGCTGACCGTCATTGCGATTACACTGCTTATTTTTGGTTTCAACTTTCTGAAGGGAAAGGATTTGTTTTCTCACAGTAAAAAAATCTATGTTGTATTCCGGAATGTAGACGGACTGGAACTTTCAAATTCTGCCAGTATAAAAGGTTTGAACGTAGGAACTGTATATGGCATCAAGGCGACAGATAAAAATTTGGATGGCATCCTTGTTACCATTAGCATGAAACAGGAAGTAAACATCCCTAAAAATTCGATCGCCTATATTAATTCCGGTCTCATCGGTTCAGCCAATATCATCATTAAAAAAGGAGATGCCACAGATTTTATCCAGGATGGGGATACACTGGCCGCTATGGAAAAAGGAAGTATCCTGAATGAATTTCAGTCCAGGCTGAATCCGGTCTTCAGTACGCTGAACGGTACGCTGGGTTCTTTGGATTCATTGATTCGGGTTGTCGGAAGCTTATTTAATCCGGCGGTGAAAGACAATTTTACATCCATTCTTGGCAATCTGGCAAAGTCTTCCGCATCACTGCAGATCATGTTGAATAACCGGACCAGTGCACTTGCCCAATCGATGAACCATCTGGACAGCTTCACCAGTAATCTGGCCAGCAATAACGGACGAATCAACGGAACCCTCGACAACCTGGAAAAAACAACCGCTAAATTGTCCAATGCAAAAATTGCAGAAACCCTTGAAAGCGCACAGGATGCCATGAATTCCTTAAAAGATGCCATTAATAAAGTAAACAGTCCGAATGGCACCCTGGGTTTACTGTTAAATGATAAAAAATTGTACCTGAACCTGGAGAACACTACCCGGAGTCTGAATATTTTACTGGACGACTTCCGCATGCACCCCAAACGTTATGTAAATATTTCTATTTTTGGGAGCAAGGATAAGAAAGGTCCGCTGATGTCACCTCTGAATGACACCACCACCGTCAATCCGCCAAAAAGCAAATGATGAAAAAATTGGCCCTTTATTCGGCCATCGGGATCTTTTCTTTGTCGGGACTTCAATCCTTTGCGCAGATAGCCGTGCCATTTAAATCAAAAACCGGCGACAGCACGCAGACCGTTTATATCTGGCATTCGGATACGCTGCGCGACATGCACAACAGGGATTCGATTGCCATCCAATCCCTGTTCGGTCACGTGAAACTGCAAAGCGGTAAAACCATTTTTTATACCGACAGTCTGGCGATGAATCACAAGGATAATTACATTGAAGCGTTTGGTCATGTGCATATCAATGACAAGGATTCCACTGACATTTATTCTGACTACATGAAATATTTCGTGGATACCAAAAATATTATTTTCCAGAAAAATGTGGTACTGAAAGACGGGAAAGGAACCCTCACAACAGAGGAACTGCATTATGATATGAATATGCATATCGGAGATTATTATAATGGGGGTAAAGTGGTAAATAATACCACAACGGTCACCAGTAAGGAAGGAACCTATTATGCAGATACGAAAGATATTTATTTCAAGAAAGATGTGAAACTGAAGGATCCGGCCTATGACCTGACGGCTGATTCCCTTCTCTATAATTCGGAACAACAACTGGCCACTTTTATAACCAACACGTATATTCGCGACAGTACCGGCCGAACCATTGTTACGCGGGATGGCTTTTACGATCTGAAGAATCACCGTGCTCATTTTTCCAGGCGGGCAACGATTACCGATAAGGCGGAATCCATTACGGCAGACAATATCCAGTTCGATGACAGTCTAGGTATCAGTACCGCTTCAGGAAATGCTGTTTTCCGTGATACCGTTCAGAACCTGACCCTGATTTCGAATCTGATGGTTGCAAATAAGAAAGCGAAAACTTTTCTCGCCACGCAGAAACCGCTGATCATTCTGAAACAGGACAAAGACTCCATCTATATAACCGGCGATACTGTGTATTCGGCCCCGATTCCGGATTCTGTTTTAAAAACACCTGATTCGGTGCAGGGCATGCCGATCATCCGTACAGCAAAAAACCCGAATGACAGCAGCCTCCGTTACCTGCAGATTTACCATCATGTCAGAATTTTTTCTGATTCCCTTCAGGCAGTGGCAGACAGTGTTTATTATTCCGGGCTGGATTCCATTTTCCGTTTATTTACAAATCCCGTGGCCTGGGCAGGCGGATACCAGGTTACCGGAGATACGATGTTTTTGTATACGAAAAATAAAAAACCGGATCGCCTCTATGTTTTTGAAAACAGTCTGGTCGTCGGAAAAAGTAATTTCAATATGTATAACCAGGTAAAAGGAAATACCCTGAACGGATATTTCAAAGATGGCTCGATAGATTATATGCGGTCCAAGGGAAGTGCGGAAGCCGTATATTTTATAAAAGACGACAGTATGGCCCTGGTGGGCGTAAACCGCGTGAACAAGGCAGACGTTATTGACATGATCTTCCTCAATAAGCAGTTAAATAAAGTCGTACTTCGGAACGACGCAGACGGCGTGATGTACCCCATTAAAAAAGTAAACCTGGATGAAATGAAGCTGCGGAATTTTAAATGGCTGGAGGAACGGAGACCGAAGACGAAATACGAATTATTTGAGAACTGAATGATTTAGATGACCGATGACGGATGACCGTCTTTACGCTCGAATGGACACTTGAAATCGGTCAACGGTCAACGGTCAACGGTCTTCGGTCATCCGTCATCTCTGCTTAATGGATGAAGAAAATATAAGAAACCAGTATCGCCGTTACGATCGCCGCCAGATCTGCGATCAGCGCGGCGGGAATGGCATAACGGAGTTTATTGATCCCGACGGATCCGAAATATAAAGCAGCAATATAAAAAGTGGAATCCGCAGTTCCCTGGAATACGCAGGCGAGTTTTCCCACAAAAGAATCCGGACCGTATTGCGTCATCGTTGAAATCATCATGCCTCTTCCGGCAGCTCCGCTCAGCGGACGCATCAATGCCGTTGGCAAAGCAGGAACAAAATCAGTATTGACACCCAGCAGGTGGAAAAAAGAACTAATGCCATTGGTGATATATTGCATCACCCCGCAACTGGTGAGCACGCTGATCGCAACCAGCATCGCAACGAGATAGGGTATGATGGTAACAGCCACCTGGAAACCTTCCTTCGCCCCTTCTATAAATGCTTCATACACATTCACCTTCCGCACCATGCCCCCGATAATAAATACCACGAACAATAAAAGGATCAATCCGTTGCTGAAAACCTTAGAAAAGGGGTCAATAAAACTGCTGTGAACCCGGAGAAAATATACCAGGCCTGCGATAATCATTGAAATGCCGCCGATCCAAAGCAGGATGGCAGGTTGAAATAAATTGATCTTCTGTTTGACCGACACGACAGTCAGCGCCACAACGGTCGCCGCAAAAGTGGCTATCATACAGGGGATAAAAATGCTGGTCGCATCCTGCGATTTCAGAATGGCCCGCTGGGCGATGATGCTCACGGGTATGATCGTGAGTCCGGATGCATGCAACACCATGAACATGATCTGTGCATTGGAAGCAGTGTCTTTGCTGGGGTTTAGTTCCTGCAGGCTCTTCATGGCTTTCAGACCAAAAGGCGTCGCGGCATTGTCGAGCCCCAGCAGGTTGGCCGAAAAATTCATGACCATATGTCCCATAGAGGGATGGTTTTTGGGGACTTCCGGAAATAGTTTATTAAAAAAGGGGCCGATGATCCGGGAAAGAAAATTTACAGCGCCGGCCTTTTCACCAATATTCAAAAAACCCAGGAACAGGGCCATGACGCCGATCAGTCCAATGGCGATTTGCACACTGACATTTGCAGAACTGAAAACACCGTCTATCAGGGTTTTGAAAATTTCGGTATCTCCAAAAAAAATCAGTCTGACGAGGGCGGTAACGAATGCCAGCAGAAAAAAAATGATCCAAAGCAGGTTGAGGGCCATATCCGGAATTATGGGTTGAATATAAGTAAATAAATAACGATCCCTCCATTTGATCTATCTTTGCGGACGCAAAAACATTCAAAACAGAATCCATAAATATTATTTACCATGGCGTTAAAGGCAGGCATCGTCGGATTGCCGAATGTCGGAAAATCCACTTTGTTCAATGCGGTCAGTACCAATGCAAAGGCCCAGGCCAGCAATTACCGGTTTTGTACCATCGAACCCAATATCGGGCTGGTGGATGTGCCTGATGCGCGCCTGAACAAGCTGGCAGAACTTGTTCATCCGGACCGGATCGTACCCACCCAGATTGAAATTGTGGATATCGCCGGGCTTGTAAAAGGAGCCAGCAAGGGCGAAGGTCTTGGCAATAAATTCCTGGCCAATATCCGGGAAGTGGATGCCATCGTGCACGTGGTACGTTGTTTCGAAGATGAAAATATCCTGCGTGATGAAGGCGCGATCAATCCGGTGAGTGACAAGGAAATCATTGACACGGAACTTCAGCTCAAAGACCTGGACGGAGTGGAAAGGAAATTTCAGAAAGCAGAAAAATTACTCCGCACCGCAGATCCAAAACAGAAGGCCGAATTTGAAGTGTTGAAAATTTGCAAAGCCCAGCTTGAAAAAGGGAAAAATATCCGGGAACTGAAGCTGGATAAAAATGACCGCACCGCGATTGCGGATCTTTTTTTACTCACAGACAAGCCCGTTTTGTATGTGGCCAATGTAGACGAAGCTTCCATGCATACCGGAAATAAATATTCCGATGCGCTGAAAAAAGTGGCGGAAGCAGAACACACCCAGGTCATCGTCATGAATAATTCGATTGAACAACAGATCGCAGAACTGGAACAGGCAGACGATAAGGCCATGTTCATGGAAGAATATAAAATGAAAGAACCCGCCCTGAATAAACTGATCCGGAGTACCTACGCCTTACTTACCCTGCAAACTTATTTCACGGCCGGAGTTCAGGAAGTGCGCGCATGGACCATTCAGTCCGGCTGGAAAGCTCCGCAGGCTGCTTCGGTGATTCACACGGATTTTGAAAAAGGCTTTATCAAAGCCGAAGTAATTGCGTATGACGATTTCATAAAATATCAATCCGAAGCTGCCTGCCGCGAAGCCGGAAAACTCCGGATAGAAGGAAAGGAATACATCGTGAAAGACGGAGATGTGATGCACTTCCGGTTTAACGTGTAGGGATGAAATGTGCAGATATGCAAATTGAATTAGATAATTAAATCCGTCATTTGCACATTTGCACATTTGCACATTTGCACATTAATAAACGTTGAACCCCAGGCTGACATAATACAATCCCCCTACCTGTGAATTTCCAATCGCGTCGGTATAATATTTATTCAGCAGGTTGCTCGCTCCGATCTTGATCATACTGTTCTGCATCTTGGGCAGTTTCATACTGATCTGCGCATCCAGCACACCAAATGAAGCCGTTGTGCCGGTTACAAAAGTGGATTCATACAGATAGCTGTCCTGCCAGCGATAGGCAATATTAAATCCGAATACTTTTTTGATGGTATAGTTACCTACGGAAATATTGTATTTGATTTTTGGCGTATTGAACTGGGTAAGCACATTTGCATCGGCATTGGACAGGTCATTGTATGCAATATTTCCGCCCACAAAAAATCCTTTTGGCAAGGTGTACTGCAGACCCAGCCCCGCTCCCACGGTATTTACCTTGTTGCTGCTGTTTGTATATATTCCGAAAGTGTTTGCAGGCGTAATATAAACTGCCGGGCCGGGTGTTGGGAAAAACCGATAAGGGTCTTTTACCAGAATCGTTATACCGATAAAATTGGTGTACTGTGCATAAAACCCATAGATGTCGATAAATAACTTATTGCCGATGACTCCTTTATACCCCAGCTCCCAGGAGGCCACGGATTCCGGTTTGAATTCTTTGTATTGATACTGGGGACCGGGCGAAGTGGGTGGATAATGTGTGAGGGTCGCCGTATCATAAGTATCCTTATCAAGTCCATACTCAGTGATAAACTGGGGCAGTCCGCCGATTAAATGAGCGGATGCGGTTTGCAGATCGATGTATTGATTTTGGTTGGAAGGAAAGCGATAAGCCGTTTGAAAAGACGCCCGGATAAAATTGTCTTTGGCCACCTGGAATACGGCGGTAAAACGCGGTGTAAACCTTCCCTGAAAATTGGTGCTTTTATCGTAGCGACCGGCAGCCGTCAGCTTCAGGATATCATTAAAAAATCCTTTCTGGATCTGCACAAAACCGCCGGTTTCATTAATATTGATCCTTCCGTTTTTATCAGCAAAAATGGTTCCGCCGGAATTTAATACATATTCTTTGGTACCGGCACCCACCGTGATATCGGCCCATTTTATCATGTCAGAAAAATTGTACATGGCTTCTCCGGCGTAGAGATTGGTTCTGTCAATGAATTCACTACCTCGGGGTATGGGCGTTGATTTAATCCGGTTTAACGTATCATTGAAAGCAGTTGTTCCGGGTTGCAGCCTGTTTTGGTCAGCCTGCTGCCGGGCTGCTGCACTGGCTAAATTGTATGCCGCTGTAGGTGATGCGCCGCCTAAAACGGCCGGAACGAATACCGTGGCATACGTTATTCCATAAGTTGGAGCCCAAACTGTTTGTGTTGGGGCGTAGGCTTCATTAAGAAAAACTCCGGTCACTACCATATCGGAGGATACACCCGCGCTTTCCTGCGTGGTATAGGCGCGGACATAAAAATTCTTTCCGGTAACCTCCGCTTTATACTGGCCAATCTGCACATTCTGCAACCGGTAACGGTCCGTTCCAGTATAAATCGTGTTCGTTTTTCCAAAGTTCCCCGTCAGGCTGATCGTTGTATTGTCTGAAATCTTATAGTACACGCCGGCAGATCCTTTGAAATTGTAGGCTTTATAGTCGGTCAGCACATTTTCATTATATCCCGTACGGGTTATCATTGCGTCCTGGGGCGAATTAGCAGCGGCAAACAGAAGCGCATCTTGTTGCGGACCAGGGGGTACCTGGGCTGCAATCGCATTGAGGGTTGCAGGTAAAGAAAAATAATTTTCGTCCCCGTATACATTCACACCGTTATAACTTGGAGAGGATCTGTCGCCCGAAATAGGCTGGCCTGCCAAAGGACTATAATTGCTGTAATTGGTAGCAGACCAGTCTTTGGCCTGTATATATTCTGCAGATACATGAAATGCAAATTTATTAAAAGCCTGGGCATACCGGCCCATCCAGTCATAATATGGTGCCGCACTCATACTGGGGTCACTGATATGATTGACACCCTGTTTGACGATGGCACTGAATCCCTGGTATTTATAGGGATCTTTACTGGTCATCAGGATGGTGCCTGTCATGCCGCCGGAACCATATAATGCTGAAGATGCACCCGGTAGCAATTCCACATTGTCAATATCCAGCTCGTTAATTCCGGCTATATTTCCGACAGAAAAATTTAATCCGGGCGCCTGGTTGTCCATCCCATCCACCAGCTGGTTCATACGAAGATTTCCACTTCCATTAAACCCCCTCGTGCCCATGGTTTTAAAAAGCATGGAAGAAGTAACCACGTCCACTCCTTTTAAATTGCCGATCGCATCATAATAATTGGCGGAAGCTACTTCCCGGATGGCCGAACTGCTCATCCTTTCTATTGAAACCGGAGATTCGAGATTCCGGATCTGGGTGCGGGTGGCAGAAACAACGATTTCTGTTCCTATGACGGAAGACGTTTTGAGTTCAATTTCCAGGGTGGCAGATGCCGATTCAACCTGGATTTCTTTGGTTTCATATCCTACGGATGAAATGATCAGTGTAAAAGGAAAGGCATGATTTACAGCCATTTTAAAAATTCCATGACTGTCCGAGTAAGTCCCGGTCGTACCACCTTTCAGCAGAACAGAGGCTGCAGGTACAGCTTCCTTGTTCTCACCACTGGTTATTTTACCGGTAATGGTTATGGTTTGAGCGAAAATGGAATTCAGGGATAAAAATACAATCAGAAATACGAATAATGTCTGTTTCAAGGCTTTCATGGCAAGAAATTTAGGTTATTGAATCGTGGTTAAACCGGAAAGTAAGATCTTGTTCCCTATAATAAAACCCTAAATAAAGTCATAGCAAAAGTAACATTATAAAAGAAATAAGAATTTGATATATAAATTTAATGCTTTCCGCTTCATATATATTCGCCCTCCCCAATTATCGGGTGGGCGGACGAAGTGTTTTGCAGATTGGTTGTTAAAAATGAATCTTTGTAAACAATCCACACATGGCAATATATCATTTCCCGGATCAGACAGCTTTTTATAAAGGTAAGGTCCGCGATGTGTACAGTATCAAAGATGAATGGCTGGTCATGGTCGCTTCCGATCGTATTTCTGCATTTGACGTCATCCTGCCCCGCCTGATTCCTTTTAAAGGACAGGTTCTGAATCAGATTGCTGCCTATATGCTTCAGGAAACACTGGACATTTGTCCGAACTGGCTACTGAGTTCTCCGGCTCCCAATGTAAGTATTGGAAAACGCTGTAATCCGTTCCGGGTGGAAATGGTGGTCAGGGGAAATTTAACCGGCCATTCCTGGAGAATCTATTCTTCCGGACAGCGGGTTTTATGCGGTGTCCCCCTGCCGGAAGGACTTAAAGAAAATGATTATTTCCCACATCCCATTATTACGCCTTCTACGAAAGCGGAAGCCGGACATGACGAAGATATTTCGAAAGAAGAAATTATAACAAAAGGACTGGTGAAAGAAAAGGATTATGCCCTGCTCGAAAAATATTCCCTACAGCTCTTTGAACGGGGAAAACAGCTGGCGGCTAAAAGAGGACTCATCCTGGTGGATACGAAATACGAGTTTGGGAAAATCGGCGATACGGTTTACCTGATGGACGAAATCCATACGCCGGATTCTTCCCGTTATTTTTATGCAGAGGGTTTCGAAGAAAGGCAGGCAAATGGGGAAAAACAAAAACAACTGAGCAAGGAGTTTGTACGGGAATGGCTGATTGCAAATGGATTTATGGGAAAATCCGGTCAGCAGGTTCCCGAAATGACGGATGAATGGATTCAAACCATTTCAAACCGATATATAGAACTATATGAAAATGTGATTGGCGAAGAATTTATTCCGGAAAAGTTTAACGAGGATGAAACGTTTTTTCTGATTACGGAGCGTCTGAAACGACTGTGATTCTGACATTATAAAAAAGAAGCCGCACACAGATATCTGAAATCATCATTTCCCTCCTGGTGGGCAGGTTGTGCTACGACCGGTCTTTGCATCACCGAAGGTTTTAAGATATGTTCTGTTACCAGTTTTTTCCTGCTTTCCATTATCTTTTCGGCGATTCTATTATCCTGCATCCACTCCTGTTGCGGCGGTTCAAACCCGATTTTGTCCTTTCTCCAGACGATGGGCGGAGGAAGTTTATCCGACATGGATTTTCTCAAGACCCATTTCGTCCATCCGTTCTTAATTTTAAGGTGTGCAGGTAAAGAAAAAATAAATTGTACCAGTTCATGATTCAGGAAAGGAAGTCTGGCTTCCCTTCCGTGAGCCATCGAATTCCTGTCAGCATACCGGAGCAATTCAGGTAACCCGGTCTGGAATGTATGGAAATATAAAATATCATTTAACTTCCTGATGGCCGGTTTGGTCAGCGAATGCCTGTCGGAATGGGCGGAAAAAAAATCACGTTCCAAGTCCGGATGACGGGATTGCTGCCTGTATGCTTTATTTTGTAAATGTCTGGCCGCCAGTTCAGGCAAACGCGCGGCCAGTTTATTTTTAAACCCCCAGGAAACATCGATGCCGGTATCAGTCCCTGCGTTTCGTGCATCCCTCAGGGATTTTGGATTTTCCCGAAGTAATTCCTGCCAGTACCAGGGAAAATACTTGTGATACCCGGCAAGGATCTCATCGGCTCCCTGGCCTTCCAATAACACCGTTACGCCTTGTTGTTTAGCCAGTTCATATACTTTGTATTGGGCGTAAATACTCAAAGACTGAAACGGCTCTTCCTGATGATGGATAAGTTCGTCAAAATCATTCAATAACTGCCCGACAAGGGGAGTTGTTTGGAAATTACTTACCGGAAATGCCCTGATCATTTCCTTCATGTATCCGGATTCATCCCGATCGAATCCCGGAAAAACTGCTGAAAAGCTTTGCAAATCCGATTTTGATCCGGCACCCGCTTGTAAAGCACATATGCATGCTACAATCGAAGAACTGTCCAGGCCGCCGCTCAGGCTGGCACCCACCGTAACATCACTTCTCAACCTTCTCAGGACCGAGGCCTGCAGCAGGTTGTAAAATTTTTCAATAGCCTCATTTTCTGAAATGCCATGGTCAGTTGTTTCTTTGTCTATATCCCAGTAATTTTCCGTGTGTAGGTCAAAGGAAGGCAACTGCAATTTGAGATGATGACCCGCGGGCAATGAAAATATACTTTCAAAAAAAGTCGAATCGGGTTTTTCAGCATCCTGCACGAGGCCCGTCGTAATATAATTGAGTAAACGGTTATTTTGGATTTTTCTCTGCACACCCGCTGCCCATAATGCTTTCATCTCACTGGCAAATAAAAACTGATCTTCATCCCTGAAATAATAAAACGGCTTTTCGCCAAACCGGTCCCGGGCACAAAACAATTGATTCGTTGTATTATCCCAGATCGCGAATGCAAACATGCCGTCAAAATGACCAGGACATGATTCCTTCCAGCAATCATAAGCGGCTAAAATAACTTCCGTATCAGAATTCGTTTTAAAAACATATTTTTTTGATACCAACTCATTTCTCAGCTCCTTGTAATTATATATTTCACCATTATAGGTAATGGTATAACGGCCGGCATAGTGCATTGGCTGGGCAGCGTTTTCACTCATATCAATCACTTTCAGTCGCCGGTGACCCAGTGCTGCACAACTATTTTCATTTATCCAAAAGCCTTCTCCGTCCGGACCGCGATGCATAATGGCATCCGTCATAGACCGGAGTGAAGCGGTCAATGGATCTCTATCCGAAGGGTATAGGGAAATGATTCCTGCGATGCCACACATATTCAATTGTTAATTAGCAATTAGCTGTTCATGATTTTTCTACGTCTTGATTTATTAAATATTTTCTGGTCGTTATTTTTCCCCTTCCGTAAAAGCTTTTGTTCTTCTTCCGGCATATGAAAGATGTCGCGGCAGGTCTCGCTGCAACAACCATCATAGGTTACGGCACATTCCACACACTGGATAAAGAGCAGGTGACATCCGCTGTTTTTACAATTTGTATGGGTATCGGCGGGTTGACCGCACTGATGACAATGGGCAATGATCTCTTCCGTAATGGCTTCCCGCAGCCTTTCGTCGAATACGAAATTTTTCCCGTGGAATTTATTTTCAAGACCATTTTCTTTGACTGTATTGGCATAATGAATAATGCCGCCCTCCAGGTGAAATACTTTTTGGAATCCGCGATGCAGCAGGTAGGAGCTGGCTTTTTCGCAACGGATACCCCCCGTACAATACATGATCACCGGCTTGTCTTTATGGTCTTTCAGCAATTCCACAGCCTTCGGAAGCTGATCGCGGAACGTGTCACTGGGAATTTCCACGGCCCCGTCAAAATGACCCACTTCAAATTCATAATGATTGCGCATATCCACGACGAGGGTGTCCGGATCTGCGGTTAATCTGTTGAATGTTTCAGCATCTACATATTGTCCCTTTTTTTCCATACTGAAATCCGGATCCCGGATTCCGTCGGCGACTATTTTCTCCCTGACTTTTATTTTTAATACCCAGAAGGATTTGCCGTCTGCAAAGGCCGTATTTAACCGGAGATCCCTGAGGGGTTCGATACTTTCCAGATAAGATTGAAAGGCTTCGAATCGCGAAACAGGAATACTGATCTGGGCATTAATACCTTCATGGGCCAGGTAGATCCTGCCAAACACCTCCAGTTCTGAGAGATGCATGTACAGTTCATCACGGAAAACTGCCGGATCCGCTAAGGGAAAATAACGATAGAAGGAAACCGTCTTTCGCGGAAGGTCCTGTTCCAGCAACCTTTTTTTGAGCTCTTTCTGTGATATCCGGTTATGTAAAATCGCCACAAGGCAAATTTACTAAAGGATTGACATTAAATGAAACCCCTTCTATTTCATGAAACCCTTCAGAATTGGCTAAAAATATTTTACTTTTAAATGATTTTCTAACCAGAAACCAATCCATGAAATTTGTTCCCTTATTGATTTCTTCAGCTTTCACCGTGCTCTTCATCATCGTATTCAATACCCGCTGGGGTCAGGCACCTGCCCTGGGTGAATTTTTGAGTCCCCAGCATGGGTTCTGGCAAAATGCAGAACCGGTGGATAAGGATTTCGGACAGGACCTGCAGTTACCCGGTCTCAAAGACCCGGCAGAAATTTACCTGGACGACCGGCTGGTGCCGCATATTTTTGCTGCTAATGACAATGATGCGTATTACCTCCAGGGATATATGCATGCCAAATTCCGTCTCTGGCAGATGGAATTCCAGACCTATGCCGCTGCCGGCCGGATCAGTGAACTGATCGGACCCAAAGCATTAAACTACGATCGCGATAAAAGAAGACTCGGGATGGTATATGCCGCGGAAATAGCCGTGGCCGAAATCGAAAAAGATTCCGTTTCCAAAGCAGAATGTGATGCATATACGGCCGGAGTGAATGCATATATCACGAATCTGAAAGAAAGTGAATTGCCGGTTGAATATAAATTGCTGGGTTATAAACCTGAACGATGGTCAAACCTGAAAACGGCGTTGTTTTTGAAATTCATGTCGTTCGACCTCGCCGGTTACGATGACGATTTTGAACACACCAATTTGCGATCCGTACTGGGATACGATGTCTATAATAAAATGTTTCCCATTGCACCGGACTCATTGGATCCGATCATTTCTGCTGACACTGGGAAGCGGATTTCGGTCATGCCAGTGAAAGCGCCGCCAGGTAGCGATTCATTGTATTTACAAAACAAAGACACGGTCTCCGTGAATGTTGCAAATAAACCAGATAAGGCCAACGGGAGTAATAACTGGGCCGTCAGCGGAACCAAAACAAAAAGTGGTTCCCCCATTCTTTGCAATGATCCGCACCTGGGTTTGCACCTGCCTTCTCTCTGGTATGAAATACAGATCTCCACGCCCAACTTTAATGCCTATGGCGTCAGTTTTCCGGGTTCCCCGGGGGTGATCATTGGATTTAATGACAGCTGTGCGTATGGATTTACGGATGGCATGCGCGATGTACGCGACTACTTTGAAATCCAATTTAAAGATGACAGCAGAAAAGAATACTGGTATAACGGGAAATGGGTTCCGGCAGACTTCCGTTTTGAACATATTATCCGCCGGGACACAACGGAATATATCGATACGGTTGCGTACACGGTTTTCGGTCCGGTGATGTATGACAAAAGTTATTCCGGCAACCGGAAAACAAATAATAAATATTATGCCGTACGATGGAAAGCCCATGATCCAAGCAATGAGTTGATGATTTTTCACGGACTCGAACATGCGAAAAATTATGCAGATTACCAGCAGGCCATTAAATGGCTGCATACACCCGGACAGAATGTTGCATTTGCCTGCAAGAATGGCGACATTGCCATCACAACCCAGGGAGAATTTCCAGCAAAATGGAAAAGACAGGGTGATTTTGTGATGCCCGGAACAGACAGCAGCTACGCATGGCAGGCCATGATTCCCCAGGAAGAAACACCTTTTATGTATAATCCGGAAAGAGGATTTGTGAGCAGTGCAAACCAGTTTCCGGTAAATCCAGTGACCTATCCCTATTATCTGAGCGGTGATTACCAAAATTACCGGGGACTTATGATCAATCGTTACCTGAATCAGGAAACAGAAATTGGCATCCAGAACATGATGAACCTGCAACTGGATACGTATAATCCGTTCGCGGGTATGGCAAGACCTGTTTTACTGAAGAACCTGGATTCTGCAGCACTTCAAACGGAAGAATTGAAATACTATGGGATATTAAAAGAATGGGACCTGCATTATGATGCAGATTCAAAGGGCGCTTCCGTTTTTAATATTTTCTGGGATAGCCTGAAAACCATCGTATGGCACGACGAACTTGAAAAAGCCGGCATGCCTGATTTTTATCCTTATAATCAAACACTGCTGGAAGGAATCCTGCGTGATAGCGCATACGAATTCCTGGACGATATCGCTACGCCGGAAAAAGAAACACTGAAACAGGATGTGATGCTCGCATTCAAAAAAGCCGTCAGCACCTGTAAAAAACTGGACAGTCAGGACAAACTGACCTGGTGGAAATTCAAAGACACCCGCATTGAACATCTTGCGAATCTGGATCCTTTCAGCAGGTTGGGAATTGAAAACGGTGGCGGGGAATATGCCATCAGCGCAGTCAAAAAAGATCACGGTCCCAGCTGGCGGATGATCGTACAACTCACGAAAGAAACTGAAGCGTATGGCATTTATCCCGGCGGACAAAGTGGGAATCCCGGAAGCGCGTATTATGATAATTTTGTTGACAACTGGGCCAATGGAAAATATTATCCATTGTGGATAATGGCAAAAAATGAAGAGACAGACAGCCGGGTAAAAGCCATCATTCGCGTAACCAAATTATAAACCTGTTATGTTGAAATATATTCTTTCGATCGTCGTAACCGCACTCCTGGCCTTCGTCTGCGGCCTTTATATGCCCTGGTGGGGAATTGCCATTGCCGCATTTCTGGTAAGTGCGGCCATTCCCCAAAAACCGGCATTCTCTTTTCTTTCCGGATTCCTGGGTGTGTTTCTGTTATGGGAAGTGCTGGCCTGGTGGATAGATAATAAGAACAACGGAATATTATCCCAGAAAGTCGCGGGCATATTCTCACTTGGCAGTTCTTCTGTTTTACTGATTGTGGTTACTTCCCTTATAGGCGCGCTGGTAGCAGGTTTCGCTGCCCTGGCCGGCACCTACCTGAGAAGATTGATTTATCCGCCGGTTCCCCCTCCAGCTGAATCGGTTTAACGTAGTCTTATAGAAATCCAATTCTATATTTACTTTCATGCGGACAATCCTTTTACTTTTTTCTTTCCTGTTGCTGTATTCCGGTGCAAAAGCAATAAAGGTCAGCGGGACCATTACGGATGATAAAGGCAATATACTTCCCTATGCGTCTGTATTTATAAAGGGGAGTTCGCAGGGCACAACCAGCAATAACCGGGGCAAATATTTCATGGACCTTCCTTCCGGTAATTTTACCATTGTTTGCCAATACGTGGGGTATGCAAGGCAGGAAAAAATAATTACGCTGGCTTCTGAATCCATTACGCTCGATTTTCAATTGTCGGTCCAGCAGACTTCACTCAAAGAAGTGACGATTAAACCCGGAGGGGAAGATCCGGCATATGAAATCATCCGGCACGCCATTAAGAAAAGAAAATTGTACGAAAATCCCCTGGATTCCTTTACCTGCGAAGCGTATATAAAAACCCTGATCCGCAGCCGAAGCCTGCCTTCTAAAATTCTTGGTAAAACCTTTTCAGATGAAGATAGAAAAGACCTGGGTGTGGATTCTGAAGGGCGGGGCATTATTTATCTTTCGGAATCACTTACAAAAATTGCATTTAAAAAACCAGACAAAGTGAAACTGGAAGTCATCTCCGGACGGGAAAGCGGTTCCAACGGTTACGGATTTAATTTCCCTACGTTTATTAACTTTTATAACAATAATGTCAACATCTTTATTACCCAGCTGAGCCCCCGGGGTTATGTTTCTCCCATTTCAGACGGTGCCCTCAATTATTATAAATATAAATTTCTCGGCTCCTTTATTGAAGATGGAAAGGAAATCAACCAGATCCGGGTTACACCGAAAAGAAGATTTGAGCCCCTGTTCACCGGAACAATCAATATTACCGAAGGTGACTGGCGGATCCACAGCCTGGACCTGATGCTAACAAAGGAATATCAGCTGGAAATTGTCGACACCCTCACGATCAAACAGATCCAGGTACCCATTACGCCCAATATCTGGCGTACCCAAAACCAGGTCGTCAATTTTTCATTTAAAAAATTCGGCATCGACGTATCCGGGAATTTCCTGAACGTATACAGCAACTATGAACTCGCTCCCCGCTTCAGGAAGAAATATTTCAATAATATAATTGTTAAATATGATACGGCTGTCAATAAAAAAAGCCTGAGCTACTGGGACTCGCTCCGGCCTGTACCTCTTGAACCGGAAGAACTGGAAAATTTCCAGGTGAAAGACAGTATTTTCAGAGCACACAATGATTCCGCCTATTTAAAACGGGAGGCCGATTCACTAAGAAAAAAACAGGGCCGTATAACGGTCATGAATATTCTTTTTAATGGCATTAAAAGATCTGACTACGACCCCGTTCATCCACTGAGTGTACAGGCAGATCCCCTCCTGCCCGCGGTGGAATACAATACGGTTGAAGGATTGGTGGTAAACGGAGAAGCCAGTTTTCTGAAGGAGAATAAGAATACAGGAAGCAGTATCCGTTTTACCCCCCATATCCGGTACGGATTCAGCAATACGCACCTGAACATCTGGGGAACCCTGACATTCAGTAAAAAAATATTACTTCAGGACATGGAGGGGGAAACATATACAAGGTCTACCTGGATATTTTCAGGCGGGAAACGGGTAAGTCAGTTTAACCCCGACAATCCGATCAGCCCGGCGCTCAACGAATTCTATACCCTGTTTTTCCGCGACAACTATATGAAAATTTATGAAAACTATTATGGAAGCATTCATTACAGGAAACGGCTGGACAATGGATTGCGTATCACCGGTTCATTGTTATATGAAGACCGTCTGCCGCTGAATAACACGTCAAATTTTTCTTTTTTTGGAAACAAAGACAAATTATTCACACCAAATTATCCTTATGTACTCATTGATCAGAACTTCTCTCCCAACCAGGCGCTGATTGCAGGAGTCGACCTGCAATTCAAGCCCGGTCAGCGATATATCGAATTTCCCGACAATAAGCTGGCGATCGGGTCAAAATATCCAACACTTGCCATTTCGTTCCGGGCAGGCATACCCGACCTGCTGGGATCCGACGTGAATTATGAAAACTGGCAGTTTTCTTTCTGGGACAATATCAATTTCAAACTTAAAGGTGTTTTTAAATACAGGTTCGGTATTGGTGGGTTTTTAAATGCAAAATCCACCTATGTAATGGATGATCAGCAATTCAACGGTAACCAGACTTTTTATGCCAGTCCCTATTTAAAAAGCTTCCAGCTGGATCCTTATTATCAGAGCAATACCACGGCATCTTTATATGGTGAAGGGCATATAGAACATCATTTTAATGGTATGCTTACTAATAAACTCCCTTTCATTAGAAATCTGCAATGGAACCTGGTCGTGGGTTCAAACGCGTTGTATGTAAGCCAGACAAACAATTATGTGGAAATATTCGCCGGATTTGAAAATATTTTTAAACTCTTCCGGGTAGATGTCATCGGATCCTGGGTCAATGGGAAACCCGGGCAGGTAGGCGTGCGCGTGGGCTTTGACGGGTTATTCGGTACAGCAATCGGGAATGCTTTAAAGAATCCGGGTGGAAGACCGGGGAGGTGAACAATGTGCAAATGTGCAGATGTGCAAATGAAAATGCTGCCAACTGCCAACTGTCAACCGTGAAAAGTCATCCTATCAAAATCTGAATCAATTTCTTCGTTTCTTCGATACAGTTGAAACTATGCAGCGTGATCCGCAATCTTTCCTCACCGAGCGGGACGGTGGGATATAAAATCGGACGGGCATCCAGGTTTTCCTGCCGGAGTCTTTCCGATATGATTTTAACCTGCTCGTTTCCCGGTAAAATAAAACATTGCACCGGAGTATCAGATTTTTTAAAACCCGGCTGGTCAAACAGGGAAATCAGGTTTTTAAGAAATGCTCTTTCCTTATTCTGTTCGGGAAATATTTTATAGGCGGCCCGGATAGCAGCCACGGAAACGGGCGGAATGGCTGTGCTGTAAATAAAGGGGCGGCAGAAATTGATGAGATAGTCGCGCAGTGTTTTAGATCCCAGTATCACAGCCCCGTGACATCCCAGCGCTTTTCCAAAGGTATGTATGCGGGCAAAACAGCGTTTTTGCAATCCCCCTTCCTGAACGCACCCCTCCCCGCGCCCACCAATGACTCCCGTGGCATGTGCCTCATCCACGATCAGGTGAGCTCCATATTTTTCGCAATGGTTTGCGATTTCTGTTAAAGGGGCGCGGTCTCCGTCCATGGAAAAAACCGATTCGGTTACCACGAAACAATTCCTGCCCGGGGTGGACAGCGTTTTTAATTTTTTATCCAGTGCCATCAGATCGTTATGGGCAAAAGAAGATGAATCAGCAAAAGACAACCGGACGCCATCCCGGATGGAAGCGTGGGCCAATTTATCATACAGGATCAAATCCCCTTTAACCGCTATGCTGGCCAGAAGACCGAAATTTGCGTCATATCCTGAATTGAAAATGAGCCCCGCGGGTGCATCGTGAAAACTGGCTATCTCCTTTTCAGTTTCTTCTATCATGGCATAATTCCCTGCCAGTAGCCTGGATCCGGTAGATCCATGCCTGTATTCATGTCCCGCAATGAATTTCCCGATCAAACCGTTTTTTGCGATCCCGAGATAATCGTTTGAATAATAATCGGCTTCATTACCACCAAACCGCAGGGTGCGTAGGGCTTGTACGTCTGACCTTTCCTGCAGTTTCTTATTCAGAAAATCTTCATTCATAATTTAATGAACCAAATATCCCTTTAATTCAGACATTTGCAAAACAATGAAAGCCGATAAAAATATCCTGGGACTTCAATTAGTGACCGATCCGCGATGGGTGGATCTGGCAAATCTTTCCATCGAAGAAATCCTGACAGATCACGCATTTTGTGAACAAAAAGCAGCAACAACCTGCATCACCCTGATCACAAAATATGCCGACCGAACGCGGCTGGTGGCAGAACTAGCACCTATTGTTACTGAAGAATGGGGACATTTTCGGATGGTACTCGCCGAACTGGACAAGCGGGGTCTTAAACTCGGCCGACAAAGAAAGGATGAATACGTAAATCACCTGATCTCATTTCAACGGAAGGGAGGTGACTTTGAAGAAAGATTCCTCGATCAGTTACTCACCATGGCCATGATTGAAGCACGCAGCTGCGAAAGATTTAAGCGGTTGAGTGAAGGCCTGCCGGATGAATACCTGCGCAATTTTTACCGGCGTTTCATGGAAAGCGAGGCGGGTCACTACCATCTTTTTATAAACCTTGCCGAGACCTATCTGGGTAAGGAAAAAACAAAAAAGCGCTGGGCAGAGTGGTTGGCTTTTGAAGCCGGTCTCATGAAGAACATGGAAATGCGGGGGGACCGCATACATTAGTGTGAGAGTTCACACACTCACACTCTCACACTTTCTTAAAATGTTCCAGTTCAGCTTTGAAATCCAAATAAGGATATTTCCCAGCCAGTTCAAGCGTCTTCGAATATTGGTCCCGGAGAAATCGCCGGTGTGCCTGGGTTTCGGGATGAAGAGCACGGTGTTTACGGGATATCTGTAATTTCCGGATCTCTTCCGACAGCAGCCTGGACTCCGCCTCCACATAATTTTCCATAAAATTTTCCAACACAAAATTCGTTGCCATATAATTCGGGTGCACGAGGTCCTTATCGTAAAAACGATAATCCCTTAAAACATCCATCACCAGTTCATAAGCAGGAAAATAATGCGTACGGTTGAATTTATTTACCAGCTGATGCACCACTTCAATTAACCTGGCCTTACTGCGATTGTTTTCGATCACGCCGTCCCGGATATGACGGACCGGACTGATAGTAAAAACAATCCGTAAACCGGGATTAAAATCCATTATCCGGTGAATGGCTTCATCGAGCACCGCCAGCATGCTTTCTACCGGCAAAAGATTTTTTGTGAACCAGTCACCTGGTGCCCGGTGGCAATTGGCTACCGGCAGATTTTTATCTTTTAAAGTATAAGAAAATGAAGACCCCAGGGTGATAATCAGCCAATCTGCCTTTTTCATAAACGAATGCGCTGCCTGCTGTGATTGATTGATACAGCTGAGGATGAGCGCCTGGCTGGTATCAGAAAATGAACCATGATGTTTCCAGCTCTGCCAGAGTTCATTGTAATAAAAAAGATCTTCGGGCTGGAACGACTGGGGTTCAAGGTAAGAGATCAGGCTGGACGCCACGCTCAGGGGATCGAACAGAATCCCATTTGGATTTTGCAAAACATCAAACTTTATATCCATCAAATGATGACCGATATGCTCAGTAAAACAGGACCCCGTCAGCAGGATCTTCTGCGGATAGTGGATCCGGTCTGCAGGCGCACTGATCTGAATAGGCAGGAAAAAAGGATCCACTTTAATTATTTAAAATATTTCTCTGGCCAGAAGCCTGCTTTTTTCCAAAGCAGCCGGATGAAGTGCTGGCAATACCTTTTTTTTATGAAAATAATCAATCATGAGCAGGCTGTCCATATTGCCCACCAGTTCATCACCGGCCATCGGACAACCCCCGATTCCATTCATGGCGCCGTCAAATCGCCGGCAGCCCGCACTGTATGCAGCATCCAGTTTTTCAATACTGTATTCCGGGCGGGAATGCAGGTGCACTCCGGACTCTATCAAAGGAAATTCCTGAATGAATGATTTCGTAAGTGTATGCACTTCTTCCGGTGAGGCGATCCCGACCGTATCAGCCAGTGAAATAACTTCCACGCCCATCTGAACCAGCTTCCGGATCCATTGCAATGCAATTTCATCGGACCAGTCCTCGCCATAAGGATTTCCAAATGCCATCGAAATATAAACGACCAGCCTTTTACCACTCAAAAAACAAATCTCCTGAATGGCCGAAACGGTTTCTACAGATTTGGCAATAGAAGAATTGGTATTCCTCAGCTGAAAGGTTTCCGAGATGGAAAATGGAAATCCGATGTCCTTTATGGCAGGGTATAAAGCAGCTTCGTCTGCTCCCCGTGAATTGGCAACAATAGCCAGCAGGCGGGTATTTGAATTCCCCGGAACGATTTCGCTGATGACCTGTTTGGTATCGGCCATCTGGGGAATGGCTTTGGGAGAAACAAAACTGCCAAAATCAAGACTGTCAAACCCCACCTGTAATAAAGCGTTCAGGTAGTTTATTTTTTTTTCTGTGGGGATAAAATCCGGCCAGCCCTGCATCGCATCGCGCGGGCATTCAATCAGTTTGACCATATTTGATCTGTTTGTCTCGACAATCATTCTGCGAAACTAATTCAAATCGGCGGTTTAATACCTCAGAAGCTCCTGATCCGGTTTTCGATTTTTTCGCGCATGGTGTTGAAAAATTTTGTTCTCTGTTTTTCACCAACCATGCTCATCAGGGTTGACTTGCGCATCATATTTTGAAGATGCATGAAAATATATTCTGTGAAAACCGGGTCCTTCGTCATAACGATATTCAGAACCGAATGATTGATATAAACGACTTTGCTCTGATTCAGAATGGCCAGATTACAATTGTCACCGAGGATGAATTCATTCATATAGAATTTATAGGCAGGGCTGGAAGCTGATGGTTTGCCGCCAACAGGAAACTTACATCCTGCCTCTGCCTGCTTTTCAATGTGGTTTACCATATCCAGCATGTTTTTATACACATCAAGGGCAAACTTATCGGTCGGAAAAATTTTACTTTCCCGGTAGTAATCAATCTGCCGGAGTGTGGCATTTAAACAGTCATCGTGCCATATTTCTGTCAATGGAAGCTTATTAAAAGCTTCACTCATTCTGGCCGTGATCTTAAATATGCTTTGCCTGATGGTTTCAATAATTGCGATCTCCTTTCCTTCCAGCGGATATTGAAGAATGGTTTTCATCCAGAAAAAGACTTTGAATACGGTCAGCTCATGGAAACCAAAACAGTGGAAAAGAAACATGTCTTTCCCATTATAAATCAGCTCCCGTTGCTCAAATGAATTAAAATAATTCACCAGGCTAAGGAGGTATTCCAGGTAGGATTCAATACCAAAATTTTCATTATTGGTCAGCGGCCCACTAAATAAAAAGGAATCATTGTTGAGGTGAAATAACTGGTCCAGCGAAACTTTGTAGTGCGCACACAGGGTTTTAATTTCTTCAAATGATAATGGCTTTTCACCGCGGATCCTCCGGTAGGCGCTATCGTTACTGATATTCAGGAGATCGGCCACTTCATCCACCAGCGAAAGATGGCCGGCCAGGTTGGATTTAATATGCTGGAAAAAAATTTGCTGTGCACCAGGCTGGTCCATCTAATGTTTGTTTTGAGGGTTGGGCTGTATACGTTCCGGGTTCTAATTCTATCAGATGTTCAAAATAAATATAGCCCAATTTTATTCAAAAAAAACAGGTCCCGGTTGAAAATTGATCAAAATCAGGCTTTATCTAAAGGTTAACCCTTATAAAATGGATGGAACCCGGAGGGAGAAACAAAGAAATCCCCTGCTTTAAAATGTTACACCGCAAGCCTCTTCTTCATGGCTTCATACAGGATGATTCCTGCCGCAACGGAGACATTGAAAGAGTCGAAATTACCTGACATGGGAATGGTAAAGTGTTCATCTGCCGCTTTTTTCAGATAAGGCTGCAGCCCTTTGTCTTCACTTCCCATCATGAGGCAGCAAGGCTGGTCGAGGTTTAAATCGTATACTTTCTTATCACCCTGCATGGAACTGGCAAAAACGAGGATTCCGTTTAAATGCAGGATGTCCACAGCTTTCAGCAAACTACTCACCCGGCAGATATTGATTTTTTCAAGCGCCCCTGCCGAAGATTTCAGTGCTTCTTCATTTAATGCGGCGATGCCTTTATCAGGAATGATCATGGCCTGGGCACCGCAACATACGGCGCTTCGGGCAATGGCACCGATATTTCGGACATCTGTTATCCCGTCCAGTAAAATGAACAATGGGGTTTGTCCGGCTGAAACCACCTGGTCGATCACTGACTGCAGATCCATATAAACAAAAAGTGCTGCCAGTGCAATTACACCCTGGTGGTTAGCCCTGGTAATCGATAATAATTTTTCTACCGGAACCTGTTGAATCGGGATCCCCCTTTTTTCGGCCAGTTTACGGATCTCCCCAATGGATTCACCACTTACATTCCGCTGAAACAGGATTTTATCGATGGCTCTTCCACTTTCCATGGCCTCGATCAGTGGCTGCCTGCCAATTATAACGTCAGAAGATTTCAATCCTTATTTTTTTAATGTATCCTGACTCAGCATTAACTGAATTTTCTGAATGGCGGCAACCGACATGGAATCGGTTATCTTTCCCGATTCCAGCATGTTGACTACTTCATCAAAGGGAAGTTTTTTTACAACCAGTTGCTCTGTTTCTTCCGGAGCCGGGGTCTTTTGTTCAAGGTCCCGGGCCAGATAAATAACAGCCATTTCATCGGTTACGGAGTTTGATAAGTGCATTGTTAAAATTTTTGTCCATTCTCCCGCAACCAGTCCCGTTTCTTCCAGCAATTCCCTTTTGGCACTTACTATCGGATCCAGCAGCAGGTCCCCGCCGCCTTCGGGAATCTCCCAGCTGTACTGATTTAACGGGAAGCGATACTGACCAACCAGCCAGGTATTCCAATCGGCATCCATTGGGATTACGCCCACTGCGAAATTTTTAAAATGTACTTTTCCATAGATACCCGTGCCTCCCGAAGGATTGATGACTTCGAATTCCGTTACCTGTATCCATGGATTTTCATAGATCTCTTTTTGATCCAGTATTTTCCAGGGGTTTTCCTCTTCGTTCATCCACGAATTTAATTGTTAATTGTTAACGGAGGGTGCAGACAACTGAAGCATTCTGCTGAAAGAAACATTTTCGTTAACAATTGACAATTATCAATTAAAAAGGCCAGTCGTGAAACTGGCCTGGTAAATTATTGCGTTCAGCGTTAAGCCTTAAGCCTGAAAGCCTGTTTTACTTTTTTCACATAGTCGAGTTTCTCCCAGGTAAACAGTTCCACCTTTTTCTTAATTGATTTGCCATCGGGCGAAATAAATATCTTTTCGACGATTTCAGGCTTACGGCCCATATGCCCGTAAGCGGCGGTTTCACTATAGATCGGATTGCGCAATTTCAATCTTTGTTCTATAAAGTAAGGCCTCATATCAAAAACCGATTCCACGATCTTTCCGATTTCACCATCTGTCATTTTCACTTTAGCGGTTCCGAAGGTATTCACGTAGATGGAAGTCGGCTGTGCCACACCAATTGCATAAGATACCTGTACCAGCACTTCGGTGGCCACACCCGCAGCGACCAGATTTTTGGCGATATGACGGGTTGCATAAGCCGCGCTGCGATCAACTTTAGAAGGATCTTTTCCGCTGAAAGCACCACCACCGTGAGCGCCCTTCCCTCCGTAGGTATCAACGATGATTTTACGACCCGTTAAACCGGTGTCGCCATGCGGACCGCCAATCACAAATTTTCCGGTCGGGTTGATATGGTACTTGATCTTATCGTTGAACAAATGACCATATCTTTTATACTTTAATTTTACGCGGGGAATCAGGATTGAAATAATATCTTTTTTAATCTTTGCCAGCATTTTGGGTTCCGTGTCGAAATCATCGTGCTGGGTTGAAATAACTATCGCATCTATTCTGACCGGATTATTCTGGTCGTCGTATTCCAGGGTTACCTGACTTTTCGCATCGGGACGCAGGTACTTAATTTCCTTATCTTCTCTTCTCAGCGCGGCCAGTTCGATCAGGAGCTTATGTGCCAGGTCGAGGGCCAGCGGCATATAATCTTCTGTTTCGTGGCTGGCATAACCAAACATCATTCCCTGATCACCCGCCCCCTGATCTTCTTTTTTAGAACGGTCAACTCCCTGATTAATATCGGCAGACTGCTCATGGATGGCAGAAAAAATTCCGCAGGAATTCGCTTCAAACATATACTCACTTTTGGTGTAGCCGATTTTACGGATCACCGAACGCGCAATTTCCTGAACGTCCAGGTAAGCCCTGGATTTTACTTCTCCGGCAAGCACCACCTGTCCCGTCGTCACCAGGGTTTCACAGGCCACTTTGGATTGGGGATCGAAGGCAAGGAAATGATCTATCAACGCATCAGATATCTGATCGGCCACTTTATCCGGGTGACCTTCAGAAACACTTTCGGAAGTGAATAAATAAGGCATTTTGGGATGTTTGAATTAGACGTACGAAAATAAAAAACCATTAACTACATGGGTAATTAATGGAAAGCGACGCAAAGATAATAGATGAAGCTCATTTCTCTGTACATCGCAGGAACATATTATTGGGACAGGTCGGTATAGAGCTGCAGATAATCGCTCAGGTCGGATTCCGTATTATAAGGAAGTACTTTTTTGCCCCTGACCTTACTAAATTCCTCTATGAGTTTTTTATCTGTTTTCTCCGCGCCAAAGGTGATGGCATCTGCATAAGCCGCCCCTGCCCGGAACAACGCGATATTACTGGCATCGTTGAATGGTTCCAGATCCTTTTCTTTTATCGATGCATGTATATTGGCCAGCTTGGTAAAGTTGGCTCCCAGCTTTTCCTTAAACGTATTCTGGCCGATGGTAAACACTACTTTGCTATGTGCAAAAACAGGCTCTTTTTTATACACTGTTTTAAGATAAAACGGAATTAATCCGGTCATCCAGCCGCTGCAGTGGATAATGTCGGGCGGCCATCCGAATTTTTTAACCGTTTCCAGGGCTCCTTTGCAAAAAAACACTGTACGCAGGCCGTTGTCATCAAACCACTTTTCCTTTTCATCATGAAAAATATACTTCCGCTTAAACAGGTCTTCATTTTCCAGGAAATATACCTGCAACCGCGCGTTCGGAAGAGAAGCTACTTTAATCTGGAGCGGATAATCGTCGTTGTCGACAGACACATTGATACCCGAAAGACGAACCACTTCATGTAAACGGTGTCTTCTTTCATTAATTACCCCGAACCTGGGCATGATGCACCGAACTTCAAAATTATTGTCGTTAGATTTTATCGCTAACTTATTGACCGTTTCCGCAAATTCTGTGAGTTCCAGATAGGGAGACATTTCATTGGAAATAAATAAAATTCTTTTCTTTGCTACCATTAGGAAAGGGAATTGGTGATCAGGAGAATACCCGAAAATCAGTTTGCAAAGGTAAGGTTAATTCGCTAATTATGGACTGACGAAGGGGTCCTAAGCGCTAAAACGCTGAAAATGATTCTATTTAAAAGGGCGACCGATCTACAGCAATGGCTGGATAACCAGCGGGGGACTGGGAAAAAAACAGGGTTCGTGCCGACCATGGGCGCTCTTCATTCAGGTCATATTCACCTGATCGATGCCTGTCGTGCGCTTGCCGACCTGACCATCTGCAGCATTTTCGTGAATCCTTCCCAGTTCAATAACCCCAGGGATTTTGAGAAGTACCCGGTAAGCACTGAAAAAGACGTTGAAATGCTTGTCAAAGCCGGGACGGATGTCCTTTTCCTTCCGTCCATACCAGAGATCTATCCCCTGGGTGACAAAGGATTGGAAACCTATGACCTGGGAGATCTTGAAACCCTGCTGGAAGGGCAATACCGGCCGGGACATTTCCAGGGAGTCTGCCAGGTGATGAGCCGCTTGTTAAATATTGTAAAACCCGATCATTTGTTCATGGGGCAAAAGGATTTCCAGCAGTGCCTGATCGTGCAGCGGCTGATTGATATACTGGGTTTGGCTGTACTATTCCATACGGTTCCAACCGTAAGAGAAGCCGATGGGCTTGCACAAAGCAGTCGTAACCGCCGCTTAAGCCCGGATCAAAGGAAAAATGCGGTCGCTATTTCCCAGTCCCTGGGCCTTATCCGCCAAAAACTGGTACCCGGAGATTCGGAACCGATCATAGAACTGGCGCGTAAAAAACTGGATGCAGCCCATTTTAAAACAGACTATATCCAAATTGCCCGAGCAGCCGATCTGCAGCCGATCCAAACCTGGAATGGAAAAGAAAAAGCCGTGGCCCTGATTGCCGCTTTTCAGGGAGAGGTGAGACTGATAGATAATATGCTGCTGAATTAGCATAATTTTGCGGCTCAAAATGAAAAAGAGTCCATGGATATCGAAATTCTAAAATCTAAGGTTCACCGGGTAGTCATCACAGAAGCCAACCTCAATTATATTGGCAGTCTGACCCTGGATGAAGACCTGATGGATGCTGCGAATTTAATCGCCAACGAAAAAGTACAGGTGGTAAATGTAAATACCGGTGCCAGGATAGAAACCTATATGATCACGGGGAAAAGGGGTTCAGGCATCTGTTGCCTGAACGGGCCCGCTGCCCGCAGTGGTGCAGTAGGCGATATCGTGATCGTTATTTCTTATGCAAAGATGGATTTTGAGGCTGCAAAAAAATTTAAACCCTGGGTGGTTTTTCCGAAGGAAGGAAATAAACTATAGACGCATTTCAGATTGTCTTAGAGTCCGTTAGGCTTGTCAGAACCTGATAAAATTGTATCTTACCAGCCTCTATGAAGAAAACTTTTTTTGCCGTTCTGCAATACGCTTTTTATGCTGCCCTGGCAGTTTTTTTCGTTTGGCTGAGTGTACGTGGAATGGATCACGAGAAATGGGAGCAGCTTAAAAGGGCTATGGACCATGCCCATTACTGGTTACTTGTTCCGGTATTCAGTTTGTTGCTGGTGGGCCACTGGCTTCGCGCACTCCGCTGGCGGCAACTGATGGAACCCATGGGTTACCACCCTAGCCGCCTCAATACTTTTTTCGCTGTCATGATCGGATATTTTGTAAACCTGGGTGCCCCGCGCCTGGGAGAAGTCATCAAATGCACCGTCCTGGCACGTTATGAAAAAGTACCGGCACAAAAACTGGTCGGGACCATCGTGGTAGAAAGGGCGTTTGACGTGATCTGCCTTTTACTGGTATTCGGTCTCACGTTTGTTTTCCAGTTCGATATCATTTCTTCGCTCGTGCATGATTACATTTATCCTGCATTTCAGAATAAAAACGGCGGTACGGCGTATAAAAAGATCGTTTTACTTGCCGTGGCACTACTCGTTTTCCTGGTTCTTTTGAAAATCATTTTCTCCCGGTTCGGTCATATCAATATCGTGCAGAAAGTAAAGGATATTATGACCGGTGTCTGGCACGGACTCACCAGCGTAAAAGATCTGAAGAACAAACCGCTTTTTTTCGCTTATACCATTGGTATCTGGGTGATGTACTTACTGAGTACCTGGTGCGGATTTTTTGCCATTGATGCCACCAGCCACCTTGGACTGGCCGACGCCCTGACCGTGCTGGCCATGGGAAGTGTGGGTATGATCCTTACCCCGGGTGGAATAGGGGCTTATGCGCTGCTCGTGATGAATACGGTTGCCCTGTATAATATACCAAAAGAACCATATGGACAGGCACTCGGATGGCTTCTCTGGTTTGGTCAGTTTTTAAGTTTTGTCATTTTTGGTGTACTTAGTTTCATTTTATTACCCCGTGTGAACCGCCACAAAATAAAAACGGATGAAGCATCCCCAGGTTATACAGGATAAAATTTTTTCTGCCAGGGAAATTGTTTTTCAGATCAATCGCTGGAGACTGCTGGGCAAAACCATTTCTTTTACAAACGGATGTTTTGATATCCTGCATCCGGGACATATTGCATCCTTATCGGAAGCAGCCCTGGAAGCGGATTTCCTGGTCGTCGGACTGAATTCAGATGCATCTGCCAGAAAACTCAAAGGGGAAGGCCGGCCTGTGCTGGATGAACAATCCCGGGCCCTCATGCTTTCCTCTCTGCTGATCGTGGATGCCATTGTCATCTTTGACGAAGACACTCCCCTGGATCTGATCGCACTTGTGAAACCTGATGTGCTGGTAAAAGGCGGAGATTATACACTGGAACAAATAGTTGGCGCAAAAGAAGTGATGGCCGCCGGTGGCAGTGTGGTGATTAATCCCATTGTTCCCGGGTTTTCCAGCACAGGGATTATTGGGAAGATCCGCGCATTATAATGTGCAAATGTGCAAGTATGCAGATGTGCAAATGAGAAGAAATCCACTTACATTTCCTTTAAGAGACTTAATAAAGCGATTGAAAATTAATCTTTGAGAAATATTGGCATTTGCACACTTGCATATCTGCACATTTGCACATTATCCCCGGTACATACGTTCAACCTCCTGCACAATCACCTCAATATCATGATCATCTCCCTGGGCGTCGTAGGGCTGCTTGAGGCTGCTGCCAAAAAAGAATGCGACGGTTTGCCATAGGCGGGCTGAGAATCCGCCGCGGTATTCTTTTATGATTTCATAGCAATTATTACCAGTTTGCCGGTTGATCAGTTTCATTAAGACTTTGCCCTGGTAAACTGAAAGTCTTTCCATTGGATCCGTGAATTCTTTTTTCAATTCCTTTTCCTTGGATTTGATATACTCATTCTTCACAGATTCCGAATTCATTTTTGCCAGCTGCGCATTCATATCATTTAAAATGATTCCTGCCTTTCTTGCATAGGGATAAGTTACATATACCGCATTACGCAGGCGGGTCATTGATTCGATTCTTCTGCGCATGGCGTGCGACATATGATGAAATACGTCCACTACGGCATAGGTTCTGGCTGGCATGGTATCCCCGTTATAAATGATCACCTGGCTCCAGATCGTATCATTTTTTCCGAAACGGTTATTGAATTGCTGTAGATCTGCCGTTTGTTTTTTTTGCAGGGAGTCTCCGGTATGGATTGCAGTTTGTTGCGCAAATAAACCTTCCACCGTCATAAGAAGGACAAAAGGAAAAATGATAAACAGGTATCGTACGCGAAAAAGGGGCATTGAATGCCTAAAGTTAATAAAAATCCAGTGTGTGTACAAGCGATCAGCCGGGGAGTTGAGGCTTACCTTTTTGGGATGACCGATGACGGATGACCGATGACCGATGACCGTTTTAGGCCTTAGGCTTTAAGCTTTAGGCCTTATGCCTTACGCATGAAGCCTTTCCGCCGGTTTATGATACTTATAACAAATCCCGACATCATGATGATAATCCCGATCCAGACGAGGTTGATCTGAGGAAACACATAGACCTTTAAGGATACAAAAGGGACCATGTCTGCAGACTCTTTCAGCAGTAGCTGGATCTTTTTATTATTCATAACAGAACCCAGTTCAACAGCCAGGTTTTGGGCAAAAAGTGTATCCGAAATCCGGTGTATCATATTATCCTTTACATAAAGTATGGGCGACATGCTGTATTGCTGACTGTCTTTGCTGATCACCCGGATCATGGCTACAAGCGCTGTATCGGAGGAAGTGAAATGATATTTGCCGGCAGAAGGATTTACAAGTACGGTATCGAGTATCATCATACCCCTGGAATAAAAAACTGTATCATGCATTGCCACCGGATAGGTTTTGAAACCGGAAGTATCGCGTTGTTTATCCTGTATATTGGCATAACTGATATAGGTGAATATGTCACGGTCCAGGTAGTGTTCTTTATCCGGATTATTGGAATAATTCTCAACACCTTTGGTATTCTTGATCAGGTTGGGCCAGAGATTAAATGATTGACCCGTTTTTTTATCCTGGAAATTTATTTTGAAATAAATGATGTTCCCGGCTGAGTTCACGGAATCGTTACTGAGATAGGTCACATCATACCTTCCCATGTCGGTTTTTACATTTTTGATCAGGGTTAGATTTTCCATCGGATTCTGATTAGATTTCGGATCAAAGGGGATATTGATACCGGTTGTGTTGATGGAAAGAACCTCTTTTTTAGCTGAAGAAATCAGGATGCCCACGAGCAGCAATCCAAATCCGGTATGGGCGATGGACGCTCCGGCCATTTTTAAATTACCCTTCATCGTATTGAAAAGGTATCCTGCATTGGCAATCACGGAAAAGATGGCTGCAAAGAGCGCCAGATGAACAGCCGCCTGGTACCCGCTGCCGTATTCAGTATACTGAATGCCGCCTAAGATACTTATACAGACCGATACAATCAACGCAATGGCGGTAACGGGCCAGATTTTCTTTATCACCTGGAACGGAGAACTGTTTTTATACTTCAAATACTGAACGCAGGCGGTTAATAATCCCAGGATGATGGCAATGAAAATTTCAATCCGGTTATACCAGAATTTCTGATCCTCGCCAATGGTTTTTTTCGTACCCAGATAATGATTTATGACAGGCAATGAAGTTGATACCATTATAAAAATGGCAGACAGGAAAATAACCAGGGATCCGATGAACATCCAGAATTCCCTCGACCAGGTATTTTCTTCCCTTACCACATGCGGGATCTTCCGGTAACGAACAGCATACAAAATGATAGACGGGAAAAAGAATGTAACCACCAAAAACTTTAACTGCAAATCCATCCCCGAACCCACAAATGCATGAACGGAGGTATCCGTTAATGCGCCACTCCGGGTGAGGTAGGTGGAATAAAGAATAAAAATGAATCCAAGAATCAAAAAAAGATAAGTGGCACGAAGCGAATGCCCCGTTGAATTATACACAACCTGCGTGTGTAGTCCTGCAACCAGTATCAGCCAGGGTACAAGGGATGCATTTTCAACCGGGTCCCAGGCCCAGTATCCGCCAAATGTAAGGGATTCATACGCCCAGGCAGCTCCCATCATGATGCCGGTTCCCAGAATACAACATGAAAAAAGCGTCCAGGGTAAAGCGGTTTTTGTCCAGGATCCATACTCCTTCTTCCATAATCCGGATACGGCGAAAGCAAAGGGAACAATGGTGGAAGCAAATCCTAAGAACAATACAGGCGGATGGATCACCATCCAGTAATTCTGTAACAGCGCGTTGAGGCTTTGCCCGTCCTGCATCTGAGGAATCGATAAATAATCAGCCCGCTGGAAGATCGGGGCTTCCTGAAACAATTGCCGCACGAGCATAAAGGGATTATGGCCGATCTGGAAGGAAAATATGTATACTCCCAGTATCATGGTAAGCAAACAAACCTGCGCAAAACTAATGATGGTCAAAACCGGCGCTTCCCATTGCCTGGCACGAAACATCAGGATGGTTCCCAATACACTATTCCATATCATCCATAATAAAAAACTACCTTCCTGGGCTTCCCAGATGCAACTGAGCATATATTTCGGATCCAGGTTTCTGCTGGAATGTTCCCAGGCAAAATTGTATTCAAACTCATGTTGTTGAATGATATAAAAAATCGTTGCAAATACAATGAAAACCGAAATCAGATTCAGGAAGAAAGCGAACCGGGCCATTCTTTTCCAGGAATCTGATTCCACAACAGATTTGACACTGGCCGATTTAAAATAGGAGATCGTAGCCACCAGGGAGCCGGCAAATGCGAGTACCACAAAAAACTGACCCAGCTTTCCCGGCATCAAATGTTCGCCAGCATAATCCATAATATCTATTGGGTTTTACTGAGATTCTTCTTCGCAGTTTCAGGATCGTCCTTGTATTTGGATGGGCATTTGATCAGGATTCCGTCTTTATGCGTGATCTCAAAAACATCTCCGTTCATTTTACCTTTCAGCACGATGCGCTCGGCTTTTTCCATATCATAAGGTTTTCCGAAATGATACACCACCCTGGCACGGCCACCCAGGGTATCCAGAATATAAAAACTGAGGTAATTGGGATCCTTCACCGGATTATATTCCATCGGAATGCTATTGTCCAGTTTGGCAATGATGGTTACACTTTTTCCGGCTTTCTGCCGGGCGGAAGCGATGGTTTCATAGGTAGATAAATTCCCCATAAAACTCACCAGCATCCCGATGCACAGGGCAATAAAAACCAGCAGAATGATGTGTGTGCGCTTCATGAGCGGCAAAGTTATTCTCTAAATGTCATATACCCTACGGAAATGTGCAAATGTGCAAATGTGCAAATGTGCAGATGTGCAGATGTGCAGATGTGCAGATGTGCAAATGGGGGAGCCTAAGGCGAAAAACTGCGAAATCAGGTTCAATTTGCATCCCGCCTTTGGAGGGACCCATTGGCACATTGGCACATTAACACATTATCAAAATGCCCATCGGGCATTTTGATATTCTCCCATCCTGCAGTACCTTTGTCAACCGTTCCAAGGCTGAAACCGAATCATGACAGATTTATCTCATTACGACTCAAACATCGCAAGTAATCCAAAAAATACCATTTTTGGACTCCCATTTTCAGAAGAAGAAGCAAGACTGATTATTCTGCCCGTTCCATGGGAGGTAACCGTCAGCGGCAGTTCCGGCACTTCACGGGCAGCTGAGCATATTTTCAGTGCCAGCATGCAGGTGGATGTATTCGACGAGGAATCCGGCAATGCCTGGAAACAGGGAATTTTTATGCGTCATCCTGACCGGAAAGTACTCATGAAGAGTGATTACCTGCGCAAGGAAGCTGAATTATATATCAATTATATTTCAAAAGGGGAAGAAATCGAGAAAAATAACTTCATGTGTAAATCCCTGAAAGAAATAAATGAAGGAAGTGCCATCCTGAACAAATGGGTGTATGAACAAACCAGCGCGCTGCTGCAGAATGATAAACTGGTTGTTCTGCTGGGTGGTGATCACAGTGCCCCCCTGGGCTATATGAAAGCCATCGCAGAAAAATATGGCGAATTCGGGATCCTTCAGATTGATGCACATTGTGACCTGCGGAAGGCGTATGAAGATTTGGAATTCAGTCATGCCAGTATCATGTTCAATGCACTCCGGGATATTCCCCAGCTGACCCGTCTGGTCCAGGTGGGTATACGGGATTACAGCGAAGAAGAATTCAATTATATACGAAACAGCAATCAACGCGTAGTTACTTTCTTCGACAAGGATATTAAAGAAAAAATATTTGAAGGCAGTACCTGGCGCTCCATTGTAGATGAGATCATACAGGAACTACCTGCGAAAGTCTATATCAGTTTTGATGTGGACGGCCTGGATCCGAAATTATGCCCTCATACCGGAACCCCTGTGAATGGCGGGTTTGAAATTGAACAGGTTGTTTATCTTATAAAAAAAATTATTGAAAGCGGCCGCCAGTTCATCGGCTTCGACCTGGATGAAATTGCGATTGGCGAAAGTTATTTTGATGCAAATGTTGGCGCCCGGATTTTATGGAAGCTCTCCAATATGCTGGTGGCCGCCAATCCCCTGCCCTTAACCCGTAAAGAACCTGAATGCACTACAACTATGTAGTCACCCTGAAACGGGAAAATGCGCGCAAAACCGATCTGGTCAGTTTCCTGCTTTTAGTTTTTTCTATTCTTTCTTTCTCTTATGTGCAGATCCGGAACGGATTTGGCGAATGGCTGGTTTTCCGTTCAGGATTAAATGGTTTTCTGCTGATCGCCTCCATCGTCCTGCTTACCGGATTAGTACTGAATGTATATTTTTTCAGAAAAGGAAGAGAAATGCGATTCAGGTACTGGTTAATGGCCGCCGGAATTTTCTGGCTGGATATGCCCTATTTTCAATGGATGTTTATTTTTTTTATTTTTTTTGCCATCCTGGAAGCGCAGGCAAAATACCCGCTTGAAATTGGCTTTCATGAAAATGGTATTGTGCTCAATGCGCTGTTCAAAAAAAAAATCCCCTGGTCTTCCCTTGAATCTGTTATACTGAAAGACGGGATACTCACACTTGATTTCAGGAATAATACTTTAATTCAGAAAGAAGTGCTCGACGATGACGATCCCGACGCACCTGAAGATGAATTTAACGACTACTGCCGCAGCAAACTCGTAAATTTGCCCTGATGTCCCCCTTCATTTTATATTCAGACGGAGAAGGAAATATTTTCGAAGATATTTCTTTGTATGCCTGTGGCCGCAGTGGATGGGATGCGATGCCAGTGGAGGAATCAGACTGGATCGGACTTCCTGAAGGGGGTTCCCTGTATGAACTGCCCGGAAGACGCGGAATCGGCATAGACATAAAGTCCGGAGAAATGCGCCTTTGTGAAAAGGGATGGGCGGTTGCGGCGTTTATACCACCCGCGCATACCGGATTGTATCTCGCTGCTTATGAATCCACCACAGATGCACCCACCCTGCCTTTGTTTTGTTATACAGCCGCCGGATGGTTCAATGAAAAATTTTATGTGCCCGCTGTTCGCATAGAACAGGATATCCGCCAGGAATCCAGCGGATACGATTCATCCCGAATACTTATGGGCGCGGCTCATTTACTCAATGCCTATCCGCATAACCGGCTGGTCAAACACCTGATGGAGAATTGCTGTAATACCTATCATTGCCCGGCCGCCAGAAATCTTTCCCTCGGCCGCTGGGAATGCCCCGTACCGGTTTCTCCGGCCTGCAATGCAAACTGTATTGGTTGTATCTCATTTCAACCGCAGGAAGAAACCATTCATTCCACACAGGACCGGCTCACCTTCCGCCCGAAGGCAGAGGAAATTGTCGAATTCACCGTTCCGCATCTGCAATTGGCACCCTATCCGATCGTGAGCTTCGGTCAGGGTTGTGAAGGAGAACCCCTTTTGATGTGGGAAACCATTCGCGATGCGATTCTGGAAATCAGGAAACATACTCCCCGAGGCAGTATCAATATCAATACCAACGGCTCCAAACCCGAAGCAGTGAAAGCCTTATGTGACGCAGGTTTAACTTCCATCCGCGTCAGTATGAATTCTGCGCGAAAACATATTTATGAAGCATATTACCGTCCGAATAATTACTCTTTTGAAGATATCGTGGAGAGCCTGCAGGTAGTGAAAGCGGCCGGCGGCTGGACTTCCATCAATTATTTTGTTTTTCCGGGTATGACCGACAGCGTGGAAGAATATGAAGCGCTACGCAAAATGATTTCCGAAACCGGATTGGATATGATCCAGTGGCGAAATTTCAATATTGATCCGGACTGGTACCTGGGGAAAATCGGATGCACGGAAACCGGTGATGCGATGGGTATAAAAAACCTGATGGAACTTTTACGGGAAGAATTTCCGCTGTTAAAATTTGGTTATTTCAATCCACCCATGGAGCGCATTCGGGGCCGCTTTGAGAAAGATTTTGCTTCTCAAGCCTAATGCCCAAAGCGTAAAGCCTAAAACGGGTCGAAGGTAATTTTGAAGTCTTTATTTGTTTATTAGAATTGTTAAAACCACTATTCAGAAATAATAATTGAAAAAAGTTTTAGCCTTTACGCTTTGGGCTTTAGGCTATTAAACTAACTTTATGAAGTGAATCATTCCGAACACCAATTCAATGCCCGTAAAAACCGGAAAGCCGGTTTATATACTTTCCTGATTTGCGGAAGCTTTTTTCTATTACTGTTTCTGATTTCCTGGACGCTCCCTTTTAATCCACCAGCACCAATTGAAGAAGGTCTTGAAGTAAATTTGGGAAACAGCGATCAGGGGATGGGCAATGATCAGCCTTTCCTGCCAAACGATCCTTCAAAGCAGGATCAGGAAAAATATACGCCACCTAAAACAGTTGCCGCAACAAAAGAAGCTTTAAAAGATGTGGAAACGGATGATAAGGATCCGGAGCCCGCGCCGGCTGTAAAATCCCCGCCGGTCACCAAACCGAATGCAACTAAAATTCCGGATAAAGACCTTACAGTAAAAACACCTCGTAAAACCATTCAGCCTGCCGTGAATCCGACGCCGGCTCCGCCAAAACCCAAAGCAGTCTTTCATGGTGTGAACGGGGATGGAACCGGCGGGAATGATGCAGATCATTTTAAACCGGGCGGAAACCAGGGTATCACAGGTGGGAAAGGTGACCAGGGCCAGCCGGGTGGCGATCCGAATTCAACGAATTATAAAGGCGGCGGTCACGGGAATGGAATTGCCATTGCGCAGGGTTTACAGGGCAGAAGGATCAGCAGTACACCTTCTTTCACGGATGAATTTAATGAGAATGCAAAAGTGGCTATTGACGTTCATGTGGACGCTGCCGGAAATGTTATTAGTGCAGAATATCAGGCGCATGGTTCAACCACCTCAGATGCCAGTCTGAAAGCCATTGCGATCCGTAAAGCACATCAGGTAAAATTTAATAGTGGTTCCGATGAATCAGCCGGAACGCTGATTTTCAATTTCAAATTAAAGAACTGACTTTTAAACTCATCGTTCCGAATTCGGCCAGCATATAACATAAGCCACCAGGTGTTCCGGGGGTTACGGCTGCCAGCGGACCATATTGCGGCGGAAAATAATATCCTTTTGAATGATAATAAGCGGCTGTTACCGCTCCCGGCGCGAAACCCAGGGCGTCCATGGAAATAACTTTTTTCGTTTTCGGATTGTATAAGATCGCCTGCGTTTCCCCGCCCCAGCTCAGGACTGCCCACTGGGTACACATGGATGCCAGCATGGCGCAGGCCGCATCCACAGCGTTTCCTCACTGCTGAAAAATTTGCGCGCCGGATTCGGCGCCTAAAGGCTTACCTGTAATGGCCATCCAGTGTTTCCCGTGCAAAGGCGGCTTTTCAGTTTATTGCGCCGGCAGCAGTTTAAAACCAACAATCAGCAGAATAAAAAGAATATATTTCATATCAGTTATTACTTTCTAAAGTGAACGATTTGGCCTGTTTATGAGTAGCAGATGTCAAAGATACCATCCTGCCGCAGCCGGTATGGTATCTGTCTGAAAAAAGCGTTCAGCACGCAGGCTTTAAGCGTTCAGCACGAAGGATTAACTTTGCCCAAAAAAGTGCATGCCTACGACCATCAAATGTCCGAATTGCCACCACGAGTTTGCGATGGAAGAAGCTGTTTCCGAACAATATAAAAAAGATTTGCGGGATCAGATGATTGACTTCACCCGTAAAAAAGAAGACGAATTCCAGAAGAAAGCAAAAGATCTTTCCAAACAACTACAGGATCAGGAAGAAGTTTTTCAGAAAAAATGGAGCGAAGAAAAAAAGATTATTCAGCAAAAACTGGAAGAAGATCTCCGTAAAACAATTCATCAGGATTTTGAAAACCGGATGATCGTTCTTCAGCAATCCAACAATGACCAACAGGAAAAGCTAAAAACCGCCCGCCAGAAAGAACTTGAATTTTTACAGAAAGAACAGGCCTTGAAAAATAAAGAAGAAGAACTTGAGATATCAGCCTTAAGGATACTCCAGGAAGAAAGGATAAAAATTGCAGATGAAATACGAAGGATTGAAGAACAAAAAAACCAGTCTAAAGAAACAGATCACCTGTTGCAGATAAAGGAAAAAGAAAAACAGCTGGAGGATCAGCGGAAACTGATCGAAGAGATGAAACGCAAATCTGACCAGGGTTCCATGCAGCTGCAGGGTGAAGTGCAGGAACTGGCACTGGAAAAATTGTTGCAGGATGCATTTCCTTTCGACGTGATTGCGCCGGTTGGGAAGGGCATTCGTGGTGCGGATTGCACACTGACTGTTCGGAATTCCCTGGGACAGGAATGCGGAAAAATTATTTACGAAAGCAAACGCACGAAAAATTTTGAAGCGGAATGGGTTGACAAACTCAAAACCGACATGCGCCAGCAGGGCGCCCAGGTGGCGATTCTGGTTACCCGCGTCATGCCGAAAGACATGAATTGTTTCGGAGAAAAAAACGGCATCTGGATTTGCAATTTTTCAGAAGTCAGGGCCCTGACCGGAGTCCTGCGCGATGGGATTACCCGGATTTTCCTGGCCTCCAAAAACCAGCAGAATAAAGGAGAAAAGATGGAAATGCTTTACGTTTATCTGACAAGCAGTGAATTCAGTGAACAGTGGAAAGCCATCCGGGAAGGGTTTTCGTCCATGAAAATGTCCATCCAGCGGGAACGGGACACCATGGAAAAATTATGGAAGTCGAGGGAAAAACAACTCGAAAAAGTTCTGCTGAACGCCGCGCATATCAAGGGCTCGATGGAAGGTATTTCGGGCCAGGAAGAATTCAATATGAACCTGATGGATGATACGGATGAGATTTTGGGAATCGAATAATAATTATGAATTGTCAAAGGGAACTGCAGGTAAGTCAGGCGTTTACAACTAACAATTGACAATGAACAATTCACTTCACGTGTATACAAAAGTTAGCACCAGATCATCAAATACTTTGTAATAGACAGTCAGTGGAATGGAACCCTCCTTTCTAAATGCAAAACACAATTGCCCTAAATCACCTGAACGGATAAAATACGGATCAATCCACTGAATATGATCTTTGAAGTTCACTTTTCCCAGGCTATACCATTTAAAAATGGATTCTTTGGCACTCCATAATAAGGTAAGCTGGCGCAGACGGTGACCGGATTTCTCTATGCCTTCGAAGGCGATATATGATTCGGATTCAGATAAAAATTTGTTTCTGATCTTTTCAATCGTCGGACTGGCTTTTTCCACATCCACACCCACCCGGTTCGAACTACTTACAATCGCCGCGGCATAGGAGCCGAAATGAGAGATCGAAAAATGATACTTTTCGTCAACCAGGTAGGGTTTTCGTGTATCGGCAATCAGTATTTCTTCCAGTGGGAAACCGGGAAATAATTCCGAAAGCAGGTAACGGCCTGCCAGATGCTGTAATCTTTTCTGCGCATGGGAAACATCCCGCTTCAGGGGTACTTTCTCCAGAAAAAAATCTTCGCTTTCCGTTATGTGCCAGATCGCCAGTTTAGTAGATTCGTTGATAGTATGTTGATAAAATAAGGGCATCAGAAAAAAGGTTAATGCGAAATTCGCTCCGTTTAACAGCCGATGGCAAACAAATAAACAAATAAACCACCAAAAGGATGATTTTATCTGACAAACGTATCATGGAAGAGATAGAAAAAGGCACGATTAAAATTCAACCTTACAACCGTGACGCTCTGGGCAGTAATTCCTATGACGTACACCTCGGTCCGGTGCTTGCCACTTATCGTGAACATATTCTGGATGCGAAAAAACACAATGAAATTGAATCTTTCGAAATACCCGATGAAGGTTTTGTTCTTTACCCCCATATTTTTTACCTGGGCGTGACCGCCGAATACACGGAAACCCATGAACATGTTCCCTTCCTGGAAGGCAAATCGTCCACCGGCCGGCTCGGAATAGATATCCACGCCACGGCCGGAAAGGGAGACGTGGGATTTTGCGGAAACTGGACCCTTGAAATTTCGGTTAAACAACCGGTACGCATTTATAAAGGCATGCCGATCGGGCAGCTGATTTATTTTCCGGTGGATGGTGAAATTGAAGTGAAATACAATCAGAAAAAAGATGCCAAATACAGCGGTCAGACCAACCGGCCCGTGGAAAGCATGATGTGGAAGAATAAATTCTAAAACGCTGCAGGCCCGTTTTTCCTGTAATAAGCGATGGCCAGCCCCACCACTTCATCATAAGAATTGATGCCCTGCGGCTGACGGTTTGCCTTGAGGTATTTTCCGTATATCCGGTGAATGATGGGTTCCAGGGGGTTCTGATATTTTTTGTAAAATTCCTTCAAGTCACGAAGGTCCTGGCGAACGTCTGGTTTCAATGACTCACGGTAAGGCACAAACGCTGTTGAATCAAGCTGGTATAAGGCACTTGCCGTATACAGATACAGGTCGACATATACGGAATATCTGAAAGCCGGGTCGGCGGAAGATATGGTTGCCAGGAAACCGCAAAAATTCGCTTCCTCCTCTTTTGCATATCCCAGCTGGTGGCCGATTTCATGACAGGTCGTAAATGGCTGAACAAAACTGGGAATGGTGGTATTTACCTGGGCCTCGCAGGTGAATGGATTATAGTAACCACTGAATCCCAGATAATCTGCAAGATACCCGTAAAAAGAAAACTTAACGGAAGGAATTTTATATTTTAATGCCGGATGTGTGCCGGATGCGCTTCGATATGCAGCGATGGAATATTTAAATATACTATCGTGGGTTGTCAGGTGTTTCCTGGCCTCCCTTGATGCGGAGTCGATCTCATTCATTCTGGATACGAGCAACCCAACGAGGGTTTTAAGATCTTCTTTTGAATAAGGTTTCATTTCAAGATGCTCCTGTTGCGCAATAGGCAAACGGTCATAGTTTAGTCCCCAGAATATATTAAAAGCGAGATATACCCACAATGTAATGGAGATGCATCTCTTAACACAAAGCAACAGGTACTGACGATGGAGTTCGCGCTGGAATGCCCGGGTAAAAAAACGAACCAGCGCAATGATCAGATATAATAAAACAGCGGCATATAAAATATCACCCATGCTAAACGGAACCCAACCAAACAATAAACGGGGGAAAATGGAAATCACAGGATAGATTCCCGTTGAATAATATTTTTCAACAGCCTGAGGAAAAAATGAAAATAATTTTACGCAGATCGCCAGCGTCAGTGGAATGAGCCAGGGTCTGTAACGTTTCCAATACATACCCTTAAAAATACATATTATTAAAGCATCCATCTTATATTGCAGATTATACTATGGACATGGATCTTGATTTTAACAAGAATGAAGATAACATGAAGCAGGCCCTGACCCAGCTTCGAAACCGCTTTCAAAAAATAGCGGTGGGCGGAGGCGTAAAATCGATCGAAAAACAACACGAAAAAAATAAACTGACGGCCAGGGAAAGAATTGCATATCTGCTCGACGACAAAACGGGCTTTTTCGAAATTGGCTCTTTCGCCGGATATGAAATGTATGAAGAATACGGAGGCTGTCCCGCTGCCGGAACAGTCGCTGGCATGGGGTATGTAAGCGGACGGCAATGTATCATCCTCGCCAATGATCAAACTGTGAAGGCAGGCGCATGGTTCCCGATCACCGGAAAAAAAAATCTCCGTATGCAGGAGATTGCTATGGAAAATCATCTTCCGGTCATTTATATCGTGGATAGCGCCGGCGTATTTCTTCCTTTGCAGGATGAGATTTTTCCTGACAAAGAACATTTTGGAAGAATATTCAGAAACAATGCCCGCATGAGCGCTATGGGCATCACCCAATTGTCCGTCGTCATGGGCCCCTGCGTTGCAGGTGGTGCTTACCTGCCCATCATGAGTGATGAAACCATTATGTCGGAAGACAATGGTTCAATTTTTTTAGCCGGCCCTTATCTCGTTAAAGCAGCCATCGGTGAAACTACGGATGTTGAAACCCTGGGAGGCGCCATTACACACACTTCCATTTCAGGTATCGCAGATTATAAATTCAAGACTGAAAAAGAGTGCCTGGACCAGGTGAAGAAAATCATGTCTACCCTGGGACATGCACAAACGGCCGGATTCGACCGGATTGAATCCATACCACCCTTAAAAAATCCGGAAGAAATATATGGATTGATTCCTGCTGAATCCACCAGGCCCTATGACATGATTGAAATCATCAACAGAATCGTGGATGCACCGGGTATTCAACAGTACAAAGAAGAATATGGAAAAACCATTATCTGCGGGTATGCACGGATTGATGGATGGGCAGTTGGCATGGTAGCCAATCAGCGGACATTGGTAAAAACAAAAAAAGGAGAAGTACAGCTGGGCGGTGTTATATATAATGACAGTGCGGATAAATCTGCGCGATTCATCATGAATTGCAATCAGAAAAAAATCCCTTTGCTTTTTTTACAGGACGTGACAGGATTTATGGTTGGCACCCGGAGTGAGCATGCCGGAATCATCAAGGACGGGGCAAAAATGGTGAATGCCGTAGCCAATTCTGTCGTTCCGAAATTCACCATCATCATCGGAAATTCTTATGGTGCCGGCAACTATGCCATGTGTGGCAAAGCGTATGACCCGCGTTTGATACTGGCATGGCCCACAGCGAAAATTGCCGTGATGGGCGGTGATCAGGCCGCTAAAACTTTGTTGCAAATCCAGGTGGCTTCCTTACAATCCAAGGGCCGGCAGATTGATCCGGCTGAAGAAAAAAAATTACTGGATGAAATCCGCGGACGGTATGAAAAGCAGACCAGTCCCTATTATGCGGCTGCCCGGTTATGGGTGGATGGAATCATTGATCCCCTGGAAACCAGGAAATTTATTTCAGAGGGAATAAAAGCGGCTAATCAGAATCCTGAAATCCCGGTTTTCAAAACGGGCGTGTTCCAGGTGTAACAAAATGTGCAGATCTGCAGATGCAAATTGATGTTAGAATATTAGAATAAGATATTTTATTTCATAGCTTTCTATGCTTACTACATTTGCACATTTGCACATCTGCACATTTGCACATTTAATTGTTTCAGCATTAAAAATGAAGTATTGGAAGACCATGTAATCATGTACACCGATGGCGCTTCCCGTGGAAATCCCGGTCCGGGTGGTTATGGAACTATTCTGATGTGGAAAGGCCATGTGAGGGAATTTTCAGGCGGCTTTCGCAGAACCACCAATAACCGGATGGAACTGATGGCGGTAATCGCCGGACTGGAAGCACTTAAAAAAGAAGGTGTTCGGCTTAAAATTTATTCCGACAGCCAATACGTTGTGAACTCCGTGGAGAAAGGATGGTTAATAACCTGGGTCGCGACAGATTTCAAAGGAGGGAAAAAAAATAAAGACTTGTGGTTGCGATATGCTGATCTTGCCATCAGGCATCACATTCGATTTCACTGGGTAAAAGGTCATGCTTCCAATCCTTATAACAACCGCTGTGACGAACTGGCCACCCTGGCGGCAGACAGTGAATCGCTGAAAGATGATCCGGGGTATGAGGGATGAGGGCTGGCTTATGCACTCATCTCCCTGTGGATAGACTGATAATTCTTTGCGAAAATATAACTGCCAAAAAGAACAGCTGAGAAAATCAGCGTTCCCAGGATACTCCACTTATAGAAAGGGAGTCCGTCTGCATAACAGAGCATAAGCCCGTCGAATGTTTTCGGCCTGCCGAGGCCACGTACGGTACCATTACTGGCCCATACAAGGAAATTCGAAACCAGATAGTACAGCGTGGGAGCGGTCAGGGAAGCAGCCATTATCTGAAACAGGTTTAGTTTCTTAATAGCAAACCCAATAATAACCAGCAGGGCGAAGAGAATATAATTTTGCCATTGGCCTTCATAAAAACCCTGCATCCTGGTTACGCCGCCAATAAATAAAACCTCATACAGCAGGTCTGAAATAAACATGGACATTACGGGAATAATAAAAGCCCATTTTTTATCTTTTATAATGGCTCCGGCAAAAATGGCCATGGCCCATTGCGGAGCAAATCCGTAAGGACGGTTTGGAATGATCCGGTACAGAGCAGCGACCAGGACCAGGAACAGAAAAGACAGGATTATTTTGTTGGAAGTCCTCATTACATTGATTTAGGAATGCAAAAGTAACTGATTTTGAAAAAACCGGATGAGATCTGGCCGGAAGTTACTAACAAAGGCGGAGGCCTGCTAATCCGGGACCGGAATGGATGCCTGGTAAATTATTGCGTCTTCCAATGCTTTTATTGAACTTTTTGCTCCGTCGAAGCTCACCCAGGCCTCCCCTTTGTTCCTTTTGAACCCGCTTCCCCCCTTTCCAGCTACTTCCGCAGATCCGCTGAAAACCAGGAATATTTCAACAGAACGGGATTCCAGGTCTTTTGACTGCCCTTTTGGGATCTGTAGCCTGCTGAGTTCAAAATCAGGTGAGGGCGTCGGGTAAACCAGGCGGTCCGTTTCAGCGGGAATTCCGGTTATGATATTTGGGATCGTAGCCTCAAATTTTACATGTTTCATCAACTCCGGCACATCCACATGTTTCGTTGTCAGTCCTCCGCGCAATACATTATCAGAATTCGACATAATCTCCACATTCTGTCCTTCCAGGTAAGCATGCGGCAAACCGGCGTCCTGGAATACCGCTTGTCCGGGTTGCAGATGCAGAAGATTGAAAAAATAAATGGAAAAAAGGCCCCGGTCAATATGACCATCCTGGGGATAGGTTAATGCAGCCCGGGCGACCCAGAAATCTGCTTTGTCCTTATTTAGTTTGCCCGCCTGGTAATGGGGTATAATTCTTTCCAGCAGGGTCTTTAAATGCCGGTCTACCTGCACCTGCGGCATTTCCATCACATGCTGGTAGAGTTTTTTATAATTATCCCCTCCGAATACCGGAACCAGAAAATGAAGTTCAGGTATTTCACGAAGAATCGTTTGCAGTTGCTTCGGGATTTTAAATCCATGCAATAACCAGAACTCACTCAGGGCAAGCATGAGTTCGGGTTTATGGTTTTTATCCTTAAAATTTCGGGTCGGTGAAGCCAGGTCAATACCCTGTTCATTTTCGGCGTCAAAAGCCATTTGGGCATTTTGCAGGGAGGGATGCACCTGGATAGACAACATATCTTTTACATCCAGCACTTTGAGCAGGAAAGGCAACTGTCCGAATGTCTTCGTCGCTTTTTCTCCCAGTGTTTCCTCCGGATATGTTTCAATATATGATTTCAGTGAAACGGGCTGATCCGATCCGTTTTTGAGTTCGGCACTACCGCGTTCATGGGTACCCAACCAAAATTCCGCGTAGGTTTCACCCTTTTTAACAGGAATATTCAGCAGTTTCGGCAAGTAATAAAATCCACCCCAGTCATAGTGTTGTACTTTCCCTGTAATCGGCAAAACCCGATCTTTACTCAGTTCCATATTTTTCATTCGTGGCTCAAAGTAAAGCAAAAATGGCCGCACACAATGAATTTGGAAAAGCAGGTGAACAATTGGCTGCGGAATGGCTGGAACAACGTGGGTTTCAGCTGATTTTCCGAAACTGGAAATCCGGACGGTATGAGGTAGATATCATCGCGGCCAGGAAAGATATCCTGCATTTTATAGAAGTTAAATCAAGGCATGACGATCTGTTTGGCAAACCGGAAGACTGGGTAAACCGTAAAAAAGGCCGCCATTTACTTACGGCCGGGGAAGATTTTCAAAACAAATATCCTGCATGGAATCAGATACAATATGATATTCTTTCTATTCTGTTAAGACCGGAAGGCAAACCAGAATTCTTTTTTATAGAAGATGTATATTGGTGGTGATGAAGCAGCCATTCAGATCGAATCAGGAGATTGTCTCCTATTATCAGCATCACATCGGAGTTCATGAAGCGCAAATTGAAAAATTAAAAAAGAGCAAAAAAATACTTTCGGCAGCCAGACTGATTTCAGTAATCCTCGGCCTGGGCATATGTTATTATTTCTGGCCGGAAATCCGTTTCTCCGTTTCATCTGTCTTACTTTTTTCCGTCATCTTTATTTTTCTTGTGTTCCGGGATACCGATAAAACATCCGCATTGAAAGAACGGGAACGGCAGATCCGTATCAACAGGCACGAGATTGACGCTTTGCAGCAAAATCTGTCGGCATACGATGAAGGTCATTCTTTCGCAGATCCGCTTCATCCTTATGCATCTGATCTGGATTTATTCGGACCAGCCTCTTTATTTCAATATTTAAGTCGTTGCCACACCGATCAGTCTAAAATATTACTGGCCGGGTACCTGAAAACGCCTCTTAATTCCTCTGACATCAGGGAGAAACAGGACGCAGCTGCAGAACTTTCTGAAAAACAGGCATACTGCCAGAAATTTCAGTCTACTGCAATGACAAAACCCCTTACCCTGCAAACCGAGGAGAAATTAAAACAATGTATCGAAGCACCTTCAGCCGGTTTTCAAAATTCATTCTGGAAAGGGCTCCGGTATATTTATCCCGTTATTCCATTGTCCATAACGGCTTTTTATATTGCAGGTGACCTGACTGATAAAGTTTTCCTGTACTGTGCGGCGGTGTTTTATTTAATTTCAATGATGTTCAGCTGGAAAGCCAAGCCGGCGCTGGATATGCTATTGGACATCGAGCCTGAAATCGAAGCAGTGCAAAAACTTTTTTACCTGATTGAAAAAGAAAATTTCAGAGCTGCCTTTTTGCAATCCCTTCAAAACAGATTAAAGCCCGGGGGATACAAATCTACTTCTGATGCAATCGGAGAGTTTCTCAGCATCCTGAAAAAAAACGACTCCAGGGCCAACTTGCTGGTCAACCTGGTTCTGCAGATATTTTTCCTGTGGGATCTCGGTCTTGTTATTGCTTTAAACGAATGGAAAAAGAAAAACAGGATTCAGTTCAAAGACTGGTTTCATGTCATTGCCGAAATGGAAGTCCTGAATAGCCTGGCATCTCTTGTACACAATGAACCTGAATGGGTTTTTCCTGAAGTAGATGATCAGTATTTTCATTTCAGCACAATAGAAATCGGCCATCCGCTGATACCCCCGGATAAAAGAATAACCAGTGATTTTGAACTGGAGGGAACGGGAAAAATTGCCCTGATCACCGGCTCGAATATGGCAGGCAAAAGCACTTTCCTCCGCACATTGGGAATAAATACCGTGCTGGCCGGGATGGGTAGTCCGGTTTGTGCCAGGCATTTGAGTTTGAGTAACCTAACCCTGATGAGCAGTATGCGTGTTGCAGATAATCTGGCTGAAAACACATCCACGTTTTACGCCGAGTTAAAAAAACTGAAAAGTATCATAGAAGCAGTGAACCGGAAAGAGCGGGTTTTTATCCTGCTGGACGAAGTATTGCGTGGCACCAATTCAGATGACCGGCACAAGGGTTCACAGGCACTCGTCAGGCAATTATTAAAGAGTGAATCGGTAGCGGTTATGGCCACCCATGATACGGAACTTGCCCATTCTGAATCGGCTAATGAATCCTTGTTCAATTATCATTTTGAAGGAAAAATCATAGCGGATGAACTCTATTTTGATTATAAAATAAAAAAAGGAATATGTGAAAGCCTGAACGCCACTGAGCTTATGAAAAAAATAGGTATTCATTTTCAGGATTGATATATTTACCTAAACCAAGCTGCTGAAATCAATCCCAAACATTCCATGGCCCAATCCACAGTAAACCTCCGTTCTTTCAGAAATCTTGTATCCCGGAATAAAAAAAGACTGAGGACCTTTATTGCCAGGTTAGAAAAAAGACCTGCCGGAACGGTTCATCTGATTACGCTTGAAGCCAATGAACTTGCCTGGGCTAAAACGGACTGTCTGGATTGTGCCAATTGCTGCAAGAACATGTCTCCGACTTACTCACAAAAAGACATCACGCGTATTTCGAAATACCTGGGTATGACAAGAAATGCATTTACGACAAAGTGGTTGTACAGGGACCGCACCGGCGACTGGCTGAATAAAAAACAGCCCTGCCAGTTCCTGGATCTGAAAACCAATATGTGTAATATCTATGATGTAAGGCCGCGGGATTGTGCCGGATTTCCATATCACGGCACAAAAAAAATGAAGGATTACGGGCATGTGTTTAAACAAAACGTGGAATTTTGTCCGGCCACTTACCGGCTCATTGAAATTATGCAGGAAGGCGTGGCAGACGGAAAGTGGGCGCTAAAATAAAAATCATGTGGGCTGCTGAAAAAAAAGGGTTTAAAGCCTGGCTGCAGTTAGAAAAATCGCTTTCTGATCATTCGGTAGAAGCCTATCTGAGAGATATTGAAAAATTATCGCAGTACCTGGCGTTTCAGCAAACGGATTTATCTATAGAAGACATCCGTTTAAAAGATCTGCAGGCTTTTCTAAAATGGATCGGGGGGCTGGGCATGTCCGCCGGTTCGCAATCCCGCATCGTATCGGGCATCCGCTCTTTTTTTAAGTACTGTTTGCTGGAAAACATCGCTAAAAAAGACCCTACCCTGCTTCTGGAAACACCTAAAATGAGCCGTACCCTTCCGGATTTCCTGCGTGTGGAAGAGATAAACCGGATTGTTGCAGCTATTGACCTGAGTAAACCGGAGGGGGAAAGAAACCGGGCCATTCTGGAAACCCTGTATAGTTGCGGATTACGAGTATCTGAACTGGTGAAGCTGCGGATTTCATCTCTTTATCCTGACCTTGGAATTATAAAAGTCATTGGAAAGGGAGACAAGGAAAGGCTGATCCCGATAGGGAATACGGCTTTAAAATTTATCGGTCTTTACAGGGAACAGGTGCGGGTACATGCTGATATCAAAAAAGGAAATGAAGACATTCTCTTTCTAAACCGGCGCGGCGCGGGTTTGACACGTCAGATGATTTTTTTTCTGATAAAGGAATTAGTCCGGGAAGCCGGAATAAAAAAAACTGTATCCCCGCATACATTCCGTCATTCCTTTGCAACCCATCTGGTAGAAGGCGGCGCTGACCTCCGGGCTGTTCAGGAAATGCTGGGACATGAAAGTATAACAACCACAGAAATTTATACGCATCTGGACCGTGCCTATCTGCGAGAGACTTTGCAGAAGTATCATCCCGCTTTTCAGCATTAGAAGAATTTTTTCACAATCCCCAACGCTCCCTGCTTCCAGGGTACACGGTGGGAAATACCGGTAGACAGTTTCTGGAAATGATGCATATTGGCTATATACCATTCATAGTTTCTCAGTAATGCATCTTTATTTGAAAATTTCGGTTCCCAGCCCAGGACTTTTTGCGCTTTTTCAATGGAGACAAAAGAATCCTTGGATGCCGTTTCATAAACCCAGGGATATAAGGGAGAAATATTCAGCTTATTCAAAATCCGGAGTATGAAAATAGCACCCCCTGCCGGTACTCCGGTAATTTTTTTACCGAAACCAGCCCGGTCAAGCACAACCTGATAATCTTCTTTAATCGTTGTAAATAATCTGGCGCCCACATTAAAAGTGTCATTGGCTTTTTCTGCGTCAATGGTGGTAGACAGATAAATGGCGGAAGCGAAGTCCTCCACATCCATAAGCTGGTACTTATTGTTCCCGCTACCCAGTACCGGAAATCCTTTTCCGTCCTTTGCCCAGTCATAAAAAACACCGAACACACCCAGTCTTTCGGGTCCAATAAAAGATTTCGGTCTGAAAATAGGAACTATAAGTCCCTTCTTTCTGAAATCAACGCAGATTTCCTCGGCCCTCACTTTGCATATCCCATAATCGCCCACACCATGAAGCCGGTCATTTTCGACGAGGGGATGGTGATCCGGAACACCATAAACGGCCGTCGACGAAATATGAACGACCCGTTGGATATGATGGTCCAGAGCGGACTGCAACACGTTTCGCGTACCATCCAGATCCGTTGAATAGATATCTTCCTTTTTGTAAAGTGGCAGGGCAGCTGCCGTATGAATCACAAAATCCACCCCCTGCATGGATTTGTCTACCATTGCCCGGTCGCGGATATCCCCTTTGATTTCATGGATCCTGTCTTTTTCGGGATAGTCGAAATCTGCGATATCCAGGGAGACGACTTTATGGCCCCGGTCCAGCAGATAACGCGTCATATTAATTCCAAGGAATCCGGCGCCGCCGGTGATCAGATATGTGGCCATAAGGTCAGATTAACAAGGTTTTATATGATTGAAGCCCGGCAAAGATACTCCATAATAAAAGAAATACAAATCACTGGCATCAATACTGGCAAGGTTGTTGAAAATTATAATACAGCTTTTCAATTATCTAAAAATCAAAATATATGAGCTTACAAAGATTATTTACAGCAACCCTTTCAGGAATTGTTATCGGAATATTGATTGCCCCGGCCAAAGGAACTGAAACCAGGAAGAAACTGACAGATTCGGTTGACCATCTGAAAGATAAAATCAGGCGGATGCGTGGAACCACCAACGAAGAACTTGCAGAACTTCATGAAGTATTTGAACATGAAATCACAGGATTACGGGAAGATGTCCGTGAAAAAGTACTAAAACTCATCGAAGTGAGTAAAAAAAGCTACAATCACGTAAAGGCAGAAGCGATGTCTTAAGCTTAAAGCCCAAAGCCTAAAACTTTTATCGTTCATGGAATATCGTGTAGGGATGTATTTTATATCCATACACCATAAACCATATACTATTTACTATTTACTCTAAAACCGGTTTTAAGCTTTGGGCTTTCGGCTTTAGACTTTCTAAAAGCATACTCAGCAGAATAACCCCTAAAGCACCTATCGCGTTGAGCCATAGAAAGCTGATATTGATGATCCCCTGTTTGTTTAAAACCGGCGTACTGAGAATGAAGATCTCAACAATTACTGCACTGATAAAAACAGGCGTAGCGCCAATTTTTTTAAAATAAAAAGCGACCAGGAAAATACCCAGCATGACTCCATAAAATAATGAACCCAGCACATTGACGGATTCAATTAAGCTGTTTCCGATATCATAAAAGACCTGGGCAATCACCACGCAAAAAATTCCCCATAATAATGTATAAAACCGGGAAAATTTATATTCTGTTTCCTGGCTCATCGGTTTTTTTATCCATCTTTTATGCAGGTCATTGATGGTAGCGGAAGAAAGTGAATTGAGAGAAGCAGCTATGGATCCCCAGGCGGATAAAAAAATGACAGCGATCAATAAACCAATCAGTCCTTTCGGCAGATTGTCGACCACAAAACGAAGAAAGATATAATTCGTATCATTGGAATCCCCGTTTACCTCTTTATCGTTCAGCCAACGCCTGATAGTGGACCGGAGTACGGTTTGTTTTTTCTGAACATACTGCATGGTAAGCCCCTGTTGCATCCTGATTTCCACGGGAGATCCGGATCGGGAGTTCATTTGAGTCATTTTTTCCTTTTGCAGTGCATCATAATCCTTCATAACCATTTTCAGGGAATCTGCATATTTGGTTTTAGCCAGCAGTTCAAGCTGTGTCTGATTAAAGAATAAAGGTTCTTTGGTAAATTGATAAAAAGAAAATACGAGCACGCCAAGAAGGAGAATGCCAAACTGCATAGGAATTTTCACCAGCCCGTTCAGTAGCAAACTCAGCCTGCTTTCTCTTGTAGAACTGGCAGTAAGATAGCGGCCGACCTGCGACTGGTCGGTTCCAAAATAAGAAAGGGCCAGGAAAAATCCGCCAATCACGCCACTCCAGATATTAAACTTGTCATTCCACTGAAATCCATGATCGTTCTTACCCGATGTAATGACGTTTAGTTTCCCCGCTTTACCCCCGATATGCAGCGCATCTGATAAACCCATATTTCCGGGCAACATATGTACGACCAGATAACCCGCGATGGACATGCCAACGAAAATGATGATGATTTGTATTTGCTGGGTATAGGCGACCGCTTTGGCACCACCGGTAAAAGTGTATATGATCACGAGTCCGCCCATCAGTATATTCGTCCACAGAATATTCCAACCCAAGAGAGAGGAAAGAATGATGGACGGGGCAGAAATGCTTATACCGGTGGACAGGCCCCGCTGCAGTAAAAACATGAGGGAAGTAAAACTTCTTGTTTTACGGTCAAATCTTTTTTCAAGGAATTCATACGCGGTAAATAATTTCAGTTTATGAAAAACCGGCACAAATGTGATACAGAGTACCACCATGGCCAGGGGTAGTCCAAAATAATATTGCACAAACCTCATTCCGTCGGTAAATGCCTGTCCGGGGGCCGTAAGAAAAGTCACCGCACTTGCCTGGGTACCGATAATACCGAAAAGAATAAGGTACCAGGAAGAACTGCGGTTGAGTAAAAAATAACTCTCCAGGTTTTTTTCTGCACGGCCTTTATATAATCCATACAGGATAATGCCGACCAGCGTCACAATCAGTACGATCCAGTCGATAAGGCTCATGAAAAATGTTTGGTAAAGAAGTAGAATAATATGATCAGCAGAACGAGGAATCCAATCACCATGACATACCAGGAATTCCAGGATTTAAAAAATGGAGGCTTTTCATCCGGTAATTGGTTCATATCATTTTTTTGAATTCCCGCGGTTTGCCATCAGCATGGCAGCGATCAACCCAAGCACCAGGCCGAAAAGCATGCCCACGGTTACTTTTTTGATAAGCCGCCCAACTACAATACCAGTCACAATGGCTACAATAAAGGCAATTTCCTTGCGGTTCAGATTCAGCATGCTTTATTTATCTTTTTGCCGATTGAGCGCAATAAGGTTGGCCAGCAAACGATAAGCACCCGGCACACCCGCAGGCAGCTCCCGGAAAAAAACGAGACCTGTATAAGTAAAATTTCCTTTACCATATATGCCCGTGATCAGGCTTCCGTTTTGTTCCGGTTCATCCCGGTCGTGCATTGAAAAAACGGCCTGGTATCCCGGATCAAAATGAGTTGCGAAATAAATGCCTCTTTCCTGGATCCATCCATCAAAATCTTTTTCCGTTATCTCATTCGGGAAATGAAGAAGTGGGTTGTCTGGCTGAAGAAAAACAACCGGTGCATCTTCTTCCGTAACCCGGATATTGGAAATTCCAAAAGGATAGGGACCAATATGGGTTGTATCGATTCCAGGATTCCGGTTATATTGTACAATCAGATTACCGCCATTATGGACGTAGTCCATTAACACGGCATACTTTGTAAATAGCCAGCTGTGCACATCATATGCCCGAACGCCTGCTATCACGGCATCCAGATTTTGCAACAAAGCAGGTGTTAATGAGTTTTCATTTAGTTTCACAACCGTATATCCCATGGCCGTTAATGCATCCGGAACCTTATCCCCGGCTCCTTCAATATATCCGATGCGGGTACCCCGTGTTTGCAGGTTAACAGATACAACAGTCGCATTGGATGGTTTGAAATAATCAATCCTCGGAATATGTTCGTAAGCGATGGTCCGGCATTGAAGCAGGGTATCTGGTCGCCCGTTCTGCAAACGCGTGACCCATGTTCCCGTTCGCCCATCATTCCCGGTAAGCGATTTGAGCGAAAAGGCATGTGTCATTCCTGCAGCAGAATCAGATCTTGTTTCAAATCCGGATATCGGAGTAAGAGAAACAGCCGCGTATGAAATATTACTCCCGGATATGCTCACGGAATGTATATCCGATTTTTCATCATCGGGATTCAGAACGGTTTTCAATTGTCTCTTGATGGTCAGTTTCTTTTCTTTGTCTTTGCTGAAAACCAGCAAATCCGGATCACAGGTTGCCATCAGGGAGGGAACAATCGTGAATGGCTCATACAATTCCCCCTTCACAGGATCGGTGAATTTGTACAATACCGGCTGACTGATATTGAACGACTCCCCATACAGGCTGATTTCAAAAACAGCCTGCAGAACAGGCGGATTCTGCGGTTGGCCGATCAGCGTTTGATCCTGCACGTTATAGGAGCCCGGAGACATGGGTTCGACCAGCCAGTAAGGTTGGGATATGGGTAATTCCTTTAGTGAAATCCGTCGGAGGATGGAATAGTTTATTCCGGATTGTAAAACCTGGTTCCAGCCGGTATCCTGCTGATTCAGGCTGACTGAATTTATTTTTATGGAAACAGGGGACCGGTTAACCGCACGCACGCTAACCGAAATGGTTTGATTGAGCACTGCATATCCTTCGTCCACGGTCGCTTCCATCCACAAGCCACTGCAGGCATGAATGAGTTCCAAGGTCTCCTTTAATTTTTCATCCCGCCAGTAACCGGCCGGTAATTTTTTTATCCCTTTATAAATCTCCACGAGTAAGGGTAATGACAGATCGGGCGAACTAGCATTATATTTTTTGATCAATCTTTCAATCATAACACCAATGACACGCCCATTGGGAATCCGGTTCCAGCTGCAGTTTATGTTCTGCATCAACGTGGAATCTGCTTTCTCCCCCTCTGTCAAAGCAAAATATTCCAGTTGATTTCCTCTTGTATGGGTGGCACCAAATCCCTGCGACCGGTGCTGGCTGCGGCTGTCAGCTGCTATTTCACCATAACTTTTCCCCAGCAATGGATTGAAACCGCCCACTTCAATTTTCAGGTTGTCTTCGCTGGTCGTATTAAAAGATCCGAATTTATACGTGTTCCAGAATAGCCGGATAGCCTGCCAGGGTTTCACCCCATATTTGAACTGGTCAGGAAATTGTTTTGGATCTGCAGCAGCACTAAATGCGAGACGGCCAAGTACGGATGAAGCCGAATGCTGTCCATGACCTGCCCGTTTATCTTCCGGGAACCGGGTAATGATAATATCTGGCTGGAATTTGCGGATAATCCAAACCAAATCACTTAACATTTTTTGCTCATCCCAGAGCTTTAATGTTTCAGCCGTTGTTTTAGAAAATCCAAAATCATAAGCCCGTGCAAAAAACTGTTCTGCTCCATCCACGCGCCGGGCGGCCAGCAATTCCTGGGTTCGTATCAAACCGAGTTCAACTCCCTGTTCATCGCCAATCAGGTTTTGTCCTCCATCACCTCTTGTAAGTGACAGATAACCGGTACGGTATAATTTGTCCTGTGAAAGCCATGAAAGCAGTCTGGTATTTTCATCGTCCGGATGTGCCGCAATATATAATACCGAGCCCAGCACATCCAGTTTTTTCATGCGGAGCAGGATATCAGAAGCGCTGAAAGATTCCGGTATCTGTGCCGTTGAATATTCAGTGAACAGGAGTCCTATGAAAAAAGGGAGAAGTAAATTTTTCATCCTGGGCATTTATCTTTAGTCATCGCCAAATTAATGAATCCCTGAGAAACCCCGGGCGATTTTATATTGACGGCAGTTCAAACGGATCTCTTTCTTAATTTTACATTATTTTATCACATGCCTACACAGCTTCAACAACTTGTTTTTTTAATCTTACTGGCCATCCATTCGCTTTGTTTTTTCACTGCAAGGTCTCAGGCGGGCCGGGAATTTAATTACCATTCAAATAAACACGTTACCTGCCAGAACGGAGCCGTGGTCTCGGCGCATCCGCTGGCCAGTCAGGCGGGTATTGGCGTACTGAAGCTGGGAGGTAACGCAGTGGACGCTGCCATTGCCACACAGTTGGCCCTGGCCGTTGTTTATCCGGGGGCAGGAAATATCGGGGGCGGAGGTTTTATGGTCGCCCACTTAGCCAATGAACAAAATATAGCCATTGATTTCAGGGAAAAGGCACCGTCCGGCGCCACCCGGAATATGTATCTCGATGAAAAAGAAAATGTGATACCCGGTAAAAGTGAAGACGGACACCTGGCGGCCGGTGTACCGGGTTCCGTTGCCGGAATTTTTGCCTATTATAAATATGCCAGACTCCCATTTAGAAAATTAATACAACCAGCCATTGACCTGGCTGAAAAAGGATTCGCGATTACCGCTGATGAAGCATCTGACCTGAATGAGAAACAGGAAGATTTTAAAAAATATAATTCTGATTTGCCGGTTTTTGTAAAAGCATCCGCATGGCATGCAGGGGATACCCTGGTTCAGAAAGATCTGGCAAAAACCCTCAAACGAATCCGGGACGGCGGAGCCAGGGGATTTTATGAAGGAGAAACGGCACGCCTGATCATAGAGGAAATGCAGCGCGGCAAAGGGCTGATCAGTTATGAAGACCTGAAAAATTACACGGCGAAGGAAAGAAAGGCGGTCGTTTTTTCTTATAAAAATGACTATACCCTGATTACGATGCCACTGCCCAGCAGTGGTGGCATTTTATTGCCACAGATGATGCGCATGGTAGAAGACCAGGACCTGAATAAATATGGTTTTGAATCGGTTCAATCCGTTCATCTGATGACGGAAGTGGAAAGGCTGGCCTATGCTGACCGGGCTAAATATCTGGGCGATCCTGACCATTATAAGGTTCCTGAAAAAACGCTGATCAGCTATCCTTATCTCTATGGAAGAATGGCGAACTTCAACCCGGATTCTGCCGGAAACAGCAAACTCATACAAGCTGGTGTGATAAAGGAAAGTGAAGAAACCACGCATTTTAACACCTGCGACCGGGAAGGAAATTGTGTTTCAATTACAACCACGCTCAATGGAGGATATGGAAGCCGGACCGTCGTTGCCGGTGCCGGTTTCCTGCTCAATAATGAAATGGATGATTTCAGTATCAAACCAGGTGTACCCAATATGTATGGCGCCATTGGAGGGGATGCGAATGCCATCGCTCCCGGGAAAAGAATGCTCAGCTCGATGACCCCGGCCATTGTTTTATTCAAAGACAAACCCTTCCTGATTCTTGGCACACCGGGCGGCACAACCATTATTACCTCTGTTTTTCAAACCCTGATTGATATCATTGAATTTGGAATGACAACTTCAGACGCAGTGAACAAACCAAAATTCCATCATCAGTGGTTACCTGACATTTTATATGTTGAAAAGGGATTTCCCAATCCCGTTTCAGAACAGTTACAAAAAATGGGATACACTGTGCAGGAAAGGGAAGCCATCGGCCGTACAGAAGTCATCCGCATCTCCCCTTCCGGCGACATGGAAGCAGTTGCGGACTGGCGCGGCGACGACTCAGCCGAAGGCTTTTAGCCTTCGGCAATGAGCAAATGTGCAAATTCCCGATAAGGAAAAGAGTCGGGTTCTGCAGGACCTTAGTTTCGAGCCGGAAAACGACCCATTTGTACATCTGCACATCTGCAAATTTGCACATTGAAAAGCATGCTGCATATTCAAGTATAAACCGGGGTTTATACTTGAATATGCAGCATGCTTTTTGTACTTTAGCCAATCTAATCTTCGTATCTGAAAAAAGCCCGTAAAATAGTTCGCAGGACGCTGCTCACCCTACTCCTTCTCCTGGTTTTTCTATGGGCATTAATTCAGACCCATCCTGTCCAGAACTGGCTGCTGACAAGGGTTACATCCACGCTATCGAAAAACCTGCATGCGCAGGTCACTATCGGGGATATCGATTTTTCCCTATTTAATAAAATGAAACTGAACGGGGTCCTGGTGAAAGACCAGCGGGGAGATACGCTTTTATCTTCGGGTCAGGTACGGGTCAATATCACCGACTGGTTCTTTTTTAAGGATAAAATTGAGTTAAAGTACATCGGCCTGACTGACACGTATATCCGATTATACAGAATGGATTCGGTATGGAATTACCAATTCCTGGCAGATTATTTCGGATCCGGCAGCAAGCAGGAAAAAAAGACCATACAGTTGCTTTTGCGCGATATTGATATCAAACATCTTCACCTCCTGAAACAGGACGGCTGGCGGGGAGAAGATATGGAACTGGATCTGGGTTCATTAACCCTGGATGCAGAACAACTGGATCTGAATAAGAAAATTGCCGTCATTCATTTAGTAAAATTCAGCAAGCCGGATTTTTCGATCCGGGGTTATAATGGCAAACGCCCCGAACCAGCTCCCGATACGGCGTTTATCAAAAACGATCCCCTGCACCTTCGCTGGAATCCGGGAGACTGGAACATCGTTCTCCGTCATGTTATTATTGAAAATGGTTCTTTCCGTGACGACAAAATCCTGGATAAAAACATATCTACGGTATTCGACAGTTACCACATGCATTTCTCGGATATTCAAGGTGACTTCAAAGAGGTTTTTTTTATAAAAGACAGTATCAAAGCCAACATGCATTTGTCTGCAAAAGAAAAGTCAGGCATTACCATCCGTCAGCTGAATGCCAATATAAAGTTTCATCCGGAAGGAATGGAATTTTACAATTTCGATCTCATTACAGGGAAAAGTCATCTGCGGAATTTCTTCGCCATGCGGTTTAAAAGTTTTGACGATCTGAGTGCGTTCACCACCAAAGTGAAAATGGAAGCTGATTTTACAAACGCGACAATCGACAGTGATGACATCGCTTATTTCGCGTCCTATCTGAAAAGCTGGAAGAAAAATATCCTCATCACCGGAATCATAAAGGGATCCGTATCCGATCTGGCCGGAAAAAATATCCGCATTAAAGCCGGATTACATACAGAACTGAATGGGGATTTTCATCTGGCGGGAATACAGGATATCAATAAAGCATATATTGATTTCAGGTCGAATGATTTTCGCACGACCTACCGGGATATCATCACATTTATACCTTCTCTCAAAAAAATTGACAACCCCCGGATCGACCGGATTGATAACCTGCGTTTCATTGGAAATTTCCAGGGCACCCTTCAGAATTTTGTTACTTCAGGTACCATCGAAACCAACCTGGGAACCGTGGTGACCAACGTAAGAATGCAAATACCTGCGAATCGTCCGGCTGTCTATTCCGGCAATATGCTGACCAATGATTTTCAGCTGGGCAGGTTTTTAGAAGACAGCAGCCTGGGGAAAATTTCATTTAACGGGAAAGTCCAGGGATCGGGCCTTACACTCAATACCATTAATGCCAGTCTCGACGGGAAAATCAGGGAGTTCAGCTATCAGGGGTATACCTATGAAGATATTTTTGTAAATGGCCAGGTGACCAAAAAAAGATTTAACGGGAAAATCATTTCAAATGATTCCAACCTGCACGCGACACTGATCGGACTGATTGATTACAGTCAGGGAATTCCCAAATTCGACTTCAATGCCATTGTTGACAGGGCGAACCTCCATTCACTTCATTTTACCAGGGACAGCATTGAATTTAACGGGAAAGTCCGTTTTAATTTCACGGGTACTGATATCGATAATTTTTTAGGTAAAGCAAGGATCTACGACGCATCTGTTTATAAAAAAGGGCAGAGAATGTCATTTGATTCGCTGGTTGTCGAGTCCAATATTATCGACAGCAGCAAAACAATCACGGTGGTCAGTAATGAATTTGACGGAGCCATAGTGGGAGAATTTTCCATTAAAAAACTTCCGGCCGCATTCCAGGAATTTCTGCACCGGTACTATCCGAATTATATTAAACCAAACGCCATCCGGTTAAGCAGGGAAAAATTCAGTTTCGTCATTACGACCCGCCAGATAGATCCTTATATCAGCCTCTTTACAAAAGACTTCAAGGGATTCAACAACGCCAATATTAACGGGCGCATTAACACGGACCAGAGTCTGCTGAATGTAAACGCCGACGTTCCCCAGTTTAACTATAAGAACATCTCATTTTACAAAGTGGAATTGAAAGGAAACGGGAACTATGACAGCCTTGCGCTCGAATCAAATATCGGGGAAGTATATTTAAATGACAGTCTCCATTTTCCGCTGACCCATATCCAGCTTCGCTCTTTCAATGATATTTCCGACGTAAAAATAAGTACCAGTGCGAATCAAACACTGAATGCGGCGAATATTTCTGCCCGGGTTCAAACCCTTTCAGACGGGGTTAAAATTAAATTCAATCCCTCTACTTTTGATATCAACAGCAAAACGTGGACGATTGATAAAAACGGAGAATTACTTTTCAGCAAAAATACCGTAGGTGCCGAATCCGTCAGAATATTCAGCGGAGACCAGCAGTTCCTGGTGAGTACCACCCCATCGGGTGAAGGAAACTGGAACGACGTTCACCTGGAGTTGCATAAAATAAATATCGGCGATTTCGCGCCCTTTTTCATCAAAGACGAAAGGGTGGAAGGTATCCTGACCGGCAAAGCTGATATAACGGATCCGTTTAATCATATGTATGCCCGGTTTAACGGAACCGCGGATTATTTCCGTTTCTCCAACGACTCGGTTGGTAAAATAATCCTGGATGCCGACTACAGTAAACAGACCGGCATTGTGAACGCCACGGTCAATTCAGACAACAAAGATTATCATTTCGACATCAAAGGCATTGTAAATACCACCGACAGCGCAGCACAACCTGTAAATATCATGATCCAGAACATGGTCAATACCAAGATTGATTTACTGGAGAAATATATCGGTGTTATTTTCAGTAATGTAACCGGATATGCTTCCGGTTCTTTACAGATTGTCGGATCGGGAAGCAACCTGGATTATATCGGCGACATCAGACTGACTGATGCCAGGCTGCATGTGAACTATACCCGGTGTACTTATCATATACCTTCAGCGATGGTGCATATGCGAGCTGATCAGATTGATTTCGGATCATTTCAAATCGTGGATTCGCTGGGCAATACGGCGGAAGTAACCAGGGGAAAATTATTCCACCATTCATTCAGGAATCTCAGTTATGATTTTGCCATCAACACCAACAAGCTTCTGTTGCTTAATACCAAAATAACTGACAATAATCAGTTCTATGGCACCATGATTGGAAAAGCAAATGTGAAACTGACAGGTCCGCAGGAAGACCTGGAAATGTATATTAAAGGTGAACCTACAGACAGTTCAAACATATATCTTCCGACCACCACCAGCCGGGAAAGTACCGAAGCTGATTTTATTGTATGGAAAGTTTATGGCAAGGAAATGAAACCACAGAATCTGGCATCTTCTGAAAACAATTTTACCGTAAACCTGGATGTAACCGCCAATAATTATGCAAATGTTTACCTGATCATTGACCCGCTTACCAAAGATATTATTAAAGCCAACGGTCACGGAAACCTTCAGATGCGGGTTGGAACAAACGAGAATATGTCGATGCGCGGCCGGTATGTAATAGATCAGGGCAATTACAATTTTTCCTTCCAGTCCTTTATTAAAAAACCATTCATATTCATGCAGGGCGCGGACAATTATATTCAGTGGAGCGGGGATCCCTACGATGCCGACATTAATGTGCAGGCTGTTTATGAAGCAGAAAATATTCAGTTCAATGATTTAAAAGATGGTTCCAGAAGCGGATCGACGCTGAATACAGGAAAAATTAAAACGTACCGGGGACCTGTCTGGGTGGTTGCCACCCTTAAAGATAAACTCATGCATCCAAACATCAGTTTTGAATTGCAGCTTCCGCCAAATAGCGAAATGCGCAATGATGCAGGAGCTGTTTTTCTTCTCGCCCAGATCAATCAGGAACCCAGCGAGTTAAATAAACAGGTCGCTTTTCTGCTGGTGTTCAACAGTTTTGGACCGCTCACGACGAGTAATGCGGCATTCTCGGCCAATGCAGCTGTGAGTGGAATCGTCGTCTCCAGTATTTCCAGTTATATTTCCGGCGCCATGAGCAGCTGGTTCTCTTCGAAGTTCCAGCAGGTATTCAGGGATAAAAGTATCCGGGTGAATTTCAATACGGCCTTTTACAATGGTACTGCGCTTGAAACAAATGAAGAAACCAGTTCATCGGCTTATGACCGGACAAATCTTAACCTCTCCGTTATCAAAAGTTATATGAATGAACGCCTGACTTTCACTGTTGGCAGCGCCCTTGACTTTGGACTTTCCCAGCAACAGGCCACTTATGCGGCCGTCCAGTTTCTTCCCAATGTGACGGCGGAATATAAACTGACGGAGAATGGGCGTGTGGTGCTTACATTTTTTTACCGGGATTCCTACAATTACCTTTCCCTGGGTAACCATACCACGAACAGTTCAGGAACCAGCATTTCCTACCGCCGGGACTTTGATAAACTGGATGAGATTTTTAAAAAGAAGAAACCGGTGCCGGCTGACAGTTCGGGCGCGAAGAATTAATGTGCAAGTGGGCAGATTTACGACTGTTCCCTCAGCGTATGCCCCAACTTATCTCTCTTCGTATTCAGATATCTTTCATTGTGCGGGTTAGAAGGAATCTGGATGGGGATGGTTTCAACAATCTCCAGACCATAACCGGAAAGACCCTTGCGCTTCTGCGGGTTATTGCTGATCAGTTTAATATGGCTTACGCCGAGATAACGTAAAATCTGCGCCCCTACACCATAGTCTCTTTTATCCATGGGGAAACCCAGGTGTAAATTCGCTTCTACCGTATCCATACCGTCTTCCTGCAGTTTATAGGCTTTTAATTTATTCACCAGACCGATCCCCCGGCCTTCCTGGTTCATATATAAAATAATACCGGTCTTATTGGCTTCCACCATTTGCATGGCTTTGTGTAACTGGTCCCCGCAATCACAACGCAGGGATCCGAGAATATCTCCGGTAAAACAGGAAGAATGAACGCGCACCATAACAGGTTCATTTTCTTTCCATTCTCCCTTAATCAGGGCTAGGTGCTCATTGGAAGTATTTTTTTCCTGGAATGCAATGAGTTTGAAATGACCGTATTTGGTCGGCATATCCACCCGAACAATTTCTTCGATCAGGGAATCGGTTTTCAACCGGTATTCGATCAGGTCGCGGATAGAAATCAGTTTGAAATCAAATCGTTTGGCGATTTCCTTCAACTCCGGAAGCCGGGCCATGCTACCGTCTTCATTCATGATTTCAACCAGTATCCCCGCCGGCTCAAATCCCGCAAGTCGGGACAGGTCAATAGTCGCTTCCGTATGACCTGTTCTTCTCAGCACACCGCCTTTTTTCGCACGCAGCGGGAAAATATGGCCCGGCCTTCCCAGGTCAGACGGTTTGGTCTTTGGATCCACGAGGGCCTGGATCGTCAGTGCCCGGTCATGGGCCGATATACCCGTGGTGCAGCCATGACCGAGCAGATCCACAGAAACCGTAAAGGCCGTTTCATGCAGGGCTGTATTATTATTGACCATGAGCTCAAGTCCCAGCTGGTCACAACGATCTTCAATTAAGGGTGCACAGATAAGTCCTCTTCCGTATTTACTCATGAAGTTGACTACTTCCGGGGTGGCATTCCGGGCGGCCGTAATAAAATCGCCCTCGTTCTCCCGGTCCTCATCATCTACCACAATCACCAGCCGGCCCTGGCGGATCTCTTCAATCGCATCTTCTATTCTGTCTAACATGAAAATAATTTGTATACAAAGTTACCATTTTTGCAGGAAGCCGGAAGCGGATGGAAAACCGGAACAAAAGCGTAGGATGGGTCGCTGACTGCCTGGCATTTAGCCCCCTTGCCTCTCGGGCCTCCTGCGTCCGGTGTTCTGCCTCAGGCCTGAAAGGCCCACTGGAGAAAAACCGGCATGGCAACAGACCAGGTTGGCACATCATGTTTACCCCCGGCTATTTCGTGATAGCATATATCTGAATGAGGATCGTATCCTTTATTGATTAATGCGGTAATCAGGTCCTTCGTGTCATCAATGGAATCGATCACGCCATTTCCGTTCCGGTCCCCGGTCTCATCAGCTGTTCCACATTCAAAAAAGAATTTCATGCCGGGCACAAATTGGGTGTCCCGTATTTGATTGTGCATGATCCGGTGCTGCTCATCCTTATATTCCGGATCATCTTTATCCAGGGTTCGCCACCAGAGAGAACCGGAAAATACACCGGCCCATTTAAAAAGCTGTCCATGACGCCAGGAAATATCGAGCGCACTTAAACCACCCAGTGAAAAACCTCCAAACGCCCAGCGGGCATTCAATTTATCAGGGAAGAGCAGGTGAATGGCCGGCACCAGTTCTTCAGTAATAAAAAACATGTATCGCCGTGCCAGGTTACCCCTCCCCTTATAATCAGCAGTCAAAGCAGTTCCATATTCAAATTTTCTTAGCGGTCCGGCATGAATCCCAACACATAACAGAGGGCGTATCGAATGGGCACGGTTGAGTTTACCGAGGATCGACTCAAAATTCATGGTTCGAAGGTCCTGGCCATCATTCAGGAGCAAAACATCCATTTTCCCTTTTCCGGTTTCTGCTTTGGGCGGAAGATAAAAATCTATGCGCAGATTTCTTTCCAGTATTTCTGAAGGAAAGGAGAGGGTTTCCAGTATTTTGATTTCGGGGTTTACGGAAGGCATATTTTCAAAAATAGGCAAGAATATGGAGTTCATTTGTTTTTATAGCATTTTAAAAATAAATTTGGATGCCCACCAATAAAAATAAGCCTGAATATGAAGGAAGAATATTATAAATGGCATTCGCCTTCTCTTGATCGTGACGTTGAAATGCTCGTATTCGGGCATGCCGGCCAACCGGTGATTTTATTTCCTACCTCCAAGGGTGAATATTATCAGAATAAGGATCAGGGGATGATTAAAGCAGCAGAATGGTTTATTGAAAATGGAAAAGTAAAAATCTATTGCCCGGCCAGTATTGATGCAGACAGCTGGTATAACAAAGCAATCCCGCCGAATGAACGTGCATGGAACCAGGAAAGATTCGACCGGATGATTTCAACGGAAGTGATCCCCTGGGCCCAGCATGAAACGGGTTACGAACGAATGGTATTTGCCGGCTGCAGTTTCGGCGGCTACCATGCCGTGAACACGGCTTTCAGGCATCCGAATCTGGCGAGTTACTGTTTTTCAATGGGTGGTGCCTTTGATATAAAACAATTTACCGACGGGTTTTATGATGACACCATTTATTTTAATAACCCGGTAGATTATCTACCCAACGATAATAATCCAAATTTGTGGAAAATGGGTATCATACTGGGTACCGGCGAATTTGATATCTGCAAGGAAGACAACGAACGGCTGGACTTCATTCTTCAGCAAAAAAATATCCGGCACTGGCTCGATATGAGGCCTGAGGCGAATCATGACTGGCCTGTATGGCGTGAAATGTTTCCGCACTATCTGTCTTTAATCAATTAACTTCCTGAAATAAATAATCTGCATGAAAAAGATCGGCGTTCTTTACGGAAAAGAAAGAAGTTTCCCCATGGCTTTCATTGAAGCGGTGAACGGAAAGAATGTTCGGGGTGTTCGTGCTGAATCTGTTTTGATCGATAAAGTGATGCAGGGCCATCCCAGTGGATACAGTGTGATCGTAGACCGCATTTCACAGGACGTGCCCTTTTACCGGGCCTTCCTGAAAAATGCTGCCATCAGTGGAACAGCCGTCATTAATAATCCGTTCTGGTGGAGTGCGGATGAAAAGTTTTTTAATAATGCCCTGGCAACCAAAATTGGTGTTCCGGTTCCGAAAACAGTTATTCTTCCCTCCCGGGATCTCCCGGAAGACACTACAGACCTGTCTTTTTCAAACCTCGCCTATCCCCTCGACTGGGAATCGATTTTTAAATATGTCGGCTTCCCGGCCTATATGAAACCTTTTGCCGGGGGGGGCTGGAAAAATGTATACCGTATTAAAAATGCGGAAGATTTTTATCAGAAACACAGCGAAACGGGTCGCCTGGTCATGCTGCTGCAGGAAGAAATTGTTTTTGAGGAATATTACCGCTGTTATTGTATCGGTGGGAAATATGTGCGCATAATGCCCTATGAACCCCGAAATCCGCACCATCTTCGCTATGTAGCTGATTTCACCCCTTCAGAAGAAAGTCTTCATCAGATGGAACAGATCGTATTACGCATCAATCATTATCTCGGATATGATTTCAATACGGTAGAACTGGCCCTGAAAGATGGCATCCCCTATGCGATCGATTTCTGCAACCCCGCCCCGGATGCTGAAGTGACCAGTGTGGGAGAAGAGAATTTTAAGTGGGTGGTTGAAACAGCCGCTAACTATGCTATTGAAAGGGCGCTGGATGCAAAAGAAGGTCTTGACAACCTGACCTGGGGAGAATACATTAAAAGGAGTACAGTGCAGAAACCATTGATGGGATAAAAGGATTAATGTGGTAAATGTGGAATTGTGAAAATGTGGGGATGTGGAAATGGAATGAGGGAATGATAACAGGAGAATTACAAATGATGACCAAATTAAAATTCCGGATGCATTCACCCATGTCCACACAATGTACAATTCACAGATTATCCTTTTCAGATTTAATTTTTAATTCTCATATTTTCACAATTCCACATTTACCACATTTACTATGGTGAACATAAATTATCAAAACTTTACTCTTGGAATTGAAGAAGAATATATGGTCATTGATCCCCTGAGCCGGGAACTCAAGAGCCATGAACAGAAGATCGTGATCGAAGGTCAGAAAATCATCCGCGATAAAGTAAAAGCAGAAATGCATCAGGCCGTCGTGGAAGTAGGAACCGATATCTGCCGGGATATTTCAGAAGCTTACCAGGATGTATCCACTTTGCGTAAAACCATTTCGCAGATCGCCGCCGACCAGGGGCTCTGGGTGGGTGCTTCCGGAACACATCCATTCAGTCATTGGGAAAGCCAGCTGATAACAGATCATGCCCGGTATAATGAAATCGTGAATGAGCTGCAGGAAGCTGCGCGCAGTAACCTGATTTTTGGCCTGCATGTACACGTGGGCATGGAAAGCCGGGAAATGGCCAACCATATCGCCAATTCAACGCGTTATTTTCTTCCGCATATTTATGCGCTCAGTACGAATTCCCCCTTCTGGGAAGGCCGGAGCACCGGATATAAATCTTTCCGTACCAAAGTATTTGATAAATTTCCCCGTACCGGCATACCGGAATATTTTGAAAGCATTGAAGCATACGAAAATTTCATCAAACTGCTCGTTAAAACAAATTGCATCGACAATGCAAAAAAGATCTGGTGGGATCTGCGGGTACATCCTTTTTTTAATACCGTCGAGTTCCGGATTTGCGATGTGCCGATGACGGTGGAAGAAACCATCTGTATCGCTGCGTTATTCCAGGCGGTCTGTGCGAAAATTTACAAGCTCAAAACACAAAACCTGAATTTCATCATCTATCAGCGCGCCCTGATCAATGAAAATAAATGGCGCGCCAGCCGTTATGGAATAGATGGGCACCTCATTGATTTTGGAAAAGAAGAAGAAGTAAATACCCGCGTATTAATATATGAACTCCTGGATTTTATCGAAGATGTCGTAGATCCGCTCGGGATCCGGGATGCCATCAGCATCATTCCGAAAATGTTCGAACGGGGAACCGGAGCCGACCGGCAATTAAAAGTATTCGAAGAAACAAAGAGCCTGGTGAAAGTGGTAGATTATATCCACGACCAGTTCTTATACGGATTAAAATAGATTCTCCATCACCATCGCGCTCGCACCCCCACCCCCGTTGCAAATCCCGGCTGCTCCGTATCGAGCTTTGTTTTGTTTCAATACATTCAGCAGGGTTACGATAATCCTGGCACCACTGCACCCAAGCGGGTGACCGAGCGCAACGGCACCTCCGTGTATATTCACGGCAGAAGGATCTAAATGCATCCGTTTGCTGTTTTCAATTCCTACCACGGCAAAAGCTTCATTGAGTTCCCAATAATTTATGTCATCCATTTTTAATCCCGCCTTTTGAACAGCTATTGGAACGGCAAGGGAGGGTGAAGTGGTAAACCATTCGGGGGCTTGTTCGGCATCCGCATAAGAAAGGATTCTTGCCAGGGGTTTAAGTCCCAGTTGTTTTAATTTCTCCTCGCTGACAAGGATCACTGCCGCAGCACCATCATTCATGGAGCTCGCATTGGCAGCCGTTACCGTTCCGTCTTTTTGAAATGCTGGTTTGAGGGAAGGAATCTTTTCAAATTTTACATTGAATGGTTCTTCGTCCTGTTCCAAACGAAGGGTCTCTCCTTTTTTTTGAATCACCAGTGTTAATACTTCTTCTTTGAATTTTCCCGTCCTCCACGCTTCCTGCGCGCGGCGGTAGCTTTCTATTGCAAAGGCATCCTGCGCTTCACGCGTGATCCCACAGGTTGAGGCACATAATTCAGCTGCATTCCCCATCGCTTTGCCATCGTATACATCCGTAAGTCCGTCTTTCGCGAGGCCGTCTATCAAAAGACTGTTCCCGTATTTATTTCCCCAGCGCATCTGGTCAGCATAAAAAGGAACATTGCTCATACTTTCCATGCCACCGGCCACAACCACCCCGGCATCTCCCAATAATATGCTCTGGGCGCCCAAAGCAATTGACTTCATTCCGCTCGCGCATACTTTATTCACGGTTGTGCAGTTAACACCGTCTGGAAGACCGGCCATTTTTGCGGCCTGTCTGGCAGGCGCCTGGCCTAGGTTGGCCTGCAGCACGGATCCCATCAGCACATCATTTACTTCCGGTAATGGCAACTGAATACGGGCCATGGCTTCGCGGATAACCAGGCTCCCCAGGCGGGTGGCAGTAAATTCTTTCAGCATGCCGCCAAAGCTTCCGATCGGTGTACGCACGGCAGCAACAATATATACAGCAGATGTTTTCATCGCGAAATTTTATGCAAGTTACTTTTATAAGCGCAAAGCTTACAGCGTAAAGCGTAAAGCCATTTTAATAAATTAATTCCTCCTTCATTTGATATCCGTTAAATTTATTCTTTCATAAAGTTTTTCACACAATTACGACCCCATGGGAGATCTTCAAATCCGGAAGCAGCCAAAAAAATATGATGCAGTTATTGTTGGATCCGGGGCCGGCGGCGGCATGGCTGCCTATGTGCTCGCACATGCCGGTCTAAAAGTGTGTCTGATCGAAGCAGGTCCCATGTTCGACCCGAAAAAAGATTCCAATCAGTTAAAAAATCCCTGGGATTCTCCCCGGCGCGGAGCCGGCACAAAGTTCCGGCCATTCGGTGATTTTGACGGTTGTTACTGGGGATGGGAAATCGACGGAGAACCCTATACCCATGTGGGTGATACCAAATGGGAATGGTGGCGGGCGCGTATGCTTGGCGGAAGAACCAATCACTGGGGAAGAATTTCTTTGCGGTTTGGGCCGCTGGATTTTAAAAGGAGAAGTATTGACGGACTGGGAGACGACTGGCCGATCGGTTATGACGATGTAAAACCATACTACGATAAGATTGACCGGATGCTCGGGGTTTTTGGGACCAATGAGGGATTGTATAACGATCCCGACGGAATTTTTCTTCCTCCACCAAAACCCCGGCTGCATGAACTTTTTATAAAAAATGCCGGGAAACAGGTGGGTGTTCCAGTTATTCCCTCCCGGCTTTCCATTCTGACCAAACAAATCAATAAAGAAAGAGGCGCCTGTTTTTTCTGTGCGCAGTGCGGACGGAGCTGTAAAGTGTACGGAGATTTTTCTGCTTCTTCCTGTCTGGTAATTCCTGCCATGGAAACCGGCAATATTGATCTGGTCACCCAGGCAATGGCCCGGGAAGTACTCACTGACAAGGCGGGAATGGCAACCGGGGTATCCTATGTGAATAAAGAAGACATGCGGGAATACCAGGTCACCGGCCGCACGGTTATCCTGGCAGCCAGTGCCTGCGAAAGTGCCCGGCTCCTGCTCAATTCCAAATCAACACGGCATCCGAACGGAATTTCCAACAGCAGCGATGCGGTTGGAAGATACCTGCACGATTCAACCGGCGCGGATATGGGCGGTATCATTCCCGAACTTTTTAACAGAAAAAGATATAATGAAGACGGCGTTGGCGGAATGCATGTGTACAGCCCCTGGTGGCTTGATAATAAAAAACTCGACTTTCCCCGCGGATACCATATTGAATACGGTGGTGGTTTTGGCCAGCCGGTATATGGATTTAACTGGGGCATTGAAAAGCTTAACGGAGAATATAAAATAAACGGGAAGCAAAAAGAATCCGGTGGATACGGAGCCTCCCTCAAAGAAGATTACCGGTATTTTTTTGGCGCCCATGTGGGGATGGCCGGTCGCGGAGAAGCGATCGCCAGGAAGGACAGCTATTGCGAAATCGATCCGGAAGTGGTTGATAAATATGGAATACCGGTATTACGTTTCAATACCTCTTATACGGACTATGAAATTAACCAGGCCAGACACATGAAGCAGACTTTTGCTGAAATCCTGGACAGTATGGGCGCAAAAATTACCTGGGGAGGTGAAGACGGTAAACATAATAATTACGGATTACACGCCCCCGGCAATATAATTCATGAAGCGGGAACCGTGCGAATGGGGAATGATCCGAAAGAGGCTCCTTTAAATAAATGGAGCCAGGCGCATGAATGCAAAAACCTGTTTTGTGTGGACGGCGGACCATTCGTTTCCCAGGCCGATAAGAATATTACATGGTCCATACTCGCTCTTTCCATGAGAACCAGCGAATACATCGTGGATCAGTTAAAAAAACAAAACATTTAAAATAACGGTCATGGACAGACGAAAATCGATAAAGACCCTGGTGATCGGCGGCTTTTCATTCAGTGTGCTGGCGTCAGCCTGCAAACTCCATGAGAACAGCCCGGTTTTGCCTGTTGAAAAAGATAAGGAAGCGATCGTTTCCGGTTTAAACCGGATGAAAGAAGAATTGGCCCATATGAAAAAATTGGATGCCGAACCGGCTTTTTTCACACCGGATGAAATGGCCACCATCACCCTGTTGGGCGATATCATCATACCCAGGGATGAAGTGAGCGGCAGCGCGTCTGACGCGAAAGTGCCGGACTTTATAGAATTCATTGTAAAAGACATGCCCGAACATCAGACCCCGCTGAGCGGCGGACTGCGCTGGCTCAACCTGCAATGCCTGAACCGGTTTGGAAAAGATTTTAAAGACTGTGAACACCCGCAACAAATGGAAATGGTAGATGAAATTGCCTGGCCTAAAAAAGCGAAACCGGAGATGACGCAGGGCGTGGCATTTTTCAATCTCCTGAGAGACCTGGTCGGAACCGGATTTTATACTTCAGAGATCGGCGTGAAAGACATCGGGTATATGGGAAACGTACCGAATCAATGGAACGGGGTGCCGGATGAAGTATTAAAACAATACAACCTGGCCTATTCAGAAAAAGAGCTGAAAGAGTGTATCCGCTTCTCCTGATGAAAAAAAACTAATTTTCGATTGGATTGATATAAAAACCTTCTTCGCTTAAAACAAAACTGTTCGGAACAAAAGAAAGGAGCGATTGCGTAATCATCGAGGCCGCTTCGCGCAGATAGGTTGCGCCAATTTCCGGTGTTCTGACAGCAAACTGCCAGCTTTGTATTTTCAGGTATGCAACTTTACTTTCCTGGATAACCTGGTTATCCTGTTGGCGGAAGATCTCAGCGAGACGATCCTGTTGATTGTCAGTGTTGGGGGACATAGGGATCAGATTTTGGGTTTTCAAAGGTTGATGGATTATTAACGGTAACCCCCTCTATAAAATTGTCTGATTTTTCGAATATCAGTCTTTGAAGTTCCCCTGGACCCGGGTCTTTTCAGCATTTTTTCGTTCTCCTTTCATCGTAGCCGCTAATTGCAGCGCATTGTAGGCGTTTACGATACCACCACTTACCGATAGCTGACTGAAATCAACCTGCCCGCCACCAGGCCATTTCACATGGCTTTCCGGTAGTTTCATCACGGATTGGACAAGTATATATTTTAACTGACGGGCGCTCAACTGCGGATAATATTCCAGGATCAGGGCAGCGATACCCGCAACCACGGGAGCCGCCATACTGGTGCCGCTATAGGCTGCATATTGATTGGCAGGTAATGTGGAATATACCCTGACCCCGGGCGCAAAGAGGTCTACTTCTTTTTTCCCATAATTGGAAAACCGCGCAAGCACGAGGCTGTCCGGACCACCCGTATTCGCACCCACTGTAATCCAGCAGCAGGAGTTCCTGCCGGATAAATCATATACCGGGTTTGGGTAGTGGGATACCGAATCGAGGTTCTGGAATTCGTTTCCAGCCGCATTGATGATCAGTACATCATGGTTTTCCGCATATTTTACCGCATCATCCACCCATCTTTTTCCCGGAGAAAAATATTTTCCAAAACTCATATTAATGATGCGTGCCTTGTTATCCACGGCATACCGGATCGCCAGTGCAACATCTTTATCCCTTTCATCCCCTTCCGGAACAGCCCGCAGCGCCATGATATACACATGATCATCGATTCCGTCCATTCCTTTTCCATTTCCCCGTGAAGCAGCGATGATACCGGAAACATGTGTCCCATGGCTGGACGTTCCGGCGGCTACATTATTATTTCCGTAACTTTTATCATTTATATTTCCTGGATCATCCCCGACGATTCCCCGGCGCTGCGCATCCGGATCACCGGAAAAATATTTTAATTCCTCCCTGGAAATCTGCTGGTAACCTTCCGCTTCCCTGATAAACCTGCCCAGTGACATATCTGTTGAAACACCGTTTCTCCTGAAATACATCAATGTGTTTTTCTTCAGCATTGTCAATGACGAATCCATGGGCTGAAAGGCTGATACATCCCGTACATAAACAGAATCTTTCCGAAGGATTATTTTAAAAATGCTATCAGATGCACGCATTTGCGGTAACATCTCTACGAGGAGGGAAACGGACTGCGCAACCTGCATGGAATCCTTGAGGAAATATTTTTTAACCTTCTCACGGTAAAGGCTATCCGAATATGAATAGGGGGGTGGCATGGATTTCAGCCGGTAATACTCCCGGTAGGATTCATAACTCTCCATCGAGATATTCTTCCCATTTTTACCGCCCAGGAAATTCCAGCCGTGTATATCATCCACATAGCCGTTGTGGTCATCATCCACTCCATTTCCGGGTATCTCATTCATGTTTGTCCATATATGCCCAACCAGGTCCTCGTGCGCAGTATCCAGGCCTCCATCAATGACTGCAACGATGACAGGATATGCTTTTTTCCCCTTTAGCAAATCATCATACACCCGGTTCACACCCGTTCCGAAAACACTGTCCGTGCGGTAATCCTCGAGCTGCCAGCCATGGGCAGTAAATTTGGAGGACTGTCCCTGGGTAAAATAAATTGAAAAGAAAAAGCAAACCAGCATCAGAAACAGGGCATTAAAAATTCTCTTCTTTCTTTTCATCAAATAATTTTTAGGCTTCCTTATTTTTGCCCGCTGGCAATTTATACAAAATTTGAGTTACCCTCAATCCCTGCCGGTTCTATTTAAGGATGAAATTTCTCAAAGCTTTACACAAAACGGGGTCGCTTTATAAAAATGCCTATACAGGTTTATCCCGCTCCACCTGGTTGTTGTCGCTGGTTATGCTGGTAAACCGGAGTGGCACGATGGTTCTACCATTTATGACGATCTACCTGACAGGAATTGGATTTTCACTATTCCAGTCAGGAGTTGTGGTTGGTTTATTTGGTGCTGGAGCTGTTTGCGGCGCTTATCTGGGCGGGAAACTCACGGATAAATTAGGTTTTCACCGTATCCAGCTTATCACACTGACAGGCGGCGGTTTGCTGTTTATTTTATTGGGGTTAATGAAAAGTTATTCCCTAATCTGCATTTTCACTTTTATACTCAGTCTGGTGAATGATGCATTCCGGCCGGCAAACAATTCAGCGATCGCTCAATACAGCCGGTCTGAAAACCGAACCCGCTCTTATTCTCTGAACCGCCTGGCCATCAACCTGGGCTGGGCTGTTGGCGGAACCCTGGGCGGATTCATTGCTTCTTTCGATTATCACCTGTTATTCTGGATCGATGGTTTTACAAATATCATTGCGGCTGTTATGCTTTTTTATTTGCTGAAACCAGCAGAACCGGGAGAAAAAGAGAATGCGCCGGTTATTAAAATCCCCGTGGAAAAATCGCCGCTGAAAGACCGGAAATTTGTCCTGTTCACCGTGCTGGTTATTTTATATGGCCTGTGTTTCTATCAATTGTACTCTACCATTCCCGTTTATTATAAAGACGTCTATCATATGTCTGAATTAACGATCGGTGTTTTGATGGGACTCAACGGATTAATTATCGTGGGGATAGAAATGATTCTGATTTTTTATCTGGAATCAAAAAACAGAACCCTGATTTTCATTTCTCACGGACTCCTGCTGACCGCTCTTTCTTTCCTGGTTTATATTTTTATGCCCCTTCATCCCGTGACGGCCCTGGTTTCGGTCATCCTGGTTACTTTCGGTGAGATCCTGGCAATGCCTTTTATGAATAATTACTGGGCCACCCGGGCCTCCGTGCGCAACCGGGGACACTATGCAGGGTATTATGCCATGGCCTGGTCCCTTTCGCAGGTGGTCGGACCAACAGGAGGCACCTGGATAGCCGGTCATTGGGGTTTTAATATACTTTGGTGGATCACTGCTGTCATCTGTGTGATTACGGCTATATTATTCCGCACCCTGAAATTAAACTGATCAGGATTTGCCGCCGAACACTTTTTTCAGCAGATCAGTGACCTGCGCAGCCGGATCTTTCCGGATCAGTATTTCTTCCTGTGCGACATAGTAAAATATACCGTTGATGGCCTTCTGCGTTACATAGGAAGACAGATCCGGGTCCACTTTGTTAAAAGTTGTCGGCAATTTATTGTAGGTATCAAAAACATCTTTCCAATATTTGGTGGCCCCTGTTTTTTGCAAGGCAGAATCGATGACCGGCGTATACGCTTTGGTCAGTTCAGGGGTTGCACTATGGCGGAGATAGGCTGTAGCCGCTGTATCCGGGCCTTTTAAAATATTGATGCCATCCGTTACCGTCATCGATTTAATCGCATTTACAAAAATCGGGGCGGCAGATTTGGATGCATCTTCTGCTGCATGGTTCATACTCGCAATGGCGTCGTCCACCAGCTTACCCAAGCCGAGATTGCGTAAGGTTTTTTCCACTTTGACTGCCTGTTCCGGCATAAGAATTTCAACCGCCTTATTATCCAAAAAACCATTGACCGCCGAGAGCCGGTCCGCGCTTTTCTGGGCACCCAGGGTGAGGGCCTGTTTTAAACCCGCAGTAATATCTGAAGAACTCAGGGAAGAGGAACCGCTGCTGCCACTGACCGTTTTTTTGATATTATCAAAAAGGCTGGATTGCCCCATGGAGGCAATGCCTGAAATAAGAAACAATAATGTAATTAATTTTTTCATGTGAATTGAATTTTTACGGGCCCCTGCCCCACCCCGTTTAAACGTTTCTTTGGAAACTATATTTCAACGGGGCGGCTTAAAAGTATTGACTAAAAAACAAAAAAAATGTTAACGCCTGATTCTGACAAAAAAGCGTCCCGGGAACATGAGTTTTCCTATTTTTGCGGCTGCTAAAAATTAATCATGAAAAAGTACATATTCCTTTTCCTGCTTTCATTATCGTGTTTTCAGTTATTTGCACAAACGAAGAAAAAAACCGCCCAGCCGGCGGTTGCCCAGAATGCACCGGTAACCCTGAATAACCAGACGGATTCCCTGAGTTATAGCATCGGTGTCATGGTCGCTAATTTTTATAAACAACAAGGCATTACAAAAATCAACGATAACCTGGTTCACAGTGCTATGACGGCTGAAATGAATGGTGATAAAACAGTACTGAACATTCAGCAATGCAACCAGGTGCTGATGGGTTTTATTGAAAAAGCAAAGGCAGATAAGGCCATGGCAGCTAAACAGGTGGCGCTGGATTACCTCGCACAGAATAAAACCAAACCCGGCGTGATAACAACCGCGTCCGGATTACAATATATTGTATTGAAAGAAGGGACCGGCCCCAAACCAATCGCCACGGATAAAGTAAAATGTGATTATGAAGGAAAACTCATAGACGGGACGGTATTCGATAGTTCCACTAAACAGGGCAAACCGATTGAATTTACTGTAAATGGCGTTATTAAGGGATGGACTGAAGCTTTACAACTCATGAACACCGGTAGCAAATACCGTCTTTTTATTCCTCCCGACCTGGGTTATGGGGATCAGCAGATGGGACCGGATATCAAACCGGGTTCGCTGTTGATTTTTGATGTGGACCTGATTGAAATTGTGAAGTAGGCTTTTAGGGAATGGCCGATGGTTAATAGGGAATGGATTGATAAACCATTGACTATCACCTTTAACCAATCACCTTAAATATAAAGCTTCTCGTAATATTCCGTAACCATACGTCCCGAATCGAACTGAAACCTCACATCGCCCATTCCGTTTTTGACAACCTGACGCCAGGTGTCTTTTTGTTCGTAGTAAAGTGGAAGAATCTGATTTTGCAAAACATCGTACAGTGAATTCAGATCAAAGGCGTCCTGCTCAGGCACGGTCATATTACTGTAGTCTGATTTTCCAATAACGAACCCATTATTGCCATGGTTAATGAATTCCGGAATCCATCCATCCAGGTTTGAAAAATTCAGCGCGCCGTTCATCGCTGCTGTCATACCACTGGTTCCTGAGGCTTCCCGGGGAACCCGTGGATTATTCAGCCAGCAGTCTGCCGACTGTTTCAGTCTTTTGGACAAACCCAGTTCATACCCGGTTACTACAGCTACCTGCGAATATCCCTTACTTAATTGTATCAGGTAGTTAAAATCATTGATGGCCGGGTAATCCATCGGATAGGGTTTGCCGGCCCAGATAAGCTGTACCGGGTATTTTTTATTATTTAGTAATTCATTAAATCTCTTTTTATCCCTCGCGATCAGGTCAGCTCTTTTATACCCCGCAAAACGTCGTGCCCATACGAGGGTAAATATATCCGGGTTGAACAATCTGCCGGTTTGATCGGCCACCAATTCAAAAGCTCTTTTCTTCAAATACTTTTTGCGATCGTCCCACCAGAAATTGTCGCCGTCTTCGAGTTTCTTATAAAGTTGTTTATCTGCCCAGTAAGTCCAGTTCTGTGCATTGGTAATATAAATAATCGGGCAAATACCCTTGTATTTGCTCCACAGGGCATTCGAAACTTCTCCGTGTAATCGCGAGACTCCGTTAGCAAGATGGGCGAAACGCAGGGCAGCCAGTGAGTGATTGAAAAGGTGGTCTTCCATGCCAGTCAATGCGGCTGCTTCTTCAATGGATAAACCACAGAAATAACTCATGTCATAGCAGAGCTTCATGTCGTGCTTTTCGTTGCCGGCTTCTTCCGGGGTATGTGTCGTAAATACCAGTCTTTTCCTTACTTCTGAAATATTCTTATTGTATTTATGATACAGGTAAAAGGCCGCACTGATGCCATGCGCTTCATTTAAGTGATACAGTTCCGGTTGAAAATTCAACTGATCAACAAGTGTTGCGCCGCCTACACCCAGCAGGATAAACTGTGCTACTTTGGTGGCCAGGTTGGCGTCGTATAAACGGTGGCTGATCGTTTGGGAGACATAATCATTTTCAGGAAGGTCCGTACTCAATAAAAATAACGGGGCCCCATTGAAAGTTTCCGGAGCCAGGTAAAATGCTTTTACCCAAACCGGATGGTCATGGATAACCACCTGAAATTTAATGCCGGTATCCTGTAAAAACGGATATTGTTTTTCAACCCAGGTAACCTGAAGGCTCTGATCCTGATTCCGGGCCTGATCATAGTATCCGTACTTCCACAGGATTCCGATAAAAATGGAATTCTGCCTTAATTCAAATGCGCTTCGCACATGGGATCCGGCAAGAAAACCAAGACCTCCACTATAAATTTTCAGTGGCTGGTGAACCGCAAACTCCATGGAGAAATAGGCTACTTTCTTTGAAAACCGGGGATCTACTGTGTAGGGAACTTCAAATTTTGTAAAATTCATAATTGAAAGAGTAAACGGATACGGGTTTGATTTATTTTATTATTTATCGTCGTTTGGTCCGGACCGGTTTCGGATTGTTCTCTTTGTGCCTGGGATAAATTCCATCAAAAAAGCAGCGGATATCCCGGTGATTTCCGCATCCTTCCAGCTCTTTCATCCGGACATTTTTTTCACTGAAGTTAAATTCTATGGAACAGGGATCTCCGTTCGCAATATAACGGGCAAGGGTGGAACTAACAAAACGGGCTTCCCCTTTCAGTTCACCCTTGCAATTCCCATCGTCTTTTTCAAAATGCACAAAAAAGCGTATAACAGAATTATTCTTTCCGTCCCGGAAAGAAATATAATTCCTTTTATCCTGGGAATAGTCCCCGGTGAATTTATGTTTATGTGGCAGCGTATCGATTGGATTATAAATCAGGCCAATTTTTGGTTTTCCCTCATTGGATTCTGTCATAATCAGCGTAAACACACCTTCTGTGTTATAAACATACACGGTTCGTATAAAAAATTTGCGTCCTTCTGCATCTTTCCGCAGGCGGCTGACTGAAATCGTATACTTATTATCAATGGAAGCGGCATATCGAATGTCAGATTCTTCTTCCCGTATTAACAGGGGCATCCCGGTCACAAATTTTCCTTCGGCATCCATACATACTATAAAAAGCATTTTTTTTGCCGGCGACAGGGCTTTTATAAAAAGATAGGTTTCTGCCTTTTTTACAATCAGCCTGCCTGACCCATAGAGCCTGGGTTTCATTGTTTTGCCAAAATGCTTTTGAATCAGTGAATCAGGTATAAACTGATTGAATACCGGCCAGCCAATGGAAGAATCGGTGGATTTTTTAGACAGGGAACTATCTGCGAAATTTACCGGCAGGCTGAGCGGGTGGAACATGGCCAGAAAATCTTCCGGCTCTATTTTTACCGGAATCCCGTTATTTCCGGTGCCTTTGTTCCGGCAGCATAAAAAAATAGTCAGACCGGCAAAAAGGAACATGAAACTCAATAACCGCATGCAACCAGATTAAAAATCAAAAGTAAAGAAACAGCAATTACCCGGCCGTCTATTATTTTCCCTTCCTTTATTGGGAACAAATTTTAGATTTGTTCCTGCCGGGAAGCAGCGAAGCTGTATAATCCCGGTCAGAATCATGAAGCAAACCCAATATAGTGATCTATCGCTGAGTGATGTACACGGAACGATCGAAGTAAACCCTTCAGCGCCCCGGTGGAAACAGCTGTTTTCTTTTTTCGGCCCTGCCTACCTGGTCAGTGTGGGATATATGGATCCGGGTAACTGGGCGACCGATATTGCCGGTGGCAGCCAGTTCGGATACCGGTTGCTATGGGTACTACTGATGAGCAATTTAATGGCCCTGCTTCTTCAGGGTTTATCGGCCCGTTTGGGTATCGTACGGGGCAGGGATCTTGCCCAGGCGAACCGGGAGGCTTATCCCCGGGTGGTCAATTTCTGTCTTTATATCCTGGCCGAAATCGCCATAACGGCCTGCGACCTGGCAGAAGTACTGGGTATGGCCATCGGAATTCAGTTACTCACCGGACTGCCCCTCATTTATGGGGTAGCGATTACAGCCCTTGATACCTTTCTGCTTTTATTTCTCCAGCGGCTCGGAATGCGGAGAATGGAGATTTTTATTCTTTGCCTGATTGCCATCGTCGGTGTATCTTTTTTCATAGAAATCTTTCTGGCCAAACCCGGACTGGGTGAAATCAGCCGGGGACTGGTTCCCTCCCTTCCCGGTGCAACAGCCCTATATGTTGCCATCGGTATCATCGGCGCCACGGTAATGCCCCATAATCTCTACCTGCATTCTGCCCTGGTTCAAACCCGGAAAATCAAAAGAGAAGATACATTCATCAAGCAGGCGTTAAAACTGAATTTGCTGGATTCCACGATTGCCCTGAATCTCGCATTTTTAGTGAATGCCGCTATCCTGATCCTGGCAGGGGCCGTTTTTTTCAAATCCGGACGTACGGCAGTTGCCTCCATCACCGAAGCGCATCAGCTGCTTTCGCCACTTCTGGGAAATAAAATTGCTTCAATCCTTTTCGCCGTCGCCCTGATTGCGGCAGGACAAAGTTCTACCATCACAGGTACCCTTGCCGGGCAGATCGTAATGGAAGGCCATCTGCGGCTGAGGATAAATCCATTATTACGCAGGCTTATCACTCGAATGCTCGCGATTGTTCCCGCCGTTATCGTTATCGGGATTTCGGGTGAAAGTAAAGTTGACCAGCTCCTTGTTTTAAGCCAGGTGATATTGAGTCTTCAATTGGGATTCGCGGTGATCCCCCTAATCCATTTTGTCAGTGATAAAAAAAAGATGGGTATTTTCCGTATAAAAATACTGACCCGGTTTTTTGCCTGGGTCATTGCTGCCCTCCTGCTTTACCTGAACCTGAAACTTGTTTTGGAAGAAGGACAGCATTTTTTCAGTGCGCCGGGTTATGAAATCTGGAAAATATTATCCGTTATCTTATTACTCGGTGCACTGGTTCTTTTGTTTTTTATTTTATTTCATCCGTGGATGAGCAAAGAGCAGGTAAAAGATGTTACTCTGCACGGTGAAAGCAATATCCCCGGCATGCTGAAAATTCCCAAATTTAAAAAAATTGCTGTTGCACTGGATTTCAGTCCGAAGGATGAAAAACTCCTTGCATTCGCCATCGGGCAGGGAGGACCGGAAAGTAATTATATACTCATTCATGTAGTGGAAAGCGCTTCCGCCCGAATGCTCGGCAAACAGAGTGACGATCTGGAAACAAGAACCGACCAGGAGCGGTTAAACAACTACCGGTTATCGATGGAAAAAAATAACTACCCGGCGGTTACACGACTGGGTTATATCAACCGTACAAAAGAAATCGTGCGAATTGTAAATGAAGAGGGGGCGGAGATTCTTGTCATCGGCGCCCACGGTCATACCGGGTTAAAAGATTTTATATACGGAGAAACGGTGAATACGGTCCGCCATGAATTAAAAATTCCTGTTCTGATTGTACATTTATGAAGGTTTTTTCATCAGGTGTTTGAGACGGCTGAAAGTTTCGGGTTTCATGTTCAGGTAAGAAGCGAGATACTTCTGGGGAACGCGCTGAAGCAGGTAACCATTGTTCCTGATAAAATTTATAAACCGTTCCTGGGAACTCAGACGCACCCGGTTATATTCAAAACTTTCTTTTTTGAGATATTCCTGCGTGGCAATCAAACGGCCCAACCTTTCCATCTTCGGACTGAATTCATATAGTTTCTCCACATTTTCCAGCGTAATGGATACGACGACCATCGGTTCCAAAGCTTCTACTGAGAAATTAGAAGGTTCTCCCGACATAAATGAATCATAACAACAAATGATTTCATTTTCCCGGGAAAACTGCATGACCATTTCTTCATTTTTCCGGATAAAAAATTTCCGGGCCAGCCCCTGTAAAATGAAATTCAGATACCTTTCCACATCTCCCTCTTCCACCAGCTTCTGCCTTTTTTCAAAATTTCGCAAAACAAACGAACTAGACAGAAAAGTGAATTCCGGTTCACTCAGCGAAACATAATTTGATATGTAACCTTTTACGATATCAATAAGCTCCATGAAATAATATTTGATGTGTAAGGTACCAATAAATGTGCAGATGTGCAGATGTGCAAATGTGCAGATTATATATACAAAAAGGGTTAATGGCGGGGAAACAGCGGTATGCCGGCAAAGACGGTAATTTTATCAGACCAAAGCATCAGGGCATTTTCATATTGCACATTTGCACATTTGCGCATTTTCCGTAGGTTTGCTGACTTTTCCATAAAATTTTTCTCCATGGCAAATAAAATAAAAGTTTCAAATCGGGTAGTTGAACTGGATGGCGATGAAATGACCAGGATTATCTGGAAGTTTATTAAAGACAAACTGATCCTACCTTACCTGGATCTTGACATTCAATATTTTGACCTGGGTATCGATTCCAGGGATCTGACGAATGATCAGGTAACCATTGATGCAGCCAATGCGATCCGCCAGGTTGGAGTTGGAATTAAATGTGCAACCATAACACCGGATGAAGCCCGTGTAGAAGAATTTCATCTGAAGCAGATGTGGAAAAGCCCCAATGGAACCATCCGGAATATATTGGACGGAACCGTATTCCGGGAACCCATTGTGATGAAAAATATTCCGAGACTGGTTACAAACTGGACGGCCCCCATCATCGTGGGAAGACATGCATTCGGAGACCAGTACCGGGCAACAGATACCGTGATCAAAGGAAAAGGAAAGTTGACCATGACGTTTACTCCCGCCGATGGCAGCAAGCCGCAAATATTTGACGTGTATGATTTTAAGGGAGATGGCGTAGCCCTGTCCATGTATAATACAGACGAAAGTATTATGGGATTTGCCAGGAGCTGTTTCAATATGGCCCTGAGCAAAAAATGGCCACTTTATTTATCTACGAAAAATACAATTCTTAAAAAATACGATGGCCGCTTTAAAGATATTTTTGAAGAAATTTATCAGCAGGAATTCAAACAAAAATATAAGGAAGCAAATATTACCTATGAGCACCGCCTGATTGATGACATGGTGGCCAGCGCGTTGAAATGGAACGGGAATTTCGTCTGGGCATGTAAAAACTATGACGGAGACGTACAAAGTGATACCGTAGCGCAGGGTTTTGGGTCCCTCGGATTGATGACTTCCGTACTGATAACGCCGGACGGGAAAATTATGGAGGCAGAAGCCGCGCATGGTACCGTTACCCGCCATTACCGTGACCATCAGGCGGGTAAACCTACATCAACCAATCCCATCGCTTCCATATTTGCCTGGACGCGCGGACTTGCTTTCAGGGGTAAGCTGGATGGAAATCCTGCATTGATACAGTTTTGTGATACCCTTGAAAAAGTGTGTATAGAAACAGTGGAGAGTGGAAAAATGACCAAAGACCTGGCAGTTTGTCTCCATGGAAACAATGTAACTGCCGGGAAGGATTATCTGAATACCGAAGACTTTCTGGATGCCATCGACGCAAGCCTCCAAAAGAAGATCGGATAGTGCCGGTGGTCAATAAAAAAGCCACCTCTTTTTGACGCCCCGGAACACCGGAATGACAAGAAGAGATGGCCTTCCTCTAACGATTGCTTACTAAGAAAATAAATTATTTTTTCTTAACCGAATCAGTCTTTGCCTTCAGGGTATCAGTTGCCGCTTTAGCAGTTGAATCAATAGTTGCCTTAGCTGAATCAGCAATAGCAGTAACGCTATCTTTAGCTACAGTAGCAGTAGAATCTACCTTAGCTTCTGAGCTGGCAGCGCCATTACAGGCTGCAAAAGAACCAATAGCTAAAACGATAAATAGTTTTTTCATTGTAATGTGTTTGTTTATGAATGATTTCATGTTAATACAGGGAACGGTGAAAAGTAACCTGCCCGGGTTCCCAAATTTGAAATAATTTTTTTTATACGGTATAATACATTGATTATAAGTATGTTAATAAATGGCGTTCCCAATGTGGGCTTGCATGGATTATTTTGGAAACCGGCAAAAGTTATTATTATCGCTTTTGCATTTTCAATTGGGTTACGATTCTTTACTTTCAGTATTAAATAAAGCAGGCGTGACGACTGACAGTAATGAGCAAGGTTTATTGAAGGGTTTGGCAGCCAATGACCGAAAGGCCATAGAAACCATTTACCGGGTTCATTACAGTATGATTCAGACCCTCGTAATCAATAATAATGGCACGTCAGACGATGCGAGGGATATCTTTCAGGAAGCCATTATCGTTTTATACGAAAAGGCTAAGTCAGGAAGTTTTGAATTGCATGCGCAGCTTAAAACTTATATATACGCTGTAAGCCGGCGGTTATGGTTGAAAAAACTGGTTCAGAGTCAGCGGTTTTCCGGAGATCTGGCCAACGCACCTGAAACGATCGCAACGGAAGACGATGTTGAAATATATGAGCACAGAACCGAGGATTTTGAATTGATGGAAAGGGCCCTCCTGAATCTGGGGGAACCGTGTAAGGAACTGCTGGAGAGTTATTATCTCCGGAAAAAAAATATGTCGGAGATCGCAAAAGAATTTGGTTATACGAATGCAGACAACGCGAAGAATCAGAAGTACAAATGTTTAATGCGATTGAAAAAAATATTCTTCGGACACTATAATAATTCTCTATAACAATTTATAAAAGAAAGAAATGGAAGAGCGTCTGATTTTGGAATCGATAGAAAGGTATATCCGTGGTGAAATGCTTCCGGAGGAAAGAAAATTTTTTGAGGATCTCAGAAAGTCAAACCCGGGTATTGACCAGATGGTGGTTGAGCATACGGTGTTTTTAAACCTGATAGAAAAATATGGTAACCGGAAAAATGTAAAATCCACCCTGCAGGATGTGCATAATGAACTTTTTGAAACCGGCCAGATCAAACAGAGCAAGGAAACCAAGGTTGTCCGTCTCTGGCTGAAATATCGCAAAGTAGTTGCCGTAGCCGCTTCCATTGCCGGTATTACCGCGCTGGCCATCAGCGGTCTCACATCCTATTATACACCCAGGGTCCCAAATACCAGGCTGGAAAACCTGGACCGGAAAATTTCCATGCTGGCCAATGGACAGAAAAACATTATCGATAAAATAAATAAAACAACGCAGGTCAAGGTTCCGGTCGAACCGGATTTTAAACGGGGCGGAACGGGTTTTATGGTAGATCCCAAAGGATATCTGGTAACGAATGCCCATGTGATCGGCAATTCCACGGTCGTGATCGTTCAGAATAATAAAGGCCAGGAGTTCACAGCAAAGATTGTATATGTCAGTCCGAATTCTGATCTGGCATTCCTGAAAATCGTGGACAGTGAATTTAAAGCAAGTACCGTTTTACCCTATGCCATCAGCAAAGGTAATATTGAACTCGGGGAAGCCATTTTTACACTGGGCTATCCCCGGGATGAAATCGTTTACGGGGAAGGATACCTGAGTGCAAAAACGGGTTATAGCGGAGACACACTCGCCTGCCAGATTGCCATAGCAGCGAATCCGGGAAACAGTGGCGGACCTGTAATTGATAAGACTGGTGAAGTAATTGGTGTACTGAGTAATAAATTATCTCAGGCGCAGGGTGAAGTATTTGCGCTCCGGTCCAAAAATATCTTTTCTGCACTGGAGGAAATGAAGGCAGATACCAGTCTGGCTACCATCCGCCCTACACAGGTTTCCAATGTTAAAAACCTGGACCGGGTACAGCAGATCAAGAAGATTCAGGATTTTATTTATCTGGTAAAAAGCTACTAGGAAAGTGTGAGAGTGTGAGAAGGTAAATAATAAAGTAATTATCATTACTCTTTGTCTGTTTCCCGTATTGTCCTATATTCCCACTCTCCCACTCTCACACTTTTCTAATACAGTCTCTCCGGATATTGACCCGAAGTAACCAGGGCAGTGATGCTGGTCTGCACATCGGGCGCGTCTTCCTTATAAGTAACACCAAACCAGCTGGAACCGGTGGGAATAATTTTTATCTTTCCCTTTCCTTCCTGAATAAAACGGTCTCCAATGATGGGAATAAAAAATTCAGATTTCGGATCCTTCCCGTCTTTTACAAGAAATTCCTGAAATATTTTTTCAATGAATGAAAAAACAGCCGGATCAAAACACCAGAAATTCATAGACACTTTGGCCTCATCGGGAACGGGAAAGGTTTTGTTTCCTTCTTCATAGGTGATTTTCCCTTCTTCATTCCGGTAAATCCTGGTTCTTTCATGAATAGAAACCAGGTTATCATGATCATCCACTTCACAAACTCCCCGGCTCACAGAACCGTTTTCCGAAAGTGTTTTGGAAAGGTCATAACCAATAATACTATAAGTTGACGCATTACAGGTCGTCGTCAGGAAAAGGTTCGCCTTTTCAAATGCGTCTCTTCCATAGAAATCGTCTGCATTGATTACAGCAAACGGATCCTGAATCGCGGGTTTCGCGCAAAGGACTGCATGGGCGGTTCCCCAGGGTTTTGTCCTGCCTGCGGGTGGTTCAAATCCCCCCAGGTAAGAACCCATCTCCTGGTAAACGTAGGCGGTCTCCACCTTTTTGCCCCATTTCGGTTCGAATATATTTTTAAAATCAGTTGCAAAATCTTTCCGGATGATGAAGACGATTTTTTTGAACCCGCTTTGAATCGCATCATATATGGAATAATCCATAATGGTCTCTCCTGAAGGACCGAATGATTGAATCTGCTTCATACTTCCATACCGCGATGCCATACCTGCCGCGAGTATACATAAGGTTGGTTTCATTCCCGTAATTTTATTGCGAGGCGAAATTAAATAATAAAGAGAGAACAGAACAAGATTTATCATGGCTGCCTTCATTCCTGCTTTGAATAATATTAGCCTGGACCATTGGGACAATCCTTTTTTCAGTTTCCATGATTTACAGGTGGACGTATGGAGGCTTGATAAAATACATCCGGAAATATCGGGTAATAAATGGTTCAAACTGAAATACTATCTGGAAAGGGCCATGAATACAGATAAGCATACGCTGATCAGCTTTGGAGGTGCTCATTCGAATCACCTGCTGGCGCTTGCTTCCGCAACCAACATGAATGGATTGTCTTCCATCGGTTATATCCGGGGAGAAGAACCTGCTATTTTGTCTCCTACGCTGATTAGAGCAAAAGAATTGGGAATGGAACTCCGGTTTATTTCCCGTCCGGAATACAACCTGCAAAAAAAATCAGCATTTATGAACGATGGCAGGGACTATGAACCGGATGCCCTGTTTATTCCGGAAGGCGGCGCCGGTGAGGATGGGATCCGGGGTGCCGAAGAAATATTATCAGGGATTCCGGCCGGCAGATATTCTCATATATGCTGTGCAGCCGGCACCGGTACCACACTGGCGGGAATCATCAACAGCACAGATAGCCGTCAAAAAAAAATCGGCGTATCTGTATTGAAGGGAACCCACGGTTTAGAACCATTGACTATTTCATGGTTAAAGAATCCCGCTGATCTTGAAAATGTACAAATGATCCATGAGGATCATTTTGGAGGTTATGCGAAATACACTAAAATCCTGATTGACTTTATGAATAAGACTTTTGATGAATCCGGTATCCCGACCGATTTCGTATATACTGGGAAGCTTTTTTATTCGGTCGTCCGAATGGCTGGTATAAAAGCATTTAAGCCGGGAAGCCATATCCTGGTTTTACATACAGGCGGCCTTTCCGGAAACCGTTCTCTGGCACCGGGCTTACTCCAGTTTTAATCTGCCGAAAAGGGGGCATCCCTTATCTTTGCCGGGATCAAAGAATAAAGATAAGTTCGTGCCATGCGTCTCTTTTTTGCACTGTTTCTACTTTCCACTTTCATCCTGCCCAATGCAAAAGCACAGGATACCCTCCCCGGATTTTCAGCATACCTGAAATCCAATGGGAAAGTCCTTATTAGCTGGCGGAACGGTTACCCTGCCATTAATCAAATAAGTATCCAAAGATCAACGGATAGCCTTCATAATTTTGTTACCCTTCTAACGGTTCCGGATCCCCGTATTCCTGAAAATGGTTTTGTAGACAGCAGGAGCAATGGAACAAAAATGTTCTACCGGATCTTTATCTTATTTCCGAACAGTAAATACATGTTTACCAAATCCAGGCGTGCCGTCTTGGAACCGGAGGAGGAGCCCGTTGTTATTGTAAAATCTCCCCCTAAAGAAAAGCAGAAGCCCCCTTCTCAACCCGTATCTCCCCCGCCCGTATCTCCCGCTGAAATAGCACCCAGGCAAAAACAAATTACCCAGCCTGCAGAACAGGTTGTCGTGAAAACCGAAAAACCAGCCGTGGAAGAAGAAAAATACCTGGTCCTTCCTAAAATAGATAATTCCAGGATTTTCTATATGATGGAAACCCAGAATATGAAAAAACCGGCCGTTAATGATCCCGGAAAAATCAAAGTGCCTACCATTCAGGTGGATAAGATACTTTTTGTAAAACGGAGGGATTCCGTGATCATGACCCTGGCAGCGTTCCAGATCCGTCACTTCAGTGATTCACTGCTTAAGCAAACCAAAGACACTTTGTTATTTGTCAACACCGATACCCTTCAGATCAATCCCTATATTGAAGTATACCGGGAACCCAAAGAAGTTTATAAAATATCTCCCAATGTTTTTACGGCTAAAGACGGCAACATAACGATTGACCTTCCGGACTACAACCATAAAAAATATTTTGTTGCATTTTATGAAATGGACAATACGCCGGTGATGGATGTAAAAGATATCAAAGATGCGGAGCTGATTATCGACAAAACGAATTTCGGTCATTCCGGATGGTTCCGTTTCGAACTCTATGAAGATGGGAAGTTGAAAGAAAAGAATAAATTTTTGATACCGAAAGATTAGTATGGGGAGTATAGGAGTGATATTACCCTCATACTCCTCATACTCCTTTTACTTCTAACTCTTTTTCTTTCATCGCAAAAAGTTCCGCCTCAAATACTTCTTCGAAATGTGTTTTGAGTTTATCCTTTACTTCGTTCAAATCGATATGCCTGGCTAACTCGCGGGCCAGGGAACTTACCTGTTTATTTTTAATGCCACAGGGAATGATACCCTCAAAATATTGCAGGTCCGTATTCACATTGAATGCAAATCCGTGCATGGTAATCCACCGGCTGCAGCGGACCCCGAAAGCCGCTATTTTCCTTTCCTTTCCCAAAACACCGGGTTCAAGCCATACCCCGGTTTCACCGCTTGATCGTTCTCCCAGGATACTGTAATCCGCTAAAGTCCGGATGATAACTTCTTCCAGGTTACGCAGGTATTTACCGATATCTGTTCCAAATTTCTCCAGGTCCAGAATGGGATAACCGACGATCTGTTCAGGGCCATGAAAAGTGATATCCCCCCCGCGGTTTGTTTTTACAAAGTGAATGCCGCGTTCCTGCAGTTCTTCATCGTCCCATAAAACATTTTCCTCATGCCCGGTTTTACCCAGGGTATATACCGGAGGATGTTCTACAAAAAGAAGGTAATTGGTTGTTGAATTTTTTCTCTTGTCCCTGGCTGCGTGATACCTTGTTTTTATGTCAACATTTTGCTTCAGCAGGCCTTCCTGGTAATCCCAGGCTTCCGTATACCCCATTACACCGAGATCTTTAAAATATACTGGCTGCTTTTGCATTTGACAAATTTACGATTTAAAGCCTTAAGCCTGCCGCCTAAAACCAAAAAGGGATTCATGACCCGGGAATAAAATCATCAACTCTATAGATTATCTCATTAAACATTAAATAGACTTTAGGTCTTAGGCCTTAGGCCTTAGGCTTTAAATCGTAAATTTGCCTGTATGTCCAGTAAATCAAGCGGATCCGGGGAGTCGGATAAAAATAAGAAAATCCATTCTGAACAGGAATTGACCCTTTCAGATACGGCATCCATCATGAATGAAGACGAATCCGCTGAGTTTTCCGAGGTTTTCTATGAACGCATGAACCTCGTCGTCAGTGGCGGCCAGGAACTCATGCGCCTGGATAAATTCCTGACGGCCCGCATTGAAAATATATCCCGCAACAAAGTGCAGCAGGCCATTGAAGGTGGAAGGGTTTTGGTGAATAATAAAACCGCATCAGCCAATTATAAAATCCGGCCGGGAGACAGCATTGTTTGCTTCTCAGATAAACAGGCAGTCGGGGAAGAAATTATTCCGGAGAAAATGCCGCTGAATATTTTTTATGAAGATGAAGAAGTGATGATCATCAATAAACCCCCCGGTCTCGTTGTTCATCCGGCTTCCGGAAATTATTCCGGTACGCTGATTAACGGGATTGCCTATTATCTCCAGGAAAATAATAAAAAAATATCTGAAGAATCATTGCCCCGGTTTGGTTTGGTTCACCGCATTGATAAAAATACCAGCGGTTTGCTCGTGCTGGCGAAAACGAGCCGTGCCGTGGCCAGTCTGGCCAAACAATTTTTTGACCATTCCATTAAGCGTGAATACCAGGCCCTGGTCTGGGGCGATCTGAAAGAAGACAAGGGCACCATTCGGGCACATGTTGGCCGGCATCAGCGCTTCAGAAAATTATTTGAAGCATATCCGGAAGGAGACCATGGTAAGGAAGCCATCACGCATTATGAAGTGCTCGAACGCTTTGGGTATGTAACACTGGTAAAATGTATTCTGGAAACCGGCCGTACCCACCAGATCCGCGTGCATATGAAATTTATCGGCCATCCTTTATTCAATGATGAAATCTATGGTGGCGATAAAATTCTAAAAGGTACAATTTTCAATAAGTATAAACAGTTTGTCGAGAACTGTTTCTCCATTTGTCAACGGCAGGCCCTGCATGCAAAAATTTTGGGCTTTATTCATCCGGCAACCGGAAAGGAGATGTTGTTTGAAAGCGAACTGCCAAACGATATGAGGATGGTGATTGAGAAGTGGCGTGGTTACACGCAGCGGCTGACACCTGAAATTTAAAACAACAGAAGCGTCATCAGGCTGATTAATGAAGGTTTAGCGCCTGGTAAGAAAATCATATTCCCCACACAATATGAATTTGAAAAAAACAGGGAAGTAAAAATTGTGGAGCTGAAAGAAGACCTTGGAGATAATATAAACCCGGATTTATTTATGAAGTCCCTTAAAGACGATAAATGAAAACCGGTGCGTCCGGCATCAGCCGGTAAAACTCATCTTATAATCCACACTTATCTTCCCTTTAGAGATATCATCCAGTTTGCCTTTGAGCAATTTCCTTTTCAGTGGTTTGAGATAGTCGATGAATAATTTTCCTTCGATGTGATCGAATTCGTGCAGGATTACGCGCGCAGTTAATCCGTTGAATGTTTTTGTATGATGCTGGAATTGCGCATCGTCATATTCCAGTGTGACTTCTTCGTTGCGCATGATTTCTTCCCGGATCTTGGGAATGCTTAAACAGCCTTCCGTGTATGGCCAGGGTTCACCATTGAGTTTAACAATCTGTGCATTGATAAATACTTCTTTCAATCCGGGGCCGTCAGGGTATTTACCGATTTCATCCTCATCCAGGTTGGTGAAAATCTGGGTGCTGTCGATAACAAATAAACGAATGGGCTTGTTGATCTGTGGTGCAGCCAGCCCGACCCCACTGCTTTCATACATGGTTTCCCACATATCTTCCATCAGCTTTCCCAATCCGGGGTAATCGGCCGTGATCTCCTTACCCTTAGCTCTTAAAACCTGCGCCCCATAGGCGACGATCGGTAGAATCATTTGGCAAATTTACATTCTTCAGCCTAAAGCTTAAAGCCCAATGCCTAAAACTTTTGGATCACCTGACTTGCGTTTGCGGTTGCAGTTGATGGTAGATGGTTAATGGTAGATGGTTAATGGTAGATGGTCATGATTATTTAATTTATAAAACCATCCCTTCCTTCTGTAGTAAGCTTTAGGCCTTGGGCCTTATGCTTTAGGCTTTAGGCTTTAGGCTTTAGGCTTTAGGCTTTTAAGAGGTATTCCTGCAGCATCATGGCAGCGGCGACCTGGTCCACAAAGCCCTTTTCCCGACGATTCTTTTTCTTCATGCCCATCTCCGCCATGGCACGGGAAGCCATTACCGAACTATAGCGTTCATCCACCGGTCTAACGGGGATTTCCGGAAATTTCCGGTGCAGTATACCAATGATCCGCTGCACATCTCCTGTAAGATCGGTCGGACTGTCATCCAGGTTGCGCGGATCTCCGATCAGAATCAATTCCACCGTTTCCTTCTTCAGATATTCTTCCAGAAAAGTGAATATCCGGGCAGATTCAATAGTAGTCAGGGCGGAGGCGATGATCTTCAGGGGATCCGTAACCGCAATGCCCGTTCTTTTCAATCCATAATCGATCGCCAGTATTCTCCCCATACTGCTAGTGTTTATGAGTAATGAAAATATCTGTTATAACAAAAAGTGCAAAGACCACACTCGCAATTCCGTTGGCAGTCATAAATGCGATGTTTACCCGGCTCAGGTCGTTCGGTTTTACAATAACATGCTGATAGATCAGCATGCCCGCAAATAAAAAAATACCCATCCAGTACCAGTCACCAAACCCCCCAACAAATCCGGCGCAGATAACAAACAGGGTGCTGAGCACATGCAGGAAAACGGAAATACGAAGTGATCGTATTTTCCCAACAGCTGTTGGAATGGAATAAAGATTTTCTGATTTATCAAAATCCACGTCCTGCATGGCATAGATAATATCAAAACCGCTTACCCAACAGATGACGGCTCCGGAAAATAATAAAGGAAGCAGTTCAAACCACCCCGTAACAGCTAAAAAAGCACCGATGGGTGCCAGCGATAATCCAATACCCAGCACGATATGGCATAATGCCGTAAATCGTTTGGTATAACTATAAAATAAAATAACAAACAGCGCCACCGGGGATAAAATGAAACAAATCCTATTAATAAAAAAAGTAACCGTCATGAACAATATGCAATTAATAATCACAAACCGAAGGGCGCTTTCTTTTGAAATAATACCGGAAGGAATTTCCCGAATGGCAGTGCGCGGATTTTTTGCATCAAAATTTCTGTCCAGGTAGCGGTTAAATGCCATGGCAGCGCTTCTTGCGAAGATCATGCTGAGGAGGACAAGAATAAATTTTGATACCAAAACAAAGTTTGTTTTGTTCCAACCCCAACCGATCGTCTGATTTAAATTCCACTGACCGGGGTTGCCGATGCTTTTGTATACACCTAAAAAAAATCCAATGAGTGCAAATGGAAGGGCAAATAAAGTATGCGAAAATTTTACAAGACTTAGGTAATTTTTGAACCGGGACATGGTGTTATTTATATGATATAATTTATACAATGGATCTGGCCAATTCCCACAATACAATGCCGGCGGCGACAGAAACATTGAGCGAATGTTTCATGCCGAACTGGGGTATTTCGATACCCGAATCACAGTAAGCGAGCACATCCTCACTTACCCCCGCTACTTCATTGCCAAATATCAGGACTATTTTTTCGCCAGTGGCTATTTTAAACGCCTGCAAAGGAATACTGTCTGCCACCTGCTCCACACCCACGATCCGGTATCCTTCCGATTTAAGCGTTTGAACGGCATCCAATGCCTTGTCTGAATATTTCCAGGTGACCGTTTCCGTGGCGCCCAGGGCTGTTTTATGGATATCCCGGTGAGGAGGCCGGGGAGTATACCCGCAGAGATAAATGGCTTCTGCCAAAAAAGCATCTGCCGTTCTGAAAACACTTCCTACATTATGCATACTCCGGATATTCTCCAGCAGCAGAATGACCGGCAATTTCCGGGCATTTTGAAACTCCGTTTTGTTCTTGCGCGGAAGTTCATCCATCCGAAGTTTACGCATGATGCAAAGATAAGCTTAAGGCTTACAGCATAAGGTGCGGGGCATTTAATTGTTCTTAGATCATTGGCCGTTTCATGGCATGCATCCGCCTGGATTTCCATTACGATTCAACCTTCCGTGCAGACGTGTGCGAACAGCGGATGATCATGAAAAAAGACCGTGTTTTGACAGATTCATTTGCACATTTGCATATCTGTACATCTGCACATTAACTTACATTTGCCGCGTCCGGTGCGTAAAATCATGGAATGGCAGCAGCGGAATTACTTTATGTCGAAACCTTCTAATGACACGCCCCTGATGCAGCAACACCGGGCGATAAAACAAAAATATCCGGATGCCATCCTGTTATTCCGGGTAGGGGATTTTTATGAGACTTTCGGTGAAGACGCCGTTCATACATCCAGGATTCTCGGCATTACACTTACAAAAAGGAATAATGGTTCCGCAGCTTCCAGTGAACTGGCTGGTTTTCCACATCATGCCCTGGATACCTATCTCCATAAACTGGTGAAGGGTGGTTTCAGGGTGGCCATCTGCGACCAGCTGGAAGATCCAAAACTCGCCAAGGGTATTGTGAAACGGGGCGTTACAGAAATGGTGACTCCCGGAACCGCTACACAGGATAAACTGCTGGAGAACCGCAGTAATAATTTTCTGGCTGCTATTCATTTTGGAAACCCCGTATCGGGTATTTCATTTCTGGATATTTCCACCGGAGAATTTTTTACGACAGAAGGGCCGGCCGATTATATCGATCAGCTGCTCCAGACTTTAAAGCCGGCGGAAGTGATTTTCCAGCGCAATCAGCAAAAAATTTTCCGCGAAAATTATGGTGATCGTTTCTATACTTATACTTTGGAAAGCTGGGTTTTTGATGAGGCGTATGCACGCGAAAACCTGCTCAAACATTTCCAGACGCATTCCTTAAAAGGATTTGGAATCGAAACCATTTCACAAGGCATCGTTGCAGCTGGTGCCATTCTTCATTACCTGAAAGACACCGAACACCCGAATCTGCAGCATATCACCAATATCCAGCGGCTTGACAGGGAAAATTATTTGTGGATGGATCAGTTTACCGTTCGCAATCTGGAGCTCCTGCCAAATGGTGAACACCCCTTTTCCCTGCTGCAAACGCTGGACAATACGGTTTCTCCCATGGGTGCCCGCCTTTTGAAAAGGTGGATGCTCATGCCGTTAAAAGATATCAACCCCATCCGGGAAAGGCTTGGGCTGGTAGAATTTTTTATCCGGGAAACAGATCTGCGTGCGCAATTGATCCACCACATCCGGGTTTGCGGGGACATGGAGAGAATGATCTCCAGGGTTCCTTCAAAAAAAATAAATCCCAGAGAAGTATTACAACTGGGGCGCGGACTCAGGGAGGTTCTGCAGATCCGGCACCTTGTCTCTGACATTCCGGAACCATATTTAAAAAGGCTGGGTGCGCTATTAAATCCCTGCGTGCTGATGGCAGATCAGATCCTGCGTGAACTCGTGGAAAACCCGCCGGCGCTGACGCTAAAGGGAAATATGATCCGGACGGGTATTGATCCCGAACTGGACGATCTCCGGAATATTGCTGCGGGCGGAAAACAATACCTCGCAGAATTACAACAGAAAGAATCCCTGAACACCGGAATATCTTCCCTCAGAATCAGTTTCAATAATGTGTTTGGATATTATCTGGAAGTCACCAATTCCCACAAACACAAAGTACCAGCCAACTGGATTCGTAAACAAACACTGACCAATGCGGAAAGATATATAACGCCGGAATTAAAAGAATACGAAGAGAAAATTACCGGCGCCGAAGAAAAAATACAGGCGATTGAAGGGCGCATCTATGAAAACCTGCTACTAACGCTCCAGGATTTTATTGCTCCCATGCAGGTGAATTGTTCGGTATTGGCGACCATGGACTGCCTGCTGTGTTTCGCGGGTCATGCGATTCATTTGAATTATAAAAAACCAATCGTATCGGAGGATCCGGTTTTAGAATTAAAAGATAGCCGCCATCCCGTGATCGAAAAAAATCTCCCGCCCGGGGAAGAATATATAACCAATGATATCCGGCTGGATCCGGCAACCCAGCAAATTATTATTCTCACAGGACCGAATATGAGCGGTAAATCGGCACTGCTCAGGCAGGTGGCCCTGATCACCCTCATGAGCCATATGGGCAGTTTTGTACCGGCTACCCTGGCAAAAATTCCACTCACCGATAAAATCTTTACCCGGGTAGGTGCTTCTGACAATATGAGCGGGGGTGAATCCACATTCCTGGTAGAAATGAATGAAACGGCCAGTATCCTGAATAATATCACGGCGGGCAGCCTGATTATCCTGGATGAAATCGGGAGGGGAACTTCCACCTATGATGGGATTTCCATTGCCTGGAGTATCGCAGAATATTTACACCAGTCACCTTTCAAACCAAAAACATTATTTGCAACCCATTATCATGAGCTGAATGAACTGGAAAATAAATTTCCTTCCATAAAAAATTATCATATCACGAGCCGGGAGATGGGGAATAAAATTATTTTTCTGCGCAAACTCGCTTCCGGAGGATCCACCCATAGTTTTGGTATACACGTGGCAAAAATGGCCGGGTTACCGGCTTCTCTCATTGACCGGGCCAACCAGATTCTCAAACAACTGGAAGAAAGCCGGGGTGGGGAATCCTCCGCACTGAATGACGGAATTAAAAAAATTACTGCGCCCCAGATACAATTGTCCATATTCGATGCCCATACTCAAACATTCGAACAAATCCGAAAAATGCTGCAGGAACTGGATATCAACCGGCTTACGCCGGTAGAAGCCCTTTTGAAGCTGAATGAAATAAAGGGACTGATTCAATAGGCTTTAAAGATAACTCAGCCACCATTTTTTATGCGTTCGCTTATATTCATCGTACCAGCTGCATATGGGATACAAAATCAAAATCATAGAGATCCATAACAAATAGACGGGCCCCAGGCTAAAACCAAAATGGTCTGGCCGGAACAAAAACGGCGAACTCTCCGCATGGATATCTTTGGAAGTGTACCCCTGCAGATAGAATATAATCACGGTTACGGTATGAATTAGATAAATGTGCACGACATAATAAAAAAACGGAACCCGTCCGAAAACACGCACAAAAGAAAACGAATCTTTTGAGATTCGGTCCATAATTCCAAGCGCTAAAATGGCCACGCCGATTGTAAGTGTTATATAATCCAGCGAAGGCGGATACTTACTGACATTTAAAAATGAAAGCCTGGAAAAAGTCAGGTCCCTTTGCATGTGCCAGCGCATAGGATCACCGTATTGGTTCACCGAACGCAGGATAAGAAAAATCAGGACAGAAGCAGATCCCGTGATGAATAATATTTTTCTTCTTTTGTAATTAAACGGAGCAGTAAAAAGTTTACCCATTCCATAACCGGTCATCATAATTCCTGTCCAGGGTAAAAAAGCATAAACGATCAGTGCTATATGAGGTTTAATCAACATGACCCGGGCGAAATTCCCGTGATGCGCAAATTCCCATAACAGGTTAAATTTTCCTATATGATCATTTTCAGCATAATCCAGCATGTTATGAAAAAATATGATCAGCAAACCGCCAGCCAGTATCCAGTTTGAGGGTAGCCGTACGAGTAACCCGAGAATGATCATACTGATGCCGATGGCCCAGATCACCTGCAGGATGAAAACATGATACAATGGATCGAAGGTCCAGCCCATGGTTACAATCAACAGTTCAACAATCACGAGCCAGCAACCTCTTTTTATGAGAAAAGAACCCAATTCCTTACCTGTTTTTCTCTGACCCATCAGATAAGCCGAAATGCCCGCAAGGAACACGAAGGTCGGCGCGCAAAAATGGGTGATCCAACGGGTAAAAAATAATGAAGGGGTTGTTGTAAAAAGATTCGTTGGATAGTCTGTAGAAGCATATTCATGAAAATAATCCCGAACGTGATCCAATGCCATGATGATCATGACGATACCCCTTAATGCATCAATCGAATAAATTCGCTGGTTAACAGCGGCGATGGGCTTTAATTTTGGCAATTTGAATATTTGAAAATGAAATTATCTGATTTGATTTGATATAATCATTTACAGGACAACAAATTTCCCAAACTTTCTGAGGCCTGCGGCGAACCCGTTTTCCAAATTCCATCTGTCCTTCCCAATCCTGGAAAATAATCGTTCAAAATATTGATTCAACCAGTTGATTTTTAGTTAATTATGTAATGGCACAGGGGTTGGCTACCTAGTGTGTAACCAACTTTTTATGAAAACAATTTCTTTCTCCATTGCCCTGATCATTACCAGCTTTTTAAGCTATGCCGGTTGTACGCCTTCGGGTGATGAAACGACTTACGGAACCGCCAATGTCTGGATAGGTTATGTATATGGCGGAAATTCCTTCAACACGTATAAGGGATATGTAAATGAAGGAGCTGCTGCCAGCCCGGGCTTTGATGAAAGTTTCGGGGGCGCGAGCGTGAATTACAATACCAATGGTTGTTCCATATTAACCGATACGTTTAGTGTGCGCTATAAATTAAATCAATCGTTTGCTGATGCAGATTATGTATTTACGGTTGGTGGTGATGATGGATATCGTTTCAGTATTGACGGGGGCGCTACCTGGGTGGTTAATAACTGGAGCGCGCATAGCTATGCAACAACCAGTTATACTGTTCACCTGAATGGTACTTATAATCTGGTACTTGAATATTATGAGGATTTTATTGACAACCGGGTATCTTTTGACGTGGCGAAAGCCTGCACTGGAAGTGGTAATCCCGCCATTTATGGAACTAATAATCAGTGGATCGGGTACGTATATGCCGGAATGAATTTTGATTCCTATAAAGGTTATGTGGGAGAAGGTTCTGTTGCAAGCGCAAATTTTGATGAGAATTTCGGTGGCGATTATACCAATTACGGTACCAGTGATTGCTCAGTATACACAGAGCAGATCAGTGTACGGTACAGATTAAAAAACAATTTGCCTGCAGGTACTTATACTTTTACTGTGGGTGGAGATGACGGATATCGGTTGAGCCTGGATGGCGGTGCTACCTTTGTGATCGATAAATGGGGCGACCAGTCATACAATACAACTTCTTATACAGCTACCCTGGGTGGCAGTTATAATATGGTGCTTGAATATTACGAAAACGGTGGCGGAAACCGGGTTAGTTTCAGTATATCCGGAGGATCGGTACTTCCCATAACGCTTGCGAACTTTAAAGGCTCTTTGACTGACCAGCAGGAAGTTGCCCTGAGCTGGAACACCATGATGGAAAATGGAGTCGATCATTTTGAAATACAGAGAAGTGGTGATGGAACAGCGTTTCAGAATATATACTCCATACAATCCAAAATGAAGATTTCTACAAGTGTGTATCAGTTGCTGTATAATTATACGGATGCGCAAACCCTTACCGGAATATCTTATTACCGGATTATAATAGTTGGCACAAATGGTTCTACGAATCTTTCACCGGTGATACAGATTAATAATACGGCAGCAACCGGGGGAACAAAAATTTATCCAACGCTCATTCAGAACAATATGGTTTTTGTTGAACCGGATAAAAACCTGCGCAGTGTCAGAATGGAATTCTTTGACCTTTCAGGTAAAAAAATAAGTGAAACAGCCTGGGAATCGCTGAGCAGCCGGCAATCTGCCACAGTTTCAAAATCCGGTATACTGCCAACCGGTACGTATCTGGCCAGACTGACTGCCAACGGGCAGCTTGTTAAAAATCAGCTGGTGATTGTACAAAACCATTAACATATTTTGAAAAAAAATGTTAACATTCCCGGATTCAACAGACTGTGAAAAAGTTTTACGCGTTGCGCTTTACGCTTTAGGCAGAAGGATGTAAATTCGCAGTCGAAGCGCCCGTTTTTGGTCCAAGATCCATCTAATCCCTTCGAAAATTATATACTAAACACATAAAAAGATCCAGCGTAGTGACTGGGTTTTTTTATGCCCGTACCTATACCAGTGTTTTCAGTTTCGCGACCACTTCATCCACCTCTTTTTTTGTATTATGCCGGCTGAATGAAAAACGAACCGTCGTGCGTTCTGATCCCGGATAAATAGCACGGATAACATGAGAGCCCTGCTGTGCGCCGCTGGTACAGGCACTTCCGCCAGAAGCACAGATATGATTGATATCCAGGTTGAACAATAACATTTCTGCTTTTTCAGTTTTCGGAAAACTCACACTTAATATGGTGTACAGGCTATTGCCAAAAGCATCTCCATTAAATTCCACTTCCGGAATCGATTTCTTTAATTCACCGGCCATATACATCCGGAGTCCATTGATATAAATGCGATCTTCTTCCAGACGTTTTTCAGCCAGTTCCAGGGCTTTGGCAAACCCAACGATACCATACACATTTTCAGTGCCCGCCCTCATGTTTCTTTCCTGCGCACCCCCGTGTATATTCGGTTTGACTTTTAATTGCTCGTTGATATACAGGATTCCCACTCCCTTGGGACCATGAAATTTATGTGCAGCCCCGGTAATAAAATGTACCCGTATCCTGCTCAGATCCAATTCATAATGACCCAGGGTTTGTACCGTATCAGAATGAAAAATGGCCTGGTGTTTTTTACAGATCTCCGATGCTTTTTGAATATCCAGCATATTGCCGGTTTCATTATTTGCATGCATCAGGGTAACCAGTACTTTACCATCCAGACCTGCAAGCAGGGTATCCAACTGATCAAGGTCCACATGACCATCCGGAAGCACGTTTAATAAATGAAGTTTCGCTTCTCCACGCTCCTGATAATAGTTAACCGTATGCAGGGTGGCGTGGTGTTCCAGTGGGGAGCTGATAATATGCCGGCATCCAAGATCCTGCACTGCAGCGCGGATAGCTGCATTGCTGCTTTCCGTACCTCCGCTGGTAAAAAAAATTTCCGCCGGATGGGCATGAAGCAGTCGTGCAACCGTTTTTCTTGCCTGTTCAATAGCCATCCTGTTTTCCCTCCCATAAGAATAAATGGAAGAAGGGTTTCCGAATTTTTCTGTCAGGTAGGGCATCATGGTTTCCAGCACTGCCGGATCCAGCGGTGTGGTAGCCGCATTATCAAAATAAATTCTTTCCATCGGTGCAAAAATTTTATCGGAGTTTAAATAAACTCCTGAATGTCTTTCATCAGTCGCCTGGCGATATTATTTGCCGTCGTTTCAAAATTACTTTCCGCATAAATGCGGATGATCGGCTCTGTATTGGATGTGCGGAGATGTACCCAGTCTTCATCAAATTCGATTTTCAAACCATCCTCCGTATTCGCCGGATGGTTTTTATATTTTGTTTTTATCTGATCAAATATTTTATCCACGTTCACCCCGTTTCCCAACTCAATTTTATTTTTGGAAATGAAGTAGTCCGGATATTTTGACCTGAATGAACGCATCCCGTTTTTATGACGGGCCAGCGCACTTATAAATAATCCGATTCCTATCAGGGCATCTCTTCCATAATGCAGGTCCGGAACGATGATGCCGCCATTACCTTCTCCACCGATAACGGCATTTACTGCTTTCATTTTACTCACAACATTTACTTCCCCGACAGCAGAGGAGAAGTACTGTCCCCCGTGTTTTAAAGTAATTTCCTTGAGTGCTTTGGTGCTGCTCATATTACTCACTGAATTGCCCGGTTTTTGTGACAGCACATAATCGGCCACCGCCACCAGCGTGAATTCTTCTCCGAACATCGTCCCGTCTTCACAAACAAAACAAAGCCGGTCCACATCCGGATCCACCGCAATACCCAGGTCGGCCCCGGACTTTTTTACCTCCGCACTCAGTGCGGCCAGGTTTTCAGGTAAGGGTTCCGGATTATGCGCAAATTTTCCATTTACTTCTTCATTTAATAACCGGATATTTTCAATGCCCAATGCCCTGAGCAAGGGCGGAATAAACAGAGAACCTGTTGAATTAATCGCATCAACCACCACTTTGAAATGTTTACCCCGGATTGCCCCCAGGTCGATCAGCGGATAATCCACCACCGCCTGGATATGTTTATACAGGTAACTGTTATCTACCGTATAGGTTCCAAGCCGGTCAACGGAGGCAAAAGTATAAGCGTCTTTGGCAGCTTTTTCAAGTATCCACAATCCGTTTTCAGCACTGATGAATTCACCCTTACTATTGAGGAGTTTCAGGGCATTCCATTCTTTTGAATTATGGCTGGCTGTTATTATGATACCTCCGGCCGCTTTCTCCTCTGTAACCGCAATCTCTACTGTCGGGGTGGTGGACAGTCCCAGGTCGTGCACATCCAGACCCAGGCCTGTAAGTGTACTCACTACCAGGTTACGGACCATTTCACCACTTATACGTCCGTCTCTGCCAATGACGATTTTTTTTGAATGGGTAATGGATTCCTTAATCCATGTGCCATAAGCTGCCGAAAACCGTACAATATCCAGGGGTGTGAGGTTTTCATCAGGTTTACCGCCAATCGTTCCCCGGATACCTGAAATACTCTTTATCAATGCCACGTAGAGGAGGTTTAATTGACGGCAAAAATACGGTTTTTTAGGCCTAAAGCTTAAAGCCTAAAGCCTAAAACTAATCTATGAAGAAAGGGATTCGAAAATTCCAGAAATTAAAATATCAGTCTGATACCAGCAACTGGCATGAACCTGTCAAAAGGCAATGACGAAGCATCAGCAAATAAGGTTTCCGGCTTTGCGCTTTGGGCTGTCGGCATTTCATAAAAAAGCTATGCTTTTTTTATGAAGTCAATGAATTCATCAAAAAGATAGCGGCTGTCGTGCGGTCCGGGCGTTGCCTCGGGGTGATACTGAACAGAAAATACAGGGCGGTTCTTCAGCCGGATTCCTTCTATGGAATCATCATTGAGGTTTACGTGGGTTACTTCTACTTCTGCGTTCTTCCTGACGGATACCGGATCTACCCCAAAACCATGATTTTGGGTGGTTATCTCACATTTCCCGGTCATCAGATTGATCACGGGATGATTCAGCCCCCGATGACCATGGTGCATTTTAAATGTAGGTATTCCTTTGGCAAGGGCCAGCAACTGGTGGCCCAGGCATATTCCAAACATCGGTTTTTCTTCCTGGAGAATTTGCTTAACAGTTTCCACGGCATAATCCATTGCTGCCGGATCGCCGGGTCCATTGGAAAGAAAATAACCTGAAGGGCTGAATTCCTTCAAGGTCTTTATATCGGTTTTAGCCGGAAATACTTTTACATAAGCGCCCCGGTCAATCATACACTGAACGATATTTTTTTTAACACCATAATCCAATACGGCAATACGGACAGATGAATCCGGATTACCGGCTTCATAAATATTCTTTGTGGAAACGGCAGAAGCCAGTTCCAATCCGTCCATGTCGGGAACCGCACCCAGCAGTTTTTTTAGTTCCCGCACATCCATGATTTCGGAAGAAATAATACAGTTCATGGCTCCTTTCTGGCGTACATGGGTCACCAGGGCCCGCGTATCAACCCCTTCAATACAAACAATCTGATTTGCTTTTAAATAATCATCCAGTGATCCTTTGGCCTGTATCCGGGAAAATTGTTCTTCCAGGTTGCGTCCGATCAAACCGCGGATCTTCACACCATCAGACTCCACATCTTCATCCTTCACACCATAATTTCCGATATGAACGCTGTTCATGATCAGTACCTGGCCATAATAACTGGGGTCCGTAAATACTTCCTGGTAGCCCGTCATACCCGTATTAAAGCAAATCTCTCCGCCGGTAGTCCCGATTTTACCAAAAGCTTGTCCGTGATATACGGATCCGTCCTGAAGTACGAGTATGGCTGATTTGGGTGATGAAGGCATGGTATTCAAAATATTTTGCAAAGAAAGCGAATATTAGTGTGAGAGTGTGAGCGTGTGCGCTTATGGGAGTGTGAATTTTGTTAACATTCTATCCCACTTCCCACACGCTCACATCCCACACTTGTATTCCGGCTAACAAAAAAGCGGAACCGAATCGGTTCCGCTTTTTGAATATGATGAAGTTCAACACTATTCTGCTGCTTTTTCTTCTTTGGGTTCCGCTTTTTCTGCAGGGGCGGCTGTAGCAGCCGGAGCAGTTTCCGCTTTTTTCTTTCCACCTGCCCGACGGGTTCTTTTACCGGCTTCCTTCGCTTCCCCTTTGCCTTTTCCATAGATTTCATTGAAGTCTACCAGCTCAATCATGGCCGTTTCAGCAGCATCTCCGGTTCTTGCTCCCAGCTTGATGATGCGGGTATAACCACCCGGCCGGCCGGCAACTTTTGCAGCCACAGCACCAAACAATTCCGTGATGGCTTCTTTATCCTGCAGGTAACTGAATACAACCCTGCGCTGGTGCGTAGTATTTTCTTTTGCTTTGGTGATGAGCGGCTCAATATAGGTTCTGAGCGCTTTTGCTTTAGCAAGCGTTGTAACGATCCTCTTATGAGTAATGAGCTGGCTGGCCAGGTTGCTGAGCAGGGCGGCCCTGTGAGAGGCGGTTCTGCCAAGATTGTTGATTTTGTCTCCGTGACGCATGACTTTGTTCGTTGAAGCTTTGCACCGTGTCAGGAATTGCAAAGCGGTTTATAAAATTCGGGAATTCGAGAATTTGGAAATTCGGGAATATTATTCCCGAATTCCCGAATTTTCTTACTCGTCGTCTAATTTCAGTTTCGAAAGATCCATACCAAAATGCAGGCCTCTTTCATGTAAAACCTGTTCAATTTCCGCCAGGGATTTCTGACCGAAATTCCGGAATTTCATAAGGTCTTCCTGTTCATAGGTAACCAGTTCACTCAGGCTGTTGATCTTTGCTGCCTTGAGGCAGTTAAAAGCCCTCACAGAAAGATCCAGGTCTTCCAGCGGTGTCTTCAGTACTTTTCGTAACTGCAGCGTTTGCTCGTCAACAAGGTCTTCTTTCTTTTCTTCCTTATTATCGAATGTGATGTTTTCGTCGGTGATGATCATCAGATGCTGGATCAGGATACGGGAAGCCTGTTTTACCGCTTCTTCGGGATGGATGGTACCATCGGTAGAAACTTCCATCAACAGTTTTTCGAAATCCGTTCTCTGTTCCACACGGGTATTTTCAATGGAATACCGAACATTTTTAATCGGCGTGAAAATAGCATCTGTTGGAATATAACCAAAAATGGCATCTTTCGGTTTGTTATCTTCAGCAGGTACATACCCGCGGCCCTTACCGATGGTTATCTCGATATCTACCCGTGCAGAAGCATCCATGGTACAAATGAGCAATCCCGGGTTCATCACTTCAAAACTCGGTAATGCATCACCGATGGTTGCTGCAGTGAATTCTGTTTTATTTTTCAGGCTGAGTGTTATTTTTTCCTGAGCTACTTCATGGTCAACTTTCTTTTTGAAACGTACCTGTTTCAGATTCAGGATAATTTCAACCACGTCTTCGGTAACTCCTTTCAGTGTAGCGAATTCATGATCTGCACCTTCGATTTTTACACCGATGATCGCATACCCCTCCAATGAATTGAGCAATACCCTGCGCAGGGCATTCCCGATGGTTACTCCGTAACCCGGTTCCAGCGGACGGAATTCGAATTGTGCTTCGAAATCGGTCGCTTTCTGAAGTATGATTTTGTCTGGTTTCTGGAAATTTAAAATGGCCATATTTAAAATTTCGATTTAACGAATGAGTGAATGCAATTATTTACTGTACAATTCCACAATCAGCTGTTCCTTGATATTTTCGGGAATACTTTCTCTTTCCGGAAAAGCGATGAAAGTTCCTTTCATCTCCGTTTCGCTCCAGTCGAGCCAGTTGATCTTATTATTTTTACCGCGGGCAGCGCTGGTGATACCGGCATTACTTTGGGAAGAAGCCTTCAGACCGATATGGTCCCCTGGCTTGAGCTGGTAAGATGGCACATTCACCACTTCACCATTCACGGTAATGTGTTTATGAGAAACCAGCTGACGGGCACCCGGACGTGAAATAGCAATTCCCAAACGGTAAACGGTATTGTCTAGTCTTGATTCCAGCAGGCGGATCAGGTTTTCACCCGTTACACCCTTCTTGCGGGCAGCTTCGTCAAAGGTTTTCCGGAATTGTCTTTCCAGCAACCCGTACGTGTACTTCGCTTTTTGCTTTTCTTTTAACTGGAGTGCATATTCTCCCGGTTGTTTACGCTTTTTAGTAGCGCCATGCTGCCCCGGAGGATTGCTGGTTTTAGTTAACCATTTTGCATTTCCTAAAATAGGTTCTCCGAACTTGCGACAAATTTTTGTCTTGGGACCTGTGTAACGTGCCATAGTTTGTAGTAGATTTTTGAGTACCCGAACAGGATTATAAAAAATCTTAAAATGAAATCCTGCCCAGCTGTTATAAAAAAATTTGAGAATTCGGGAATTCGGGAATTTGGAAATTATATTCCCGAATTCTCGAATTCCCGAATTTATATTATACTCTTCTTTTCTTTGGAGGCCTGCAACCGTTATGCGGTAAAGGCGTAACATCCTTGATCATCACCACTTCAATCCCGTTGTTTGCCAGGGATCGAATGGAACTTTCCCTTCCTGAACCAGGTCCCTTCACATATACATCCACTCTTTTCAGACCTGCATCCAACGCCGTTTTTGCTGCATCGGCCGAAGCCATCTGGGCAGCATAGGGTGTATTTTTCTTAGATCCCTTGAATCCCATTTTACCAGCACTGCTCCATGAAATGAGCTGCCCGTTTTTATTGGTAATACTGATGATGATATTGTTGAAACTTGCTGAGATATGGGCATCTCCATATGCATCTACCTTAACCACTCTTTTTTTCGATGCTGCTTTCGCGTTGGTTGCCTGTTGTGCTTTTGCCATGTTTAATTAAAATAGGTAATCTGGTTTTCAATGTTTCCCGTTAAAAGCGGGCCCGAATCTACCTCCCCGTACACCCCGGATCCGGTTCGATTCTAAATGGATGTTATAAAAAATTACATTTTCAACACTTCCCATATTCCCCAAGCTCCCACACTCTCACACTTTCCTCCTACTTCTTCGGTGCCTTCTTTTTACCCGCTACCGTTCTCCGCTTACCTTTCCTGGTGCGGCTGTTGGTACGTGTACGCTGTCCGCGAACAGGCAACCCTTTACGATGACGAACTCCCCGGTAACAGGCAATATCCAAAAGACGTTTAATACTCATCTGCACTTCCGAGCGTAGCGCACCTTCCACCTTCAGTTCATTGGTAATGATATTCCGGATAGCATTGAGTTCATCATCGTTCCATTGGGAAACCTTTTTATCGAAACTGATTTCAGCTTTGGAAAGAATGTATTTCGCGGTTGATGGTCCTATTCCGAAGATATAGGTCAGCCCGATTTCCCCTCTTTTGTTTTTTGGTAAGTCTACTCCGGCAATACGCGCCATTTAATTCTTTTTAGCTGAAGGCTTAACGCTTAACGCTTAACGCTCTTCTGATTTTTAATATTTTTATTCTTATCAATGATCAACAGATTATCCCTGGCGCTGTTTGAAGCGTGGGTTCTTCTTGTTGATGATGTACAACTTGCCTTTCCTGCGCACGATCTTACAATCAACACTGCGCTTTTTTATGGATGCTCTCACTTTCATACAAGTATCTTTTATCTTTTACGTTAAGCTCCTTACTTGCGTTAAGCGTTCAGCGTTCCGCGTTCAGCACTATTATTTATACCTAAAAATGATTCTTCCTCTGGTTAAATCATAGGGGCTCATTTCCACACCTACCTTATCCCCGGGCAATATTCTGATATAATGCATCCTCATTTTCCCTGAAATAGTTGCCAGTATTTCATGCCCGTTTTCCAGCTTTACTTTAAACATGGCATTGGATAATGCTTCCACAATCGATCCGTCCTGTTTAATAAGCGCTTGTTTAGCCATAGATTTTGGGAGCGCAAAGATAATATTACTCAGTGAAAGAATAAAATTTCATCGAATAAATATCCCTGCCTGCTCAAAATAGGGGGAAGAAAGGTAAAAAAACTGCCAAAAGACCCGGTTTAAACGCGGGTAAGGTCCACTTTTGTCATCTGGTGGTAAAAATTCTGCAGTTCGTGGACCCCGATGGGATGGTGAATATGGCGGCGGTCTTCCCGGTACCAGATTTCCAGTTCATTAAACTGGTCAGCTCCGGATATAAGCACACGGAAGGGTCCCCGCATATATTTAACGGATTTATCCTCATTCACCAGTTTATCAAACCCCAGTTTTCCCAGTTGGGCATCGTCCACCCGGATGGGATACAGGTCGCCGGCTTCGAACCAGTCGTCCTGATCGCCGTTATGGACACAAATCTGCCTGTCTTCATGATTGAGCTCCGTTACGGTTCCATCAAAACGCTGACCTGCGAAATCTGCCTGTATAATGTCTCCCACTTTGATTTCCTGAAATCTGATCATATGACCTTTATTGAGGGCATGAATATAAAAAAAATTATACGAATCCGATAACCCATCCGTTTTTCAAAAAAAATTAAAGCCCGCGCCCGATGACTTCTCTTCCGGGCCAGGGCACGGTCGCCAGGATGATAAGAAGTGCCAGCAGGAAGAACCAGAAAGCCCTTTTATATTTTAACGGATCCGTAAAATGTTTTTTCACAACTCCCCGGCCAAGGGTTATCAGGACTGTTGCTACCAGCATCCCTACCGGATGTTCAACCCAGTAAAAACGATAAAAAGTATCTTTCATCAGCTGTACCCCTTCCGGCAATCCGTTGCTCAGGATTCCAAAACGGCCAAAGAATAACAGAATAAGACCGATCAGCAGGGTCGTGTGCGCACTGATCATCGTGAATAACCAGAGTTTTGTATCCCCCGCCCGGAGATCCCGGTGTTTGATCCAACCGATAAAGCCCTGAATAATGGAAAGTGCCAGCAGGATCAGCAGGACCCACCTTAATATACTGTGGACCTGCAAAAGAACGGGAATCATAAAAGACAGTTTGCCATGAAATTAAAGCATTTAGATTTCTGAATGCGAAAGAGGAATGGAATGATTTAAATTTGCCGGATGTCCCACTTAAAATATCCCCTGATTATGATTGTGGGGCTGTTGATCGCAACCGCAGGCTGTAAAAATAAAAGCAATCATACTGAAGAACCGGGTTCTGTACTGGACCTTGATCCCGGATACAAAAATCTCAACGACAGCATTCGCCGGTTCCCGGCAGACGCATCACTCTACCTCCGCCGGGCGGTTCGCCTTACCCAGGAGAATGCACACGAACTGGCATACCCCGATTTTTTCAAAGCCTGGACCCTGCAGCCACAACTGGAAAATGGCCTGCCTTTCGCGGCTAATCTCGCTATCCTTTCCAGACAAAGCGAGCGGTTAGCCCTGCTGGAAACGCTCAGCCGTCAGTTTCCATCCAGTATACAAGCGGGCAGACTGATGGCGGATGCTTATGCTGCTTCCGGAAAACCGGATAAGGCACTCGTTCTGTACAACCGCATGATTGCAAAGGACTCCACAGATCCGGAAACCCTATACGAAAAAGCCCTGCTGCTCGAGCAATTGAAAGATACGGTTCAGGCAATTGCCTCACTTCAAAAAGCATATTCGTTTCAGGGCGTGGATACTTACGGGCTTGAACTGGCCCACCTCTACGCAGAACAAAAAAACCCAAGGGCACTGGAAATATGCAATTATATCTTGAAGCAGGATTCAGCCCAGCTATTCATCGATCCTTTTTTTATCAAAGGAATTTACTATGCCAATATAAAACAATATCCGAAAGCGATTGCGCAGTTTGACTCCTGTATTCTCAGGGACTGGAAAACGACCGACGCTTACCTGGAAAAAGGAAGGGCTTATTTCCATATGCAAAATTATAATGCTGCCATGCAGACTTTTAACATGGCAATTACCGTTACCAATACAGATCCGGATGCCTATTTCTGGCTTGGGAGGTGTTATGAAGCGAAACATCTGAAAACAGATGCGATCAACAACTACCAGAAAGCAGTCACACTGGATAAGGATTTTACAGAAGCCAGGCAAAGGATAGAGAACCTTAACCGCGGATTTGCTCATCCTTCGCACTAACCCTACATTTGTTCACACAGTTTTTTAATGAAATGACCAATATGCCGCTGATCGCTCCTTCACTCCTTGCCTCTGATTTTCTTCACCTGGAAGACGTTTGTAAACTGGTCAATGAAAGTGAAGCGGAGTGGTTTCACCTGGACGTAATGGATGGAAGGTTCGTTCCCAATATCAGTTTCGGTATTCCGGTGATTGAACATGTGCGCCGGGCAACCCAAAAAATCTGCGACGTGCACCTGATGATTGAAGAACCTGAAAAATTGACCCCGGCATTTAAAAAAGCGGGCGCAGATATCCTCATTGTACATTTTGAAACCTGCCGGAACCTGCACAGCAATATTCAGCAGATCCGGTCACTGGGTATGAAACCCGCAGTGGCCATCAATCCACATACACCCGTTGAATTCCTGAAAGATATACTGGAGGACCTGTACCATGTGCTGGTCATGACCGTGAATCCAGGATTTGGCGGACAATCTTTCATTCCACATTCCCTGGAAAAAGTGCGTGAAATGAAAAAAATGATTTTGAAAACCGGTAAAGATATCCTTATAGAAGTGGACGGGGGTGTTACGCTGGAAAATGCGCCTGCACTCGTTGAAGCCGGAGCTGATATCCTGGTTGCAGGAAGCAGTATTTTCCAGTCAGCCGATCCTAAAGAAACCATCCGGCTGATGAAGCGGATCGCATGAGGAGCCTTATTCTCATATTCCTTGTTTTATTCCCTTTTGTAAACGGGCTTGGACAAAAATCCGGCGCCATTGTATCCGGAAAAATTCTGGATGAAAATGAAAAGCCCCTGGCAAAGGTTTCCATCGTAATTCTGGGCCGGGAAACCGGTTTGATAAGTTCTGATTCCGGTACTTTTCGTATGCACGTTCCTGCTGACAAAGCTTTTGCCCTGGTATTTTCATATACCGGCTTTAAAAACCTGCAACAAAATTTTATCCTCAACGATAAGGAAGAAGAACGGATCGTGATCCGGATGGAAAGATCCGTCACCCAATTGGAGAATATAACGGTAACGGATGAACGCAATCGCAGGGAGGCGGGTCTTGTCACGATCAACCCCCGGGATGCGATCAACATCCCCACACCCATTGGTGGCATTGAAAGTATGATCAAAGTATATGTCGGATCCAACAATGAACTGACTTCCCAGTATTCCGTCCGCGGAGGTAATTATGACGAAAACCTGATTTATGTAAATGATTATGAAATATTCAGGCCCTACCTGGTGAGTAATGCACAGCAGGAAGGATTGAGTTTTATCAACCCGGAAATGACCCGGAATGTAAATTTTTATAATGGTGGTTTCCAGGCCAAATACGGCGATAAAATTTCATCCGTACTTGATATTCAATATAAAAAACCAGCCACATTTGGCGGATCAGCCTATATCAGTTTACTGGAACAGGGACTTGAACTGGAAGGTTCGTCAAAAAATAATAAATTCAGCTATATCGTTGGCGCCCGGAACCGGAATTTCACGAATCTCCTGAGTGCACAGGAAACCAAAGGAGAATATACGCCCTCTTCCTCCGACATACAGGGACTATTCACTTATCAGTTGAATCCAAAAAATTCCCTGGAATTATTCACCGTTTATTCAATGACTTCTTTCAACCTGATCCCTTTGTCGGCTCAGCTGAGTACGGCTGTGTTCTCTCCTTTTTTTTCAGCTAACCTGGGGCTGGACATATTTTTCAGCGGACAGGAAAAAGATAAATACAAAACCGGGTTGGCCGGGCTGACCTGGAATCAACAGCCAAATAAAAATCTGAAACTGAAATGGATGCTTTCCGGTTTCAGCGACAATGAAAGTCAGAACTATGATATTACCGGTGATTATTTATTTGGTGAAAGGAATTTTGATAAAGGCAGTGCAGATTTTGGTAAGATCACCACTCCGCTGGGTGTCGGGAGTAACCAGAACCTGGCACGCGATAACCTGAATATCCATTTATACAGTTTCGCACACAAAGGTTACCTGAATAAAGAAAATCAATATATCCAGTGGGGCATGAGCGCTGATTTACAAACGATAAAAGACCAGTTACACGAATGGGCCTACGAGGATTCTGTTGGATATGCCTTACCCTATCTGCCGGGCACCCTCAATCTTCCTTATGTTGTAAATGGAATTCATGATTTGAATATTGGCCGGTTCACTGGTTTTTTACAGGATAATGTCACTTTTAAAAAAAATCCCTCGATTATTCTGCAGGCGGGCGTACGGTTAAATTATAATACGTTCACACAACAGTTATTATTTTCTCCCAGGGTGGGCATTTCCTGGAAACCGGCGAACCGTAAACAGGATATCGTATATAAAGCAGCCGTCGGAATTTATGACCAGCCGCCTTTTTACCGGGAACTGCGCGCGCCGGATGGAACCATTAATCCGGCTGTCAAAGCACAACAGAGTTTTCAGGCGACGGCCGGTTTCGATATTAATTTCCACAAAAATGATAAACCATTCCGGCTTTCTGTCGAAGCCTACTATAAAGACCTTTGGAATGTGAATCCTTATAATATTAATAATGTGAGCATCCAGTATTTTGCGACCAATAATGCAAAAGCATATGCTGTTGGTGTGGAAGGGCGGTTATTTGCCAATCTGGTGAAGGATGCCGAAAGCTGGGTGAGTATCGGCTTTATGCAAACGAAAGAGAAAATCAATGGAGCTACCTATTATGATTATACCCTGGATTCATTAAACAAACCACTGGACAGTAACCTGGTTCAGCAAGGCTGGATCAGAAGGCCCACCGACCGGCTCTTCACACTGGGTATGTTTATACAGGACTATCTCTCAACCAATAAAAACTTCAGGGTTTATCTCAATCTTATTTACGGATCAAACCTGCCCTACAGCGTGCCGGGCAGTGTGAAATACCGCGATGCGCTGGTCATTGATCCATATATACGCGCGGATATCGGATTCAGTGCATTGCTCATGGACAACGATAAATCGAACCGCCGGAGTCATAACCCCTTCCGAAAACTGGACAATATCTGGGCCACGCTGGAAATATTCAATGTGATAGACCGGGAGAATACCATTTCCTACCTGTTCGTCAAAGACTTCTCCAACGTGGTATATGCGATGCC
>Ga0209863_10000008_pt1 | contig 145490 bp, 141 predicted proteins | sample OrgsoiDNA2013046_FD_185796 | JGI IMG/M metagenome (GOLD analysis project Ga0209863, IMG submission 185796) | Permafrost soil microbial communities from the Arctic, to analyse light accelerated degradation of dissolved organic matter (DOM) -... | ecosystem: Environmental > Terrestrial > Soil >...
ATTTGGAGGGAATGGAGAATGGTTCGTATTATATCTGGGAAATAATCCATTTCCAGATTACCACATCCATCCTTTTGCTGGATGTGGTTTATACGGATGGCGGCATTGACCGGGTGAACGAAATAATAGGGGAAGATCTTTAATTAATATTTTTTTACAGATCCACATGCCTGCAGATACTCTTTATTTTCATTCCGAAGGAAAATCGGATAATCATTTTGATGCCATCGTGATCGGCTCCGGCATCAGTGGCGGATGGGCGGCCAAAGAATTATGCGAACTGGGCATCAAAACGCTGGTCTTGGAGCGAGGAAGAAACGTTCAGCATATCAAAGATTACCCAACGGCCACCAAACATCCCTGGCAGTTTATTCATCGCGGCAGGATATCGGAAGCACTCGAGAAAGAAAATCCCATCATCAGTAAATGTTATGCGTTTGACGAAGCGGCACAGCATTTTTTTGTAAAGGATAAAGAACATCCTTATGTTCAGGAAAAACCGTTCGACTGGATCCGGGGTTACCAGGTAGGTGGAAAATCACTGATGTGGGCACGCGAAACACAGAGATGGAGCCGCTACGAATTTGAAGCTCCGGCAAGAGATGGTTTTGCGGTTGATTGGCCCATCCGATATGAAGACCTGGCTCCCTGGTATTCTCATGTTGAAAAATTTGCAGGTATCAGTGGAAATAAAGATGGAATAGATAACCTGCCTGATGGTGAATTCCTTCCTCCCTGGGAATTCAACTGCGTGGAAAAAAGCATGCAACAGAAAGTGAATGCACATTATTTGAACCGTCGGATGTTAATGGGACGCTGTGCAAACCTGACAAAAGCCGGAGAACTTCAGTTGCAGCAGGGCCGCGGGCAATGTCAGGCAAGAAATCTTTGCAGCCGCGGTTGTCCTTATGGCGGTTATTTCAGTTCCAATTCATCCACTTTACCCTGGGCCGAAAAAACCGGCCATCTAACCCTGCGTCCGGATTCTGTGGTTCATTCCATTATCTATGATGATAAAAAAGGGAAGGCCAGCGGCGTGCGGGTCATCGATGCAAAAACAAAACAGACCACAGAATATTTTGCCCGGATCATTTTTGTAAATGCGGCCTGTTTAAACAGCAATCTAATTTTATTGAATTCAACATCGAAACGGTTTCCCGCAGGACTTGGCAACGAAAATGATATCCTGGGCAGGTATATTGCATTTCAGAATTACCGTGGTTCCATTTCCGCCGGCATCGATGGTTTCCAGGACACATACTATTCCGGGCGAAGGCCGGTTTCGCCCCTGATGCCGAATTTCAGAAATGTATATAAACAGGAAGAAGATTTTCAAAGAGGTTACCTGGTTTTCTGGGGCGCCTATCGCAACACAGGGGATGACAATGCAGATCCGGGGATCGGTGCGGAATTCAAACAATCCATGTCGGAAGCCGGAGACTGGTCTGCTTATATGTCCATGCAGGGAGAAGTGATTCCCAAAAAAACAAATCATGTCCGGCTCAGCGGGAACCTGAAAGATGAATGGGGGATACCCCAGCTGATCACGTCAGTCGCCTATGATGAGAACGATGAAAAAATGGTGAAAGATTTTTTGAACCAGGGCGCTGAAATCCTGGACACAGCCGGCTGCAAAAATATCGTGCAGAACGATAATCAACAGGCCCCGGGCCTGGATATTCACGAGATGGGTGGTGTTCGGATGGGGAAAGACCCTGCGACTTCCATGCTCAATCAATGGAACCAGTTACATGGCTGTAAAAATGTTTTTGTAACAGACGGTGCCTGTATGACTTCCGTAGGCAATCAAAATCCTTCCTTAACTTTTATGGCACTTACAGCGCGTGCGGCCAATCATGCTTTCGAAGAATTAAAAAGGGGAAATCTGTAATTTAAAACTTTTAAATTCCTTCCCATTTCTTTTACCGGAAATTACCCTGCTTTTACCGTCTTAAAGACCGGAACCACCTATTCCGTCTTGCCCGGATGATCTTACGATTTTAGTTTTACCGGAAATAAAAATATTTATCATGTTAAAACGCCTCCGGGAATTAAGAATTATATCCCCCCTTTTCAAAATATATGAATTTTGTATCCGTATGGCTTATTATAAAAATCCTTACCTGGTTGAATAGTGAAAACAACAGATAGCCATGTTAAAATGGCTGACCTGCATTCGGTCATTGCAGATATTCTTTCTTAAAAGCGATATCCGATATTGATACAATACCTGAATCCAACACTCCAGAAATTGGAGATACCGTTTTTGCTGACTCCCTCGCTGCTCGAAATATCTTTTAATAACGGGAACTTCGCTTTGAGCGCTTCCAGAATAGCCTGAACTTGTTCATTATAATCCCCGGAACTTCCATCCAGTCTGATATTAAAATGATAGCTCGAAAGGCCAGGACCCAACAACACACAATCAATTACGAACCTGTTTTTAATAACGAATTGATACCCCAGTTCAACACCCACATTGAAGAAATCCACCGTTGTATTGAGCAACAGATTGTCTGCCGGATTCAATGAGTCCTTTCCGGAACGCTGGTTATTGAAATGATAATAACTTACAAACGGAGCCAGGTATATACCGCGTGGCGCATTGTATTTATTTTCATCGCCCAGGTAAAACCGGTAATCTCCTCCAATGCTGAACCCGCTTTTTTTCTTATCGGAATCAAAGGAAAGGGAGCTGTTAGAGATGACAGTGGGTACCGGAAACTGGATGATGCCTCCGAAAATCGTGAAACTTCTTTTCTTGGATAATACCCTTTCGTAATTTATCTGAACACCGCTATGATATAAAATCCAGCTGGTAACATTTACTTTAACCGTGTTTTTATAATCCTTGCTCTGAGTAACTACAATCGTATCCTTATACTGGGCAGATGTTTGAAGGGAAATAAATAATACAATGAATAAAATACCGGAAGTCCTTAAAAATGTAAGGAGCTGGAATGAAGATTTGCTGTTTGCCGCTGGATTCATCATGTTGTTTAAGTTTGCCGATTGTTTATGAATTCGCCCTGATCATTTTATCTTCTGCCTCTGGGTGCACTTTGAGCGGGACGTTGACTGGGAGCTGTCTGCCTGCTGGACTGGTTAAAATTATTTGTCCGCATTTCCCCCCGGTCCCTTGTCTGTTGCTGCTGGTTCAGTTTGTTTATTTCACCCTGTCGGTTTTGTGGAACATTCTGCCAGCTGTTCCCACTTCTTTCCTGCCAGCCGTTTCCATTTTTCTGAAACACATTTCCCTGTTTATCCGCCATAACATTATTATTTGAAGCTGCGGGTTGTGTTGAAGGTAATCTATTATTGGGATTATTTGTTGAAGGTCGTGTAGCAGGTTGAGTGGAAGGCAAGGAATTATTTGGATTTCCGGTAGAGGGTCTTGTGGCGGGGAGGGTAGAAGGTTTTGCAACCGGCATGGGTCTTACCTGGTCGTTGGTACTGACGCCTTTATTATTTCTGTAAATATTATTATTGATAGTAACATTATTATTTCCACCTCTGTAATAGGGTGTTGCCACGGGTGGTCTGTATCCGGGTTTTGGATAATATGGAGGCCGGTAATAAGGAGGATAACCCGGACGATGATAATAAGGTGGCCGGTACATGGGGGGTCCCCAATAGCCGCCATGGTAATGTCCACCACCATAATAATTAAAATTAAACCATCCGGAACTATAGTGAAATCCAACACTCCAGCCATAGTATGGATTATACCGCATGCTAAATCCATAAGTTACCGGCCGCGGATAATAATAGGGCCCGTACCATGGATTGTAATAGTACCCCGTTCCGTAAATTACCGTACCCCCATATACATAGGTCCCCATATAACCGGGTGTATAACCGACATATACATATTGAGGAGTCGTTTCATATATATAAACATATTTCACATTGTAAACAGGAACCGTTGCGGGGATCTTATTTACCTCAGCAGGTCGGGTTGTTGAAACGGTCCAGGGACCTTTGGGGCTGATGGCTTCAAACCAGATCCCGTTTTCAACGCAGTAATATGTTTTGTTCGATAAGAGAACGGTGGAACTGGTATTGATTGAATATTGTATATTGGTTCCTTCAATAGCTTTGAATTGCGGTTCTCCGTTATAATCCACTTTTGCAGTAGCCGTTTTTCTATCCACTTTCGCGGTTTGCGGTATCTGGGCATCCATCACCGCGTCCTGTGCCTGATCGGTTCCGGCCACACTCGATAATACATCATCTTTTGGTGAACCCACCGGTATTTTCGCAAAATCAGCGGGCAGGTTATCCGAGGACCGGTAAGTCCAGGGACCTTTCAGGCTCGCTGATACATACCATCTTCCGGATAACAATACATAATACTGTTGATCGGCAGTATTCATGAACACATCGTTATTCGAATTGGTCATGTACAATAATCCCGTTCCTTTAATGGCTGCAAAATCCGCTTCTCCATTGGATTGAATCAATTCGGCCGGTTCCGTACTGACAATAATTTCAGGGATAACACTGGCTTCACTGTCTGAAGCGACCGGAACGTCTTCTTTTTTATCGTTTTCCTTTATGGCACTGTTTAATTTATCCAGCACTTTTGGAATAGACTTTACATATTTCCAGGGGCCGGCTATTTCCTTTGATGTATACCATTTACCACTGCCGTTCAGATAATATAAATCTTTTATTTTGGCGATGGTAAACGGTGTATTCAAAACCATGTCAACACCCATGTCGGCATTCTGCTTTACTTTCGGATCGCCTTCGATAAGCACCAGGGTTGATGGTTTATTGGCATAAATGATTTTTGGAGGACTGGTTGAAAGGCTTTGGGATTCATCGTTCGTATTCCTGCCATCCATTTCTATGGATGTTTCCAGCTGGTCCAGGGAAAGCACCATATCCCACTTAGGAATTTCTCTTTCCAAAACTGCTTTCAGTTTTTCAACATTCGCTTTATTTGAATCTCCGGCAAATTTTATCTGCTCAATTTTTATTTTTACCAGAACAGCCGTTCTATTTGCCCGATCCGCTCTCAGCGTGGAATTTGTCCAGAGGGCACCGAATACCGGATCTGCTGCACCACTCTTTAAAATTGAAAATGCTCCCCTCGTTTTCAGGGTGTTCCCCTGATAATATTCTATCTGGGGCTGATAAATTTTAATCGTATATCCTTCAGAAGGGATCAGTTTGGGCCATTGTTGCGGAGCCTGGGAAAAGCTGACAGTAGCTAGAAAAATAAGGTTTAAGAAAAGAATATATTTATGCATGGGATGATAAATAAATAAACAAAAGAATTAAATAATTACAGAATGGAAAAGTAATTTTTCGGAGTGAAATATAGCCGGTTATAAAGAACAAAATTACGCACTATTAAAACGTAAATCAAGAATTTGATCATACATTTAACTTTAAATCGATCTTAAAACAGTCATTGAACATGGCTGTAACAATCTTAAACAACTTAGCAATGAAAAAAACAATTATTTTTTGCGGTTTATTAATCGCCATGGTTCAAACAGGAACAGCTCAAAATAAAACAAATTTAAGTCTTCAGGTTTCAGCAGCAGCTACGGCCAACCGGGCACAGCTCACCCATTATACCTGGACCCGGACTGTTCAGGTATTCATCGGAGGTGTATTGAAAAACACCATTGTCAGCTCACTGGCCGTTGGAGCGGATGGTAAAATTGTAACAACGTCTGTTTCAGCCACACCGGCAGAAAAACTACCCGGTGGAATCCGGGGAGATATTGCCAGGAAAAAAATTGCCGAAATGAAAACTTATGTAGATAATGCCGTTGCTACGAGCATGACTTATTTATATCTGAATAAAGGGCAGATGGTGAACTTTTTCGATGCAGCCGGAATTTCAGAATCAGGAAATACGATAACTATTAAGGGGAGCAGCGTAAACCAGCCAAATGATCAGTTGACGATGGTAATCACAAAGGGCACGCTTGCTTATGTTAATCAGTCCTTTGCCACGACCGTTACGGGTGGCGACGCGATGAGTGGAACCATAAGTTATAAAACATACAGTAATGGCCTGACTGCGCTGAATAACGGAGAGCTGGATCTGCCGGCAAAGAATATGAAACTCATGTTGTCAAATGCCAATTACGCAAAAAAGCTTCAGTAAATAATTCCCTTGGCAAAAAGAGCCCTGGATTTTAAGGGCTTTTTATTTTGACTGCTGAAGTGTGTACTTTTTAGATTTGAAATAAAAATCCAACTGGATCCCAATGGCATTTAACGGCTGTACATATTGTTTATTCTGGAATTGATGCAGATAATACACTTCAAAATCCATTGTTTTTAAAATCTTAATAACAGATCCGGCACATATCCGCAACCTGTCCTGTGTATTATCATTCGTATAAAAAAAATACTCTGAATACAGGTAGACGTTAAAAGTCAGGTATTCCGTTTTTAAATTCTTGAGAAATTGTACGCGCGGCCGGTAAATGGGCTGAAAGAGGCCATTTACAAAACGCCAGTCAAACCGGTTCCTGGTTTGCAGTAATATAGATGCCGGCAGATTGAAATTGTTATTCGTTTCAGTTGTAATGGTATTTACGACCTTCTTTTTATCTTCCGGCGGGGAGTCTGAATAGGAATATCCGGCCCTGAACCACCAAAAATATCCCCTGGCAGTGTCATTTAATTCAGGGTTCAGCTTCCCCCTCAACCAGGGTAAGGCGAAATAATCCACATAGGCCCCCGCTGTACCGTCGGTATATTCAGAATTTGATTTTGTACCCGAAACCACTCCGTATAATCGCCATCTTTCATTTATTCTGTAATAGGCCTCCGCTTCCGGCCATATTTGTTTTTGGGTGGAATCCTGGGCGAAAAGTATTTTTGTGTTAACGAGGAATGCAAGAAGGATTAAAAGTCTTTGGGTTGATGGAGTCATGGTTATTCCTCATTTAACCGTTAAATATTATAGGGAACCGGTTGTTTATCCCCCTTGGCTAAAGTCAATTGCCGGAAACTGATGTTAAGATAAAAATCAAAAGTAACCAGATTAGGATACCGATAAATGCAAATGAACATATATTCTAATTTTCCTTAAATTTGTCTTCCTGTTAAACAATCGGTAATCGCACTATTATTGATCCTGCTTAACTAACTTTAATTGGAAAGATCATTGGATATGCATGCTAACGAAATTTCCGGAAAAGATTCATTTATCATAAAACAACTATTTGTATGAAAAAAGTGATCAAATTGTCAGCAGCCATTTTATCTTCATTGGTTTTATTTACTTCCTGCGGACCTCAGTTAACCGTAACCAATGATTATGATCATACGGCGAATTTCAGTCAGTTCCACACATTTAGAATTGTAAAACTGGAACAGCAATACCAGGCTCTCAGCCAGTTCAACCAGACCCGTGTGATCAATGCAGTACAGGCACAGATGATTGCCAAGGGATTTACACCATCTGAAACGCCCGACATGCTGGTAAACATAACCAGTGTTTTAAAGAATCAGAAGGAACTCGTTTCAAATTCTTATGGTTATGGCGGTGGATACAGGCCTTATGCATGGGGCGGTGGAAATATGTCCACTACAACAAGCGTTCAGAATTACGTTGCCGGTTCCCTGATTATTGAAGTGGCCAATGCCTCAACCAACAAATTGCTCTGGGAAGGTATCGGCAACCAGGATATTGATGCTCCTTCCAGCGATCCGGACAAAGCGGTTCCTGCGGCTGTTCAAAAGATCATGGCCAGTTTCCCTCCGGGAATGGCGGGCAAATAGTTATTCATTCGAAATTGTTAAAATAGTAAAAGGGAGCATTGCTCCCTTTATTATTTTGATCAAACCAAACATCATCGTTTATCCCTGCCTGCCGGCAGGCAGGGGTCAACAGTCATCGGGCCAAGATCAACGGTCATCCTGCCTGCTACAGAGACATAATCCCTTATAGTTTGTAACCTACAACAAAAAGCAGCGCGACTGTACCATTTGCGTAACTGGAAGAATAATATCCCCTGGCTTCAGCAGCATAAGAGATCCTTGATTTCTGTATGAACCGGTATCCGAAAGTGGCAATGAAATCCGACAGGGAAGTAGTGCTGGAATTGAAATTCCTGCTATTGCCCGGTGAACTCACTTTACTGAGTGATATGGACTGTCCCATGGACCAGTTTGCATATACTTTCGGTGAGAACTTCATCGAAACGCATAGCATGAGGGGGATGTTTGAATTTTTTACAGTGGCATTCGTTGACTGGCCACTGACGACAATGGTTGAAGTGGCCGAATATAGACGGGTATAGCCGGTTTCAAAACCCAGGCTCAAAAAGGAATGCTTCGGTTCCCACATAGCCCGGAAGGAGAATGCATAACCCCAGGGAGTGACGTCGTTTTTGAAAGCGATCAGGTTGTTGAAAAAATAACTGGGCCCTACGCCGCCGTACAATGAGAATTTGCGGTATTTCTCAGGTTGTTCTGTACTCTGGGCAAGGGATTGTAATCCGATAAAACAGACGGCTACAGTTATTATTAATTTGGGAATGCGCATGTGATATTATTAAAAACCAGAAAAAGATTGTTCAATATTATTTCATTGTATAAAAATCATAAACTACATAAGCCGGATAATCAGAAATGAAACCGTCAAACTGCCCATCCTGGATATAACTTTTAATTAATCCTTTGTCGTTTAAAGTCCAGCTGATTACTTTAATGCCCGCCTGATGTGCCGTTTGCACGTCACTCAGCAATAATCCCCTGGAATATCTGGGTCCCCATCGCGTACATCCATTATCCACAACATCCTGATAAGTCAGCTCACACATTTTTAATAATTCGGGATTTGTCTTATATGGCGGGTAGGACTGATATTCTGAAATCACGGTATTGGAAGGCAAATCAGCATAAATAATAACATTCCGGCCTACGTCCTTTGCATGCGCCTGCGCATTCAGCACAATGGGCTCAAGCGCCTGAAATATTCCTACATCCCCTTTGATATCAATCCAGAAATAAGTCATGGTCGTAGAATCAATAAAGGCAGTTAACTCCTGTTCAAGGGAAGGGATTTTCTGCCCATCCACCAGCCGGATATAATTTTCCAGGAATTCAAATTTATATTGATTGTAGTCCCCGGATAACGCACTTTTCTGGGTAAGACGAATATCAATATTCGCGTCATGCATCATAATGGGAATCGTATCAAAAGTCATCTGTATATCCACTTCCAATCCGTTCACCCCGTAATCTTCGTCATTATACACGCCATTCAAAGAATTCTGAGCAAAAGGGGGGTTCGAAGTGGTCTGCACCCCGTGATGTGAATAAATTTCAAAAGGAGCCGTCGCAGCGTATGTCGAAAAATGTTTTGAAAAACTCAGACTGAGTGGCGTGGCATTGCCTTTATCATCCTGATAACTTCCATCAAGGGATAAGGAGCTGATATCACCGGTGGCCAGAAAAATGTCAGCTTCTGCCTTTGGAACGGTGAAGCTCACAAGTCCCTGAACAGGCGTTTCAGAAAACCGCCAGAATCCTGAAAATTTTAATGAGCCGTCGGTTGGATCCAACCCGTATTTCAGGATCATGAATATACCGCCCTGATTACTAAAAAAGGATACTCTGTAGCGGGATACTTTGCAGACAAAATTCGTACCTAAGCCCGTGCTTCCTGAACCTGCGTAAATCCCTTCCATCGGTCTCATTTTCGTATTGGCCACTGTATCCACATTTCCGATATTGATATCAGGCTGCGGCGTAATCTGATTCTTTGAACAGGAAAATAATACGAAGAGAACAATCAGGTATCGGTATGAATTGCGGAATGTCATAGTATTTTTTATTTCAATTATAAGTTTAGTCCAATCGTGAACTCTGGCACCCAGTAATTTTTCGCATTTACGGGGAAAGCGGGCCAAGCAATGATATGGTAGCGAACATAATCCAGCTTAAACCCCAGGTCCAGGGCCCTGTTTTTATATAATCTCTGTTCAAAATTGGCTGAGAAGCTATACCCGTTCACAAAAGCGTTCGGAGAAGGAAGTGTGTACTTGCCTTCGCTGATATACAAGGCGTTGGTCCAGTAAAGATCAGCCCGCACCGTAAGGGCTGTTTTTGCAAAAGCATGCCCGAAAGTGATGGATGGCTGCTGTTCCCAACCCGTCAGGGTGGTCGCAAATCCAAACTGATTTAATATTCCGTAATTCCAGGCCACCTGCCATCCCAGCCCGATATAATTATGGTTGGGTAACTGATAGTCATAGAATGGTCCGAACAGTATCCGGTTAGAAATAAAAAGACTTGCCAGGCTGGCCTGTAGATTAAAACCCTTGGGTAAAGTATATTTTGCCTGATAGGAAAACATGGGGGCTGCAACGATATCATCCGTCCAGTCCCTGGGCGTTACGACGTACAATACTGAAATGGAAGAAGAATAATGGCCACCCGGAAGTGGCTGGGGCAATAAAAAACTTGCCTTATAAATGTCAAATGTATCCGTTTGATATTTCTGGCTTATGCCGGACAGGCAGGCAACAAGCATGCTGAAAACCAGGACGGTCCTGCGCTTACTTTGGTTACTGGATGTATTCACTAAATACTTTTTTTAAGTTTCTTGAAGAACAGGGCGGTTTTGATTCGCAAAAGATCAGATAAAAGCATGCAGGATTATCTGGTAAAAGATAGTGTGTAATCATGAAGCAGCTTTTAGTAGAAAATCCTTTTGGTTTGGGTGCAAGATAATTTAATCTTTTGAAAATAAATGATCTAAATCAAGTTTAACAGTAAAACACCCGAGATCTTGATGTATTTAAAGGTTCAGGCGACAGTTAATAATGGAATATTGACTGACTTAAAGCCTTTATACAATTGTTCCACCAGATCGGGATCAAGTAAAAATCTGCGGAAATAATCTTTTGAAATCCAGTTGATATCCGGAAGCGATTTCTTTAAATTTCTTACAAGGGAATTTGCTTCCCGGTTTCTGTTCATATGGGTTAACGTGGAAATGCGCAGCAGGATACCCAGAATAAAATCAGGCATGTCCATTTTTTCCGCCTCCAGAAAAGCCTGCGAATATTCCCTTTTTTTGAAATGATACAGACTGATTGAAATATGAAAGAAAGAGGGAAATGATTTATTGAATTCAATGGATTTGTGAATTAATTCAATGCCCCGGGAATATTCCCCCGCACATATCATCAAACACCCGATGATTCCCATTGATCCGGACGCATTCGGATTCAGTTTTCTTGCTTTTTCCAGTGCTTCCAGACTTGCTTCTTTATTGTCAAGGAAAATGTGGGCCATGCCCAGAGTGATATACCCGTGCTGACTCAGGGGATTCAGTTTCAACGCCATTTGAGCGCATCTGAACGCCTTCAATATGGGGTTCTCCCTTGTAGTCTGTTGAAATAAAAATGCCACTAAGGACAGTTCACCTAAAAAAGCCCAAACCATATCATTGGCATGATCCTTTTCAACTGCATTTTCCATGTCAGCATAGGCTTTTTTAAATCCCTGTTCATTAAAGCTGGAGTAAAAATTATGGTATGAAGAGAGAAGTGCCGAACAAGACCTTCCTGATTTATTTGTTGTCAGTCCTTTTGAAATCTGCTGAACGATTAATCCATTAAAATCGCCCAGGGAAGATATAACACGGGTAACTATATGGTCAGCGACTTTAAAAAAATTGGAAGGCCTGTAACTGGAATGATATAACTCCGTCCAAATCTGGATTCCGGATTGGGTATCGGTCAGCTGTATGTCTACCCGTAAGTTCCCTGTTTCAAATTGTACATTTCCGGTAATCACATATTGAGCTCCAAAAATGGAAGCGAGAGAATGAATTTCCTTATTTTTTGATGTAAGCTGCAGGCTGGTATAATATGAAATAACACTGAAGTCTGAAAATCTTCCGAACTCTCCGCACAATTGCCTGCCCAGGCTGTCAGCGAAAGCCTGTCTGGAAATATTCGTTTCCAGGCAGGTAAAAGGCATGACGATCAGGGTAACTGCTGGTTTTGATTCTATCGGGTGCATTCTTCCAAATACCGGTATATAACTTCCTTTTGGAACTGTAATCTCAATATCATCCCGGATACCCAGCTCTTTATAATAATCTTTTAAAGCGCGCCGCAGCCGGCCTGCATGAATCCTGACAATAGCGTCATGCTGGGGTTTGAAACCAACGGGCTTATTCAACACGTTTACCGCGATGGTATATTCCTTGATCGTATTGGACCTGCCTGCAAAGGTCTCATTAATAATATAGGAAAGAAAGCGGCGGAGGATATCCGAAACAGAAAAAGCAGGACAAAGAAAAATTTTTTTAATTTGTTCGTGTACAAGGTCTTCCGAAAACATTTCGCCGTTCCAGTACACATCTTTGGCCCTCATCATAGGAAGATGTTTTACAGTTAAATCACTAAATAGCCAACATTTGCCTAATCAAAACCTTAACTGAGTGAACGAGGGGCCGGACTTATAATATTAAAATTAGGAAGAATGGTTTTAAAATCAATAAACAATTCGCTTTTTGTTTACAATTCCAGTCTTCCAGGAACATTTTGGTATCAGAATTTTCTTATTTATTTCCCGTTTTTACAGAACATCAAAACATCATTGAAAAACTGAATCAAACGGATGCCGATTTTAAAACACGGTGTTCGGATTTACTTAAAAATTCAAGGTTGGTCCTTTTTTGCGTAAAATTCCATGGATATCAATCTCGCAATCAATACCGCCGGGTATAATTGACCGGCCAGCGCTTCCAGGTTGGAAATAGATCTTGCCAGGGAGGATAAGGGAAGGATGTCCCCATATCCATCGGTCGTTAACGTGCAAAGGCTAAAATATAGAAATTCCTTTCTATGGGTCCCTACCAGTCCACTGAAAGCCTTTTCACTGCTTATAATAAAAATGGAATGATAAACCAGGCAAAAAATAAGCCCGACCAGTAAATAAACAATGATTGCACCCTGAACACGCCATTTGCTAATCCTGCCCATATCAAAAGTCCTGATTAAAATAATCAATGCCAGCATCAGGCAAAATAAGGCGATAAAAAAGTCGCTTACTACCTGTATCCAAACAGACTGATAATGCAATTCTATCAGCAGAAAAATAAAAGGGAATGTAAATAATAAAAAGACGATTAATTTTTTATTCCTTTTCAGAAAAAAGGGTATGCCGGCTGTAAGAAGAAGATAATAAAAAAGCAAAAAAATAATTTTGCTGAAGTTATCTTCCCTGTTTAAGGGTATTACGCCAAAAATATAAATCGTTAAAACGGCCAGTAAAAAGGTAAAGCTCTTATCCTTAACCCAGAAATTTGTGACCCGATTGTAAAACAGGTTCATTTTATTACTGTATTATACATTTAAACATGGCATTATCATAGTAAAGGACTGTATTCGTGGTTTCACCGTTGAATTCAATTTCAAAAAACCCACCGGAATCCCACAATAAATATTCGTTCTGTTCTTTATCTGCATCATAGAAACTGATTTCTTTTGCAGTTAGCATTTTTTCTTTACTTCCCGAACCGCTGACAATATAGTGTACACTGTCCTTACCATAAAAATACTGAAGTGCGTGAACATGTCCGCTCGCATAATATATTCCTGGATAACGACGCAGAACCGTCAAAATCCGGGAGGCCATTATTTGATAAGATGGGAAAGTAGTTCTGGAAGCCTTTATACGCCTTAAAAAATAAGGGTGTTTTAAGGGCTTGTTGTATGGTCCGGCTGAATGTACCGGATGATGGGCAACAACCATGATTTTTTGCTTCAACTGGTATCCCTCCTTAATTACACTGTCCAGTCTGTCGTAAAATGTCTTTTCTTCATCCGGGATACTATTCTTTTTAATCCCTGTAAGAATGATACGGTAGGTATCTATAAAAATGATTCGGATAGTCCGGTTATTCAGTTCCACAAATACGGGTCCGTAATTTCCTTTTGACGGCAGGAAAACCTGATCCGGATTAGCAATCCTTTTATTCTGTTTTAAATTTTCTTCAATATAATTTTCCTCCATGATCAGTTTTTTCTTTCCTCTTTCATAATTGGTGCGGTTCCACCAGTCATGATTACCCGGCGTAAAATAAGCGGAGCCCCGGTAATTCTCCAGGATGTCCAGTTGGGACTTTATTTTTTGAATGGTATTCCGGCTGCTGTCAAATCCCTTGTATCCAAAAGGAATAATTCCCCACAAAATGTCCTTGTAACTGTTATCACCCAGAAAAATGACCGCGCTGTTTGGGTTTTGGATAAGTTCCTTTTGTAGGTTTTTCAGCGTTTCCCCGGATTCCGTATGATCGCCGGCATCTCCGACGAGGAATATTTTGAAACTTTGCTGGCCTACTGTTGCCTGTGTGTACAGCATCAGCATACAAAGGATTTTAAATATCGACCAGGATGGCTTCAAACCTTTCATTCGTCCTTTTGTTTGTAAGTTGCACTTTATTTTAATAACCCTTTGAACTGAATCGTTCAATTTTTCTAAATTGAGATGCTATGATGCATTCTGTTACGCTTAATTTTACGGTTAAACACACTTTAATTCATTTTCCTTACACCAGGTGGGGTATTTTTGTTTTCACTTTAAATAATTCATGATGAAATTTTATAAAGGAACTGATTTAAAAATTATTGTTTTTTTATTGTCCCTTTCACCCTTTATAGCAAAAGGCCAGGAAAACAATAAACCTGCCACACCGCCGCCCGCTGCCAATGAAGCAGCAGAACTGGCAAAAAAACTGGCCAATCCAATCGCCAGCCTGATCAGCGTTCCATTTCAAAATAATACATTTTATGGGATTGGAGCATATAAAGGAACGCAGAATGTGATGAATTTGCAGCCTGTTGTTCCTATCAAACTGAATGACAATTTGAATTTAATTACCCGCTACATTATCCCAATCGTAACCCAGTATAATATAACCGGTCAGAATACTTCGCAGTCCGGATTGGGTGACGCTACCGTAAGCGCTTTCCTTTCACCCTCTCATACGAAAAATGGACTTACCTGGGGAGCAGGCGCAGCATTTTTAGTTCCCACTGCTACCAGTTCGGACCTGGGTACGGGTAAATTCGGCGTTGGTCCGACGGCTGTTATTTTAAAACAGGGGAACGGTATGACATATGGGGCTTTGGTAAACCAGATTTGGTCAGTCGGGGGTCAAAAAGATAAGCCTGATGTCAGTCAGTTATTTGTTCAGCCTTTCTTTACTTTTAACTGGAAAAGTGGAGCGGGCATCGGTGCTGTCGGCTCGATTACACAAAACTGGGAAACAAAAACATTTTCTTCCAGTGTTGCCATTCCATTCTCCGGCATAACCAAATTTGGGAAACAAATCATTCAGTTAGCAGTAGGTCCGCAAATTCCGATCTCAGGACCAAATAAAGGTGATTTTGGATGGCGGGCGCAATTGACACTTATATTTCCTAAATAGGATCTCCTCCTTTAATTTAATTTTCAAATCATATTCCTATTCCATGCGATTATTGACAGGCGGCCTGATACTGGTGATCTCCTTATCCCTCATTTCCTGCGGACCCGGTAAAGAATTGATCCGGTCACAAGCTAAGGGGGACAGCCTTGGAACCGTGGTGGTCGAGAAGAACATTCAGATAACCCGGCTCAATGACCGGATAACTCAATTAAATAATGATCAGACGGCGGCCAATACCCTGAACGCCCATCAGATTGCCCTGTTGAAAAAACAAAATGCAGTCGCTATGCAGGAAGCATCTGACTGCAAAATGGCGAAAGAAGCCGTTGCCAGAAGAATGGAAGAATTGAACCAGGCGATGGCAGCCAATGGAATGACGATGAAAGAAATCCGTCGGAAAGCTGCTGAAGCGCTTAAGCAGTTCGCTCATGCAGGAGTAGAAGTACGATATAAAAACGGACTGGTTTATATTTCCATGCGGGATGAATTGTTATTCAAACCTGCCAGTGCAAAACTGGGGAAAAACGGACAAGAGGCACTTGCCGTCGTTGCGCAGGTATTAAATGAAAATCCAAATCTGCTGATTTATGTTATCGGCAATACAGATTCCATTAAAGTAACCCGGGGATTCACTGACAACTGGTCTTTAAGTACTGAAAGGGCAAATACGGTGGTCCGGATTCTTCGCGATCAATACCTGGTGAGCCTGGATCGTGTTGTATCTGCCGGAAGAGGAAAATTTGCGCCGGTGGCAGATAATTCCACGGCTGAAGGCCGGGCAATGAACAGAAGAACGGATATTATATTGAATCCGGACCTGTCCAGGCTCTGGGAACTGATTGACAAACAACAATGATGTATAAGTATTGATTATATTTACGGACTGATAGTCTGCTGTTCGGAGCGAATAGCAGACTATTTTATTAATTCAAATTTATTTTTATGAGGGACAGCATCAGAGGGATATTTAAAACAGGCAGCGGTGCATTTTTAATTGTTATCTGTTTGTTATTCACTAAATATGGAAGCGCCCAGATCTACAATGATTCTTCCAAAAAATATCAATTGTACCTGGAACCTTACCTCATGTTTACCAGCATGAGCGGAACAACCGGGATAGGCAGGGCGCCGAGTACTTTTATTTGTGTGCCTGCGAGTAAGGTTTTCAGCTACCTTAAAATAGGCGGGATGCTGTATGCGGAAGTCCATAATGATAAACTCGCATATACATCCGATTTATTTTATGCCAACTTAACGCAGGATGCGTCTACGAAAAATAATGTATTAAGTGGAACGGCCACTTTAAAACAATTCTTGTGGGAATTGGAAGGCCTTTACAGATTGAATCCCTGGCTGGAAGCAGGGGTGGGTGCCCGGATCAATAGTATTCAGGTCGGTTTGAATGTCCTTACCAATCTTGCAGGAGGTAACCCGGTTTTCAGCGGCACCAAAACGAATACCTGGGTGGATCCATTAATTGTTGCCCGTTTAAAAACGGTCATACATGATAAATGGTTATTACAACTGAGAGCTGATATTGGCGGATTTGGTATCGGATCCAGTCTGGCATGGCAGTTACAACCGGATATTTTTTACCGGGCTTCCAGATTACTGCAACTCGGCCTGGGATATCGCATCATCTCCATGAATTATACGAATGGCAGCAAGGGTACAGACAGTTATTTTTTATATGATATGCAGGAATATGGTCCGCAAATCAGAATTGGATTTAACTTTTAAAGGAATGGAATTCAGTGATCCGGATATTTATACTATTTACTAACTATTTTGAGATTTAAAAATAAATTGATTCAGCTTTTCAGTAAGCATAAAAAACTAAGCCTTTGCCTGGCAGGTTTAGTTATTTTATTATTGCTTCAGTCTACCGGATACGGCCAGGCAAAAAAGACTATTCCGGATTCACTCAAACTTACAGAGGAGGTAGACATATTTGATATTTTGCGGAAATGGACCAAAAAACCAGCGAAACCAGATAACATCATTCCGAAGGAAGGTGTAAAAAATCTCTCATTATTACCGATCATCGGTTATACCCCGGCGAATGGGTTTGTAGTCGGAGGGGCGATCAGCGTAACGGAATTTCTCGGAAATCCCAAAACAACCAATTTGTCTTCGGCATTGATCAATGTTTCCCTGACAACCAAAAGCCAGGTTCTTTTAAATTTAAAATTCGATCTCTATCGTGCAAATAATAAATGGTATATATCCGGTGATAACCGTTTATTATTTTTTAATCAGGCTACCTACGGACTTGGCATATACGGGCTTCAAAACCAGAATTATACTTTTGGTGTGAATGGGGATTTTACACAAAGGACCGATTCAGCCCAGCCAATGAAGTTTAACTATATCCGTTTATATGAAACTGTCCTAAGAGAGGTTGCCAAACACTGGTATGCGGGCATGGGGATCATGGTAGATGACAACTTCAAAATCAATGATCAGACCTTACAACTCGATTCACCAGTCCATTTGACTTCCAATTATACTTATTCGAAATCCTATGGTTTTGATACGGCCCATTATTCTGCGAACGGACTTTCCTTTCAGATCATGCATGACAGCCGGGATAACCCGATCGAAGCTTTTTCCGGAAATTATTTTAATCTGGCATTCCGGATAAACCCGGTCGCATTCGGAAGTACCCAAAGCAGTACAATGCTGTATTACGAATACCGGACCTATTTTGGTTTAAATAAATCCATTCCGAGAAATGTTCTTGCTTTCTGGTTCTGGGGTGTTTCCGTTACCTCAGGCCATATGCCTTATCTTGGCCTGCCCGCTATCACATGGGATACTTATAACCGGTCGGGCAGGGGTTACATACAGGGAAGGTTCCGGGGTACGAATATGGTTTATGGAGAAACAGAATATCGTTTTCGTTTAACCAAAAACGATTTGTTTGGAGGGGTTGTTTTTCTCAATGTTACTACGGCCAGCAATCCATTTACCCCCCAACAGGTTTTCAATGCATTCGCTCCGGGATATGGTTTCGGTCTCCGCATTCTGATGAATAAGAACGACAGAACCAATATCTGTATTGATTATGGTCGCGGTGATGGTTTTTCCGGCATTTATTTTAATATCCGGGAAGCTTTCTGAGCTGAACGCATAATACTGTATGATATTCGACCACAGAAGCCCGGGAGGAGCTGGTTAACGAATCTAAATACATACGCTGGTTAAAATGCATAAAGTACTTCAACAGACCAGTAAAATGTATTGGGAAGTTTTTCTTTGTAAGTATAACTCCGGGCCACATTATTTGTAGTGATCGTCGCTTTTATGTCTGCAGGATTTACAGGAAGGGCGTAGGTGGGGGTAAAGCTAAATGTCCAGTTACCCCCGGTATAACTTACCGGGCAGCTCGGTTCATAATCGAGGATCTGAAATTTGCTGGCATTTAATACTTCTCCTGTAATGGTGATACCTGGACCCAAAGGTGGTTTCCCATCATTTCTCGGGACAGTAAAGCGACGGTTCTCATAATATGAATTATAGGCATTCTGTGTAGCCGCATTCATCGTAACCGTGGGTGTAATATTCAGGTTTCCTATACTGAATTGATGCTGAAGGGCAGGAGATACCTGATAATCAGGTAAATGATTTCCAAATGTCCAGGTAAAACTCACACTGGGCTGAATAAATGGAAATGTATAACTGTTCGAATATTCCAGACTCCCCTTTTCCTCCGATGTCGTACTGGCACTTTGCTTACTATACACGAAACCCGAAAGTGTAACGGTTCCGCTATAATTACCCGGATTAAAAGTATATGACCCGTCCAGCGTATACTGATTTACCTGGGGAGAAGGTTCATGGACATTGTATCCTACTTCCAGGTCGATTTCAAATCCACTTTTAAAAACATAACTGATTTCCGGGGTGACCAACGGAATAACAGAAGAATCCTTGCGGCCATTGTTCACATTATTCGATTGATAAGTCACACTTACCTGGAGATGGGATGGAGTCGGTGTGGTACTGTCCTCATCATCTGCAGTAACTACTTTTTTCGCGGTATCTTTTTTAACTGAACTGGTATCCTTCAGGTGAAGGCTGTCTTTGGTCTTCTGCGAAATAAGCGAAGAATCCTTTATAGCCGCCGGTTTATCCTGGGCAACCAAAGGACAGGAAAAACTGAGGAAACACATTAATACGATCAGGCGGCTAAAACTTGCTTTCATTTATTTGAAAAATTGCTCAAACGCACTTGGTAAATCCGGATACGTTCAGGAAATATACATATAATTTTGAATCAGTAAACCCGCAGTCTCCACATTAATAACAAATAAGGAATTGGATAATAACGGCAAATTCAGGCTCATCATGAGGAATTTCAATAAATATCCTTAATTTAAACGGGTGATGTAGAGATATGTTGCGGGAATGTTATATAAAAAATGACAAACATGAAATGGGCAACTCTATTGCTGATCCTATCAATTTCCGCCTGCAAAAACAAAAGGATTGTCTGCCTGATCGATGCTACGGATATTTTAAAAGGGGCTTCAAAAAAAATCACTGTAGTAAAGGATTCCGCTTATAAGATCTCTGCTATTTATGATGAAGGCTGGGATAGCCTAAAAGGCGGAGTTTACCTTTTTTATCCCAATCAATTCCTGAAATCTTATATATTTTATCAATCCAGGGTGCCGGTTTACAGCGAGCTCTATGATGAGAACGGCTACCTGATCGAAACGAAAGGTAGTCCCATGGTCGCCCGGATTATTAACGATATGGGGCAGGATTCTGCATATGTACAGGTTTATTTTTTTAATACCATGAAATCGTACCAGGAATTAAATATCAAAATCAACAATACCCTTCCTGTTAATTATCCTTTAGTGAAGGATACCATTTACTCAAATATGAAATCTGTTACATTCGGTATTAACACCACTAATCAGAACCGGGTAAACATGTATTCGCAGATTAAATACATGGATGATTGCACAAAAATCGAACATATTTTAAGTGACTCCCTTTTCCTGGTGAAAGATTCGCAAAGCGGACTTTCCCCTTCTACCGTGAAATAAAATATTTCAGTTTCCGTATTTAAGATTAAACTCTTTTGCAACCTGATTTAAATATAACCTGTCGGGAACGGTATTCCCGTTTTGTATCAGTATGCGGTATCGAAATCGAATGGTTTCGCCTTTTTTGATCTTTAGATTAAGCGATGATTTCCCGTTGGTAAATATTTTCTCTCCCAAAGGATTTGCCGCAAATAAACCATATCCGCGGGCATGCCAGAAAGTTGGATAATCCGGATTGCCCGGGTGGTCAAAAATGGTAATGCTTACGGAATCCTTTCCGATTTTACCAAACGCCATACACCAGTCAGCTCTTGTACTCCAAACAGAATCCCCCATTTTCCCTTCACTGGACAAATAATTTCCGCTCGCAACAGAATCGCTTTTTACGTGGGTAATAATACCCTTGTTATCGGTAAACTGCTGATCCTGGAAGCTCGGAATTTGCAGTTCATGCGCCATTCGCAAACCCAGTAGCCCATCTTTCGCGTCCCCGAATAAAATAACTGTATCCGCTTTCAATTCTGTAATCCGATCTATGATTCTTATCTGGTCACTTCCGCTGAATTCAAACCGGGTAGTTTCTTCCATCAGTGACTGGCCACGCTGGTTCACCCAGTTGGCATGATAACGAAGAACTCCGGTCGGGCCACTGGAAATTTCCAGGATCCGATCAGTCTTTATCCAGCCATAGGATGATTTCTTTTCAGCAGGTATGGCATAGGAATTATTCCAGAAATCCAGCCCGTTTACATTTTCATAGGTAAACCAAAGGCCCACATGATGCGGATGATCTGTGGGTTCACCCGGTCTCGGATTCATAGGAAATCCACGGGTGACCAGGGTATTGCCTGCATCATAAATGGGAAATAAAACCGGTTTCTCCAGACTATCCGGATACAAAAAACTTGTGAACAAACCAGCGCCTATATAGATATCAATCCGGTTTCCCTTTTCCGCTTTGATTATTTTCACTTCAGCTGCCGGCTGGGCTACCGCCATTACGGGAGAGAAGAGGATCAATAAAATAAATTTTCCGTAAACCATTTATTCCGGTGTGATTTATTAATACTGGAACGGTTTACCGTCAGCCATTACGTTTTGCGTTTTTTCATCAAAAGTTACTTTGGCTCCGGTATGAACAGCGGCATTTGTCATGATGTTGGCAATGGAATGACTATAACCCGCTTCAACTGGTGCATTAGGTTGTTTCCTGCTGCGCACGCATTCCATCCAGTTTCGTATATGGGCCGACGTTAGACTGTCCCCTCCGGTATTTGCTGAGACCACCACTTTCTCCGTATTAGATAAATCAATGACCGGCAACAGGTTGGGCTGCAGGTGCATGGCGTCGGCAAAATGCTGCGTAAGGCCACCGGCCGGAGTGATTTTATTGGTATTCAGGTTTAACTCTCCGCCATTGGAATAATATATTTCCGTTGGATTCTCATCCCCGTTATCCATGCGCGACTGGAAGCTCACCTGGAATCCGGCGGACGGATCATCGGCGGGTCCGTAATCAAAGGCGGCGGTAAGCGTATCCCAGTTTTTCCGGCCATCTTTCCACATATAAATGCCGCCATTCGCAACAACGGATCTCGGATGTTGCAAGCTGGTAAACCAATGAACCGTATCAATCTGATGGCTCATCCACTGCCCGGGCAAACCTGATGAATAGGGCCAGAAAAGTCTGTATTCAAGGTAATACCGCGGGTTAAAAGGAACCATTGGACGATTGATCAGAAATCGTTTCCAGTCAGTATCTTCTTCCTTTAACAGGGGGACCAGGTCTGGTCTGCGCCAACGCCCGGGCTGGTTTACGTTCCACGTTAATTCCACCATCACAATATTTCCGAATTTGCCCGAACGGATAAACTCATTCGCAGCCTGGTAATTTGAACCACTTCTCCGTTGCGATCCGATCTGGACAATTTTGCCTGAAGCTTTAATTGCTTTGAAAGCAGCCCGGTTGTCTTCCATGGTCTCAGCGAAGGGTTTCTCCACATACGCATCACAACCACTTTCCACTGCCTGAATCGCATGACGGGCGTGCTGAAAATCAGCCGTACTGATAAACACAGCATCCGCCAGTTTTTTGTCGTACAATTCTTCATTATTCCTGCAGGCCACAATATCATGTTGCATTTTTCCCTTCCACTGGGCTGCACCTTCTTCGCGTCGCCTGTTCCAGATATCCGAGACCGCCACAATATCAAAATTTAATTCTTTGTAGTGATTCAAAAAACATGGCATATGGGTGGCTTTATGCCGGTCAGAAAATCCAACCACCCCCACCCGTATGCGGTCGTTGGATCCTATGATGCGATTATAACTGGATGCAGTAAACCCCGCATGCGCCATCAAAATACCGGAAGTGGCAATCGAAGATTTTTTAATAAAAGCACGTCTTGAATTTTTCATTGGCTTTTTATTTACATTCGTTGTTAAAGATAGCGTATTGTAAAAGTAATTTTATGTCTTCAGTACCCGAACACCTGATTCCGAGCCGCCTCGCAAAAAGGGCTCATTTTGAAAAGGAAGCCATCTATGCGATTTTAGATGAGGCGGTTTTCTGCACGGTCAGCTATGTGTCGGAAAGTAAGCCTTTTTCGATTCCGACAGCCTTTGTCAGGTATGGGGATAAGATATACATACATGGTTCGGTCGGGAGTCATTTTATCCGGGAGATTGAAAAAGGTATCCCGGTATGTATAACCGTTGCTCTGATGGATGCCATTGTGGTTGCCAGATCGGCTTTTCATCATTCCATCAATTATCGTTCAGTGGTTTTGTATGCAACAGCAGAAAAAATAGAAAATACGGAAGAAAAAAAGGATGCTTTCGAATGGCTGACAAATAAAATTGTTCCAAACAGCTGGAATTATCTGAGATTGATTAAAGAAAATGAAATCAAAAAAACGACTGCACTTGCTTTCTCCCTGGAAGAAGTTTCTGCGAAAATCCGTACGGGCATGCCGGTAGATGATGAAGAAGACCTGGAACTACCGATCTGGTCCGGATTAATCCCACTCCAAACAGTCCGGAAATCACCGCAGGCAGATGATCACAGCCAGCAAATTCCGCTCCCGCCTCATTTGAAGTAGGAGGTGGCTAAACCAGTTTTGGAACACTCTCCAGTACCTGGCGTAAAAACCGGGAAGATTCTTTTTCCTTAGAATTGGCTAAATCGAAGAGCGTAATCTTGTCCAGCAGCTGGTCTACTGTAAATTGAATCATTTGCCATAGAGAACGGGCAGAACAATCCACGGAGTTCGTGCAAAGTTTTACAGAACCGGTGTGTTGCCCGCAAAAATCCTTGTCATATAAAACACCACCCAGGGCCTTGAGGACGTATTTAATTTTTATTTCTTTTGCGGGTTTGGCCAATACATATCCTCCTTTATACCCTGGCGTACTATTAATGAAACCCGCCATACGCAGGGTTCTGGATAGTTTAGCAACATAATGGCTGCTCAGGCCCTCCGCTTTACTGAGTTGTGGAATGCTCAACCCGTCTTCCGTTTCGCACCCTGCGATCCGGATGAGGACCCTTAGCCCAAATTCTTCCTGTGCAGTAATTTTCATAATATTTTTTTCATATGACAATTAAACCCAAAGCTTTTCAAAGCCAGCCTAACTCCAGCTGTGCTACTTCAGACATCCTGCTTTTATCCCAGGCCGGCGTCCAGGTAACCGCCACATGCACGTCGTTCACCCCTTCAATCTCCCTTAACTTCTGATCGACTTCCACCGGAAGAGACTGCGCGGCCGGACAACCAGGTGCCGTTAAAGTCATTACGATCTGCACATTGTTGACAGGCAGGATGTTTATTTCATAGATCAGTCCCAGTTCATAAATGCTCACCGGAATTTCCGGATCAAAAATCGTTTGCAATTTTTCAATCACTTTATCTTTCAATACTTCCATTTCCTAATTTTTAGAAGGAACGGGATCCTTTATTTTATACGCTATAGCGTAGTGTTTCATTTGTTTTATCATACTCAGTAATCCGTTCGATCTTGTCTGCGCCAGGTGTGTGGTCATTCCAATTTCCCGGATAAAATCCAATTTTGCTCCCAGTATTTCATCTGCAGTTCTTCCGGACAAAACCCGGATCAGCATACTGATGAGTCCCTTTACAATCATTGCATCGCTGTCAGCTTTATAGATCAGCTTTCCTTCCTGGTAATCGGCGATCAGCCAAACCGATGACTGGCAGCCCCTTACCCGGTTTTCATCCGTTTTGAATATAGGTTCCAGTGCAGGCAGTGTTTTCCCCATATCAATAATGTATTCATATTTATCGTCCCAGGAATCAAACAATGCAAACTCCTCAATGATTTCCCTTTCAGTTTCCAAAATACTCAGTTGCGGACTCATTTCAGGATAAAATTTTAACCACCTTATATAATCCCTTTACCAACTCATCAATTTCAAATTTCGTATTATATACAGCAAATGATGCACGCGCGGTACCGGGAATGCAAAACCGGTCCATCAGGGGCTGGGCACAATGATGTCCCGTTCTCAGGGCGATGCCCTGGTTGTCCAGTAATATGCCAATATCCTGCGGATGCGCATTTGATATAATAAAAGAAACCACACTTACTTTTTCTCTGGCTTTGCCGATAATTTGCAACCCGGGAATTTTTTCAAGTTCCACATGGGCATATTCCAGGAGATCCTGTTCATGCAATCGGATTCTTTCCCTTCCCGTAGAATGAATAAACTGGAGTGCATATTTAAAAGCGATCACATCGGCAATATTGGGTGTGCCTGCTTCAAACTTATATGGGAGATCGTTAAAGATTGTTTTCTCAAAGCTTACCTCTTTGATCATTTCTCCGCCTCCCTGAAATGGAGGCATGGATTCCAGTAATTCTTTCTTACCATACAGCACGCCGACACCGGTTGGGCCATATAACTTGTGCGCCGAGAAGGCAAAAAAATCACAATCCAGATCCAGTACGTCTATATCCAGATGAACTGCAGACTGTGCGCCATCCACCATTACCAAAGCACCCACGGCATGGGCATCCGAGATCATTTGCTTTACCGGATTCACAGTACCGAGTGCGTTAGAAACATGCACGATGGAGACCAGTTTTGTTTTTGGCCCCAGCATATTTTTATATTCCTCCATCAATAACTCTCCCTTATCGCTGATTGGAATTACTTTCAGGACGGCCTTTTTTTCTTCGCATAATAGCTGCCAGGGAACAATATTAGAATGGTGTTCCATGTAGCTGATGATGATTTCATCGCCTGCCTGAATATTTTTTCTTCCCCAGGAATATGCAACCAGGTTTATTCCTTCCGTTGTTCCTTTGGTGAATATAATTTCTTCCCTCGAGCCTGCACCTATAAATGATTTTACCGCATCCCGCGTTTCTTCAAAGGCTGCAGTTGCTTCTTCCGCCAGGGTATGAATGCCGCGATGAATATTGGCGTTATGGTTGGAATAATAATAATTAATAGCATCTATAACACGCTGTGGTTTCTGTGATGTTGCTGCATTATCCAGATAGATCAGCGGTTTCCCTTTTACCTTCCGGTTCAATACAGGAAACTCCTGCCGGATAGCAGTTATATCCAATTGTTTTGGTATGGTAAGTGAAACATTCATGATAAATCTTTTTCCAGTCTTTCGTTGATCTGTATTTCAATATATCCGCGCAATGCGGCTGGTTTTACCTGGTCGAGAATGTCCGCGGCATACGCACTGAGCAACAGATTACGGGCAATTTTTTCGGAAATGCCACGTGATTGCAAATAAAACAGACCTTCTTCGTTGAGCCGGCCTACCGTACACCCATGTGTACATTTCACGTCATCCGCAAAAATTTCCAGCTGGGGTTTCGTGTTCACACTACAGGTATCGGAGAGCAGGATATTTTTATTACTTTGATAGGCATTTGTTTTCTGAGCCAGCTGCCTTACAAATATTTTCCCGTTGAATACACCGGTTGCATGATTATTTAAAATGCCTTTGTACAGTTCATTGCTCATACAATTCGGCTTAATATTATCAACGATGGTGTGGTTGTCAATATGACTATGGCCCGATTGAAAATAAAGACCATATAAATGGGCTTCACAATTTCTTGCATCCAGAATTACATTCAGGTTATTGCGGACAAGACCACCGTTTAATGAAATGGTAACAGCCTGGATAAAACTTTTCCCGATCTGCCTGATATGGGTGGTACTGACCTGGTTCGTATTGGAACCGTCGTTTTGAATCTTGTAATATTCCAGTCTGGCTTCATTTTCGACAATGATTTCCATTACCTGGTTTGTAAAACTTTCATTGGACCCCAGGGTGGAATAATTTTCTACCACCTGCGCCTGCGCCTGTTCATTTAAATACATGAGGCTGCGGGGCTGGGAGAGGATATTCACCGACCGGGCATCGGTAATATGATATATGTAAATGGGGTGTTCAATGAGTTTTGCTTTCCCTGCATAAATAAAAACAGCCCCGCGAACAAAAGCAGTATTCAATGCATTGATTCCATCTTTCTGATACTGGCTGCTGTCTCCCAGCCATCTGATTACCAGCTCCTGAAAATCACCATTGGCTGCTTCATCCAAAGCCAAAACCCGCAGGTTACCGGAACGGATTCGCGATAGAGTAAAGGAATAAAAACCATTTACGAAAACCAATTCATTCGCCATTTCATGGCCGGGCAATCGAAGGCCGTTCAGATCTTCTGAAGTGATGGATCCTGTCAGGGGATCAGCCGGCAATTGAAATTCTTTATTAAACAAACCGGCTATGCGGGTATATTTCCATTCTTCGTGTTTTGATCCCGGGATGCCCATATTTGAAAATGCCTGAAATGCGTGTTCACGCAGTTTATCAAGACCGCCTGGGTCTTCACTGGGTTGAAACTGGTCAAATCTTTCTTTAAAATATGCGATCGTGTTCATAATGACTGGTTGATCTCCGGCACTTAAACGGCTTCTACCGTATTTTCATTTTTTATAAAATCATAACCTCTTTCTTCCAATTCCAGTGCGAGTTCCTTAGGGCCGGATTTTACAATCCGCCCATTATACAATACATGTACGTAATCCGGAACTATATAGTCGAGCAGCCGCTGATAGTGTGTAACGACCAGTACCGCATTGTCTTTATTGCGCAATTTATTTACTCCGTTGGAAACAATCCGGATCGCATCAATATCGAGACCTGAGTCCGTTTCATCCAGAATAGCAAGCCTGGGTTCCAGCATGGCCATCTGGAAAATTTCATTCCGCTTTTTTTCACCGCCGGAAAATCCTTCATTCAGAGAACGGCTTAACAAAGTCTGTTCCATATTTACAAGCGCCATTTTTTCTTTCATCCTTTTAAGAAAGGTTACTGCATCCATGGGAATTTCACCGCGGTATTTGCGGACTTCATTCACAGCTGTTTTAATAAAATTTATTGTATTCAATCCCGGAATTTCGATCGGATACTGAAAAGCGAGAAATAAACCCATTGCCGCACGGTGTTCCGGTGATAAATCCAGCAGGTCTTTGCCCAGGAATTCTACGGATCCTTCCAGGACTTCATAATCCTTGCGACCGGCGAGCACGGAAGCCAGGGTGCTTTTACCGGAACCATTGGGCCCCATGATGGCATGTACTTCACCGGCTTTGATATCGAGGTTGATACCATTCAAGATTTTTTTTCCTTCAATACCCGCATGTAAATTCTGAATCGTCAACATAATTCTGCTAATTTTTATTACTCTGTATTTATTCGTTGGCGGTTGACGGATGACCGTTGACCGTAATTATTAAATTCTATTCCCGAATTCTCGAATTCTCGAATTATCCCACACTTCCTTCCAGACTAATCGCCAGCAGCTTTTGTGCTTCTACGGCAAATTCCATTGGAAGCTGATTCATCACTTCTTTAGCAAAGCCATTGATGATGAGCGCGACGGCTGTTTCAGTATCTATCCCGCGCTGATTGCAGTAAAAAATCTGGTCTTCCCCGATCTTGGAGGTCGTGGCTTCATGTTCAACCACCGCGGTGTTATTCCTGACTTCTATATAAGGAAAAGTATGCGCGCCGCATTTGTCACCCAGCAACAGGGAATCACACTGAGAAAAATTTCTTGCATTGGATGCATTTTTACTCACATGAACCAGGCCACGGTAACTATTATTGCTGAATCCAGCTGAAATACCTTTGGATACGATGCGACTACGGGTGTTTTTCCCAAGGTGCATCATTTTGGTCCCAGTGTCAGCCTGCTGGTAATTATTGGTGACGGCTACTGAATAAAATTCGCCTGTGGAATAATCGCCTTTCAGTATAACACTTGGATATTTCCAGGTTATTGCTGAACCGGTCTCTACCTGGGTCCATGATATTTTTGAATGATCCCCTTTGCAAATCCCTCTCTTGGTTACAAAATTATAAACACCCCCGATACCCTGTTTATTTCCGGGATACCAGTTTTGAACGGTTGAATATTTTATTTCTGCATTTTCCAGGGCAATGAGTTCCACCACGGCGGCGTGCAACTGGTTTTCATCCCGCATCGGCGCTGTGCATCCTTCCAGGTAGCTTACATAACTCCCGGCTTCTGCAATGATCAGGGTCCTTTCGAACTGACCGGTATTTCCTGCATTGATTCTGAAATACGTTGAAAGTTCCATCGGACAGCGAACCCCTTTCGGAATAAAACAAAAAGATCCATCGCTGAATACAGCCGCATTCAAGGCTGAAAAATAATTATCTGTAATAGGAACCACCGTTCCCAGATATTCCCGGATCAGTTCAGAATGATCCTGGATGGCTTCACTCATGGAGCAAAAGATGATCCCGAGCTCGGCCAGCTGGCCCTTAAAAGAAGTTCCAATAGATACACTGTCAATAACCGCATCCACGGCTACTCCCGTGAGTCTTTTCTGTTCATCAAGGGAAATTCCAAGTTTTTCAAAAGTCCGTATAAGCTCAGGATCAATTTCATCCAGGTTTTTGGGGTTCACTTTCTGTTTTGGAGCAGAATAGTAAATGATATCCTGGTAATTGATGGCGGGAAATTTGATATTGGCCCAATCCGGTGATTTCATGGTAAGCCAGTGACGATACGCTTTTAAGCGCCAGTCCAGCATCCACTGGGGTTCCTTTTTCCTGGCTGAAATAAAACGAATAACATCCTCATTCAGACCTTTGGGCGATTCATCGGCTTCGATATGGGTAATAAACCCATATTTATAGTCACTAAATACCGTTTTTTCTATCGTACTCAATTCATTTTCAGCTTCCCGGGACTTAGGTTGAAAGAGATCAGTGTTCATAGTGCAAATTTACGAAACCGTTTATACTAAAAAGTATAAACAGCCATTTTTCTTTGCCTTTTTAATGGGATCAAAGTTTCTGAATCAACCAGCAGAACGGATGATTATTCCCTTATTCATGATAGACTGGCAGGAAAGATTTGTAAAACTTATTACAGAATGAATAATAATTTGTCATTCGCGAGAGAGGGAGATTATAAATATTTGATATTCAATGTATTATATAAATGATCTCATTATACGCGCATAAGGGATGTTTAAAACCTGCGCTTTCTGTCCTGGATTTTTTTTCCGGGAAAAAGAATATCCGCGGCTGTTTCATAACCTTCTTCCGCAACCACATGAAGTCTCCTGTGAAGCCTCTTTTCAGCTTTTTTCCTTTTGATTATTTGAAGGAGCAGGAGGGTAGTAAGGGTGATACTAACAGCAAACAGGATTTTTTTTGTTTTCATGTAATTAGATCGCTGAAATAGTTGAACAGCAAGGAATGATATGGCTGTACCCAACTAAAAATCATGCCCGAAATGAACAATAGTTGGTGTGGTTTTAAATGAAAGGCGCACAACGCTAAAGAAATATGGCTCAAAAGCCGGCCAGGGGCTTACAGGAAGGTCTGAGATGGATCTGAACGGAATGATAAATCAGGATTTCGAAGCAGCAGCATATTCCTTAAATGCCTGAATGGTTTGTTGCAGAGATTCCTCCATTTGTTTTTTGTCCAGTAATTCGACCTGGTATAAGCCATTGGGCAGGAGGCTCACAAGTATCTCGTGAAACGGACCACTGGCGATATATGGATTTTGTCCCACAAAAGAAGGACACATCTCATGTTCAATAACAAGCTTTTCTACCTGTTCCCTGTTTAAATCATGCATTTTTAAAGACATGAGAATTATTTTTTCAAAGATCTGAAAATTCCGCCTGAAACAAAAGAGCAGGACCCTTAGATTTATAAACCAATTGTTAATAACTCCGGGTGCAGCTTATCAAGGGGGGATAATCTTCTAAACTGACCGTTTTTAAACACACGATATTATGCAGGAATAATTACATTTGCTGTATGGCAGTATTGAAAAATGTGCAGTTTTCGAAATTGATAAAAGCAGAAGGTCGTTTGAGAGAGTTCAATTTCAGAAAGAGTAATGGAATAGGTGGCCCGGTATACCATGTAGACGTAAGCGACGACCGTGGGAATCGTTATTATATAAATATGTTATCCGAAGATAATATTTGGACCGTTCAGGAAAAAAACCTGCCTCCCTGGATCCAGGAAGCCGTTGCACAGTTCCATCCCGCGATTCAGGAACAGGAAGGTTCATTTTAAAAGCCTCCGGTTATTTTTTCTTAAGGTCCCCGATTACAAAGCATTTTACTGAATCGTTCCGGTCAAAATCGCCATCTCATCATTCGTAGAAATACATGTCCCGGGAATGCACATTCCGTATTTTTAAACCGTCTTTTTTGTAGAGTGATTATATTTATCTTACCCGATAAAGAATTTTACAGGAATGAATAAATCCCGGCTTGAATCCTTTAGTGATGGCGTTCTGGCCATCATCATCACGATCATGGTATTGGAAATTAAAACGCCACACCTTACCAGCTGGGCGGCCCTCTGGCAGCAATTGCCGGTATTTTTAAGTTATCTCCTGAGTTTTATTTATGTAGGTATTTATTGGGGGAATCACCACCACCTGATAGCAGCTGCGAATCAGATAAATGCGTCCATCATCTGGTCTAACCTGAATCTTCTTTTCTGGTTGTCCCTGATCCCTTTCGCAACCGGCTGGATGGGAGAGAACCATTTTGCTCAAAATACAGTTGTCTTATATGCCATCCTCCTTTTGATTTGTGGAATTTCCTTTACCGTACTCCAGGTTTGTGTGGAGCAGATAACAACCGATAATCCGAAACTGGTATATGCCTTTACCTGCGTTAAAAAGAAAGGAATTTTTTCTGTTTTTTGCTATTGCCTGGCTATTTTACTGGCTTATGTGAATACTTTATTTTCTGCATTACTTTTTTGTACGGTAGCCGTGCGGTGGCTGATTCCGGATAAAAATATTGAAGAGGCGATGAGAAAATGACGACTACGTGTAAACCCTTAGAAAAACAATAAATAATAAGCATTCCCCGTTTCTGATATTAACCCAAACAACCAAACATGAGAAAATTAATGTTTTCTGTCCTGGCTATCTGCCTTTCCAGTTTTGCATTCTCCCAGACTTTTATGCAGGGTGTCGGAATAAACGTTGTTCTTCAATCATCCGGCGGTTATTCTTCAGATCCCGTAGGTGCCATCATATATTCCCCCCGGGTTAATATAATGGAAGCAGAGAATACTTCTTTTTCAATTGGCATACCGATGAGTTTCGGGTTTTCCGGTTCGTACAATTCAGCAAACTACAGTGATAATTCCCTGGGTGTGATGTTCGATGCGCCTTTGATGTTCAATTATAATTACGGAGCCGGATCAACAAAAGAGGCAGAAGACAAATTTGGGTTTTATGGAGGTGTGGGTTTTGGATATCATATGAATCAATACACGGCAACGGATGAATCAGGATATGATTACTCCGCAAAAATGTCAGGATTTGGACCTGTCGGTAATATTGGTCTCCGCCTGGGTGTCGGGCATAAAACACATAACCTTGAACTTCGGTTTTCTTACATGAAAACGATGGACCAGTCCAAATCGAATATTGTAGGAATAGGCGTTCTGTTTAATTTCTGATCCTTATCCTTTATATAAATTTTGTATAGCGGGTATTGATATAATCCCAGTTCAAAACAGACCACCAGGCAGTTATGTAGTCTGGTCTTTTATTCTGGTATTTTAAATAATATGCATGCTCCCACACATCGAGACCGAATATCGGTGCTCCTTTAACATTATCGCTGATATCCATTAAAGGATTATCCTGATTCGCTGTCGAAACCACATCCAGGTTCCCGTCTTTTTTTACAATCACCCAGGCCCATCCGCTGCCAAACCTTGCCTTGGCCGCATCATTGAATTTTGTTTTCAACCCGTCCAGAGAACCAAAATTTGTATTGATGGCCGTCATCAGTGCAGCAGACGGCATACCGGTTTTCCCGGGTGTATTCATGAGTTGCCAGAAAAGCGAATGATTGTAATGTCCGCCGGCATTATTTCTCATTTTGACTGAATATTTCGTGATGGAGGCCAGCAGCTCTTCCAGACTGACTTTTGAAGTATCTACTTTTTCAGCTTCCACTGCTTCTGCCAGATTTTTTGCATAGGTGGCCGCATGTTTGGTATAATGAATCTCCATGGTCATTGCGTCAATAGAGGGTTCCAGTGCTGCATAGGCATACGGAAGCGGTTGCTGTTTATACGGAATCGGATCAGGCGGCGGATAGGAATGGTGGACGGCATTTGTATTTGCGAGTGAACTCAATACAGAACCGGAAAGTCCTGCTACCACGCTGGCTTTTCCAGCAGTATTGATAAAATCGCGTCTGGATAAATCTTTGTTTGCCATAACTGAATTTTTTAGTCTTGTAATTTAAGCATAAAAAGCCTAAAGCTTAACGTTCCAGGCATAAAGCGTTATTAATTTACGTATCTAAATGAACGAACAGTCAATTGTTCATCTAATCCGGATAGAGCAGATACTTCTTCCTGATGGATTTAAAGCGGGATAGTGCGGGTTCCCAGGATTGGCGGATTTCTTTTTCAGAAACGCCTTCAATGATCTGTTTGCGGAGCAGGGTAGTACCAGCCAGCTTATCAAAATTGCCGATCTGTTTGCTCCGGGAAGCGTCAAAAAATACTTTTTTCATAGGGTAATCCCTGTAGCCCATTATTAACCATTGCAGATTGATTTGTTTTTTTTTCCGCAGGATTTCCAGGTTATAATTTTCAAGATCTAGTCCATAACAAACAGAATCCTGATAAAGTGGATGTTCACTCATCCCCGGTATGGATACCGGCATGAATTGAAAAGTATAAAGGTCCTTAAAAGGCGGCGCTCCAATCATCGTAAATGGCCTGCGGGTTCCTCGTCCGATGCTGATAACAGTTCCTTCAAAAAGACATAAGCTTGGGTACAGGAGAATGGATTCGGCCGTATTCAGATTAGGGGAGGGTGCAACCGGTAAAAAATAGACCGAAGCATGGGTATAATTTTTATTTTTGATTACCCGCAAATCGCATTTCACTTTATTCAATAACCATCCTTCCCCGTTGATCATTTTTCCGAACTCGGCCAGTGTCATCCCATGAACAATGGGTATCGGTTGCAGTCCAACTCCGGAACGCAGGGAATCTTCCAGTACCGGTCCATCTACATAAAAACCATTTGGATTCGGCCTGTCCAGGATCAGCAGTGTTTTGTGGAAGTCGGCGCAGGCCTGCATTACGCGCTGCAGGGTAATAATATACGTATAGAACCGGGCACCTACATCCTGGATGTCAAATATAACCATGTCGACGTCCTGTAAGTCTTCCCGGGAAGGCATTGATTTTTTTCCGTAAAGCGAAATGATCTGAATGCCCGTCAGTGAATCACGGCTGTCAGCTACCGTGGCCCCATTGCTGGCATTTCCGCGGAATCCATGTTCCGGTCCGAATACTTTCGTAACGCGTATACCTGCATGAAGAAGACTGTCCACCAAGGGGATCCCATTGATTTGAGAAGTTGGATTCGCCACGACGGCTATTCGCAGGCCACGCAGCTTGGGAAAATATATTTTTGTCTGTTCTGCGCCCGTGCGGATGATGAATTTGTTATTCTGCGCGAATCCGGCTGAAATAAATAAAACAAAAATAGAAAGCAGAAAGTATTTTTTCAGCATTCAGAAATTTCAAAAATGTATAATTGCCTTAAACTTATTTAAGTTTTAGGCTTTATTCAGTCGTAAAGTTTTTTTGCAACCCCTTCCACAACTGTTTTGGGGAGTAACCAGGCAAAGAAAGCACTCAGCTTATTCAATCCACCCGTAATCACTTCCGGACGCCGGCGGAATAGACTTTCAACTGCCATTTCGGCTACGGTTTGAGCTGTCATATTAAATCGCTCTGCTGTTTTCAGACCTTTGGCACCCACCTGGGCACGATTCACAAAATTGGTATCAGTAGGTCCGGGACAAACACAGGTTACAGAGACATTTGTTTTTTTAAGTTCCTGGTAAAGTCCCCGGCTAAAGCTCAACACATAGGCTTTGGAAGCTGCATAGGCAGTAAGCATGGGAACTGCCTGATAAGAAGCCGTACTTCCGATATTGAGAATGTAACCAGCTGGTTTTTTGAGCAGGCCGGGTAAGAATAAGCACGTTAATTTTGTCAGGGTTATAATATTTACCTGCAACATTTCTTCATGTTCCCGGGGTGAATATTTTTCAAAATGACCGCTCAGGCCATAACCTGCATTATTAACCAGAACGGAAATGGAAAACTGGTTTTTATTACACCAGTCGTATACAGCTTCCGCAGACTGACTGCCGGAGAGATCCAGGGCAAGCCACTGACAGTTTCTTTTCGTTGAGGTTTGGATTTCTGCTGAAACTTTTTCCAGCAGATCAGCAGAACGTGCTACCAGCAACAGGTCATATCCGCGGGCGGCAAGTCTTTCAGCAATAGCTTTCCCGATTCCTTTGCTGGCTCCTGTAATGAGGGCAAAAGGCATTTTCAATTCATTTAAAGTCGCGGATCCTTAGTTCTGTACTTTGGAAGCGAAACGATGGTAAAAAGGTGTTTTGCTGTTTTCGTCTTTGGGCATGTATTTACCAGTGATTATTGGCACATACATAACACGGCGACGACTGGCTTCACCAACATAGGGTGATTGCTGGGCACGATGCCAGATGCGGCCATCGTGAACGGTGAGATCGCCCGGATTGATATCAAACCCGATTTCGCGGGCATCCGGATTATTATCAATGAAGTATTTTTTCTTGAACAGTAATCGTAAAACGCCCTGGGTATGTGTTCCGGGAAGAACCCGCAGGCCGCCGGCTTCAAATGGAACGTGATCCAGGTGAATCCCAACATTCAGCATGGGCATGATCTTCTGACCTAAAAATAAATCCCTTGGGCTATCGGTATGCCATCCCATCTGGGAAAATTTACTTTCCGGTGTACGGACATAATGGTTCAGGATCAGGCCGTCTTTTTCATTTTCTGCAATCCTGCCTTCATAGGGAGCCAGAAGTTCCAGTAATGCCACTAAACGCGGATCTTTCAGGAACTCGTGAAAAGTCGCGCTATAGTTCGATAAAAAACACAAACGCTGTATGATCGTTTGCCCATTATGGTCTTTACCAAATTTGAGCGGAACCCCATTGATTTTATCAACCCCTTCGTCCAATAATTGTTTCTCGATCCGGTTCAATTCCTGGATAAAAAATGCAACCGTTTCTGACTTCAGCACATCGCGAAATAGGATCACCCCATTTTTATGGAAAAAGGTGGCTTGTTCAGGGGTTACCTTTTCACCTAAAACGAATTCAGGGCATAGTAATTTTTTCATATCATGGTAGCATTTAAGTCTTTAGCAGGGGATATTGCCTGATGAAAACCCAGATTTGGACAGGATGAAATTAACTTAAAAATAATTATGAATTTTTATTATCCGCGAAAATAATGAATAAAGTGCTATTAACCAGCCTTCTCTTAAATTCTTATTTCCCCATATGTTAATTACCAGGTCAACTAAAACGTTTAAAATGCTCCGTTGGTATCCCTGGAAAAGAACTTTAAACCTGATTCCGGACTGGTATTTTCCCCTGGTTTTCACGTTTGGTAAACAGCATGGCCAAACGGTATACCATATACGTAAATAAAGGCGCTGCCAGAACGTCAATCGTGTAATGTACATGCTGAACCAGCAATAGTATCCCCAGGGTAATGGAGGCCAAAAAAGCATATATCCGGTCTGTTTTCTTCTTCAGACATAGAAAAACCAGAAATACCGTGGTGGTATGACCCGAGAAAAAAAGATCATGGGTAATATAAACATGTCCATAAAACTGATTGGTGATGGGATCAGCCAGTGGTATGAGCCCTGGCGGCGGATTCAGTGAAATCAGACCAATGCAGGTCATTCTTAACAGAGTAACCCCATTGTATGCCCATAGCATCACCAGGAGCATCATAGGATCACGGAATATTCTGATAACCAGCAATAAACAGCAGGACCAGATCAAAAAGAAGACCGCAATGGAGGTATTATGGGCCGGAATCCGGTTTAAAATAAAATCTGACATAACCAGGCCATTCCTGTCTTCTATGGCATCAAAAAAGAAAGGTAAAGCGGTTAAAATACCGGCAAAAATGACCATCCCGACCCAAAATTTCCATCGGAAGGAGGGTATTTTCCAGGCATCAGCCCATTTTAAGCTGAACGCTGAACGCTGAATGCTGAACGACTGACTATTTTTTTTTTGCCTTCGTGAATTGTTAAATGAACCTGGATTTTTTTCAGTCAAATCAAGCGTTTTTTCGAATAAATTGATCCAAATCAAGCTATCGTATTATTTACCAATAATCTGGCGTTACGCGTTAAACGTCAGGTGTTAAGCTTAAAAATGCCATCTTTTGAACGCCTCCATCGCGGCATATTTCGTCAAACCGAGCTGGGCATATTCACTGGCGGTATTTCCATTCCGGTCCTCTGCTCTTTGCCAGAATTCGCGGCTGTCGGATCCCTGGAACGGAACCATATCTTTTTGTGACTGATGTATGAATATGCCAAACCGTTTTTTCAATACCTGATCCGGGCTCATTGGAATGGCCATTTCGATTTCGCTTACATCCCATTCCTGCCATGCCCCTTTATAGAGCCAGACCCAGCATTCTTTAACCCAGGCCTCTCCTGCATTTTTGAGGCGTTTCAGGGATTCGAATATGACATCGAGACAAACCCTGTGCGTACCATGCGGGTCTGCCAGATCCCCGGCGCAATACACCTGGTGAGGTTTAATGGTTTGCAATAATTCCATCGTAATCCGGATATCTGCTTCGCTCATCGGATTTTTTTCAATCGTTCCTGTTTCATAAAAAGGAAGATTCATGAAATGAATTCCGGTCTCGGGAATTCCTACATAACGGCAGGTGGCACTGGCTTCGCTGCGCCGGATCAACCCTTTGATATTCCGGATTTCCGGAGAATCAATACCGGAAGATTTTTTTTCTTTCAGGTATTTTTTTGCATTGGACAGTATTTCAGTTGACCTTTTGGTATCTAAATCAAACATGGTTTCAAATCCGACGGCAAAATCAATAAACCGGGTCACGAATTCATCCGTAACGGCAATATTGCCCGAGGTTTGATATCCCACATGCACTTCATGGCCCTGATCGTGTAACCTCATAAAAGTTCCTCCCATAGAGATAATATCATCATCGGGATGAGGAGAAAAGATCAGGCATCTTTTTGGGTAGGGATTCATTCTTTCCGGTGCGTTTGGCAGTAACTGATTTTTACCGCCCGGCCATCCGGTGATACTGTCCCGCAACATATAAAAAACTTCCAGGTTGATTTCATAAGCATCCCCTTTCAGCGCAAGCAGATCACTCAATCCATGGTCGTTATAGTCTTTATCTGTCAGGCTTAATATCGGTTTCCCCAGTCTCAGCGCCGTATTCACAACTGCTTTGCGCAGAATATCTGCATTCCAGTCACAATCACCCGTCAGCCAGGGAGCTTTAAAACGGACGAGTTCCGCTGCGGCGGTTTCGTCGGTTACAAATAATGTATTATCATGTTCCTGCAGGATGGAGGCTGGCATTTCTTCAGAGACATTTCCTTCCAGGGATTTCTGGACTGCCGGTGCTTTGCTGGTACCCCAGGCCATGAGAATAATATTTCTGCTTTTGAGAATTGTACTGATGCCCATGGTTACAGATAAACGTGGAACCTGTGTTACACTTTCAAAATCACCCGCATTGGAAAGACGGGTAGAATTCTCCAGGGGTGTCACGCGTGTTTTTGAAAACCGGCTGGAACCTGGTTCATTGAAACCAATATGACCATTTGATCCGATTCCAAGGATCTGTAAATCAATTCCGCCAGCATCCAGGATTGCCTGTTCATATTCAGCACAAAATGTTTTCATGGAATCCTTGGGAAGCTCTCCGTTCGGAATATGACAATTCTTCTGATCAATATCAATATGGTTAAAAAAGTGTTCATACATGAAACGGTAATAACTCTGCACCGCTTTCCGGTTGATCGGATAATATTCATCCAGATTAAATGCGATCACATTCCTGAAACTAAGACCTTCTTCCCGGTGCATCCGGATCAGCTCCCCGTATAATTTTAACGGAGATTTTCCGGTGGAAAGCCCGAGTACGCAACGTTCCTTGTTTTTCTCTTTTTCACGGATAAGTTCGGCAACCTTTTTTGCCACAAAGGCGGACCCGGTCGCCGCATTTGGAAAAATTGCAATCGGGATCTTTTCGAAAGAGTCTACCATTTTCATTCTGCAGGCTGTTTAATTCAAATTATTTGCGAAAATAGGTTCTTTTAACCTTAATGCATAACACGTAAGGCTTAAAGCATTTTGAAAAATTGAAATTAAATAATTGAAATAAATTCCCGCCAACGTTTACTTTATCGCATCATAACAGAGAGAGAGCAGATGCCGGCTTTCAGGATTCATCAGGCGGTTTTCAATTTTTAGCTGAAGGCCCTCCATGAGCTGGCGGTAACGCAGATGCAAATCCCTTCTGAGGTTGAGTTTGCTCACAATCAGGTCGGTACAAATGTTTCCCCCGCTGCGGGTATTCAGCGACCAGTCAGGATTAGCTTCAAAAAAACTATCCATATGCGCAATCGAACTCATCCGGTCGCAGAGGGGTACCAGCTCAAACTGCAGTGTCTGCGCCAGCCAGTCGCCCACCATAAACAGATCCCGGTGGTTATAAATGGAATAATCTTTTACCACTTCCTGTTCAGGGTCGTTGGAAGGGAAATCTTTCATATATAAAATGATACTGCAGAGATTTGATTCTTTATTCAGGATTTCACTCATAAAAGATTCCTTGATTTCTTTTATTTGCGGATGCCAGATTTCCAATTGAAAACTTACCCGGTAGTTCACCGGAAACTGACTTAAAAAAATAATCGAAAGTTCATCCAGACTTTTTTTGTTCTTTCTTGTATAATTAAAACCGGCCCGGCTGAATTCGAAGCGGGCATGCTTCATCGGATCATTCGTTACCTTATAAATATAAGCCTGAACGTCACGGAGCCAAAGCTCGAGCGAAGGTGATTGTTTACTGTTGGAATCCATGTATTAAGAATTACAATCAGAATGAAGGGTGAGTATGCCTCTAAATTAGATATCTGCCTCCGGATTCTGAAATATAATTGCTTTTAAATATTTATTCCATTTTACCTGAAATGACTGGCAGGATAATGGAAGATGCATTCCGGCGGTTGTGAAAAATACGAATGGTTGATTTCAGGAAATCGGAATTGTCGCAGGTATAAATATCAGTAAATTTCTGGGGGTTCCGGTCTGACAGCGGGAACCAGCTGCTCTGGATCTGAATCATTACCCGGTGGCCTTTTTTAAATGTATGGGCAACATCTGGCATAGTGAATTTGACAGTTTCAGTTTTTCCCGGCCGGAAGGCTTCCGGCTTTTCAAAACTATTCCGGAATCTTCCCCGGAATATATCGCCGCGCACCAGCATCTGGTATCCTCCCATGGGATAGTTCTTTACAGGATCGCTTTCCGCATAAATATCCACACGGGTATACTTACCGGAATCCGGAAAAACATCAATCAGTTTCACAACGAAGTCAGCGTCCGTTGTATTGATACTGCTGAACAGATCAGCTGTTACCGGACCTCCAATCGTAAAATCCTCTTTTAAAATTCCGGACTGATAGGAAAGCACATCTGGCCTGCGGCTGGCAAAACGCTGGTCATCCGTCATATATTCGCGCGTCCTGTTGAAATGTACGTCTTCAGTATATGGCACAGGATGCGCCGGATCACTGGTATATTCATCATACCCCGACTCTTTATCGGGTATTTTCAATGAAAGCCCGTTGCCTTCCTGTAAAAATAATTTTTCCCCTTTCGCCTGATCCGTTGGCCAGGAATCAAAGTGCCGCCATTTATTTTCACCGGTAAAAAATATGGTGGCCCCTGTGATCGAAGGATCTTTATCCCCTTTCAGATAAAAATTAAAGAAGGGAATTTCGATTTCATTCTGGTAGGTCAGGGAGGTATTCGATCCGAATTCTATATTTCCCAGATGGGTTCCATCATTGCTTCCCCATTGACCATGATACCAGGGACCCATTACAAGTTTTGCATTTGTTTCAGGGCTTTGTGTCTTTATTGCTTTATACAGATTCCATGCCCCGAAACAATCTTCCGCATCAAACAGGCCCCCCACTATAAGAATGGCCGGTTTGATATGATATTGGGCAACCCTCGCATTCCGGGCCTTCCACCAGGCATCATAATCCGGATGACGGTATAACTCTTTAAAAAAAGCGATGCTGTCGCCCGTGAATTTCAATAAATTTTTATCTGCGCCCTGATTCAGGTAATATTGAAAATTATCCTTGCTGTTATAAGGATCCGGCATGGGCGTTTCTTTATTTACAGGGTGGGGATGAGGTCTTCCAAAACCACCAGCTACATAAAAATCAAATCCGTCCATATAAAAGAATGCACCATTATGATGAAAGTCGTCTCCGATGAACCAGTCGGTTACAGGAGCCTGAGGACTTACCGCTTTTAATGCAGGATGTCCAGAAGCTGCTGCCATGCCGGCATAAAAACCCGGATAGGAGGTTCCAAGCACACCCACGTTTCCGTTATTGCCAGCAATATTTTTTACGAGCCAGTCAATCGCATCATATGCATCGGTGGATTCGTCAATATCCGTTGGTTTTTTATTCTTTATGAAAGGCCTGACGTCAACAAATTTTCCTTCACTCATCCATCGGCCCCGCACATCCTGTATAACAAGAATGTATCCTTCCTTCAGATAATTCAGTATATAGTTTTTAACCCAGTCAGCCGGGAATGAATCCAGCCCGTAAGGAGCACAGCTATAGGGCGTTCTGTACATTAATACCGGATGTTTTTCCGAGCTGTCCTTGGGTGCGTAGATAGACGTGAAAAGTTTCACGCCATCCCGCATCGGAATTCTTTGTTCGATCTTATAATATTTATTGTGGAACCAGGTGCTGTCCTGGTGGATTTGCGAGGAAACAGTGAGTGTGCTGAGAAGTATACCTATTAATAAATGCAGTTTCAGGTTATTCATAATATGAAAATGTGAAGATTAAATTTTACATTTCATTCTCACATTTCCACAATTTCACATTTTTCAACTTACAAAGTAGGGTTTGCTCAAAACTATTCCCCTAAATTGTATAATAATCACACACCTAGATGTTTAACAGAAGAAAATTCCTGGGATCTTCCCTGCTTGCATCCACGGGCTTATTTTTGAGAACGAAGGAAACGCCCGCCTTTTTAGCAGTCAATAAGCCCATTGTGATTTCAACCTGGGATTTCGGCAAAGCTGCCAATGCAGGAGCCTGGGAAATACTGGGAAAACAGGGCAGGGCACTGGATGCGGTGGAAGCGGGTGTTATGATTCCCGAAGCAGATCCGAACAATCATTCAGTTGGATATGGCGGACTGCCGGATCGTGACGGTCATGTAACCCTGGATGCCTGTATTATGGACGAAAACAGTAATTGCGGTTCGGTGATGTTTCTGGAATATATCGTTCATCCTATATCGGTTGCGCGTATGGTCATGGAGAAAACACCGCATATCGTACTGGCCGGGGACGGTGCCCTGGAATTTGCATTGTCCAACGGATTTAAAAAGGAAAATTTGCTGACGCCGGAAAGTGAAAAAATCTGGAAAGAATGGCTTCAAAATTCCAAATATGAACCGGTCATCAATGTGGAGAATAAAAAATATGGTTCGCTGGAAAAAAAAATAATTCCCGGTGGTCCTTATAATCACGATACCATCGGTATGCTGGCTATGGACAGTAAAGGGGATCTTAGCGGAGCCTGCACCACCAGTGGTTTGGCATTTAAAATGCATGGCAGGGTGGGGGATTCTCCGATCATCGGAGCCGGTCTTTTTGTTGACAATGAAATAGGTTCTGCTACCTCGACCGGAGTGGGTGAAGAAGTGATCCGCATCGTAGGTTCACACCTGGTCGTTGAATATATGCGGCAGGGATTTTCTCCGCGCGATGCCTGTCGCAAGGCAGTGGAACGGATTGTGAACAGGAATCCGAATAAGGCCAGGGACCTGCAGGTAGGCTTTCTGGCCCTGAAAAAAGACGGCAGTCATGGTGCTTTCTGTATTCAGAAAGGATTTACATATGCTGTCCGTTCTGACAGGGAAGAAAAAATATATGAATCGGAAAGCTGGTTTAGCTGATGGAAAAAAATATACTGGAAATCTGTTGCTTCAACCTGGAGTCAGCCCAGATCGCGGCAGAGGCCGGTGCTGACCGTATTGAACTTTGCGGTGACCCGGCTGCCGGTGGTACTACCCCGGGCATCGGACTGATCAAATCGGTCCGGAAAAAAATTGAAATCGAACTATATCCCATCATCCGGATACGGGGCGGTGACTTTTTATTTTCCGAAGAAGAGTTTGACATCATGCTGCATGAAGTGGAAGCGTGTAAATCCGCAGGCTGTGAGGGTGTTGTAATAGGTATGTTATTACCCGACGGACGCGTAGATAAAAAAAATTCATCCAGGCTGGTTGAAAAAGCATATCCCATGGGTGTTTGCTTTCACCGGGCTTTTGACTGGACGCGGAATCCATTTGAAGCATTGGAAGATGTAATATCCATTGGTTGTGAAAGAATTCTGACTTCCGGACAACAACCAACCGCTATCCTGGGCGCTCCTTTAATTAAGGACCTTGTGGTAAAAGCAGATGGCCGAATCCAGATCATGCCCGGATCCGGTGTGCGCGCGGAAAATATTACAGATTTAAAAAATGAAACCGGGGCCACCCAATTTCACAGTTCGGCCCGTATATCAAGAAAATCTTCGATGGAATTTATTCAGCCATTCATGCTGGAAGACCTGTCCGTCGTGATGGCAGACCGGGGGGAAGTGGAGGGTATGGTTTTAAAAATTCGGGAATTCGGGAATTCGAGAATTTAATTACTCCATTCTCGAATTCTCGAATTCCCGAATTCTCAAATTACTTTAGATATTTTCAGCAGATTGGTCGGCAGGTGCTCATCCACCGGAATACTGCCGGTATTAATGATCACATCCCCTTTTTTAATGAATCCCCTTTGTTTCAGGATCTCCGTCAGATCGGAAACGATTTCGTCCATGCTTTCTTCCTCCGCATAATGAAAAGCGCGTACGCCCCAGCTGAGACTGAGCTGATTGATCAGGGATTTTTCTTTCGAGAATATAAAAAGCGGAGACTTCGGACGGTAGCTGGACAAGATAAAACCGGTATATCCGCTTTGTGTCATACCGATCAGGGCATTGGCATGTGTGTCTTTCGCCAGTTTACAGGCATTATAACAAACCGCATCACTCAGAAATGAAGGAGAGTGGGGTTGTGGTTCCAGTTCGTCTTCCCGGTTATAATTATAATCAGTTCTTTCCACTTCCATGATGATCTTTCGCATGGTTTCAACCACGAGCGTAGGGTAATTACCGGTTGCCGTTTCCGCGCTTAACATAACCGCATCAGCCCCTTCCAGTACAGCGTTGGCAACATCGGTAATTTCACTGCGGTTGGGTTTGGTCCGGTCAATCATGCTTTCCATCATCTGTGTGGCCACAATGACCGGCTTGGCACGGTGGATGGATTTACGAATGATCTGTTTTTGAATGAGCGGAACCTGCTCAACGGGAAGTTCAACACCCAGGTCCCCACGGGCTACCATAATTCCGTCTGATTCCAGAATAATTTCACGCAGGTTAGTCAGCGCTTCCGGCATTTCTATCTTGGCAATGATCTTGGTTTTACTCTTTTTCTGGTTTAGTTTGTCCCTCAGTCCCACGATATCATTCACTTTCCTTACAAAGGATAAAGCAACCCAGTCTAATTTCTGTTCAATGATAAAAGCAAGGTCTATTTCGTCTTTTTCGGTTATTGCCGGCAGTGAGATCTTGGTATCCGGCAGGTTAATGCCTTTTTTAGAAGAGATAATCCCCCCGAGTTTAACCTGAACCTTTACGTCATGATTTTTTTCAATACTGATCACTTTTACTTCCAGCTTGCCATCGTCGATCATGATAATGTTACCCACTTTCACATCGTCGTGCAGGTTTGGATAGGAAACATAAATTCTTTCTTTGGTTCCGACCACTTTGGTATTTGTAAAAGTCAGCACTTCACCTTCTATCACCAGCATACTGCCACCTTCAATTTCACCTACCCGCAGTTTGGGGCCCTGCAAATCGCCGAGAATAGCGATATTAAATGGTTCCGTTGAATTGATCTTCCGTATGTGCTCAATGATTTTGGCCTTGTCCTCATGACTGCCATGCGAAAAATTCAATCTGAAAACATTCACGCCCGCTTTCACGAGGGATAATAATTTATCATAGGTATCACAGGCGGGGCCTACCGTTGCCACAATTTTAGTTCGGTGAAAAGTGTGCTCTAGTCCGGCCTGCTTATCCATTTGGCCGTAAATATATTTGTCGAGGTTTTTTGACATGCTTTTCGTTGTTGTTTATGTTAAAACTTTTTTAGTTGACAATTGGCAGTTGGCAGTAGACAATAGGGCCTTAGGTTTTACGCTTTAGGCCTTAGGCTTTACGCTTTTAAGAAGCAAGAATCTTAATAATTTTGAGCCAGTCATCACTGATTTTTTGCTTGGCTTTGACCGCTTTTTCCAGTGGGGTAAAATGTATTTTATTATTCACGATTCCTACCATCACATTAAATTTACCTTCGAGCAAACATTCTACTGCCGAATATCCCATCCGGCTGGCGATAACCCGGTCGAGACAGCTTGGAGATCCACCCCGCTGGATATGCCCGAGAATACAAACACGGGTGTCAATATTCGGCAACCTTTGCTTTACTACTTTCGCCACTTCTTCGGCACCTCCATAATTGTCACCTTCAGCAACCACCACCAGGTTCACCAGTTTTTTTCTTTTTTCTTTTTCCTGCAGCGAACTAACCAGTTCTTCAATATCTGTTTTTCTTTCCGGGATCAGAATATTTTCAGCACCCGTTGCAATTCCGCTGTGCAGCGCGATATAACCGGCATCGCGGCCCATCACTTCAATAACAAAAAGACGATCATGCGCATCCGCCGTATCCCGGATTTTGTCAATCGCTTCAACAGCCGTATTCACGGCCGTATCAAACCCAATGGTAAAATCAGTTCCGGCCATATCCTTATCGATGGTACCCGGAATTCCGATACAGGGAATTTCGAATTCGGTACTGAATTTATGGGCACCCCGGAAAGAACCGTCCCCTCCGATGATGATGAGTCCGTTAATCCCCAGTTTTTTCAGATTCGAATAAGCCCGGGACCTTCCTTCATATTCGAAAAATTCTTTACAACGGGCAGTTTTCAATATGGTCCCTCCTCGTTGTATAATATTTGCCACACTGCGGGAGTGAAGCGGGATAATGTCATTTTCAATAATACCGCTATAACCCCGCATGATTCCAAACACTTCCAATCCATTGTAAATTCCAGTGCGGACAACGGCCCGAACGGCGGCATTCATACCAGGTGAATCGCCACCGGATGTGAGTACCCCTATTTTTGAAACTTTATGTTGCATTAATTAGTAAAGGGTTGTTTTTTTGAATTGTTTTCAATCAAATGTCGGATCTGTTGAAATTCTTCAATCTTTCCGAACCAAGTCCCAAAAATAAGCATTTGAGTTGAATCCTCAGCTGTAAAACAGGTTAATTCATCTATATCTTATATATGTAATTCTGCAATCATACATCGGGCACTCCCACCACCATTGGATTCGATTTGCTGAAGAGAAGAGTGGATGATGTTGTTGTAATGAATCAGTTTTTCTTTTTGTTCCGGATAAAGCGAATCCCAGGCGGCAGTGGACATCACCAGTATTTTTTCTTTCCGGTTGTTTTCAAGCTGAAGCATATTGCCTGCAAAATGATTCATTTGATCAGCACTGATCTCTATGATTTCCTTACCACCCGACAGGATGGTTTCAGTAACCCGTTTTTTTTCATTGGGATCCCGGATAGAGTCCAGGCAAATCACCACGTAACGATCAGCCACACACATCATCACATTGGTATGGTAAATGGCCTGGCCTGTTTCATTTGTGGAATGAAATATGACCGGCTGGTAGCCCAGCTGTTTACAGAAATCTTCCAGCACAAGCAGATCGGTCCGGGGCGAGAGGCAGGCATAAGCGAGTCGTTTATCCCGGTCAAGCACCATACTGCCGGTACCCTCCAGAAAAAGGTTTTCAGATTCGTACCGTGTGAAGTCAATCAAATGATGATAATGAAACTTTTCCTTTATTATTTCAAGCACCGCTGATTTTCTTTCCCTTCTTCTGTTGGATGCAAACATGGGATACAGGCAATAAACCCCCGATTCATGAAATGAAATCCAGTTATTTGGGAAGATAGCGTCAGGTGTATGCGGATCAGCAGAATCTTCCACTACGGTAACTTCAATACCGTTCTTTTGTAATTCAGATACTAAAGCGTCAAATTCCTTTACCGCTTTTTCGGTCAGGTTTGACTGGTCACCTTTTACCTGGAAACTATTATTGACGGCTGTTTCCGCATTATACAAAAAATGCAGGGGCCGGATCATTAAAACCATTGAGGTGTTTTGCATCTGCGATTTTTTTTATAAATCGTCTCTTAATAAAGGCATGCTCATACAATGAAAACCGCCCCGCGCTCGGGAAAGCTCTGCAGAAGGCATGAGGATCACCGTATCCTTAATCTGGTCTGCTTTCACAGTACCTTCTTCCAGCTGACGGATCAGTTCATGGGCATGAATGATCTCAAATCCGTTTTCCTTAAACGCTTCGATCGTTTTGTCGTTCCGGTCATAACCAAGTACCACCCCTTCTTTCAGCGCCAGCAGGTTACAGGAATCCGTCCACTGCTCCCGGGCATCATATGGGAATTCATTATTTCCGGAGAAAATAAATTTTACTTTCCCGGTACACTGCAGGTCCTCTTTGCTGATTTCTGTCAGCAGGTCTTGCAGGTTATCAAAATAAACGGGGTTTTCAATATCTTTTTTCCTGAACTGAATGATTTTCAGTTTTTCATCTTTTTTAGTTCCTTCCAATGCCCTTTGAATGGCATCTTCATCTTCATGTTTCATCGATTTCTTGGAGAAGACCCCCAGCATCACCCAGGCATCCCTGCGAACCTGGGTAAAAACAGTATCAATATGCATATAGTCCCTTTTTTTCGGGATCTTGATAACAGTAATTTTTTTAACCACATTTTTTTCGAATAGTAACTGGATCGCCTGGTAGGCCGCCTCCATCGTGGTTCGTTCGCTGACTCCGATCAGCAGATGATCTTTTGAAACCACCATCACATCGCCGCCTTCCAGCGTTACTTTCCGGTCGTCGGACTCTTTGGGCAATAAAAAATGATGATAGCCGTCATTGAGTTCTAATATATTATCCTGGTAGGCTTTGAAAAACGGGTGGTTAAAGAAAATATATTTGGCTATAAGGGCCTCCCGGGTGCGTGCTTTCTTGGCAGGTTTATTCAACAATACAAATTCATTGATGACGATACCGATATCACGGGTAAAAATAAAATTTGGTATGGGTGCAAAAAGCATACGGCCGCTTTCCAGCGTTCCGGTAATAAATGTTTTTGCCAGCGCAACCGGCTGAAGTTCCAACAGTTCCTTTTGCGTATCATATGAGCAATTCTCGATGGCACATACAGAGGCCGCCAGCTTGAGACGGATCTCCAGGTCATCCAGAATCTCTGCCAGCAACCACTGGAGTTCTATCACTTTATCTGACCGGAAAAAATCGGCATGCTCCGGTTTGTAAAAATTTCTTTTATTTTTTTCGGCATCAATTCCTTTGAGTTTACCCAAAATCAAATCCGGATCCAGAAAATACAATAACAGTTTGGTATAATAATCATATTCCTTTCTCCTGATCGTATCCAGGTGAACGATGTCTTCAAAAAGCCAGTCCTGCGCTTTGGAGGGTACCACTTTTCCCAAACCGCTGTCGGGACTATGCACCAGGAGTCGCCTTAAACGTCCAACTTCTGAACTTACTTTAATAACCTTTGAATCTTTACTCATAACTTTTTTTAAGGGGGGTAAAGGTAATTATCTGTTATTTTTGCCCGGAAATTTTTTTATCATGGATTTTTCTTTGACGGAAGAACAAATGACCATCCGGCAGGCTGCCCGGGATTTTGCAAAACAGGAATGTTTACCCGGTGTCATCGAAAGGGATGAAAAGCAACAACTGCCCCGGGAACAGTTGATGAAACTGGGGGACCTGGGCTTTATGGGTATGATGGTAAGCCCTGAATATGGTGGTGCGGGAATGGATACGGTCAGTTATGTACTGGCCATGGAAGAGATCAGCAAGATTGACGCGAGTGTATCTGTCGCCATGAGTGTAAATAATTCCCTGGTATGCTGGGGACTGGATAATTATGGATCTCCTTTTCAAAAAGAGAAATATCTCCGGTATCTGGCTGCCGGTAAAAAGGATGGTGCGCTTTATATGGGTGCCTTTCTGCTCAGTGAGCCGGAAGCAGGCAGCGATGCCACTTCACAAAAAACAATTGCTGTAGAAAAAAAAGACCATTATATACTCAATGGAATGAAAAACTGGATAACCAATGGGAATTCGGCTTCGGTTTACCTGGTTATGGCGCAAACCAATGTTTCGAAAGGAAGTAAAGGCATCAATGCTTTTGTAGTTGAAAAAAATACACCCGGCATTACAGTCGGAACAAAGGAAAACAAACTGGGTATCCGGGGAAGTGATACACACAGTATTGGTTTTAACGAAGTGATCGTGCCGAAAGAAAATCGGATTGGAGAGGATGGATTTGGCTTTCAGTTTGCCATGAAAACCTTGTCAGGCGGACGGATCGGAATTGCTGCGCAGGCCCTGGGCCTTGCTTCCGGAGCTTTTGAATTATCTCTGAAGTATTCCAAAGAAAGAAAATCTTTTGGAACGGAAATTAAAAATCATCAGATCATACAATTCAAACTGGCCGATATGGCCACGCGGATTGAAGCGTCCCGTTTGCTTTGTCTGAAAGCAGCGAAAGAAAAAGACATGGGACTGGATTATGCGATCAGTTCTTCCATGGCCAAGGTATTTGCAAGCGAGACGGCCATGTGGACGACTACGGAAGCTGTTCAGATCCACGGAGGTTATGGTTATGTAAAAGAATACCATGTGGAAAGGCTGATGCGGGATGCCAAAATCACGCAGATCTATGAAGGCACCAGCGAAGTGCAACGGATCGTAATTTCCAGAAGTATATTAAAGGGATGACCATGCAGATTTCTGCCTATCACGATATGATGGATTTGCTGGGTCCTTCCGGAACCCGGCTGCTGGCAGTTTCTAAAACAAAGTCTGTTGAGGATATAAAAGCCCTGTATGATCTGGGACAATTGGATTTTGGCGAAAATTATGTGCAGGAACTGGTTGAAAAACAGGCCCTTCTTCCCAAAGACATCCGCTGGCATTTTATCGGTCACCTGCAAACCAATAAGGTGAAATATATCGCTCCGTTTATATACATGATCCAGTCTGTAGACAGTTTAAAACTTTTGCTGGAAATCGATAAACAGGCTGCAAAAAATCAACGGGGCATCCGTTGCCTTTTCCAAATCTTTATAGCAGGTGAAGAAACCAAATTTGGATTTAATGAAGCAGAACTCGATTCACTGATCATTACGGTGAATCAAAACAGGCAGGATGCAAGATTCAGTCATTCCCTCATTTCAGGGACGATGGGTATGGCTTCATTCACAGAAGATAAAACCCGGATCATGAAAGAATTCATTCAGCTCCGGTCGGTTTTTGAAAAAATAAAAAAATCCTTCCCTTCAGATCCGGTAGACACCCTCAGTATGGGAATGAGCAGTGATTATCTTATTGCCATAGAAGCCGGATCCACGATGGTTCGCATCGGAAGCCTCCTTTTTGGCAAGCGCTAAGGAAAGTGTGAGAGTGTGAGGGTGGGAGTATAAACGGGTCAATAGTCGCGGTATACGTTCATAAACCGTGTCCGGCGGAAAGTAAGTTCCTTTTAATTAATTTCGCGCTGAACAGATTCATCACTATGGGCGAAGCACAAGCGGAAGAAAGATCCCTGAATTTTCTGGAAGAAATTATTGAAGAAGACCTGCAGAGCGGTAAATACAAGACCATTCTAACCCGGTTCCCCCCGGAGCCAAACGGTTATCTGCACATCGGCCACGCGAAGTCCATCTGCCTCAACTTCGGTCTGGCCCTGAAATACGGAGGAAAAACCAATCTTCGTTTTGACGATACCAATCCGGCAAAAGAAGAAACGGAATATGTGGACAGCATTTTAGAAGACGTTCGTTGGCTGGGTTTTATCCCGGATCAGGTTTTATATGCTTCCGATTATTTTGAACCCCTGTATCATTTCGCTGTAAAACTGATTGAAAAAGGCCTGGCATATGTTGATGACAGCACCAGTGAGGAGATCGCTTTACAGAAGGGTAGCCCCACGGAACCCGGTATGGCAAATACATTCCGGAGCAGGACCGTGCAGGAAAACCTGACCTTATTCAGCGATATGCGGTCAGGCAAATTTGAAGACGGGGAAAAAGTATTACGCGCCAGGGTTGACATGGCCTCTCCCAATATGCACATGCGCGACCCTATTATATACCGCATAAAAAATGCCCATCACCACCGCACCGGGAATGACTGGTGTATTTATCCGATGTACGATTTTGCGCACGGTCAAAGTGATGCAATCGAAAACATCACCCATTCTATATGTACCCTGGAATTTATACCGCATCGGCCATTATACGATTGGTTTATCGAAAAACTGGGCATTTTCCCCTCCCGGCAGTACGAATTCGCCCGGCTGAACCTCACATTCACGGTGATGAGCAAACGAAAATTATTGCAGTTGGTAACGGAAAAATATGTCCAGTCCTGGGATGATCCGCGTTTACCGACCATTTCGGGATTACGCCGTCGCGGATATACATCGGAAAGCATCCGGAATTTTACTGACCGGATCGGCGTTCAGAAACGGGATAACCTGATCGATGTATCCCTGCTTGAATTTTGCGTTCGGGAAGACCTGAATAAAAACGCCCTGCGTAAAATGGTCGTTTTTGATCCGCTGAAACTGATCATTACCAATTATCCAGATCAGGTAGAAATGCTGGTGAGTGAAGATTATCCGGAAAGCGGGGAAAAAAAAGGCAGCCGGGAACTTCCCTTCACCCGTGAATTATTTATAGAACAGGAAGATTTCATCGAGGATCCACCAAAAAAGTTTTTCAGGCTGGCCCCAGGCAAAAGGGTTCGTTTGAAAAGTGCTTATATCATTCAGTGTAATGAAGTAATAAAGGATAACGAAGGAAAAATTATAGAACTGCGCTGCAGTTACTTGCCAGAAAGTAAAAGCGGGACCGATGCTTCTGGTTTGAAAGTTCAGGGTACTCTTCACTGGGTAAGCGCTGCCCATTCCGTTCCCGTCGAATTGCGCTTGTACGACCGGCTTTTCAGCGTGGAAAACCCCGCCATGGAAGAAAGGGATTTTAAAGAATATATTAACCCCGCTTCACTAATAGTGGTAAAAAGGGCCTTTGCCGAACCTTCCCTGGCTCATGCATTACACGAGCATCGATACCAGTTCCTCCGCAAAGGATATTTTTGTCTGGATTTAGAAAGCACTCCGTCTAATCCGGTATTTAACAGAACGGTAAGTTTAAAAGATGCGTGGGCTAAGGAGATAAAGAAGGGTTAATGGGTTGACGGTTGACGGTTGACGGTTGACCGTATTCAGGTGTGAATTCACATGTAAAGTCGGTCATCCGTCAACCGTCAACGGTCATCTTCTAAACAATTGGCTAGTTTCCCGCCTTCCCCCGCATCTGCTGCATATTCGCCTTACGCCATTCCTTGTATTGATTCAGAAGAGAATCTCCCAATACCGGTTCAAGCCGTTTGTCAGCCAGCTCGGAAATGGATTTCATTTTTGCCTTTTTATCATCAGGACTCAGGGCCTGGTCCTGGTAAATTTCCTGGAACTGGGGCCTGTACGACATGTTAATGGCAACAACGGAATCGGCCTGGACCTCGGTCATTTTAAGGTCCGTCATCAATTTTTGCTTCATCTGTGCCTGCCGGGCAGCCGGATCTGTTTGGGCAAAACCGGTTGCAGAACTGAATAAGACCAGCATGGCGATGATGACTGCTGCAAGGTACTGTTTCATAATTTGAAGATTTGTTATGCGAAATGGATTGCCAAACACATGCCAGAGCCTGTTAATTTATTCACTCTTTATGCAGACGGTCAATGGGTTTATTCCAACCGGATGGATAAGATTTCAGAACTTCTGTAAATTGCAGCATGAAACAATACCTGGATTTACTCCGGCATATTACTGAAAAAGGTCTTGAAAAAAATGACCGGACGGGCACAGGTACCCGGAGTTGCTTTGGTTATCAGATGCGTTTTGATTTAAGAGAAGGGTTCCCGCTGGTTTCCACAAAAAAGCTTCATCTCAAAAGCATAATATATGAATTGCTTTGGTTTCTAAAGGGTGAGACCAATATTGGATATCTCCATGAACACGGAGTACGGATCTGGGATGAATGGGCAAATGAAAAAGGTGAGCTGGGCCCCGTTTACGGAAAACAATGGAGAAGCTGGGGTGGGGCGGACGGAAAACAGATTGACCAGATCAGTGAACTGATCGACCAGCTTAAGAAAAATCCCGACAGCCGCCGGATGATCGTGAGTGCCTGGAATGTTGCAGAACTGCCGGAAATGGCACTTATGCCCTGTCATGTTTTATTTCAATTTTATACAGCGCCTCCGGAAAAACCCGGAGACCGCCGGAAGCTTAGCTGCCTGCTGTATCAGCGTTCCGCAGATATATTCCTGGGTGTACCTTTCAATATTGCTTCGTACGCTTTATTAACTTTGATGATCGCCCGGGTGACAGATATGGAGCCGGGAGAATTCATTCACAGTTTCGGCGACGTACATTTATACAATAACCACCAGGAACAGGCGGCGCTGCAGTTGACCCGCACACCGAACCCCCTGCCACAGTTGAAGTTAAATCCTTCTGTGAAAAATATATTTGACTTTGGATTCGAAGATTTCACGCTGGAAAATTATCAACCACACCCTGCCATCAAAGCCCAGGTAGCCGTTTAAATGACTCTTCATGAAGTTATCAATCATCGTGGCCGCCAGTGAAAATAATGCCATCGGAAAACATAATCAAATGTTATGGAACCTGCCGGAAGATATGCGTTTCTTTAAAAATACCACCTGGGGATTCCCGCTGATCATGGGTCGGAAAACATTCGAAGCCCTCGGGAATAAACCCCTTGCCGGAAGATTTAATATTGTCATCAGCCGCCGGCCGGATTATAAAACCGGAAATCCGGAAGTTCAGGAGGCAGACAGTCTGGTGAAAGCCATCGAACTGGCGAAAAAGACAGATGCGAAAGAAGCTTTTATCGGAGGCGGGGGCCAAATTTATAAAGAGTCGCTATTATTATGCGATACCATTTATTTGACCCGTGTACATACAAATCTGGAAGGGGATGCTTTTTTCCCGGTGATTCCGCAAGATGTATTTCAACTCACCCATTCCAAAAAAGTGCCTGCTGATGAAAAACATGCTTATGATATGGACTTTCAAACCTGGACCAAAATAAAATCACTGGCGGTCCATTCCGCTTAAGGCCCCATGTATTCCAAATCCCAACTTGCCGTTAAATGGTTCCAGTATTTTGTGAGCGCTTCCAATAGTAGCGGTCACGGCATCCATTCCCCATTTGTTTATGACCTGATAAGGGAAGTATTTAATGACGACCGGGATTATTATGCATATAAATTAATTGAGGCTGCTAAAAAAAATCTCCTGCAGGACGACCGGATATTGCGTGTTACCGATTTTGGAGCCGGCTCATTAAAAAAAGGAATTTCTGAAAAAAAAATTTCAGCCATTGCAAGAAATGCGGTATCCGACCAGAAATTCGGCAGATTATTATTCCGCCTGGCCAACCATTACCGGGCAAAAAACATTTTTGAACTGGGCAGCTCACTGGGAATCTCCACAGCTTATCTCGCTTCTGCTGATGCGCTATCCAGTGTAATAACCCTGGAAGGCTGTGGATCCATAGCGGGAATCGCAGCAGAAACTTTTCAAAAATTAAAACTCAAAAATATTTCGCAGGTAACCGGAAATTTTAAAGATGCCTTATCAAACGGGGTTGTTTCAAACCCACTTCCGGACCTTGTTTTCATTGATGGCAATCACAGGAAAAAACCAGTTCTGGATTATTTTGAACATTTCCTCCCTAAAATATCCACTTCGTCCCTCATAATTATTCACGATATTCACTGGAGCAGGGAAATGGAAGACGCCTGGGCCATAATACAGAACCATCAGGCTGTAAAAATGAGTATTGATATATTTTCCGCCGGATTGATTTTTTTCAGGAATGAATTCCGGGTTAAACAACAATTCACCATCCGTTTCTGAAATGAATAAATTAATTATTACCTCCTGTTCGTTTATTTTATTTTTATTTTCCGCACATGCACAGGATTTTCCAGTATTTGCCGGGAAAAATTATATAAAAGGGACTGATACGTTATTATACCGTATCCTTTTGCCTGAAAATTATAATGCCAAAAAGGAATATCCACTGATCATTTTTCTTCATGGTTACGGAGAAAGAGGAAACGATAATCAGAAACAACTGCTTCATGTGGCTTCCTTTTTTCTAAAAGACAGTATACGCAAAAAACTGCCAGCCATTGTCATTTTCCCCCAGTGTCCTGAAACAGATACCTGGTCTTATTTTAAATACAAACTCGATACCGTAACCCATCAGGGAGACATCAACTTTACTTACCAGGAAAATCCAACGAATACCGCCAGGCTGGTAAAGCTTTTAACAGACAGTCTTATAAATGCGCTTGTAGCAGATCCCGCGCGCATATATATTGGCGGGCTTTCCCTCGGAGGTTTTGGAACCTATGATTTTATTGAAAGGTATCCCGGGTATTTTGCTGCAGCTTTTCCCATTTGTGGCGGGGGCGATACCAGTTTTGCATCCGGCATTGCAAAGAATACAGCAGTCTGGATTTTTCATGGTTCAGCGGATCCGGTCGTAAGCGTAAAATATTCCCGGCAATATTACGCCGTGCTCAAACAATACAGGGCCGATGTGAAATATAATGAGTATCAAGGAGTGGGACATAACAGCTGGGATAATGCCGTGTTGGAACCTGGTTTGGTTGAATGGATACTGGAAAAACAAAAGCCGAAAACAAAAACAAAAAACTGATCCCTTGCCTTCTTTCTTACCGGAACAACTGATCAGTTCACTCAAAAGGCTGGATCACTTTGATCCGGATGCATTTATTTCCGTTCATGAATCCGGCGATCAGCTGGTTTCTGTGCACATGAATCCGGGAAAACCCATTCGAAAAGACGGGCGCTGGAATGAAAATTTACCCGAACATCCTTTTGAAGTATCAGGCAAAATTCCCTGGGCAACAGATGCCTACTATCTTACAGCCCGTCCTTCTTTTACAATGGATCCGTTTTTTCATGCAGGCAATTATTATGTTCAGGAAGCATCCGGTATGTTTTTGGCTTATGCCCTGAAAAAATCGGTAGACCTTTCCGGTAAATTGAAAGTACTGGATCTCTGCGCAGCGCCGGGCGGCAAATCCACTTTAATACAGTCCCTGATCACAGCAGAATCTTTAATCGTCAGTAATGAAGTGATAAAAACGCGCGTGCCGGTTTTGTATCAGAACATGACGAAATGGGGTCATGCAAATGGGATCGTCTCAAATAATGATCCGGCACATTTCAAACAGCTTCCTGGTTTTTTCGACATCCTGCTGATCGATGCACCCTGCAGTGGAAGTGGTTTGTTCAGAAAAGACCCGGATGCGGCGAAGAGCTGGAGTTTGGATCTGGTCAGGCTCTGCAGTCAGCGGCAGCAAAGGATTCTCGCCGATGCATGGAACAGCCTGAAAGAAGATGGTATCCTTATTTATTCCACCTGTTCCTTTTCCAGGGAAGAAAACGAGGATGTACTGGATTCCACCTTCAAACAATTTGCGTGTATTTCAATTCCTTTATCGCCTGACCCGGACTGGCAAATTGTAGAGACCCGGTCAGATCAGGCAGACGCGTATGGATACCGGTTTTACCCGGACAAAGTTTCGGGAGAGGGGTTTTTTATTTCGGTTTTGCAAAAAAAACAGTGCGCCGATTCCGTTCGGACGAATAAATCAAACCGGCATCCGGTTCGTATACCCAGGACGGTTGAAGAACAGGCAGGTGCCTGGATTGAAAACGGAAAATTCAGTTTTATTCCGGTTGGCGAATCCATCCATGTATTGCCCTGCGGCCTTGAACCTGATTTTGAAATACTAAAAAATGCACTTTATTTGAAAAAAGCCGGCATCCGGGTCGGAAAAGGAGCAGAAAATGACTGGATACCCGATCACGAACTGGCTTTGGCAAATATTTTGAAGGAAGATAGAGCAACCCTGGAATTATCAAAACCGGATGTGCTGCATTTTTTAAAAGGTGAGTCATTCGAAGGCCATCTAAAAGAAAGAGGCTGGCGACTTATCAGTTACGGGGGACAGGGAATGGGCTGGGTAAAATTACTTGGTAACCGGATAAATAATTATTATCCCAAATCATGGAGAATCAGGCAATAGCCGTTTTTTTAGTATTTCTTTTGCAAGATTATTCGGCATCTTTGCGTTCATCCATAAATACCTGACATGAAAAACAGGATATCCACGATTATTTGCTTTATTTTTTTTGTTTCTGCCGGTTATTCGCAAAATACCCAACTTACAATAGAAGGTACCAACGGCAAATTCTATCTGGATCATACGGTGGTTGCAAAAGAAAACTGGTACAGTATCGGGCGATTATTCAATCTGCCTCCACATGATATCGCCGGTTTTAACAACATGAGTTTCGATAAGCCGCTGGATATTGGCCAGCAAATCCACATTCCCCTGACAGCCTCTAATTTTGACCAGAAACCGGTAAAGACGGCCGGCGAGTCCCTGATTCCGGTTTTTCATATGGTCCAGGAAAAAGAATGGATATTTAAGATTAGTTCGATATATAATGATGTACCCGTATCAAGTCTCGAAAAATGGAATAAAATCAAAAGAGACGATGTGAAACAGGGCACCAATCTGATCATCGGATTCCTGAAAGTAAAAACGGATCTTTCCCCCCTGTCTGTTGGTATTTCTTCAAATCCGGCGATCGGGAATTCTGCTGCAGACGTTCCGGGCAGTACAACAAAACTGGCTGATCCTGTTTCAGCGCAAAAAACTCCTTCAACGACAACCCCCAATAAACCAGCTTTGTCAACAACTGCCAAAACAGTTCCCCAAGTGGTTACACAGGCCCCGGCAAGCACCACAACGGCGATCCTGGTAAGTAACAGTCCTGAAAAAGTAAACAACTACGCCACCACGCACAGTAACGGGGGATTTTTCAGTATTGACTATGCAGCAAACGGGAAATCTGCCACTGGGCAGGCAGGGACATTTAAAAGCACCAGCGGATGGACAGACGGAAAATATTATGCACTCATGAATGGAATAGCGGTAGGAACCATTGTTCGGGTATCGGGCACGAATGGTAAAACCATTTATGCGAAAGTACTGGGACAGCTTCCGGATATGAAGGAAAGTAATGGACTACTGATCCGGATCAGTAATGCGGCATCCGCTGAACTCGGACTGGGGGAAGGAAAATTTCCGGTAGAAATAAAATACTAATGTTTGTTTTTAGTGGCCTCCTCCATCTTCAGGCTTTTTACAACAGGTAGGTAATTTTTTATACGCTTCCGGATCCGCTGTTACATCTCCGGCATCATATCCTATGTTCGCAATGGCCGTTTTTATATTTTCAGTCGTATTCCGGTCCCACAGATAAGTAACTTTACAAGTCTTTTTTTTGTAGTCCACTTTGACCGTCAGAACACCGTCTTCCCGGGTAAGATATTTTTCAATTTTATCTTTGCACTGTTCACATTGCACTGTAGGAACTGAAATGGTAACTGTTTCCACAGAACCCTTGCGAACGGGTGACTGGGCCCTGGTGAATAGAAAAAAACAGCCCGTCATCACCGCCAAACATATAATCTTTTTCATGGTATTCATTTATCCTCAAAAATACGGAACCCCTTTCCAGTTTGCAGGATCTTCCCGCCATTTAACAAGTGTTTCATGTTGTGCGGAATTCACGGAACCTTTTTCTACAGCGAGACTGATCAGGGTAGGGTAATCGGTCAGCGACCTCGTTTTAACACCCTCCGCAGCCAATGCTCTGGCTGCTACTTCAAAACCGTAATTAAATATAGAGATCAGTCCGGCAATATGCAAACCGGCCGATCGCAAAGCCTGTATGACAGAAATACTGCTTTTCCCGGTGGATATCAGGTCTTCTATAACGACAACCCGGGTTCCTTCCTCATAAAAACCTTCGATCTGATTGCCCATTCCATGATCTTTTGGTTTGGAACGAACGTAAATAAACGGCAGCTTCAGCTGATCTGCTGCCATCGCGCCCCAGGCAATACCGGCCGTTGCAACGCCGGCCAGATAATTTGCATCCGGAAATTCTTCAAAGATCCGGTTACACATTTCAGATTTTATGAATTCCCGTATATGGGGGAAAGAAAGTATTTTCCGGTTATCGCAGTAAATGGGACTTTTCCATCCGGAAGCCCAGGTAAATGGTTTATCCGGACTTAGTTTAACAGCCTGAATTTCGAGGAGTTTTTCAGCAACGGCTTTTTCATTTGTCATCCTGTGAAGATAAAAAATTCTCTTTGTTTCTTCATTGAAGCCCGTCGCTTTATCTTTGGGGCAGGGTATGAAAAAAACAAAAAGAGCAATCATTCAGGCCGGTGGCGGTCTGGTGGAAAATGAGAAAGGAGAGATACTTTTTATGTTCAGACGTGGCAAATGGGATTTGCCGAAAGGAAAAATCGATCCGGGTGAAACAATGGAAGAATGTGCACTCCGCGAAGTGGAGGAGGAAACAGGTGTTTCTGACCTGAGACTGATAAAATTTTTACTGGTTACCACACATGATTATGCGGAAGGTGGCAAACATATTAAAAAGGAAAGTCACTGGTACCTGATGAAATCCAGCAGCCGGGCGAAACTGATACCGCAGATTGAAGAAGATATTTCAGAATTGAGATGGATCGGGCCGGCAGATTTTAAGATCGTTTTGGCAAATACATATCCGGCGATTCTTGATGTATTGAGAGTGGGTGGACATTTAGTGGACGGTTAACGAATGACCGTTTTTCATTTTCCCATTAAACCGAAGGTTTCTTGGCTTTTATGAAAACGGTCAGTCTGCCGGCGCAAACGAGTTTTTCATTTTTGTCAATTATTTTAATTTCCCACACATGGGAGGAAGCGCCAAGATGTAAGGGTATGGCGGTTCCTGTAACAAAGCCATCGCGAACACTGCGTATGTGATTGGCATTGATTTCAACACCGACGCAAATATATTGTTCAGGATCCACTACAATAATGGACCCGATGCTTCCGAGCGTTTCAGCGAGTGCCGCAGAAGCACCACCGTGTAAAATCCCGTATGCCTGGTGCGTTCGTTTGTCAACCGGCATTGTGCCCTTGATATAGTTTTCCCCCACTTCAATAATTCTGATACCCAGTAATTCATTCATGGTATTCAGGGAGTACTGGTTCAGCTTTTCAATGTCAATATCTTTTTTAAACCAAATAGACATGTTTTTGTTTTTATTTCCAGGAAGTAAAACTTCTCGTTGACCCCTGCCTGCCGGCAGGCAGGGTTGACCGTTAATTTGGCTATAGGCCTTCAGCTTTTTTTAGGGACTCAGAAACAACCTGTGGCAGAAACTGCGAAACATCACCCCCATTGCGTATCACATCGCGTACAAGAGTGGATGCTACGGAAGTATATTGTGGAAGACAGGTAAGGAAGACGGTTTCAATTTCAAAATCCAGGCTCCGGTTCATATCTGCAATAGCTTTTTCATATTCGAAATCGTTCACATAACGGATACCGCGAATAATAAAATGAGCGCCAACCTGCTGGCAGCATTTGATGGTGAGTCCGTCGTATAAAACCGCATCCACCCGCTCATCTTTTTTATAGATTTCTTTAATCCAGGCAATCCTTTGTTCTTCAGAAAACATCGGAAGTTTATTTACATTCCTGCCGATACCGATAACCACTTTATCAAATAAACCCAGGGAACGGTTGATGATATCCAGATGGCCGATGGTAATCGGATCAAATGTACCGGGGAAAAGTGCGATCCGCTGCATACAATGGTTTGTGGGATTAAAGATTCGTTGCTTTGCCAGCCAGTAAATATAGTACGGCCATCCGAACAGCCACTCCGTTTTCTACCTGCTGCAGGATGATGGATTGTTTGCTGTCTGCCACATCACTGTCCAGTTCCACGCCCCGGTTGATGGGTCCCGGATGCATGATCAGTATTTTTTTGGAAAGGCTATCCAGCATTTTACGGTTAATGCCGTAGGCGAGACTGTATTCCCGGAGAGAGGAGAACAAAACCTGGTTCTGCCGTTCAAGCTGTATCCGGAGTACATTGGCCACATCGCACCATTCCAATGCCCTGCGCAGGTTATATTCCACCGGTATTCCAAATGCTTCAGTAATATGAATGGGTATGAGGGTGGGAGGGCCTGCTACCATTACTTCGGCACCCATTTTTTTCAGCAGGTAAATATTACTCAGTGCTACCCGCGAATGCATGATATCGCCAATGATGGCTACTTTTTTTCCTTCCAGTGAACCGAGATTTTCCCGAATGGAGAAAGCATCCAGCAAAGCCTGGGTGGGATGTTCATTGATCCCGTCTCCGGCATTTATGATAGCTGCAGGAATATGTTTGGCAAGAAAATGGGGGGCCCCGCTGGCACTGTGCCGCATCACGACCATATCCACTTTCATGGAGAGAATGTTGTTCACGGTATCCAGCAGGCTTTCACCTTTAGAGACAGAAGAACCCGAGGCCGTAAAATTGATGGTGTCGGCAGAAAGTCTTTTTTCTGCCAGCTCAAATGAAATCCGGGTGCGCGTGGAATTTTCGTAAAAGAGGTTCACGATCGTAACATCTCGCAGGGTGGGCACTTTTTTGATGGGTCTTTGAAGTACTTCCTTGAACTGGGTGGCGGTGTCTAAAATAGTCTGGATGTCGGAAGCTTGTAAATCTCGAATGCCAAGAAGATGTTTGGTACTGAGTTGCATTAAAAGGCAAAGTTATATTTTCGAAGCCACACTTTCAAATTAACAATGTGCCGATGTGCAAATGTGCAAATGCCCTGAAAATCTCCTCATTTGCACATCTGCATATTTGCATATTATAAAAGAACCACCTCCTCCTTCCCGTCTCTTTCTTTCCATAAAACCTTTACTTTTTGAGTAATAATGGTATCAATGGATCGGCCCGCATAATCTGCCTGGATCGGCACTTCCCGGCTGAACCGGCGGTCGATTAAAATACAGAGCTCCACTTTAGCCGGCCTGCCGAAAGCCAGGAGGGCATCCATGGCTGCCCGGACGGTTCTTCCGGTATATAGGACATCATCTACGAGAATCACGGTTTTCTTTTCTATGCTAAAGGGAATATCTGTCTGATTCAGTTCATGCAGACCCTGGCGTACATCGTCGCGGTAAAAGGTTATATCCAGTTTTCCGTAAGTAATTTTCGCGGGAGCGATCTGTTGGTTAATCTGCTGAACGATCCGGTCTGAAAAAAATATTCCCCGGGGTTGAATGCCGATAATGACCAGATCCTGAAAACTAAGATGGTTTTCGAGGAGCTGATGGCTTAATCGCTGTATAGTGATGCCGAGTTCTTCTTCAGTCAGAATCGTCTTCAATCAGATTATTTTTATAAAAATAACAAAAGCGGTCAAGCTTCCGTTAAAAAAGGATATCCATACCCGGTAGGCGGATCAAATGTCTCTTTAATGGTACGGGCGCTGAGCCAGCGGTAAAGGTTTAAAATGGATCCGGCTTTATCATTGGTCCCGCTTCCCCTGGCTCCTCCAAAAGGCTGTTGGCCCACCACCGCACCGGTAGGCTTGTCGTTGATATAGAAATTCCCAGCGGAATGTCTGAGTTTTTCAGTTGCCCTTTCAATGGCCTGCCGGCTGGTGGAAATAACAGAACCTGTTAAAGCATAATCCGAAGTGTTATTCACGAGATCCATCGTTTCTTCAAATTTGTTTTCATCGTACACGAAAATTGTCAGCACGGGGCCGAATATTTCTTCTTTCAAAGTTACATACCCCGGATCCGTAGTTTCTATCACTGTCGGATGAATAAAAAATCCCTTCGTTTTGTCCGCTTTTCCTCCAACGATAATTTTTGCTTTTGGATCTGTTCGGGCCCGATCAATATATCCTTTGATTTTATCAAAACTTTTTTCATCAATCACCGCATTGATAAAATTGCTGAAATCCTCGACAGTACCCACTTTCATGGATTCAATCGCGGCAACTAATTTCTCTTTTACGGGAACGGCCAGGTTGGATGGAAGGTATGCCCTGGAAGCGGCTGAACACTTCTGTCCCTGAAATTCAAACGCACCCCTTGCCAGGGCCGTCACCACGACATTTACATCCGCTTCCCGGTGAACCAGTATAAAATCCTTTCCACCGGTTTCCCCGACAATACGCGGGTAGGATCTGTATTTTCCAATATTTTCTCCGATGGTTTTCCAGATGGTATTAAAGACGGCTGTTGATCCTGTGAAATGTATTCCTGCAAAATCACGGTGATTAAAACAGACTTCTCCGAGTTCCGGCCCGTCGGCATAAACCAGGTTAATGACACCATCCGGCAGACCTGCTTCCTGCAAAATTTTCATGAACATCCAGGCACTGAAAATCTGGGTGTCCGCCGGTTTCCAGACAACCACATTGCCGCACATGGCTGCCGAGGTCGGCAGGTTTCCACCGATCGCGGTAAAATTAAACGGTGTTATGGCCAGTACAAATCCTTCGAGGGACCGGTATTCCAACCGGTTGTGCATGCCTGGGGAACTAATGGGTTGTTGCTTGTATATTTCACTCAGATAATGCACATTAAACCGAAGAAAATCAATCAATTCACAAGCACAATCTATTTCTGCCTGATACGCATTTTTGCTTTGGCCCAACATGGTTGCTCCGTTCATCTGCCCTCTGTATTTTCCTGCGAGCAGATCAGCTGCTTTCAGGAAAATGGCAGCCCGGTTTTCCCAGTTCATCATTTCCCAGGCATCTTTTGCTTTGAGTGCCGCGTCGATGGCCAATTGTATATGTTCTTTTGTCGATCTGTGGAAATATCCAAGCGCATGTGAAAGTTCATGCGGCGGGCGCATTTTTATTTTATTACCCGAGCGGATTTCATTTCCACCGATGATAGAGGGAATATCCTGTTCAATGGATTTCAGATCCGACAATGCTTTCTTCAGTGTTATTTTTTCCGGAGAACCCGGAGCATAGGATTTTACGGGTTCATTTACCGGGAGGGGGTAGTGGAAGTAACCAAGGTTCATAATTCGGGAATTTGAAAATTCGGGAATTCAGGAATTAAATTCCGTATAAATAGTTTCTGCAAAAATTGACCGCCACATCAGGGTATTATATTCTCGAATTCTCAAATTCCCGAATTCTCGAATTCCTACGCCGTTTCCTTTTCACTCATCAAATAGGCCTTGATGAACCCATCCAGTTCCCCATCCATTACCGGCTGTATATTTCCCGTTTCGTATCCTGTACGGTGATCCTTGATCATCTTATAAGGATGAAAAACATAAGAGCGTATCTGGGATCCCCATTCTATTTTCTTCTTACTCGCGTTACTGGCATTTTTAATTACTTCCCGTTTGCGCATTTCTTCTTCGTATAAACGGCTCTTCAGCATCGCCATGGCTTTTTCACGGTTTTCACCCTGGGTGCGTGCCTGCTGACATTCTACAATAATACCGCTGGGTTTATGCGTGAGCCGGACGGCCGTTTCCACCTTGTTTACGTTTTGCCCGCCTGCGCCGCCGCTTCTGAAAAAAGCCCATTCAATATCTGCGGGGTTCACTTCAATTTCAATCGTATCATCAATCAGAGGGTATACATATACAGAAGCAAAGGACGTATGCCGGCGAGCATTGGAATCAAAGGGTGAAATGCGCACAAGGCGATGAACGCCACTTTCTGCTTTTAGAAAGCCAAATGCGAAGGGTCCTTCAAACTGAAGGGTAACACTTTTGATGCCGGCAGATTCTCCATCCTGGAAATCCAGTTCTGAAACTGTCCATCCCTGTTTCTCCCCATACATCCGGTACATGCGCATCAGCATTTCAGCCCAGTCCTGACTTTCGGTTCCACCGGCTCCTGAATTGATCTGTAATACAGCAGGCAATTCGTCTTCCGGTTCGTTCAGGGTTGATTTGAACTCTGCTTCATCTATCAGCTCCAGCGCTTTCTGGTAAGCGGCCCGGGTTTCTTCTTCCGTTGCTTCACCCGATTTCCAGAATTCCATCAGCACGGCAAAATCCTCTATCGAGGTTTCCACACCCTGATAGAGTTTTAGCCAATATTCGTTTACTTTAATGTTTTTGAGAATGGCAGTAGCCCGTTCATTGTCTTCCCAGAACCCTGAACTGCCGGTTAACTGTCTTTCTTCATTGATTTTGATCTGTCGGTTCCCGACGTCAAAGAAACCTCCTCAGTCCGCTCAGCCGGGACCTCATATCGATTAGCTTTTCCTGTGTCATAGGGACGCAAGTTAATTAAAAAAGCCCAACGTCTGAAGGATTTGCGTTGGGCATTCCTTCAGGCGCCGGGCAGATCCATATTGCTTTACAGTCTGCTTTTTTCAGGTTTGCTTTCAACGTCTGAATTAAACCATCTCTTTAAATCATCTTTGGTCTTTCCTGTCTTCTGCTGCAAACGGCCCAGCAGCTCATCTTCTTTTCCTTCTTCATATTTCAGGTCATCATCGGTCAGATTGCCATAGGCTTGTTTTAATTTACCTTTCATTGTATTCCAGGTTCCTTTCACAATTAAATTGTCCATAGTGTTTAATTTTATTACTGTAAAACTTCAATCATCATGCCACCGCAGATAAGTGGGAGCATTTTAACATTTGACCATGATCATTGATTTTCGTTCGGATACGGTTACAAAACCTACACCCGGTATGATGGATGCCATGATGAAGGCCATGGTGGGGGATGATGTTTTCGGGGAAGATCCCACGGTCAACCTGCTTGAAAAAAAAATGGCAGATCTCTTTGGCATGGAAGCCGCCATCTATTGTGCGAGTGGAACCATGTCCAACCAGATCGCTATTACCTGCCATACCAGACCCGCAGATGAAGTGATCTGTGAACAGGAATCGCATGTTTATTATTATGAAGGAGGAGGGATCGCTTTTCATGCCGGCTGTCAAACCAAAACACTGGCTGGCGACCGGGGTCGGATAAACGCCGCACAGGTTTTAAAATCCATCAACCCGAACGATCTTCATAAAGCCCGTACCTCCCTGGTTTGCCTGGAAAATACTTCGAACCGCGGAGGGGGCAGTTGTTATGATCTGGAAGAAATAAAAAAAATAAGGCAGGTATGTGATGAGCATCAGCTCATGCTTCATCTGGATGGGGCCCGTTTGTTCAATGCCCTGGCGGCAAAAAACGAAAAGCCCCGGGATCACGGAACCCGGTTCCATAGTATTTCCGTTTGTTTTAATAAAGGACTCGGATGCCCGACTGGCAGTATTCTTATGGGAACGGAAAAATTCATTCTCCAGGCAAGGAGGGCCAGGAAAGTGTTTGGCGGCGGTATGCGTCAGACCGGATTTTTGGCGGCCACTGCTTTATATGCATTGGATCATCATGTAGAAAGGCTCGCCACCGATCATATACATGCAAAAAAAATCGGAGTGGCATTGGAGAATCATCCTTCAGTGAAAATGGTTCTGCCCGTCGAAACCAATCTGGTTATTTTTGAGTTAACCGACGGGCATGATCCCAATATTTTCATAAAAAAAATGAAGGAAAAAAATATTCTGATGCTCCCGATTTCCAGCAAACGCCTGCGCATGGTCACCCATCTCGACATCAGCGAAGAAATGGTAGACCATTTTCTAAAAATTCTTGAAACCCTTCATTAATACTCAAAAAAGCTTTCAACCCTGGTCTTAGGCTTTAGGCTTAAATGAGTTGCCATTTGGAATTTTCATCCTTCACATAGGATAATCCATTACTCATTACGTGAACTTCCCGGCTGGTGGCCGAATCCTTCACCATTTTTTTTTCATATACCCGGATTCCGTTATTCTCCCTGGTCAGATATATAATCAGGGCAGTTAATGACGGAGATACATCCTGCAACCACATGTCTTCCTGTTCTTTTACGAAAGCCTGACTCATAAAGGTGTTTTATTAAATATGAAACCAATCGTTGTCAATAACAACATTCATATCGTAGTTTTGTATGCAAAATAAAAGCCAACCCTTTAATATATGTTCCCAAACATTTCCCCAGTAGATACCGCGGCCTGGAAAAAACTGCAAACGGACCAGCAGTACATGAAAGGGATACAGATGAGAAATCTGTTCAGCGATGACCGGGAAAGGTTTAACCGGTATTCCCTTATTTTCGGCGATATACTTTTTGACTTTTCAAAAAATCTGGTAAATGCTGAAACGCTTTCCCATTTATTTGAACTGGCGAATGAATGCCGGGTGCCTGAAGCCATCGGCGCCATGTTTTCCGGGGAAAAAATCAACCATTCCGAAAACCGTTCTGTATTACATACCGCCCTGCGTAATTTTTCCGGAGAGCCCGTCTATTCAGATGGCAAAGATGTAATGCCTGAAGTGATGCAGGAACTTGAACATATGAAAATCTTCAGTCAGAAAATCCATTCCGGTGAATGGAGGGGTTATAGCGGGAAGCCCGTCCGGAATATTGTCAATATTGGCATCGGGGGCAGCGATCTCGGCCCTGTTATGGTTACAGAAGCGCTGAAGCATTACTGGATCGATGGCATGAGGGCATATTTTATTTCCAATGTGGACGCAACCCAAATTGTGGAGGTTCTTAAAAATATTAATCCGGAGGAAACACTATTCCTGATAGCTTCAAAAACATTCACCACACAGGAAACCATGACCAACGCATACAGCGCCCGCGAATGGTTTTTGAAATCTGCCGGTGATGAAGCACATATTGCCAAACATTTTGTGGCCCTGTCTACCAATGAAACTGAAGTCGTGAAATTTGGTATTGACCGTTCCAATATGTTTGTTTTCTGGGATTGGGTCGGAGGAAGGTATTCGCTTTGGAGTGCCATTGGCCTGTCTATCGTACTGACCATCGGGTATCCGCGCTTCGAAGAAATGCTGCAGGGTGCCCATGGTTCCGACAAACATTTTAAAAACACCCCTTTTGAAAAAAATATCCCGGTTATCATGGCGTTACTGGGTATCTGGTACCGGAATTTCTTTGGTTCACAAACGGAAGCCATCCTGGCCTATGATCAGTACATGCACCGGTTTGCAGCTTATTTCCAGCAGGGAAATATGGAAAGCAATGGGAAATCGGTCGACCGGAATGGGGTCCCGGTTACCTATTCTACCGGTCCCGTGGTCTGGGGTGAACCGGGAACCAATGGTCAGCACGCTTTCTATCAGCTGATTCACCAGGGAACCGTATTGATCCCCTGTGATTTTCTTGCACCTGCCATCAGCCATAATCCGCTGGGAGATCATCATGTTAAATTATTGTCTAACTTTTTTGCCCAGACGGAGGCCCTCATGAATGGTCGCACACCCGATGAACTGCTGGAAGCCGGGGTAAAACCAGAACTGATTCCTTTTAAATTTTTTAGCGGGAACCGGCCCACAAACTCTTTCCTGATCAAAGCGATTACACCCTATACCCTGGGACAGCTCATTGCCCTTTATGAGCATAAAATATTTGTCCAGGGAGTTATCTGGAACATCTATTCTTTTGATCAGTGGGGCGTTGAACTAGGTAAGGAACTGGCAGGTAAGATACTTCCTGAGTTAAGAAATGGCGATGAAACCTCAGGCCACGATGCATCCACCAATGGATTGATCAACTGGTACAAAAAAATATCCTATTAACAGGTTCTGCTAAAATAAAGACCCCCTTATCACGTTTTGCTCTCAGCGAATGATAACCACTTTTTCGACAATCAACCACCCAATGCAGATTTCTCCAAAAACAGCCGGCAGAACCCTTATGCCAAAGAAAAAATACCTGATTATCCTTTTATTTTTCGCTACAGGTGTTGCCGGATTCGTTTATATCCGAGTTTTAGGTTCCCGAAATTTCTTTTCCCGCAATTCAAGTGATATAAAGGCGAATAAGAAGGATACGATCAATAAGGACTCCGCATTATTGAACTTCCGTCCCATGGTGCTGGATACCCTAAAATATGACCAGCTTCTCCTGGCGCTGAACAACGGGGATAGTTCCGGCCGTTGGCCTGTCAAACTGAAATACCCTTTACCCGGTGCTATTTTCCCTTTTAACCGGGTGGTCGCTTATTATGGCAACCTGTATTCAAAAAAAATGGGCGTACTGGGAGAATATCCAACAGATGAGATGTTTGCCCGGCTTAAAGCTGAAGTAAAGAAATGGCAGGAAGCCGATTCTACGGTTCCGGTTAAACCGGCCCTTCATTATATAGCGGTTACTGCCCAGGGTTACCCTGGGAAAGGCAATAAATACCGGCTGAGGATGCCTTATAAACAAATCGATTCCGTTATCCGGATGGCTGCCCGTATCAACGCCCTGGTTTTTCTGGATATTCAAACAGGACAAAGTACCGTGCAGGATGAAGTTCCGCTCCTGGAACCTTATCTGAAAATGCCCCAGGTTCACCTGGGAATAGATCCGGAATTTTCTATGAAAACCGGGAAAAAACCGGGTTCCGTAATCGGTACCATGAATGATTCTGATATCAACTTTACTATTAATTATCTTTCAAATCTCGCTAAGGTTAACCAGCTTCCGCCTAAAATATTAGTAGTGCACCGTTTTACCCAGGCGATGATCAGGAACTACAAAAATATTAAACCCAGTCCTGAAGTGCAGGTTGTGATCGATATGGACGGGTGGGGGGCAAAGAGCAGAAAATTAACAACTTACCGCGAATATGTTTCAAAAGAACCGGTTCAGTTTACCGGTTTCAAATTATTTTATAAAAACGATTTCAGGGAAACAAACAGTAGTATGATGACCCCCGCCGAAGTGTTGAAGCTAAAACCCAAACCGGTATATATACAATACCAATAAAGGCTTAAAGCAATTATCAATTTTTTAATGTCATCCGCACCAGTATAAAACTTACTATCGTGAGAAGGAAAATGAGGATGATTGCCCAGTAGGTCCATGAAAGATTTGCGATGGAATGCCTTTTCCGTTTCGATTTTTTATGCGTCAGCTGATGATGCATTTGTTTGTTTAGCTGCTTTAAAATGAAGTCCAGTTGTCTGGCATCTTTTACCTGGTCAAGGCCTTCCGCGGCATCCGATAGAAATTCTGCAGGCACCTGATCCCGGAACTGATTTAAATCCCCATCAGGTATGTTTGCCCGCAGTTGTTCGCGTGCCGAAGCAGGCAGTTTCTTACCCGGATCATCCGGAATCATATCGTTTGTTTCATTATTCATGGTCAGTTTTCAAACCTGGAAAATTTCCCTTCCAGCAATAAACGCAGATTTCTTTTACCATTCTGAATATAACTTTTGACTTTTATTAAAGTAAATCCTGTTTCGGCAGCAATGGCCTGGTAAGATTTTTTTTCCAGGTAAAACTTCCGGATGCAGGTGTTTTGTTCGGTTTTGAGGTGTTGTAATGCCTCGTTCAAATCCCTTAACAAACTTTCATCCTTTAACGGATCCGGGTCCTCTGTTTCTGTAACCAGTTCCCCGATCCGGTCGACCGGGATCCCGCGTTTTTGATTTCGCAAAAACATCAGACAGTGATTCTTTGCAATCATATAAATCCAGGAGCCGAAATAGCTGACTTCATATTTATGCAGTTCCGTAATCGCTTTCAAAAAAATCTGCTGAACAGCGTCCCTGGCCTCTTCCGGATTCTTCAGGTATTTCATACAAACGCCATACAATAGCAGGGTGTAGCGTTCCAGCAGGCTTCCCAGCCATTCATTGTTATGGTCCGCATAAAAATGTTTTAATATTTCCTGATCTGATAACTGGGTATGGGAAGAGGGGTTCAACGTTAAAATCAGCTTTCAATGAAGATGCAGAAACCTTGTAATTACATAAAGAAAAGAGGATTATTCAAACCCTCCGGCTAATTGTACTGGTGTTACGCTTTAAGCTTTTTCTCGCCAAATTCCTTTTTATAAAATTCAATGGCATTTTCAATTACTTTCAATGCCATCGTTTTATCGCCGAATTCTTCCACCTTAACCGCTTTGTTTTCGAGTTTTTTGTATTCCTCAAAGAAATGCCGGAGTTCATCGAAAAAATGCTTTGGTAATTCTTCGATATTATTATAGTGATTCACCCCGGGATCCTTCGCAGCCACCGCTATAATCTTATCATCTCCGTCCCCATTATCGATCATTTGCATCACGCCGAGCACCTTGGCTTCCATCAGACAAAGCGGCACAACGGGTAGTGAAGTGATCACCAGGATATCCAGCGGATCCTTATCGTCTCCATAAGTTTGTGGAATGAAACCATAATTCACCGGGTAATAAAAGGAAGAATAAATGACCCTGTCCAGTTTCAACAGTCCGCTGTCTTTGTCAATTTCATATTTAGCGCGGGCACCCTGTGGAATTTCTATGATCGCATTCACAATGCGTGGAGCGAGGGAGCCATAGGGTACCCCATGCCAGGGATGTGATACATTCATCGTATTCATAAGCGGGGGTTGAATTCACAAACCTACTCAATCGGTACCATAGCACAAAGGGGGCGGCACCGTTTAATGATGTTTGTCGTTGAGGATTTCTTTCAGATCAACCAGCCATTCACCCTGCACACGCACGATGCGGACGGTTGTCGTATCTCTACGAAAACTGTTAGAAAAAGAATAAATCGTTACAGAATCATTGATCGTCCGGATGTTGATGGGAAGAATACTGGCTTCCCGGTATTGCTGCCGGGTATCCCGGTCCATCCTGTCAAATCCCTGCTGCCATTTACTGATCAGCAAAAGATTTACAGAATCGCCCAGCAGATAAAAACGGGCTTTTTCATAGTCACCATCCAGAGATGCCCTGATAAACTGCCGTCCAGCGTCCTGTGCATCCTCCGCTTTATTAAATGTTTTGCCTGCATTACAGGCAAGAAGGAAGAAAAGAAAACAGAAAATAAAAATGGCTTTCAATGGAATAATTTATATAAAATCGGGATACTCCCTTTTCATCGGTCATCCACATTCGCTTCGCTTCGGTGGACAAGTCAGTCAACCCTGCCTGCCGGCAGGCAGGCGTCATCGATCAGACCCGCCTTGTTCAATCACTTTATCTTTCTCGTAAGCCCGGATGATGGCTTTTACCAGCCGGTGCCTCACCACATCTTCTTCATCCAGTTCAATATGTGCGATCCCTTCAATGCCTTTCAGAATATACAGGGCTTTGGCCAGACCGCTTTTTTGATTTTTCGGCAGATCGATCTGTGTGAGGTCGCCCGTAATAATGGCTTTGGCGCTGGGTCCGATACGTGTCAAAAACATCTTGAGCTGAAGTTCCGTGGCGTTCTGGGCTTCATCCAAAATAATGAATGCATTGTCAAGGGTTCGGCCACGCATATAGGCAAGTGGTGCAATTTCGATGGTGCGCGTGGTCATATAATACCCGAGTTTATCAGCCGGAATCATGTCGTCCAGCGCATCATATAAAGGACGCAGGTAAGGATCAATTTTTTCTTTCAGATCACCCGGAAGAAAACCAAGGTTTTCACCTGCTTCCACTGCGGGTCGGGTCAGGATGATTTTCTTAACCATTTTATTCTTCAAAGCCCTTACGGCCATGGCGACCGCCGTATAGGTCTTACCGGTACCGGCAGGCCCGATGGCAAAAACGATATCATTTCTTTCAGAGGCCGTAACCAGTCTTTTCTGGTTTACCGTTCTGGCGCGAACCGTTTTCCCGTTGGGTCCGAATACCAGGATATCATTCGGGTTCCTGTCCACAAAATGATCCACTGTTTCGGCATCGTCGCCACCCAGGATCTGGTTGAAATAATTTTCCGTGAGGCTGCCGTTCCGCTCCAGATACTGGAGAAGCAGGTCTATTTTTTCTTTTGCTGTTTCCACCTGTTCTGGTGCGCCGCTTAATTTGATCTGTGTTCCGCGGGAAAGAATTTTGAGAAGAGGGAATTTTTTTTTGAGGATATCTAATTTGCCATTGTTAACACCGAAGAATTCAATAGGGTTAACTGTTTCCAGGTTAATAATCGTTTCAGTCAATTCAGAGAGTTTTAAGTTTTCAAATGAGGTTTCTGCCGCATCCACCGACGCATCAAATCAAATTTAATTATTTAGATGCATATCTCCGTCATATTACTTATTAACAGATTGTGCATTTAATTTCAGTATCTCGGCAAACGTCATATTTTTTTCCATGGATAAAATGGTAAGCCCGATTCTTTTCGCTTTTGTTTGAACGGTCTTTGCCGATTCGATCCAGTTGCTGTAATACATTTGATGGGAGTGAGGCAGCGACATGAATTTTTTTTCTGCTTTTGGTGCGTCTGCAAGGCAAGCCGACAATTCACCGGAAATTTTCAATGGCTTAGCATCTTCTTCCAGTATACATTTCACCATAGCACCCTTGTTTTTATGGATGGCTTTTCGCAAACTGGCTTTTAACGGTAATATGAATTCTCCGTTGCCCATGGGAAGCAGTGCCTGCTGGCGAATGGGATATGCATCCAGTTTTCCTTTTACGCGAAATGATTTTTTAAATCCGGGTTTTAATTTTTCTGCAATGTCCTGTGGGATGGAAATATACGACCAGCCCGTTTTTTCTCCCTGTTGACTGAATTGTTGTATTGAATGGGTGAATTGAACCATTGAAAATAGTAGGAAGGCAGGATAAATATAAGAAAAACCCTTATTCAGTAATTTTAAGTTCTTCTTCGATGGCTTCTTTAAAGGGGATGTTATTACTCCAGATCCAATCAGGGATGGGTTTTTCAGAGAGTATCAGCCAATCGTTTCCTTCTTTACGCATTTTGAACATAATCCGGTTTCCCCGGTCATCACTTACGTCAACCGTAAAAAGCTCTTCCACCAGGCCGTTCACTTTTCTGAAATTGAATTCCCTTAACCGGCCGTCGGTTTTTATCAGTTTGCTGAACTGGATATTCCTGTTGAATTGAATGATCATAAGGTTTTATTCTATTTCGTATAAACAATTTTCGTGCTATATTTTGGTAAAGGAATATTAATATACGGTTCATTTATACAGAAACCTATTTTTGTCTAATGGCAGAGAATCCTTTTATTTCCATCTGTATTCCGGCCTTTCAGCGGGCAAACTACCTCAAACGCCTGCTGGATTCCATTGAAATACAGTCTTTTCGTGTGTTTGAAGTGGTAATTACCGATGATAGTCCGGGTATGGAAGTCAGCGATCTGATCGAAATACATGCCCTCCGGCCGATGATCCGCTATTTTAAAAATGTGAAAACGCTGGGCTCCCCGGAAAACTGGAATGAAGGGATTCGAAGATCAGGTGGGGATTGGGTCAAAATCATGCACGATGACGATTGGTTTGCCGGTCCTGACAGCCTGCTGTTTTTTGCGGATGCCATACGAAAAAGCACAGCTCTTTTTTATTTTTCGGCATATACCAATGTTTTTCCGGACGGACATATAAAAAAAATAAAATCAAATGATTCGCAACGCAGGGCACTGAATAAACGGCCGGAAATACTCCTGTCTTCCAACCGGATCGGACCACCCAGCGCCGTTATTTTCAAAAAAGATATGTTCCTTCTGTTTGACATCCGTATGCATTGGCTGGTTGATATTGATTTTTACCTCCGGTATCTTAATAAATACCCGCCGGCTGAATATATTCCGCATAACTCGGTCATGATCGGGATCAGTACCAGCCAGGTTACCTACCGGAGTTTCGGGAAACCGGATATAGAAATTCCCGAAAGATTTATGCTCAGTGAAAAAACAGACCCTTCCTCTATCCGGAATATAACCGTTTATGATTCCTGGTGGCGCTTTATACGGAATATGAAAATCAGGGATGAAAAAGAAATTGGGGGGAAAGGATATGACGCTCAGATACAAGAGGACCTTCGGTCCATGATCCGGTTTCAGAAAAAAATACCTCACCCACTGCTGCAGATTGGATTTCTATCCAAATTATTTATGGGGGTTCATTACCTTAAGATGACCAGGAAAAAAAGATAACAGGCAATTCATCCCCTCAATAATTCAGCATAAGATTGGGAAAAGGATTTCTTATCAAAATGTCTTTTTGCATATTCAAAACAAACAGTGGACATTTTTTCCAGCATCCCTTTATTTTCCAGTAAAAAATGGATGTGCCGGATGCCCTCTTCAATCACTTTGGCTTCTTCAGTAACTGATTTTATGAGCAGCGAATTTTCCCCATCCGTTAAATGTGTCATCATACCAGGCAGGGCTGTCACAACGGGCACGCATCCAAAGGCCATCGCTTCTTTTACCAGAACCGGAAAACCTTCATACGCAGAAGTCATGAGTAACACATGGCCGGAAGAAAATATTTTGTTCATCTGATGGATGTCAGAGAGTGCGCCAAAAAGAATGGAATGCTCTTTTACCTGCGATGACAATTCATGATCGAAAGTTCCGGCAAAATAAAACCTTACCGGCTGATTGGATTGTATAAAATGCAGTGCGATGGCATTTATCAAATGGATCCTCTTCTGGGGGCCTCCTCTTCCTGCATAGAACACATTCAGGGGTGGCTGGGTTTTTACAGGCAATTGGTCAGGAATATCAACACCGAATTCAATCGTCCGAACCCGCTCGCTGAACCGGGCAGGGACATGATAGGTTATATACTGCGCAAGAATATTTTTCCGGGTCGCTTCATCAATGACCAGCCGGTGGGAAAGCCAGGCATGATTCAACAGTCCGAAAAATTCCATTCCATTATTTCCAAAACTGAAATTATGCAGGAGCTCCAGGGTGACCGCTTTTTTCTTAAGAAACGGAAGCATATCATAAAAAAAGGTACTATTGGAACCCAGCACCCGGGGATTTGAATGCCGGTTCAGATAAAAGGCAAAATAATGAACAGAAAAAAGCCGGATCAAAACAGGATCACATAAACGATCAATATAGAAAATGGAGTTTTCCGGGATATTTTCAAAATCCTTTTTAAAAGTACTGTCTGGTGAGTTTCTTGTAAAAAAAACAGATTTTTCAGTTTTTTCAACTGCCCTGAGTATATCCAGGTGAACTTTTTGCGCCCCGCCCAGGGAATATCGGTCGAAAAAAAAGAAAAGACCGCTGCCGGATTTTTTCCTTAATAATGCCAGCGGGTATAAAACAATCAGGGATGGTAAATAAGTGATCCGGAGAAGTATCCTAAAGAGTTTTATTTTCGTGATATTATGCATGTATATTCCGGGATGGTTGAAATCAGGTGCCCGCAAATATATCCATAAGCAAATTATTGAACATTCCCATGCCCGATCCATTTCATTACGGCTCCCACAAACTAACGCCCGCTATCGTAATCGCCCTGGCAGAAGGCAGTTTACAGGGTATCATACCGAAAGATTCCATGACCCGCATTCTGAAAAGCCGGGATTGCGTCCGGGAAATCGTATCCCGGGAAAAAACGGTTTACGGAATCAATACAGGATTTGGTGTTTTGGCCAATACCCATATTTCTGCAGAAGACACCCAGACCCTGCAGCATAAAATTTTACAAAGTCATAGTGTGGGTGTGGGAAAACCGATCAGTCCCTTCTTATCAAAAATCATGATGATCACGAAAGTGCAGTCACTGGCCCAGGGTTATTCAGGCATTCAGCCGGAAACCCTGGAAAGGATCTGCTGGTTTATCGATCAGGACATCTGTCCGGTTGTTCCTGAGAAGGGATCTGTTGGCGCTTCGGGAGATCTCGCCCCCCTGGCTCATCTTTTTCTTCCTTTGATCGGATTGGGAGAAGTATGGGTGAAAGGAAAAATTCAGCCCAGTGGGGATGTGCTCCGGCAAAATGGCCTGAAAGCATTACAACTCGGACCCAAAGAAGGGCTCGCACTGATCAATGGAACCCAGTTTATCCTGGCCTATGCCGTTGCCAACCTGAGGCGTATGCATTATTGCCTGGAATCCGCAGACCTGATCGGCGCAATGAGTCTGGAGGCGCTGACGGGAACTAAATCGCCCTTTGATGAACGGCTGCATTCGCTGAGACCATTCAAAGGGAATCAACTGGTCGCCCAGCGGCTACGCAAACTTTTAGCGGGCTCCGAAATCATGCAGAGTCATATAGATTGTGGACGGGTACAGGATCCTTATTCACTGAGGTGTATGCCACAGGTTCACGGGGCCAGTCGCAATGCCTGGCTGCATCTCAAAGAACTTACCCGGATAGAATTAAATGCGGTTACCGACAATCCGCTGATTTTTTCTGCTGATGATACCATCAGTGGTGGAAATTTTCATGGCCAGCCATTGGCCATCCCGTTGGATTATGCAACCATCGCTGCTTCAGAAGCCGGAAATATCTCAGACCGGCGCTGTTATTTATTGCTCGAAGGAAAATGGGGTCTCCCTCTTTTACTGATGAAAGATGTCGGACTCAACAGCGGTTTTATGATTCCTCAGTATACGACGGCGGCCCTGGTTACTGAAAATAAAACGCTTTGCTTTCCGGCCAGCGCAGATAGTATTCCCACTTCCCTGGGCCAGGAAGATCACGTAAGTATGGGGAGTATCAGTGGCCGCAAACTGGAAATGGTATTGGAAAATCTCGAATATATCCTGGCCATCGAATTGATGACGGCCTGCCAGGCCATTGAATTCCGGCGGCCGCTGCATAGCAGTTCCATTCTCGAACACGCCCATGAATTTGTTCGCCGGCAGGTTAGTTTCGCCAATGAAGACAGGATTTTTGCAGACGATATCCGTAAAATAAAATCCATGATCGAATCTTTCAGTTTTATCCACGAAACAGATGCGCAGGCAGCCCGCCTGGGCATGGATCTCAATAAAGATTATGCGGACTTTACATTAAACTAAAATCATGCAAAAGACGATTTCGAAATATGATCCTGTAAAATATAAAACCCCGACCGGTTCCTTATTAAACTGCAAAGGCTGGATACAGGAAGCCGCTTATCGGATGTTGCTGAATAATCTGGATCCGGATGTGGCAGAACGTCCCGATGAATTAATTGTTTATGGAGGACGGGGGAAAGCAGCCCGGAATTTCCAGGCCCTGGATGATATCCTGGCCAACCTCAGGATCCTGGAAAATGATGAAACCCTGCTGATTCAAAGTGGAAAGCCGGTCGGAAGAATGAAAACACATCCCGACGCACCGAGGGTACTCATTTCGAATTCCCAGCTCGTTCCCAAATGGGCGACCTGGGAACATTTTGATGAACTGGAAAAAAAGGGATTGATGATGTATGGCCAGATGACGGCTGGCTCCTGGATCTACATCGGTTCCCAGGGAATTGTACAGGGCACGTATGAAACTTATGCGGCAGCCGCTGATAAACATTTTAATGGATCACTCCGCGGAACGCTGAACGTGTCGGCCGGTCTGGGTGGTATGGGCGGTGCCCAGCCTCTGGCTATTACCATGAATGAAGGGGTTGCCCTGATTGCTGAAGTGGAATGGTGGCGTATTGAAAAAAGACTGGAAACGAAATATCTTGATACCGGTGTACGGAATATAGATGAAGCGATTGATAAGGCCCTGCAGGCAAAAAAAGATAAAAAAGTCCTCTCTATCGGCGTTTGTTGCAATGCCGTGGATCTGCTGGAAAGATTATTGGAAAGGAATATTATTCCGGATACGCTAACTGATCAAACCTCCGCCCATGATCCCCTGATTGGATACTGGCCGCATCAGATTAGCCTGGAAGCAGCCAGGATATTACGCGAATCAAACCCCGCTACCTATCTGGATTACGCGTACGAATCCATGAAAATGCATGTTGAAAAAATGCTGGCCCTTCAAAAAAAAGGAGCCATTACGTTTGATTATGGAAATAATATCCGCGCCAGGGCCCACGAGAAAGGGCTCGCCAACGCCTTTGATTTTCCAGGATTTGTACCGGCCTATATCCGCCCGCTTTTTTGTGAGGGTAAAGGACCATTCCGCTGGGCAGCACTGAGTGGAAATCCGCAGGATATTGCGAAGACCGATGAACGGATGGTTGAACTATTTCCGGAGAACCATTCCCTTCAGCGCTGGTTAAAACTGGCTAAGGAAAAAATTGCATTCCAGGGATTGCCCGCACGCATTTGCTGGCTTGGTCAGGGAGAAAGAGAAAAAGCCGGACTGGCTTTTAACGAGATGGTCCGTACAAAGAAAGTAGATGCACCCATCGTCATTGGCCGCGATCACCTGGACACGGGTTCGGTGGCTTCACCAAACCGCGAAACAGAAGCCATGCTGGATGGCAGCGATGCCGTGGCAGACTGGCCCATACTGAATGCCCTCATGAATACAGCCGGCGGAGCCAGCTGGGTAAGTCTGCATCAAGGAGGCGGGGTGGGAATGGGGTATAGTATTCATGCAGGCATGGTGATCGTAGCCGATGGTACGGATGCAGCCGCTGCCCGTCTCTCCAGGGTTTTACGCAACGATCCCGGTCTGGGTGTGATACGTCATGCAGACGCAGGTTATCCGCTGGCACAAAAAACCAAGGAGGCATTTCAACTCTGACCACATGATGGAGAACCGACTGCTCATAAATATTAAACAACTCGTAAACATTCGTTCTGATTCCCGGATATTATATGGGGAAGAAATGGCTGAACTGCCCTTTCTGGAAAATGCCTGGCTGCTGATAGAAGGAAATGAGATTGCGGGGTTCGGTAAAATGGAATCTTTACATAAAGAGATACCTCATTTGCCCAAAGAACAAATGGATTGCAGCGGTAAGCTGGTTTTACCAGCCTGGTGCGACAGCCATTCACATATCGTTTATGCCGGAAGCCGGGAGAATGAGTTCGTTGATAAAATCCGCGGAATGAGTTATGCAGAGATCAACGCCCGGGGTGGCGGTATTCTGAATACTGTTCAACAGATAAATGAAACTTCTGAAGACGACCTGTTCAGCAGATCATGGAAAAGACTGGAAGAAGTTGCCCGCCAGGGCACGGGAGCCATTGAAATAAAAAGCGGTTATGGATTATCGGTAGAAGGCGAATTGAAAATCCTGCGCGTGATAAAAAAATTGAAGGAAAAATCCCCCCTTCAGATCAGGTCCACTTTTCTCGGTGCCCATACCTTTCCGGTTGCTTACCGCGATAAACATGAATTGTACATAAAAGAAATTGTTGAAAACATGCTGCCGGTGATTGGCAAGGAAAAACTGGCTGATTATATTGACGTTTTTTGTGAACAGGGATTTTTTAATCCGGAAGAATCAGAAACCATTCTCCGTGCCGGGATACAATATGGATTGCAGCCGAAAATGCATGTGAACCAGTTAAACTCCATAGGAGGTATAGAAACCGGCATAAAAATCAACGCCCTTTCAATGGATCATCTGGAAACCCTGCGGGATGAAGAAATCAGTCTGATTAAAAATTCCGGATGGAAAGGTATCTGCACATTATTGCCGACAGCTGCTTTTTTTCTGCGGTTGTCTTTTCCACCAGCGCGTAAATTATTGGACGCGGGTGCGGCCCTTGCACTGGCCAGTGATTTTAATCCCGGATCCTCCCCAACGGGGAATATGAATATGGTGATAGCCATGGCCTGTATACAAATGAAACTGATACCGGAAGAAGCTTTCAATGCAGCAACCATCAATGGCGCATTTGCCATGGGTTTAGGAAATTTACTGGGTTCCATTAAAACTGGTAAAATGGCCAGCCTGATCATAACGACACCCATACCTTCCCTGGCTTATCTTCCTTATTCATTTGGTTCAAATCTTATTGATAAAGTAATGATACGGGGTAAATTCATCGCCTAAGCTTTGTATATTGAGTTTAATACCGTGTTTATGCCAATATTCTTTTCCCGTAAAAAAAAACCAGCCGATTTTATAGTTTCGGCGGCCAGGCGCAGCACAGTTCTCCATATCGGTGATAAAAAGGCGGGATTGGAATTTCTGGTTTCATTTTTTTCGGCCATCCGGCCGACCAAAGGAAAACGGAATGCCGCCTTCAATCTGCAAACCCTGATCGAACTCATGGATGCGCATCCGATTGTATTATCAAATCTCCATAACGCCCTGGTTTCACAATTAATTGAAACTGACCTTTCCTCCGCCCTTACTGAAAGCGGTATACCCATAGCCAATGGGTTCTGGCCGGAATTTTTTGGCAGACTGCGGCATAAACTGATTCCCGAGCTGCGAAAGGAAAATGATTTTCTGTTTGTCATCAGCCAGATTTTTTATCGTGCCGGTGATTATCAGTGGGTGGAATCCATTCCGCATGTACAATGGAAACAATTATTCGAATCCATCGGACTGGCTTTTTCTGTAGACGATAAACATGTATTGCTGCAACTGATGCAGTCCCTGAAAATACTCAGTTACCAGGTTGCCAATCTGGGTTTGGAAAAAGAAGTCAGGAGACATTTAACCTCGCCGAAAATTGATGAGAATCCTTTTCTGAATCAAACCGAACTGATCCGGCAGATAGAAAAATCATATATATCCGGAGATGAGGAAACCCTGACACTTGTTAGCGAAAGACTGCATACCCTGGCTAAAATGGGAATTGACTCCATTGAATTTATAAGGCAAAATCATTCTTCCAGTGGTACCAGCATCCACCAGACATATGTATTACTGATACTCAGTAATAAACTCGGCCGGATTGAATTGATTACGGATATACTGGATGGCGATTCACAATTCAATTCGGATAATTTCATTTCATTTTTCAAGATGCTGGTCAGAAATGAAAATACAAAAAACAGTCTGCGCGCCTTCCTTTCCCAGTCCCTGGGATATGTGGCTTATCAGATTGCCGAACACAAAGGTTCGAAAGGAAGTCACTATATCACTTCTTCTTTAAAAGAATACCGGAAGATGATGTGGAGTGCCATGAAAGGCGGCGGCATAACGGCTTTCATTGCGATTTTTAAGAACCTGCTGACTGAAATTGAATTACCCATCTTCTGGCATGGATTTGCCTATAGCATGAACTATAGCATCGGATTCCTGCTTATTGATGCAACCGGTTCAACACTCGCTACCAAACAGCCCGCATTTACAGCCAGTGCAGTAGCCAGTTCCCTGGATACCAAGGGCAATACCTACAAACCCAACTTATATAACCTGGCTGTAACGGTGGCAAAGGTGTCCCGGAGTCAGATCGCTTCATTTATTGGCAACCTCCTGATCGTTTTTCCCGGCGCCTTTTTACTCGCCTGGCTATATGATATCATGACGAAAACAAAAATTCTGGAAGGAGATAAAGCCATGGCCATGCTGGAAAGCCAGCATCCCTGGCATAGCCTTTCCTTACTTTATGCCTGTAATACCGGGGTATTTTTATTTCTGAGCGGTATTATTGCAGGATATGTTCAAAATAAAATCCTTTATGCGCAGATTGGTGAAAGATTAATGAACCATCCCTGGTGGCGTGCGAAAGCAACAATTGAAAAACGTTTGCGGCGTTCAAAATTCATCGAAAAGAATGCAGGATCCATGATTGGAAATATTTCCCTGGGTTTTATGCTCGGTATGTCTTCCATTGTAAGTAAATTTCTGGGACTCCCTTTTGATATCCGGCATATTACCATTTCAGCGGGGAATGTCTCTGTTGCTTTATACGGACTTGGAATCCGGAATGTTCCGGTTGGCTTCCTGATCACTCTTTTTTTTGGCGTGATTGCCATCGGGTTTTTAAACTTCCTGGTGAGTTTTTCACTTGCCTTTATTGTTGCGGTAAAATCCCGGGGGGTTCAGCTAAGGGATTATCCGGAATTCCTGGGAATCCTGGGCCGGTATTTTGTGAAAAAGCCGCTGGATTTCATCCGGCCGCGCAACCATCTTTCCGAAACAGATTGATTTTCTTTCCTTAACATTGCGAATCTGAACTCGCTATATATGACACCCATAATTGAATGTGTTCCGAACTTCAGTGAAGGCAGAGATCCACAAATCATTCAATGGATCACAAAAGAAATTGAATCAGTAGAAGGAGTGCGCCTGCTCAATGTGGATCCGGGAAAAGCCACCAACCGGACAGTGGTAACTTTTGTTGGCCATCCGGCTGCGGTAACAGAAGCTGCTTTTCAGGCCATCCGAAAAGCGGGCGAAGTGATTGATATGCGCCGACACCGGGGAGAGCATCCACGCATGGGTGCTACAGATGTTTGTCCGCTGATTCCTGTTTCCGGCATTTCCATAGAAGAAACAGCCCGCTGGGCGGTGAAACTGGCTGAAAGGGTTGGCAGTGAATTGCACATTCCGGTATATTTATATGAAGCTGCCCAATCTGATAAAGCAAGGAGTAATTTATCGGTTATACGTGCGGGTGAGTATGAAGGACTTCCGGAAAAAATAAAAAAACAGGAGTGGAAGCCGGATTTCGGTCCTGCATTATTTGATGGGAAACGGGGAGCGACCGTTATAGGCGCCCGTGATTTCCTGGTTGCTTACAATGTAAACCTGAATACGACATCGGTTCGCCGGGCCAACAGTGTTGCCTTTGATGTGCGGGAAGCAGGCCGGAAAAAAAGAGAAGGTGATCCGGTATACGGAAATATTGTAAAGGACAAAAATGGTCAGCCGGTCATGATTCCCGGATCGCTCAAATCTGTAAAGGCCATCGGATGGTTTATTGAAGAGTACGGCATCGCACAGATTTCCATGAATCTGACAAATCTTTCTGTGACACCATTACATATTGCTTTCGATGAGGTATGCAGAAAAGCAGATACCCGGGGTATCCGCGTTACGGGAAGTGAACTGGTCGGACTGGTCCCGCTCCAATCCATGCTGGATGCCGGCAAATATTTTCTTCGGAAGCAAAAACGATCCACCGGAGTGTCGGAAAAAGAGCTGATCAGGATCGCCATTCTGACCATGGGCCTTGATGAACTCGCTCCCTTCAAACCGGAAGAACGCATCATAGAATATTTATTGAAGGAACCGGCAGATGAAAAGCTCATCCGGCTTTCACTGGCAGATTTTGCGGATGAAACAGCCAGCGAATTACCGGCACCGGGCGGCGGATCTGTTGCTGCCTACCTCGGCGCTTTGGGAGCCGGACTGGGCGCCATGGTGGCGAATTTATCCGCGCAAAAAAATGACTGGGAGTCATTCAGCGGCTGGGCAGATAAAGCGTCTGCCTGTAAAAAAGAACTCATCTCACTGGTGGATGCCGATACGAAAGCCTTTCAGGGCATCATGTCTGCACGGAGTTTACCGAAAAACACAGAGGGTGAAAAAAACAGCCGGAATGCAGAGATACATCAGGCCACGCTGAAGGCTATTGAAGTACCGTACCGGGTTATGCAGGTGGCCTTACAATCCATGGAGGTTTTAAAAGCGATGGCGAAGGATGGAAATCCGAATTCAAAATCCGATGCCGGTGTAGGCGCCCTGTGCGCGCGCAGTGCCGTACTTGGAGCCTACCTCAATGTATGTATCAATGCCATAGGATATGAAACAGATAAGAATATTTCAGTTAAACTGACTGAAGGAAAGAAGATGCAGGTCATTGCAATAGAGAAAGAAAAAGAAATACTTGATTTAGTTGGCCTTACGGCCGGGTAAATCAATGTGCAGATGTGCAAATGTGCAAATGTGCAAATGAGTATACAGTTAATAAAAAGAGCACCTGAAAGTGCTCTGGTGCGTAAATATTAATTTCCGATTTCACAATTGAATTTGCACATCTGCACATTGTAAACATCGGAATCCCATTTTAGCAATGCTAAAATGGGATTCCGATGTTTACGTACCCCATTACTCTTTTCCACTGGTCGCAATACATTGCGCTTAACTCAAGCGGACCCAGTACAAAATTATAGGTGAAGGTGAGTGCATAACCAGACAAAAAATCAGGCGTATCATAAAATTTTTTCTCGTTGTTCACAAAATTATTAAACATCACATTGGCACGCGCTGTCAGGTAAAGATTTCCATACATGTTGTAGCGGAATCCCGCCTGGATTGCAGCCAGGCTGGAAGCATAATAGGAACCTTCTCTTAAGCCGGCAAATGTAATCTGGTTATGAAAACTATGGGTGAGTCCACCGATTGAAAACTGATTCATGATATTTCCCTTCTGAAAGTTCATGCCCGATTGCAAAAGGAATAAAAGCGTGCTTTTATCTGATAAGGGTGAATAACTTTCAAAATGAAAAATCATTCTCGGATAGGGATTATTTGTAGTTGGCGTATCCACTCCATGGGTATTGGTCTGCAGCTGGATATTTGGATTCTGGGTAAATACCCAGTCGCCTTCCAGTTCGGACTTAATCCCCTTTTTAGGATACACCAAACGGTCAAGTGAATTGTGGTTAAAGTATATATAAGAAGTTGGAAAATCATCTGTACCATTAATTTCCACGGCAGAACTGATGGAAGGATTAAACTTGGTCCATTCAAAACGCGAACCAAAACCAATCGTCATATCCCGGTTCGTTGAATATCCCAATTTACCGTCCATTACAAAATAATTCTGGTTGTATATGCCAGACTCTTTGGTATTCCGGTAGGTGGTGATATTCATCTGATCAAACTGAGTGGACAAAACCAGGGCGAATTTTCTGCTTCTTCCGAGATACTGCAGGTGGTCTCCTTTGACCCTGAAATTTTCTCCAATATTTAATGTGACCGAACTTCTGGAATTGGGTGTAAAGAAATCCCTGGATGTAACGTTGAGAATCGCGCTGATACCGGTGAACTGATTATAGTGCAGGGATATTTTTGCGAAGGTGAGCGGGCTTTCAGAAACGTCGAAAACGATTTTTGCAGAATGATCCGGCTGGGGATCCAGCTGATAATTGATCCGGTTATAATATCGTGTTCCACCGGCCCGGCGCACCATATGGGCCAGCATTTCCGGTGTGTACACATGGTTAGTCAGCAGGCCGGTTGTATGTATAAAAAAATCCTTTGTGGTAAATTTGAGTCCATTTACTTCGAAGGAGGAAATTTTTACGCTGTGTACATCCGGTAACTCCTTATCCCCGTTAACCGTTCCATATAAAGCATTCAGGGAATCCGCCAGTTTTTTAAACTGTGGATAAAATTTTCTTCCCTCTTCCAATCCCGCTTCAATAATTTCACCGGCCTGGGAAAATGTGGCCATACTGTATTTTTCCAGGGGGGTTTGTACGTAAATATTGCAAAGTGGCACTTCCAGTTTCGTATCTTCTGCCTCCCGGAAAAAAGCGACCTGGAGTAATACCTGCAATGCATTGTTCACTTTACTGGCGGGAAGCAGGCTCGCCGTCACATTGCTTCCGATTACATACTGAGCGCCCATTTCCCGAACATCTTTGACAGGGAAATTGCGCACAATACCCCCGTCAACCAATAAATGACCCTGATATTCCACCGCCGTAAATACAGATGGAATGGCCATACTGGCCCGAACGGCCGATACGATTTCTCCGCTGTCCAGCGCAACTGCCTCACCGGTCGAAATGTCTGTCGCAATGCATTTAAACGGAATGTTCAGCGAATCGAAATTTTTTATTTTATAAACAGGAAATAATAATTCGGAAAATTTAAGCCACAATTCCTGACCTTCCAGTACGCCGGTGGAGATCCTGAAAAAATTATTCACCCAGGGCAGTTCCAGATCATATTTTCCATACTCATTCTTTTCTTCCATAATGATATTCCGGAGGGAACTCTGGTTCGATAAAAGCTGATCCCAGTGCATGTGCCGGGCTATATACAATATGGAATCTGAAGAATATCCGGACGCATACATCGAACCAATGATACTGCCCATACTGGTGCCGGTTATATAATCTATGGAAAGACCGGCTGAGTCGATCGCTTTGAGAATGCCGATATGGGCCAGTCCTTTGGCTCCGCCTCCGCTCAGCGTAAGACCAATTTTTGGTCTCTTATGAATGATTGTATTCTGCTGAATGATTGTATCCTGCGCCGAAACAGAAAAAATATGAAAAAAAATAAAGCACCCGGAGATGGTCAGGATACGATAAAATAGGGAAAATGGATTTCTTTTAATAAAACAGCCGGTTTGTTATAAAATTACACAAAGACCCTGAAGAAGCAATTACCTTAATGGCAGTCCGCGGCTGGAGCTGGAGGTATGAGGCCAGATGCCCAGGCCAGTCTGTCAGGTTCCCCTGAAATCCCTTTTGCATCCTGCCCAAGTCGGGCGGGAATTTGAAAATTGTTTTACGCTTCAGGCCTTAGGCTTTAAGCTTCTTCCTCCATTTCCATCAACTTCTCCAATGCCGAGTCATAATGCTGCATGGCAACCGACAGGCTGAGGGCATATTTTTTATATTCTGATTCAGCGACCAGAAATTTTTGCCTGTCAGAATAAATTTCAGGAGCAGACAATTTCTCTTCCAGCCGGTTGCTTTCCAATTGAAGACGTTTAATATCTGCATCCAGTTGCTCCACCAGTTTTTGCTGTTTCTGGAGTTGTTTTTTTGCTTCCTTATTTACGGGCTGGGAAATGGCCGGCGGTTTTACCTGTTCAACCACCGTCTTTTCGATCTTAGCTTTCGAAGGTATGGTCTTCCCCTGCGCGGCCATCCTTTTGTTCCATTCGACCCACTCGTCATAAGTCCCTTTAAATTCTTTGATCCGGCCATCATCTATTTCCCAGATTTTGTTAGCGGTTTTAGATATAAAATAACGGTCATGGCTTACCAGGATATAACTTCCTTCATATTTATTCAGGGCTTCTGCCAGCAATTCGCAGGAATGAATATCCAGGTGATTGGTGGGTTCATCCAGCAACAGGAAATTGGCCTTACCTGCAATGGTCTTTGCCAACGCCACACGGGCCTTTTCACCGCCGCTCAGCACTTTAATTTTTTTTTCCACATCATCTCCTGAAAAAAGAAAACATCCCAGCAGGGTTCTGAGTTCGAGTTCGTTTTTCCCGGAGCCGCAATGTTTCATTTCTTCAAGCACCGTATCGTTGAGATGTAAAGACTCCAGTTGATGCTGTGCATAAAAACTGGCATCCACATGATGACCCCAGGTGCGTTCTCCCGTAAAGGGTTCTGTACCGGCAACTATGCGCAGGACCGTTGATTTCCCTTTGCCATTTGCACCAATCAGGGCAATTTTATCGCCGCGTTCTATCTCCGCTTCGGCATGCCGAAGGATTTCTATATCTCCAAAATTTTTACTCAGGTCTTTTAAATGCACCAGCACTTTGCCTGGCGGCCGGTCTATCCGGAACTGGATCCGCATATCCGGTCTTTCCATTTCAACATTTTCAATCCGGTCTATTTTGTCAAGCCGTTTCATGGCAGATTGTGCAGCGGCGGCCTTACTGGCCTTGGCTTTGAATCGTTCTATAAATCTTTCCTGCTGTTTGATATAATCTTTCTGGTTTTCATAAGCCTTTTGCTGGATGGAAATGCGCAATTCTTTCTCTTTTTCATAAAAAGAATAATTCCCATTATAAAAATGCAGGTTCTGCTGGTAGAGTTCAACAATTTTATCCACCATACGGTCCAGGAAAAATTTATCGTGGCTTACGATCACGACCGATCCCTGATAGTTCTTAAGATATTTTTCAAGCCATTCGATGGAAGGAAGATCGAGGTGATTCGTAGGTTCATCCAGCAGGAGCAGGTCCGGTTTCTGAAGAATCATCTTTGCAAGCAACACCCGCATGCGCCAGCCTCCGCTGAATTCCCGATAGGGCCTTTGCAAATGAGCGTTGGAAAATCCAAGGCCCTGCAGAACTTCTTCTGTTTTATGATGAATATTATATCCATCCAGCAAATCCATTTCGTGCAGCTTGTCAGTATAGTTTAACAGCAATTGTTCCGACTGCTGTTTCCCGGCTTTTTCTTCCGCTTCCATTTGATGAACAAGATCCTCGAGTTCTTTTTCCAATGTCAGCACCTTATCAAATGCCCCCAAAGCAACCTTTAATATGGAATCACTGGTATCAAAACTGAGCAGGTCCTGATGCAGGTAACCAATGCTTGTGCTCCGGCTGCGCTCCACGGTGCCTCCGGATGGCGTATATTCCCCGGCCAGTAATTTTAATAAGGTCGATTTACCGGTGCCATTATAGCCGATCAGGCCAATATGTTCGCCGGGCTGAATATGCCATGTTGCATCTTCTAAAATCGCACGGGCACCAAACTCAAAAGTCAAATTCTGAAAACCTGCCAGCATATGATGAATGGGTATTAATTCAAACGCGCAAAATTAAAGCAAATGCATTTAGAATTATCTTTGATTAAATTCTATTTATGAAGAAGGCCTTCTTATTGATTGGGGTTCTGGCGCTGGCCCTCGGGATTACCTACCTGGTACTTCATAAAAGCAGTTCAGTCGATAGTAAACCCCAAGAAAGAGATGCCCCACTGGCAGTCAGCAGTAAAACGACTGCCTTTAACCGCTCCTTTGCAGGCGTATTAGATCATTATTACCAGTTATCCGGGACTTTTGCCGATGCAGATACAACGAAGATATCCACGGCAGCCCATCACCTCCGGGAGGCAGTAGACAGTATCCGTTTTGATCAGTTTAAGGCAGATTCTTCCGTTATGCTCACCGCTGTGAGTGTGGCGCAATCCATTCAGGGAGAAATAACCGGAATGATCGGGGAAAAAACCATGGAACAGAAAAAAAGGGAATTCAATTTAATTACCGAAGATCTGTACTCCCTGATCCGGGTGGTACGGTACGATGGGGCTGTTATTTATCATATGCGTTGCACAACGGCATTTTCTGATTCTTCGGAAGCCTACTGGCTGAGTGCAAGTCCTCAGATTGTAAACCCGTATCAGGGGAAAAATATTCCGGCGGATAGATTACCGGGAAATGGTGAGGTGAGTGACAGTTTACATTTTTCTGTACCGGTGAGTGAATGATGAAAAAATTACTGCTTTTTTATTTATTGCTTCGGGTGGCTGCAGTTCAGGCGCAGACAAAATACAGCATCACCGGCTATGTGAAGGATTCCCTCTCAGCCGAAAACCTGATCGGTGCCACGGTAGGATTTAATGGTCAGCAAAAAGGTGTTGCCAGCAACGGATATGGATTTTATTCCATCACTTTACCGGAGGGACGTTATGTGATCACCTCTTCTTATGTCGGTTATACATCCAAATATGTTTTAGTAGACCTGAATAAAAATATCAGCCTGAATTTCCTGATCAACCCCAACTCCTCAGACATAGAAGAAGTGGTTGTGTACGCCAAAAAAAAAGATGTAAATGTAACGGGTGCCCAGATGGGTAAAATGGATCTTTCCATGTCCCAGGTAAAAACCCTGCCTGTTTTATTTGGAGAAGTGGATATCATGAAAACCCTGCAATTGCTGCCTGGTGTAAGTAATGCAGGAGAAGGAAATACCGGACTCTATGTGCGGGGAGGCGGCCCCGATCAGAATCTCATCATGCTGGATGATGCGGTTGTTTATAATACGGGACACCTGTTCGGATTTTTTTCCATCTTCAATGGAGACGCAATAAAAAACACAACGCTTATTAAAGGCGGGATGCCGGCGCAGTATGGAGGGCGTTTATCCTCTGTGCTGGATGTTTCTATGAAGGAAGGGAATATGAATAAGTATGAAGTGGATGGAGGGATCGGAATGATTGCGTCCCGATTATCCATTCAGGGTCCGCTCGTGAAGGAAAAAGCATCCTTTATCGTTTCATACAGAAGAACCTACCTGGACGCGTTGGTGAAACCATTCGTTCCCCGATCCAGCAGTTTTTATGGTTCCGGATATTATTTTTATGACCTGAATGTAAAAGTGAATTACCAGTTTTCCGAAAAAGACCGGATTTACCTGAGCGGATATTTTGGAAGGGATGTATTTGATTTCATAAATGCCCGTCGTTCATTCAGCACGGATATTCCATGGGGAAATGCGACCACCACGCTGAGATGGAACCACGTATTCAACCGGAAATTATTTGCCAATACAACCCTGCTTTACAATGACTACAAATTTGCTTTTAATGGCGCGCAGGATAATTTTCAGCTGAAACTTTCATCCGGTATCCAGGACCTGACCGCCAAGTCTGATTTCGATTACTACCTGAATCCAAAACAGAAACTACGGTTTGGCGGCATTTATACCTACCATACCTTCACGCCGAATATCCTGAATGGTCAGCAGGACTCCGTGGTTTTCACTCCGAATAATTCCAATATCAAATACGCCAGGGAAGTGGCGTTCTATCTGCAGGACGACTGGCAGGTGAGCGATAAAATTGACATCAATGTGGGTCTTCGCTGGAGCGGTTTTGAACAAGTGGGGCCTTATACCAAATATGTGGAGGATGCCAATGGAAATAAAACCGATAGCGTGCATTACGGGAAAGGTCAGAATATTAAAACCTACGGAGGTCCCGAACCCCGGTTTACGATGCGTTATATGCTCAGCGGCGAAACTTCCCTGAAAGCATCTGTATCGCGGAATCTTCAATATATCCATCTCGTAAGTAATTCAGGAACCACCCTGCCAACCGACCTGTGGGTTCCCAGCACCTATATCGTTCCGCCACAGTCCAGCTGGCTTTATGCAGCCGGCATTTTCAAGAATTTCAACAATAATATGTTTGAAACGTCCATTGAACTCTATTACAAGGAAATGCAAAACCAGATCGAATATAAAGAAGGGTACACGCCCTCCCTCAGCGATCCCGAGACTTCCTTTGTATTCGGCAAGGGCTGGAGTTACGGAGCGGAATTATTTATCAATAAAACGAAAGGAAGGCTCACCGGCTGGATCGGGTACACCTTATCATGGACCTGGCGCCAGTTTCCTGCTCTCAACCTGGGTGAAAAGTATCCGGCAAAATATGACCGGCGGAACGACCTGTCTGTCGTGGGCAGTTATGATTATAATAAACACTGGAAATTCTCTGCCGTATTTGTATTTGCCAGTGGTAATGCCACATCCTATCCTGAAAAATTTTATCTCGTAGACGGAGTCCTCACACAGGATTTCAGCCGGATCAATCAATACCGGTTGCCTCCCTATGACCGGCTGGATATTGCAGCTACCTATACACCGACCTATAAAAAAGGACAAAAATTCCGAAGCAGCTGGGCTTTCAGTATTTATAATGTTTATTGCCGTTTCAATCCGTACTTTATTTATTTCGATCAAACAGGAAGTGCATACGACGGAACCCTCCAGGTTCAGGCAAAAAAAGTAGCCCTTTTCCCCATTCTGCCTTCCGTAACCTGGAATTTTCATTTTTAACTCTCCGTTCGTATAAAAACATGACGGAAATAGGATCCCTGATATACATTCGTGTTTGTTTAAAAACCGGCATTGAAAAAAGGGCTTTTCATATTATTAATATTCGGGGTGCGTGGATTATTTGCACAACAGGAAACCCTGGATGATTCCATGATGACTAAAATACGGGAGGAAGGCCTGAATCATTCCCAGGTAATGGAAATCGCATTTAACCTGACAGATGCCGCAGGACCGCGTCTGATGCAGTCTCCCGGATATTTCAGGGCAGCGAACTGGGCAAAAACAAAACTAAAATCCTGGGGAATGGAAAATGCCAGCCTGGAGTCCTGGGGTAAATGGGGTAATGGCTGGGAACTGGAGAAATTTTATCTGGCCATGACGGCTCCTTATTACGAACCGCTGATCGGCTTTCCAAAAACTTTTTCAAAGGGAACAGACGGACTTCAACATGCAGAAATCATACTGGTCGATCCGAAGGATTCTGCAGGTTTGTCAAAGTACCGGGGCCAGTTAAAAAATAAAATACTATTGCTTGAAAGAACGGATTCACTGCCACTGGGGTTTAGTCCGGATGCCCGGCGGTTCACCGATACTGAACTTGCTGCATTCGCCGCATATGATCCAAAATCAATCGTGGCATCTCCGGCGAAGTCCCCTGTGCCCGCAAAACTGACAGCTGCCTATATACTGGACGTTACCAAAAAATTTGCAGAAAAGGAAGGCGCATTGGGAATTTTAACGACGAGTCCGCGCAACAGCGATGGCACCGTTTTCGTACAGAATGGAATTCCTTATCATGCCGATATGCTGCCCTCATGGAATGACATTTCGGTTTCATATGAACAATTTATGACCCTGCAGCGCTTATTACAGCATCATATACCTGTATCTGTTGATCTGGAATTGAAAGCAAAAATTTATACGGATGATCAGGAAGGTTATAATGTGATTGCAGAAATTCCGGGTACGGATAAAAATCTGAAAGAACAACTGGTGATGGTGGGTGCCCACCTGGATTCCTGGCAGGGTTCTACCGGGGCAACGGATAATGCAGCGGGATCTGCTGTGATGATGGAAGCCGTTCGGATTTTAAAAACAGTTGGTATTAACCCGCGCCGCACGATCCGGATCGCTTTATGGGGTGGGGAAGAGACTGGCCTTCACGGATCAAAAAATTATGTATGGAATCATTTCACTGACACATCCACGAAAAAATTCAATGCAGCCGGTGATAAATTATCAGTATACCTGAATCTGGATAATGGCAGCGGAAAGATCCGGGGTATTTTCCTGCAGGGGAATTCCAGGGCGAAACCCATATTCGAACAATGGTTTAAACCATTTCATGACCTGGGCGCCACTACACTGAGTTTGGAAGATACAGGGGGAACAGATTTTCTTTCTTTTGATGCAATCGGTTTGCCGGGTTTTCAATTCATCCAGGATCCGCTGGAATATGGTTCGAGAACCCATCATTCCAATATGGACAGCTACGATCACCTGAGCGGCGGGGATTTGAAACAGGCTGCCACCATCATTGCCGCCTTCATATATGATGCCGCACAATCAGATAACAAGATGCCGAGGAAGTAAAACAAGTGTGAGAGTTATCACCACTCTCACACTTTATCAATCCGGTTTCTTGTGTACAAAATCGATAGATACATTCTTTTGTTCGGTGGAAATGATTCTTTCCTCATATCTTTTTTCTCCATCCAGCACGACAAGTAATGAAGTGTTGGGTGGAATATCTCCCAGATTTTCGGCAACCATCACCAGCTGATGCGGTTGTCCGGAGGGTTCAACGGAAATATACACAGTGATCGGCTGGTCTGACAGGCGGGCTTTGGAAATAATCAGTTTATTATCATAATACACCGATACCGTATCGTTATCAATGGCACCATCATCATAGATGCGGAGTTCAATTCTTGAATTATTTACAGTCAGTGTCTTTAGCAGATCGTTGGTCCGGCTTTTAAGAACAAAAGGAATGGTAACCGGCAGGGAAGGCTGGGAAATTTTCAATGCGGTATCACTTCTTGTTTGAGATGATTCGGGTAATATCTGTGAAGATTTTTTTTGGGCGGTCAGGGGTTGTATTGGGATTAAATGAGTTTGTTTCTTATTGGGTGTTTCGGATTTAGGTGGCAGCACCTTAGCAGTCTCTGTCTTTTTAACCGGAGGAGGAGGCGGGGATGTTCCGGCTTGTTTTTCAATCTGTTTGTTTTCTTTTTTGCGGGCGAGCAATTCCATTTCTTTTTTCTCCAGAAAAGGTTCTTTATGAAAATCCGATTCTGTAACCCGGTGAAGAAAAATACTTCCTTTGCCGCAACCAGCGGTTGAGTCCGTCACGTTGGTACTATAATAGGTACCCTGCAGGTATTCATCATTACCCAGTTTGGAATACTGAAGAAAACAGGTCATAATACAAATTCCACCGGATACAGACCGGACTTCCAGTAATTTCCCTTCCTTCAGCAATACTTTTTTCGTCAGTGTATTCAGACTGCCCGCGGCTTCGGCTTTTCCATAAAATTCAGTGCTCTTATAAGAATAGGTGACCGCTTCAAAATGATTGTGCGTTTGGGCAATCTGGACTTCCATCTTATACCGGTCGTCATAATTTCCGGTGAGACGTTCAAGGCCGTCATTGCCCCGAAAGTGACCGCGCCAGATGCCGGTCAGGTCCTGGGCATGAATAGCTGTATATGTTAAAGCCTGCAGTAGAAAAAGGCAGCAGAAAATGAACAACCTGTTTTTCATGAATGGCAAATTAATTAAAAATATTTTTCGGAGATTTTATCCAAAGTAAAATCTGGCAAGAGTTTGTTAATTTTGCATCCCTTAAAGGAAAAGAGGGCTACATGATAAAAATTACATTACCAGACGGGGCTGTTCGGGAATATGAGGAGGGAGTCAGTTCCCTGGACATTGCCAGATCGATCAGTGAGGGGCTTGCCCGAAAAGTGATTGCCGCATCGGTGAATGGGGAAGTATGGGACGCCACACGTCCCTTAGATCGGGATGCTTCGCTGAAACTGCTTACATGGAACGATGCAGATGGCAAATCCACTTTCTGGCATTCAACCGCCCATCTCCTGGCGGAAGCGGTAGAATCTGTATTTCCAGGTGTAAAATTCTGGGTGGGTCCTGCCATTGATAACGGCTTCTATTATGATATGGACCTGGGCGGACGGCAGATCACGGAAGAAGACCTTCGAAAACTGGAAATCAAAATGACCGAACTGGCTTCCGGGCAAAACCCTTATATCCGGAAATCCGTTTCAAAGGCCGAAGCCATTCATTTTTTTCAGGAGAAGGGGGATGAATACAAACTGGATTTACTGCAAAATTTAAAAGACGGGGAAATCACTTTTTATACACAGGGAGGCTTTACAGATCTCTGTCGCGGACCCCATATTCCGGATACCGGATTCATCAGGGCCCTTAAACTGACCAATATTGCCGGTGCTTACTGGAAGGGGGATGAAAAAAATAAACAGCTCACCCGAATTTACGGCGTGAGTTTTCCTTCGAAAAAAGAACTGGACGAATACCTGCTTATGCTGGAGGAAGCCAAAAAACGGGACCACCGAAAGCTGGGTAAGGAAATGAGCATCTACACCATGGATGATGAAGTCGGGCAGGGTCTGATACTCTGGCTGCCCAATGGAACCATTATCATTGAAGAACTGGAAAAACTGGCCAAGGAAACAGAACAGGCGGCAGGCTACCAGCGGGTGGTCACCCCGCATATCGCCAAAGAAAGCCTTTATCTCACCAGCGGCCACCTGCCTTATTACCAGGACAGTATGTATCCGCCCATGGAACTGGATGGTACAAAATATTACCTGAGAGCAATGAATTGCCCACACCACCATAAAATATTCGCTGCAGAGCCGAAAAGTTATAAGGACCTGCCTCTGCGGTTGGCTGAATATGGTACCTGTTACCGGTATGAACAAAGCGGAGAATTGTTCGGACTCATGCGGGTTCGTTGTCTGCATATGAACGACGCGCATATTTACTGCAGTAAGGAAGATTTTGCAAAAGAGTTCCGGGCCGTAAATGAAATGTACCTGAAGTATTTTAAAATCTTCGGAATCGAAAAATACGTGATGCGGTTTAGCCTCCATGATCCCGCCGACCTGGGCAAAAAATACATCAACGAACCGGAACTCTGGCTGGAAACCGAAGCTATGGTCCGGAAAGTCCTGCAGGATACCAATACCCCCTTCGTGGAAGTAATGGGGGAAGGGGCATTTTATGGACCGAAGATTGATGTACAGATATGGAGCGCAATCGGGAGGGAATTTACCCTGGCAACAAACCAGGTGGATTTTGCCCAGGGCAGAAGGTTTAAGCTGGAGTTTACCAACCGGGAAAACCACCCGGAAACACCCCTGATTATACACCGGGCGCCCCTGGGTACACATGAACGCTTCATAGGTTTTTTACTGGAGCATTATGCCGGTAAATTCCCCTTGTGGCTGGCCCCCCAGCAGGTTAAATTGCTGCCGATCAGCGATAAGTATTTGGGATACACACAAACTGTTTTAGAATCCCTTAAAAATGCGGATATTCGTGCATCCATTGATGACCGCAGTGAAAAGATCGGGAAGAAAATCCGGGATACTGAATTAGCCAGGGTACCTTATATGCTGGTGATAGGAGAAAAAGAGATGGATAATCAACAGGTATCCGTGAGACGGCAGGGTAAGGGCGACCTGGGGGCACAGGATGTAGAAACTTTTATTCAGGAAATAAAAACAGAAATAAAATTAAGATCCTAAAAAAATTAAAAAGGGTCTTATCTATTGTTCAACTAAAAACTATAAATGGCATTTCCACCGAGGCCTCCCAGAGGTAATTTTAATCCAAGATTCAGAAAAGAACAACAACAGGAACACCGTACCAACAATATGATTCGCGTACCGAATGTACGTTTGGTGGGAGAAAATGTAACAGTCGGCGTTTACACGACAGCCGAGGCCCTTAAGATGGCGCAGGACCAGGTTCTCGATCTGGTGGAAATATCTCCGAACGCGGATCCACCGGTTTGCAAAATCATCGATTACAACAAATTCCTCTACGAAAAGAAACGGAAGGAAAAGGAAATGAAGGCCAAAAGCAAGGCCTCAGAAGTGAAAGAGATCCGTTTTACACCCAATACAGACGACCACGATTTCGATTTTAAGGCAAAACACGCTGAAAAATTCCTGAAAGACGGGGATAAAGTGAAAGCTTATGTGCAGTTTAAAGGCCGAGCTATTCAGTTTCGCGAAAGGGGAGAGCTCCTCCTTCTTAAATTTGCCGAGCGACTGAATGAGGTAGGCGTTTTGGAAGGCATGCCCAAAATGGAAGGGAAACGCATGCTCGCGATCTGGGCTCCAAAATCGCAGAAAAAGAAATCTTAGCCATTTTTATCCGCTCAAAGGCATTTATTCTTCATGGATATAGTTCTTATCGGCTCCGGGAATGTAGCCACCGTTATCGGGCGCAAATCAGTTGCTGCCGGGCACCGGATCCTTCAGGTGTATAGCCGGAATGAATCCCATGCAAATCTGCTGGCCACGCGGTTGGGGACAGTATCGACCAGTTATATTTCTACCATTGAAAGAAAAGCAGACCTTACCCTCCTTGCCCTTCGTGATGAGGCCCTGGTTCCTTTTGTGAAGGACCTGGGAGTTACCTCATCGATCCTGGCTCATACGGCGGGTGCTGTTTCGATTGGAATACTCAGTTCCTCCGCCGAAAAATACGGCGTTCTCTACCCCCTGCAAAGCCTCCGGAAAGAAATAGAAAAGATGACGCCGCTTACGATGCTCGTAGATGGCCGGGGTCCGGGAGTAAAGGAACTATTGAAAAAATTTGCTTCCTCTGTTTCGGATATCGTGGTGGAAGCAGATGATGAGACCCGGTTAAAATATCACGTCACGGCAACCATCGTGAATAATTTCACCAATCATTTGTTTGCCGCAGCCGCATCATTCTGTGAAAAAGAAAATATATCATTTACTGTATTACAACCACTCATGGAAGAAACCGTGATGAGGTTGCGGAATATGTCGCCGGCGCAGGTTCAGACCGGACCCGCCTTGAGAAATGATCTGATCACCCTGCAAAAACACCGGGACATCTTACAATCATATCCATCACTATTGAATTTTTACGAACTATTCACAAATGAAATCCAAAAATCCGCTTTAAGCGTTCCGCGTTAGGCTTTAAGCTGAATACAATACTTTTGTATCAAATCAATGCATGAACCTGCTGGAATCATTCAAACCCATAACCACCCTCATATTTGATATAGATGGTGTATTAACCAACGGGAATATACTGGTTTTTGAAACCGGCGAACAGGTTCGGCAAATGAATGTAAAAGATGGCTATGCGCTTCAACTGGCCATAAAAAAAAAATATAAGATTGTTGTTATTTCAGGTGGTAACGGAGTAGGGGCTGAAATCAGACTGGAAAAACTGGGCATCCATCATATTTTCCTGAACGTGAAAGATAAAACCATGATCCTGGATGATTTTTTAAAACTCAATCATAAAAGCTGGGCGGAAACCCTGTATATGGGTGATGATATTCCGGATCTCCCTTCCATGAAAAAAGCAGGCATGCCCTGTGCGCCGGCAGATGCGGCGCCGGAAATTTTGCAGACCGCCAGGTATATTTCCCCATACAACGGTGGCCATGGATGTGTGCGGGATGTCATTGAAAAGATTCTCCGTTTACACGGAAACTGGGATTTGGAATCGGCCATACCTTCGCTCTAGTTCAATATACAATATGAAATTTGTTGCGATCCTTGCTTTTTTCCGTTTGATCCGGTGGCCTAACCTGCTCTTTATTGCGCTCACCCAATCCCTGTTTTATTTCTGCATCTTAATCCCAAGTTTTTATCAGGGGAATCCCGCGCATGAAAACATTTTGAAACCGGAAGATTTTATGCTGCTTAGTCTTTCTTCTGTTTTAATTGCAGCTGCCGGTTATATTATCAATGACTATTTTGATCTGGATATTGACCGGGTTAACAAACCGGAAAAAATAGTGGTTGAAAAAATTATCAAAAGAAGATGGGCCATTATCTGGCATTGGATCTTTTCCGGATTTGGCATGCTCATCGGATTTTACCTTTCCTGGAAACTCAGGAATATTTTTATCGGGCCTTCGAACACCCTTTGTGTACTGTTGCTCTGGTTTTACAGTACGACATTTAAAAAAAAATTACTGATCGGGAATCTGCTGATTTCATTTCTGACCGCCTGGGTGATCGGGGTATTGTATTTATGTGAATTCCGTATTCACCGATTTGTTGATCCGGAATTCCATGGTGCCCTTTCGCGGATTTATAAATTCGCGGTTGTGTATGCTTCATTTGCATTTATCATCTCCCTGGTGCGTGAAGTGATCAAGGATATGGAAGATATGAAAGGAGATGCCCGCTATGGCTGCAGAACCATGCCCCTGGTATGGGGATTGAATGCGGCTAAATTTTTTTGTGTTTGCTGTTTGACGGTATTGGTGGCTGCGCTGATTTTTATCCAGTTTTACGTATTACAATTCGGATGGTGGATAACGATTGGCTTCACTTGTTTCCTCGTGATTTTCCCCATTCTCCGGATACTAAAAAAATTATCCGGGGCTACGGAACCCGCACAGTTCCATCAGTTGAGTAAAATGATCAAATCCGTCATGATGATGGGTATCCTTTCGATGATATTTTTAAAATATTATACATCATGGATCGCATAATTCTTGCTTCTGCCTCTCCCCGGAGAAAACAATTGCTGGAATGGGCAGAAATTCCTTTTGACATGGTACCCAGTGATGCCGGTGAACTGGTGCCGGATGGAATGCCCGTTTTAGAGATCCCGGTCTTCCTGGCAAGTCAGAAAGCAGCCATCGTGCGGAAAAAAGTTTCACCCGGGAAAATAGTCCTGGCAGCCGATACGATCGTTGTAATGGATCAGCAGCTGCTGGGTAAACCACAGGACCGCTCGGATGCCATCCGGATGTTATCCCACTTATCCGGCCGCGTGCACCAGGTGATTACCGGCGTTTCTCTCACGGGCACCAATAAAGAAATACTCTTTGCAGAAACCACCCGGGTGCGTTTTCATGTGTTGACACGGGCCGGAATCGAACACTATGTGGATAATTATAAACCATATGATAAGGCAGGCGCCTATGCCATCCAGGAATGGATCGGCGTAACGGGTATTCATTCCATCGAAGGGGATTTTTATAATGTCATGGGCCTGCCGGTAAGCAGGGTACTGCAAGCACTTCAATCCTTTTAGGATTGAAGTGCTTGCAGTAAATGTGCCAATGTGCCAACGGCAAATGTGCAAATGTGCAAATTGAAGAGCGGATTAGATAGTACCATCTGATCTGATTTGAGTTTCGAATCATACTTAAAATTTTCAAGAGTCTATTTCTAAATTCCGAAATTTCATTGGCGTCGGCACATTGGCACATTGGCACATTATTTTACCCCCCGCGGCAGGTGGTTTTCCTCATTTCCCCGAATGGATCTTTTTTTAATTTTAAAAATGAATCATGAAGCGGAATGACGGAAAAATTGCTGCAGTTTATTTGGAGAAACAGGTATTTTAATCAACAGGGATTGGTATTGACAACTGGAGAGCGGTTAACGATTGAATATCCGGGAGAAGAAAATACCGACCAGGGGCCTGATTTTTCCAATGCGCGCATCTGCATCAATGGAAATTACTGGATCGGCAGTGTGGAACTTCATTTGTTTTCTTCCGGCTGGATAAAGCATAATCATTCGGAAGACAGTAATTACCGCAATGTCATATTACATGTGGTATGGAAACAGGACCGGCCGGATATCAATCGCAATATTCCACAACTGGAACTTTGCGGCCGGATTCCCCGCCTGATGCTGGATACTTACGCAGGCTGGATGCACAAACCATCTTTTATCCCCTGCGAAACATCGGTATTAAAAACGGGAAGTAAAAAATGGGAAAGCTGGGCATCCACCTTACTGATCAGGCGGCTGAACCGGAAGATGCAGGGTATATTTGATTCTTTGCGCGGAAATCAATATCACTGGGAAGAACAATTGTGGTGGATGATCGCCGCAAACTTTGGAAATCCGGTAAACAGCCATGCTTTTGAAACGATCGCCAGGAGCATTCCTTTTTCATTGCTTGCAAAACACCGGCATCAGTTTATTCAGCTGGAGGCATTGTTACTGGGTCAGGCAAATTTACTGGAACCGGTTTTCAGGGATTCATATGCTCTTTTGCTCAAAAGGGAATACCATTTTCTAAAAAAGAAATACGGGTTAAGAAAAATATATGAACCCGTGCATTTTCTCCGGATGCGGCCGGAAAATTTTCCCGGAATCCGACTTTCCCAGCTCGCAACTCTTAGTTCGGAAAATATTTCCCTTTTTGCCTGGACGCTGACTTGTGAATCCATTACGGAACTGAGGAATAAAATAATGGTCCGCGCGAATGATTACTGGCATACGCATTATGTTTTTGATAAAACATCTCCTTTCCGGAAAAAAATGCTGGGATCTTCCATGTGTAATAACATAATCATTAATAGCATTATTCCTCTTTTATATACATATGGAAAACTGATACCCGACCAGGCAGTATTGAAAAAAGCAATTTCCTGGCTAGAACAAATGCCTGCGGAACATAATCAGGTAATGGGAGGTTGGAAGCGTATAGGCATCACTGTTAAAAAGGCCGCAGGTTCCCAGGCCCTGATCGAATTGAAGAAACAATTTTGCGACCAACGAAGATGCCTCGAATGTGAAATTGGAAAGCAATTATTAGAACCCGATAAAACGGGTTAATACGTTGAAAAATCCTCGACGGCGGTATGCCAGTTGTAATTCACCTGAACATCTATATCGGGGTGTATACTTTCTATGACCGGACAGGTTTCTGCTGCCCGCTGCAGAATCGTTATATTCTTTTCAGACAAATGCAAACCCGGCGGTAAATGAAATGTTAAAGAAATGGCGGAGATCCGGCGCGGATCCGGCTTCATAGTCTTCTGAATATCAATACTTGTGCCCTTTAGATTCAAATTAAGGTCACGGGCTTTTTGTCCCATAATGGTTAGCATACAGGATCCCAGGGCCGTGGCCACCAGGTCAGACGGAGAAAATCTTTCTCCCTTCCCCTGATTGTCAACGGGAGCATCTGTTTCTATGGTGGTTCCGGAAGCATTATGAAGGGCAACCGTTCTGAGATCCCCTTCGTAAATAACAGTGGACGTCATATATTTTTTCATAAATTTACAGCAGTAATCCCAATCATGCCGGTAAAAAAAGCATTGTTCTTCCTTGCCCTCTCCCTGATTTACCTACCTGTTCTTGCCCAACAATCCGGGTCGTCTAGCTACAATAATAAAAATTCTACCAAACAACAGCGGATCAACCAGATGATGAAAATGGAAGAAGAGGGAGACCTGATCTACGATCATTATGGTTTATTCGGATTCAGGATGACTACAAACGGGTATGGTATCTTCTACGAACATGGGAAATTTATTAACAACAGGAAAAACAGTTTGCTGGAATTTGAGCTCAATGAAATCAAAGACCCCAAAGACCATAAAGTGCCCGTGTCAGGAGATGGATACACCTATAATTATGTTGCCATTGGACGCTTAAATAACTTTTATGAGTTTAAAGCTTCTTACGGACAGCAAATCCTGTTCGGCGGAAAGGGTAATAAAAATGGCGTAGCGGTTACATACCTGTACAGTGGAGGGCTTTCCCTTGGAATGTTAAAACAATACCAGCTGGATGTTTATACCGCACAGAGCATCGTTACATTTAAAAGCACATACCCGACTATTTTCGACAGCGCTTACGGGGTATACGATGCCGTGGGTCTCGGTGGCGGCTGGAACCATCTTCAATTTACACCGGGTTTAAATGCCAAACTCGCCGCCCGCTTCGATTATGGGCGGTTTAATCAAACCATCACGGCTTTTGAAACCGGCGTGACTGCCGAATATTATTTCAGTAAAATGCCCCTGATGGCATATGTTCCGCCCAAGCAGCTTTTTTTCAATGCCTATATCGCCATCATGTTTGGTAAGCGAAAGTGACAGGCTAATAATAAACCCACAGAAAACATATAACAAACCCGCTTCAAAGTCAATACTGGAGCGGGTTTTTAAATTTTCTGTCATATGGCAATATTTTTGAGTGCAGAAATCGTTATGGAATAAAGATCACGTTTTGAAGGAAATTCAATTTCTCTTTGTTTGGTAAAAAACTAAGGGTTTGCACTTAGTTCATTTGCCGACCGATAAAAATATATTTGGGAATGAAATTAATTTTAGCCGCTATGGTTTTTTGCATTCAAACTTGTTTTGGACAGACCCTTTCGAGGGTGCACCATTTTAAATATGCTGAAAAATTCCAAATTCGATAAATAATCCAAACGAAAGTGAACCTGCCCTGATAATTCGGATCTTCTCTGAAGATGCCCGGGTATGAATTATCAGGACATGGGCAGCACTTGCAAGCGCTGGAAAATATGAGGGATTCAGCGTAACTTTGTCTTTTATCGTTCATATGCAGGAACTCCCCGTAATTTCTACCCCGGATTCTCCGGAAAGCCGCACAAAGAAGCCAAACTGGCTCCGGGTCAAACTACCCATCGGAGAAAACTTCAAACAGGTCAGGAACCTCGTGGATCAGCATAAACTGCATACCATTTGTGAAAGTGGTAACTGTCCCAATATGGGTGAATGCTGGGGAGCCGGCACGGCTACTTTTATGATCCTGGGGAATATATGCACCCGCAGTTGCGGATTCTGTGCCGTGGCAACCGGTCGCCCTTTACCGGTGGACTGGGACGAACCCCAGCGGGTGGCAGAAGCAATCCATCTCATGAAAGTGAAACACGCCGTGATCACATCGGTGGACCGCGACGAAATAAAAGATGGCGGCAGCATCATCTGGCAGAATACCATTCGTGCTGTGAAATCATTAAATCCGGATACCACACTGGAAACCCTGATACCGGATTTTAAAGGGGAAGAAGAAAATATACAGCGTATCATTCACGTCGCTCCGGAAGTGGTTTCCCATAATATTGAAACCGTGGAAAGACTTACCAAACAGGTGAGGATACAGGCCCGGTACTGGAGAAGTATGCAGACCCTGTCCATCCTTAAAAAAGGCGGCATGCGGACCAAGAGCGGGATCATGCTGGGTCTCGGAGAGAAAAAAGAAGAAGTCGTTCAAACCATCAAAGATCTCGCGAACAACGGGGTGGATGTGATCACGATCGGACAATATCTTCAGCCTACAAAAAAACATTTACCCGTAGAACGATTTGTTCACCCGGATGAGTTTGCAGCATTCCGGGAAATCGGATACGAACTGGGACTTGATTATGTGGAAAGTGGTCCCCTCGTGCGTTCTTCATATCATAGTGAACGGCATGTGATTGCCGGCTTCGGGAGAAACCGCTGGCTGATTGAAAAAGGACTGGCATCTTAAACACATTCATTGGGTGAATGGTATATGGTTAATAGAGCATGGAAGCTGCGTAAAATGTAAACTACCATACTCCATCAACCATAAACCATTTACCCTGACTACGGATGCGGCGGTGCCGGAGCTCCCGGAGGAAGCGGTGGTGCACTATGAGGCCCCGGTGCACAGCTTGCAGCGAATACAATACATATAACGGCAATGAATAGCTTCTTCATAATGATGCGTTTTTAAATAGTACCAGATGTCTGGTGTATTACTATTTAAATAATCATGCCAGTCAGGTTTAAGCCCAAAGCTCAAAACACTAAAATGATCACGCCATTGGCCGTTAAGCATGTTATTCAAGTTTTAGGCTTTGGGCTTTAGACCTTAGACTTTCAAACCATATCCCAAACAAGCGCACTCGCACCAAGGATAGCGGCATCTGATTCACGTAAGTGACTCACAAGGATTTTTACCCGGTTCTGGAATACCTGTATCAGGTTCGCCTCCATATTTTCACGGGTTGGTTTTAGAATGAAGTCGCCGGCCTTGGTCAGGCCGCCAAATAATATGATGGCTTCGGGACTTGAAAACATTACAAAATTCGCCAGCGCAAGTCCGAGAATTTTTCCGGTATAATCAAAAATTTCCTTAGCTACTTTATCACCCTGCACGGCCGCGTCGTACACTTTTCGGGAATCAATTTCATCCAGTGGAATTTTACGGAGCAGGCTTTCTTCTTTTGTTTTCTCCAGTATTTCTTTGGCGGTGAGCATGACGCCTGTAGCAGATGCATAACTTTCCAGGGAACCGTATTTGCCGGTTCCGGAATGATATCGCCCATCCGGGATAATGATCGTATGGCCGAGTTCACCAGCGAATCCATCGTGTCCCAGGATCAGGTGCCCGTTGGCCACGATACCACTGCCCACCCCGGTTCCAAGTGTGATCATGATAAAATCCTTCATGCCCTGTGCTGCACCATACATCATTTCGCCAATCGCTGCTGCATTGGCATCGTTGGTAAGATTCGCAGGTAATTGAAATTTATCCTGTATCAGCTGGGCAAGGGGAATGATTCCTTTCCAGGGAAGATTCGGAGCATAGTCCACGGTTCCGGTATAAAAATTTCCATTGGGCGCACCGACACCAATCCCCCTTATCCGTCCCGGGCCTCCCACCGTCGTAATGAGCGCCATCAGTTTTTCGTGCAGCTCATCAATAAAAGTTTCTATTTTTTTGTGTTTCCGGGTAGACAGTTCCCCGGTATATAACACATTGCCGATCCGGTCCACGATACCGAATTTCGTACCCGTTCCACCGATATCTATACCAATGGCTAAGGGTTCCATGGATGCCGGCGTAGAAGTTGCTTTTGACATGCAGGATGACTATTTTTTATGGCTAATGTCCGCCAGATTGTTGTAATGCATCAAAATCAATACCCTGTTTGATCAGCATCGCTTTTACTTTCACAGCATAAAATGCGAGATAGGCAAAACAGGCTACACCAACCAGGTAGGACCACTGAATACCCAGGTATTTATTGTCTGCCAGCAAACCCTGCAAAAGGCTGATGACCCCACCACCGAAGATCATCATGATCAGGAAACTGGCACCTTCATTGGTATGCTTACCCAATCCGGCGATGGCCAGTGTAAAAATACAGGGCCACAATGTGGAACAAAACAATCCTACACTGATAAATGCATATACACTGGTCATGCCATGTGACAGCATTCCGATAAACAGGGCGAGCATGGCCATTCCGGAAAAAATCAATAGCTGGCGGGCCGGATTGCCCCGGCTTAGCAGGGTGCCGATGATCATGGCGATAATTACAAAAACGTAAATGTAAAAAGGGGTGATGTCATGTTTCGCAATTTTATTTACCAGCAGAAAAACACCAAAAGCCAGATAGGGCATCACGAAATTCAGGATTTTTTTCGCATTCGCGCTCACGCCGAATGCCCCGACCGAACTGGTCCAGCGTCCGATCATGAGACTGGCCCAGTAAAGAGAAACAAATGGTGCGATATTTTCAGTTGGAAAAGGCAGTCCGTCTGCCGTTGCAACATGTTGTTTCATAAATTCCGGCAGGTTGCTGGCGGTGCTGACTTCCACTCCGACATACACAAATATGCCGAGCATGCCAAGCGCCAGCTGTCCGTATTTCAACGGACTTCCGCGGTCAATCACTTTTCCGCCACCTGCAGCAGCTTCGTCTGCGGCAACTGCATCCAGGTCAATTTTATTGGGCAGAGAAGAGAATTTAAAAACAGCGGCAACGATCAAAAATGCAATCCCGAGTATCAGGTACGGCGTCTTAATGCTTTCAATACTGGCAACGCCCTTTGTACCAACGGCAACCGTACCAAAAATGGCAAAACTGACGAGTAAGGGTCCGATGGTGGTCCCGAAATTATTGACACCTCCGGCCAGACTAAGTCTTTGAGAACCTGTTTTCGGATCACCCATAATGATGGCTAGGGGATTTGCGGCTGTTTGTTGAAGGGAGAAACCCAAACCGACAATAAACAAACCGGTGATCATGAGTGTAAAGGAAGCCGTTTGGGCAGCGGGATAAAACAAGAGCGTTCCGATCGCCGAAATGATCAATCCAAGGGCAATCCCGTTTTTGTAGCCAATGCGGTTTAGAATATCTCCGCCATATGCTTTTGAAATGAAAAAATAAATGATCGACCCAACTGTATAAGCCACGTAAAAAGCAAAGGAAATCATTTGTGACTGCCACTGCTGCAAATGCAGTTTCTCTTTAAAAACAGGAATCAGGATATCGTTACTGGCAGCAACAAATCCCCAGAAAAAGAATACACTGATCAATACTCCGAACTGTGACCATTTGGTGTTTTGGCTCATAAGCAGGCAATCATTTAAATGAGTATTGAAAGTAGTTAAGTTTTAGCTTGATGAAAAATTTTTTCATATAGCATGAGAATCACGAAATCCTTCCTAAATTGATCTTCATTTTGGAGGGCGCCTTCAGACTTAACTTCATTTCATGGAGATTTTGCATGTTTCAGCTGAATGTTATCCGGTTGCAAAAGCCGGCGGGCTGGGGGATGTAGTAGGTGCCTTACCCAAATATCAGACGGCGGCCGGGCATATTGCGAAAGTGGTTATGCCCATGTACAAAACAAAGTTCCTTTATAATAATGAATTTGATGTTGTTCATAAAGGGTATACCAATCTGGGAGACTGGTGGTTTATTTATACCGTCATTAAAGAAAGAAAGAATATCCTCGGCTTCGATCTTTACCTCGTTGATATCAATGGACTTCTTGACCGTGATAAAATTTATGGATACGATGATGATTCAGAAAGGTTCATTGCATTCCAGATCGCCGTCGTGGACTGGCTGGCTACCTGGAAACACCATCCTGACGTGGTACATGTTCATGATCATCAGGCCGCATTGATCCCGTTCATGTTAAAACACTGTTATCGTTACCAGCACCTCCGTGAAATTCCGACTATACTTACCATTCACAATGGAGAATACCAGGGATGGCTGGGATGGGAAAAAAGTTATTATATACCCGCCTGGGATACCTGGCAATCCGGTTTGCTGGAATGGAATAAAAGTATCAATGCCCTTGCCTGCGGTGTCCGGTGCGCCTGGAAAGTAACCACCGTCAGCTGGAGTTATATGGAAGAACTCCGTTGGTCAGCCAATGGACTGGAGGCCCTTTTTGAATATGAAAAAGGTAAATGTTTTGGCATCCTGAACGGAATTGATACAAAAGTCTGGGATCCCGAAACAGACAGCTACCTGGAAAATCATTATACTGTTAAATCAAATGCAGCTGGTAAATCAAAAAATAAAGAAATACTTTGCAAAAGGTTTGGTCTGGATATAAATAAACCCCTGATATCTTTCATCGGAAGACTGGTAGGGGAGAAAGGTGCTGACCTGTTACCACAAGCCATTGGAGATTCATTTTATTATATCGGAAGGAAAGTAAATTTTCTGATCCTGGGAAGCGGGGCCGCTTATATCCAGGACAATCTGGAGCGGGTGAGCATACTGAGTGAAGGTGATTTTAGTATTTTTATCGGATATGATGAAGGACTGAGTCATGTTATTTATGCAGGAGCCGATTTCATTCTGATGCCGTCCCGCGTGGAACCCTGCGGATTAAATCAGATGTATGCCATGCGATATGGTACCATACCGATTGTACGATCCACCGGCGGACTAAAAGATACCGTAAAAGATGTTGGCGAACCGGAAGGATATGGAATCCGTTTTAACAATGCCATCGTTGGGGATATCACGCAGGCTGTTTGGCGTGCCATCCAGATATATCAGGATCCGGTGCTGATGGAGGAATTGAGGAGAAGGATGATGCGCTTGGATTTTAGCTGGGAAACCAGCATGCAACAATACCTTGATCTGTATGCTTCGCTATAAAAAGATTTATTAAATCAGACACATATGTCAAAAAAAGTACTAGCCGTTATTTTAGGAGGGGGGGCAGGAACCCGTTTATATCCATTAACCGCCAGTCGTTCAAAACCAGCGGTTCCGATTGCTGGCAAATACCGGTTGGTGGACATTCCGATTTCGAATTGTCTTAACTCGGGCATTGACCGGATGTTTGTGCTCACCCAGTTTAATTCCGCTTCACTAAACCGGCATATAAAAAATACATATCATTTCAGTGCCTTCAGCTCGGCATTCGTTGATATCCTCGCTGCTGAACAAACACCGGATAACCCGACCTGGTACCAGGGTACGGCAGATGCCGTACGTCAGTGCCTGCGGCATCTCGGTCCTTTCGAAGCAGAATATATTCTGATCCTTTCCGGCGATCAGCTCTACCAGATGAATTTTATGGACATGCTGAATAACCATATCAACCAAAAAGCCGAGATCACCATCGCGACGATCCCGGTGGCTGACCGGGAAGCATCTGAATTCGGCATTTTGAAAAAGGATGAAAATGGATTCATCACTTCTTTCATTGAAAAACCGAAAAAAGATGTGCTGAAAGACTGGACCAGTGACACCGGTGCTGCCATGCAGTCGCAGGGAAGGAATTACCTGGCATCCATGGGGATCTATATTTTCAACCGGCAGTTATTACAGGACCTTCTGCAGAATGAATACGTGGAGGCAACTGATTTCGGAAAGGAAATCCTTCCCCAATCCATCGATAAATATAAAGTGGTCAGTTATCAGTATGACGGTTACTGGACGGATATCGGAAATATATATTCTTTCTTTGAAGCCAACCTCGGCCTCACCAAAGAAATTCCCGACTTCAATTTATTCGACAACAACAACGCGATATATACGCGCGCACGCATGCTGCCACCTGCAAAGATCAGCGGCACGACGCTGGAAAAAACGATCATTGCAGAAGGTTGCATCATTAATGCATCGCGCATAGAAAGCAGTGTAATCGGAATCCGCACGCGGATAGGAATTGGAACAACCATCGTCAGCAGCTACCTGATGGGGATCGATTATTATGAAACCATCGAAGAAATCCGGCACGACAAGGAACATGGATTGCCCTCCGTCGGAATCGGGGACCGCTGTTATATCCGCAATTGTATCGTAGACAAAAACTGCCGCATCGGGGATGACGTCAGAATCAATGGCGGATCGCACCTGGAAAATACCGACCATTCATTATATACTGTTAAAGATGGTATCGTGGTAGTAAAAAAAGGTGCCGTGATCCCGAATGGATTTGTGATTTAGTTTTTAACGATTGTTATGGCCACACTCACTGCAGCGAACCCTCAAAAGCTGGTCGAAAAACCACGGCTCACGATAGGTCAGATTATTACCATGAGCTTTGGTTTCATGGGTATCCAGTTCGGATTTGCTTTGCAAAATGGAAATACCAGCCGCATCCTCCGGTCTTTCGGTGCAGATGTGGATCAGCTGCCCGCATTCTGGCTGGTAGCGCCGCTGGTAGGTATGATCGTTCAGCCGCTGATCGGTCATTACAGCGATAAAACATGGAACCGGCTGGGCAGAAGAAAACCTTATTTTTTAACAGGCGCTATTTTATCCTCCCTGGCATTGATATTTCTGCCGAATTCCGGTGCGCTCGCCGGTGTAGTACCTGCACTGTGGATCGGTGCAGGTATGGTGATGGTCATGGATACTTCTTTCAATATTGCCATGGAGCCATTCCGGGCACTGGTTGCAGACAACCTGCCCGATAAACAAAGGACACTGGGATTCAGTATTCAGACATTTCTGATTGGCCTGGGTGCAGTTGGCGGATCCTATCTTCCGGAATGGATGGCCAAACATGGTTTCAGCATGGAAGCCGGTAAAAACGGCGTCGCAGAGAATATCCGGTATTCATATTATATCGGCGCAACAGTATTTATCATCGCCATCCTGGTAACCGTTTTCTTTTCGAAAGAATATAAACCGGCAGACTACGAAAGATACCATGGCAAACCGGACAACTCGCATAAAAAATCAGGTGTTCGTGAAATCATCCATGATTTTCAGCATATGCCCAAAACCATGAAGCAACTGGGACTGGTTCAGTTTTTTTCATGGTTTGCTTTATTCTCCATGTGGGTATTCACGTCGGATGCAGTAGCCACGCACATCTATCATCTGACCGGAGATTATTCAAAAACGGTTGCCTATAACGAAGCTGGTAACAAAGTAAGCACGGCATTCGGCGTGTACAATGGGGTTGCTATGTTCTATGCGCTTCTTTTGCCTGCCATCGCAAGAAAAATCGGACGCAAATTAACACATGCTTTTTCGCTGATGGCAGGTGGTGTCGGATTAATTTCCATACTTTTTATTAAGGATCCGGCGATGTTGAATTATTCCATGATTGGTGTGGGACTCGCATGGGCCAGTATCCTGGCCATGCCATACGTGATTCTTTCCGGATCCATTCCGCCCGGTAAACTCGGCATCTATATGGGAATCTTCAATTTTTTCATCACGCTGCCGCAAATCGTGAATGGATTATTCGGAGGATGGATTGTTCATCATATTTACGGGGAACAATATATTTACGCGATCGTGTTAGCGGGCTTCTTTTTGTTCTGTGCAGCGATCAGCGTATTATTTGTTTATGACGCAGGAGACATACGCATTAGCAGGAAACAGCAAAGACTGGCTGCATCATGAAAACATATTTCTTTCTTCCTGTTTTATTCCTTTTTTATTTCAGTGTCGCTCAAAATGAAATAAAAGTATATCCCACCAGTTGGTGGATAGGCATGAAAAATCCGCGTCTTCAATTGTTGATCCAGGGCAACAATTTCAATCGCAATGGTTTCAAAATAAATTATCCGGGTATTAAAGTAGATTCGGTATTGAGTCTGCAGAACCCGGATTATCTTATTGTGAACCTTACCATTTCTCCGGATGCAAAACCCGGCAACCTGAAATTGGATTTTAATGGGTCCGTTGTTAATTTTCCATTGGAAATACCGGCATCCGGAAAAGGAGTATCCTATGCGCGCGGCATTCAATCTTCCGATTTTATTTATTTATTAATGCCCGACCGGTTCAGCAACGGGGATCCTGACAATGACCACTATGCGAATATGCGCGATACAGTGGCCGACCGGAATAACCCGCTGGCCCGCCACGGTGGCGACCTGCAGGGGGTGATCAACCACCTGGACTATATTCAGCAGTTGGGTGCAACGGCTATCTGGCTGACGCCTGTGATCGAAAATGATATGCCGTTGGAAAAAGAACCAAGTGGCTGGCTAAGCGGATACCATGGTTACTGGATTACTGATCATTATGAGATCGATAAAAGAATGGGCGGAAAAGAAGCTTATTTAAAAATGGTCATGGCTGCCCATATGCATGGGCTCAAGGTAATCCAGGATGCAGTGTATAACCATATCGGCGCCGCACACTGGATCATGCGTGATCCGCCGCAGGAAGACTGGATTAACCGCTGGCCGGAATACCAGGGTACCAATCACCGGGAACAGGCAATCTTTGATATGCACGGATCGGCGAAGGATAAGGAAGTCATGGAAGCCGGCTGGTTCGTTCCGCACCTCCCGGATCTGAATCTGAGAAATCCGCTGCTCGCCACTTACCTGATTCAACAGGCCATCTGGATGACGCAGACTTTCCAGCTGGACGGATGGCGGGTGGATACCTATAAATATTGTGACCCGGTTTTTTTAAATAAACTGAATGATGCGCTGGAAAAAGAATTTCCATCCATCACTTCCCTGGGAGAAGCAACGGTAAATACGGTTGCAGCAGGCGCTTATTTCTGCCGGAATAATTTAAATGTTCCCTGGAAAAGTAACCTGACAGGAATACTGGATTTCCCGGTCTGTTATGCGATGCTGGAAGCTGTGAAAAAAAATTATGGATGGAACGACGGGGTAAACCGCTTATACAGCACCCTCGCGGAAGATATGCTGTATAAGGATCCGGCAAACAACTGCATATTCCTGGACAATCACGATATGGACCGGTTTTATTCTGTGGCCGGTGAAGACTTCGGCAATTTTAAAATGGGAATCGGTTTACTGCTGACCCAAAGAGGTATTCCACATTTATATTATGGTACGGAAATTCTCATGAAAAATTTCAAGAACCCGTCCGACGCGATGGTGCGCGAAGATTTTCCCGGAGGTTTTTCTGGTGATCCGGATAATAAATTCCTGGCTTCCGGAAGAACGGACAGCGAAAACGCCGCCTTTAATTATGTTTCGAAACTGGCCAATTTCAGAAAAAATTCCAGCGCCCTGAAAACGGGTAAGCTGATGCAGTATATTCCGTTCAAAGGGGTCTATATTTATTTCCGCTATGACGAGCACCAGACCATTTTATGCGCGTTGAATTCAGATACGGTTTCAGCAAGCATCAATTTTAAAGATTTTTCCGAAAGGACCGGGAAATTTGAATCAGGCACTGATATTTTGGACAATACGATGTATCCCTTATCAGAAAAAATGTTGATACCCGGCCGTTCCATCCGGATACTTGAACTAAAAAAAACACCTTCTGGCAATAAGATCGTACATTAGTGAAGGTGAAAGATTTGATAAAAGATTATGAACATACCCATTTTGTAGATTCCACAAAACCTGTCTGGAATTATTCCCTTTTTTCTGATACCGATATCAGTAATTTTCAAAACGGGACCCATTACCGCCTATATGAAATTTTCGGTTCCCATGCCCGCGAAGTGCTGGGCACCAAAGGATATTATTTTGCCGTGTGGGCACCCAATGCAACCGCAGTTTCCGTGATCGGAAATTTCAATCACTGGAAACCGGATGCACATCCCTTGTTTGTCCGCCTGGAAAAGTCCGGCATCTGGGAAGGTTTTATTCCAAATATCAAACGGGGGGAAATATATAAATATCATATCCGCGGATTTAATGATTCTGAAACCGTAAAAGGGGATCCTTTTGCACATTTCTGGGAGCAGAGACCAAAAACCGCTTCCATTACCTGGGACCTGGACTATACATGGAAAGATGAAGCCTGGATGGCGACGCGTAAAAAACACAATTCACTGGATCAGCCCTGGAGTGTATATGAAGTGCACCTGGCCAGTTGGATGCGCCCCAACCCGGACGACGAAGAAGTGTACAATACCTACGATCAGATCCGGGAACGTATGGTACCATATATTAAAGAGATGGGATTCACGCATGTGGAACTCATGCCCGTCATGGAATACCCATATGATGGATCCTGGGGCTACCAGGGGGTTGGCTATTTCGCACCGACTTCCCGTTTTGGCGATCCGCAGTCATTTATGGAATTGGTAAATGCCTTTCACGAAGCAGGCATTGGCGTCTTACTCGACTGGGTGCCTTCCCATTTTCCCTATGATGCCCATGGCCTCTATATGTTTGATGGTGCCAATACCTACGAATATGCAGACATGCGTAAAGGTTACCACCCGGACTGGAACAGTTATATTTTTAACTATAAAAGGGGAGAAGTAAAATCTTTTCTGATCAGCAGCGGACGTTTTTGGTGTGACCTGTTTCATGCAGACGGCATTCGGGTGGATGCAGTGAGTTCCATGCTGAAATTAAATTATTCCAGAACCACCGGCCAGTGGGAACCCAATGAATTCGGCGGAGATGGAAACCTGGAAGCCATCGCTTTTATTAAAGATTTAAATGAAACCCTTTACCGGGATTTTCCCGATACACAAACCATCGCAGAAGAAGCGACCGATTGGCCGGGCATCAGCAAGCCTACTTTTGGCGGCGGACTTGGATTCGGTATGAAATGGATGATGGGGTGGATGCATGATACCCTCGATTATTTTAAGGCCGACCCACTGATGCGCAAAGGCCTGCAGGATAAGTTTACGTTCAGCATGATGTATTACTATGACGAAAATTTCATGCTGCCCCTGAGTCATGACGAAGTGGTACATGGCAAATCACCCATGCTGTATAAAATGCCCGGCGACGACTGGCAGAAATTTGCCAATCTCCGCCTGATGTATACGTATATGTTCGCCCATCCGGGAGGCAAGCTTCTTTTTATGGGTAATGAATTCGGCGCAACGGATGAATGGAATCATAAACGTGAACTTCAGTGGTATCTGCTAAAATACGAATTACACTGGAAGATGAAAGATTGTGTCCGGGATCTCAATCTGCTGCTGAGAAATGAACCTGCTCTTTATGAGAATCAGTTTAATGAAAATGGATTTGAATGGATCGACCTGGATCACCGGTCTGAATCCGTCATTGTTTTCAGAAGAAAAGGTAAACTTCCGGAAAACGACATACTGGTTGTTCTGAATATGACACCTGTTGTACGTAATAACTGGAAAGTATATGCAAACGGCAAATCCGAATGGAAAGAAATTTTTAACAGCGATGAAAGAAAATATGGCGGCTCCGGGGATATCTTCAATCCGGAACCCATCGTCACCCTGGTGGACAAAGATCTGAACCGCTATGAAATAAACGTTCACCTGCCTCCGCTGGGCGCAGTGATCCTGAAATAATAATATTCAATTTATTTGGAAGCGGGGACTTTGATAAAATTAATTCCAAAAGCGGAATTCAGAATAACCACCACGGCAACCAGAAAAATTATTGAAAGGGCCAGACTGATTACGCCGATGAGCAGGGCTCTCCAGACCGGATACACAGGGCCGCCATGGTCAATATGTAGTTTTATATCTTCCCCCTGCCAGGATTGCATAATAGCTGTACCGATAATAATGGAAATCAGCGAAGGAAGAAGACTGGGCGTTTTATAGGAAGTCTGCATGAAAAAAATCAGCCCAAAAAATAATATGCTCAGAATAAGTCCGATTATCCAGGTCTTCTTCACTTTTTCGGGATGACCCAACAGCCTGAAATTTTCTGCCAGGATATAAATGATCGCAAGCGGGCCGCCAAAAAAAGTGGCGATTTGAATATGACTTTTTTTATAGATGAAATGATCCGTATCTAAACCTAAAATTTCGTTCTCCATTTCGCTACCGTTATTGATTATGCAATTTTTTAACCCGGTAATTATAATTAATATAATTGGAATGGGACTCCTATCCGTGCAATTATTCAATGGATGATGAAATAATCCGGATTAATGGAGGATTACCGGATATTTTGACTTTTGGGGCTCCGTCTTATTAATATTACATTTGGTAAAAATCTCTTTTAACTAAAGGACCAACAATATATGCTTGGCTATCTACATAAAAAATCCAAAAAAGGGGACGCTACCATCATCCTGAAAAAGTCTTCAAAGAGTCTGACTTCATTGGTACTTGAACTCATTAAACCGTATAAAAAATGGTTGATTGTCATTTTCGCCGCCATGCTGCTGGAAACGGGAATGAGTTTACTGGGTCCGTGGCCGTTGAAAATAATCATTGATAATGTAGTGGGTCACCATGCATTACCCCATTGGCTGGAATGGATAAAAGATATGCCCTGGGGAGATAGTAAAATGGCCATTGCGGCCGGAGCAGCATTTGGCCTGGTGCTCATTGCACTGATTGGTGGAATCGCTACTTATATCGACAATTATTATACAGAAAGTGTTGCGCAGTACGTAGCGAATGACCTGCGTCAGAAAGTATATCATCACCTGCAGCGACTTTCACTTTCCTATTATGATTCTCACCAGATTGGAAATATCCTGAGTACGATCACTTCAGACATTTCTACGATCCAGGGTTTTGCCTCTTCGGCTTTGCTCAGTATTCTGATTGATTCACTTACGATCGTAGGCATGCTCGGACTGATGTTTTATATGAACTGGGATTTTGCGCTGGTCGCTGTAGCCGTTACACCCATCCTGCTGCTATTTGTGTCCCGTTTTAAGCGGGCTGTAAAAAAAGCAACGCATGAAGTAAGAACACAGCAATCCTCCATGGTATCCGTTCTGCAGCAGGGATTGGAATCCGTACGTGCTGTAAAAGCGTTCGACCGCCAGGACCTGGAAGAAACACGCCTGAAGGATGTGAGTATGAGTACCGTCAATGCTTCGCTCAAAGCCAGGAAAGTAAAATCTCTTCTTTCACCGGTGGTGGGTCTTGTTGTTTCTGCCTGTACGGCATTTGTTCTGTGGCGCGGGGCTCATCTCGTTTTAATTGAAGCCATGACGCTGGGGGGACTAACCGTATTCCTTTCTTATCTCGGAAAGTTTTTTAAGCCTGTACAGGACCTGGCAAAACTAACCACGTCCATCGCCCAGGCCTCCGTCGCACTCGAACGTATTCAGGCCATCCTGGATACGGATACGATCATTCCACAAAAGCCCGACGCAAAAGAACCACAGGATGTGAAAGGTCATATTGATTTTGAACACGTGGCTTTTGCTTATGATCCGGAATCGCCGGTTTTAGCCGATGTGCATTTTTCTATCAAAGCCGGACAGCGAATCGGCATTTGCGGACCAACCGGCGGTGGTAAATCAACGGTGGTCAGCCTGATCCCCCGCTTTTACGATCCGACAAAAGGCCGGGTTTTGATCGACGGGGTGGATATCACCGATTTTCAGTTGCACGGCGATAAAGGTTTACGGGATCAGATCGCTTTTGTGTTGCAGGATACGGTGCTGTTTTTCGGAACGATCCGGGATAATATCGCCTATGGTAAAATCGGCGCCACGCAGAAAGAAATTGAAGCTGCCGCTAAGATGGCCAATGCGGATGAGTTCATTGCGAAGATGGCTCATGGTTATGATACCATGGTCGGTGAGCGCGGACTGTCACTTTCCGGCGGACAGCGCCAGAGAATTGGTATTGCCCGTGCGATCATTCGTAATTCGCCTATTTTGATTCTAGATGAACCAACTGCAGCGCTCGATACGGAATCTGAAAAACTCGTCATGGAAGCCCTGGAAAGACTCATGGCGGGAAGAACTGTTATCATCATTGCACACCGGCTCAGTACCATCCGCGACGCCGACAAAATTGTCGTGCTCAAAGGCGGATATGTAGCTGAAGAAGGAACACACGACGAACTCATTGCAAAAAACGGCATTTATGCCGAGCTTTATCATATCCAGTCTGGAGCAGAACCTTTAGTGAGCCCGGTATCAAACTAATTATAAATTAAATTGTAATACCATTTATGTCAAATCTTTCAACCAGAACGATCATCATCCTTCCCGATGATACGAAAAAGCCAATCGTGGATGCTATTGAAGCAGCAAAAAAGTCCATTAAGATAAAAATGTTTGTTTTCTCTGATCCGGACCTGATTAGTGCGGTTGTCGCAGCTAAAAAAAGAGGGGTCGATGTGCAGGTGATGCTGAATCCGGCACGCCGGACAGGCGAGGAAGAAAACGGAGAAACCAGGAAACTGCTGGAAGCAGCCGGTATCGAAGTAAAAGACAGTAATCCGAAATTCGGCATCACCCATGAGAAATCCATGGTGATCGATGAAGAGACTGCTTTTATAAAATCGCTCAACTGGGCCACTAAAAATCTGACGGTAACCCGCGATTATGCAGTAACCACTTCTCACAAACATGAGGTGGATGAGGTCGTTGCGGGTTTTGTTGCAGACTGGAACCGGGCAGATTTTGATCCGGGAGAACATGCCCATATGATCTGGTGTACGGGCAATGGACGTGACCGGATCGCCCGTTTTATTGATGAAGCCAAACATTCTATCTATGTACAGAATGAACGCTATCAGGATTCAGTGATTATAGAAAGGCTGGTTCGTGCGGCTGTACGCGGAGTTAAAGTGCATGTTATGGCAAAGCCACCACATTCCTTAAAAAAAGAAAAACTGGTGGAAGGAGTGGGTGGACTCCGGATCATGGATGATGTGGGCATAAAAATCCATACCATCAGGCACCTCAAATTGCATGGTAAAATGCTGATCGCTGATGGATGCCGCGCGATCGTTGGTTCTATCAATCTGGCCCCGGGCAGTTTTGATGACCGGCGTGAGCTGGCCATCGAAGTACACGATGAAGACCTGGTTTTAAGACTGGCGCAGGTCTTCCATGAAGATTGGAAAAACTCTCACCCGCTCGATCTGACAGACGAAGGCTTATTCGCCGACCTGACCAATAAAGGCGATGGGGGAGATGAAAATCTCGCACTCAATATCAAGCACAAGGACAAATCGGATGATGATGATTGAGGAAAATTCGGGGATTTGAGAATTCGGGAATTATGTTCTGGGTATTATCTTCGGTTTTAGGCTTTATGCCTTAGGCCTTAAGCTTTTTACATTCTCTCCGGAACTTTAATTCCTAATAGACCCATGGCGGATTGAATGATATGCGCCGTCATAACGCAGATCCTTAACCGCAATTGTTTTTTATACGCTGACTCTGCACGTGCCACGGAATGCCCGGCATAGAATGAATTGAAAATCCTGGCTACATTAAAAATATAATTCGCTACGAGAGACGGATTCATCTCAACACAGGCCTGTTGCAATAAAGAACTGTACTTTTCCAGCTCGATGATCAGTTCTTTTTCCAGGGGCAAAAGCGGTGTCAATTCCTGATCCGGATATTCCCCAGCAGATTCTTTTCTTAAAATCGATTTGATACGGGCATGGGCATATTGTATAAAGGGTCCGGTAAACCCATGAAAGTCGATCGATTCATCCGGATTGAAAACCATCCTTTTTTTCGGATCCACGCGAAGAAGAAAAAACTTGAGAGCCCCCAATCCAATGGTATCAAAGAGCTCTTTTCTTTCTTCTTCCGTAAAATCAGCTACTTTACCAAGTACCTCGGTATGCCTGGCGGCGATGCCCGTCATTTCATCTATGATATCATCCGCATCCACTACAGTTCCTTCCCGGGTTTTCATTCTGCCGGAAGGAAGTTCGACCAATCCATAAGATAAATGAAAGATCCCGGCTGCTGTCGGCAACTGCAGTTTCTGACAAATCAGCTTGAGCACTTTAAAATGATAGTTCTGTTCATCTGCTACCACGTACAGGCTCAGATCCGGATGATACTCTTCATATTTTTCAACAGCGAGGCCGATATCCTGGGTCATATAAACCGCCGTGCCATCGCTTCGCTGAACGATCTTTTCATCAAGACCGTCCGTCTTCAGATCGATCCATACACTTCCGTCTTCTTTCTGAAAGAAAACATTTTTATTCAGCCCCATTTCCACCAGGTCTTTCCCGAGCAGATAGGTCTGGCTTTCATAATATATTTTATCAAAATCACTGCCGATCCGTTTGTACGTGATATCGAATCCTGCATAGACCCAGCTGTTCATGGTCCGCCACAGATCCATCACCTCCGGATTCCCCGCTTCCCAGTCAACCAGCATTTGTTGCGCTGCTTTCATGAGCGGCGCTTCTTTTTCAGCTATTTCTTTCGTGATGCCTGCCGCCATCCTTTCCTCCGCCTGCTTTTTCAGTTCAGTACCAAATAATACATAAAAATCACCAACAAAATGATCTCCCTTGATGCCGGTACTTTCCGGGGTTGCCCCATGACCAAAAAGTTGCCAGGCGACCATACTTTTACAGATATGTATACCCCGGTCATTGGCGATACAGGTTTTTACGATATCATAGCCACAGGCCCTATACAAGGCAGCTACGCTCCAGCCCAGGAAATTGTTTCTCAGATGGCCCAGGTGAAGGGGTTTATTGGTATTGGGAGAAGAATACTCTACCATCACCCGGCGGCCGTTGGGCGCCTGCAAACCAAAAGCAGTATGATTGTATTGTTTATCCAGGAAATTCAATAAAATACCATCTGCAATCTCCAGGTTCAAAAACCCCTTAATGATGTTAAATCCGGCAAACCAGTCAGGTTTTTGATTAATCAGGGCTTTACCCAGGTCGCGGCCCAGCTGATCCGGGGATAATTTTAATATTTTACTGAAGGAAAATAAAACGACGGTATAATCGCCGGTAAATTCCGGCTTTGTTTCGTTGACCAGGATCTCCTGTAAATCGATCCGGTAATTGTATTTTTCGGCTAAAAAAGTTTGAACGGCCAGTTTGATGCCGGGTACAAGCTCCATCTGAGTTGAATTGTGCGCAAAAGTAGTATTTGTTGGGTAGACTATTTGCCCCGTTTATATTAACTTTGCGGCCGGAATCAGCGGATTTATGCCAAAAAAGGAGATCATTTCCATTATAGATTTTTTCTACCCTCCTTTCCGAAAATTCATCTCTTTACAGACTTTCCGATATGCCGTTTGTGGGGGAGCCAATACGATCCTGGATATTTTCGTTTTTTTCCTGGCCTATAATTATATTTTACATAAAGAGGTTTTACACCTGGGTTTCATTTCCTTTAAACCCCATATTGCAGCTTTTATCATATCCTTCCTGATCAGTTTTCCGACCGGTTTTATGCTGATGCGGCACGTGGTATTTCCCGGTTCCGTGCTTCATGGACGAGTGCAGCTTTTCAGGTATTTCCTCCTGGTATTGATTTGTATTGTACTGAACTATATATTCATCCGTCTTTTCGTGGAGCATTTCCATTTATATCCTACCATTTCTAAAATGATTACCACGGCCATTGTGGTTTCTTTCAGTTACCTGACACAGAAAAATTTTACGTTTAAGACAGAACCGGTTAAGCCTAAAGCGTAAGTCCCAAGGCTCAAGGCCTAAAGCCTAAAACTTTACTTTCAGAAAAGTTTTTAACATTTTTAAACGTGAATTATTTAAATTTTTTCTATCTAATTGTAAGTATATTTAATTCGCTTTTTGTAAAAAAGCTTTGGGCTTTAAGCCTTAAGCTTTAGGCTTAATAAGAATGTTAACCATTAAAACGATTTGCAATGAGTACTTCACGCAGAAATTTTTTGAAAACCGGTGGCCTGTCCGTAGCTGCCCTGGCTATAGGATCACATAAATTAATGGCAGCCGAAAACTCAACTGTTTACCTGGGTATCCAGTTGTATACGGTTCGGGATGATATGGGCAAGGACCCTTCCGGCACCCTGAAAAAGCTTTCTGCCATGGGATATCGCTATGTGGAACATGCGAATTACCATGACAGAAAGTTTTATGGTTATGCACCTAAGGAATTTAAAAGATTACTGACCGATTACGGTATGCAAATGCCCAGTGGGCATGTCGTGATGCTGCCCAAGGATTATGATTTCGCAAAAAATTTATTTGCTGACAGCTGGAATTATACTGTTGAAGATGCAGCAACGGTCGGACAGAAATACCTGGTTTCTCCCTGGCTGGACGACAGCAAACGCAAGAACATGAAGGATTTTAAAGAATATATGGACATATTTAATAAATCAGGTGAACTCTGCAAAAAATCCGGAATGAAATTCGGGTATCATAACCATGATTTTGAATTCACGACCAAGATCGACGGACAATTACTCTATGATCTCATCTTAACCAACACAGATCCGGCTCTGGTTGCACAGGAACTGGATATGGGCAATCTGTATAATGGAGGTTTTAAAGCCATCGATGTGGCCAGAAAATATCCGGGTCGTTTTGAACTCATGCATGTAAAGGATGAAATACTTGCAAAGAAAATTGTCGGAGGAGAAAAATATGAAAGTACCATTCTTGGCCAGGGAGTTGTTGGTACCAAAGAAGTCTGTCATATTGGAAGAACCACCGGTGGAACCAAATATTTTATTGTTGAACAGGAATCCTATCAGGACCTGACTCCCCTGGATTGTTCACAAAAAGACTATGCTATTATGAAGGGATGGGGCTTTTAGGCCTAAGGCTTAAGCCCTAAAGCAGAATACTTCTTTTTAAATCCGAGATTGATTTAAAATAGTAAACCCTCTCCTGAAAAAGAAGAGGGTTTACTATTTGTTCTCGTATTAAACTCAAAGTTTTAGGCCTTAGGCCTTAGGCTTTAAGCCTTCAGCTTAATACCTGTAATGATTCGCTTTGAAAGGCCCATTAACCGGAATACCCAGGTATTCACTTTGTATTTCGGTCAATTCATCCAGGGTTACACCAATTTTTGCAAGGTGTAAACGGGCAACTTTTTCATCCAGGTGTTTAGGGAGGACGAATACATTGTTTTCGTAATTGTCATGATGCTGCCAAAGTTCTATCTGGGCCAGCACCTGATTCGTAAATGAATTGCTCATTACAAAACTCGGATGACCAGTTGCACAACCCAGATTCACCAGGCGGCCTTCAGCCAGTATGATTACATCCTTTCCATCAATATTGTAAATATCCACCTGCGGTTTGATCGTGTCTTTGGTATGACCATAATTGGTATTGAGCCACGCCATATCAATTTCAATATCAAAGTGGCCAATATTACAAACGATGGCTTTATCCTTCAGCGAACGGAAATGTTTTTCTGTGATAAGATCCCGGCAACCGGAAGCGGTAACCACGATATCCGCTTCTTTTACGGCATCGCCCATACGTTTCACTTCAAATCCGTCCATGGCTGCCTGCAGGGCGCATATCGGATCGATCTCAGTTACAATCACCCGGCAGCCCGCGCCTTGTAAAGATTGCGCAGATCCTTTACCTACATCTCCGTATCCACCCACAACAGCTACCTTACCTGCCATCATCACATCGGTTGCCCTGCGAATTGCGTCTACCAGACTTTCCTTACATCCGTATTTGTTGTCAAATTTTGATTTCGTTACCGAATCGTTGACATTAATGGCCGGCATAGGAAGTGTTCCCTTGGCCACTCTTTCGTACAGGCGGTGAACACCCGTCGTTGTTTCTTCAGAAATCCCTTTCACATACTGCACCAGCTCCGTGTATTTATCCAACACGATATTCGTTAAATCACCACCATCATCCAGAATCATATTCAATGGACGGTCGGTACTGCCAAAAAACAGGGTCTGTTCAATACACCAGTCTGCTTCTTCCAGGCTCTGGCCCTTCCAGGCAAATACACCTATACCCGCAGCAGCGATCGCAGCGGCTGCATGGTCCTGTGTAGAGAAAATATTACAGGAACTCCACCTTACTTCTGCTCCCAGTTCAATAAGTGTTTCAATCAGCACTGCGGTTTGAATGGTCATGTGCAGACAACCTGCAATGCGGGCACCTTTCAATGGTTTCAATTTTCCGTATTCGGCACGTAATGCCATCAGACCGGGCATTTCGGCCTCTGCCAGGCGGATTTCCTTCCGGCCCCAGGCAGCCAGGCCCATATCCTTCACTTTGTAAGGGAGGGCGAGGTCAATATTTTGCGTTTTTGTAGTCATGAAATAAGTTTTATGGTATAAAGGTATATTTGTAGAACAAGACAATCCTATTTATTGATAATTTTAGGATAAATACCATTTTTTAGCTACTTTTTCGGAACAAACACATTGGAACCCATGCAAAAAGACCTTTTAAAAGAACAAGCGCCGACCCCGGTTTTACAACTGGATGAAAAAGACAAAGCAATCCTCCGGTATCTTCAATCCAATGCAAAAGCGACTGTCAGAGAAATATCGTCCCATGTACATTTGAGTACCACACCTGTTCATGAACGAATCAAACGGATGGAGGACGAGGGGGTGATCGTTCAATACGCCACGTTGCTGAATCATACACGGATCAATAAAGGGCTGATGGCCATCTGTTATATTTCATTGAAAGAACATAACAAAAAGTCCGGCGGGAAATTCATCAAAACGATTTCGGAAATGACAGAAGTCATTGAATTCTATATCATTTCCGGGGCATTTGATTTTATGCTGAAAGTAGTGGCAGAAAACATGGATGATTATTACAATTTCCATGTAAATAAACTGGGACAGGTAGAAAATATTGCCCAGGTTCAAAGCACGTTTATCATGGGCGTCATAAAAACAGGACAGCCGGTGATCAGTTAATACGGGTCGACATAAAAGATCCACTCATCCGTCACTTACCGGTCTTCAGTAATTCAGCGACCACCTTATCAATGGGCAAACTGACCGAATCAGCTGAAAATAAATTCCAGGGTATAAAACGGAAGGTTTCTGTTTCGCCCGTTCTGCGGTAAACTTCCATCTGGGCCTCATCGAAATCAAACAATCCGGTTCTCAGCGGAACACGTATTTCATCCATCGATTCCACCCGGTAATAGATGGAAATGATCTGATGCGCCGGATTAAATGCACTCATCTGAAAAAAATCAGTCGTATAAAAATGATCCGTAACCTGCACGATCAGATTCATTTCTTCCATGAATTCACGCTTTAAACAATCGCGGGTACCTTCGCCGAATTCCAAACCGCCTCCCGGGAATTTTGTATACTTTTCCCCGCGGATGAATTCATCTGAAACAAGTACTTCCTGTTTACTTCCCAGCAGAATTCCGTATACCCTGATATTGAACATCCTTATTTTATTGATGACTGGATGTATCCGGACCCGGAAACATCAACAACGAATATTGAATATACATTTTTTAACATTGCCGGGATCAATGCACCGAAGATCCGGATCATTTGTAAACAATCATTCAGCCGGGAAGGGTTTCAATATTCGTTGAAAGCAGTTAGATTTGAGATATAAAATTGTTATCCTGATATATATTGATAATACCGTAAAATGTTGATCCATGGCAGAAGATGAAATAATAAAGCACACAAAAAAAATATATAAAACATGGTTTAATAAGGATATTTCCCTGTGGCATAAGATTTCCGAATTTCTGATCGAAATCCTGATCATCGTATTTGCGGTTTCAGTTTCTATCTGGTTCCACAACCGCAGTGAACACAGTCATCAGCAGCAGGAGGCGAGAGAATTTCTGGAGGGTTTAAAAGCGGATCTCACGCACGATATTAAAGAAATGCATGAGGATATGGATTCCTATGTTAAGCAGCGAATCATATTCACCTATATAGCCAAACTCAAACTGGCGGACCAGCCCAGCAAGGACACGTTAAATAAATATGGTGGCTGGATAACAAACACTACGATGTTTGATCCCAATGACGGCAGGTTCCAGGGTTTTAAATCGTCGGGAAAAATCGGCACCATTGAAAATATTGAACTGCAAAATGACATTTTGGATCTGTACCAGGAGAATATACCCGCATTGCTGGGAGGAACCCAGGCATATATAGATGTAAAGAAGAAACTCCTTGATTTCTTTATAAAAAACAAAAAAAGACTGACAGATTCAACGAACAATTATATTCAGCTGGTCAAGAACGAAGAATTCATCAATATTGCATTTGCTTTAGCCAGTCCGGGGCAGGTGCTGGAGCGTTATGCGGGCTGCATTCAGCTGATGAACAAAATTGTCAGTGAAATAGATAAGGAATATCCCGAATAAATGAAAAAAGTATTTCTAGGGTTCTTTGTAACGACTTTTATAAGTTCCGTTATTTTCGCCCAGTCTGTTCCCTACGGAAATAACCCGGCAGCCGGCAGGTATTATACGGTTCGTGGTATAAAAATGTATACGGAAACATATGGGAAGGGAAAACCCCTGTTAATGATTCACGGCAACGGGGGAAGTATTGATAATTTTACCGCGATTATTCCCTTTTTCTCAAAAAAATACACAGTCATCGCAGTGGACAGCCGCGCACAGGGTAAATCCATCGATGGCGGGGATTCGCTGAGTTTTGAAATGATGGCGGATGATTTCGCGGCTTTGCTCGATATCATGCACATTGATTCTTCCTATGTTATCGGATGGAGCGACGGAGGCATCAATGCCCTTATTTTGGCCATGCATCATCCCGAAAAAGTGATCAAACTGGTTTCTACAGGCGCAAATATGAAGCCTGATTCAACCGTGTTCAATTTTTCAGACTGGAAAAATCAGGTTGAATATTATAAATCCAATAAAAATAAATCCTTTGCAACGCAAAAGGAAAAAAACGACTGGAAACTTTTCAGACTGGATTTTCTTGAACCCCAAGTGCAGTTAACAGACCTCAGGATCATTAAATGTCCTTCACTGATCGTATGCGGTGATCATGACCTGATTACAATCGAACATACAACCGCTATATATAAAAATATTCAACTGGCTTATTTATGGGTGGTGCCCAATTCAGGACACGGCACTTTAATAGAACACAGCAGCGATTTCAATCAGATCGTTGATAATTTTTTTACAATTCCTTACAAAAAGCCCTGAGTGCAGGTTGCAGGATTACATGCAATAATTCGTTATATTTAAAGTCAAACACAAAAAATGAAAAAGATCATTCTTCTTTCCTTCATTGTCATAGCCTGTTTTGCATATTGCATACCGGATTTTACTGACATGACGGGCAAATGGAAGGGATATTTAAAAGCCCCTTCCGGTGATTCCACGGTTTTTACCTATGTTTTTAAGGTGGATGGGGAGAAACTCTTCGGAACTGCCTACGGACCCGATGGCAGCCTTCCCATTACCGACGGAATCATAAAAGATTCTGTTTTTTCTTTTTCGCTGACCGGCCAGCGAACGGTAGATGTTACAGGAAAATATTTTGGCGACATTATAAATATGAATTTTGATCCGAAAGGAAGGAATCTTCATATGACTCTTAAAAGAGCCGGAGAATAAAAGAAATGCCACCCCTCAAAACGAGGGGCGGCATTCAAAATCATCAATTAAAACAGGAATAATGAAGGAGGTCCCGAGCAGATTCGAACTGCTGTAGAAGCTTTTGCAGAGCTCTGCCTAACCGCTCGGCCACGGAACCATTTGAGGATGGGCAAAAGTAGTATATTCGGATTAATTTGCCTAACCCAAGCGGAGAAATGCAACGCATAGAAGAAAGTGAACTCATCATCAATACCAGGGGGGCCATTTATCATCTGGATCTGCGACCGGAAGAATTAGCCCGCAGGATTTTTTTAGTCGGGGATCCGGGACGTGTACCCGTTGTAAGTAAATATTTTGACCGGGTAGAAATCAAACAACAACACCGGGAATTCATTTCCCATACGGGTTATATCGGGAAAGAACGATACACGGTTATTTCCACGGGTATCGGAACAGACAATATTGATATTGTCCTGAATGAACTGGATGCCCTGGTAAATATCGATTTCCCAACCCGGACCATCAAACCAACCCACACTCCTTTACAGATCATCCGCCTGGGTACTTCCGGATCACTTCAAAGGGAAATCCCGGTGGATTCTTTTGTCGTTTCAACCCATGGTTTGGGAATCGACAACCTGCTTAATTTTTACCGCATGGAACCCAGGGGCGCTGAACAGGAAATCCTGCAGGCTTTCATAACACATACCCAGCTGCATCAGCAGTTCGCGCAACCTTCCATTGCATCCGCTTCGGGTTTTTTATTAAAATATTTCACAGAAGGCTTTTTTAACGGGATTACGATCACCTGTCCGGGATTTTACGGACCACAGGGAAGAATTCTCCGGTTAGGGCTCCGCCACCCGGACCTGATTGACAGACTTACCAGTTTTAACTTTGGCCCTTACCGTATCAGCAATTTCGAAATGGAAACATCGGCCATTTATGGCCTCGGCAGCATGTTGGGGCATCAGTGTCTCAGTCTGAATGTGATCGTTGCCAACCGCATCAGTAAAACATTTTCCGGTAATGGATCATCAGCTATGGAACGCCTGATTGAGAAATCAATAGATGTCGTGCGTTCCATGGCCCATTAATTTTATCTTTGCACCCCATGATTATTCCATTTGTAAAATACCAGGGAACGGGTAACGACTTTATCCTGGTAGACAATCGCTCAAATGCTTTCTCAGCAATATCCCAAAAGGAAATTGAACGCGTCTGTAACCGCCGGTTCAGTATCGGGGCAGACGGTTTGATACTGCTCAATCAAAAAGATGGATTCGATTTCGAAATGAAATATTTTAATGCGGATGGGAATCCGGGCTCGATGTGTGGAAATGGCGGCCGGTGTATTGCCCAATTTGCCTATGATCTCGGCATGCGCAAAAGTTCATTTCACTTTATCGCAAGCGACGGAGAACATAATGCCGAATTGGATACCGGATCAAATATCATCAATCTGAAAATGAAAGATGTATCTGGATACAAGGAAGTGGACGGGCATTTTATTGTTGACACCGGTTCACCGCATTATATAAAATTCGTAACCGAAGTGATGGATGTGGATGTTGTGAAGGAAGGAACTGAGATCCGCTATAGTGAGCCTTTTGCAAAAGAGGGCATCAACGTAAATTTTGTAGAGGAGAAGGAAGCGGATGAGCTCATTGTCAGAACCTATGAAAGAGGTGTGGAGGACGAAACGTTTTCATGTGGCACCGGAGTTACTGCCTGCGCACTCGTTTGCCATCACAATGATGTGGGATATAATGACGTAACGGTGACCACAAAAGGAGGGAAGCTGGTCGTGAAATATGACCGCAGTTACGATAACCAATATACGAATATCTGGCTATGCGGTCCCGTAGTAAGAACTTTTGAAGGAAAAGCCGAAGTATCCCTTTAAAATCCAACTCTTGAAAAACGCACCTCATATTGGCATCGCCGCTGCTTTAATCCTGATCATATGCTGTTTTATTCCGTTGGCGTATTATCCTGATCTGCAGGAAAATTTTACGGGATTCTATTCCAGACAAAATGCCTATGGAAAACCGGGAATCGCTTTGCTTTTTCTTTCCGGCACTACCATCGTATTATTCCTGATTCCAAGATTATGGGCAAAAAGAGTAAATCATTTTGTAGGTGTATTGCTGTTTACCTATGCCCTGAAGACCTTTATTCTTTTTTCAAAATGTTATTTTTCCGTCTGCCCGCAAATCAAACCCGGACTTATCGGAATCATTTTGTTTTCAGTAATCGTTTTGATATCAAGCCTGCTTTCGAAAGCTGAAATCACAGTTGACAGTTGATAGTTGATAGTTGGCAGTTGACAGTTGGCAGTAATTAATAAATTATTAAATTGATAATTGCCTTACGCTTTTTAGCAGTACTACCAACTGCCAACTGCCAACTGCCAACTGTCAACTGCCAACTATCAACTGTCAACTAAATCTGTCCCTGAATCAATCTTGCGATCGCAAAAGCACAACCGGCGGCAATGGCACCGATCATCATTACCCGAAACGCTCCGCCAATTTTGTTAACGCCGGTGAACTTACTTTTGAAATACCCGAAAACAAAAAGACAAACGAGTGTAATGACGGTGGAAATTTTAAGTCCTTCCATACCATTGGAGGCAAAGAAATAGGGGCTCAGCGGAATAAGACCGCCAACGATATAGGAAAATCCGATATTAAAAGCACTCTTTGTGGCGCGTTTGGGATCGGGTTTTTCAAGCCTGAGCTCATACTTCATCATCAACTCCACCCATTTTTCCTTGTCTTTGGTTACTTCTTCCACGGCCTGGTTCTGGATTTCATTGCTGAGACCGAGAGAGGAGAAAAAAGTTTTAAGCTCCTGTTTTTCTACTTCGGGAACAGTCTCCACTTCTTCATATTCCCTTTTCATTTCAGCATTATAATGATCTACTTCCGTTTTACCGGCCAGGTATCCGCCCAGGCCCATGGCGATGGATCCGGCAGCTATTTCAGCCAGTCCGGCGATAATAATCAGATTGGTATTGGAGACCGCCCCGCTCAGGCCGGCGGCCAGCGCAAAAGGAACCGTAAGACCGTCAGACATGCCGATCACAATATCACGGAGAGTTTCAGCACCGAAAACATGTTCTTCCCGATGTATATGAACGGATTTGTTAACAGGTAGTTCAACTTGGTCAGGTACCGGCATGAAAAATATTTACTGTTAAATGACTTACTATTTATTCCTGTTTCAGGATGGCCAGACTGTCTTCAATAATTTCAAGACATTCATCCATCTGTGATTTTATAATCGTTAAAGGGGGCGCAAAACGGATTTTATTTCCATGGGTCGGTTTGGCCAGCAATCCGTTTTCTTTCAGTTCCATACATAGATCCCACGCCGCTTCCGGATGGGTTTGATGAATTACAATGGCATTCAACAGGCCCTTCCCCCGGACTGTCTCAATAAACGGGGAACGAAGGGATTCCAGACCCTTTCTAAAATATTCCCCCATCCGGGTGGCATTTTCCATCATATTTTCTTCCTTCAAAACCGTCAGCGCTGTAATCGCTACGGCGCATGCCAGCGGGTTACCTCCGTAAGTGGATCCATGTTCACCCGGTTTGATGGTCAGCATGATATCATCGTCTGCCAGCACAGCGGACACAGGCAGGGTACCACCGCTCAGTGCTTTTCCAAGAATTAATATATCGGGACGCACATTCTCATGATCACAGGCCAGCATCTTACCTGTACGGCCCAGTCCGGTTTGAATTTCATCTCCGATGAATAAAACGTTTGCCTGTTTGCAATAGTCGTGCGCTTTCCTTAAATAACCTTCATCCGGAACCACCACGCCCGCTTCTCCCTGAATAGGCTCCATAAGTACAGCAGCCACCTGGTTATCCTGCAATGCTTTTGCCAGTGCGTCCAGGTCATTATAAGGGATTATATCAAAGCCAGGCATAAAGGGCCCAAATCCGGAATAGGAGGAAGGATCACTGCTAAAAGAAACCACCGTACTGGTTCGTCCGTGAAAATTATTTTCAAAAACAACAATCCGGGCTTTGTTCTCCGGAATACCTTTCACTTCATATCCCCATCGCCGGGCCAGCTTGATGGCCGTTTCAACTGCTTCCACACCGGTATTCATCGGCAACACTTTATCGTATCCGAAATATCGGGTGATAAACCGGGCATATTCTCCAAACTGGTCGCTGTGAAATGCCCGGGAAGTAAGCGTGAGCCGCTGGGCCTGCTGAATCAGGCTGGCTATAATTTTCGGATGGCAGTGTCCCTGATTCAGGGCAGAATAACCACTCAGAAAATCATAATACTTTTTTCCATCCACATCCCAGACGTATACTCCCTGTCCGCGGGAAAGCACGACCGGCAGGGGGTGATAATTATGGGCACTGAACTGATTTTCCAGTTCAAGAAAGGATGAAGTCGTCTCAGAATGGGCAGTTGTCATTTGCATAAAAAGTATAAAATTAAAAAGAGGAAAAACTGAATGCTGAAAGATTAACGCTTCATGTATGGCAATCTTCGATGATTGAGTAAATCGAGGTTGCCAGAAAGTAATGATGATATAGGAGCTGTTCGTGTAATAGACTGTAAGATAGTAAAGAATGTGCAAATGTGCCTGGTAATGTGCCAATGTGCAGATGTGCAAATGAGACGGTCATCGGTCATCCGTCAACAGTCATCGGTCATCCGTCAACAGTCATCGGTCATCCGCCTTCGCTTCGGCGGACAAGTCGGTCAACGAATAAAAGTCTGACCAGCGTTCTCAATATGTAAAACAGGCTTTGCATCCTTAGGAAAAATCCCATACAGGGTAGATCCGCTGCCCGTCATGGAAGCATACAGAGCGCCGGCCTGATAGAGTTGTTTTTTTATTGTACGAAGCGCGGGATATTCGTTAAAAACGGGTTTTTCAAAATCATTATGAAGGGTCTTTTCCCAGTTTTGAATGGGCGCTGAAATACTTTCTTTTAAGTCAAAAACCGAAACAGCCGGTTGCATTTTAGAAAAAGCCCATGCAGTATTTATTTGTATCTCCGGATGAATCAGCAATATGGAATATCCGGAAAGATCCAGTTCAACCGGTTCCAGGATTTCCCCCCGGCCGGTTGCAAAGCAGGGCGAAGTTTGCATAAAGAAAGGACAATCACTGCCCAATTCCAGCGCATAACCCAAAAGTTCTTCCCGCGAAGCCGGAAGATCAAAATACCGCGAAACAAGCTGAATCATTGCGGCCGCGTCAGAGGAACCTCCACCCAGGCCGGAACCCATGGGAATCACTTTGTGAAGAAAAATTTGCATCGGGGTAATCCGGGGGTATTTTTTTTCCAATAAATGATATGCCCTCAGGACCAGGTTATCATCCGGGTTGCCCGGTACAGGGAAGCCGCTTTGAATAAAGCTGGTTTTCCCGGCTGGAACAACTTCTAGAATATCACGAAAGGGCAGGGGATAAAAAATGGTTTCCAGATCATGAAAACCGTCGGGTCTTTTTGAAACTACGGAAAGTGCCAGGTTTATTTTGGCAAGGGGAAAGGAAATCATCCTGGCCGCCCCTTTCTCCGGCTATTGATCTCATCCCGGATTTTTATGGCCCGGATATAGTCTTCCTGCTCAAGCACTTCAGAAAGCAAGCCGTTCAGATCTTCCAGCGACAGTCCTTCAAGGTCTTCTTTAGCACCGCCTTCTGTTGTAACCGTTTCTTTGGGCAGCTTTTTCTTCCCGGCACTGTCTTCCATCAGGATACCGGCGCTTTCTATAATGTTTTCGTAAGTATAAATAGGGCAGCCGAAACGTACGGCCAGGGCCAGGGCATCCGAAGTCCGGGAATCGATTTCAACCGTATCATGTTCGCTGATGCAGATCAGTTTGGAATAAAAAATGCCTTCCTGCAGGTCGGATATGATGATTTCCTGCAGGTCTATGGAAAAGGCAGTCATGAAATTCTTCATCAGATCATGCGTAAGGGGGCGGCTTGGGTGCATTTTTTCCAACGCCACAGCAATAGCCTGCGCTTCAAAACCTCCGATCACGATGGGTAACCGGCGGAGCCCATTGATCTCCCCCAATACCACCGCATAGGAATGAGTCTGCGTAATGCTGTGCGATAAGGCCACAATTTCCAATTCGATCTTCTTCATAAACGGATCGGCCCGCGGGCCGACTTGATGGTCTTTTGTTAAAAGGGCAAATATAAAAAACTAATCCTTTTAAAAATGGAATATCCCGTCGTTGGCCGGACCTGGACGATCAGGCAACACCTTTGAGTTTTTTTACCGCCTGAATCAATTTGGGTAAAATTTCAAATGCATCACCAACAATACCATAATCAGCTGATTTAAAAAACGGTGCTTCCGGATCTTTATTTATCACCACAATCACTTTACTCCGGTTTACACCGGCCAGGTGTTGAATAGCACCCGAAATACCGATTGCAATATATAGATTCGGCGCGATGGCGATCCCTGTTTGACCGACATGTTCATGATGCGGCCTCCAGCCCGAATCTGCCACCGGGCGACTGCAGGCTGTTGCCGCATGGAGTAATCCGGCTAATTCTTCAATCGGCCCCCAGTTTTCAGGACCCTTCATACCGCGTCCGCCACTTACTACAATGTCCGCTTCGGTGAGCGGGATTTCTCCGGAAGCCTTGGAGACCGATCTGATCACGACGCCTGCCGGCTGTACGGGTATGTTCTCCTTAATAATTTCTGAAATGCCTTCACCGGAAACCACCGGATAAACATTCGGGCTGAGAGAAATAATTTTTACGGGTGTTTTGATGGAAACCGTACAAAAGGCCTTACCAGAAAAAACATTTTTCTTGACAAGGAATTTTTCAGAAGTCTCAGGCAACGCTGTAGCGCCGGTAACGAGACCGGCTTTTAATCGTGCAGACAGGCCCGGTGCAATGGCTCTTCCGGTGTTGGTATGGGAGAGAACAAGAACAGTAGCACCGCTACTTTCGGCAATTGTCGAAATGATCCGGATATATTGTTCTGAATCCAATGGATTCAGCGATTCCACCGGGACCTGGTGAATTTTAGATACCCCATATTTGCCCAGCAAAGAAAGGTCTTCTGATACCGTTCCGAGCAGAATGCCTTCAGCAGAAACGCCGGTTTGTCTGGCCAGGGCTGAACCGTAGCTCAATGCCTCCAGGGAGGTTTTTTTTATTTGATTTTCGGAATGGTCTATGAAAATGAGGACTGACATATGGTATAATGTGAAAATGTGCAAATGTGCAAATGTGCAAATTTTAGCACGTTAAAAATTTGGAATAAGATTTAAATCGTTTGGTATTAGATATAAAACGGGTCGCGAATCTGATAAACTTTGTACAGCTTTTCATCTGCACATTTGCACATTTGCACATCTGCACATTAAATGACTTTCGCTTCATTATGTAATAAAGCGATCAACTCCTCAGGGTTATCAGCCGAAACCATCTTTACGCCTTTTTTCGCAGGTGGAAGTTCAAATGAAACAATTTCCGTCAGAGAATCCACTGCTGCGGCTTCAACCACTTTCAAAGGTTTACTCCGGGCTCCCATGATTCCCTTCATATTCGGTATACGCTGTTCAGCCATTCCTTTCTGACAGCCGGCAACCAGGGGAAGTTTCACTTCAACTGTTTCTTCTCCTCCTTCTATTTCCCGCACCAGGGTGGCCATGCTGGCAGTAATTTCAAGTTTTGCAGCAAGGGATATAAAAGGAAACCCGAGCAATCCGGCAAGCATACCTCCCACGGAAGCACCATTGAAATCGATGGTTTCCTTCCCTGTCATAATCAGATCGTATCCACTGTCTTTGGCAAGGGCAGCTATTTGTGCCGCAACAAAAAAACTATCCCCGGGTTCTGTATTTACCCGGATTGCTTCGTCTCCGCCAAGCGCAAGGGCTTTACGAATAACAACATCACAATCAGCACCACCCACCATAACCAGGTGAATAACAGTACCCGGATCTTTTTCTTTGATTTCTATGGCACGCACCAGGGCATACCATTCATCGTAGGGATTCAATATCCACTGAACCCCATCCGTTACAAATTTCCGGTTGTTATCTGTGAAAGCTATTTTTGCCGTCGTATCCGGCGTTTTACTTATACATACTAAAATCTTCATGGTAAGACGTCAAATTAAAGTTGTTTATGCAACTAAACAAAGGTAAGTCTTGAGAGAACAAGTTTATGATAAAAAAAACGAAAAATATTCTAAGTGACAGAGAAAATAGAAAAGCTTAAAGTTTTCCTGCGTGAATCTCCGGATGATCCGTTTTTAAAGCATGCCCTTGCGCTTGAATTTATTAAAGGGGGTAATGAAGCGGGGGCCAGGGAATTATTTTTAGAAATACTATCCCGGGATCCTGCTTATATTGGATCTTATTATCATCTTGCCCGTTTGCTTGAGCGCATGGGTGATCCGGGTACTGCGAAGACCTGGTATGAAAAGGGTATGTCAGCAGCAAAAAAGGCGGGGGACATGCACGCATATAATGAATTGCAGGCTGCATATGAGGACCTCATTGATTAAATATGGAAAATCTGCTCTCTTCTTTTCAGGATACTCTTAAAAGAATGCATGTTGCTAAAAAAGATCGTCTGCTGCTGGCCGTAAGCGGGGGGTTGGATTCTGTTGTCCTCACAGACTTATCCGCCAGGTCAGGCGTGGATTTTGGAATTGTTCATGCCAATTTTCAGCTCAGGGGAGCAGAAAGTGATCGGGATGAGGCCTTTGTTCATAAATTGGCGATGAAATACGATAAAGCTTATTTTATAAAGAAATTTGATACGGCCCATTTTGCAGAATCCGAAAAACTTTCCATTCAGGTTGCCGCCCGCAACCTTCGTTATGGCTGGTTTAAAACTTTTTTAGAAAAGGACCCTGCTTCATATCAATTCCTGGTAACAGCGCATCACCTGGATGATAATATAGAAACCATGCTGATGCACTTCTTCAGGGGTACGGGTATTTCAGGATTAAGTGGTATGCCGGAAAAAAACGCAGGCCTGATCCGGCCCCTGTTATCTTTTTCTAAAAACCAGTTGAGGGAATACGCAGCTTCCCAAAACCTGGATTGGGTGGAAGACAGTTCCAATGACACGGACGATTATACCCGTAATTATTTTCGCAACCAGCTGATTCCTGCGTTAACAACTGTTTTTCCGGGTATCCATCAAAATATGGAAAACAACCTGTTTCGATTTTCCGAAGCAGCGCTGATTTACCAGCAGGCTGTCCGGGTATACAAAAAAAAATTATTGAAGGCAATAGGTACTGAATTACATATTCCCATCCTGTTGCTTAAAAAATCCATACCACTTCGGACAATCCTTTATGAGATTATAAAAGACTTCCATTTTTCACCGGCACAGGCAGATGATGTCATCCGTTTGATGGACAGTTCAAATGGAAAATATATTTCCAGTTCTTCCAGCCGGATCATTAAAAACAGGCGTTGGCTGGTTATTGCACCGCTGGAAGATCCAGGCATTTCCCATATTGTGATTGATCGCAATGATTCGGCAGTCACTTACCCGGAAGGCAAACTCCGTTTAAAGAATTTACTGGTTCCGGATTCGGAAACCATTTCAAAAGAAGCCACCATTGCCTGGCTGGATGCGGAAAAAATTCAATACCCGCTTGTACTCAGAAAATGGAAAACGGGAGATTATTTTTATCCGCTGGGTATGAAAAAAAAGAAAAAACTGGCCCGGTTTTTTATCGACCAGAAATTATCCAAAACCGCCAAGGAAAAAGTGTGGGTTTTGGTTATGGACAGCCAGATCATCTGGGTGGTGGGTCATCGGATCGACAACCGTTTTTGCATCCGGGATTCCACCTCTGAAATTCTGATGATTAAAAGTGTGGATGCCTGAGTTCATTCAGAAAAATATCCAATACCTCGGGCCTGACAATAATAGTAAATAGGATACCAAATAAAGCGCCGTAAAAATGCGCGTCATGATTCACATTTCCACCACCCCTCTTCGACATATAAACTGAATAAACCAGAAACAGGCCTCCATAAATGATGGCCGGCACCGGAAAAACCAACACGATGATCTGTTGCCAGGGTTTTAACAGGATGAAAGCAAAAAGTACCGCAGATACCGCACCGGATGCTCCGAGGCTCCGGTAATTATAATCGTTACGGTGTTTCAGATAGGTAGGAATGTTCGAAACAAATAAAGCGCCGATATACAATGCCAGATAATACCATTTCTGCAATCCCAACTCCCCCTGGTAATAAATTTCCATGATGGACCCGAAAAAGTACAGGGTCAGCATGTTAAAAATGAGGTGCATGTAATCTGCATGAATGAGCCCGCAGGTTATAAATCGGTAATATTGATATTTTTTTGTGATTGCCGGCGGCCAGAAAATGAGCTCGTCAACTAATTTACCATTTCTGAATCCCGTGATGGATATGAGACTGGTAATGATAATGATGTAAAGGGTAATGTCAGACATGAAAGAGGTAAAGGGACTTAAAGATATACTTTAATAATAGAATTCAAAATAGCCTAATCATGATGGTATTTCTCATTACGGACAATGGTGCACGCGCGATAAATCTGTTCAGCGAGGATAAGCCTGACCAGCTGATGGGGAAATGTGAGGGCAGAGAGTGACCATATAAACTTTGACTTTTTTAATAGCGATTCATCCAATCCATAGGATCCCCCAATCAAAAAAATAAGTTTTTTTACACTTTCATTTCCACGGTCCTGAATAAAACGGGCCAGTTTGCGCGAGTCGAGTGACTTTCCTTTTTCATCCAGCGAAACCAGCCAGTCATCCGGCTTGAGTGCGGCCAGAATGAAAGCACTTTCTTCCTGAATTAATTTATCCGGCGCGGTAGAACCGGTATTTTTTTTCTGGCTGAATATTCGCCATTCCACCGGAAAATAATTTCCAATCCTTTGCGTATAATCCTGTACGCCCGCTGCAACATAAGTTTCATGCGGCTTACCAACGGCCCAGCATTCAATTTTCATGGGCTAAATTTAACCAGATATAAACCCGGAACCTTTGTTATGCCTCAAATTTTATCTATTTTGTATATTTCCAAAACTTTTTCATGAAAAAAATGGGCGGTCTGCCCCAGGTCTGGATCCTGGTGGGCGTTTTTATCTTTTCCAGGATCATCGCTCTTTTACTGGGCTTACATATGAATATATGGGCACTCACTGCCTATTGGCAATACCTGAATCCGGAAACCCTCAGGAATCATTTGCTCAATGGACTCTGGTACGATCATGTCCAGCCACCGGTATTCAATCTTTTACTGGGTTTCATTTTAAAAACTGGCGGATCTTACAGCCCGATCCTTTTTGCTCTCCTTCTGAAAATGATCTCACTGTTGAACGGACTTTTACTGTTCTCGGTCATCAGGAAATTAGTCACGGTTCCATGGATACCCCTGCTGATAGCGCTGGCCTATCTCCTGAGCCCGGCTACGCTTATATTCGAATGCGAATTATTTTATACCACAACCATTTCATTGCTTCTCCTGATATCTGTCTATTATATAGTCCGCATAACAGAATCCGGTACGGTGTGGAATGCTTTCGGGGTAATTATTCCGCTGGCACTACTTTGCCTCACCCGGAGTCTCTACCATATTATCTGGTTGTTCTTCATTGCCGCATTCCTTTTATTCTGCTTTCGAAAAAAGCCTGTTTTCAATAACCTGATTCTGGCTTCACTGGCAGGACTCGTCATCGTCGGCAGCTGGTACGTTAAAAATAAGATTCTCTTCGGAAAACTAACTTCTTCAACTTGGATTGGAATGAATCTGGCGAGAAATGTTTTTCATGACAATGAAGTAACAGATTCCAACAGGATTGAAGCGTACGAGCCCTTTTCAAGCATTCGTGTTTACCGTAAATTCGTCGATCAGCGATATGAAAATAAATTCAGGGGACTCAATGACCGCGACCTGTTACAGGAGGATAAAGAGGACAGTATTATGAATCTTTCAGAAGTAAGTTATATACCGGTGTCTGACTTGTATCTGAAAGCAAGTCTGATTCATATCAAATCTCACCCGGTCGCATATGCGAAAAATGTTTTGCAGTCATCCCTTTTGTATTTTACACCAGCTACCATGTACTCCCTTGCCGTTGAACAATCTGAAAAAATAAAATATTTCGATATTCCGTATTCGTTTAACCTCACTCATTTTGCCAACGGCAAAATGCAAAGACGGATTCTATTAACCATTTCAGCCATTCCCAAACTTGTTCTTTACCTGTTCGTCTTTTTTGTATTCATCCGCTCTTCTATCCATTACCGGTCAATTTCACCTATGAATCTTTTCATCCTCCTGACCATTGCATTTGTTTTTGGTATCAGTTCGCTTTTTGAACATTACGAAAACATGCGTTTCCGTTTTGAAACGGAACCACTGTTTTTGATTCTTGCAGCACAGGTGTTCAGCCGGATTTACTCCGAAAAAAAAGGCTTAAAGCCTAAGGCCTAAAACCCAAGGCAATGAATCGTTCATAACGATCACTAAAATTAAAAGGCGTCTGCTTCCCGGTAAGCCGCCACCAGGGCCGCTTCCCCTTCCTTTCCCGAAATGGCATTTCCATGCTCCATGCCCAGCATGCCCCGGTAACCCTTGTTATAAATATGTTTGAAGATATTTTTATAATTCATTTCTCCGGTTCCGGGCTCATTGCGTCCGGGATTATCCCCGATCTGAAAATAGCCAATTTCATCATAGCCCCGGTCTATCCCCGCGATAATGTCTCCGTCATTCCTTTGCACATGGTACATATCGTACAAAATCTTACAGCTCGCACTATTCAGCGATTTGCAGATCGGGTAAGCTTCTGCAGAATGACGAAGGAATAGATCCGGATTATCGCTGAGTGGTTCCAGTACGATCACGATCTCGTGGGGTTCCAGGATCTCCACCGCCGGTTTCAATGCTTCCATTACATGGGCGGTTTGATATCCCATGGGTATCGTGCGGTCAAAATTTCCTGGTACCACCGTAATCAGTTTACCTGTACATCTTTTAGAAACATCCACCGCTTCCCGGGCGGAATTTATAAATTTATCCCTCCATTCTTTATTCCCCGAAGTCAGTGTCGTACCCGGAGGCCAATGATCAAATCCCAGCACAAATACACCCATGGACATGTTCAGCCTGGTGAGCAGGTTGCCAATTTTTTCCTGTTCTGCCGGCGCCCGGCTCATCATTCCATTGTCTTCTATGGCACGAAATCCCTGATCATAACCATATTGGATCTGGTCGGCAAAATCTTTACCCGCACTATTTTTAAACATGCCATCGTGAAAAGCATAATTCAGTTTAAAGGGTTTTCCCGTTTCATTTTTTTTATCCCTTTCTTCTGCGAAAACCGCTATAGGCGCCATCATCGCACCACCTGCCGTAATTCCATTCTGAATAAAATTTCTTCTTTTCATATGTAAAAATCATTGAGTTGAAATACGCTTCGCCTTGGGCTTTAGTCTTTAGGCTTAAGGCCTTAAACTCTAAACCCCCGCAGGAAGTCGGCAATTTTCATTTTTTTCTTCCCTTCCAGTTGCATTTCCTCTACATAAATATACCCATCTGATGCTGAATAGCGCAACCATGTTTTTCCATCCGTTTCCGGTTCACCCGGAATTTTATGATGATTATTTTCTTCCGGCCTGGCACGAAATATTTTCAGGTTTTTTTCTTTGAATGAAGTGAAGGCGCCTGGAAAAGGAGAAAGGCCCCGTACCTGGTTATGGATTTTTAAAACGTTGTCTGACCAGTTAATTTCACAGTCCGATGCAAAAATTTTAGGCGCCGTTTTTAAACCGGCCGGATCGGATATCCCCTGCGGCTTCTCAACCAGGGTTCCGTCCATCAGCCGCCGGAGGGTCTGAACCACCAGCCTGGCGCCGGTTTCCTTCATGATGTCGTGCAATTCACCAGCCGTTTCATCCGCAGCGATGGGAATTTCTTCCATTAGTAAAATATTCCCCGTGTCAATTTCCTGTTGCAGTTTGAATGTGGTTACGCCGGTTTTCGTTTCACCATTCATGATGACCCGGTTAACGGGTGCTGCGCCGCGATACTGGGGCAGGAGGGATCCGTGCAGGTTGATTGTTCCAAAAGGCGGCATGGCCCAAATGATTTCAGGTAACATACGAAAGGCAACAACAATCTGGATATCTGCCTGGAAAGACCTTAGCTGATCCAGAAATTCCGGGTCTTTTAGTTTTACCGGCTGCAGAATAGGAATATTTATTTGAGTAGCATATTGTTTAACGGCGGATTCTGCCAGTTTGAGTCCCCGCCCTGCAGGCTTATCAGGGGCCGTAACAACGGCTGCGACATGAAAACCGTTATCCACCAGGGCATGCAGGGTAGCGACGGCGAATTCGGGTGTGCCCAGGAAAACAATTGTTGGATTTGCGTTCATAATAAGCCTGATGCCTGAGGCCTGACGCCTGAGACTTTTTTAAATATTAAAACGAATCTAATTACTAATAAACAAAATGGCAGAAGTTTTGCATTATTCGGATTTATTTACCTTTGGCAATTCGGAATCAGCCTCCGGCCTCCGGACTCAGGCTTCCACCTTCTGAATATTTTTTACAACTAAATCATTTTTATGTCCGTTCAATCCGGTGATACGATTAAAATTCATTACCACGGCAGATTATCTGATGGCACCACGTTTGATTCTTCTGAAGGACGCTCCCCGCTGGAATTTACCGTTGGCAGCGGATCCGTTATTAAAGGTTTTGATGACGGGGTTCAGGGTATGAAGGTGGGCGATAAAAAAACGATCGAAATCCCATTTGTCCATGCATACGGTCCGGAGGATCCTTCGATGATCATAGAGTTTCCGGCAGACAGACTTCCGGATGACCTGAAACCGGAAATTGGTATGCAGCTCAACATGAATAATGCCGAGGGTCAGCAGTTCCCTGTAGTAATCACAGACATCAACCAGGAGAATATTATACTAAATGCCAATCACCCCCTGGCTGGCAAGGACCTTATATTCGATCTGGAACTGGTAGAGATTGTCGATTGAGTTTTTTCTGAAGAAATAAAAACAACGCCAGCAGGCTCAGGACGGAGACGATCATAAGAATGGCGGATCCTTCCAGACCATACGCTCCGCCGGTGATATTTTCATCACCGTGAATATCCGTTTGTAATAAAGTCTGGCTGTATTCATTTCCAACCAGCCCCAAAACCGGCCCTTCCAGGAATTTCCATCCGATATGAAAACAGATGGAAAACCAGAGATTTCTTGTATATACATAATTCAAACCCAATACCATACCAAGGATCAGCGTATTGAGCAAAGGAAAGAATCCGGCAGACGACCAGTGAAAGATCATGTATAAGAGGGCTGAAATCAGAAGGGCCATCCATTTCGGAAAAGAATCCATCAGGTTGCTGAGAATATATCCCCTGAATACCAATTCTTCAGATACAGCGACCAGTATGATGGTCCCAAAAGCTAAGAAAAGGGACTTCGGATCAAAAATAATATCCATCCATTTCAAATGTTCCGTTCCTTTTAAAATAAGACTGCAGGCTCCGATAATAAATATCGCCAGCATCCCGCCGGCAGCGGCGTCGGGAAAATGCCCGCCCGTACTGAATCCCAGGGAAATGAAAGATTTCCGGTCTATCCATCGGCGGAAAACATAGGTTATCAGGAGGCTTACTGTGAAAAGTAATAATATTACAACATCGGGCTGAATACTTTGCAGAATTTGAGTATTTAAATGACTCGTGGGCCGGGATATGATATAGACGCCAATGAGGATTCCCGCCGCCAGCATCAGGGCAATGATGTATAATATTGCACGCAGCCATCCGGATGAAATAAGGGGTTTGGAAAAAATCGATTTACCCATGAAATGTAAATTTATGTAATTCGGAATATGGAAGCGCAAACAAATTATTCTAAATTAATTTCTGTCCGCTTATCCGAAAGATGATATTTTTACCTTCATTTGATTTTTAATTTATCCATTATGTCATCTTCTTCATTGGTTGACCGTTTTTTCAGATATGCAAAAATTGACACCCAAAGTGATCCGGCTTCCAATACACAACCATCCACAGCCAAACAACTCGATCTCAGCCGGCTGCTGTTGGATGAATTAAAATCCTTTGGATTAACGGACGTGGAGCTCGATGGGAATGGGTACCTGTACGCCAGCATCCCGTCTAATTCTGAAAAAGCCGTGCCGGTCATTTGTTTTTGTGCGCATGTGGATACTTCCCCCGATTGTAAAGCGGGCGGGGTAATTCCTATCCTGCATAAAAATTATACAGGAGAAGACATTGTTTTACCAGACGACCCGGAACAGATTATCCGCACCAGTGATCATCCTTATTTACTTGAAAAAATTGGAAATGATATCATCACGGCTTCCGGAAATACCCTGCTGGGTGCTGATGACAAAGCCGGCATAACCATCATCATGGAACTTGCCCGGCACCTGATGCAGCATCCGGACATCAAACACGGGAAAATCCGGGTCCTTTTTACACCGGATGAAGAAATCGGCCGGGGCGTGATTAAGCTGGACATGAAAAAACTGGGCGCGGATTTCGGATATACACTGGATGGCCCGGAGTTGGGATCATTTGAAGAAGAAACTTTTTCAGCAGACGGCATGGTGTTCAAATTCCATGGTGTTTCCGCGCATCCGGGCCATGCAAAGGACAAACTCGTGAATGCCATCAAAATGGCTTCCGCTTTTATTGATGAACTTCCAAAGGATGAATTTTCCCCGGAAACAACAGAAGACCGGTATGGATTTGTTCATCCGGTGCGCATGCAGGGCAATACTGAAAAAATGGAGGTGGAATTTATCATTCGTGATTTCAATACAGCGAAGCTCGCTGCATACGAGGATTATCTGGTAGATAAAGCAGCTTATGCCATGCGTTTTTTTCCTGAAGGACGTTTTGAATATGAGGTAAAAGAGCAGTATCGGAATATGAAAGAAATTCTCTCTGTTCATCCGCAGGTTTCAGAATATGCCCGGGAAGCCATACGAAAAACCGGATTGGTCATAAAAGAATCTGCTGCCCGCGGTGGAACAGATGGTTCCAAGCTTTCATTTATGGGGCTTCCATGTCCGAATATATTTACCGGGGAAATGGCTTTCCATGGAAAACATGAATATGTATCTGTGCAGGATATGGAAAAAAGTCTGGAGACCCTCATACACCTGAGTCAGATCTGGGAAGAAAAATCATAAGCCATTCATTTTTTTTCCAATATATCACGTACAATCTGACGTGCATGCTCACGTGAATTTTCAATGAACCAGATATGCGTATCCATTCCACCGGCAACAACACCAGCCAGATAAATATTTTTCCGGTTGCTTTCCATGGTTTTCTTATTGTAGCAGGGATAACG